>Ga0078972_1000031_pt1:5000-509774 | contig 509774 bp, 459 predicted proteins | sample YelNatPaOPGAMG01_FD_67568 | JGI IMG/M metagenome (GOLD analysis project Ga0078972, IMG submission 67568) | Hot spring thermophilic microbial communities from Obsidian Pool, Yellowstone National Park, USA - OP-RAMG-01 (SPADES assembly) (version 2) | ecosystem: Environmental >... | reverse complement strand
ATCTTCATCAAAGGAATCTTAAACACGGACCATGCATATACGGTGCCGAGACACAACTGAATGATCACGGCACCCACCGCAATCCACCAACGCTTGCTCTCTAAATTCTCGTTTGACATAATTACCCTCTCTCCTTTTTATTTTTCTAATCTTCTATAAACTTAAGCTGCCTCCACTTTAACGGCGCAGACCTTAAATTCCGGAATTTTACCCACCGGATCAAGTGCCGGGTTGGTCAAGAGATTGACCGCAGCATTCCGGAAATGGAAGTTCATGAAAACCGTTCCCGGAGCGCTCTTTTCGGTCAAAACGGCCTTGGCGCTGACCGTTCCGCGTCTTGAAGTTAATTTGACCATTTGATTGTTCTTGATCCCCAGTTTTTTCGCGTCCACGGGATTAATTTCCACCAAACTTTCGGGATACCGTTCGGTCAGCCCCTGGGAAAGCGTGGACATTGTTCCCGTGTGATAGTGATAAAGAACGCGGCCGGTGGAAAGCAGGAAAGGATATTCTTTGTCCGGCAATTCATCGGGGGGTATGTATTCAATGGCGGTGAACAATCCCAATCCACGAGAAAATCTGTCTTTGTGCAGGAATTTCGTACCCGGATGATCGGGAGTGGGGCAGGGCCACTGCAGTCCTTGTTTTTCCAAACGCTTATAGCTCATGCCCGCGTAACTGGGAGTCACTTTAGCGATTTCCTTGAAAATTTCCTCCGGAGAGGCGTAATTCATCGGATAACCCATTTTCCCGGAAAGGCCGGCGATGATTTCCCAATCGGCTTTGGCGTCTCCCGGAGGAGTCAACGCTTTGCGCACGCGCTGTACGCGCCGTTCCGTGTTGGTGAAGGTTCCGTCTTTTTCGGCAAAGCTCGCGCCGGGTAATACGACGTGCGCCAGCTGCGCCGTTTCGGTAAGGAAAATATCCTGAACCACCAAAAGCTCCAGTTTCTTCAATTCTTTTTCCACATGCTTGAGATCGGGATCGGAAAGCAGCGGGTTTTCTCCCATAATGTACAGAGCCTTAATGGTTCCTTTACCGGCCGCAGCCATCATTTCCATCAGGGTCAGGCCGGGTTTGGGAGAAAGTTTGACGCTCCAGAATTCTTCAAATTTTTTCCGGACATCCTCATTGGCGACCTGCTGATAAGCGGGATAGGTCGTGGGCAGGCCGCCCATATCGCAGGCCCCCTGAACGTTATTTTGTCCTCTTAACGGATTGACGCCGCCGCCTTCAATGCCGACATTGCCGCAGAGCATGGAAAGGTTGGCGATACTCTTGACGTTGTCCGTTCCGGTGATGTGCTGTGTGATCCCCATCGCGTAGAGGATGCTCGCGCGCTTGGCGCCCGCGTACATCCGCGCCGCTTTGATGAGGTCGTCAGCGGGAACGCCGGATATTTTTTCAACGTCAGCCGGCGTGTATTTGGCGACGACCGACTTGAGAGCTTCAAACCCTTCCGTTCTTTCGGCGACATATTCCTTGTCGTAAAGATTTTCTGAAATAATGACATTCATCAGCCCGTTGATTACGGCGACGTCCGTTCCCGGATTCTGCCGCAACCAGATATCCGCGTATTTGATGAGATCAATTTCCCGCGGATCGATCACAATCAGTTTTGCGCCGTTTTGTCTTACCGCACGCTTGACTTTCGTTCCGATGACGGGATGGTTTTCGGTCGTATTGGTTCCCGTCGCCAAAATCAAATCCGTGAATTCGATTTCGTCGATCGAATTGGTCATTGCACCGCTGCCGAACGTGGCGGCCAGACCGGCCACCGTTACGGAGTGTCAAAGCCTGGCGCAGTGATCGACATTATTGGTGCCGATGACCGCGCGCATGAATTTCTGGAAGAGATAATTTTCCTCGTTGGTCGCTCGGGCGGAAGACAACCCCGCGATACTGTCCGGGCCGTTTTTCTCTTTGATGGCCGCTAGCTTCTCGGCGATGAAATCAAAAGCTTCATCCCATGAGGCCTCTTTGAGTTCACCGTTCTTGCGGATCAGGGGTTTGGTCAAGCGGCTGGGATGCGAGACGAAGTCCATCCCGAAACGTCCCTTGACGCAGAGGCTTCCCTGATTGGGGGTGACGCGGTCCGCGGCGCCCATCACTTTGACGATTTTGTTGTCTTTCACGTAGAGGTCCATTTGGCAGCCCACGCCGCAGTAAGCGCAGGTCGTGCGCACTTTGGTGAGCTCCCAAGGCCTTCCGGCGTACTTGGCCTGTTTGAATGTGAGCGCGCCGGTGGGGCAGGCTTGGACGCATTCGCCGCAAAACACACAAGAGGAATTGATGTAATCCTCGTCAAAAGCCGGGCCGACTTTTGCTTTGGAACCGCGCATGGAAAAATCCAGCACTTCGTTGACCTGGATTTCGTTGCAGGCGCGGACGCAGCGGCCGCATAAGACGCATTTGTTGAGGTCGCGCAAAATCATGGTGTTGGAATTATCCAACGCGTAATCCGGAGGCTCGATCTCGAAGCGCGGTTTTTCGATCTGCAGCCAGTAAACAAGATCCTGCAATTCGCACTCGCCGTTCTTGGCGCAGGTGAGGCAGTTATGATCACCGGACGACCAAAGAAGTTCAACGATCATTTTCTGCGCGGCGCGCACCGCCGGCGTGTCGGTTTTGATGACCATATTGGGAGATACCGGCATGCAGCAGGATGCGACCAGCGACCGGGCTCCTTCCTGTTCGACCACGCAGACGCGGCAGGCGCCCACATTGGTGGTCTTCTGATAATGACACAGAGTCGGGATGAAAATTCCATTTTCCCGGGCGACTTCCAAAATGGTTTGGCCGGGCTTGGCTTCAATTTTACGATTATCGATAATCACGGTCAGAGTTGACATTATTTTCCTCCCTATAAGTCAGTTTAATATTTATTGTATGCATGTCAGGTTGTCTGAATCCTGCAGTGCTTTCCATACTTCGTCAACATCGTCTTTTTCATAAAGAGCTCCGACGGGGCAATCCAGGATACACTGCCCGCAGGCTACACAGTTGTCCCGCACCACGGAAGGACTGGAGCGGTCAATCATGCCTTCCTTGGGAAATTGCGTTTGTTCGAAGCGAACTTCCTTCAATCCAACGAATTCAGCAACTTTTTGCAGTTCGCAATTTCCGTTGCGCACACCGAAATTGCATTCCTGCGGATGATCAGCCAAGAGAAGTTCGACAACCATTTTTCGGGCCTGACGGACTTTCTCGGTATTGGCATGGACCACCATGCCTTCGGAGACCGGGAAAACGCAGGCTGCGATTAAGCTGCGTTGCCCTTCCACTTCCGTCATGCAAACACGACAGGCACCCGGCGTATGATGGATTTCTGGCCATGTGCACAGGGTTGGAATTTTTATTCCGGCGGTTCGCGCCGCTTCAAGAATGGTCAATCCGGCTTCTACTTCCACCGGCCGATTATCAATGGTCAGTGCTACTTTTGACATATTTTTTTATCTCCTTCTTTTTTTCAAATCATTACACAGAAGCGTCGCAGCGCAAGCAGCGGCAGGCTTCTTTGATGGCCTCCTCGCGGCTGAATCCCAATTCAACTTCAGCGAAATTCAGCTTGCGGGTTTCAGGATGAAGTTCCGGCATGGCCGTCTGGGGTGCCTCGATCGTTTCCTCATCAATGATGAGAGGAATATCGATCTTTTCCAAAGCCGGCTTCTCATACGGCCGCTCACCGTTGGCCTTGCGGATGGCCGCGTCGATGTCGTCGGCGGCCTGGTGGCCTGCGGCGATGGCGCCGATGACGGTATCAGGGCCGGTCACCGCATCGCCACCCGCGAAATATCGGGGATTGGAAGTGCCCGACTTATAGACTTTTCCAACATCGAAACAATTCCACTTGTTCACGTCCACGCCGATTTTCTTATCCACGAAGCTCATATCGGGGACCTGGCCGATGGCCGCGATGACCGCGTCAACTTCCATCGTAAATTCGGAGCCCTTGATGGGGACGGGTCTCTTGCGTCCGCTGGAATCAAAATCGCCGAGCTTCATGCGCTGACAAGTGATGGCGGAAACCTTTCCTTTTTTGCCTTCAATTTTAAGCGGAGCGACCAAAAGATCAATCTTGATACCTTCTTCTTCCGCGGCCTTGATTTCTTCTTCCGCCGCGGGCATATCCTGCCTGAGCCGGCGATAGAGGATGGTGACATCAGCACCGAGCCTGAGGGCGACGCGCGCGGCGTCAATGGCGGAATTGCCGCCGCCGATGACGACGACTTTCTTGCCCAAGGAGCTCTTGCCGCTGAGCCATTTTTCTTCATTGGCGTTGAAATCCCGCAGGAATTCCACGCCGCCGAAAACGTTTTTCAGCTCTTCCCCCTCAACGCCCATCTTCTGGCTCTTATGGGCGCCGGTGGCCAAATAGATGTAGTCGAATTCTTTTTCAAGTTTGGCGAAAGAAATATCTTTGCCGATGCGGGTGTTGAGCTTGATTTCCACGCCCAGCGCGCGGATATCGTCAATTTCACGATCCAGAATGTTGCGCGGCAGACGGTAAGAGGGAATGCCCCAGTAAAGCATTCCACCCGGCTTGGACAGTTCTTCAAACACGGTCACTTTGTATCCGCGCAAAGCGAGATCCCTGGCGGCGGTTAGACCGGCTGGGCCCGCGCCCACCACGGCGATTTTTTCTTTTCTGGTGACCGGCACCGCTTCAATCTTAGGCCGGGGCGCATTATCCGTGATGAATCGCTTCAGGAACTTGATGGCGATGGGTTCGTCCAAATTACCGCGACGGCACTTTGTTTGACATTTATGATCGCATACCCTTCCGCAGATGGAGGGGAAGGGGTTGGTCTGCAGAAGGACTTTGTAGGCGTCTTCAAATCGTTCCGCGCGAATGAGCGCGACGTACGATGGAATATCCATTTCAATCGGGCAGGTATGTTGGCAGGGCGATTTAAACATGGCCGAACAAACAGCGGCCCGGCATTTATGATCCCGAATGTGTTCTTCGTATTCCTTGCGGAAATAGCGGATGGTGCTTAGCACCGGATTAGGTGCCGTCTGACCCAGACCGCACAGAGCGGAATTCTTGATGACCGAAGCCATTTCTTCCAAAAGCTCGATGTCGCCTTCCTTGCCTTTGCCTTGAGTGATATTGGTCAAGATATTCAGCATGCGTTTGGTGCCTTCGCGGCAGGGCGTGCATTTTCCGCAGGATTCATCCTGGCAGAAATCCATGAAGAAACGCGCCATGTCCACGGCGCACTTGTCTTCGTTCATGACAATCAAACCGCCGGATCCCATGATGGCGCCGAGCTCCACGACTTTTTCGTAATCCACGGGCGCGTTGAGATGCTGAATGGGAATGCAACCTCCGGAAGGTCCGCCCAATTGCGCGGCCTTGAATTTCTTTCCCTTGGGGATTCCGCCGCCGATATCAAAGACGATGGTGCCCAAGGTCGTGCCCATGGGAACTTCCACCAATCCGACGTTATTGACATCGCCGGTCAGAGCGAAAACTTTAGTACCTTTGCTTCTTTCCGTGCCCACGGAAGCGAACCATTTAGCACCGCGCAAGATGATCTGGCCGACATTGGCAAGCGTTTCAACGTTATTCAAAATACTGGGCTTTTGCCAAAGACCGGCCACGGCGGGGAAGGGGGGTCTCGGACGGGGCATGCCGCGTTTGCCTTCGATGGATGTCATCAGCGCGGTTTCCTCGCCGCAGACGAACGCGCCCGCGCCCTGATAAATTTCCAGATCGAAATCAAAGCCTGTTCCCAAAATGTCCTTGCCCAAAAGACCGTATTCCCTGGCCTGAGCGATGGCAATATTCAAACGATGAATGGCCAACGGATACTCCGCGCGGCAGTAAATGTATCCCTGATGGGAACCAATAGCCTTGGCGGCGATGACCATGCCTTCCAAAACGGCGTGGGGATCTGCTTCCAAAACACTGCGGTCCATAAACGCGCCGGGATCACCTTCATCGGCGTTGCACAGAACATATTTGATATCGCCTTTGGATTGGGCGGCGAATTTCCATTTTAAACCCGTGGGAAAACCTGCTCCACCGCGACCTCTTAATCCGGAATCCAAGATTTCTTGGACGATCTGTTCCGGCGTCATTTCCGTGAGCGCCTTGGCCAAGCCGGCATAGCCGTCGCGGGCGATGTACTCTTCGATTTTTTCCGGATCAATCAATCCCCTGTTTTTTAAAACCCGCAACTCCTGATGGGCAAAGAAGGGAATGTCCTGCATGGTGGGAATGACTTCCTCCGTGGAAGGCTCATGATATAAAAGCCTTTTGACAACTCTTCCCTTGATGAAATGTTCCTCGACGAGTTCAGGAACATCCTGCGGTTTTAACGTGATGTAAATAATACCTTCCGGGTAAACGACCATGATCGGCCCGAGGGCGCAAAATCCGTTGCATCCTGTTTCCACCACTTTGATTTCTTCAGAGAGTTTTCTTTTTTCCAATTCTTCCAATAAAGCTTTTTTTACCGCGGGGCTGCCGGAAGCATGACAACCGGTGCCGCCGCAGATCAGTAAATGTGAACGAAAAACTTTCATGTTATCTGCAACCTCCTTAAGAACTCATCACACTGTTAAACAGGATGAGGCGAAAAAAATTATTTTACGATTTCAGAACCTTTGGCCAAAACAAAAGGAGTCTGAATCTCTCCTTCGAGAATGTGGCGTTTAAAAACCTGCCTCATCTTGTTGGGATTCATGTACTCGTATTTAATCGGTTCCTGGTTAATGACTTCGACGGTGACCAGCGGCTCGCGACTGCATAATCCCATGCAACCGGAAGTGGTGACCATGACGTCGTTGACTTTTGCCGCTTCGATTTCCTGGAGCAGGGCGTCCAGAACTTCTTTTGCACCGGAAGCGATCCCGCAAGTCCCCATATGAACGGTAACCTTGACGCGCCTTTCACCGTCGCGCAAAGACATTTCTTTGTGGACTTTTTCCTTTATTTTTTTCAAATCCTCTATGGTTAATTTTGCCATCGGCGTTTCCTCCCGCTGATTTTTTTAATGATATTGAGATAAGAGTTCTTTGATTTTTGATGGTTTGACGCGGCCGTGTACGTCTTCATCCACAACCACCACGGGGCCCAGACCGCAGGCTCCCAGACAGCGAACCGTTTCGAGAGTGAACATTCTGTCCGGCGTTGTTTCGCCTTCGGAGACGCCGAATTCTTTTTCAAGAGTTTCAGCGATGGCCTTGCCGCCGCGCACGTAACAGGCCGTGCCGAGGCAGACGCGGACAGTATGCTTGCCGCGCGGTTTCATGGTAAAAAACGAATAGAAAGTAACCACGCCGTACACCCGGCTTACGGGCAAATTCAATTCTTTGGCGATTTTCTTTTGCACGGACATGGGCAGGTATTCAAGACAGACCTGCGCCTCTTCCAGTACGGGGATTAAACTTCCTGGCTTGCCCCTGTACTTCTTGATGATTTTGTTTAATTGCTCCACCTGTTCTTTGGTGAATTCGTTTAGCAGTTCAGTGTCTTCCGCTTTCATCCGATTCCTCCTTGGTTCTTTTAAGTTATGCTTGCGGCTGAATTTCGTCCAACCCGGCATCAATAGCATTCCGAATATACTTCAGTATTTCGGGATGGTTTATCGGTAAGTCACCGATTTCTTTTCTAATTTCCCGCGTATCCAGCGAGAACTGGCGGTCATTATGAACGTATTTGAAGATAAAGTCAATAGAAGAATTTCCGGCAATGAGAGCGATGATCGTTGATGAAATATTGCCCATGGGTTGCCTGTCGAGATGGTCAAGTTCAAAAGTGACTTTTAGTCGGGTTCCCTTGCCAACTTGGGATTTAAGCTGAAGTTTGCCGCCCGCTCTTTGGGCGGCGTCATGAAGCAGGGGAATTCCCAAACCGACCCGTCGAACTGTTTTTGTTGTGTAAAAAGGGTCGCGGGCTTTGCGAAGTTCTTCTTTTGTCATGCCCTTGCCGTCATCGTGGATGGAGATGCTCAGCAAATTTTTCCGCGTGTTTTCCTCGATGATAATTTTCACCGTTTTTGCTCCGGCGCGCACCGAGTTTTCGGCGATGTCCAGGATATGCGCGGAAAGTTCCAGCATGGCTACTCCACAATATGCCGCCCTTCGTGCCGATGAAAAGCCATTCTTAATTCGGCAAGGGAAGGTTCGGCCATCATGATTTTCGTGAAAACTCTTCCGATGTCCTTCAGATAGTGGGCATCCGACGACGTGACGAAAGCGTACCGGTTCAGCGAGGCATATTTTTCCCGCGCCTGTTTGAGATCAAGCAAGGCGGATATTTCCAGTGCATCAAAATCAAAGCTTTCATCAATAAAGCCCAACTGGCTCAAAACGCTGAAGCTTTCCCGATCTATATGGGATGCAATGGCCAAGCCGTTTTGCTCATGAACAAGATCCAAGATCTCGTTTAAGGGAAGGTCCGTCGCTCCGATGAGCAATTGATTGTTGAGGCCTTCGACTTCCCCCGATTCGTTGACGATGGCCTGAACGCCGAAACGATTTTCGTCATTTTCTCCCGTTAGATGCCGGTACACCGTTTCTTGAACGGCAAACAAATCGGACAGGGATTCGAACAGGGCGACCAGATGAACTTCCTCGCTGGATGTGATTTCCATTCCGGGGATGATTTTTAAATTTTTCCCCCGGGCAGCCTTGATAACGTAGGGAACGTTTTCTGAAGCGTTGTGGTCGCAGATGGCGACGACGTCCAGTCGGCAGGCCAGCGCTTTTTCCACGATCGCCCGCGGGTGCATGTCCCAGTCGCCGCAGGGCGACAGACAAGTGTGGACGTGGAGATCGCAATTAAAAATTTTGAGCATCTGACTAACCGGCGGACGATCAGTTTTTGAACGTAACGAGAAAAATTATTCTTTTTCCCGAAGCAGGTTGAAAATTCTGCCGCTTAATTCAAAAGCCGGCAGATCGGAAACCATGATCGGCACATTTTCCGCGATGGCCTTCTCCAGCGTCTCCTTTGCCGGTTCGCAGGCATTGACCAGGACGATGCCCGCGTGTTCTTTGAGCGTGGCGACCGCGACGATGTTTTGATGAACCTGTCTCGTGATCCAGATGTCTCCCGCATGGGAATTGGCCATCACATCGCTTAAGAGATCCCCCGTGTAGCCTCCCGTCACGCTGCTGTTTAATTTATGGGCGGCGGACCTGACTTGGAGATTTAATTTTTCAACGATTGTTTTGATGTCCATGACGCCATCCTCATTTCTTGTCGGAATTTCTATGAATAATCATTTTCAGGCGGGTGCCCTTATTCACTTCTGAATGGATATCAAATTGGTCGGAATAGGTTTTGATGTTGTAGAGTCCCATTCCGGCGCCGAAACCCATTTCTCTGATCTGTTGATTGGCCGTTGAATATCCCGGCTGCATGGCCAGCTCAATATCCGGAATTCCCGGCCCTTCATCCCAAACGTCAATGACGACAGAATCCGGATTGACAGTGAATTGAATGGTTCCCTTAATCGCATAAGAAACGATGTTGATCTCGGCCTCGTAAGAAACGATGGCTGATTTTCTGACGACATCGTCCGGCAATCCCATTTGTTTAAGGATGGATTTTAAACGGGTGGAGACAGTGCCCGCGGCGTTGAAGTTGCCGCCCTCGATCTCGAAGCTGTATCTGTTTGAATGTTCAGATGCGTTCACTGCCGGATTCAACTTTTTCCAAACAGCCGACAATTCCGTGTGCGTAGAGTCGACCCGCCGTTTCGAATAAAATATATTTTGTCGCTAAAATGGGGATGTGAAGTTCCCGGGCCAGGGTAACGGTTTCTTGCGGGGGTTTTTTGCCGCGAACCAAAATAATGGCCGCGATGTCCAAAACATTTGCGATTCTGACGACCTGAGAGTTGGTCAGTCCTGTAATGAGCATGCTGCCTGCTTTGGCGAAGGCCAAGACATCGCTCATCAAGTCTGCGCCGAAAGCCGTTTTAACCTCCATGTCCAGCTTCTCATGTCCGACGATAACTTCCGCTTGAAGAAGATCTCTGACTTCGCTTAATTTCAATCGTTTCTCCTTGTGAACAACCGGATCATTTTGATTCGCAAAAGATGTAGATTTCTATCATTAAAAAACGAAGGTTGTCAACAACATCATTGTTTCAAGAAAAATTTTTTTCTTAAATGATTTTGCTTTCCACTTTTCTCAAACAGCCGACGATGCCTTGGCTGTAGAGCATTCCCGCCGTTTCGAATAAGATAAATTGGGTGGTTAAAATGGGTATTCCCAGTTCTTTGGCCATCTCAATCGCTTCCGTGGAGGGTTCCTTTCCTCTAACTAATATAATCGCGGCGATGTGTCTTGTGGTGGCGGTTTTGACAACTTGGGCGTTGGTTAATCCTGTCAGCAGAAGGCTTCCCGGTTTTGCGAAGGCCATGACATCACTCATGAGATCGGCACCGAAAGCCGTGGATACCTCGATATCGAGTTTATCTTCACCCACAACAACATTGGCTTCAAGCAATTCTTTGATTTCTCTTAATTTCAAAATGAACTCCTCATGATTCTTTTCTGAAGATTATTTGATGGATGTTTTAATGCGGCGTGAGTATCACATGTAAATCTTGAGTGTCAATAAGATAATTTGACCAATGTTATAGATGAAAAAAAAAAGTCGTCGAAAATTGACAAACGGATTATTATTCTGAAGTTTCGGTAAAAAAAATTATTTGCTCTTGACACGTATTTGCCTAAATGATAATTATTCCAAAATTAAATACAGTCGGGGCGTGGCGCAGTCTGGTAGCGTATCTGAATGGGGTTCAGAGGGCCGGTGGTTCAAATCCACTCGCCCCGACCATTAAAAAACCCTCCTGAGTGACGAAATCGTCATTGCCTGATTTTCTTAATGCAGCTTCAAACGATAAATTCGAGGTTCACCAGATCTTTGCGACCAGAGTCAACAGGAAATAATGAACATTGACATTTTAAATTGTTGTTAATATATGGTAACCGATTGCGAGAGTGGCGGAATTGGCAGACGCACTGGACTTAGGATCCAGCCCGCCTCAGCGGCTAGGGGTTCAACTCCCCTCTCTCGCACCAAAAGAATAAGGGAAATTAAAATAAAAAAGGAGAATGATGAGTGAGTCAAGTTTGCGTGAACATTGAAGATTTGAGCCCTGTCAAGAAAAAGATGTCATTGGAAATCCCATGGGATGAAGTTAAAACAGAGCTTGACGCCGTCTATCGCGAGATAGGGAAAAAGGCGAAGATCAAGGGATTCCGTCCCGGTAAAATTCCCCGTAAGATTCTGGAAAATTATTTCAGGGAACAAGCGGAAGAAGAAACGCTGAACAATCTGGTCAATAAATATTACTGGCAGACGCTGGATGATAAAGGAATTATTGCGGTTTCGAGGCCGGAGATTGCTCAAGACGGCTTAAAGGAAAATCAACCCTACACGTTCACCGCTTCTTTTGAAACAGAACCGGACATTGAGCCTAAAAATTACAAAGGGATTGAGCTGCAAAAGGAAGAAATTGAGGTTAAAGAAGAGGATGTCGATAAACGGATTGAAGAAATCAGAAATATGTTCGCGACGATGGAAGAAGTGGCCGATGATCGTGAGGTCCGAACGGGAGACTTTGTCGAAATGAATTTCACAGGCGTTTTAGACGGCGAGGAGCTTCCGGAATTGAAAGCCGAGAATTATTTTGTCGAAATAGGATCCCAGAGACTTGTTCCCGGATTTGAAGACCAGATTGTCGGGATGAAAAAAGGAGAAGACAGGGAGGTTCGGGTTGTCTTTCCCGAAGACTATCACGAAAAGAAACTTGCGAACAGGGAGGTTCTTTTTAAAGTTCATCTCAAAAATCTAAAGGAAAAGAAACTTCCCGCGTTTGATGAAAATTTTGTCAAGAATTTCGAGCGTTACAATACGCTGGAGGATTTTCGCAATGACGTCCGCAAAACGTTGGAGGAAAAACAAAAACAGCAGGCGAAAAACAATTTGCGGGAAAAAATCACGGACATTTTGATTAAAGAAAACGACTTTCCCGTGCCTCAAGCGCTGGTGGAGAAACAAATTTACTATATGATGGCCGATACTCAAAATAGAATGATTTCCGCCGGGATTGACGAGCAAACGGCACTGGATTTCACCTTTAAGATGAAGGACAAATACAAGGAAGATGCGGAGAAAGTTGTAAAGTCTTTCTTGTTACTGAAAAAAATCGCCGAAAAGGAATCGATTGAAGTGACAGATCAAGAGGTTGAAAAATATCTTGAGCAAATCGCCGCGGAAACCCAACGCGATTACGCTTCTTTGAGCAGATTGTATGACAACGAGGGGAGAAAAGAGGCGCTGAAAATGGATTTGTTACAGAGAAAAGTATTTGATTTTATAGAAAATCATGCGAAACTGACATCATAAAACAAAAAATCCAAATCGGAGGTTTCATGGTGAATTTGATCCCCATGGTGGTGGAGCAAGACGGCCGCGGCGAACGGGCGTACGACATATACTCGCGCTTGCTGAAAGACAGGATTATTTTTCTAGGTACCGTTATCGACGACAATGTGGCAAACTTGGTCGTCGCGCAGATGCTTTATCTGGAGGCGGAGAATCCGGACAAGGAGATTTTCCTGTACTTAAATTCTCCCGGCGGCAGCGTCAGCGCCGGTCTGGCGATTTATGATACCATGCGATATGTGAAGTCTCCCATCTCGACATTGTGCATGGGGCAAGCGGCGAGCATGGCGGCGATTCTTCTGGCGGCCGGCGAAAAGAAGAGAAGGTTTGCCCTGCCGCATTCCCGCATCTTGATTCATCAACCTTTGGGGGGATTTCAGGGGCAGGCCACCGATATTGACATTCAGGCGCGGGAAATATTGCGGCTCAAGGATGAACTCAACAGAATTTTGTCAGATTTGACAGGACAGCCGCTTTCCAAGATTGCCAAAGATACAGATCGTGATTATTTTATGAACAGTGAACAAGCCAAAGAGTACGGCTTGATTGACGATATCGTTGTCAGAAAAACATAATTTTTTAAAATACGCCAAAGGAGAAATCAGTGATCAAAAAAGGAAAAAACAACCGGATGGACGACGGCATGCTTTTTTGTTCGTTTTGCGGAAAAACACAAAACGAGGTCAGAAAACTCGTCGCCGGTCCGACGGCCTATATTTGCGACGAATGCATCGAGCTCTGCCGGTATATCGTTGAAGAGGAAGAAGACCGGCTTCACGAAAAGGAGTTCAAGAAAGATCTTCCCAGTCCGAAGGAAATCAAAAAGTTTTTGGATCAGTACGTCATCGGCCAGGAAAAGACAAAAAAGATTTTGTCGGTGGCCGTCTATAATCACTACAAGAGAATGTTTTCTCAAATGGAGCCCGATGGAGTCGAAATTCAAAAAAGCAATGTGCTGTTGATCGGGCCGACAGGTTCGGGCAAGACGTTGCTGGCGAAGACTCTGGCCAAGTTCCTCAAAGTTCCCTTTACAATAGCCGACGCGACGACGCTGACGGAAGCAGGTTATGTGGGAGAGGATGTGGAAAACATCATTTTGAGTTTGCTGCAAAATGCGGACTATGATGTTTCTCGGGCTTCACGAGGCATTGTTTATATTGATGAAATAGACAAAATCGCCAAAAAATCCGGCAATCCGTCCATCACGCGGGATGTCTCCGGCGAGGGCGTTCAGCAGGCCTTGCTCAAAATCATGGAAGGGACTCTGGCCAATATACCGCCGAAGGGGGGGCGCAAACATCCCCAGCAAGAATTCATTCAGGTGGACACCACGAACATCTTGTTCATCTGCGGCGGCGCGTTCAATGATCTGGAAAATATTATCGCCAAGCGTCTGGGCGCCAACATGATGGGTTTCGGCGCGGAAATCAAAAGCAAGAAGGAGAGAAAGGTCGGCGAACTCTTGGCGGAGGTGAGGTCGGAAGATTTGCTGAAGTTCGGCCTGATTCCCGAGTTCATCGGCCGCTTGCCGGTCATCGCCACCCTGGATGAACTGGACGCCAACGATTTGATCAGAATTTTGGTTGAACCCAAGGACGCCATCATCAAGCAGTATAAAAAGCTGTTCGCTCTGGAAAATGTGAATTTGAAATTCACCGACGGTGCACTCAAGGCGGTGGCGAACCTTTCGCTGGAGCGAAAGTCCGGCGCGCGCGGCTTGCGGTCGATCCTGGAAAATACCATGCTGGAAATTATGTATGACATTCCCTCGCGCAATGACATCAAAGAATGCGTCATCAGCGAGGAGGTTGTCTTGAAAAAAGAAAAGCCGATTTTAATTTACGAAACAAAATCGGAAACCGCTTAAGAAAAAACAAGGTGTCGTATGTTTGGAGAACAAAAAGATCCCGATTATGATAAATCGACGATTCTTCCTCTGCTTCCGTTGCGGGATGTGGTCATGTTTCCGCACATGATCGTTCCGCTTTTCGTTGGGCGCGAGAAATCCATCTCCGCTTTGGAATCGGCGATGAAATACGAAAAAAATATTTTTCTGGTTGCCCAGAAAAACGCCAAGGATGACAATCCCAAGCCGGAAGACATTTACCGCGTGGGAACGATCGGCGTGATTATTCAGCTTTTGCGCCTGCCCGATGGAACGGTCAAGGTTCTGGTCGAAGGAAAGGCCCGCGGCGTCATTAAAGAATATTTGCCCAACAACGACTTTTTCCTGGTCAAGGTTCAAGAAGTGGACGACATCGACGATGAGGACAAGGTCAAACAACAGGCGCTGATGCGAAGCATCAAGGAGTCTTTTGAGCTGTACCTCAAATTGAGCAAAAAAATTCCCGTCGAAATCCTGGAGACCGTCACGGCGATCGAAGACCCGTCGAAGCTCGCCGATGTCGTGATTACCCACCTCAACGTGAAGATCGAAGACAAGCAGAAAATCATTGAAATTTTCAATGTCAATGAACGCTTGGAAGCCATTTACACGCTGATGATGGCGGAAATCGAGATTCTGCAAATCGAAGAGAAAATCAAGCGGAGGGTGAAAAAACAGGTCGAAAAGACGCAGAAAGATTTTTACCTCAATGAGCAAATGCGCGCCATCCAAAAGGAAATGGGCGAAAAGGACGACTTTCGCAACGAGATCAATGAACTGGAAAAGCGCCTGAAACAAAAAAGGATGCCTGAGGAGGCGGTCAAGAAAGTCAAGCAGGAAATCAAAAAACTGCAGATGATGACCCCCATGTCCGCCGAAGCCACTGTGGTCAGAAACTACATTGATTGGGTCTTGGACATGCCCTGGTATGAAAAGACCGAAAACACCTATACGCTGAAGGAGTCGGAGGCCATGCTGGAGGAGGACCACTTCGGCCTCAAGAGCGTCAAGGAACGGATCATTGAATATTTGGCGGTGCAGTCTCTGGTGAAGAAAAACAAGGGGTCGATTTTGTGTCTCGTGGGACCGCCGGGCGTCGGCAAGACGTCGATAGCGAAATCGGTCGCCAGAGCGACGAACAGAAAGTTTGTGCGGATGTCGCTCGGCGGCGTGCATGACGAAGCGGAAATCCGGGGACATCGCCGCACCTACATCGGCGCCATGCCCGGAAAGATTATTCAATTGTTGAAAAAGGCGGGTTCCAACAATCCGGTTTTCTGCCTGGATGAGGTGGACAAATTGAGTTCCGATTTTCGCGGTGATCCTGCGGCGGCGTTGCTGGAAGTCCTTGATCCGGAGCAGAATTGCGCCTTCAATGACAACTACCTCGACCTGGATTATGATTTGTCGGAAGTGATGTTCATCACGACGGCCAATGTCCTGCAGACCATTCCGGCGCCCTTGCAGGACAGAATGGAAGTGATCCGGATCGCAGGTTATACGGAACCGGAAAAACTTCAGATCGCCAAAAAATATCTCATTAAAAAGCAGATTGAAGCCAACGGGTTGAAACCTGAAAACATCGAATTCACCCAAGGCGCTCTGCTGAAAATCATCCGTCAGTACACCCGGGAAGCCGGGGTGAGAAACTTGGATCGGGAAATCGCGTCCATTTGCCGGAAAGTCGCCAAGGAAATCGTCAACAGTGAAAAAGAAAAGAAAGTGGTCATCAAATCAAAATCGATTTCCAAATATTTAGGCGTCCCCAAGTATCTCCATGGCGAAATTGAAGGCAAGAATCAGATTGGTCTGACGATCGGTCTGGCCTGGACGGAAGTCGGGGGCGAGTTGCTTTCCATCGAGGCCACGATTATGGAAGGCACGGGAAAAATGATCATGACGGGGAAGCTCGGCGACGTGATGCAGGAATCCGTCCAAGCGGCGTTGAGTTATGTCCGCTCCCGCGCCGAAGCGTTCGGATTGCCGAAGAATTTTTACGAAAAAGTCGACATTCATGTGCATGTTCCGGAAGGCGCCATTCCCAAGGACGGCCCGTCGGCGGGCGTCGCTATGGCCACGTCCATTGCATCGGCGCTGATGAGAAAGAAAGTGCGGGCGGATTTGGCCATGACCGGAGAAATCACGTTGCGGGGCAGAATTCTGCCGATCGGGGGCGTAAAGGAAAAATTACTGGCCGCTCACCGAGGCAACATCAAAACGGTTATTATTCCGAAGGATAACCAGCGGGATCTGGCCGAAGTCCCGAAAAACGTGCAGAAGGCGCTGGAAATCGTTTTCGTCGAACATGTCGACGAAATTATGAAGATTGCGTTCATCGATGATGAAGATGATGTCATCGCCGCGAAATCGAATGTTTCGATGAGTTCGCAATCTGTAAATTAAGAAGACGTTTTTTAATCTTGACATCGAAGGTCAATGTTGCTAAAAGCCGCCCCATGTAACGGCGGGCGGGTAGCTCAGCCGGGAGAGCGCCACGCTTACACCGTGGAAGTCACAGGTTCGATCCCTGTCCCGCCTACCATGGTAACGGTATTGAGAAGGAAAAATTTTCGGGGTCGTAGTTAAGTTGGTTATAACGCCGGCCTGTCACGCCGGAGGGCGTGGGTTCAAGTCCCATCGGCCCCGCCAGAAAATGATAAGGGAGCCCGCAGTTGAGGCTCCCTTATTTTTTTGTTTAGGTCAGGGCTTGCTTTTCTTGGACTCTTTGTATAAATTATTGCATAAATATAAATAATTACACAATTGTATCAGAGGAAAAAAATGGATTATGAAGGGTTTATCATCAGGCCGCCCAGTGAAGCTTACAGTCTGTTATTGCAGGTGACGGTCGGTTGTTCCCACAATAAGTGTGCTTTCTGCGGGACATATCGTGACAAAAAATTCAAAATCAAACCCCTCGAGCAGATCGAGAAGGATTTGCAGGAAGCGAGGTTTTATGACGACGTCCGCAGAGTTTTTTTGTGTGACGGCGACGCGCTAATTATTCCACAGCCCCGGCTGGTGGAAATCCTCGGGCTCATCAACAGATACCTCCCGGGCATCGAAAGGGTCGGGACCTACGCCAACGCCAAAAGTATTTTGCGCAAAAGCGTGGACGAATTGAAAATTTTGAAAGATTTGGGGTTGAAGATTATTTATCTGGGCGTGGAAACGGGCAACGCCGAGCTCCTCCAGAAGATTCACAAGGGGGTGAATTATGAGCAGATGGTGGAAGCGGGGCGCCGTGTCAAGCAGGCGGGCATCGCCCTTTCGGTAACGGTTCTGCTGGGTCTCGGCGGCATTGAAAAGAGCATCGAGCACGCCATGGATACCGCTAAAATATTGACGGACATGGACCCGGATTTCGTGGGGGCGCTGACGTTGATGCTGATTCCGGGAACGGAAATGTACAACGATTACATCGCCGGGCGCTTCGTTTTGCCGGACAAGTTCGGATTTATCCGGGAACTTTATCTGATGATCGCCCATGCTGACTTTACGAATTGTCTGTTTACGTCCAATCATGCTTCCAATTACCTGCCGATCAGAGCGCAACTGCCGCAGGAGAAAGAAAGAATTTTAGCGTTGATTGGTTCGGTTCTGGAACAGAAAGATTCCCGCCGCCTGCGGCCCGAGTTCATGCGCGGTCTATAAGGCAAGGAGCTGATTTTTGAAGCTGAAAAAATTGGTCGACAGGGTGCTTTTCAGGCACGATCCCGGAGTCGTCAAAAGAAAAATCGACGATGTTTTGCTTCAGGCGCAAAACATCGGGATGGTTGATGCTTCTTCCCGGGAAATGATCGAAAAAATTCTCAAGTTCACGCACACGCTTGTTCGTGAAATCATGATCCCGCGGACGGAGATTGTCGCGGTGGACATTGAAGGGGATATCGAGGATATTCTCCGCGACATTGTTTCTTCAAGGCACACCCGGATTCCCGTTTATCGCGAGACGGTCGACAATATCATCGGGATTTTGAACATCAAGGACATTTTTGAATTCTGGCCGAAAAACATCAACAAAGAAGATCTGTCGGCTGTTTTGACCCCGCCGTATTACATTCCGGAAACGAAAAACGCCCATTTGCTGTTTTATGAGTTCAAAGAAAACAAAAAGCATCTGGCTATTGTCATTGATGAATACGGCGGCACGGCGGGAATGGTGACCCTCGAAGATTTGCTCGAACAGATTGTCGGCGAGCTGCGGGATGAAGATGAGGCGCTTTCGGATGATAACGAGATTTTGCGCCTGGCCGATGGATCTTTTCTCTGTGAAGGAAGAACGGAAATTGAAAAAGTCGAAGAGAGACTCGGCGTCCAATTTAAAAAGGGCGATTTTGAAACCATCGGCGGTTGGATTTTAAATCATATCAAAAGAATCCCCCTGACCGGGGAAAGGTTTCAAATGGATGGGATTGAGGTGAGGATCGAGAGCGCTGACGAACGTCAAATCAAAAAAGTCCGATTGGAGAAAAAGGCGGACGGAGTCAATGGAAAAAAATATTCGACGCGGTCTTAAAAGCGTGAAAACGACGGAATATTTCAAAGGCCGGGACATATTACTGGCCGCTTTCAGCGGCTTTTTGTTGATTTTCTCCTTCCCGAAATTCGGGTGGGGGGCGATATCCTGGATTGCTTTTGTCCCTCTTTTTTGGGCTTTAAAAAGAGCTTTGTCGTTTCCGCGGGCGCTTTTTCTCGGTTTTGTGACCGGCGTCGTCTGTTACGGCGGGCTGATTTACTGGGTCGTCTATGTCGTCGTCAATTACGGTTACCTTCCGACGAATATAGGCGTGATGGCGCTGTTGCTTCTGGCTGGTTACTTGAGTCTTTACATCGCCCTGTTCGCGGCGTTTGTTTTTCACTTCGGAAAGAAAATATCCATCTATGTCGCGGCTCCGGTTCTGTGGGTTTGTTTTGAATATCTCAAGTCGGCGGCTTTGACCGGATTCCCCTGGGAAAATCTGGGATACGCTCAATATCGGAATATTTATTTTATTCAAATTGCCGATGTTTTCGGCGTTTACGGTTTGTCTTTTTTCATCATGCTGGTCAATGTCGCGGTCTTCAGAGTGCTGAGCGAGAGAAGAAAAAAGGACTATGTCGCGGCGGGAATGGTTTTGTCGGTGACGGCTCTTGTTCATCTTTACGGATTTTTGAGGCTTGAACAGGTGGAAGAACAAATGCGTTCGGCGGAGAAAATGGAGGTGTCGCTTATTCAAGGAAATATTGATCAGTCCATCAAGTGGAATCCGCGGTTTCAGAGGGAAACGCTCAATCGTTATGAAAGGCTTTCCCTGTTGAATGTTCCGGCGCAAGGCAGTCTGCTGGTTTGGCCGGAGACGGCGGCGCCGTTTGAATTTCAGGATCAAGGGGATCTCCAGAACCAGATCATTCAACTGGCAAAAAAGACAAACTGCTGGCTGTTGTTCGGATCAATCCGTTATGAAGAAAATCCCGCGAAGCGTTCATACTTCAACAGCGCTTATTTGCTGTCTCCCAGCGGTGAGATCAAAGGGATATATGACAAGGTGCATCTGGTGCCTTACGGGGAGTATGTGCCGCTTCGGGACGTTTTCCCTTTCATCAACGGTTTTACGCAAAGTATCGGTGACTTTCACAAGGGAACGGGTTTTGTTCCGCTCGCCGTGGACGGCAAGAAATTGGGCGTGTTGATTTGCTATGAGGCCATCCTGCCGGAAGCGGCGCGGGACTATAAACGAAGCGGCGCGGATATGCTGGTGACGATTTCAAATGATGCGTGGTTCGGAAAAACCTCGGCGCCTTTTCAGCATTTTTCCATGATGGTATTGAGGGCTGTGGAAACGCGCCTTTACCTGATTCGGGCGGCCAATACGGGAATTTCCGGCATTGTCGATCCGGCGGGGAGAATTTTAAAGCAAACGGAAATTTTCAAGGAAGACGCCCTCAAGGGCGAGATCAAGTTCATTCGGATGGAAACCTTTTATTCGAAACACGGGGACGCTCTGGTCGTCGGTTGTTTTTTGTTGTTTGTTTTGTTTTTATTCGTTTCAGGAAGAAAGGAGACTGAACATGGCGATGGATAATCTTCAGGAAGCGCTCAAGGCATTGAAGAAAAGGGTGGATTACATCGGAGAGTGTCTTTGACGTGCCGGAAATGCGGCTGAAAATCAAAGATCTTGAAGAGCGGATCCTGAAAAAAGATTTTTGGACGGATCAAGACAACGCCCGCGCGGTGCTTCAGAAAAAAACGAAGATGGAAGAGAAATTAAACCGATGGGAAAATTTCAAAAAGCAGTTGGACGACATCGAAAATTTAAGTCATCTGGCGTTGGAGGAGAAAGACGAACAAGTGCTCAATGCAATCCGGCTGGATCTTGAAAAGATAGAGTCCGAGATCCGCCAGGAAGAATTAAAAATGATGCTCAATCAAGAGCAGGACCGCCTCAATGCCATCGTTTCCATCAATGCCGGTGCAGGCGGGACGGAAGCGCAGGACTGGGCGGAAATACTTTTGCGGATGTATTTGCGATGGGCGGAGCGCAAGGGTTTCGTCGCGAAAATCATCGACATTCTGCCGGGAGATGAAGCGGGGATTAAGAACGTGTCGTTCACGCTGGAGGGCGAGTATGCCTACGGCTATGCGAAAGCGGAAATCGGCATTCACCGTTTGGTTCGCATTTCGCCTTTTGACGCCAACGCCAGACGGCACACCTCCTTTGCTTCCGTTTATGTCTATCCGGAAATTGACGATGAGATAAAGATTGATATTCGGGAAGAAGATCTACGTATCGATACTTTCCGCGCCGGCGGCAAGGGCGGTCAGCACGTCAACAAAACGGAATCCGCCGTCAGAATTACCCATTTGCCGACGGGCATTGTCGTACAGTGTCAAAATGAGCGTTCCCAGCATCAGAACAAAGCCATGGCTTTGAAATTTCTGAAATCCAAGCTCTATGAGCGTGAAATTCAGTTGAAAAATGAAAAAATGGATGAACAAAACAAGCAGAAAAAAGACATCGCATGGGGAAGCCAGATCCGATCTTATGTTCTGCACCCTTATAAAATGGTTAAAGATCATCGGACGAATCTGGAAACGGGCAACGCGGCGAAAGTGCTCGACGGCGATATCGATGAATTTATCCATGCTTATCTGATGAGTGCCAACAGCCCCTAGCGGACGGCAGATGAATTTTTCGTTTAGAAAAAAAAAGGAATTTGTGCTATAAAAAACAAAAGCCTTTTTGAAGATTGATTTGGTTTTGGGGATTTCCGTAAAAGGAGAATTTAAATCATGCAGAAAAAAATTCGCTCCCTAGTTTTTACGCTTACGGCGGCGCTGGTGTTATTTTCATTTACCGTCGCGGCTCAAGAGGGGGGCAATCTACAATATCCGGTTGTCGCTTCGGCGGAAAACCTCTTCGGTTCCATGGTCGATCAATCCCTCAGCGGCGCCAATGCCGAAAAAGAAAAATCTTTTAAACACAATCAGGAAAACAGGGCTCAAGAAAAACAGGAGCTCATGGAAAAGGCCTTGGAATTGCTTGAAGACGCGGATCAGCAGTGGAATCGGGGTGACATTGACGGCACCTTGGAAACATTGGACGAGGCTTATGGAATGCTTCTTGATGCGAACGGGGATGTAACCGTCTCTCAGGAAAAAGACGATTTGCGCTTGTTGATCGCCCAGAAAATCATGGCGGTTTATTCTTCAAAGCGAAAAGTCATCAACGGAAAAAGCAGCGAAATTCCCCTCGTTATGAACGCCGAGGTTCAAAAAGAGATCAGTTCGTTTCAGGGATTGGAACGGGAGCATTTCGTCGCCGCGTATCGGCGCTCCGGTCTTTACAAAACCATGATTTTGAAAGAACTGAAAAAAGCGGGCATGCCCGAGGAATTGTTTTGGCTGCCGCTCGTGGAAAGTTTCTTCAAGGTGAACGCCTATTCCAGCGCCCGCGCACTGGGCCTATGGCAGTTTATTCCCTCCACCGGATATAAATTCGGCTTGAATCGCGATGAATGGATTGACGAAAGAATGGATGTTCAAAAATCCACCAGGGCGGCAATCGCCTATTTGAAGGAGTTGCATTCCATGTTCGGGGATTGGTTGACGGCCTTGGCTGCCTACAATTGCGGCGAGGGGAAAGTTTTAAGGACCATCGCCAGGCAGAAAATCAATTATCTGGACAGTTTTTGGGATCTGTACAGGGAACTGCCTAACGAAACCGCCCGCTACGTTCCGAGATTCCTGGCGACGCTGTACATTGTGAAAGACCCTCAAAAGTACGGATTTTCTCTGGATGAGCTTGAAAAACCCGTCTCTTTTGAAACAGTGAAGGTCAACAAAGTCATGAAACTTCAGGATATCGCTGAAAAGCTGGAGATATCCGAAGAGACGCTTTGTCTGTTGAATCCGGAACTGCGCTATAAAATGACGCCTGACCGCGAATATGACTTGAAGATTCCCGAAGAGCAGGTGGAGAAATTCAATTTGGTCGTCAATGATATTCCGCAAAGCGAAAGGCCGCGGGCGGTTCACGCGAAAATCGATTTCATAAGACATAAGGTCAGAGCGGGAGAAACATTGTCTTCCATCGCGCGCAGATACCATGTCTCTTCTTCTCAAATCAAGGCGTATAACAAATTACGCGGTAAAAAATTGGCCCAAGGAAACGTCATTAGAATTCCCATCAGAAAAAGAATGGACTATGCTCAAGAAGACCGTAACCCGCAGAGAAAAGTTGAAAAAGAAGTCGCCTCCAGATATCGGGTGAAAAAGGGGGATACGCTTTTTTCTATTGCCCGCCGCTTCGATGTTTCGATGGAACAGATCAAGCGTTTGAATCATTTGAGATCACACAAGGTGGTTGCGGGTCAGCTTTTGCGGCTTCCTTCCGGTCAATCCGCATCGGAATCCGACCAGGAGCCGCTGAGTGAACGTCCCACCAAGGCAAAAATTAACAAACCGGTGTTGTCGGCGAAAGATTTGGATAAATTGGGAACCAACAAATACATCGTTGTGAAAGGGGACAGTCTCTACAGTGTCGCACGCAAAAACAAAATCAATGTCACAAAACTCATTCAATTAAACAACTTGTCCCTAAACGATAAATTGTCCCCCGGACAGATCTTGACCATTCGGTAATCCTGCTTGACGAAAATCCTTGACAATTTAAAGGCAAATCTGATATGAGAAAACCGTTCGCTTGGATCCTTGTACAAGGACTGAGACGAAAGGAAGAATTCAAGGCGATGAAAACGGCCTTTCGTCTGCGGACGAAAGGCTTTTTTATTTATGAAAGTGATTTCTTCGGTCAAAAAAATGCAGTCTTTTTCCGAGCGTCTCAGGCTTGAAGGCAAGCGGATTGGTTTTGTCCCCACCATGGGCTATTTCCATGAAGGCCATCTCGCGCTGATGCGCGAAGCCCGAAAATTGTCCGACTGCGTTGTCGTCAGCATTTACGTCAATCCCACGCAATTTGGTCCCAAGGAAGATTTTTCCCGATATCCGCGGGACTTTGATCGGGATTTGAAAATGGCGCGGAATGAAGGCGTGGATGTCATTTTCCATCCGACCGACAAGCAAATGTATCCTGCTGGTTATCAGACATACGTTGACGTGGAGAAAGTCACCCAAAATTTGTGCGGCTTGTCCAGACCCGGTCATTTCCGCGGCGTGGCGACGGTTTGCACGAAATTATTCAACATCGTCAAACCCCATGTAGCGGTTTTCGGGAAGAAGGATTTTCAGCAATATGTCACCATCAAGCGGATGGTCGCCGACCTCAATCTTGATCTGGAGATCGAAGGTTATCCCACGGTTCGTGAGCCCGACGGATTGGCGATGAGTTCAAGAAACAAATATTTGAGCCTAAAAGAAAGAAAATCGGCGCTGGTTGTGTTTCGGTCTTTGCAATTAGCGCGGAAGTTGTATGAGCGGGGCGAGCGCAACGCGTCCGTTATCATCGATGAGGTCGAAAAGCTCATCAGGAAAACGCCCGATGCGCAAATTGATTACATTAAGATTTGCGATGCCTCGTCGCTGAAAGATGTTCCGATCATCAAGGGCGAGGCGGTCATCGCGCTGGCGGTAAAAATCGGCTCGACCAGGCTGATTGACAATTATGTTTTCGGTGACCCGTTGAAATAAATTCCCTCCCAAGGAGAAAAGAACATATGCAACGATTTATGCTCAAGTCAAAAATTCATCGGGCGACGGTGACGGATGCTGATTTGCATTATGAAGGCAGCATCTCCATCGACGAGAAGTTGCTTGAAGAGGCCAACATTTTGCCCTATGAAAAAGTCGCCATCTATGATATTGACAACGGCGAAAGATTTACGACGTATGCGATCCGGGGCAAACGGAACTCCGGCGTGATTTGCCTCAACGGCGCCGCCGCGAGAAAAGTGGCCAAGGGCGATTTGGTCATCATCGCCAGTTACGTGCTTATCGAAGAAAAGGACGCGAAAAACTGGAAGCCCAAGTGCGTTTTTGTCGACGGGAAAAATAAGATCAAGAAAATCCATTAATCAAAGAGTTTGACGAAGCGCGAAAAGGACGCGAGCCGTCTCAGGGGAGGATTCATGGCTTTTTTGGATGTGAAACGATCGCTGAAGTATAAGGTGGCGGATATTTCCTTGGCGGAATGGGGCCGAAAAGAAATCCGTCTGGCCGAAAATGAAATGCCGGGATTGATGGCGGTGCGCAAGAAGTACGGCCCGCGGAAGCCGCTCAAAGGGATGAAGGTCACGGGCAGCCTGCATATGACCATCCAGACGGCCGTGCTGATCGAAACGCTTCATGAATTGGGCGCCGACATCCGCTGGGCGTCCTGCAATATTTTTTCCACCCAGGATCACGCAGCCGCCGCGATTGCTCAGAAGGGCTCGGCGGCGGTTTTCGCTTGGAAAGGGGAAACCCTCGACGAGTACTGGTGGTGCACGGAACAGGCCTTGACTTGGCCGGACGGTTCGGGGCCGGATTTGATTGTTGATGACGGCGGCGACGCCACGTTATTCATTCATCAGGGCGTCCGGATAGAAAATAATCCGAAATTGCTGAAAGCAAAGTATGATAATCGGGAATTTCGTATCATTATTTCGCGCCTGGCCAATACCTACAAAAGGGATCCGCAGCATTGGCGGAAAGTCGCCGCACGCGTCCGGGGGGTTTCTGAAGAAACCACCACCGGAGTCAACCGGCTCTATCAGATGCAGGCCGGCGGTGAACTTTTATTCCCCGCGATTAATGTGAACAACTCCGTCACCAAATCCAAGTTTGACAATTTGTACGGCTGCCGGGAGTCGTTGGCCGACGGCATTAAAAGGGCGACGGATATCATGGTCGCCGGGAAAGTCGTGGTCGTGTGCGGTTATGGAGACGTGGGAAAAGGTTGCGCCCAATCCATGCGGGGCTTAGGCGCGCGGGTCATCGTGACGGAAATCGACCCCATTTGCGCGCTGCAGGCGGCCATGGAAGGCTATGAAGTCAAGACGCTGGACGAAGTCGCGCCCATCGGCGACATTTTTGTCACGGCGACCGGATGCTGCGACGTGATCACGGGCCGACACATGGAAAAAATGAAAAATGAGGCCATTGTTTGCAATATCGGTCATTTTGACAGCGAAATCGACATGCGTTATCTGGAAACCAGCAAATTTTGCAAGAAGGAAAACATCAAGCCGCAGGTGGATAAATGGACGCTGAAATCCAGTCGTTCCATTCTCGTGCTGGCGGAAGGCCGTTTGGTTAATTTGGGCTGTGCGACGGGACATCCCAGCTTTGTCATGAGTAACAGCTTCACCAACCAGTGTCTGGCGCAGATCGAACTGGCGACGAAAAAATATCCGGTCGGGGTTTATACCTTGCCCAAAAAATTGGACGAAGAAGTGGCGCGACTGCATTTGAAGAAATTAGGAGCCCATTTGACCAAGCTGACCAAGAAACAGGCCGATTATCTGGGCATTTCCCCGGCGGGTCCCTTCAAGCCCGATCATTACCGTTATTAGTCGTCGCTTTTTTTGCCGGGCGTTATGTTTTTGCCCGGGAGAAAAGAATGGCTGCTGCGGCGCCGAAAAAACAATTGGTTGTCCATGCGGCGACGAATGCGGGAAGAATTTCCGATTTTCCGAGCGAGATGAAAAACGCATTGACGATCCAATAAGAAAAGCCGAGAACAATGGCCGCTCCGGCGCTCTGCATGATGCCTCCGCTTCTTTCCGATCGTAAGGAAAAAGGAATCGCAAGGAAAATCATGATGATTGTAATGAAGGGAAAGGCGATCTTGGAATGCATGGCCACCTGATACTTGACGACATTATTCCCTTCCGACCTCATTTTGTGGATATATTTTTTCAATTCAAAGTAGCCCATGTTTTCCGCGTCGTTTTGCACGGCTTTGAAGTCGTCCGGTTTCTCGGGAAGATCGATCATTTTTTCTCTGAAGTATTCCAGGCGGGGGTCCGATTCGTTGGCTTGATGAATTTCCAGGACCTGGTAGAAAATCCAGCGGTTGTTTTTCCATTCCGCGCGTTTCGCGTCGATTCGTTCGTCTAAAGAAAAATCCGGATTCAGGTAATTAATCGTGACGCCTTTGATGATGTTTTTGTCCACATCAAAATATTTGAAATTGTAAATGGCGTTGCCGGATCGGTACCAGAGTTCATTTTGCTTGAAGGACCCGAGTGTTTTTCTCTTTTGGATTTCGATCTTAATGATGTGCTGGGTTTTTTGCATCGATGCCGGAACGATCAGTTCGCTGAAATAAAATAAAAACACGGAAGCGCAGGCGCCGAAAATTGCCACGGGGACGGCCATCCGGTAGACCGGAATACCATTAGCTTTCATGGCTGTGATTTCATTGTGTTTGGAAAAGGTGCCGAACGTCATCAACACGCTCAGCAAAATGGCCGGCGGCAGAATGTAGTAAATCATCATAGGGATGGAACAGACAAAGTAAGAGGCAATTTGATCGGCGGTAGCGTGATTGCTAAGAAACATTCTTATTTTCTCAAAAAAATCGACGATGAGGAAAAGCAAAATGAAAGAAACAAAGGTGATGGCGAAGAATTTCAAGAACTCTTTCAAAATGTATTTATCGAGAATCTTCACGGCGCTTCCTTAGCATGTCATGACGGTTTCCACCGATGGGTCAAGCGGATGAGAGAAATTTCTCGGTACGCGGCATAAAAAAGCAGCGATCCGAATACGGCGAAAAAAATATTCGGAGCCCACACGCCGATGAAGACGGGCAGAAGACCCGTTTCCACCAGCGCTTCTCCACCGATGCGCAGCAAATAATAAACGCAGACCACCATCAACCCCACGGCGAATCCTCTGGATTTGACCGACCGGTGGCTTCGAATGCCGAGCGGCAAGCCGATCAACCCGAAAAACAAACAAGAGAGAGGTATCGAAAATTTCTTGTGGACTTCGATGGCCAGTTCCCGGACGGCGGCCGCATCCAGGCCGGGTTCCTTCATTTTTTCCAGAAGCTCGGTCAGGGTCATTTCCGTGCTCGATTTTGACGATTCGTTATAATCGGCGAATGTCCCGGCCAGATTGAGGGTGATGTCGTAACTGGCGAAATTGACTTTGCGGTAATTTTTCAAATCGGAACTGACGGTGTGAATGGAGCCTTCTTCCAGTTTGAGCTTTACCGTCAGCGATGCGGGATCGGAGATCAAGTAAGCTCGTTTGGCCAAAATGGTGTTTTGTTCATTGATGATCCGGTGATCGGATACAATCACCCCTTCCAGGTAATTTTTGTCGACCGGAACCCTGTCGGCGTAAATCAAAAAATCCTTGAAGTCGGAATTGAAAACTTTTTCCTTGATGCCGATGGTGGCGTTTTGCCGGACGATGTCGAAAAGAAGGCGTTTGGTGGCCACATTGCTGACGGGAACAACAAAAAAGCTGATAAGGATCGTCAGCCCGAAAGCGATGAGCGAAGCCAGCGCCACCGGATAGAGAATCTGCAGCAGGCTGATGCCCGACGTTTTGAGCGCCGTCAACTCATTGTCGGCGGAAAACCTTCCCATGGCGATGAGAATGGATATGAGCAGGGCAATGGGAACGGTAAACAGCAGAAAAGAAGGCATCAAAAAGAAAATGATTTTGACGATGGAAAGGAGGCTCACTCCTTTGTTGATGACGAGATCCATAATCTGAAGAATTTTCCCCATCAACAGCACGAAAGTTAAGATTCCCAGAATTACCAGAAAGGGAAAAGCGATTTCTTTGAATATGTATCGGTCAATGATTTTGCGCATGGCATTCTCAACTTGATTTTAAAATAGCACGTCTTGCCGCATTTTCTCAAGAAAAACTAAAGCGTCATTTCAGAAAGTTTTTTCGCCGGAGAATCATTTTTCGGGATCATTCATCTATTGACAGTTTCCGCCATTTTCCCTATAACCAAAAAAATTTGTTTTGAAGAGGGATGTTCTCGTGAAAGTCGACACCATGCGACATATTGATTATTATGTGGGCGTGCCGCTTTGTTTTTTGGGAACATGGCTCGATAAACTGATAAAAATCTTTGGGGGTTCCGCGAAGAAGCCCCCGCGCAATGTTCTTTTCATCGAACTTTCGGAAATGGGCAGCGCCATTTTGGTGGATCCGGCCATGAGAAAACTGCAAAAAGAAGCCGGCGTAAACCTTCATTTCGCCATCTTTGAAAAAAACAAGCCCAGCCTGGATTTGCTCAAGACCGTGCCGCAGGAAAATATTTTCATGATTCGCGGTGACCGCTTTCTATCGCTGGCGGTCGACGCAATGAAATTTTTTTACTGGACGAGAAAAAGAAAAATCGACACGGTTATTGACTTGGAACTTTTTTCGCGCGTCACGGCGTTGCTGACCGGATTCAGCGGCGCCGCCAATAAGGTCGGGTTCCACGCTTATTACAATGAAGGTCTTTATCGCGGCGGTTTTTTGACCCATAAAGTGGCTTATAATCCCCACATGCATATTGCCAAGAATTTCATCGCGCTGGTCAACGCGTTGCTTGCGCCAAAAGAGGAAATCCCTTATTCGAAGACCCTGATCGGCGACGAAGAAATTCAAATCGCCAAGGTCGCTTTTTCCGACGCCGAGAAACATTCGGTTCGGGAGATCGTGCGAGAGACCTTCCCGCCGTACGATCCGCAGCGCGATAAAATCGTCCTGATCAATCCCAACGCCAGCGAACTGTTGATTCAGCGCCGCTGGCCGCCGGAATATTTCGCGGAGCTGATCCAGTCCATTCTGGCGGTTTCGCCCTGCGCGCTGGTGCTGATCACCGGCGACCCGCGGGAGAGGGAAGAAGCCCAGTGGCTGCGGCAACAGGTCGGCCATCAAAGATGCGTCAACTTCGCGGGCAAGGTGACGTTCGCGCAGCTGCCCATGCTCTACAGTATTTCCGAATTTATGGTGTCCAATGATTCCGGTCCTCCGCATTTCGCGTCGATCACCGATATGCCCACGTATGTCATCTTCGGTCCGGAAACGCCGTCGCTCTACGGGTCGCTCGGCAAAACCACGCCGATTTTCGCCGGCTTGGCCTGTTCGCCCTGCGTGAGCGCGGCCAATCACAGGAAAACGGCCTGCACGGACAACGTGTGTTTGAAAGTCATCAAACCGGCGCGGGTTATGGAAATCATCCGGCCGGAGTTAGAGAGGATCAATGCCCAAACAACATAAAACCGTATTAGGGCTGATCGCTTTTTTCACCGTCATCCGGCTTGCGGTCGCGCCGTTTTTCGGGCTGGGCGTGGATGAGGCGCATTATGTCTTATATGCGAAGCATCTGGATTTAAGTTATGTGGATCACCCACCGCTGGTCGGGTGGGTGCACGCCCTTTTTTATTATATCTGGGGCAGCAATGAATTTTTGGCGCGGCTGCCGGCCGTTTTGCTTTTCGCCGCCGTCGCCTATTGCACCTACGGGTTTATTTTGAGAATCACGGCGTCGGTCGGTCTTGCGCTGATCGCGGTTTTGTCCCTGCAGTGTTCGTTCATGTTTAACGCGTTGGCGCTGATGCTGTTGCCGGATTCTCTTTTGCTGTTGTTGGTGTTTGGGCTGATTTTTCTTGCGGCGAAAATTGAGCGGGAGAAGAAACCTCTGGATTTTATTGGTCTGGGTGTCGTGCTGGGATTGATGGGACTGGCCAAATATACATCCATTCTGCTTGTGCCGCCGCTGGTGGGCTATTTTCTGATGAAAAAAAGATCCGACATTGTTTTTTCTCCGTATATGTTTTGGGCGGCCATCGTTGCGCTTGTAATGGTCTCGCCGGTTTTTTACTGGAATAATATGCATGATTTCATCAGTTTTCGATACCAGGGCTCCCACGTGTTCGGCACCTTGGCTTCCAGTTTCAAACGATTTGCCGAATCGTTGGGGGCGCAATTCGGCGCGTACAGCCCGCCGTTGTTTCTGGCGGCCTATTACGGTTTTTTCAAATCCATCAAATCGAAAAATGAATATCTTCGCCTCGCGGTTTTGTTCGGTGGGACCATTTTGATTTTTTTCCTGCTGACTTCTTTTTTTGAAAGAACGCTGCCCCACTGGCCGGCGGTTTTCTATCTTTTGTTTATTCCGATAGGCGCCGTCGAGCTTTTGCAATCCGGCCGGAGATGGAAAATCAATTTTTTATATTTTTCAATCGGATTCAGTCTTTTCCTGACGTTGTTTATCTACGTGGAGCTGACGGGAAAATTCTTCACTTTTCCGGATTACAAATCTCCGTTCCGCGACATTTACGGTTTTCCCGAGATAGTTCGCAGGGCCGACGGAATCATCAAAAAAGACGCCTCGCCCAGACCCAAGGCCGTGGCCGTGAGCAACTGGACGATGGGCAGTCGCACCCTATATTACAATCTGCCGTACAAAAATGAAGTGTTCGTCATTGACCATCGCCGGGATCAGTTTGATCTGTGGGAGAAAAAAACGCCGCTGGGTTATGACTTGCTTGTGATGAATTCGCATTTTCATCACCTCGACGTGGCCAAGGATATAAAGTGTTCGCGCGTTGAGTTCGCGGATAAAATAGACATTTTACTAAACGGCGGGAAAGTGGATACGGTTGAATATTGGTGGTGCAGAAATTACGGGGGGTTCGCGCCATGAAAAAAAGATGGCTTGCGGCTTGGATTTTTGCGGCGAGTCTTGTCTTGGTTTGCGTTTCCTATTTCTATTGGGATATCCCCCTGGCCTGTTATTTCCGCCGGATGGACCCGCAAGCGAAGAAGATCGCCGAGATCGTGACGGGATTCGGCATCGCGACCTGGTATATCGCGGGCAGCCTGGCGCTGTTTCTTTTTTTCCGCTACGTGCACAAAAACGAGCTGTACGCCGTCCGCGCCCTTTTTATTTTCAGCGCTTTGATTTTTGCGGGGGCGGTGCTGAATCTTTTCAAATGGGTGGCCGGGCGTCATCGGCCGATCAATTATTTTGCGCACGGTTATTACGGCTTTGATTTTTTCGGCGTCGGCCATGAAGTCACGTCCTTTCCTTCCGGCCATGTTCAGGCCGTGTTCACTTTCGCGGCCGCGATGACGTTGCTTTTTCCCCGCTGGGGCGTGCCGCTTTTTCTTTACGCAACGGTGGTAAGCGTCAGCAGAGTCATTCTCACGGCGCATTATCTGAGCGATGTGTTCGCCGGCGCGGCGGTCGGCATTTTGTGCGCGCTGGCGGTTAAATGCTTTTTCGATCGCCGACAAATCAATCTCGACCGGGACGACTGAAATCGTTATGCGGAAAAAGTACGTCTTGTTTTTGATTCCTCTTGTTTTATACATCGTCTTGCTGGGGGTCATGCCGCAAATGGAGCCGGACGAAGCGCGCTACAGTTTGATTCCCAGCGAGATGAATCAAACCGGCGACTACATCACGCCGCACATCAAAAACACCATCTATCTTGAAAAGCCGCCGCTGGTCTATTGGGCGACAGCCCTCGCGTTTAAAGTCTTCGGCGAAAACGATTTTTCCGCGAGGCTTTTTGTGGGTCTGTGTGCGTGGGGATGCATTTGGCTTATCTATTTCATCGGAAGACATTTTCGTGATGAAAAAACGGGGCTCTGTGCGGCCATGCTGCTGACGGTCTCGGCGTTTCCTTTTTTTCTGGGACGGATCAACATTCTGGACACGCCGCTTGCCTTTTTTGTCTGCTTATCCATCTGGCTGGGATATCTGGGGCTGAAGCGAGAAAAAAAATATTTCCTTTATCTGTTTTACGGCGTCTGCGGGCTGGGATTTCTGACGAAAGGCATCATCGGCATACTCTTTCCGTTCGGCGTTTTGATCGGCTGGTTGGTCTGGATCGGCCAATGGCGCAAAATCCTGAAAATGGCGTCGCCCGTCGGGATCATTATTTTTGCTCTGCTCGTCTGTCCGTGGCTGATTTTGGCGCAGAAAGCAAATCCGGACTTTTTGTGGTTTTTCTTCGTGCGCGAGCATTTTCTGCGGTTTACGACAACAATGCACGGCAAGTCGGAGCCTTTTTATTTTTATCTGCCTGTGCTCATCGGGGGGCTGACGCCCTGGCTGTTTTATTTGATCAAGGCTTGGAATCATCGGCGGATCCGCGAGCCCCTTTTCGGCGCAGAAGAAACAAAGCTTCTTGTGGTCTGGTTTGTGCTGATTTTTGCTTTTTATCAGATGTCCTCATCGAAACTGGCGCCGTATATCGCGCCGATATTTCCGCCTTTGATTTTGTTTGCCGCCGCCCTCTTCAGAAGATACGAGGAAGAACTGCCTCAAAACAGCAGGATCCGGGAAATTGCTTATCGTTCGGCGATCCTTTCGCAGGCTTGTCTTTTCGGCGTCGCGCTGCTTTTGCCGCCGCTTCTCAATCGCTACTCCGATGCGGAAAAAGGCCTGGTCGTGATGGTTTCCGACCAATGGTGGCTGTACATCGCCGCGCCGATGCTGGCTTTGATCTTGATGACGTTTCTTCCGGATTGGATGCAAAAGAAATACAAAAAAGGGTGGTTTGTTACGATTTATATCCTATGCGCGCTGTTTCTGGGCGGCATCGTCTTTCCGCTGAATGATTTTTTATCGCCTTATCGCAGCGCCAGGGTCGCCAAGGAAGCGATTGCCCGGTGGGTTCCCCAAGACGAATTGCTCTATCAGTACCGCGTGAATTTTTACGGGATTGACTTTTACAATAAAATCAGAACACCCATTGTGGAAGACTTCGGGGAATTGGCGGACGGGATCGCCAAGATGGATCGGGAAGAAAGAAAAAAATATTTTTTGGACGCCGAGGCCTTTTTCAACTTATGCGCCGAAAAGAAAAAAGTGTATTGCATCACGCAACACAAAAAGAAGCTCAAACAAATTACGCAGCGGTTTCCCAAGACAAGGATTCTTTGGGAAAACAAGGCTTTTTATTTGCTGCTGATTGAAACATGAGGAACGGACGATGAAAATCAGAAAAAAATTTCTGCCATTCAGCAGGCCCTCTATCGGGAAAAGAGAAATCGCCGGCGTGGTCGCTTGCATGAAATCCGGCTGGATTACCACCGGCGCGCTGTGCAAAGCGTTTGAAGAAGAATTCTGCAGGCTGACCGGTGCTCAACGCGCGGTTTCCGTCAGTTCCGCCACCGCCGGCATGCACCTGATGCTCTGCGCCCTGAATATCGGCAAAGGCGATGAAGTCATTACGCCGTCCATGACGTTCGCCTCGACGATCAATATGATTGCCTTGCGCGGGGCCAAACCGGTGTTCGTTGATGTGGATTACGGAACGCTCAACATCAATCCCGACGTGATAGAGGAAAGCATCACGAAAAAAACCAAGGCCGTTATCCCGGTGCATTTCGCCGGCGCGCCGGCCGATATGGATAAAATCAACCAATTGGCGCGCCGATACAAATTGACCGTCATTGAAGACGCAGCGCACGCCGTGGGCACCTATTACAAAGGCGTTCACGCCGGCGGTTTCGGCCATCCGGCTGTTTTTTCCTTTCATCCGATCAAGAACATCACGACCGGCGAGGGCGGCATGATCACGCTCAACCCGGAAAGACTGGAGAAAAAACTCCGCCTGCTCAGGTTCCACGGCATTGAGAGGGATGCCTGGAAACGCTACGGCAGGGGCGGCAATCCCGCTTACGACATCCTGGAGCCGGGCTATAAATATAACATGCCGGACATGCTGGCGGCGCTGGGATTGGCGCAGCTGGAGCGCTGGAGGGAATTCAACCGCAAACGGGAAAAACTTGCCCGGATCTATCTGGAGGAACTGCAAAATGTTCCGGGCATTGATTTGCCGCAAGCGCCTTCTTATGAGCACACGCACGCCTGGCACTTGTTTGTGATCAAGGTTCTGGCCATGAATCGCGACCGGTTTATGAGCAAACTTGCCGACTACAACATCGGCTATGGGTTGCATTTCCCCGCCGCGCATCGTTTGCGGTACGTAAAGAAATATTGCGGAAAAACGATGGACCTCCCGGAAACGCGGCGCGCCGCGGCGAAAATAGTGTCTTTGCCTTTGTTTCCGAATATGCTAGAAAAAGACGCGCGTTATGTCTGCAAAGCCATAAAGGAGATTATGAAAAATGCCTGATGCGAAAGTGGCGGTCGTCATTCCCGTGTATAACGAGGAACAGAATCTGCGGGCGCTGATGACCAGACTCCTGCCGGTGATGAAGGGATTGGAGCGTCCCTTCGAGATCATTTTCATTGATGACGGCAGTCAGGATCATTCGCTGGAAATCCTCAAGAGCTTCACGGCGCATGAGGCAGTCAAGGTGGTGGAATTGACCCGGAACTACGGCCAGCACGCGGCGATTTTGGCCGGTTTTTCCATCGCCGACGCCGATATCATCGTCACCATGGACGCCGATTTGCAGAATCCTCCGGAGGAAATTCCCAAACTGGTCAAAACCATGGAAGAAGGCGGCTATGACGTCGTCGGCTCGGTCAGGAAGGGGCGCAAGGATTCCTGGCTGCGCATTTTGCCGTCGAAAATCATCAACATCGTCGCCCGGAAAATCACGGGCGTCGCCATGCGAGACTGGGGCTGCATGCTGCGCGCCTACAAAAGGCCGGTTGTGGAGAGAATGATCCAGTGCCATGAACATGCCACGTTTATTCCGGCGCTGGCGACGGTCTTCGCCAAGCGCGTCACGGAAATCGAAGTGGAGCATGAGGAAAGATTCGCCGGCACCTCCAGCTATCCTTTGACAAAATTAATCAATCTTCAATTCGATCTGGTCGCCTCGTTTTCTGATTTTCCGATGAAACTCATCATGTACGGCGGTATTCTGATGTCTTTTCTGGGGGTTTGTTTCGGTATTTTTCTGGCGATCGCCCGGTTGGTTTACGGTGCAAAGTGGGCGGCAGAGGGGATATTCACACTGTTTGCCGTTTTGTTCGTGTTTGTCGGTCTGCAGTTTTTCGCACTGGGCGTCATCGGCGAGTACATCGGCCGCATATACGTGGAGGCCCGCAGGCGGCCTGAATATGTCATTGAAAAGATTCATTCGAAATCGTCTTAATTTTTTTGTTCGCTTTGCCTGCGGGAAGGAGACGTGCTCTTTTTGAAAACCGTTGTCTTTGCCTATCATAACATGGGATTGGTCGGGTTGGAGGCGTTGAAGCGGCACGGATTCGAAATCGCCGCCGTCTTTACGCACGAAGATGATCTGCGCGAAAACGTCTGGTTCGGCTCTGTCAGGGAGTGGGCGAAAAAAGAAGGGATCGAAACCTACACGCCCGATGAAATCAATCGCCCGCGGTGGATTGAAAAACTTGCGATGATGAAACCGGATGCGCTTTTTTCTTTTTATTACCGGAAAATGATTTGCCGCGAGATTCTCGAAATTCCCCGCGTGGGGGCGTTTAATCTGCATGGTTCATTGCTGCCTGCCTACCGCGGCCGGTGTCCGGTCAACTGGGTCATCATCAACGGCGAAACGCGAACGGGCGTGACGCTGCATGTGATGGTCGAAAAGCCCGACGCGGGAGACATCGTCGGCCAGAAGCCCGTGGACATCGCGCCCACCGATACGGCAAAGACACTCTACGACAAGCTTTGCGGCGCGGCGGCGGGGCTCCTCGATGATGTTTTACCGCTGATTAAACAAGAATCATTTCCCCGGCGCAAGCAGGATTTGCAAAGGGGAAGCTATTTCGGCGGAAGACGGCCGGAAGACGGCCGCATTGACTGGGGGAAAACGGCGCGGGAGATATACAATTTGATTCGCGGCGTCACCGAGCCGTATCCCGGAGCTTTCGCCCTGTTGGATGATGCAACAAAAGTCATCATCTGGATGGCCGAGCCGGCCGAAGGCGATGAATCCGCAAAAGCCGGGGAATTGGTTTTGAAAAACAAAGAAGTGCTTGTACAAACGGGCAAAGATGCTATAAGGCTGCTGGATATCGACATCGTCGGCCGACGGCTGAAAGACGGGCAAATCCATGACTATTTTTCAAAAAACAAAGTGAGAGAACTAAAATGAAAATTCTTATTCTTGGCGTAAACGGTTTTATCGGCCACCATCTGGTCAAGCGAATTCTCGCCCGGAAGAAAGATTGGGTGGTCTATGGAATGGATCTGGGCACCGACCGGCTGGGGGACTGTCTGGACAACGCGAATTTTCATTTCGTGGAAGGCGACATCGGCATCAATCGCGAATGGATTGAACTGCAGATTAAAAAATGCGATGTCGTGATGCCGCTGGTGGCCATCGCGACGCCCAAACTCTACGTGGAAGACCCCATCGCCGTTTACCATCTCGATTTCGAGATGAACGTGGATATCATCAAGAAATGTGTCAAGTATCATAAGAGAGTGGTTTTTCCCTCGACCTCGGAAGTTTACGGCGCCTGCGCGGATCCGGAATTCAAGGAAGACGAAAGCTTTTTGGTTGTGGGCCCCATCAACAAGGAGCGCTGGATTTATTCCTGCTGCAAACAGCTTCTGGATCGCGTCATTTACGCTTACGGCACGAGAGGGCATCTGGAATTCACCTTGTTCCGCCCCTTTAACTGGATTGGTCCGCGGCTGGATTCGCTGGACACGGCCAAAGAGGGGAGTTCGCGCGTCGTGACGCAATTTATCGCGGAGCTGTTTTTGACACGCCCGATCAATCTGGTGGACGGCGGAAGACAAAAGCGCTGCTTTACGTACGTGGAAGACGGCATCGACGCCCTGATGAAAATTCTCGAAAACAAAAACGACGTGTGCAAAAACCAGATTATCAACATCGGCAATCCCGCCAATGAATGTTCCATCAAAGAACTAGCCTATCTGCTGAAGAAGTTGTTCCGTCAGCATCCGGACCATCGAAACGATAAAAAGTATTCCGAAATCATCGAAACTTCCGCCGAAAAATATTACGGCAAAGGCTATCAGGATATCTACACGCGCAAACCCAGCATTGAAAAGGCGAAGAAACTTCTGAAGTGGAAACCGAAATACGGACTGGAGGAATCGCTCCGGCTCACGTTGAACTCTTTTCTGGAAGAAAACAAAAACGCCAAAGTTTAATTTCTGTCATTCCGGCGGATCCGGCATGCGCCGGAGTGAACAGCCGGAATCCAGAATGATTTTCCCGCTCCCGGCGGGCGGGAAGTAAGGGGCGGGGGATGAAAAATAAAAATCACCCTCCTTTTCACTGTCTCCCCTCGAAGGAGGAAAAATAAAAAGGAAATTTCCATGCCGCTGCTTGGATTGAAAATAGACGTGGACACCTACGAGGGCATGAAAGAAGGCGTGCCTGTCCTTTTGCGTATCCTGCGTGAATTCAACGTCCGGGCGACTTTCTTTTTGAGCGTCGGACCGGACAACTCCGGACGCGCGGTGTTTCAGCTCTTTAAGAATCCGCGTTTTTTGAGAAAAATGATGCGGACAAACGCGCCGGCGCTTTACGGCTGGAAAACCGCGCTCTACGGCACCGTGCTTCCCGCGCCGATGATCGCTCTTTCCTTTCCGGAAACCGTCAAAGAAATTATCGCCGCCGATCATGAGGTGCAATTCCACGCCTGGGATCACCGCCGCTGGCAGGATGAACTGCCCCGCAAATCAAAAGAATGGATTCGCGATTGGTTTGACAGAGGCCTGAGTGGTTTTGAGAAGCTCACCGGCGCAAAGCCCACGGCGTTCGGAGCTCCGTCGTGGCTGATTGACGACAGGACCCTGGCGGTCATCCGGGAATACGCCTTTGATTATGTGAGCTGCACAAGAGCGAAAGTGCCTTTTATTCATGACGGCGCGGATATTCTGGAGATACCCTCCGATTTGCCCTGCTTTGAAGAAATAGACGCGCCAAGAGGCGTTTCCGTCATCACCGGTTTGATAAACGACGGGAAAGACCATGTTCTGCCGGTTCACGCCGAAGTGGAAGGAGGAATTTTCCAAAATCAGTTCAGGGAGGTTTTAAAACTCGCCGCCCGCGCGGGCCTTGACATCGCGCCGCTCAAAGTTCTGAAAGAAAAGTTGGCGGGCCAAAATCTGGCGAAGAGAAAATACAAGATGGAATTGCTCCCCGGCCGCCACTCGCCCTGCGCTGTCTAATGATTGTCGAGGTGTTCTCTCCGCGAAGAAACGAAGTCGCTTTTGGATGATTAAATCAAAAATTCAGCGCTTTTTGAACAGCGCTTCGAGCTTGTCTTTGGGATTCGGCTCGGACGCGCCGCAAGATTTTGCCGAATCTTTGAAGCGGAAAAAATCACAGAAATTGGATCGGGCTTTATCCAGCACGCGTTCGGCCTGAGGTTCGCGGCAGTCATTGTAAGCGCCGGCCTCGTAGAAGGAGCAGTTGAGACAACAATGCAGATCAGACCCGCAGGAAGGACACAGCGCCTGCCTTCCGACAAAAAAATCATCCGCGATTTCCTTTTTGCATTTGTGGCATACTTTCATGGGAAAGAAGATAGGGGATGTAGAGGGTTGTTGTCAAGAATCTTTAGATGAAATGTCTGGTCTTAAGAATTTTAGAAGCAAGATATTTGCTCTTCATGGCGGGCAAATTAAAGAATTAAGCGTTGAATGATGGAAATCAGCGATGGCTGTAAGCCCTTATATCGATAAATATAATATCCTAGCCTAGTTGTTAAAGGTTTTCTGTTCCATCCAATTTTTTCCGCCCAGCATGCGGGCGATGAGCATGCCGGCGACGTTGTCGCCGACAGCGTTGACCATGGTTGCCGGCGCGTCCACCAGCGTGCCGATCATGGTAATCAGAGGGAAAGCTTCCATGGGAAATCCGTAAAAGGAAATGATCAAAAGTTCGCCGATGGTGCCCCCGCCGGGAATGCCGCTGACGACCACGCCGGTCAAGAGGGCGATTCCCAAGGCGGTCAGAATCGTTTCGAAGCCGGAAAAAGGCATGTTGAATATGCCGAACAAGAAAGCGATTTTCAAAACGGCGGCCAGGCAGGAGCCTTCCATGTGCATGGTGGCGCCGACGGGAATAATGATTTCGCTGATGTCTTTGGGAATTCCGTTTTCCTCGGCGGCCTGCAGATTGGCGGGAATGGTGGCCATGGAACTGCCGGTAGCCAGTGCGATCAGGGACGGCGGGATGATGTTTTTCCAGAAGCGGGTTGCGCCTTTTCTCCCGGCGGCGATAAAGGCGTATAAACTGAAGGCGACGAAGAAATACAAAATTGCGGCAGGGTAATAAACCGTCATCGCCCGCGCATAGGCATCAAGCAGTTTGGGACCGAAAGAGCCGATGAGATAGGCGAAGTAGGCGCAGAGCCCGACCGGAGCGTAATACATGATGAACGAGATGAACTTCATCATCACGGCGCTTCCGGAATTTAAAAACTTCGCAAACTGTTTTCCGCGCTCGCCCGCGGCTACGGCGCCCAAGCCGATCAAAATCGAAAACACAATCAGCGCCAGCATGTTCTTTTTGGAAATCAGTTCCGTGAAGTCGGAAACGGTAAAGGCTTTGACGAGCTGATCGGAGATTTTTATCTGCTCGACGTTCACCGCGCCGCCGAGATGGAGATTGACGCCCACGGCGGGCGGATAAAAAATGACGGCGACAATCATGACGGTGGAAGCCAGCAGGCCGGTGGCCGCGAAAACAAAAAACATCGCCGACATGATTTTTCCCAAGCGCCGCAGGTTTTGCATGTCTGCGACGGCGGAGGAAATGGAAAAGAAGACCAACGGCACAATCGCGGTGAAGATGAGGTTTAAAAAAATGTCGCCCAGCGGCTTGAATTTCGCGGTCTGTTCCTTGTAAACAAGGCCCAAGAGGGCGCCGGTGGCGATGGCGATAATCAGCAGGATTGAAAAGCCGTAGGATTTGAAAAAGGATGATTTTTTATTCATGGTTTCACTCTATCGGAAAATTAAAATACGTGTTCAGGTAGGGCTCATTCTTCAACGTATAGTGCCACCACTCCAGTTCATAATTTTTAAAACCGTGCTTTTCCATGAGCGTCTTGAGTAAAAGCCGGTTGATTTTCTGTGGTTGCCCGATGTTGGGGTTTGCCGTGTGCGCCAGTTCGTGGAAGCAGTCAAAGCCCGTTCCCATGTCGAGGCTGTTGTCACCGAAGCGTTGGCCCGCCGGAAGATAGCATTCCGACAGCGCCTGGCCGGGTTTGTAATCGGCCTGCCGGGGAACCGGGACGGGGACGATGGTCAAATCAACGGTGCTGCCGCGGCTGTGGCTGGAGCGCTCGGCGATGTAGCCGTCCGCGAACAGATTCCGCTTGTCAACGGTAGGATAGAATTCTTTGCGGGTTTTTGTGTTTTCGATGTCCTTTGCCCACCGGATGAAATGATTCACCGCGCGTTGCGGGCGGTAGCAGTCGTAGATTTTCAAACTCAACGAGAAGGGTTTCAGATCGTCCTGAACGCCCGCCAGAGCCCGGGCCGCTTCCCGGGTGAGGAGGCATTTGGGGGCAAAGTAGCCGTCCACCCGTTCGCCTAGAAAGTTATGCTCGCCCCCATAGCGGATATCCAAAACGACATCGGGAATGATTTGCCGGATATCCACAAAAGTTTCCGGCATTTTATCGGAGCATTCATCTTCTGACGCCCATGCCGGAAAATTCAGGCACAGGGCGGCCGCCATAACCGTCAGGAACATCGCTTTTGCTTTCATCGGATATTTCTCCTTTTAGTTTTCCGCATCCAAAATCATCAGCGGATGCGCCACGGGGTTGAGCCATTCCAGGATTTTCAGAATATTTTCTTCGGCGACGGCTACGCATCCGGCGGTCGGCATTCCCGCGCATTTCCAGAGGTGCAAAAAGATGGCGCTGCCGTTTCCCCGGACAACCGGATCGGTGTTATATTCGATGACGACGCCGTATTTGTAAAGATCGTCAGCGCGCCTCATCCTCTCGAATGAACCTGCTTGGGTTTCTTTGAGTTTCACCCAGCGGTTATAATCCGGCGAGTCCGGATCGTCCACCCAGACATCGTCGGGAAGCGTCTGGCGATAAGGCATTTTCGTTTTGACGGATTCATCATAGCCGAAAGCCAGTTTCAAAGGATAGATGCCGGAGGGAGTTTTCCCGTCGCCCTCTCTTTTTTCTTGAGGATGCGCAAGTCCGTTGCGGCCGATTGCGGCGTCCACAGGTTCAAAAGCTAGACGCCAGCTATCGCCTTGTTTTTCAAAAGCGTAGAGTTTGGCCAGGGTAAAAAAAAGAAAGCCTTCATCCCGGACAAGAAGAACTTGCGTTGACTTGCCGATTTCGTCCTTGTGCTTTTCGAGAAATCCGCTGGCATCGGGTTTCACGAGCGCGGGAAGCAAGGCGCAGCCCTGCAAGAGAAACAGAAACGCAAGTAATTGAAATAAAAGGATAATAAAAAAATATCGGTTTGTTTTCATCCTTCGGCGGAATTCTTTTTAGCAAGATAGGTACATAATAAAGCAAAAACATAAAAAAATCAAGCAATAAGAAGCGGCAACTTATTTATTGACTTTAAATCTTCTTTTATGATAGCTAATTCACTCCGTTATTGACAAAATGACTTAAGCAATCAGGGAGTGTAATGTCGGATAATTTTTTCACATTGATGATTATTCCCAACCGCAAAAGCGGTGTCAAAAAAATATCTGTCCCCAAAAGGGTCATCCGCAATATTCTTATCGGTTGTGTTATTCTCGTTTTGGCTACTTTGTTTATTATCTATGATTATGCCGGCATAAAAAGAGACAGGGCAGAGCTTGCCCGTTTGCGGGAACAGACGCAAAAGCAGTCTCAGGAATTTCGTGAATTGGCCATGAAAATAGACGCTTTTTCCGACCGAATGGAAAAGCTGAGGCAGTTGGATAAAAAGATAAGGATTCTGGCTTCTTACCAAAAAGGAAAGGATAAGAATCTTTTGCTGGGCATCGGCGGTTCTGACGATGAAAACAGGGTTCGTGATTTGTTGAACGCAGAGCACGAAAAGCTGATAGAAGGCATGCGCAGCAGCATTGCCAAGCTCAATGAGGATGCCGCGGAAAGGGAAAAGAGTTTTCAAGAGCTTATTGCGTTTTTGCATGAACAGAAATCCATTTTAGCTTCCACGCCTTCTTTATGGCCGGTCAGAGGATGGGTTACATCCGGATTCGGCTGGCGGGAGTCGCCTTTTAAAAACAGTTCGGAATTCCACAACGGAATAGATATCGCGGCGCGGTTCGGCACGGCGATTGTTGCGCCCGCCGATGGTTTGGTGATTCAAACATCATCCGGATCGCAGGATGGCAATATGGTTAAGATTGAGCACGGCCACGGTTTTGCCACGTGCTACGCCCATTTGTCGAAAATCGCCGTCAAGGTAGGTACGAGAGTCAAAAAAGGCGGCATCATCGGTTATGTGGGAGACACGGGGCGCAGCACAGGTTCGCATTTGCACTATATGGTTTTGGTGAACAACATTCCGGTGAACCCTCAAAAATATTTGAGATAAGGGAGAGTCGCTGTTATCTTGCTTGCTGAATGATTTAGTTTAAAAATGTTTTGCTGAAGAGTTGTGGCGAGAATTCACCGGTACGTTTACCGGTTTTTTTTTAGAAAGGTTTAATAATGATCGAGCGGATTTTGAAATTAATTATCGGAACAAAAAACGAAAGGGAACTGAAGAGGATTTCTGTTCTCTTGAATGAAATCAACGGCTTTGAGCCTCAAATGATGGCCTTGAGCGATGAAGAGCTCAGGGCGAAGACCGATTATTTCCGGGAAAGATTGCAGCAGGGTCTTACGCTGGATGATATTCTGACGGAAGCCTTTGCCGTTGTCAGAGAAGCGGCCCGCCGGACGCTGATGATGCGCCCCTTCGACGTCCAGGTGATCGGCGGAATCGTGTTGCACGAAGGCAAGATCGCCGAAATGAAGACAGGGGAAGGAAAAACCTTGGCGGCGACGATGCCGCTTTATCTGAACGCCCTTGAGGGAAAAGGGTGTCATCTTGTCACGGTTAACGATTATCTGGCGAAGAGAGATGCCGCCTGGATGGGGCCGATTTATAATTTTCTGGGGTTGACCGTCGGCGTCATCGTGAACGGGATGGATGATGATGAGAGAAGAAAAGCCTACCATGCCGATATCACCTATGGGACGAATAATGAATTTGGTTTTGACTATCTCCGGGACAATATGAAGTTCACGCTGGATGATTACGTGCAGCGCGATTTCCATTACGCCATCGTTGACGAGGTGGACAGTATTTTAATCGACGAGGCCCGAACCCCGTTGATTATTTCCGGCCCTTCGGAAGAGTCCACGGATAAATATTACAAAATCAACCAAATTATTCCCCGGCTGAAAAAGGATCAGGACTACACGATTGATGAAAAAAGCCGCACGGTAGCCCTCACGGAAGAGGGCGTTGCCCACGTTGAAAAATACCTGAATGTCCAGAATCTTTACGAGCCGAGGAACATCGAGTTGGTTCATCATGTCAATCAAGCCCTGCGCGCCCATACGCTTTTCAAACGGGACGTCGACTATTTGGTCAAGGATGGCCAGGTTGTTATTGTTGATGAGTTCACCGGCAGGATCATGCCCGGCAGGCGTTACAGCGACGGGCTGCATCAAGCTCTGGAAGCGAAGGAAGGGGTTAAGATTGAGAGGGAGAATCAGACGCTGGCGTCCATCACGTTTCAGAATTACTTCCGCATGTACAAGAAGCTGGCCGGCATGACAGGAACCGCCGATACCGAAGCGGAAGAATTCAAAAAAATCTATAATCTGGACGTCGTTGTCATTCCGACGAACATGCCTATGATCCGTGAAGATTACAATGACGTGATTTACAAGACGGAAAAGGAAAAAATCAAGGCCATTATTGAGGAAGTCAAGGCGCTCAACAAGATGAAAAGACCCGTTCTCATCGGAACCACCTCCATTGAAAAGTCGGAAGCGCTCAGCAAGCACCTGACGCGCGCGGGCATCAAACATCATGTTTTAAATGCGAAAAATCATGAAAAGGAAGCGGAAATTATTGCCATGGCGGGTCAGCCCGGGATGGTAACGATTTCTACGAACATGGCCGGACGAGGAACGGATATTAAACTCGGTGAAGGCGTGGCGGAACTGGGCGGCTTGCACATTCTGGGGACGGAGCGTCACGAAAGCCGCCGGATTGACAATCAGTTGAGAGGCCGTTCAGGGCGACAGGGAGACAAGGGCTCTTCGCGGTTTTATCTGTCTCTGGAAGATGACCTGCTGCGTATTTTCGGAGCGGAGCGCATCGCGGGAATCATGGAGAGAATTGGAATCGAGGAAGGCCAGCCGATAGAACATAAATACATTTCCCGTGCCATCGAAAACGCTCAGAAACGCGTTGAGGGCCAGAACTTCGATATCCGCAAGCATCTGCTCGATTATGACGACGTCATGAACAAACAGCGCCAGGTGATCTATGAGCAGCGGCGAAAGGTTTTGCGCGGGGAGAACCTCTGGGCGGATCTGGAAACGATGATCGAAGAAATTGTGGATGGCATGATCTCTGAGTACCTCGACGAGAAAACACCCAAGAGCGAATGGAATTTCAAAGGCCTGGAAGACGCGGTTTTCAAACAGTTCAATTTGAAGCTGGATCTTTCGGATGACGCGGAAAACCGCTCCGCGGAAGCCGTCAGGGAACGGATTGTTCAAGGCGTAAATCAATTGCTGCGCGACAAGGAAAGTGAATTCGGCAAGGATTTGATGAATTATTTGATGCGGGTCATCATGTTGCAGGCGATTGATACGCAGTGGAAAGATCATCTGCTGGCGATGGATCATTTACGGGAAGGAATCGGGTTGCGCGGTTACGCGCAAAAAGATCCCGTGCGGGAGTATCAGCGCGAAGGTTATGAAATGTTCATGGAGATGATTGCCCGCATCAAGATGGATATTTTGGAGAAACTATGTTTAATTAGGATTCAGAGAGAAGAGGAAGTCGAAGAGATCAGGCAGAAACAAAAAGAGGATTACGTCATGAGCCGCGGCGAAAGCATGGCCAAATCCAAAACCGTCAAACATGAGGGGCCGAAAGTGGGAAGGAACGATCCCTGCCCCTGCGGAAGCGGCAAGAAATACAAAAAATGCTGCGGCGCTTAACACAAAGATGAGGTGTTCAGGATGGTTAAGGAAAAAGCAAAAATCAGTGTGCCGGGTTTTCTAGCCCATGGGATTTCCGTCGGCATTAAAAAACAGGGTCAAAAGGATTTGGGCCTGATTTATTCAACGGTGCCCGCGAAAGTCGCTGCGGTTTTCACTAAAAACACCTTCAAAGCCGCGCCGCTTCTTATCACGGAAGAAAGGGTGAAAAGAGGGATCGCGCAAGCGATTATTACCAACAGCGGTTGCGCCAACGCCGCAACGGGCAAGGAAGGTTATCGGGACGCGATGGCCGTTTCCGCGGCGCTCGCCAGGGAGCTCGGAATCAAGGAAGAGCTTATCCTCATGGGCTCAACGGGAGTGATCGGAAAAAGACTGCCCTTGAATAAAATAGAAAGCGGGATCGGTAAGCTGGTCAAAGGATTGAATGAAAACGGCATTGAAGACGCGGAATACGCGATGATGACCACCGACAAATACCCCAAAATCGCCATTCGAAGGGGCGTTGTCGGCGCCAAGGATGTCACGGTCTGCGGCATCGCCAAAGGCGCTGGCATGATCGAACCCAACATGGCAACGTTGCTGACCTATGTGATGACGGATGCGCTCATTGACGCCAAGGCGCTCAACACGGTTTTTCACCAGGTGATTAATGCGACCTTCAATGCCATCAGCGTGGACGGCTGCACCAGCACCAACGACATGGCGATTATTCTGGCCAACGGCTTGGCGGGCAATAATCCGCTGGAAAAGGTTCAAGCCCGCCTGCAGCGGTTCAGGGACATGCTGACGGAAGTCATGATGGAGCTTGCCCTCGCGGTGGTCAAAGACGGCGAAGGGGCGACCAAACTGATTTCCATCACGGTCAAAGGGGCGAAGTCGAAATCCGACGCCCGCTGCGCGGCCTATGCCATTGCCAATTCCAATCTGGTGAAGACCGCTGTTTACGGAGAAGACCCGAATTGGGGAAGAATTCTCGCTGCGCTAGGAGCCTCGGGCGTGATCATGGACAGAGAAAAATTGATTTTGTCCATCGGCAACCTGCCCGTTTTCAGCCAAAACGCGCCGGTGGAGGCCAATATCGGCAAGCTGAAGGAAGTATTCAAAAGAGACAAAATCGACATACAGGTTGATTTCGGCGCCGGCGACAAATCATATGTCTTGTACGCTTCGGATCTTTCCCACGAATATGTCCGGATTAATTCGGAGTATTCGACGTAGTGAAATTTTGCGAAACATTTTCTTGAATATTTGATTGGTTTGTGTTAAGCGCACCAAAATATTTCGCACACCCTTGGATTGCCGGTTTGTTGCTTAAATTTTTTAAGTTTGCCGGGCAAGGTGAAAGGGGTGGAGGAAAAAACAAAACAAGGAGATGGGTATGTCGGTTATTTCAATGAAGCTTTTACTGGAAGCTGGTGTTCACTTCGGTCACCAGACGAACAAATGGAATCCCAAGATGAAGCCTTACATCTTCGGGGCCCGCAACAACATTTACATTATCGATTTGCAGCAGACCGTCGGCCTTTTTCAGACCGCTTACGATTTTATCGTAGAAAAAGCGGCGGAAGGTCGGAACATTCTTTTCGTGGGGACGAAAAAGCAGTCCCAGGAAGCGATCAAAGAAGAAGCCGTTCGTTGCGGAATGCCCTATGTCAACCAGCGTTGGCTGGGAGGGATGCTGACGAATTTCACGACCATCAAGAAGAGCATCGAACGCCTCAACACGCTGACGAAGATGTTCGAAGATGAATCGGTGAAAGCTTTTCCCAAGAAGGAAATCACCAAGTTGCAAAAGGAAAAGGCCAAACTGGAAAAAGTGCTGGGAGGCATCCAGACGATGCGGTCGCTGCCCGGCGCGATTTTTGTAGTGGATCCCAGCCGCGAGCACATTGCGGTCAACGAGGCGAGAAAGTTAAAAATACCGATTGTGGCGATCGTGGACACTAACTGCGATCCCGATCATATTGACTTCGTCATTCCCGGTAACGATGACGCCATCCGGGCGATCAAGTTGTTTGCTTCCAAAATCGCCGACGCGGTGATCGAGGGAAGAAAACGCTATGAAGAAAAACTGACGGCGGAATCCGACAAACAGGACGTTTTGGCCGAGGCGAAGCCCGAGGAAAACGATGTGCCGGTGAATATCGAAGGCGATGAAGCCGACGACAAAATTGAAGAGTATGACGAAGCATCATACAAATAATGTAATGAAAAACTTAACCTAAGGGAGGAATCGAGCATTGGAAATATCTTCTGCAATGGTGAAAGAATTAAGAACGAAAACCGGCGCCGGCATGATGGACTGCAAAGAAGCTCTCAAGGCGGCGGACGGCGATTTTGAAAAAGCGATAGATTTTCTGAGAAAAAAAGGGTTATCGGCGGCGACCAAAAGGTCTTCCAAAGCGGCTAAAGACGGAACGATTGCTTCTTACATTCATATGGGCGGCCGCATCGGCGTTATGGTGGAACTCAATTGCGAGACGGATTTTGTGGCCAAAACGGAAGATTTTCAGGCGACGGCCAGGGACATCGCAATGCACATCGCGGCCAGCAATCCGCTTTACGTGCGTCCAGAGGAAATCCCTGAGGAGGTTTTAGAGCGGGAAAAGGAAATCTACCGCAGCCAGTTGCGCGAGGAGAAAAAACCGGAAAAAATTTGGGACAAGGTCATCGAGGGCAAGCTGAAAAAATATTATGAAGACGTTTGTCTGACAGAGCAAAAATTCATCAAAAACACGGACATTACCGTTGGAACACTGGTGAACAATCTCATCGCGAAAACGGGTGAAAATATCGTTATCCGCCGATTCGCCAGATTTCAACTCGGAGAGGAAATCAAACGGTAAATGCGAAAAGTCAATCAAAAGGCTGTTTATAAAAGAGTGCTGCTGAAATTGAGCGGGGAATCTCTTTTGGGAAAGCAGTCTTTCGGTATTGACCCTGATGTGGCGAATTACATCGCTCAAGAAGTCAAATCGCTTTTGGATTTGCGTGTCCAAATCGGCATTGTCGTCGGCGGCGGGAATATTTTCCGTGGCATTGAAGCGGCATCCAGAGGCATTGAAAGGACGACGGCGGATTACATGGGCATGCTAGCGACGGTCATCAACAGCCTTGCCCTGCAGAGCGCGCTCGAGCGGTACGGAATTCCGACGCGCGTCCAGACAGCCATTCAGATGCATGAAGTCGCCGAACCCTTTATCAGAAGAAAGGCGATCAGGCATCTGGAAAAGGGAAGAGTGGTCATTTTCGCAGGAGGGACCGGCAATCCCTATTTTACGACGGATACGGCGGCTTCATTGAGGGCGATGGAAATCAAGGCCGATGTCATTATGAAAGCGACGAAGGTTGACGGTGTATATGACAGCGATCCCTTGAAGAATAAAGCTGCTGTGATGTATAAAAAAATACGCTATATCGATGTCTTAACCAGAAATCTTAAAGTGATGGATTCAACTGCGATTTCTCTTTGCCGTGATAACGGCTTGCCGATTATTGTATTCAATCTGCAAAAAAAAGGGAATATCCGCAAGGCAATTTGTGGTTACAAAGTTGGCACCTATGTAGGAGAGTCGATATGAAAGAAGAAATTTTCAAAAAATTAAAAGATGAAATGGAAAAAACTTTGGCGGGTCTTAATAAGTCGTTTGCGCGCGTCAGAACAGGCAGGGCGTCGGCTTCGCTGCTTGATGGGATTAAAGTTGATTATTATGGAACGCCGACACCCATCAATCAGGTGGCGAATGTATCGATTCCGGAAAGCCGTTTGATTGTCATCGTTCCATGGGACGCTTCCATTGTGGGAGCGATTGAAAAAGCCATCCAGAAATCCGATTTGGGGCTGACGCCGACAACGGATGGGAAGGCTATCCGGTTGGCCATTCCACAATTGACGGAAGAAAGACGCAAAGAGATCGTCAAAACGGTGAAAAAAATGGCCGAGGAGGGGAAAGTGAAATTGCGCAATCTTCGACGGGATGCCAATGAAGAACTCAAGGCGATGAAAAAAAACAATTCCATCTCTGAGGACGAGCTTTTTAAAGCTCAAGATGAGGTTCAGAAAATAACGGATCAGTACATTGAAAAAGTCGATAAAGTTTTGGCGGTAAAAGAAAAAGAAATCATGGAAATCTGATGAAAGCCGATATCTTTTTTGAAATGGGGAGGCCAAAGGCTCCCCATTTGTTTTTTTAAAGCTTATCGATTCAATTCTTTGTTGAAAAAAAAGCAGCGCTCCGTTACACTGCGTATCGGAGATAAAAGCACATGCAATTTGATCAGGAAAAATTACCCAGGCATATCGCCATCATCATGGATGGCAATGGGCGGTGGGCGCAGAAGCACGCCTTTGATCGCATCCGGGGGCATAAAAAAGGTGCCGAGACGGTGCGGATGGCGGTTCGGACATGCCGTGAAATCGGCATAAAATACCTTACTCTTTTTGCTTTTTCCATGGAGAACTGGGAGCGTCCCGAAACGGAAGTCAACGCATTGATGAGCTTATTGGAAAGCTACGTGGACAAGGAGATCCGTGAACTGAAAAAACAGGGCATAAAACTCATCACGATCGGAGATCTGGAACGGCTGAATCCGCGGTTAAAGCAGAAAGTTCTAGGCGCCGTGGAGAGCACTTCCGGTAACGATAAAATGGTTTTGAATGTGGCGTTGAGTTACGGGGGGCGGGACGAAATTGTTCACGCGGTGAAAAAAATCGTCCGCGACGTTGAAAGGGGTGCGGTTGCGGCGGCTGAAATCACCAAGGAACTGTTTTCCAAATATTTATACACGGCGGATATTCCCGATCCTGATTTGCTGATTCGAACCAGCGGCGAGTACCGTATCAGCAATTTTCTGCTTTGGCAGACGGCGTACACGGAACTTTATTTCACGAAAGTGCTCTGGCCGGAATTCACCAAAGAAGATCTTTTGAAAGCGATCGCCAGCTATCAGAAACGGGAAAGGCGTTTCGGCTTGACCAGCGAACAGCTTCAAAGATCGTAGATGATCCGTTCGGATTGAATGGAGCGAAGGATAAAACATGTCATCACTGGCGAAACGATGGATCACCGGATTGGTTCTTGTTTCGATTTTATTGGTTGTGATTTTGTTCGGTTCCGCGGCCGTTTTCGCCGTTGTCGTCGCCTTGTTTGTTGCAGGCGGTGTTTGGGAATACAACCATATCGTTTTCGGCGACGCCTTCAAAATGGAAAAAGCGGAAGGTTTGATTTCGGCCGTCGTCATCTGTTTTGTCGCCTTCCGGGGCGATCAGCGGCTGATGATGTGCTGGCTGGCTTTTGCGGTGATGGCGGCTTTTATTTTGTTTATCTGGCGGGCCAGAGCAACATCGGCGTTCGATCTGTCGGTCGTGATGAAGGTGGTCTTCGGCATGATGTACCTTCCTTTTATGATGGCCCATTTCATTTATTTGCGACAGACTCCCGAAGGCATCGTTTGGATTCTTTTTGTTTTAGTGCTGGCCTTCGCCGGTGATATCGCCGCCCTGTATGTCGGCAAATACTTCGGCAAAAGAAAATTGATTCCGACCATCAGTCCCGGCAAAACGGTGGAGGGCATGATCGGTCTGATCACCGGCAGCGTTTTGGCCTGTTTGATTTTTGCTCATTTCTTTTTGCCGAAGGTGCCTTTGACGCAGATTGCCGTCGCGGCCTTTGTCGGTTGCATCATCGGACAACTTGGCGATCTTTGCGAGTCGGCCGTGAAAAGATTTTATGGTTTGAAGGACTCCAGCGCGCTGCTGCCCGGCCATGGCGGTTTGCTGGATCGATTGGACTGTCTGGTCTTTATCGCTCCATTTGTTTATTATTACCGATGGCTGATCATTGAATGATGAAAAAAATAACTGTGTTGGGATCAACCGGATCCATCGGCGTGAGCACCCTGAAAGTTATTGAGGATCATCCGGATCGATTTCGGGTCGTGGCGCTGGTCGCCGGTAAAAATATCGGTTTGCTTCAAAAACAGATTGAGCGGTTCAAACCGCGGATCGCTGCGGTCAGAGATCGAGAAGACGCGCGTGCGCTGAGAAAGTTTCTTTCCGTCCGAAGTGGCGTCAAAATCACATACGGAGAAGAAGGCATCCGGGAAGCCGCGTCCTTTGCCGACGCCGATACCGTTGTTTCGGCCATTTCGGGATTCGCGGGACTTTTGCCGACTCTGGCTGCGATGGAGACGGGGAAGAGAATTGCCTTGGCCAACAAAGAAACCTTGGTGGCGGCCGGAGAGATCGTCATGCGCAAGGCAAAGAAAAAAGGAGCGAAAATCATTCCCGTGGACAGCGAGCACAACGCGATATTCCAATGTCTGGAAAAAGAGAAAAAGCGAAATTTATCCAGAATTATTCTAACAGCGTCGGGCGGTCCTTTTCTTCATTTTACGGCGGAACAGATGGGGAGGGTAACCCTTCGGCAGGCGCTGAAACATCCGCGCTGGAGCATGGGGAAGAAAATCACCATTGATTCCGCCACTATGATGAACAAGGGGCTTGAGATGATCGAGGCCAAATGGCTTTTTGGTGTCGATCTCTCCCGCATCGACGTGCTGGTTCATCCGCAGAGTTTGGTTCATTCGATGGTGGAGTTCAAAGACGGGGCGATTCTGGCGCAACTGGGCATACCGGACATGAAAATTCCGATCGCCTACGCGTTGAGTCATCCCGAGAGAATCGACAGTCATCTCCCGCGATTGAATTTGGCGAAAGCCGGCCATCTTGAATTTATCGAACCGAATTTGAAAAAATTTCCCTGTTTGGAACTGGCGTATGAAGCGGGATTGCGCGGCGGCACGGCGCCTGCGGTGTTGAATGCCGCGGATGAGACGGCGGTGGAGTCTTTTCTGCATCAAAGAATCAAGTTCGTCGCGCTTCCCAAAATCATCGAAAAAGTTCTCGGCGCTCATGATGCCGTTGACAGGCCTTCCTTAGATGATATTATGGAAGCCGACCGTTGGGCGAGGCAAAAAACAAGAGAAATCATAGAAAGGATGCAATCGTGACCACATTAGTCTCTTTTATTGTTTTATTGGGCATACTGATCTTTGCCCATGAATTGGGACATTTTCTGGCCGCGCGGATGGCGGGCGTCGGCGTGCTCAAATTTTCGCTGGGATTCGGACCCCAAATCTTCGGCAAAAAAATAGGGGAGACGGAATACGTTGTTTCTTGGGTTCCGCTGGGCGGTTTCGTTAAATTATTGGGAGAGTCGGATACGGAAGACCTTCCGCCCGAAGATGAAAAAAGGTCTTTTCTGAAGCAACCCGTATGGAAAAGACTGTTGATTGTCTTGGCCGGTCCGGTTTTCAATTTCTTTTTAGCCATCGTGATTTTTACCGTGGTCCAGATCTATGGTCTGCCCAGCCTGACGGCGGAAATCGGGGAGGTTCAGATCGGGCAGGCGGCCTATGAGGCCGGTTTGCGTGCCGGCGACAGAGTCGTTTCCATTAATGGTCAAAAAATCGATTTTTGGGAAGACATCCGCGCGGCTATTTCGCAAAGCGCAGGCCGACCGCTTGCCATGGTCATCGATCGTGCGGGCGAGATCAAACCGGTTGTCGTCCAGCCGAGATTATCCAAAACCCAGAATATCTTCGGCGAAGAAGAGTTCGCATACCTGATCGGCATATCGCCTTCGGAGAAAACGGCCATTGAGCGGAGAAATCCGATCAGCGCGTTTCTCTCTTCCCTTTTGAAAACTTGGCATATCAGTAAGCTGACCGTGGTGTCCGTCGTGAAAATCTTTGAAGGTGTGATTTCACCCAGAACGCTGGGAGGTCCCATTTTCATCGCGCAGGTCGCGGGCGCGCAGATCAAGGAAGGCGTCATCCCTTTTATTCTTTTTATCGCCGTGCTTTCGATCAATCTTGGGGTTCTTAATCTTTTCCCCATACCGGTTTTAGACGGCGGACATATTTTGTTTTACTTATACGAGATTGTAACCGGAAAGGAAATCAGCGTAAAAGCGCGCGAAATTTCTCAGCAAATCGGTTTTGCGATTTTGGTGATGTTGATGCTTTTCGTGATTTACGTTGACCTTGAAAGATTGAATCTGAGTTTTCTCAAGCACATCAACGAAATATTCAAGTAATGCCATGCTGACTCTTGCTTTCGATACCTCGTCAAAAACATGTTCAGTCGCCGTTTTGGAAGACCGGATCGTTTTATATGAGGTTATGATCAAAACAAAAAACAATCATTCAGAAACCCTTTTGCCGGCCATCGAACAAGCATGCGGCTGCACAGGCGTGCGCATCGGAGATTTTGATCTGTTCGCCTGTACCCTTGGTCCCGGATCGTTTACAGGCTTGCGCGTGGGCGTCGCGACCTTGAAAGGACTGGTGCTGGCCGCTCAAAAACCCGCGGCCGGTGTTTCTTCCCTGGCTGCTTTAGCCGTCAACGCCAGTGGAAATTCCAAATTTATTTGCGCGCTGATGGATGCCGGGCGGGGGCGACTTTACGGCGCATCCTTCCGTCCACTTAAGAATGGGAGGCTCAAGCGGGTGACACCCGAAGAGGTGATTCGCCCTCAAGATGTCGTGAAATACGCGAGACTGGAAACGACATTCGTAGGGGAAGGGGCGGTTCTTTACGCCAAACTTCTGAACAGGGCAAAAAACAAAAAGTGCATGGTTGCTCCAGAAACGCATCAGTTCATTCGGGCGTCCTCGGTCGGCATTTTGGGCGTTGAGAAATACCTTGCGAACGACCTGTTGAATGTCGAAAAATGTGCGCCGGTTTATTTGCGTTCAGAAGAGACGGCCATCGGGGGGAAAATGCCTTGAGTTGTTGATCTATTCAGCCCCGGTGATTTTATTGAGGAGCCTTTTGACTTTTTCGTTATGGGGGTTGCGGGAAAGAATGAATTTCAGACGTTCGACGATGTTGTTGATGTTGACCACGTTTGGACTTGTCAAAAAAAGGTGAAAGTAAACATTGGCGAGATTGTAATTGGTTTCCTCGTCAAAAGGATTGATTTTCAGAGCCTTCCGATATGTTGCAATAGCCTGAATGGTATTGTTCGTTATTTCATACACGGAACCGAGGTCGTTCCAAGCCGCAATGTTGCCCGGATCCAGTTCCAGAACCGCCTGAAATTTTTTCATGGCATCAGCATATTGCCCATACTGAAAATAAATTCTTCCCAGATTATGCAACGTTTTGATGTGTTTAGGATTGACATAAAGAATATTTTCATACTCTTCAATGGCTTCGTCAAGCATATCGTGGCGGTCGTACAATGAGGCAAGGCGATAGCGCGGTTCAACGGCTTGGGGGTCTATCTCGATGGCGGTTCTGTATTGATTGACCGCGTTGTGGTAATCGCCTTGAAGCTCGTAGATTCTGCCGATGTTTAAAATGGCTTCGATGTTTTGGCTGTCGATTCTCAGCGCGTTTTCATAACATTTCTTGGCCGAATCGAACATGTCGATTTTTTCATAGACGTATCCCATGTGAAGAAAGTACTTCGGGTTGTAAGGCTCGAGATCGGCCATCAACTGGAAACATTTCAACGCCTCTTCGTAATTTTTGTTTTCAAAATGCGTCAGGCCCCAGGCGAAATAATCTTCAGATGAACTGATGTCTCTTGCATTGTAGTTTTTATTGTTCGTGGTCAATGTGTTCATGCCTGGATGAGAAATTAAAAGATGATAAGATCAGCATGCCGCGTCAGTTCATTTTTGCTCTGCTTCCAGCGGATCCTTCGAACTTTTTAAGGATGATGTTCTTGACTTCGAACCACAGGGAAACCGGGTCGCTGAAAGTTGAACTGACGAGCTGAGGATTAGCTTTTAAAACCTGTGCCGACCAATAACCGGCAAGCTTATTTTTGTTTTCACGGCTGGCCGTTTGCGCCTGTTTGACGGCGTGGCCGGGTATGGAGATCGTGATTTTCTGATGGCCGATGGTGCATTCTTCGTAAATTTCATATTCGGAATCGGTTTGCGCGGCCATGGGCGACTGCTCCGCGAAAGACGCTTCTTCCGCTTGTACCGCCTGCTGCACCGGCTGTACCGGCTGAGGTTGCACAGGATGCACCGGCTGTGGAGATGCGGAAGCCGGCTTTAAGCCACCCTTCAAGGGAACATAATTTACGCTTTGTTTCGAAATCGGTACGACTTTCGGTTGCTCAACTCGAGGCGAGAATTCTTCTGGTCTTTGCGCGGCGCTCGGTTGTATATTTTCATCTGCCGGGCCGACTCTCGGCGGTTCCATACGGATGGGCCGTTCTTCTCTTGGCGGCGGGACAGGAGCCACGGGTCTTTCCGGCGTAAAGACTCTGGGTCTTTCCTCTTCAGCGAGAGGGGTGGGTCTGGCCGCGGGCCGATCGGTTGCTTCCATCCTGGGCGGTTCAACGTGGACGGGCTGTTGTGGAGGCACAGGCGCTACAGGGGGTCTTTCTTGAGCGAAGACACGAGGTCTTTCCTCTTCGGATGAAGGAATCGGTCTGAGCGTCGGTCGCTCCGGCGTTACGACTCTCGGCGGTTCCATGCGGATGGGCCGTTCTTCTCTTGGCGGCGGGACAGGAGCCACGGGTCTTTCCGGCGTAAAGACTCTGGGTCTTTCCTCTTCAGCGAGAGGGGTGGGTCTGGCCGCGGGCCGATCGGTTGCTTCCATCCTGGGCGGTTCAACGTGGACGGGCTGTTGTGGAGGACTGGGTTTAGCAAAGCCCGGTTCCACCGCTGGAGCCGCTTTCTGCGAGGAGACCGCTTTCGGCGCCGTTTCTTTTTCGGAAGAGATTTCTTGAATCTGCGCAGGCGGCTTGCGCGTTCTGCTCAGTTTCTGGAATCGGTCGGCGATTTGAGAAGCGATTTCGCCCGTAATCATGGGAAATTCATTGGTTTCACCGGCTTTTAAACAGAGCTTGCAGATTTTGTTGATCAATCTCGGTACGCCGTGTTCGGAAAATTCCCAAATGACTGAAATCGCGCTGTCGTCGAATATTTTTCTGTCTGTGCCCGCGATTCGCAGTCTTGCTTCAATATAGTCCCTGACCGCTTCTTTGGAGGGAAGTTTTTCCAGATGGCCGTAGGTGCCGATTCGCTGGAAAAGATTGGCTCGTTTGGGGTGCTCCAGCTTGTGGGCGAGTTCCATCTGTCCAACCAGCAGGAGGGTGAACAAATTGCGGTTGTCATCCTGCATATTGGTCAGAAGTCGCAAGTCGTCCAGATTGGAAGGAGACAGAACGTTGGCTTCATCGATGGCGATGACGATTTTTTTCCCTTGGTCCGCCGTTTCGAACAAAAGCCGGTTGAACATTTCCAGGAGGTCCACTTTCTTTTTTTCTAGGCACTGTTTGCCCGTGATTTGCCCAATGATTTCACGCAAAAGCTGTATGAACGAAAGCGCCGGATTCGTGATGAGAGCTACCTTGTATTTTTCAGGCTCGAGCGAATCAATGATGACGCGGAGGGAAAGCGTTTTACCCAAGCCGACATCGCCGACAATCACGGTCAGACATTCGTTGCCTTCTTTGATTGCGTAAATGGTCTCGGCGATAACATCTTCCATCGAAACATGGCAATCCACGTACATGGAAGCATCTGGAACGTTATCGAATGGAGGTTTTACTAAGTTCCAGTATTCAGAATACATTGCCCATCACTCCTGGTTATGGTTTTCATGGCGCCGCATCAAGTTAACCCTTGTTTTTGAAATCGGCGAATTCTTCATCGTTGCTCAGATAATCCAAGATATCTTCGAGCATGAAACGCCTGAGCCGTCCTATTTTGTAACTTTTGATTTTGTTGTCGTTGACCAGCTTTTGCAAAAAGCTTCGAGAGATTTGCAGCATCTGGCATACTTGGTGCGCCGTTAACATTCTCAAAAGAAAAGACTCCGTGTATTTGTAATTCAGCGCCAGCCGGCCGTCTGCGGTCAGTTTGACATCCATCGCCGGGTCTTTTTTGCGCCCGTTCAATAATTCTTGGATGTAGCTGGATTGCATCAACAAGGCGGACTGCTCTCTGGTCAAGGTGATGGAAATCACCGAAGAAGCGTTGCCGGCGATTTCTTGGATGAGTTTTTTTTCGTCGGGAGACAGACTGTCTTCCGTGACGAGATTTTCAGCGGCTGTTTCTGATGCAATGGATGTTCTTGGTTCCCGTTTTGGTTCCGGAATTTCTATTTTTGTCTCGATGGCGACGTTGTGGACGACCACTTCGGGAGCATCAGCTCTCGGCGCCGCCGGCTGGGAAACCTTGATTTCCGGCTGGGCGTATTCTCTTCTTCTTTTGACAATGCAGATTTTATCCATGTTCAACCTAAAATGAAAATATTAACGATTTTTCAAATAATAAAAACCACAATTGTTTTTTATTTTAATCATATATAATTCATCTGTTAAGTAAAATCAAGATAATTTTGACTGGGTGTCATTATACAAGGATTTGAAAATTTATAAGAATTGCCTTCGGAGAAGACTTTTTCTTCCTATGTGCATGGAATAAAGCATCGCCGTCGCGCAGAGGAAAAGCACCAGACAAAGAGAAATCGTCAATCCCCAAAAGTGGAAAGAGGCCATCCCGCGACCTCTGATTTGTGCCAACGTAATATAGTACAAAGGGCCCGCTTCCAGAATAACGACCGCGGCGATCAGGCTGAACGACAAAATCATGAAAAGCAGTCCGCCGAAACCGGTGACGACCTGCGTCGCATTTTCCGACTTGAAATCGGCGTAAATTGCTCCCAGGCCGACCGCCATGCCCACGATGGCGGGAACGAGGGCGAAGATGGTCAAGACGGACAAAACCATCATAAAAGTTGAAACCTGTAGAAATAGATTGGAAATGACAATCAGGATTTCGGCCAAGACAAGCGAGGGGAAATAATAAAGGAAAAATTTGATCCATAGAAAATTGCGCAGTGAAACCGGAGCCGCCTGGATAATCCAGAAAGCCTGTCCTTCCATGCTCACGGCTGGAAAAACAAAGCGTGCCGCGATGGCCGCCAGAACAGAAGCAGCCAAAGCGATGTTCAGAAAAGAAAATAAATTTTGAAGGTAGAAGGCGTTGATGGGCGACTTGTCGAGCGGCAGAACTGAAAAGTTGTAAAGGTAAATGACCACCAGAGCGCCCATGAGAAACAGTTGAGGCCATTGCGACGAGTCCCTGAAAAAGGTTTTGATTTCTTTGATGATGAAGGCCTTCGCGTCTCGCGGCAGGAAATTGAACACACTTTCCCAGAAAAATTTGTTGTTTTTTTTCGGATAAAAAAGTCGTCGAGGGGTTGTTTGAGACTTGGAAAAGCCGGAAAAATAATATTTTTCAGCGATGAAATTGTTGAAAAACATCAGCATAAGCGCAAAAGACGCCGCGAGAGTCAAATTCAAAGCCAGAACGTTGTTTTGATGGTTCAGGCCGGCTTTGATCGCGTCCGTGATCCACGTTGTCGGAAGAAGAGGCGAACTGGGCATTTGCATTGAATTCAAGTAAGTGACGACGGTGATGAAGGTGTCCGGATTCACCAGTTGTTCGGGGCGTGTCAGGCGGAGCAGCAACACAAAAACGATGACCATGAAGACGCCGAAGATCAGGAGTGCCGTTCGTATTCTTCCGGCGGGCAGGATCCGGGCTCCGATGAGAACGATCGTGCCGCTGATGGATGAAGTCATCAGGCTCATCAAGAGCATCACTGTTAGAAAGGATGCGTAGAATTCCCAACCGGCCTTGTAAACGATTCCATAGGACAGAAAAAAGGGAATGCTGAAAGTGAAGATCATCCAGGAACTGTCAAACGCGCTGATCAGCCAGCGGGAAATGAAGATGTCTTTGGCCGACAGGGGCAGGGAATGCAGCAGAGGGAGATCCTGGCTTAAGTACAAATGAGTTATGAAGTTGATAGTATTGCTGAACAGCAACAACATGAAAAAAATCATGGCGATCATTGAAAGTAATTTCATGGCCAGAATATCGCCAAATTCCTGAACGCTCTGGAAGTAGAGGAGAACGCGGTAAAAAATAATAAAAATGCCAATCCAAAAAATTATTCCGAGCGAACCGAACAAGATCAGTCGGACGAAGTTGTTTTTTCCGCGGCGGCGTGCGAAGGCGTTTCTCGCGGTCCAAAGCCGCGGTTTAATGAGATGCAGGGTGTGGTTCATATAAAGATATTTTCTTGAATGAGTGTCAGAAAAACTTCTTCCAGCCTGGCTTTATCGAGTCTGGCTATTTTTTTCAAATCGTCGAGGGTGCCTTCCGCAAGCAGGGAGCCCCGGTGAATCAGGCCGATCCGATCACACAAGTCCTCGGCGATGCTCAAAGTGTGCGTGGATACGAAAATGGAAATGTTTTGCGCCGCCAAGGATTTGAGGATGTTTTTTACCATATGCACGGCTTGAGGATCAAGACCCACCATCGGTTCATCGATGATTAAAACTTTGGGGTCATGAAGCAGCGCCGAGGCGATGATGAGCCTTTGCTTCATGCCGTGTGAATAAGCTTCAATCAATTCGTCCGCCCAGTTCCAAAGAGCGAATTGCTGCAGAACGTCTTTCGCCTTTGCAGTGAAAGTGTTTTGCGGAACGCTGTACAAATCTGAGATAAAACGCAAAAACTCCATCCCGGTGAGTTTTTCATAAAGAAAAGGCCTGTCCGGAACAAAACCGATGATGCTTTTTGCTGCGACAGGATTTTGAGCTAAGTCAAAACCGCCGATGACGACTTTCCCGGAAGTGGGCGCGATGACGCCGGCCATCATCCGGATAGTTGTCGTTTTTCCGGCGCCGTTCGGGCCGATGAATCCGTAGATCTCGCCGGTTGCGACGTGAAGATTAAGATTTTTAACCGCAACGGTCGTGCCGAAGTCTTTTGTAAGATTTGTCAAGCGGATCATTTTTTCTGTTCAATAACCTCCAGTTTTAGTTTCCCCATGACGCCCATAAGATTCAGCTGTTCGGCGCTTCCTCCGCGGACAAGCCGGATATGCGTGACATCGGCGGGAAATTGATTGAACACGGCGTCTGCAGTGATCCATTCGTTTAGGTACAGGACGCACCATGCGTGATAATAAAATCGGCCGTTCAAATACACCAATCCGGATTCAACCTGAGTCGGGATACCTGAAGCGCGAAGCAACGCCGCCGTCAGCACGGCATGTTCATTACAATCTCCGGTTTTGTTTTTCAAAACCTCCAGAGCGTTGGGCACCGACAGAGACGGTTTTTTCTCCACGTGGGTATAAACCCAAGTGACGATTTTTCGTGCTTTTTGCTGAGGCGGGTCATCTGGGTTTACAATTTGGGCCGCTTGCTGTCTGATGAGGGCATCATCGGATTGAATCAGCGGTTCGGCTTTTAAAAAAGGCGCGACGCTTGCCGGGACAAGGATTTTTCCCCGACCGAGATCGGGGATAATTTCTTTGGTAACGGAAAGGATCCCGTCATGGAAACTCTGCCGTCCGCCGTCCAGAAACAAGTGGCGGCCGACGCCGGAAATCCTGTATTTGATTTGTTTGAGTAAATCGGCGTCTTTAAGGGGGACATTGGAAGGGATGGACGCCAATTTTGTAAAATCAACGTCGGCGCCCTGACCGATTCCCGTGGCGGCTTCTTGTTGAGATACTTTTTCCATGGACAGGCCGAGCAGACCTGATTCTCTTAAAACATCGCCGTTTGCATCAAGCCACGCGCAATTTTCGGCTCCCATAAAATCGATGCAGTATTTTTTCGCGGCGATTTTTTCCCCCATGATGAAAATGTTTTCGTCTCCCTGTCTAGTGATTTTAATTTCGCGGAGGGATAGAGAGGAAGGATCGAACATGGAGAAGGATCTTGTTGTATTTTCTTCCATGTTGGATTGGAACGCAGCCTCGTAAATACTGCCGCTCATCTGCGGAAGGTTCCTGAGGGGAATTTCGCTTCTCTGCGAAGCGCTCTCGGAACCGGTCAACAGGACAAGTTTTTTGTCGATGACACGACCCTGGGCATGAAAACGAAATATTCCTGAATTTAAAAGGAAATTGAAAGAAGACAGCGTCATGTCCGGATTCAGCCGTCCGTCCGTGTCAATATTGACATCTTGAACGGAGCCCATGGTGTTGATTTGCAAAAAGACTTTTTCTTTGAAATGAAGCCCATTCTCGTCCCGGCTCAAAGAACGGTGTAAAAAGCCGATTTTTTTGTTGTTCTGATAAATATTCATCCAAGAGGATTGTGGCTTAAAAGAAACGGATGATGGCAAAGGCGCCGGGGCGTCTTTTTTCCGAAAAAGATCCATACGGATGCCCAGCAAGGCAACAAAAACGACAAAGCAAAGAATGCCGAATAAAACACTGGAATTAATCTTTTTCATAAAAAAAGCCCTTCCATTCGGGGCAAATCATTCTTTATAAGATACTTGCGGTCACCTAAATTGTCAATGTATCGCTTTGCTGATTTATTTCAGTCGGCATGTTAAAGGATTTATTGACAAGAACCGCCAATTACTATATCTAAAAAACAATGAAAATTGAAGCATTGACGCAAAATCATTTATGCGCTGCAGATTGAAGCAATGATATGAAACATGAAAATTTAATTGTAATCGAAGGTTATCCCTTTATAATATTTTCTTTCATTATCACGATTTTTGTAGCTTTCTTCGGAAATGGCTACCTCATCGCTTTTTTTCTTTTGCTGAGCGCCTTTGTGGTCTGGTTTTTTCGGAATCCGGATAGGTCTTTTCAAGACGAAGAAAAGCTCATCATTTCACCGGCGGATGGCAAAGTGGTAAAAATCGAAGAGGTTGAGCACGAAGGCGCCATGGCGGGAAAGTTCAAAAAGATCAGTATCTTTATGAACGTATTTAACGTGCACGTGAATCGAGCGTCCTATCGAGGAAAAATCGAAGCGATACATTATCATGAGGGGAAATTCTTGTCCGCAAATCTTGACAAAGCGTCCCGGGATAATGAACGCAACGAAATCATGCTTCGCATGGATGACGGGCGGGTCATCTGGATTGTGCAGATCGCCGGCCTTATTGCGCGACGCATTGTCTGTTGGGTCAAAAAAGGCGATGAGGTCGCCAAGGGGGAAAGAATCGGCTTGATATGTTTTGGTTCGCGGGTGGATCTCTATCTCCCCGAGGACGCCCGAATTTCGGTCAAATTAAACGATAAGGTCAAGGGAGGGGAGACGCCCCTGGGTTATTTATCATGAACATGGAAGAGTCTTCTCCTAAAGCGCGGATGAAAAAAGGGATTTACGTCTTGCCCAACCTTTTTACTTCAGCGAGTCTGTTTTGCGGGTTCTATTCTATTATCGCCTCTTTCAAGGAATATTTTTTATCCTCCGCTATGGCCATACTCATTGCGGCTGTGTTTGACGGACTTGACGGCCGCATTGCCCGACTGACCAGGACAACCAGCAAGTTCGGCGCTGAATATGATTCCTTGGCCGACGTGATATCATTCGGCGTGGCGCCGTCGCTTTTGATTTACAGCTGGTCGTTGGCGATTTTTGGAAAGTGGGGCTGGATTGCCGCTTTTCTGTTTGTTTTATGCGGCGCCCTCAGACTGGCAAGATATAACATCCAGATCGGCATCATTGAAAGTTCCGTTTTTAACGGCCTGCCGATTCCGGCGGCCGCCGCCGTTGTGGCCACGACCGTCATCTTTTTCGATTATGTCGGTGTCGAAGGTCATTTTTACAGCGTCTTAACATTCATGTTCGTCGTTTTTTTGTCTTTTTTGATGGTCAGTTCGATCAAGTACTACAGTTTCAAAGACATGAAGCTTCTTGCCCGTAAACCCTTTACGGTTTTTTTCATCCTCCTTCTTCTTTTGATTATTATCGTGGCCGAGCCGGAAATCATGTTTTTTGTGCTCACCCTGGGGTATGCTTTGTCGGGCCCTGTCTGGTGGCTCGTCAAATTGGCGAAAAAACGGAAGGAAAATACTGCGGTCCCACCAGGCGCGCCAGGCGGCTGAAAAATGGTTGTATCGAATGATGAGAATTATTGGCGGAAAAGCCCGGGGAAGAAACATCCGCTTTGAATCGTCTTCAAAAGAAAGGCCGACGTCGGATTTTTTAAGAGAAACACTTTTCAATTTGTTGGGAGACGTTGAGGGAAAAACATTTGTGGATTTGTTTGCCGGCAGCGGAAGCGTGGGATTGGAAGCCGCGAGCCGCGGAGCCCGCGAAGTTTGCTTTATCGAGAAGAACAAGAAATTAGCTGATCTCATCAAAAAAAATGCCGCTCTGTGCGGTCTTGGCGAAATTTTCGTGTTGGCGACGGACATTGAAAAAGGCTTGAAAAATCTTGTCGGCAGGAAATATCGCGCCGACGTGATCTTTGCCGATCCCCCCTATCATCGGGGATGGGTGTTGCTGACATTGGATCTGTTGAAAAAATACGACATCGCCCGGAGAGATTCCGTCATTGTCATTCAGCATTCCATCAAAGAAACCTGCGGAGTTCCTTCGCGCCGTTATCGTTTGCTGGATGAAAGAAAATACGGTGACAGCGCCTTAACTTTAGCAACATGGAGAGAAGAAAATGGAGAATGACTTCGAGAAAAAAGTTGCAGTTTACCCCGGTTCATTTGATCCGATTACCAACGGACATGTGGACATCATCAAACGAGCGGTCAGAATATTCGACGAAATTATCGTCCTGATCGCCTACAATCCCAACAAGGTCTATTTGTTTTCCGCGGACGAGCGGATGGAGATGATTCGGGAAATCTTCAAGGACACCAAAGCCGTCAAAGTGGATTGTTACTCGGGACTTCTGGTGGATTACCTCAAGATGTCCGGGGCGAATATTATTCTGCGGGGCATGAGAGCTCTCTCCGATTTTGAGTATGAATTTCAGATGGCGCTGATGAACCGACGCCAGACCAAAAATATTGAAACGGTCTTTCTGATGAGCGGATTCAAATGGTTCTACACCAGTTCGAAATTGATCAAAGAAGTGACCAGCTTGGGAGGATCCGCCAGGGGATTGGTACCGGACAATGTCTATCAGAAACTTTTGGAAAAGTATAATGTCCCGTGCCGGGATTAAAAAACAGGAATGAGTAAGAGATTGCTTCAAAACGAGAGCGCCGGGAGGAAAGCGTGCACACGGAAGAGCTGACGGCTGAATGAGCCGGTTTACGCGCAAAGAAAAATTCCAAAACCTAGGAAAGGGATAAAGGATATGGGCGGACTTTTTGGAGTGGTTTCGAACAGGGACTGTGTCAAGACGCTATTCTATGGAACGGATTATCATTCACATCTCGGCACCGAGCATGCCGGCATGGCGGTATTCGGGACGAGCGGCTTCGTCAAGACCGTGCACAACATCTCCCAAATGCAATTTAAGTCTCGGTTCATCGAAGATTACAAGAAGATGGAAGGGACGTCCGGCATCGGCGCTATTGACGATGAAACGCCCCAGCCGCTTATATTCCGATCGCGGTTCGGTGTTTATGCGGTGGCGGCCGTCGGACTGATTCACAACAAAAGCGCTTTGGTGAGCGAACTGCTCAACGAAGGAGCCAATTTTAGTGAAAAAGCCGGCGGAGATGTCAACAACACCGAAATCGTTTCCTATCTCATCAATCGCGGCGACAATATTGTGGAAGGAATTGCGTCCATGCGTGGCGCGATAGAAGGGTCCGTTTGCGCTTTAGTTTTGACTGCGGAGGGAATTTACGCGGCGAGGGATAAGTTCGGTCGATTTCCGCTCGCGATTGGGGTATCCAAGGACGCCGACGCGCAATCATACGTAGTGGCCACGGAAGCCAGCTCGTTTGAAAATCTGGGATATGAACGGGTCCGTTTTTTGGGACCCGGGGAAATCGTTTTAATGGCGCCCAACGGCCTCAAAACGATGAAACCCGAAGGAAAAGAGAAGAAAATCTGTTCATTTTTATGGATATACACCGGATATCCGTCGTCCGTGTACGAAAACATCGGTGTGGAGGGCACCCGGGAAAGATGCGGCATTTATCTGGCAAGGCGCGATAACGTGGAGGCGGATTTTGTATCGGGAGTCCCCGATTCCGGCGTGGGACACGCGATTGGATACGCCATGGGGTCCGGAATTCCCTATCGCAGGGCTTTGGTGAAATATACCCCGGGATATGGACGGAGCTACATGCCTCCGACACAGGAAATCAGAGATCACATCGCGACCATGAAACTTTGTGCCGTGCGCGAGGTGATCAACGGAAACCGCATCGTGATTTGTGATGACTCAATCGTCCGGGGAACCCAGTTGAAGAATTTCACTATTAAAAAGTTGTGGAACAACGGCGCGAAAGAGATCCACGTCAGGCCCGCCTGTCCGCCGCTGATGTTTCCTTGCATTTATACCTCTTCGACTCGGACCACGGGCGAACTGGCCGGCCGGAAGGCCGCTTTGGCCGTCGAGGGTCGGGAACCTGAAAGACTGGATGACTATCTGGATGCCGGCTCGCGGAAGTACGCGAAAATGGTGGATTGGATCAGGCGCGATCTGAACGTTACGTCCTTAAAATATCTGTTGATTGAGGATATGATTGCCGCCATAGGTCTGCCGGCGGATCAATTGTGTCTTCATTGCTGGATAGGCAAGTAAAACCGCCGCGGATCATTGCAATGATTTTTTTTAGGGTTGGATAGAGATTTTTCTTGGATGACTCCTGGAGCATGTCTGCAGATTTGGGAAATAATTCACGCGCGAGAAAGAAAACAAGAAAAATAAATCTAGGCGGCGTCGAGATCGGAGGCGATGCGCCCGTGGCGGTGCAATCCATGACCAATACGGACACGCGCAACGTCCGGGTGACCGTCGCCCAGATCAAAGCGCTGGAAAAGGCGGGCTGTGAAATCGTCCGCGTGGCCGTGCCCGATATGGAAGCCGCGAAAGCGGTTGCGGTGATCAAAGAAAAAATCGGGATTCCTTTAATCGCCGATATCCACTTTGATTACCGCTTGGCGCTGGCGGCGATGGAGAGCGGCGCGGCGGGAATCCGAATCAATCCAGGCAACATCGCCGGCGACAAAATTAAGGAAATTATCCGCTGCGCCAAGGATCGGGAAACGGTGATCCGGATCGGCGTCAATTCCGGATCTTTGCAGAAAGATTTGCTCAAGCAATACGGCGGTCCGACGGCTGAAGCGCTTGTGGAAAGCGCCATGCGGAGCCTTGCGGTCTTTGAAGATCAGGGATTTCATTCCATCAAGCTATCTCTCAAATCATCGGACGTGCGCACCATGATCGAAGCTTATCGATGCATATCGCAAAAAACGGATTATCCCCTGCACCTGGGGGTCACGGAAGCGGGGACCTTGTTGGATGCGGCCGTGAAATCTTCCCTGGGCATCGGGTTGCTTTTGCATGAGGGAATCGGTGACACAATACGCGTTTCGGTGACAGGCAATCCCTGTCAGGAGATTCCGATAGCCTTCAGCATCCTCCGGGCTCTGAAAATCAGAAAAATCGGTGCGGAAATCATTTCCTGTCCGACCTGCGGGCGTTGTGAAATTGACCTGTCCAAGCTGGTCGGACAAGTTCAGAAAGCCATGGCGGGCAAAAGGGATTATTTGAAAATCGCCTTGATGGGATGTGTGGTCAACGGCCCGGGAGAAGCGGCGGACGCCGACATCGGTTTGGCCGGAGGAAAGCGACAGGGCGTGATTTTTAAAAACGGCAAAGTTTACAAAAAGGTCAAGGAAAATGAATTTGTTGAGGTGCTGTTGAAAGAAATCAATAAGATGATTGAAGAAAGGAAAAGATGACCATGCGTTATTCGGAGATGTTCTTGCCGACGGTCAGAGAAGTGCCGTCCGATGCGGAAGTGGTGAGTCACCAGTTGATGATCCGATCCGGAATGATCAGAAAATTGACCAGCGGAATTTATAGTTATCTTCCTCTGGGGTATCGCGTTATCCGCAAGCTCGAACAAATTATCCGGGAAGAAATGGATAAGGCGGGCGCTCAGGAGGTTCACCTGCCGATGGTGCAACCGGCGGAACTTTGGCAGGAGTCAGGACGGTGGGAACATTACGGAAAGGAACTGTTGAGATTCCGCGACCGTCATGATCATGAATACTGCTTAGGCCCCACCCATGAGGAGGTGATCACGGCGCTGGTCCGGAATGAAATCAAGACCTACCGGCAGCTGCCGCGGAATCTCTATCAGATTCAGACCAAATTCCGCGATGAGGTCCGTCCTCGATTCGGCGTGATGCGCTGCAGGGAATTCGGGATGAAAGACGCCTACAGCTTTGACGCCGACGAGGAGGGGGCGGAAAAAAGTTATCAGAAAATGTTTGAGGCGTATCACAATATCTTCAGACGTTGCGGTTTGCGGTTTCGCGCCGTGGAAGCGGATACCGGCAGTATCGGCGGGAAATTTTCGCATGAATTTATGGTGATGGCCGAATCTGGAGAAGATGCGCTCGTGTTCTGTAAAAAATGTACTTACGCAGCCAATTTGGAAAAAGCGGAAGTCACCGCCCCGCAGCCCAGCGGGTCTTCAGAAAACCAATGGTTGCCCCTGGAAGAAGTCCATACGCCTGAAGTCAGAACGATTGAGGAGGTGGGTGCGTTTTTAAATGTTGCGCCGCAGAATATCGTGAAGACGTTGATCTATCTGGCCGATGGCAGACCTTGCGCAGTGCTCATCCGCGGCGATTTGGAAATTAACGAGATTAAGTTGAAGAATCATTTAAATGCTTCGGAATTGGAACTGGCTTCGGATGAGATGATTCAAAAAGCCACAGGCGCGCCGAGAGGGTTTGCGGGACCGCTCAACATGAAAATTCCTTTGCTGATGGATTATTCCTTGATGCCGATGGTCAATTTTGTGACCGGAGCCAACAAAAAGGATTATCACCTGAAAAATGTGAACATCGGGCGGGATGTCCCGGCCGGTCCATTTGCGGATTTGCGCGTGGTCACGCAGGAAGACGCGTGTCCGCGGTGCGGCGGTGAATTGCAATTCGCCCGCGGCATTGAGGTGGGTCATGTTTTCAAACTGGGGACAAAATACAGCCAGGCGATGAACGCGGTTTATTTGGACAAAGACGGCCAGGAAAAAAACATGATCATGGGTTGTTACGGCATCGGGGTCGGCAGAACGGTGGCCGCCTGCATTGAACAGAACCACGACGCGGACGGCATTGTCTGGCCGATGCCGCTTGCTCCTTTTCAGGTTGTGCTCGTTCCCGTCAACGTCAGGGAGAAAACGCTGATGGAGGTTGCTGAAAAGGTTTATCGCGCGATGGTTCATGAAGGCATCGAGGTTTTGTTGGATGATCGGGACGAAAGAGCGGGCGTTAAATTCAAGGATGCGGATCTTATCGGCATTCCCCTGCGGGTGACCATCGGGAAAAAATATCAAGACGAAGGGGTTCTTGAATTGAAAATCAGAAAAAGCGGTGAAATGATCTCGTGTTCCGTTGATGATTTGTTCAAAAAAGTCCGGGACATTCTTGAGGAAGAAAAGAACAAAAACGCGTAACGTCGGAAGGCGCGATGATTAGAATCAACGACATCCTCGAAAGGGTTCAGGCCTATCTTCCGCCGGAAGATATTGAAATGATCGAGAAAGCCTATATTTACTCGGCTTCCGTTCATCAAGGCCAGGTGAGACTCTCCGGCGAGCCCTATCTGATCCATCCCATGGAGGTGGCCGGCATTCTGACGGATATGAAAATGGACGCCGCGACGATCGTCGGCGGACTGCTGCACGATACCATAGAGGATACCCTGACGACCGCGCAGCAATTGGAGCAGGAATTCGGGAAGGATGTCGCTTTTCTGGTCAGCGGCTTGACGAAATTAAGCCGTTTGTCGTTCAGTTCTCAAGAGGAAAGACAATCCGAGAATCTGCGGAAGATGATTCTCGCGATGTCTTCGGATATTCGCATCCTGTTGATTCGTCTTGCCGACCGGCTGCACAACATGCGCACCCTTCAATATCATCCGAAGGAAAAACAAATCACCATCGCGAGAGAAACGCTGGATATTTACGCGCCGTTGGCGAATCGTCTCGGCATGTACGCCATCAGAATGGAACTCGAGGATTTGGCGTTTCAATATATCGCTCCGGAGGCATACAGCGAGTTGACAACGAAAATCGCCAAATCCAAAGAAGCGCGAGAGAAATACACCGAAGAGGTCAAAGGCATCATTCAAAAAAATATGAAGGATTTTCCCATCCCCTGCAGGGTGGAAGGGCGGGCGAAGCATCTCTACAGCATTTATAAAAAAATGCATGAACAACATTTAAACTTCGACGAGGTTTACGACCTCATCGCGTTCCGCATTATTTTGGATACCGATTCGGACAAAGCTTGTTATGAAGTCTTGAGTATCATTCACGCGCTTTGGAAGCCGGTGCCGGGAAGATTCAAGGATTATATCGCCATGCCCAAAGCCAACCGCTATCAGTCGCTTCATACCACGGTGATCGGTCCCTATGGGGAGCGTGTTGAAATTCAAATCCGGACCAAATCCATGCATGAATGGGCGGAGAAGGGCATAGCGGCGCATTGGAAGTACAAGGAAGGGAAGGTTTACGGTGACGATGAAGAAGATCAGATCAGGAAACTCCGAGAGGTTCTGGAAATCCAACAGGAGATTAAAAATCCCAAGGAGTTCATGACGGACCTGAAGCTGGCGTTGTTTCCGGAGGAGGTTTACGTTTTCACGCCGCACGGCGACGTGAAATCTTTTCCCAAGGGAGCGACGCCAATTGATTTCGCTTACAGTATTCACACCGATGTCGGCCACCAGTGCATCGGGGCGAAGGTGAACAGAAATATCGTTCCCCTCAGATATAAATTGCAGAACGGCGATCGCGTGGAAATTATCACTCAGGCGGGACACCATCCCAGCAAGGATTGGTTAAAGTACGTCGTAACGACCCGGGCCATCACCAAAATCCGGAACTGGCTGAATCAAGAGGAAAAGAAAAACAACATCGTTCTGGGCAAAGAACTGCTCGAAAAAGAATTCAAAAGACACCATTTGAAATTCAGCCAGCTGGCGAAGTCGGATGAAATCCGCAAAGCGCTGGATCGCATGTCTTTCAAAGAGCTTGACGATTTGTATTATCAAGTGGGGCTGGGACACCTTTCTCCAAAACGCGTGGTCAATTGTTTTGTGGAAGAAGAGGATGAAACGGAAGAAACCCGGCCGCCTCTGGAAGAAGCAAGAAAGAAAAAAGCGAGCGCCTCGAAGGACGTGACCTTTATCGGCATGGAAGACACGGATCACATCATGGTGAACTTCGCCAGGTGCTGTAACCCGATTCCAGGGGACGCCATTTCCGGTTATATTTCCCGCGGCCGCGGCGTGATCATTCATACGGCGAATTGTCCGTATGTCAAAAAAATGGATCAGGAAAGAATGATCCAAGTTCAATGGAATCTGCAGGGAGAGCACACTTATCCCGTACGGATCAAGGTGGTGTGCGATGACGTCAAAGGCGTGTTGACGGAGGTCAGTTCCGTCATTTCATCCTTTGATGTGAACATCAGTTACGCGCAGGTGGAAACGGAAAACATGATCGCGACCTGCACCTTTGTGATTGACGTCAACAACCTGCCCCAATTAAATCAAATCCTATCCGCGATCAAACAATTGCGTTTCGTCCGCTCGGTGGAGTGGTTGCATCATTTTTAAACCGTCCGCACATGATGATTGACAAAACGGCCGACTCTGCTATAAGCAGTCGCAAATTTAAAGCAAGAGAGATTCATATGCATCATTGGGGAAAAATTATCGTGGGATCTTGTTTGGCGGTTTTCGCTTTCGCATTTTTAGCGACGGCCGGCGGAATCCATGCCGCGGAAACAAAAAAAGTGATTGTCATGGATGCCGCCGGCGGCGGCCGGGATTGGCCGGAGACGAAAAAAAATCGAAGCGCGGCCCAAGACATCCCCTTGGCCGTGGCGCGGTACTTCAAGGAATTCATGAACCAAGAAAAAGATTTCAGCGTCATTTTGACCAGAGAACAAAATCGGGACGTTGATGAGGAAGAAAAATTGAAGTTGATTGAGAAAAGCAAACCGGATTTTTTCATCAGTCTTGATGTGAATCGGGGATTCGGTAAAGCCTCCTCCGGTTTTGAAATTTATTATCCGGATTATCTGAGGGATGTCGCCAAGCCGGATAAAAAATCCGACCGGTTTCAACGGCGCAACAAGGCGCAAGCCGATTCATTAAAAATGGCCCGGATCATCCAGGAAAATCTCAATAGACTGTTTCCTCGGAAAAGCAGGGGTATTCGCAAGGCCTTGTCATCCGTCAATCAGGAGTGGGTTGCTCCTTCCGTCGGAGTGGCCATGGGTTTTGTCACGAACGACGAAGACAGAAAAAAATTGCTTTCGGAAAAGACGCAACGGGAAATCGCCCAAGCGTTGGTCAAGAGCGTGAAAGCCTATTATCGGTAAAGGGTGATGGTAAGAAAATCAGGCCGCCGAAATGATGAGCTCAGGCCGATCCGGATCACCGGCAACTATTTAAAAACAGCGCCGGGTTCTGTTTTGGTGGAATTCGGCGATACGAAGGTGATCTGCGCGGCGTCCGTCGATGACAAACCGGCGCCTTTTTTAAAGGGGACCGGAAGGGGGTGGTTGACCGCTGAATATTCCATGTTGCCGATGTCCACGCCGACGCGCAATGTCCGCGAATCGGCCAGGGGCAGAATGGGCGGCAGGACCCACGAAATTCAAAGAATGATCGGACGTTCCCTGCGCGCCGTGACGGATTTGAACGCCTTTGGAGAAAAAACCATCTACCTGGATTGCGATGTCATTCAGGCCGACGGCGGCACCCGAACCGCTTCCATCACCGGCGCATTTGTCGCGTTGGTGGATTTGTTCAGAAAGATGCGGCAAGACGGCCTTGTGGAGGGGATGCCGGTGAAGGATTATCTTTCCGCCGTCAGTGTGGGAATCGTCGAAAACGAGATTCTTCTTGACTTGGAGTACGAGGAAGATTCGCGGGCGGAAGTGGACATGAATTTTGTCATGACGGGATCCGGCCTATTCATTGAGGTGCAGGGGACGGCCGAAAAAAAGCCTTTCAACGCCGAACAGATGTCCGAAATGACGGCGCTGGCCAGAGCCGGCATTGTGCAGATTATCGCCTGCCAGAAAGAAATAATCGGTGATTTGCATTCATGAAAATCGTGTTCGCTTCCAGAAATGAAGGGAAAGTCAGGGAAATCAGAGAAATGCTCGAAGGCGCGAAGGTGGAACTTTTGTCTTTGAAGGATTATCCCGGCATTCCCCCGATCGTGGAGGATGGAAAGACCTTTTTGGAAAACGCCCTGAAGAAAGCAAAAATCGTGTCTGATTTTACCGGTGAAATTGTTTTGGCCGATGACTCAGGCTTAAGCGTGGAGGCGCTCAACGGCGAGCCGGGAATTTATTCCGCGCGTTATGCCGGCGAAGAGGCGACCGACGATGACAACATTGATCTTTTATTGTCCAAGCTCAAAAACATTCCCCCGCAAGCGCGAAAAGCTTTTTTTTGCTGTGCCCTGGTTTTATACTGCCCGGACGGTCGTTATGATGCGTTTGAAGCCAAATGGCACGGCGTCATCATTGATGAGCGGCGCGGCGAAAACGGTTTCGGTTATGACCCGGTCTTTTTTGTGCCCCAGCTCGGGAAAACCGCAGCCGAACTGCCGCCCGAAATTAAGAACAAAGTCAGTCACCGAGGACAAGCTTTTGCTTTGCTCAGAAAAGCGCTTTTAAATGAACGGGAAAAGGAAATCGGGGCGTAGCGCAGCCTGGTAGCGCGCCTGCTTTGGGAGCAGGATGCCGCAGGTTCAAATCCTGCCGCCCCGACCAATCATTCACTGACATTGCTGTTACCTTCTTGCCTTTTTTGAAAGAGTATTTAATAAAAAGCATCCGTTTTGAATCAAAGGGGGATTTTATGAAAGTATTAGTCATCAACAGCGGAAGTTCGTCGCTTAAATATGAGCTGTTTGATTTGGACACTGAGGCGTCTCTCGTCCGCGGCGAGGTGTCCCGCATCGGCAAGGAGGACGCTCAGCATAAAAGCGTCTGCCGCGGCAGAGAAAAAAATGAAGTCGTTGAAGCCGTGGATTCTTCGGCGGCTTTTCGATATGTTTTTCAAACCCTCATCGGCGCGGAAGACTCATGCCTGAAGAGACTTGACGAAGTGGGCGCGGTGGCCCACCGCATCGGTCATGGAGGAATTCATTACCGCGGGCCTGTCGTCATCGACGAAAAAGTGAAAGAGGAGATCAAAGAACTGATTCCTTTGATGCCCCTGCATCATCCGGCGATGCTGGCCGGCATTGAAGCTTGCGAGAAAGCTTTGCCCGGCGTTGCGCAGGTGGCTGTTTTTGACACGGCTTTTCACAGCACCATTCCCGATGAAGCCGCGATTTACGGTCTTCCCTATGAATTCTTCGCGCGGGGCATAAAGCGATTTGGATTTCACGGCAATTCCCACGAATATGTCACTAAGAAGGCGGCGCAGTATCTGGGAATTCCCCTCCGCAAGCTGAACATGATTTCCTGTCATTTGGGCAACGGGGCAAGTCTTTGCGCGGTTCATCGCGGCCATTCCATTGATACCAGCATGGGCTTTAGTCCATTGGAAGGTTTGATAATGGGCACGCGCGTCGGAGATCTTGATCCGGGCGTCATCATCTATTTGGCAAGATCCTGCGGTTTAAAGATCGAAGAAATCGATGATATGCTGAATCACAAAAGTGGACTGTTGGGCGTTTCAGGCGTCAGTTCGGATATGCGGGAAATTTTAACAACCGCCGATCAAGGCAATTCGAGGGCGCTTTTGGCGGTCAAGGCCTTTTGTTATCGAATCAAACGGTACATCGGCGCCTATCATGCCGTGTTGGGCGGCGCAGACGTGCTGATTTTCACGGGCGGGATCGGTGAAAACGATCACAGCATTCGGGCGCGGTGCGTGCAAGGGATGGAAAAGCTGGGATTCGCGGTCGATCCCCTGCGCAATAAGCGGTGCGAAGTGGGATCGGACAGGTCCGTGGTGGAAATCGGCGCCCGATATTCCCAAGTGCATATCCTGGTTGTTGCCACCGATGAGGAACTGATGATCGCCAAGCAATGCGCGAAAGCGTTGGATTACCATCGGTCCATTCGTCGTGATTTATTGTCCGTTGACAGGCGTCCCATCCGTGTGGCGGTTTCCGTCCGCCATGTTCATTTGAGCAAGCAGGACGTGGAAGCTTTGTTCGGGCCCGGATACACCTTGACGCCCAAAGCGCCGCTGTATATTGACAGCGAATTTGCAGCCCAGGAAACGGTGCGGCTGATCGGACCGCGCGGCAGCATTGACCATGTCCGAATTATCGGACCGGAAAGAGCGAGAACCCAGGTGGAAATCTCCAGGACCGAGGAGTTCCAGCTCGGCATTGACGCGCCGATACGCGATTCGGGGGATCTGGATGGAACGCCCGGTATCACGCTGGAAGGGCCGAAAGGAAAGGTGGAAATTCCCGAAGGCGTGATTTGCGCCATGCGGCACATTCACATGACGCCGGAGGACGCCGAAAGTTACGGCGTGAAAGATAAAGACGTCGTGATGGTGCGGATCGAAGGGGACCGGGAACTCATCTTCGGCGATGTCCTGATCCGTGTAAATCCCAAATATAAACTGGAGATGCACATCGATACGGACGAAGCCAACGCGGCGGAACTGCCGCCGGTCTCCGAGGGCTATTTGGTTCGGATAGAATCACGGCCGTGAACCGTTTAAATCAGCGCCAAGCTGTCGGCGACGGCCATCCCGCGAAGCGTCGGCCTCAAAGCACCGTTTTCGAGAACAAGAAATTTATTTTTGATCAATGCATTGATAATGGTTTTTTTCTCCTGAAAAAGATCGATTCCGAAGATGGCTTGATATTTTTTAAGATTGACGCCTTCTCGAGTCCGAAATCTCAAAAAAAAGGTTTCCAACTGAAGTTTTTCATCATCCAGATTTTCACTGCCGCCTATCGGCATGATACCGTTGAAGATGTCTTGCAGATAAGCTTTGAGATCCGCCTTGTTCCACCAGCGTCTGTTTTGCAAAAAAGAGTTGGCGGAAGGTCCCAATCCCAAATAAGGCACGTGACGCCAGTATTTTTGATTGTGCTTCGATTTGAAAATTTCTCCTTTGGCGAAGTTGGAGACTTCGTAGTGAATATAGCCTGCGTTCCGCAGCGTTTCCGCCGTCGTGAAAAAAAACGACCTTTGTTTTTTTTCGTCGGGCAGCGACCATCGTTCGAGGGCGTTTCTCCGGTAAAGCGGCGTCAGCGGATCAAGCGACAGCTGATAACAGGAAATATGCGGCGGCTGAAGCTTGAGGGCGTTGAGCAATTCTCTTTGCCATCGTTTTACGCTCTGACCATAAACGCCGTAGATCAGGTCAATCCCCCAATGGTCGAATCCCGCTTTTTGAACATGTTCGATGGCGGTGAAGGCGTCTTCCGGAGTGTGGCGGCGTCCCAACAGCGCGAGCGTCTTGCCGTCGAAGGATTGGACGCCGATGTTGACGCGACGAAAGCCGAGGTCGCGCAGGTGCTTTAGATAGTCCAATGAAGCTTCTTTCGGATTGATCTCCAGAGTCATTTCGGATTTCGGACTGATTTTATAAGCTCGGTAGAGGGCGGAGATGATGTTTTCTAATTGCTTTGGCTTCAAAAGAGAAGGCGTTCCGCCGCCGAAATAAACGGTGTCAAATTCGGAAAAATTTTCTCGGTAATGATGAATTTCTTTTTTAAGGGCTTGAAGATACTCCGGGATCAGTCCGACGGATTCAAGGGAATAGAAACTGCAGTAGGCGCATTTGCTGATGCAGAATGGCACATGGATGTAAAGGCCGGCTTTTTCTTTTCGCATAAAGAGGCCCGGATCAGTCCGTGTCTGATTTCAAAACCGCCAGAAAAGCGCTCTGGGGGATGCTCACGGAGCCGATCATTTTCATCCGTTTTTTGCCCGCCTTTTGTTTTTCCAAAAGTTTCCGCTTGCGCGTGATGTCGCCGCCGTAGCATTTGGCCGTGACGTCCTTGCGATAGGGGCTGATGGTGCTGCGGGCGATAATTTCCGAACCGATGGCCCCCTGAATGGCGATTTTGAACATTTGGCGGGGAATTTCTTCCTTGAGTCTTTCGCAGGCTAAAAGCGCCCGGGCGCGCGCCCGATCGCGGTGAACGATTTGCGACAAGGCATCCACCTTTTCCCCATTGACCAAAATGTCCAAAAGGACAAGATTGCTTTCGCGATAATCAATCAAGTCGTAGTCGAAGGAACCGTAGCCTTGGGTGACCGATTTGAAACGGTCGTAAAAATCATAAATGACTTCGGCCAGGGGCATTTCAAAGGACAGTTCAACTCTTCCGGGGCCGGTATAATTGATGTTGGAATTGGTGCCGCGCTTATCCATGCATAATTTCATGACCGCCCCAAGGTAACGTTCGGGCAGCATCATGTTCGCGCGAATGTAAGGTTCTTCGCTTTTGAGGATTTCAGCCGGAGAGGGATAGTGCGAGGGATTGTCCACGTAGAGGGTTTGGCCGTTTTTAAGGATAAAGCGGTATCGAACGCTCGGCACGGAAAGAATTATGGATAATCCGAATTCCCGCTCCAGTCTTTCCTGAACGACATCCAAATGCAGAAGCCCCAGAAAACCGCAACGGAAACCCTGCCCCAAGGCCGCGGATGAATCTTTTTCAAAGATGAAAGATGCGTCGTTCAATTTATATTTTTCCAGAGAATCCGCCAAATCTTGATAATCATCGGAAGCAATGGGATAAATGGAGGCGAAAACAACCGGCTTGATTTCCTTAAATCCGGGCAGCGGTTGAGGGCAGGGTCGATCCTGCAGGGTGATGGTGTCGCCGGTGCGCACATCCGATACGGTTTTGACGCCGGCGATGATATAACCCACCTCGCCGGCGGACAACTTGTCCCTTTTGAGGCGTGTTAATTTGAAGTGCCCGACTTCTTCGACTTTGTAGGTGGCGCCGTTGGACATGAATTGGATGATATCGCCGCTTTTGATGGTGCCGTCAAAAATTCGGCTGTGGATGATGGTTCCCCGGAAAGAGTCGTAATGCGCGTCAAAAATCAGCGCGGCCAACGGCTGATCGGGATTCCCCTTCGGAGGCGGAATGCGCTTGACGATGGCCTCCAGAATTTCTTCGATGCCGATGCCCTCTTTTGCGGAACATCGAATGTGCGTATCGGGATCTAATCCCAGTTCCGAATCGATTTCTTCCAGCACCCGCTCAACATCGGCCGAAGGCAGATCGATTTTGTTGATGACCGGTATGATTTCAAGATTGTGCTCAAGCGCAAGATAAAAATTGGCCAACGTCTGGGCCTGTACCCCTTGCGCCGCGTCAATCACCAACAGCACGCCTTCACAGGAAGCCAGCGAACGGGACACCTCATAAGAAAAATCAACATGCCCCGGGGTGTCAATCAGGTTCAGCATGTAATCTTTGCCGTCTTGTGCGCGGTAGGGAAGAGAGATGGCGTTGCTCTTGATCGTGATGCCCCGCTCTCTCTCGATGTCCATGTTGTCCAGTATCTGATCCTGAAAATTCCGTTCATCGCACGCACCGGTATATTGAATCAGACGGTCGGCCAACGTTGATTTGCCGTGATCAATATGCGCAATGATGCTGAAATTTCTTATTCTGTCCATATTAGAAACGATGATAATAAAAAGCCCTCATCCATGGCATGCGTGATAAGGGCTTTTTTGAGCGATCCGCATAAAAATTTAGGAAAGTTTCTTTAAAAGATCATCCGTTACTTCTTTGACGCTTACGCTGCCATCTACGGAAATGACCTTGACTCTTTGCTTGAAGAAATTGACGGCGGCCAGCGTTCCCGTTTTGGTGTCGTAGTAAATGTTGTGGCGTTTGTCAATGGCCGCTTGATCCTGGTCGTCGGCGCGCGTCGTCAATTCTTCGCAACCGCAGACGCGGCAGACCATCTTGCCGTTGTGTTCATGGGGTTTGATGGCGTCGATATAAATGTTGTTGGGGTGGTTGTTGTCAACTTTGCAGAGCCGTCTGCCCATGATGCGTTTTTTGGCGGTTTCGCGATCCAGAACGATTTCAATGACGTAATCCAATTTGATGTTTTCCTTTTGAAGAGCGTCCCAGAGGGCCTGGGCTTGCGCCAGATTGCGCGGGAAGCCGTCCAGCAGCCATCCGTTTTTGCAGTCCTCTTCCTTGAGACGGTTCAGAATCATGGGGATGGTGATGTCGTCGGGGACGAGATCGCCCCGATCGATGAAAGCTTTTGCCTTTTCTCCCAGAGGTGTTTTTTTTGAAATGTTTTCACGAAAAATGACGCCTGTTTCAATATGGGGCACGCCATATTTTTTTTGTACAATCGCGCCTTGAGTTCCTTTGCCGCTGCCGTTGGGGCCGAAAATTAAAATATTCACGTTTGAGACTCCTTTCATAATAAAGTTAAAGTGGTGCCCTTATAATGTATTGAGAGTTTTTTCGCAAGACCAAATCATGGATATTTCCAACCATTCAATAATATTTGTGAAAAAACATCAATGACAATGGCCGGAAGAACAGGAAGAACAGGATGTCGCTGCGCAAGACGAGCAGTCGGCTTTTCCTCCGGCGAAAACAGACATGAGCTTTTGAGGATTTTTTGTCTTGCATTTGGGACAACGCAAGTCAAGCTCTTCGCTTGGGGACAATACAAGAGTTTCAAAAACATGCTTGCATTTTTTGCATTTAAATTCGTAAATGGGCATATCAAGTCCTTTCTTTTAAATTATTCGTTGCGTCGGAGAATGTCAAGCCAAGATGATTTTTTGTCATTTTTTGGAACTCGGGGATTTCAACTGCTTTATTTCGTTGGTAATGTCTTCATATCTGACGGAATGCTGGGGAAAGTAATTCAGGGCTTCTTTAAAATGAAAAAGCGCGCTTGATGTTTTTTGGATTTCTTTGAAATAACGCCCGAAATAATAATGGGATTCTCCTTGATTGTTGAGCCGGCCGTATGTCATGGCCAGATAATAGTTCATATTGGCTCCGTCGAATGTTTTGTCTTTAATTTTTAAATAACAATCAAGAGCTTTTCGATAATCTCCGGTGTCGTAGTAGGCTCTGCCGAGCATGAACGTGCCGTCATCGTTTTGCGGGTCCAGTTTGAGCAGACGGGAGAGGTAGCCGATAGCGAGGGCGGGCTGTCCGATTTTAACATAAAGCGCGCCGATATTTTTCAATGAATCAACGTCGTTGGGGGCGCGGTTTAAAATTTTCAGATAATGTTGAACAGCCGCGTCCGTGTAGCCCAGCTGCTCTTCAGCCGCCGCAAGATTGTAGAGCAGATCTAGGTTGTCGGGGTCTTGATTCAATGCGCTGCTGAGCTGATAATATCGTGAGTTCAGTGTCGCGGTGTCCAGCGGGACGGCTGCCTGAATCCTTTTGAAGTTGCCGATGATACTTTTGGATCCTTTGGGCAGATTCTGGGACGCGATTAAACTATCGAGGTAGTAGATGCGGTGATCCGTGCCGGGATGCGTCTGAAGGTAGGAAGGCATCGTTTTGGACAGAAATTCGTATTGTTTTATCATTTTGAGAAAATCAATCATGGCTTCCGGATCGTAACCCGCGGAAACCAGATAACCTATACCCAGGCGGTCGGCTTCTTCTTCATGCTCCCGCGAGTATTTTAAAGCCATGCTATTGACGCCGGCTACGGAAAATGAAGTGATTGCCGCGGTCATTTCACCGCCGCCTCCCAGAAAAGCGCCGGCGATCAGCGCCGCCATTGCCGCAATGTTTAATTTTTTGGATTTTTCAATCATGTCGGCAACGTGACGGCCGTTGGCATGACCAAGTTCATGAGCAATGACGGCGGCCAGTTCCGCTTCATGATTCGCCGCTAAAATCAAACCTTTATTGATATACACATATCCGCCGGGGGTGTTGAAGGCATTGATCGCGTCGCTGTTTACGATAAGAAAACGAAACTTAAAAGGGACCTTGTTGGCTTGTGTCTGTAGAAGATTGCCGATTTTTGTTATGTAATCATCCAGAACCTTGTTTCTGAGGATGAGGTGGCTTTCTTCCATTTTGTCGTAAAATTCCTTACCCAGTTTCTTCTCGTCGTCCAAAGTCAATTCCGCGAGGCATGGATTGGCCCTGACAAGCAGCAAAAAGAGCAAAACGATTAAATAAATATATTGATTTTGTTTTAATTTAAACATAAATAAAAAAACCTTTTGCGACATATACATTCTTTAATCATTTTAAACAAGCTTTCATTTTTTAAAAAAAGATGAAGAAAAAGTTTATCATAACAATTGACGGCCCGGCAGGCGCCGGCAAAAGCACGGTCAGTAAGATTTTGGCAAAAAAATTGGGCTATGTTTATCTTGATACCGGCGCATTATATCGGGCGCTTGCCTATCGTGCATTAAAATCAGGCGTCAAAATTGATGATGAATCGGCGCTGGCTGATTTGTGCTCGAACACAAAGGTATCGCTTAAAAACTCCGACGGACAGATGAAAGTTTATCTCGACGGAGAAGATGTCGAAGGCAAAATCCGCACGGAAGAAGTCGGCTTTGCGGCTTCCAAGATATCTTCGTTTGCTCTCGTTCGGCAGGCCCTGCTGAGTCTCCAAAGAGAAGTCGGATCCCAAGGAGGAGTTGTTGCGGAAGGAAGGGATATGGGCTCTGTTGTGTTCCCTCATGCGGATTACAAGTTTTTTCTCGATGCCGGCATTGAAGAAAGGATTCGCAGAAGATTCAAAGAACTCCTGGAAAGAGGTGAAAATGTGAGATATGAAACCATACGAGAAGATATGATGCGTAGGGATTATCAGGATAAAACGAGGAGGATTGCGCCGCTGAAAGAGCCTGATGGGGCGGTCAAAATAAATTCAGACCACCTTACCGTCGATCAGGTTGTCGAGAAAATTATGTCTTATATTTCGTAATTTTAAAGAAAGTAAAATATTGTTGATATTTAGATTTTACTATGTTAGATATTAAAATTAAAGTGTTTTATGACAATGAGGGGGTAATTCGTTAATGGTAAACAATCATCTTTTAAATCCAACAAACCAAAAGGAGGAGGATGCCAATTATTCAGGAAATCATTCATCCATATCCAGAGAAGAAGAATTGAATTTTAAGGATCTTTACGAACAAAGTATCAGTGAATTCAAGCACGGCGACATTATTAAGGGAAAAGTTGTCCAGATTGCGGACGACCGGGTTATGGTGGATGTCGGCTGGAAAACGGAAGGATTTATTCCCATTGAAGAAGTAAGGGATTCGCGGGGGAATATCAATGTCACCGAGGGCGATGACATTGATGTTTATGTTGAAAGGAGAGACGCTGAGGGTAATCTTGTTTTGTCGAGAGATAAGGCATCCAAAGCAAAAATTTGGGATGAAATCAAAAGCGCCTGCGAGAACAATACTCTGGTGCAGGGAGTAGTGGTTGAAAGGGTAAAGGGGGGATTGTCCGTTGATATCGGAGTTTTGGCTTTTCTCCCCGGATCTCAAGTTGATGTTCGTCCCGTCAAAGATCTTGATAAATTGATCGGCCAGACGCTGGATTTTAATGTCTTGAAATATGATCGAAAACGGAACAATGTCGTGCTCTCCAGGCGGGCGATTGCCGCTGCTGAAAGAGAAGCCGAAAAGAAAGATATTCTTAAAAACATCAAAGAAGGCAGTGTCGTCGAAGGCGTTATTAAAAACATTACGGATTATGGACTTTTTGTGGATTTGGGAGGCATTGACGGACTGATTCATGTTACCGATCTTTCGTGGGGAAGAATCATTAAACCCTCCGAGCATTTTCAGAAGGGCGACAAAGTCAAGGCGAAAGTTCTATCCTTTGATGCGGAAAAGGAAAGAATTTCTTTGGGGATCAAGCAGCTTTCTGAAAATCCGTGGGAAAAAATAACCGAGAAGTATCCGAGTGGAGGGGTCGTAGAGGGACGGGTTGTTAATTTAACGGATTACGGCGTCTTTGTGGAGCTTGAGCCGGGCGTCGAAGGATTGGTTCACATATCCGAGATGTTTTGGTCCAGAGAAATCAAGCATCCGACAAAAGTTTTGAAAGTGGGCGAAATGATTAAAGTCAGGGTGCTGGAAATCAATTCGCAGGCTAAAAGAATTTCCCTGAGCATTAAACAAACCACGCCGAATCCCTGGGAAAAGCTGAAAGAAAAATATCCTGTGGGCACGGTGGTCAAAGGCGTGGTCAGGAATGTGACGAATTTCGGTGTTTTTGTGGGGATTGAAGATAATATCGACGGGCTGATTCATGTTTCGGATATTTCCTGGAAGAACAGGGTCAATCATCCGTCTGAATATTTTAAAAAAGGTCAGGAAGTTGAAGCGATGGTGCTGAACGTTGACGTGGACAATCAGAAGTTTTCCCTGGGAGTGAAACAGATGGAAAAAAATCCCTGGGAGGAACTGGCTGAAAAATACACGCCCGGCAGTGTTGTGACGGGGAAAATCGTGAATTTTACTGATTTCGGAATTTTTGTGGAAATTGAGGAATCCATCGAAGGACTGGTGCATATTTCCGAAATAAGCCACAAACGCGTGAAAACGTCGTCGGAGCTTTATGCGATCGGCGACACGGTTTCCGCGGTTGTAAAAAGCATTGATCCGAAATCAAAGAAAATAAGATTAAGCATCAAAGATCTGGAAGAGCCGCCCTCCAGTCAGCAAAGTCACGCCCAATACTTGAACAATAAAGAAAATATCGGTTCAAACCTGGGGAAAGCTTTGGCCGAAGTTAAAATTAATACGGACAAAAAGAACGGTTAATTCATGAGAAAACATCCCATTTTGTTCGGCTTGCTGATTATCGTAATCTTCGGGGCTTTTTCGTATTTTTATTTCTACAGGCTCGGCCTCTCGGCCCATAGGACAAGCCCTTTTTCTCTTAAAAATAAAGTCGGCGTAGTGACGGTTGAGGGGGTTATTTCCGACTCGGAGGACGTCCTGGACGCGATTGAAGAATTCGGCGAGGACGATTCCATCGCCGCCGTGGTTTTGAGAATTAATTCGCCGGGAGGAGGCGTGGCGGCGGCGCAGGAAATTTATGCGGCGGTTAAAGAATTAAGAAAGAAAAAGAAGGTGGTGACTTCCATGGCCTCCGTCGCTGCTTCCGGAGGATTGCTCATCGCCTGCGCCGCCGACAAAATTGTGGCCAATCCCGGTACGCTTACCGGCAGCATTTCGGCCATTATGCATTTTGCGAATTTGGAAGATTTGATGAAAAAACTGGGCATTAAAGCCTCGGTCGTGAAGAGCGGGCAATACAAGGACATCGGTTCGCCGCTTCGTGAGATGACGAAAGAAGAAAAGCAGATCATTCAAGATCTGGTGGACGATATTTATGAGCAGTTTATCGAGGTCATTATGAAAGACAGGAACCTGCCGCGCGAAAAAGTTCTGGAAATAGCCGATGGACGGGTGTTTTCGGGCCGAAAGGCGAAAGAGCTGGGTTTAGTGGATGAGCTGGGGGATATGGCGTCAGCGGCAAAACTCGCTTTAAAACTGTCGGGGAAGGATGGTCGGTATGAACTCGTTTATCCGAAGAAAAAGAAATCTTCGATGTTGGATTTCTTCATCAAGAGCTCGGCGAGTCTTCTTGCGTCCTCTCTGAAGCAAGAGATGGGCAAAGTTCAGGGATTGGATTACCTATACTACCCCTTAAAATGAAAGGCGACGACAATGACGAAAAACGATTTAATCAAGAAATTACAGGAACAGTTTAAATCTTACTCTCAGAAGGACGTCAATTATGTGGTCAACATTATTTTTGATTCGATGGTGGAAGCCCTTCAGCGGGGGGAAAGGATTGAGTTGCGAGGGTTCGGCAGTTTTGAAATTCGTCAGAGAAAGCCCAGGCTGGCGCGCAACCCCAAAACGGGGGCGTCGGTCAACTTGAAGGAAAGAAGAGTGCCTTTCTTCAAGACGGGGAAAGAATTGAAATTGATGGTCGATAACAAAAAATGAATTACCAGACTCTTCTTGCCGAGAAAAAAAAGAGTTACGCCGTCGTTCGGTTGAATCGGCCTCATGAAATGAATGCCATTTCGAAAGATATGAGGCGGGAACTATATGAGGTTTTCGTAGAACTCGAAGACGATCCGGACGTCAAAGCCATTATCCTCACCGGAGGAGAGTATGTTTTTTCCGCGGGCATGGATGTGAAGGAAATGTCCACTTTGCGGGATGATGAGGCGGATGAATTTCTCGCCTCCATGATGAAATATTTAAAGAAGATTTATTCATGCAAGAAACCCGTTATTGCGGCCGTCGGGGGAATCGCCTTGGGGGGCGGATTCAATCTTGTCACGGTCTGCGATCTTGTCGTTGCTTCCGAAACGGCGATTTTTTGTCATCCGGAATTGAAATTCGGTTTCAATCCTTTTTTCTACCCGTTGAGTCAAATCGTCGGAGTGACGAAAGCCAAAGAAATTGTCATGCTGGGAGAGCCGATTGCCGCCCATGAAGCGTTGAAGATCGGACTGGTCAATAAAGTAGAGCCGCCGGAAAAATTCATGATTGCTGCGGAATCCATGGCGGAAACTTTATCGTCGCATTCTTCAAAAGCCGTTGAAGAACTGAAAAATCTTTGTTCCATTGTTCCTCGAATGGATAAAATGGCTGCTCTGGATATCGAATCATCCATTTGCGCCTTACTATTTGCTCGCGACGAAAGGAAAATTCAGATGGAACGGGTGCTTCAGTCGCAAAAAGCAAAGAAAAAAGAAAAAAGCACCTAACAAGGTCTTTCTGAAATCACTTCCGAAATAAATCGCCGATCGCCTGGGTATCGAGGGAAAGAATGATATCGCCAGTCACGGAATTGTTTTTGCTGTTCGGAATATCACTCGGGGGGTCTCTACTGTTGACGCCGGCCACAAGAGCGCTGGGCAGGGCGTTCGGCGCGATGGATATTCCCCAAGAGCGTAAAATTCATAAAGAACCCATACCGCGCATCGGCGGTTTGGCGGTTGCGCTGGCCTTCGGGATCAGCTGCTTCGCAGCCGTTGTTTTTTTTCCTCACGCCCGCAAAGTTTATCGATTCAGTTTTAACGAACTGCTGGGGTATGCGGGCGGTATTCTTATTCTGTGCTGCGGATTATGGGATGATTGGCGCAGGCTCAGGCCGGCCACGAAATTGTTGTTTCAGATTTCGGCGGCGAGCTTGGCTTTTGCCGGCGGAGCGACCATCCAAGGGTTTTATGTCAGCGGTATCGGCGTGACGTTTAATTTATTTGTCAGTTACATCGTAACGGTTTTCTGGTTTTTACTGTTTATCAACGCGATTAATCTGATTGACGGTCTTGATGGTCTGGCCGGCGGCCTGGTTTTTTTCACTTGTCTGGTGATGGCGTTTTCCACTTACTGGAGCGGGGATTACCTGTCCGCTTTTTACTTTGCGATTTTAGGCGGCGCGGTGCTGGGATTCCTGAAGTATAATTTCAATCCCGCAACCATCTTTCTAGGCGACGGGGGCAGTTATTTTCTCGGCTATGTGGTGGCGATTTTGGCGATTCGCGGTTCCTTGAAAAGCAATATCAGCGTGCTGATGGTGATGCCGCTTTTGGCGTTGGGGGTTCCGATTTTCGACGCGATTCTAGCGCCGGTGCGGAGATTTATTCTCGGACGGCCGATGTTTCAGCCGGATAAGGGGCACGTGCATCACGCTTTGTTGAAAATGGGATTGACGTCGCGCAGAGCCGTTTTGATGATCTATGGAATTACGATGGCGCTTTGTCTTCTGGCGATATTGATCATGGTGGCCCGCCAGAAGAGCCTTCAGGGAATCGTTTTGGCCGTTTTGTTGTTCAGTATGATTTTCGCGGTGCGCAAACTCGGTTACATTGAATATCTGGCATTGGATAAGTTTTGGGGCTGGGTTCAGGATGTGACCGATGTGGCGGGTTTCACCCAACATCGCCGCAGTTTTCTGGCGGTGCAAGTTGCGCTTGGGAAATCCCAGAACCTGGATGCCCTGTGGGAGAATCTGATTGAGGCGGCAAAAATGATTAAGTTTGATCGAATGATTTTACTTCTCCCAGGCGAGCCGCTGCGTGAATGGACCCTTGAGCCAACCGTATCCGCCGGGAAAGTTGACGAGAAGGCTTTTCCGAAAGGCGCGGATGATGATGGCGAGAAGCTTTTTCGGGTTGAAATTCCGCTGAGAGAAAATCCGGATGAGATGTTTTTAGGCAAGCTGATTTTAGTCAAGGATTTGAAAAAAGGAAAGCTGGAGAATTTCACCATCCGTCGCGTCGAGCACCTGCGCCGTTCGCTGGTGGTGGTGTTATCGAGAATCAAAAATGGAAGATGAATCGCTCGGCGAAAAAAACCTTTCTGCAAAAAAGATACGGGCTGAAATTCCGAGGGATGAATGGTTTAAAAAAGTTTGACATATTTGTTTAAATTTATTATAATTTCAAACAATTTAAAAGATTTGCGTTTTTTGTGGCCGGACGATTTCTTTCTGGGGTGGGTAAACGTAAAAAGGAGAGTAGTTCATTATGAAAAAGGTTCTCTTTTTGATGGTAGGAATAATTGTTTTTGCGTTTGTCACTACGGCACAAGCCGATAATAAGCGCGACGCGACGTCTATATCCGTGACGGGCGGCGGTTATTTCTTTGAAGGGAATCAAGGCTATAAGAATTACGTCACCGGCGGCCTGCGGCTGGGATATAATTTCACAGAGAACCTTGGCGCGGAGATGTTTTTTAATTACGTTCCGACGGAATATGAGGACAGCGGCGCGAGTATGAAATTCGCCGTGGGCGGACTTGAAGCGCTTTATCATTTCATGCCGCGGAGCGCATTTGTTCCCTTCGTGGCCGTGGGCGCAGGCGCGGTTCGGTATACCGGTTCGGGGATTGAGCCCAGCAAGGTAGCCGTGGATTACGGCGCGGGCTTTAAGTATTTTATGACGGATCATATCGCTTTTCGGGCTGACGCTCGTCATGTGCTTCCGCTGGGCGAAACAGGCAAATACGGCGACAATCCTCACAAGGTTCATAACGATCTGCTGGCCACGGTGGGTTTGATGTTTTCTTTCGGCGGCGATGACCGCTACGCGGAGCAATTGCTCAACAAGCTGGAAGAAGAAAAAGCCGCCAAGGAACAGTTGCAGGAGCAAAAACAGGCATCCGTAGCCGAGCCGGAACCGGTGGTTGTAGCGCAGGCTGAAAAGCAAAAGGAACCGGCCACGGCGGTTGGCGATGCGGACCGCGACGGTGTTCCCGATAATATAGATGAATGTCCGAACACGCCGGCCAGCGTGGTTGTCGATAAAAAAGGCTGTCCACCGGATTCCGACAAGGACGGTGTACCAGATTATCAGGATCGGTGTCCTAAGACAACGGCAAAATTTAAGGTGGACCAGTACGGCTGTCCGCCGGATTCCGACAAGGACGGCGTGCCGGATGATCGGGATCGATGTCCGCAAACGCCTTCAGGCGCGAAAGTCGCCGATGACGGTTGTGTTCATCAGAAGGTTTCTTTGCTGCTGAAGCTGGAGTTTGATTTCGGGAAGGCGGCCGTGAAAAAGGCGTATCATCAGGAACTTCAGAAAGCCGCCGCTTTTATGAAGGAGCATCCGGAGGCGACGGCGACCATTGTCGGTCACACGGATAATTTGGAAAAACGCAAAATGGAGCTTTCTCAAGCCAGAGCGGAAAATGTCCGCCGGTATCTCATCAAAAATTTCGGGATTGACGGGTCGCGCATCAGAGCGCTGAGTTTCGGCGCGGAAAAACCGATTGCGAACAATAAAACGAAGGAAGGCAGAAAGAAGAACCGCCGGGTGGTGGCGTTGTTTGAAGCCGTAGAAAAGAAATAGTTTTTGTATTTTCCGACAAGATAAGCTCCACGACCCCAAAAGGTTGTGGAGCTTTTTTTATGTCAAACGGTTCGCGCGATTATTTCATGACAAGAAGGGGTTCTATTTTCCCCCTGATTTCCTGCAGACTTTTCGGCGATGAGGCTTCAAAGCGTAAAACGATGACCGGCTGGGTGTTGGAGGAGCGCACCAGCGCCCAACCGTCAGGAAAAGGGATGCGGATCCCGTCAATGTCAACTAAGCCGGGTGTGTTTTCGAATTGCTTTTTGATTTGATTAACGACTTTGATTTTCTTGCTGTCCGGACAGTCAACCCGAATCTCAGGCGTGGAGTAAGTTTTGGGCACATCGGCAAACAATTCGCTGATTTTCTTTTCGGTCCGCGAGAGGATTTCCAGCAGTCTCAACGCGGCATAGATGGCGTCATCGTAACCGAAATAGCGGTCGGCGAAAAAGAAATGGCCGCTCATTTCTCCGCCCAGCAGGGCGGAGGTTTCTTTCATTTTGGCTTTGATGAGGGAATGTCCTGCTTTCCACATGATAGCTTTTCCGGAATGCTTTTGGATGTCGTCAAAAAGCACCTGCGAACATTTGACTTCGCCGATGATGGTGGCGCCGGGATGTTCCTTGAGAATGTGGCGGGCGAACAAAAGCAGAAGTTTGTCGCCCCAGATGATTTCTCCCTTGTCGCTGATGACGCCAAGCCGGTCCGCGTCGCCGTCAAAGGCCAGACCCAAATCGGCCTTGTGCTTGCGGACCTGCCTGATGAGTTCGGTCAGGTTTTTTTCCACGGTGGGATCGGGGAAATGGTTGGGAAAACGGCCGTCCGGATCGCAGTAAATGGGAGTGACGTCGCAGCCGAAGCGTTTAAAAAGTGGTACCGCGAAGTGGCCGCCCACGCCGTTGCCGCCGTCCACAACGACTTTAAGTTTTCTTTTCATTGTGATGCCGTTGAAAAGATAATTTTCATAGTCTTGGGAAATGTCTTTTTGCTTGGCGATGGAAAGTCCCTTGCTGTATTGGCCGCTTTCCATGATTTTCCGAAGTTCTTGAATCTGGTCGCCGTAGATGGTGCCGTGGCCGATGCATATTTTAAAGCCGTTGAAGTCAGGTGGGTTGTGGCTGCCGGTAATCATGATGCCGCCGCCGACGCGTAAATAACGGACGGAAAAGTAAAGCATGGGCGTGGCGCACAGCCCGATATCAATCGTGGTAATGCCCGCCGCGTTAAGCCCCTTGATGATGGAATGATGATAGGCGTCGGAACTCAAACGGCAATCACGTCCCACGGTCATGTTTTTGATTTTTTTCCGGCGGGCGTAGGTGCCGATCGCGCGGCCGAGATTGAAAACGAATTCTTCGTTTAAATCTTTGCCGACGACTCCCCTGACATCATATTCGCGAAAAACATGACGGTTAATCAATTTTAAACTCCTTTTTTAGAGATTTCTGAATTTTAATGACAACTCATAGACGCCGCTGTCAATCTTTTTTTTCATGTCAAAGCCGCCTTTTTCGAAGACGTGGAGCATGGGTTTATTTTCCATCAGCACTTCGGCCGTGAAACCGAGCAACCCCTGTTTTTTCGCCAGGTAGGTCAGGTATTGCAGAAGCGCAAAGCCGATGCCGGTATTCTGCTGATCGTCGCGTACGGCAAAGGCCACTTCCGCGGTGTGCGTCGTTTCGTCAACGGCGTACTGGCCGATGCCGGCGATGTAAGGATATTTTTCATCCCCCATCAGGACGATGAGCACAACCTGCTTGGTGTAATCAATAACGACAAAATCCTGCAATCGCTCGTGCGGCATGTCTTTGCGCGAGGACATGAAACGTCTTTCGATGCTTTTGTCGGTGAGCGAATAGAAAAAATCTTTCAAGAGGGGTTCATCGCTGATTTTTACCGGCCGGACAAAAATCTGCAGTCCTTTTTTGGTGGTCAAATAAGTTTCAAGGTCTTTGGGATATTCGCCTCGCTTGCCGGGGATGAAGGCCTGGTCCTTGAAAATCAGTCCGCGTTTTTTGGCTTCTTCGATGAGCCATGGCCTGAATTTGGGATGGGCGATGGCGATGAGCGACATGGCGCGCTCGCGGATCGTCTTGCCGTGAAGGTAGGCGATTCCATATTCGGTGACGACATACCGGACATCGCCGCGGTTAAGGGTAACGCCGGCCTGTTCTTTGAGGGCGGGAACGATGCGGGAAACGGTGTCATCGTGAGCGGTTGATTTCAGCGCCAGAATGGTTTTGCCGTTTCGGGATAAAAGGGCGCCGCGCATAAAATCCTGGTGCCCGCCGATGCCGCTGTAGAAAACGCCGCCGATGGATTCCGATGTCGCCTGTCCGGTCAGGTCGATTTCCAATGCGCTGTTGATGGCCACCATGTTGTCAATCCGGCTGATGATGAGAGGATCGTTGGTGTAATCAATTGTCCTGAGTGAGATAGACGGGTTGTTGTCCAGGAAGTCATAAGTTTCCCGATTGCCCATGCAGAAGGAGGCGACGGTTTTGCCGTGGTCAATGGTCTTTAGGGAATTGTCAATGACGCCGGCTTTCATCAGGCTGACCAGACCGTCGCTCAAAAGTTCGGTGTGCACACCCAGGTGTTTTTTATCGTAGAGGCTCGCCATCACGGCGTTTGGGAGCTTTCCCCATCCGACTTGAATGGTGTCGCCGTCCTGAATGAGACGGGCCACGTTTTTTCCGATGGTTTGAATGGCTTCGCTGGTTCTGTCGCTTGTGACTTCCAGAATCGGCTCGTCATGAGGAAGGATGAAATCAACATCTCGGACGTGAATAAATCCATCGCCATGGATGCGGGGCATCTCGGCGTTGATCTGGGCGATGACGATTTTCGCCTTTTCGGTGGCGGCCTTGACAATATCCACGCTGACGCCGAGATTCAAATATTCATGGTCATCGGGAAGGGACGTTTGAATCAGGGCGACATCAATCGGAACAAACCCGGAATTTAAAAGAGCGGGCACCTGTGAAAGCGAAATGGGGGTGTAGTCGGCCATGCCGGCGTTGATGGCGTCCCGGGTGCTGTTGCCGATGAAAAATGAATTGTGGCGGAAGTTGGTTTTGTATTTTTGTTCGGTATACGGCGCAAGACCCAGCGAGTAGATGTGCAGGATCTCAGCGTCAAAGAAAGCTTTAGGATGCGCCTCAAGGTACTGCGTCAGCGCCTTGACGAGATATTGCGGTTCGCCGCATCCGGAAGCGACAAAAATATGTGCCCCACGGCGGATACGGCTGAAAATTTCTTCTTCGGAAAGAAACTTTTCCGAGTATCTGTTTTTTAAGGAATCAAGCCTGTTCACGTTTTTTACAAAAGCAACTTTTTGGTTAAACGGTCAATGTGTTTTACGCGGCGCTTTTTAATTATAGGTTAAGACGGGGCTGAATGTCAATGAAAGACGACGCGTCATTTCTGATCATCGTACCCGATCAAGAATCCCCGACGCGTCGGCCAAAATGATATCCGCTTTTGCTTTGACGAAATCTTCCTTCGTGCAGCGGCCGGTCAGAACGCCGCAGGCGGCTGTGCCAGCGTTGTGTCCGGCGATGATGTCAAGGGGATGGTCGCCGATCATCAGCGTGTTTTTTGCGCGGGAACCCAATTGGGAAAGCGCGAGACTGATGTGTTCGGGATGAGGCTTGACGTTGCTGACGTCATCCCGACACACTAAAACCGGACAATAATTCAGGACGTCGGGGAAAAGAATCTTGACCGCCTTGGCGCAATTTCTTGTTATGATTCCGTGCTTTATTCCGCGTGCTTGAAGACCGGTCAGCAGATCCCTGGTGTAGAAAAAAAGAGCGCCGTTTTGAGCGGCGGCGGTTTCAATGTTTTCAATCATTAAGAAAGCTTCCCGGGAAAACGTTTCGGCCTGCCGCGGCGAGCGCTGGTAAAGCAGTTTTGCGGCTTCGTCAATCAATTCCAGGACGTAATGGGTCCGGAGCTGATTTTCGTCAATGCCGTAGGAGTTTATCAGAGAGCGGATAACGTCGCGCATTTGGTCAAAATCAATGTTGAGCTTGGCCAACGTACCGTCGAAATCAAAAATCACCGTGTCGATTTGGAATGGGCCGAGGGTAAAAGAGGGCATCGCGTTATCCTTGGGGAGAGATGTAGTTGAGGGTCAGAATCTTGTTTTTTATTCGGCCGGTGTTGACTTCGGGAAGGGTATCGTCGAAGAGGATGCGCAGGAATTGATGAATGATGTTGAAGGTGGCGCCCCACAAAATGTCTTCATCGCCGTCTGCGCTGGGAATGACGAGGCATGGGGTTTGATATTGGAAGGATTCTGTGTTCGGCCCCAGAGACGCTTTGACCTCCAGCATGGCGTAATTTTCAGCGTTGAAAAAATAACTGACGGGAATTTCCAGGATTTTTTCCACTTCGGAACTCAGCCGGTAAGCAAACGGCCGGCGGGTTAGGCAAACGACAGGGAAGATGGTGCGGGTAAACATCGTCAGGGAATAGGAGGGGAGCGCGCCCAGAAATTTTGTGTTCAGGGGATTCAAACCGATTTCTTCCCAGGCTTCACGCAAGGCGGTTGTCAGAAAAAGACGGATCAGCGCCGAAGTGTCGCCGTCTTCTTTTTGGATTTTTCCGATGAGCCTTCCGCCGATGAAGGGAAGAACGCCTTTTTTTAAAAGCGAACTCAAAAGAAAATCCTGTCTGGGCTGAAGCATTCCTCCGGGGCAGCTGATGTCCCCGCCTTGGGATATTTTCTGCGAGCGCTTGATCAACTGAAAAACGTATTCGGATTGTCCGTTTGTTTTTTTGAAATTCAGCAACAGGACCACCGCGGCTTTGAGGTGTTTGGAGCCTTTGCGCCGGGATTGATCAATCAGCGCGTTTTTTTCTTTGTAATCCACGCGGAGGTTTGACAATTTGTCCATGACATACCGGGGGAAAAATTTTTTTTGCCGAAAGAGTGTCGTATCCATAAGTTATTCAACCTGTCGAGCGGACGATGGTGTCCGCGATGATTTGATGATACCAGCATCTGGCGGGGAATAAATCAATGAAGCCGCAATGGCCGCCGAACGTCTGTCTTGATATTTTGAGATAATCGTTTTCTTCGAGGGTCTCGAAATCTTCATACGGGATCACCGGGTCGTCTTTTGCGATGAATACCAATACCGGTATTTTCAGATTTTGAAAAGCTTCATTTTTCAGGGTGTATAAACGGAAATAGTCGCGGTAGCTTTTCAGTTCCGGGAAATACTTCATCATTTTCGCGGTCAATTCAATGCAGGTTTGAGCTTCCAGCATGTCGGCAAAATCGTATTTGTGAGGGAAAAGTTTTTGTTTTTTGATCAGGGACCGCTTCCATTTTTTCAGGAAATATCTGCGGTAGAACCCGTAGCCGTTGTCAATGGCCAATGTCGTTTTGTGGGGATCCAGAGGCGGACTGATCGCAAAGACGTGTTTTAGGTTTGCAATCGGTTGCAGAGAATGTTGGATGGCGATACGCAGAGCGTAGTTGCCGCCCAAAGAAAAACCGATCAGGTAAACCGGTTTGCCTTGCCCTTGTTTCGACAGTTGCGCGACCGCTTCAAAAGTTTCCTGAAGCAACGCGCCGTGAAAAAGGCCCTCATTGAGATGATGAGACTCTCCGTGATCCCGCAAGTTTAAACGGCAGACGCCATAGCCACGCCGATAAAAATAATCGCCGGAAGCCAAAATATACGCTGACGACGCGGAGCCTTCCCATCCATGCAGGAAAATGATCAGACCTTTTGCGTCAGGAGGGGACGAGACAAAAGCCTGAAGCTTTGAGCCTGACGGTGTCTCAATGATGATTTCGCGGGAATTTTCGGCCATGGCGTTTTTCCTAGGCAAACGCAGGCGGGAACTCGCCATGATGGATTGAAAATGGGCATTGCGGAAGAAAAACAAAGGTTTAAATTGTCTTTTGTGCATAGAGCATCATCGGAGTAAATTAAGTTTTGCCAAATAAATCAAAAGATTATGATTTAATCAAGCAACAATTGGCTTTTAAAAAAAATTATAAATACGTTGACATCGACGAATTTTTTTTACTATATACAAATAACAATTTCAAAGACACAATATTATAAATTCAAAAAAAAATTCAATTTTCAAAGGAAAGGAGATTCTTATGAAAAAGTTATCGTTTTTGGTTGTATTGGCCATGATGTTATCTTTTGTAAATGCGCTCAGTGTGGAAGCAAGACCGGGCGGATTGCCTGACGTGGCTGTTGATCAATCCATCAAAGATTGCGACTGCACGTTGTTCCCGCAGTGTTGCGAACAGCCCGTGGCAGCTCCGGCTCCAGCACCCACGCCCGCACCTGCGCCCAGAGAAGAGAAAGTTTCGATGGTTCTTAATGTCTTATTTGACACGGATAAAGCGGATGTGAAGGATCAGTACTATCCCGATGTGGATAAACTGGCTGATTTCATGAAAACATACCCGAATACAACGGTAACCATTGAAGGTCATACCGACAGCACGGGTTCCAATGAGTACAACAAAAAGTTATCCGAAGCCCGCGCCAAGAGCGTGCGTCAGCTCCTGATTGATAAATACGGGATTGACGGTTCAAGAATTTCCACGATCGGCTACGGCGAAGAATATCCGATAGATACCAATGATACGCCGGAAGGTCGCCAGAAAAACCGCCGTGTGGAAGCCGTTATCGAAGCGGTGAGAATTATTCAATAATACTAGAAATTTAAAGCTGGTTTTTAAAGGCCGCGTGAAAACGCGGCCTTTTTTAGGCGATGCGGGTTGTTCTAAAACCTGCCGGAAATAAAGAATATTTTTTGACATTTACAATAAATTTTGGTAATTATTAATAAAAGTTTTTAACATTTTAAAGTTGTGTCGTCTCTTTACAAAAATTTTTTCAATACCGATAGAAAGGAGATGCTATGAAAAAATTAGGAATGTTTTTTGTCATGATGATATCGGTCTGTTTGATGACAGCGTTTAATGTCGAAGCGAGGCCGGGTGGATTGCCTGATTTGGTGATTGATCAAAGCATTCCTGATTGCGCCGGCGGTGAATGCGCAGTAACGATTGAACTCAATGTGTTGTTTGATACAAATAAAGCGGTGGTTAAGCCACAGTATTACAATGAAATTAAAAAGGTGGCGGACTTCATGAAAAAGTACCCCGACACGACAGCGGTGATCGAAGGCCATACGGATAATGTTTACACGGCGGATTATAATCAGAAACTTTCTGAGGCCCGCGCCAAGAGCGTGCGTCAGTTCCTGATTGATAAATTCGGCATCAGCGGATCCCGTCTGAAAGCTGTTGGGTATGGAATGACCAAGCCCATCGCCAGCAACGACACGGAAGAAGGGCGTCAGAAAAACCGCCGGGTCCGTTCGGTTATTAAAACCGTGACCAAAAAATAAACAAAGTTTCTTTGTGGAAAAAAGGCCTCATGGGGAAATGAGGCCTTTTTTATTTTTAATGATGCTTTTAGAAATAATGCCTTGAAATGCCCTGTGATTTTTGGAGATTGGTGGCGGTGCCTGGATTCGAACCAGGGACACTACGGATATGAGCCGTATGCTCTGACCAGCTGAGCTACACCGCCTTTTTGCGGGTCGAGAAACTTTCGCCGGTGCGTATACCGAAGAGAAATACTTTTGTCAACAAATTATTGCGCGGGCTCCAGCTTATAGACGGCGACCACGCTTTGGTCCTTCAAGGACGCGCCGACGGAAAGAACCAACGCCAAGCATATTTCAGGCTTGCCGTCATTGTCGATGTCCTTGATGGCGTAATCGGCGACATACCCGTTGATTTTCTTGGTCCGCCAGTTTTCGGCCATGCCCATGCCGTCCCATTCGAGATCATATATTTCGCTGGAGGTAAAAAGTTTCAGCTTTTTAAAAATGCGGCCGACCGACGAGAGATTTTTGACGACAATAAGTTCCTTTTTGCCGTCGTTGTTTGTGTCGAAAGTCAAAATGCGCAAATTTACAAACGCGCTTTTTTCGTTATCTGTGTTGTCTGAATTTGGATTGTCGATATTTTCAAAATAGTTGTTGCTGCCGCCGTAGACATCGTCGCTACGCCAGATCAGTTCGTCTCTGGTGAAGCCGATGGATGTCAGCCGGCTCAAGGGAAGGGTGGTTTTTTCAAGAATGTAGAGGTAATCGTATTCGTCCAGAGCGAATATTTTTTCCTTGCCGCCGACGCCCAAGTCGTCGATCGTCAGACCGTAAATGGACAAGCCGCGAGGAATCTTCATTTTTTGATCCGTTTCATACTTGCCGTTTTTCCATATCATTTCGAAAATATCGGAATCGAAGGGTTTGTTGATGCCGTATCCCTGAGCGAGCAAAAGCGGCATTTCCGGGGTCGTGTCGATGACACGGAGAAAATAACGGATATCGGAGGCGATGACTTCAAATTTTCCTTTTTTGAATTCCAAGACGAAGGAGTCCAACAATTTATTGTTCAGCGAAGTGACGAAAATTTCCGGAATGCCGTTTTTGTTGATGTCGGCTGCATCAACGGCCAAGTAATTATCATATGACTTTCCTTTGATTTTATCGATTAATTTCAATTCTTTGTCCGTTTTCTGATAGATATACACCGTGTTTTTGTCGATGAGGACGACTTCATTTAATCCGTCCCCATTTACATCGCCGACGGCCATTCCTTTAAATTCCGTCGGAATTTTCTGGCTCATCCAGAAACCTTTGCGGTTGAAAGGCTCCGGGGCATTAATGTATTCGGAATTGATGACAGATGTCAGCGTTCCTCCTCTTTTTCCGCCGGATTTCATTGCGGCAATAATCTGTGATTCACGGGACATGGAAGCCGGAACTTGCGGTGTCGCGGGAACGGTCGGAGCGGCGGAAACGGAAGGAGTCGTCGGCGCCGTGCCCAAAATGTGGTGAACAATGCGTTCTGAAAAGTCGCTTATTTTGGGGATGACATCATCCAGAGTCTGCGATTGAGAGGAAAGCTGAATATCCGGTTTTTCTTTGGAAATGTCGGTAAGTTTCGCGTCGATGCTGACGGCATTACCGATTTTGGTTATGGTGCCCCAAACGACAAAATCCGATTTTAATTTTGCGCCCAGGTTGTAGATATCATTTGCGGATATTTCTTTGCTTTTCGATTTTTTTAACTCTTCGGCGAGCGTTTCTTTGTTGATCACCGTGATCTTGTCGGATGAAGCAATTCGCGATGACAGCATCGCCTCAACGCCCTCTTTAATGTAGTCGATATTTTCTGCGCTGTGGAGCGAAAAAGGCAGAATGGCAACGGTATATTTATCTTTGCCCGAAGACGCGCCCGCAGCGAGAAATATCAATATAAAAGGCAATAGATATGTCCAGATTTTTTTCATTGAGGTCTCCTTTACGTTGATACGTATTTTTTTTGTTCCTAACATTTAAGGAATGAGAATTCAAGGCTGTTTTCACGCGGCGGTACCAAGGGATCAGGCGCTTAGGGGAATCACATAAAACAGGACGGCGCAGACATGACACGCGCTTCCGACCAGGACAAAGGAATGCCAAATGGCATGGTTGTAAGGTATCTTTTTCCAGGTATAGAAAATGGTGCCTAAGGTGTAAACAACGCCGCCGGCAACAATCCAGGCGATGGCGCTTGCGGGAAGAGCCTGCAAAAGAGGCTTGATGGCCACGACTATAATCCATCCCATCAAGATATACGCGATGGTGGAGATGATTTTAAATCGGTTGATAAAGAAAATTTTAAACAAGACGCCCAATACGGTCAGTGACCAGACAACGGCGAAAATGGTCCATCCCAAAGCGCCGCGCAGCGTCACCAGAACAAAGGGTGTGTAGGTTCCCGCAATTAAGGCATAGATGCAGGAGTGATCCATGATTTTGAATATGCGTTTTAAACGGGGTTTTTGAAAACTGTGATAGAGGGTAGATGCGGTATATAAAAGCACGAGCGTTGTTCCGAAAACAGCGGCGCTGACGATGTGGAGAGCGTTCCCGTAGCGGCACGAGAAAAACAGCATGACGACGAGCGCGGCCAGACTGACAAGGATGCCGATGCCGTGCGTGACGCTGTTGAAAACTTCTTCCATCAAACTGTATGGGGCTTTGTCATTCATGCTGTCATCCTTTAAAATTCTTTCATTTTCATAGATTTTTGTGTATAGATTGTCAATCTTTAATTGCGTTGCAGATACGATTTATGGCAAATAATTTTTCAAAAGGCATCGTTGAAAAATATTTTCGTGTTTAGGAGGCAAAAGTGATTCCGCGATATTCCCGAGACGTCATGTCGGAAATTTGGAGCCCGGAAAATAAATACCGCAAATGGCTGGATGTTGAAATTTTTGCCTGCGAAGCGCTGGCCAAACAAGGGAAAATTCCCAAAGGCGCTTTGAAAAATATCAAACAAAAAGTTTCCATTGATGCGGCGCGAATTGACGAAATTGAAAAAATAACCAAGCATGACGTCATCGCGTTTTTGACGTCGCTTACGGAAAAGGTCGGGGAAGACGGCCGCTTCATCCACATGGGCATGACGTCTTCCGATGTTCTGGATACGGCTTTCGCGGTGCAGCTCAAAGAAGCGGCGGAGATCCTGCTTGACGACATCAACCGGTTGTTGGCGGTTTTGAAAAGAAGGGCCATGGAGCACAAAAACACGCTGATGATCGGGCGATCTCACGGCATTCACGCGGAGCCCATTACCTTCGGGCTGAAGCTTTCCATCTGGTATCAGGAAATGCAGCGCAACCGCAAACGTCTTCTCCAGGCCAAGGAATCCGTGAGTTACGGGAAAATATCCGGAGCGGTTGGGACATTTTCTTTTATCGATCCGTTCATTGAGGAATATGTCTGCGCGAAACTCGGTCTTCAGCCGGCCCCCGTCTCGTCTCAGATTGTGCAGCGCGACCGTCACGCGGAATTTTTTACGACGCTGGCCATTATTGCGTCTTCCATCGATAAGTTCGCGCAGGAAATCAGACTGTTGCAAAGAACGGAGGTCCGAGAAGTGGAGGAATATTTTTCACCCGGACAAAAAGGATCGTCGGCGATGCCGCATAAACGCAATCCCGTGCTTTCCGAGAATCTTTCGGGCCTGGCGCGCTTGATGCGTTCCTATGCTTTGGCCGCGCTGGAGGATGTCGCGCTTTGGCATGAAAGGGATATCAGCCATTCATCCGTGGAACGAGTGATCGGTCCCGATGCCACGATCGTGCTCGATTTTATGCTGTACCGCTTCACGAATCTGATGGATAAACTCGTGGTGTATCCGGAAAGAATGATGCAAAACTTAAATATGACCCATGGCGTGATTTTTTCTCAGATGATTCTGCTCGCGCTCATCGAAAAGGGTGTAACCCGTGAAGAGGCCTACGCGGTTGTTCAGAAAAACGCGATGCGGTCATGGCAGGAAGGGTTGGAATTCAAAGCCTTGCTTGAAAAAGATGATTTTGTGGGGAAATATCTGACCCCAAAAGAGCTGGAAAAAATTTTTAATGTGAAGAATTTCCTGAAAAATCTGGATTTTATTTTTGACCGCGTTTTCAAGTAAAGATTATTTTTTGAAGCGAATCTTTTGAAACGATCGTATCTTTTTTGAATTCATCTTTGGCGGATGGATAATCCACATTGAAATGTAGGCCGCGGCTTTCCTTTCTCAAAAAAGCGCAACGCACAATGAGAAAGGCTACGGTGGTGATATTCCGCAATTCAATCAGATCTTTGGTGACTTTGAAGTTCCAGTAATACTCCTGAATTTCTTTCTGAATCATCTCGATTCTGCGCAGCGCTCTTTCGAGTCTTTTGTCGGAGCGGACGATCCCGACGTAATTCCACATGCATCTTCTGATTTCATCCCAGTTGTTGGTGACTACGACGCTGTCGTCGCTTTCCGTCGTTCCGCTGGAATCCCAGAGGGCAACCGGCGTTTCAATGGACGGAACGCTTTGATAATTTTGGGAAATATCCAAGTAAACGCGGTGGGCGTACACCACGGCTTCCAAAAGAGAATTACTGGCCAGACGGTTTGCGCCGTGCAGGCCGGTGCAAGAGACCTCGCCGCAGGCGTAAAGGCCGGGCAGGGATGTCCGCCCAAAATGATCCACGACAACGCCGCCGCAAATGTAGTGGGCAGCCGGGACGACGGGGATCGGCTCCGCCGTAATGTCAATGCCGTAGTCGAGGCACTTTCGATAAATGTTGGGAAAGCGGTTGATGATAAAATCATGCGGAAGGTGCGTGACGTCCAGAAGCACGAATTCGTCACCGGATTTTTTGATTTCGGCATCAATGGCTTTGGCGACAATGTCGCGCGGGGCGAGGTTTTGCATGGGGTGATATTTTTCCATGAACGTCTGGCCGTTTTTAAGCCGGAGGATGCCTCCTTCGCCCCTGACGGCTTCGCTGATGAGGAACGCTTTGGCTTCCGGATGATAAAGACAAGTGGGGTGAAACTGAATAAATTCCATATTGGCGATCTTGGCGCCGGCCCGATAGGCCATCGCCAGGCCGTCTCCCGTGGCGATGTCGGGATTGGTAGTAATGAGATAAACTTTTCCCGCGCCACCCGTACATAAGATGGTGAGTTTTGACCGGTAAGTGTACACTTCGCCCTCGTTGATATCAAGAACATACGCCCCCATGCATCGGCCGTCTTTTATGATTAAATCAATGGCGATGTGATTTTCGTACATTTCGACGCTTCCGAGTTGGGAGACTTTTTCGTTGAGGACTCTTTCGATTTCTTGGCCTGTAAAATCTTTGGCGTGCAGAACTCTTCGGCGATTATGGCCACCTTCGCGACCGAGATCGTATTGGCGGGGATTTGTTTCCGATTTGGTGAAGTTAACGCCCCATTCAATTAATTCCTTGATGCGGGAAGGTCCCTCCCGGACAATGAATTCAACAACTTCTCTATTGCAGAGACCTGCGCCGCAGGACAATGTATCCTGGATGTGTTCTTCAAAACTGTCCGCTTCATCGGTCACGGTGGCGATGCCGCCCTGAGCGTAATTGGTGTTCGATTCGTTTTTTTCTTTTTTGGTGACGATGGCGACGTTGCCCAGTGTCGATAGTTTGATCGCCAAACTAAGGCCGGCAATGCCGCTGCCAATGATTAAAAAGTCGGATTTGCGTTCCATGAATTTTCCTTTTTAAATTGAGATTTGCAAAAGCTTGTTTACAAATCGCCTGAGCTTTTATATAGTTTTTCCAGTTTTTTAGCAATGGAAAATAAAGGATTGTTTATGCTGATTTTAGGGATCGAATCATCCTGCGACGAAACGGCGGCGGCGGTTGTCCGAAACGGAAAAATCCTTTCCAATATTATCGCGTCCCAAGTGGAGGTGCATGCGCCTTACGGCGGTGTCGTTCCGGAAATTGCTTCGCGCAAGCATATGGAAGCTATTGTTGATATCATAAAGCAGGCGTTGGCTGGAGCGCAGGTCGCCGTGGCGGAGCTGGAAGGCGTCGCGGTGACGCGGGGTCCCGGCTTGATCGGTTCGCTTTTGGTGGGCTTGTCTGTTGCAAAATCCCTCGCGTACGCGTTGCAAATTCCGCTCGTGGGCGTCAACCATCTGGAGGGGCATATTGCGGCTTCTTTTTTGGCGGAAAGAAAGCCCGAGCCGCCTTTTATTGCCCTGGTGGTTTCGGGAGGTCACACCAGTATTTATATGGCAGAGGATGAGCATGAATTCATTTTACTTGGACAGACCAGGGATGACGCTGCGGGCGAGGCGTTCGACAAGGCGGCCAAATTGTTGAACTTGGGATATCCCGGCGGTGTTGTGATTGATCGGTTGGCCAAAAGCGGCAACCCCCAAGCGGTTCCTTTTCCGCGAGCGATGAAAGATTCAATGGATTTCAGTTTCAGCGGACTGAAAACGTCGCTTTTGAATATGCTCAAAAAACGGGGCGGTGATGTTCATGAAAGAGAAATTCCAGATATCGTCGCGAGTTATCAGGAAGCGGTGGTGGATGTGCTGGTGGAAAAAACCATGCGGGCGGCAAAGGAAAACGCCGTTTCCAGGATTGTAGTATGCGGCGGCGTGGCGGCCAACAGCAGGTTGCGAGAGAGGTTTGCCCATCAAGCGGCTATGAACGATATTGAATTGTTTATTCCTCCGACGATCCTGTGCACCGATAACGCGGCCATGATCGCCGCGATCGGCGAAATCATGCTGAAGAAGGGAAAACGTGATTCCTTGGATCTCAATGCGGTTTCCCGTTGGCCTTTAACTTAAGGACATCCCGAGGCAAGATGCGCACGCCACAAAATATCATTTTTGATTACCAGATCAAGCCTCGAAAAAAGATGGGGCAATGTTTTCTTGTGGACGAGCAAGTCACGAAGTCCATCGTGGCTCTTGCCGATGTCCATTCGCGGGATGTTGTCGTTGAAATAGGCGCGGGGATCGGCGTGCTCACGGAACTCATCGCTCAAAAAGCAGGCAAAGTGATTGCCGTGGAATTGGATGAAAAATTGGTCGATGTGCTCAGAGACAGATTGTTGGGGAGATATGAGAATGTCGAAATTTGTCGTGGAGACATTTTAAAATTCGATTTTAACGCCATTTCCGGCGATGACGATTTGAAGATTAAGGTGGTGGGAAACGTGCCATATCAGATTTCCTCGGCTTTGATTTTCAGGTTGCTTTCGTTTAGAAAGGCCATCGGTTCTTTTGTGTTGATGTTGCAAAAGGAAGTGGCAAAGCGGCTTGTGGCCGGTCCGGGTAGCAAAGATTACGGTGTGCCCTCTGTTCTTTTGCAGATGTTTGCCGACGTGCAGCCGTTGCTGGATGTGCCGTCTAGGTGTTTTCATCCGAGACCCAAAGTGGAGTCTATGGTCATCAAAGGCGTGTTTTTGGAAAAACCGGCCATGGAACTTCTTGATGAAGACGATTTCTTTCGGTTGGTTAAAGCTTCTTTTGCGCAAAGAAGAAAAATGTTGCTGAACAATTTAAAGAATTCGAAATTATTGGAAGGGACGCCTGAATCTTCAATCCTGGAGTCGTTGCGTTTTGCCGGCATCGACGGTGAACGCAGAGGGGAAACCCTTACGAAAGAAGAATACGGACTTCTGAGCAATTATTTAAAGAAAATGACCAAGACTTAATTCTTGCTGACAATGTTGATTGCGTCTACTCCTTTCGGCTTTTATTTTTTGGAGATTATCCCACCCGCATCGTCATAAAAAGATCCTGTTGCAACTTCGAGTTTTGCCCTCGTTTTAGTTTCTGGCGTAAATCATCAAATGACCGTTGTTTGTCACAGAAATGCCCGAAGTATAGGTGCGCCCTAAAACGCCGCCGCCGGAAAGATCCTGATTCGGGCTTAATTTGATGACTGATTCGACGGCGATGCCTGCTTCTATTTTCAGTTGATTGATTTGTGTGTCTAATTTGCAGCGACCGGCGATCGTGACGTCATTATCAGGAATAACTTCCAATGTGATCGTACCAGAGCGTTTTATTTTGCCGCCGGTTAATTTTACCGAAGCCATTCCAAAATAAGCGGAACCGTGTACTTCATAATCGGAATTGTTCGGAGTTGGAGAGGCTTCCAACATATAGTCAGCGTGTCCATAATTCCCGTGATCCGGATCATAATTGGGATTCCACCAGTCCTGTAAATCGGTGGATGTGGTTCTTAATGTTTTATCTTTAACTGTAATATCATTGAACGTGATTTCTATGGAACCTGACTGTCCAAAAATGCCTTCTAGTTCGCAATCAGCAATGACGGTGCTTTTTGCCGAAGACAAAAGAGGAAGGAGTACCATTGCGACGACAATTGACAAGGTGAAAATTTTTTTCATTTTTCATTCTCCTTTTTTTATTTTTTTAATAAAATAATTTTACAAATCCCCATGAAATTATATCATAAAAATTAATAAATGTAAATAATTATTTTTCTTAATTTTTTTATACACCTCCCCTGCCTACACTAACCCAAATGCATGATAGACTAAAATAATGAAAATGTAAATATAAAATTTGAGATTTCTTGATGAAAATGACCAACGTTCATTATCGTCATATAATAAAAAATATTGACTAATGACTGACCTGATAATATTGATAATCGATGTTAATGACGAGAAACCTATGAGTAAGAAGAAAATGTTTATTCAGACATTCGGTTGCCAGATGAATGTTCATGACTCCGAGCAAATTCAAGTATTGCTTGGGGAAATTGGTTTCTGTGCGACCGAGGAAATGAAGCTTGCTGATTTGGTCATAATAAATACCTGTTCGATTCGCGAGAAAGCACAGCAAAAAGTTTTCAGCGAGCTGGGACGGATCGGAAGATTAAAGAAGAAGTCGCATGATAGAATGATCGTCGGCGTTTGCGGCTGTCTGGCTCAACACTTGGGCGAAAAGCTTCTCGATAAGTTTGATTTTTTGGATTTTGTTGTCGGAACTCATAACATTCACCTTTTGCCGGAGATTGTCTTTTCACTTGAAAAAAAGAGAAATAAAATCACAAAAACCGACTTTAACAATCCATTGCATTCCTTGGGAGTTTATGTGAGTCCCAAAAACCAAGCGGTGAGCGCATACGTCTCCGTGATGCAGGGATGCAATAATTTTTGCGCTTATTGCGTTGTTCCGTATCTTCGCGGTCCGGAAGTCAGCCGTCCGCCGGATGAAATTCTTGACGAGATCAAGAGACTTGCCGATGACGGCATCAAAGAAGTCACCCTTTTGGGTCAAAATGTCAATTCTTACGGCAAAACTTTGACGCCTTCCGTCGACTTTTCTTCTCTGATCAAAAAGATTGCCAAGATTCCCGGCATTGAAAGGATCCGATTCACGACATCGCATCCTCGAGATCTGTCAGAACAGCTGATTCAGTGTTTTGCCGAAGAAGAAAAATTGTGCCGGCATATTCATCTTCCGGTTCAATCGGGGTCCGACCGGGTCTTGGCCCTGATGAACAGGGGATATACACTCGGGACGTATATGGAGAAAGTCGATCAATTAAGAAAAGCTGCGCCGGACATCAGCATCACCTCTGATATCATCGTCGGTTTTCCCGGAGAGACGCCGCAGGATTTTCAAGAAACCATTGACATGATGGAAAAAATCAGATTTGATTCAACATTCTCGTTTAAGTATTCTGACCGAGACGGCACGTTGGCGAAAAAAATGGCGGACAAGGTGGATGAAGCCGAGAAATCCAAACGTCTCCGGAAAGTTCAGGCGTTGCAGAATCAACATACCTACAAGAAGCATCTTGCTCTGGTCGGAAAAAGAGAGAAGGTTCTCGTCGAAGGGTTGAGTAAAAATTCTCTCAGAGATATGACGGGAAGAACCAGTTCTTGGAAGATTGTCAATTTTCAGGGGAGCAAGAGTCTTTTAGGCAAAGTGGTCGACGTTCAAGTTACTCAGGCGTATCTTCACTCCCTTCGGGGCGAGATCGTCAAGCAGGAAGGGGAGGGTCAGCGTTGATTGAAATGAAAATTTCGGGATTGATCCTGGATCCCATTACCAACACACCGATTGTGATCCTGAAGGATCTTCAGGACAACCTTGCCATGCCCATATGGATTGGGTTGTTTGAAGCCAGCGCCATCGCCACAGAGCTCAAAAAAGTTGTTTTTCCCCGTCCCATGACGCATGATTTATTCAATGAATTTTTAAAAACGTTCAGTGTTCATGTTGATCGGGTGGAGATTGTCGACATCAGGAATAACACTTTTTTCGCCAATATTTGCTTAAAAAAAGACGGCCAAGAATTTATCATTGATGCGCGGCCCAGCGACGCCATCGCGATTGCTCTTCGGGCTCAGGCTCCGATATTTGTTGACGAAAAGGTCATTGAGAAATCGCGGAACGTGGATTTCGGAGTCAAACTCGGCGATCTGGATAAATTAAAAGAAGAAAAAATCAGGGAATTTCTGGAAAACCTCTCCGCCGAAGATTTCGGCAAGTACAAAATGTAGGCACGCCATGGATGACGTGATTAAAGATTTTCAAAACTTTCTGGAAGTGGAAAAAAACGTGTCCGAATACACGAAAACAGCCTATCTTGCCGATGTCCGCGAATTTGCGCAGTACCTGTCAAAAAATCAATTGATGAAAAATGCCAGCGACATCGTTGCGGTGGACGGCGAAAAAATCAGGGGGTTTTTGAGCTATTTGTATCTTAAAAAAATTAAAAAAGTGTCGGTTAATCGAAAAATTTCTTCTTTAAAAGCTTTTTACGGCTATTTGTTGAAAACAGGCAGGATCAGGAAAAATCCGGCGGAAATGATTCATGCCTTGAAGGCGGAAAAACATATACCCGCATTTCTTTCCGTGGATGAAATATTCGAACTGCTGGGGCAGGCGCAAGGCAATTCTGTCTTAGGTCTCCGAAACCGTGCCATGCTGGAAATATTTTATTCGTGCGGATTACGGCTGAGTGAATTGGCCGGGCTGAATTTGATGGATGTCGACTTGAATCAAAAACTGGTGAAAGTGAGAGGAAAGGGGAGGAAGGAAAGAATCGTTCCGATCGGAGAACCGGCCGTAAAAGCCGTCAAAAAATATCTGGAGCAAACTCAAGATCTGCGGCAAGGGCGGGAGAAGGACGCTTTTGATTCTCCGCTTTTTTTAAATGTTCGAGGTCAAAGAATCACAACGAGAAGCATTGCCCGCATGGTCAATGATGTGAGTGTTCGCAGTACCGTCGGGCGAAGAATCAGTCCGCACGCGCTGAGGCACAGCTTTGCGACGCATTTGCTGAACGCCGGCGCTGACTTGCGCGCGATTCAAGAATTGCTGGGCCATAAAAGCCTTTCGACCACGCAAAAATACACCGCGGTTAATATCGAGCGAATGATGGAAATTTATGACAGGGCTCATCCGCGGACGAAAAAGTAAGGCGTATGACGGGAGGGAAAAAGAATTGAACATCAGAGGAACAACAATCTTGGCCGTCAAACGCGACGGCAAAGTGGTTGTGGCGGGCGACGGTCAAGTGACGCTTGAAGCCACCGTATTAAAGCACGGCGCCCGCAAAGTGCGTCGTTTGTACAACGGCGAAGTCATCGTTGGATTTGCTGGCGCGACAGCCGATGCCTTTACTTTGTTTGACCGTTTCGATCAGAAGCTTGAGCAATATAGCGGCAATCTTTTAAGGGCCGCGGTTGAATTGACGAAAGATTGGCGGACGGATCGGGTTTTAAGACATCTGGAAGCTCTCATGATCGCCGTGAATCAAGACCATGCGCTCATCATTTCCGGAAACGGCGACGTGATTGAGTCGGATGACGATGTCATGGCGATAGGCTCGGGGGGTCCGTTCGCCTTATCCGCCGCCAGAGCGTTGCTTAGGCACTCTCGGTTGTCCGCCGCAGAAATTGCGAAAGAATCCATGCGCATTGCCGCGGAAATTTGCATTTATACAAACGACAGGATCACTCTAGAAGAAATCGACATCGAAGAAAAAAGTGGAAACAAGCCGAAGGATAAAGGAAAGAATTCGTGATGGTGAATCAAGGATTAAAGCCGAGGGAAATCGTTGAAAAATTGAACCAGCACATCATCGGACAGATGGAAGCAAAAAGAGCCGTAGCCATCGCCCTGCGAAACCGATGGCGCCGGCAAAATGTTTCTCCGGAGCTGGCCGACGAAATTTTGCCCAAAAACATCATCATGATCGGACCGACGGGCGTAGGGAAAACGGAGATCGCGCGCCGCCTGGCAAAGCTTGACAATGCCCCTTTTTTAAAAGTCGAAGCTTCCAAATTTACTGAAGTGGGGTATGTCGGGCGCGATGTTGAATCCATGGTTCGTGATTTAGTGGAGTTGGCGCTGAATATGGTCAAAGCCGAAGAACAGGAGAAGGTAAGAACCCGAGCCGCGCAATTGGCGGAAGAAAAACTTCTCGATCTCCTTTTTCCTTCCCGGACGCGGGAAAGGACGGTTGCGGATATCCTCCAGGGTTCCAGGGAAGGGGGTCAAGATCTGGAAGATGCCCTCCAGCGGGAGAAGAGGGATGAAGGCACGAGGGAAAAATTGAGGCGTTTGCTGAAAGAGGGGAAGCTGGATGAGCGCATGGTGGATATTGAAGTGTCAGAACCGAGGTCGGGCCCGATGATTGAAATCTTTTCCGCCGCCGGCATGGACGATATGGGATTGAATGTCAAGGATATCTTAGGCAATATTTTCCCTCAAAAGAAAAAAATGAAAACGGTTCGCGTGCCCGATGCGCTAAAAATTTTGGAAGACGAAGAGGCGCAGAAATTAATCGATATGGACAAGGTGACAAGAATTGCCTTGGAACGGGTTGAACAGTCGGGAATCATTTTTCTTGATGAAATTGACAAGATCGTGGGCAATGACAATACTCACGGGCCGGATGTTTCCCGGGAAGGGGTGCAGCGGGATTTGTTGCCGATCGTGGAAGGGTCTAACGTGAATACGCGTTACGGCATGGTGAAAACTGACCATATTTTGTTCATCGCGGCGGGGGCTTTCAATGTGGCCAAGCCCTCGGACTTGATACCGGAATTGCAAGGCCGCTTTCCCATTCGCGTGGAGCTTGATTCTCTCGGAAAAGAAGAATTTATCAGAATCCTGACGGAGCCGAGCAACGCGCTGGTCAAACAATACACCGAGATGATGGCGACGGAGGGCGTGAAGTTGTCGTTTACTCAAGACGCCATCGAGGCCGTCGCGGAGGTGGCCACGGTGGTCAATGAAAGAACGGAGAATATCGGCGCTCGACGATTGTACACGATCATGGAAAAGTTGCTGGAAGACATTTCTTTTGACGCTCCGGATCTGGACCGTAAAGACATTGTAATCAACGCACAATACGTTTATGAAAAATTAAGCGACATTGTGGAAGATGAGGACTTGAGCAGATACATTTTATAAGAGAGGCAAACCATGAAAGAATCAGCCACTTCCGCCGTTGAACGGGCTGACATTTTACTGGAGGCTCTTCCTTACATTAAACGGTTCTACAATAAGACCATCGTGATTAAATACGGCGGTCACGCCATGGTTGACAACGAGCTGAAGGATAAATTCGCCCAAGACGTTGTTCTGATGAAGTATGTCGGCATTAATCCGGTCGTCGTCCACGGGGGCGGCCCGCAGATCGGAGAGCTGCTGAAAAAAGTGGGAAAGGAATCGAAATTTGTTCAGGGCATGCGCGTGACGGACGAGGAGACGATGAATATCGTGGAGATGGTTCTCGTCGGGATGGTGAACAAGGAGATTGTGGCTTTAATTAACCGGCATGGCGGCAACGCTGTGGGTTTGAGCGGAAAGGACGGCAATCTCATTGTCGCCGAGAAATACTATCTCAACGAAGAAAAGTCTAAATTTACGCCGCCGGAAATCATTGACATCGGCTTGGTCGGCAAGGTTAAAAGGATCAACACTCAGTTGATCAATGCCGTGGCGCATGACAATTTTATTCCGATCATCGCGCCGACGGGGATCGGGGAAAACGGGGAGACGTACAATATCAACGCCGATGTCGTGGCCGGAGAAATCGCAGCGGCGCTGCGGGCGGAAAAGCTCTTGCTTCTGACGGATGTGCCCGGCGTATTGGATAAAAATAAAAACTTGATCAATACCATGACAAACAGCGAAGCGAAGCGGCTCATAGAAGAAGGCGTGATCGAAGGAGGGATGTTTCCCAAAATAAAATGTTGCCTGAAGGCTCTCAAGGCGGGCGTGCAGAAAACTCATGTGATTGACGGTCGCCTCAAACACTCGATTTTGCTGGAAATGTTTACCGACCGGGGCATCGGAACGGAAATCGTTTTGTAATTTCAAGACAAAGGATCAAGGAAATGAATGAACAGGATATTATGGCTTTGGCCAATAACAATATAATGAATACCTATAGGCGATTTCCTATAGTATTGGTTGAGGGAAAAGGCGTTAAGGTCTGGGATATAAACGGAAAAGAATATTTAGATTTTGTTGCTGGAATAGCTGTTTGTAACTTGGGTCATACTCATGAAAAAGTCGTTGGAGCGATCAGGGAGCAGTTGGAAAAATTAACGCATGTTTCCAATCTTTACTACACAAAACCGCAGGCCCAGTTGGCCAAACTTCTTGTGGATCATTCCTTCGCGGATAAAGTATTTTTCTGCAACAGCGGCGCCGAAGCCAATGAAGCCGCCATAAAACTGGCCAGAAAGTACGCCCATGAAAATATGGGGGCGGAAAAATTTGAGTTGATCACCATGAAAGACTCTTTTCATGGACGGACAATGGCTACAATCACCGCGACCGGTCAGGAAAAATTCCAATTCGGTTTCACGCCGCTGCTTGACGGTTTTTCATATGTTCCTTTCAACGATCTGGAAGCGCTGGATGCGGCCATTTCACCGAAAACCTGCGGTGTCATGCTGGAGCCGATTCAGGGCGAAGGCGGCGTCAATATCCCCGATGAAAAATACCTGGCCGGTGTCAGGGAAATTTGCGACCGACACGGGATTCTTTTGATTCTGGATGAAGTTCAAACCGGCATCGGGAGAACGGGGAAGTTGTTTGCCCATGAGTATTCGGGGATTCAACCGGATATCATGACGCTGGCCAAAGGACTCGCAAACGGTTTTCCCATTGGAGCGATGATGGCCACGGATAAAATTGCGAAGGCTTTTGTTCCGGGAAACCATGCGTCCACGTTCGGCGGAAATCCCCTGGCGACAGCCGCGGCGCATGCCGTCGTTGAAACCATTTTGCAGGAAAACATCTTAGAGCATTGTTGCGAGGTGAGCGCTTATTTTTTGGAAAAACTCAAGGCGCTGCAGCGCAAACACGATGTCATAGCGGCGGTGCGGGGCAAAGGGTTGATGCTGGCCGCCCAACTTCAGGTGGACGCGGCGCCGATTGTCAGCGCTTGCCTGCGGAAAGGGCTGTTGATCAATGCAACGGGAGGAAAAGTGTTGCGTTTTGTTCCGCCTTTGATTATTAACACGAACGATGTTGATGTTGCAGTCGAAATTCTGGATGAGGCCCTGGGGGAATCATGAACAAAGATCTATTGAATATCTACGCTCTGGATGCGGCGGATTTTGATCTAATCTGGAAAAAGACGAAAAAATTGAAAAAAGATTTGAAAGAAGGAAGACCCCATCATTCGCTCAAGGGGAAAACCTTGGGCATGATCTTTGATAAATCATCCACGAGGACAAGAATATCTTTTGAAGTCGGCATGTACCAACTGGGGGGCATCGCGTTGTTTTTGACCTCCCGCGACACGCAAATCGGCCGTGGCGAGACTATTGCGGATTCCGCCCACATGATGTCTCGTTATCTAAACGGCATCATGATCAGAACCTTTTCCCAAGAAAGCGTGGAGGAGCTGGCGCGGCATGCGACGATTCCCGTGATAAACGGCTTGACGGATCTTTTGCATCCCTGCCAGATTTTAAGTGATTTGTTCACCATCAAGGAAAAAAAAGGCTCTTATGAAAATCTCAAGATAACGTATATCGGAGACGGCAACAATGTGGCCAATACCTGGATTGAAGCGGCGGCGAAATTGCCGATCGAACTGGCGTTGGCTTGTCCGGAAGGTTATGATCCCGACGCGAAAATTCTAAAAACGGCCCAAAAAGAAGCTAAACGGGGGGTGATGCTTTATCGGGATCCCTGGGAAGCGGCGAAGAACGCTGATGTCCTTTACACCGATGTCTGGGTCAGTATGGGTCAGGAGAAAGAGCAGCAAAAGAGAAAAAAGATTTTTCGGCCCTATCAGATTAATCAAAAAATCCTGAAGACGGCGAAAAAAGACACCATCGTCATGCATTGCCTGCCGGCGCATCGCGGCGAAGAGATCACCGCGGATGTCATTGACGGGCCGCAATCCGTGGTTCTGGATCAAGCGGAAAATAGACTGCACGTGCAAAAAGCAATTTTGGAAATTTTATTAGGAGGAAAGGAAATTGTCAGAAAAAGTTAAAAAAGTCGTTTTAGCCTATTCGGGAGGACTGGATACTTCCGTGATTGTCCGGTGGCTGATTGAAACGTATCACTGTAAAGTGATTTGTTTTGCGGCGGATGTCGGGCAAAAGGAAGAACTGCACGGCTTAAAAGAGAAGGCCGTTAAAACCGGGGCCAGCAAAGTGTATATCGAGGACTTGAAGGAGGAATTCGCGAGAGATTTCGTGTTTCCCGCATTAAGAGCCAATGCGATTTATGAGGGGACCTATCTGTTGGGCACATCGTTGGCCAGACCTCTTATCGCCAAGCGGCAAATCGAGATCGCTGCGAAAGAGGGTGCGGACGCCGTCGCTCACGGCGCGACGGGCAAGGGCAATGATCAGGTGAGATTTGAACTGACATATTATGCCCTGAATCCGGAAATTAAAATTATTGCGGCGTGGAAAGATGATCACTGGAAATTTGATTCCCGGCAATCGATGATCGATTACGCCGAAAAACACAACATCCCGATTCCCTTGACGAAAGCAAAGCCTTACAGCTCCGATCGCAATCTTTTGCACATATCCCATGAAGGCGGCATCCTGGAAGATCCCTGGGCGGAGCCTCCGGAGGATATCTTTGTGCTGACCCAATCTCCTCAGGAGGCGCCGGACAAACCGACTTACTTGGAGATTGATTTTAAAAAGGGCAATCCCGTGGCCGTCAACGGCAAGAAAATGTCGCCGGCGAAACTGATGGATTACGTCAATATGATCGCCGGAGCCAACGGCATTGGGAGGGTGGACATGGTGGAAAACAGATTCGTCGGTATGAAATCGAGAGGGGTTTATGAGACGCCGGGCGGAACCGTCTTATGGGCGGCGCATCGGGCGGTGGAATCCATTACCATGGACCGGGAAGTGATGTTTTTGCGGGATTCGCTCATTCCCAAATACGCGCAACTGGTGTACAATGGTTTTTGGTATTCTCCGGAAATGAAAGCGTTGCAGGCTTATATCGACGCCACGCAGGAAAATGTCACGGGAACGGCGAGAATGAAATTGTATAAAGGCCATTGCACCGTCGTCGGTCGCAAGTCGCCTTATTCCTTGTATAGCGAATCTTTCGCTACTTTCGAAAAGGACACGGCATATCACCAAAAAGACGCGAAAGGTTTCATCAAACTCAACGCTCTGCGTCTTATTATTCAGAACATCCAAAGGCGGAAAGATTAATCAAAACGGGTATCATCATGACCAGGATAAAGAAACCATGGGCCGGACGATTTAAAAAAGCCACCGCAGAAAGTGTCGAGCGGTTTACCGCTTCTATTGCGTTTGATAAAAGACTTTACCCCTATGATATTGAGGGATCCATCGCTCATGTGACGATGCTTGCCAGCCGGAAGATTATTTCCAGGGAAGAGGCTTCAAAAATCATCGCCGGATTGAAAGGCATTTTCAAAGATATCCGGGACGGGAAATTCCAGTTTCAGGCCTCGGATGAAGATATTCACATGGCCATCGAAAAAGAATTGATCCGACGCGTCGGAGCGGTGGGAGGAAAGCTCCACACGGCGCGAAGCCGGAATGATCAAGTCGTTATGGATGTACGCCTTTTTTTACGGAAGGAGATTCTTGAGATCGTCGATTTGATCGAAGCCCTGCAGAAAGAGTTGCTGAAAATAGCCCGGCAGGAAATCCAGACGATTATGCCGGGGTATACCCATCTTCAAAAAGCCCAGCCCGTTTTGCTTTCGCATTACCTGCTGGCGTTTGTGGAAATGTTTGACCGTGATACGCAAAGATTGAAAGATGGATTGAGAAGGGTCAATGTTTCACCGCTGGGATCCGCCGCTTTGGCGGGAACAAGCTTGCCGATTGACCGCAAATTCACTGCTGAGAAGCTGCATTTTCACGGAATCAGCGCCAATAGTATTGATGCGGTTGCCGATAGAGATTTTATTTCCGAATTTATCTTTGCGTCGGCGACGCTCATGATGCATTTGAGCCGTTTCTGCGAAGATCTGATTTTATGGATGACGGCGGAATTCGGTTTTGTCGATATTTCGGACGCCTACACCACGGGCAGCAGCATTATGCCCCAGAAAAAAAATCCAGACATCGCGGAGTTGATCAGAGGAAAAACGGCTCGGGTTTATGGAAATCTCATGGCGATCATGACGCTGCAGAAGGGTCTGCCGATGGCTTACAATCGGGATTTGCAGGAAGACAAGGAACCGCTGTTTGATACCGTTGACACCGTCAAGGGTTGCTTGTCCATATTCACCGAAATGATCGGTCACGTGCAATTTCATTCGAAGACAATGTATCGGGCGGCGCAAAAGGGATTTGTGGCGGCCACGGATATTGCCGAATATTTGGTGAAACGAGGTGTTCCCTTCCGCAAAGCGCATGAGATCGTCGGGAAAATCGTCGCTTATTGCATCGAACAAAAAAAAGAACTGGAAAGTTTGACTTTGAAGGAGTATCAGAAATTTTGTAAAGCGATCGACCAAAATATCCAGAATGTTATCAAGCTTGAAAATGCGGTGAATGCGCGGAAACACGCGGGAGGAACGGCTACGAAAGTCGTTCTGGAAAGGATTGAAGATTTTGAAAAGAAATTGGGTAAGATTTAGCTGCGTGATTCTTTTATTCATAGTTTGCCATCTCTTCGGCTGTGGGATCAAGGCGGATCCTTTGAGAGGGGAACCGCAAAAGGCGAAGAATCAAATCCAACCCTTGGAATCGGTTGGAGAGGCGGGTGAGCGAAGCATACCATAAAAAAAGGAGGCCGTTTTATGTTTAAGGGCGCGATGGTCGCGATAGTAACGCCGTTTAAAAATAACGAAATTGATGAAGAAGCTTTCCGGGAACTTATCGAATTTCAAATTGACAACGGCACAGACGCGATTGTTCCCTGTGGGACAACGGGGGAATCGGCGACGCTATCACATGAAGAACACGACCGGGTGATTGAAATCACGATTGATGCCGTTAAAAAAAGAGTGCCGGTGATCGCCGGAACCGGTTCCAACAACACCGCCGAGGCCCTGCGGTTGACAAAACACGCCTATGAAGCCGGGGCGGACGGCGTTTTATTGGTTTGTCCCTATTACAACCGTCCCACGCAAGAAGGTCTTTATCAACATTTCAAAACCATCGCTCAAGAGGTCCCGATTCCGATCATTCTTTACAACATCCAGAGCCGAACCGGCGTCAATCTGCTGCCCGAAACCGTGGCGAGGCTTTCCAAAATCAAAAACATTGTGGGCATCAAAGAAGCCTCCGGATCCATAAAGCAAATGAGCGACGTCATCAATCTTTGCGGGCCGGAGTTTGCGGTTTTGTCCGGCGACGACATTTTCACGTTGCCGTTGCTTTCCATCGGAGGATCCGGAATCATTTCGGTTGTTTCGAACATCGCGCCGGCGGATATGGCGGCGATGGTGGATGCTTTTTGGGCCCAAGATTTTGAAAAAGCAAAACAGCTTCATTATAAAATGAGTCCGCTGATCGATGCGCTTTTTTTGGAAGTCAATCCTGTCCCGGTCAAAGCGGCCCTGGCTTTGATGGGCAAGATTAAGCTCGAGTACCGGTTGCCGCTGTGCAATATGTCGGAAGGCAATTTTGCCAAACTAAAGAACGTCATGAAGCAGTATGGTTTGATTGAATAAAAATTTCAGCGTTTCTCAAGGAGAAATTTATGATCAATGCCGTTGTGACCGGAGCTGGTGGACGAATGGGCAGTAAAATCATCAATCTGATTTCCTCGACCGAGGGAATCCGGGTTGTAGGGGCCGTCGAAGCGGCTGGTCACCCCATTGTCGGTCGCGATATCGGTCAAGTCATCGGTGCCGGCAGGGAGAAAATCGTTGTTTGTGATAATCTGAAAGAATATATCGACAAGGCCGATGTGGTGATAGATTTTACGAATCACGAGGCTTCACTTAATTATCTGAAACTGGCTAGTGAAAAAGGCTGTGCCATGGTGATCGGATCCACTGGATTCAGCGCGGACGAGTTTCAAGTCATCAGAGATTTATCGGCCCAGACCCGCTGTGTTTTGTCTCCTAATATGAGTGTCGGAGTGAACGTGATGCTGAAAGTTCTGGAATACTGTGCGAGCATTTTGCAGGATGATTATGACGTTGAGATTGTGGAGGCGCATCACAATCTCAAAAAAGACGCTCCCAGCGGAACCGCTCTGCAAATGGCCAAAGTCATCGCGGACACGTTGGGAAGAGACATCGGCAAAACGTTCGTTTTCGCGCGGCACGGACAAATTGGAGAAAGAACGAAAAAGGAAATAGGCATACAAACCATCCGGGCAGGCGATATCGTGGGGGAACACACAGTCATTTTCGCCGGGGTCGGGGAAAGGTTGGAGTTTATTCATCGAGCGCACAGTCGGGATAATTTCGCCAAAGGTGCCATCCGGGCGGCGAAATGGATTGTTCATCAGAAAAACGGTCTTTATGATATGCAGGATGTGTTGGGCTTGAGGGGAAGCGCGGGTTGAACGGCACCCTTTGTTATATCGGGATCGGATCAAATCTTGGGGAGCCGCTGGCCAATTGTAAAACGGCCATTGAAAAATTAGCCGGTGTGAAAGGCGTTCTGCAGACGGCCGTGTCTTCTTTTTACAGAACGGAGCCGGTTGGGTTTGAGGAGCAGGAATTTTTTATCAATGCGGTTGTGGAAATCAAGACAACATTGGGACCGCACCAACTTCTGGGTGTTTTACAAAAAATAGAAAATGAAATGGGGCGCAAAAGAACTTTCAAGAACGCCCCCCGAATCATTGATTTGGATATACTCTTTTACGGGCAAAAGGTGATTCAAGATGAAAATTTGGTCATCCCCCATCCGGAAGCTCACCGGAGAGGCTTTGTTTTGGAACCGATGAATGAAATCGCGTCGTATTTCATTCATCCTTCTTTCGGCGTATCGATACGCGGTTTGAAAGAAAGATTGACCGGTAATAAAAAGGTTGAAAAGGTCAGGGAATGAAAATGTTTATCCGTCTCATTTTTTTCGTTTTCTTAGTTTATTTGATATATAAAATTGCGAAGATGACAAAAAATAAAGAAGGTGAGACAACAAAAGCGTCACCAGCATCGGAAGATTTGGTCGAAGATCCTTTTTGCCATAAGTATGTGCCCGTCAGTCAGGCCTATGTGCAGGAAATCAATGGCACGAAATATTATTTTTGCAGTAAAGAATGTTTTGATAAATATCAATCGAAGTAAGGAGATCCTATGAAGTTTTTTATTGATACGGCGAATATTGATGAGATCAAGGAAGCGACGGCGTTGGGGATGGTGGACGGCGTAACGACGAACCCCTCGTTGATCGCCAAAGAAAAAAAAGATTTCGAGACCGTCGTCAAAGAAATTTTAAGAATCGTCAAGGGTCCGGTGAGTTTGGAAGTCGTCAGTCAAACCGCCAAAGACATGTTTGCGGAAGGGAAAAAACTGGCCCGGATGGGAAAGAACGTGGTGATTAAAGTGCCGCTTTCCACGGAGGGTTTGAAGGCGACCAGAATGTTCGCCGACGCCGGCATCGCCGTCAATCAGACGCTCATCTTTTCTCCCGTGCAGGCTTTGATGGCGGCCAAAGCAGGCGCGCGATACGTCAGCCCGTTTGTGGGACGGCTTGATGACATTGCGCATGACGGCATGGAGCTCGTGGAGCAAATCATGACCATTTACGAAAATTATTGTTATGAGACGGAAGTCATTGTGGCCAGTATCCGCCATCCGCGGCACGTGGTGGAAGCCGCTTTAATGGGAGCCGATATTGCGACCATTCCTTTTAAAGTCATCGCCCAGCTGGCCGGTCATCCGCTGACGGAAAAAGGCATAGCAACTTTCCTGGAAGATTGGAAAAAGGTTCCGACGCGCAAAAAATAAAAAATTTTAAAAAGGTCTCCGCAGATGATTTCCCACCGGGAAACTTTCAACTTACCCAACACCATCACGATGATGAGGATCGGCGTCGTTCCGTTCCTCTTTGTTTTGCTGACCAATCCCGGTGAAGGCTGGAGTTTGGTGATCGCCGGTCTTTTCGTGTTGGCGTCTGTCACTGATTTTTTGGATGGCTATTTTGCCAGAAAATATAAAATGATAACGACCATCGGAAAGTTTTTGGATCCTATTGCGGATAAAATTATTGTCAACACGGCGATGATTTTGCTAATCCCCATCGACCGAATTCCGGCATGGATTGTCGCCGTCACCATCATCCGCGATCTGATGGTTGATGTGATTAGAAGCATTGCGTCCTCCGAAGGGATTTTCATCCAGGCCAGTCGTTTGGGAAAACAGAAAACCGTGGCGCAGATCATTGCGGTCACCGCTTTGATTATTCATTATCCTTTGTGGGGCATCAATGCCCATATTGTCGGAACCCTTGTTTTGTATGTCGCTTTTTTCCTAACGGTTTATTCGGGGCTTGATTATTTATTGAAAATGATCAAAAGCATTGAAAAATAAAAACATTAAAATATCATTCCCTTCGGTTCATATTTTTATTGACAAGAAACGATTCTTTGGTATAAAAACCCCTCGCTTTGATGAGCGGGCGTAACTCAGCGGTAGAGTGCTACCTTGCCAAGGTAGACGTCGACGGTTCAAATCCGTTCGCCCGCTCCATTTTATTTTCTCAGGCGGCATAGCCAAGTGGCTAAGGCAGCGGTCTGCAAAACCGTTATTCCCCGGTTCAAATCCGGGTGCCGCCTCCATTTCATTTAGTCTTTTTCCATACCATAAGTATTTAACTTTTTGATTTTTTTCATGAATTATTCAGTTTAAGCATTCAATTTTTCATGACATGAAAAATTGAATGATAGTTGACTAATAGTTATCAAAATGATATAATAATTTTTCGTTATGAAAAGGAAGGATGAACAAAAAATGTTTAAAGTTGGTGATCTGGCCGTTTACCCGGCTCATGGCGTTGGTGTCATTGAAGCTATTGAAAGCAAAGAAGTGATGGGGAAAAAGCAGTCTTTTTACGTGATGAAGATCATGGGTAACGGCATGAAAATTATGATACCCACCATGAGCGTAAAATCAGTCGGGTTGCGTGAAATTATCATGGAAAAAGAAATTCCCAAGGTGTACGAAATTCTGCGCAACAAAGACGTGACCATCGACAAGCAAACTTGGAATAAACGCTATCGCGAGTATTTGGAAAGAATCAAAACCGGTTCGGTCTTTGAGATCGCCGGCGTCTTGCGGGATTTATTTATCTTGAAGAGCGATAAAAATCTTTCTTTCGGCGAAAGAAAAATGATGGATACGGCGAAGAACCTGCTGGTGAAGGAACTTTCGATTGCGACGAATTCCAAAGAATCGGAAATAGAAAAAACGCTGGAAAAAATATTTACCGTACAATAATTGTAATAAATTTTGCGGGTTTCGTGTTCTTTGAAAATTGAATAACGAGCTGTAGTTTTTTAAAATCAGTCAAACCTCCCATCTTATTTTATTTTCATTCATTTCAAAAAGGAGGAGAGATCCTTGATTATCAAAATTTTATTGTTTTTGATCTGCTCGCTGAGCGGCTTTTTTATCGCTTACCTTGAATTTTCCGACGCCAGTTTTGTTTATATTATTTCCTCCATCGGTTTTGTGATTGGAGCTTCCTTAAGTTTTTTCGTTATTTTCCTGGAGAAAGAACTGCGAAAATTGCCGGCGCCTAGAATCGTGGGCGGCGTTTTGGGCCTGATGCTGGGTCTGCTGATTTCGCTGATGATTGCTTTTGGTCTGAATCTGGCGAGCGGTTTCCGAAATTTTCAGCCGGTCCTTCCCTGGCTCTATTTATTCATCGTCGGAATTTTCGGATATCTCGGGATCCTTTTGGGCTATAAAAAAGCCGAAGAAATCAACTTTCCGGGAAAAGAAGAGATCGCTCATCAAGATTATCGGATTTTGGACACCAGCGTCATTATCGAAGGAAGAATTGCCGATATTTGTGATACCGGTTTTATCGAGGGCACGCTAATTGTTCCACGCTTCGTGTTGAATGAGTTGCAGCTCATTGCTGATTCTTCTGATTCCATGAAAAGGCTCCGGGGAAGGCGGGGACTGGATATCCTCAATCACCTGCAAAAGAGTCCTTACGTCAATATTGAAATCATGGATTACGACTTTCCGAAGTTCAAAGGCGTTGACGCAAAATTGGTGGCTCTGGCAAAACAGTTGAACGGCAAGCTGATTACCAATGATTACAACTTGAATAAAGTCGCTGAACTGCAGGGAATCCGGGTTTTGAATATCAACGAGCTGGCCAATGCGATGAAGCCGGTTGTTCTTCCGGGAGAGCAAATGACCGTCAAAATTATCCGGGAGGGCAAAGAGCCCGGTCAAGGGGTGGCTTATTTGGACGACGGAACGATGATTGTCGTTGATAACGGTCAAAAATTAATCAACCAGAATGTCAAGGTAACGGTAACAAGTGTTTTGCAAACGACGGCCGGAAGAATGATTTTTTCCGAGGTGAAAGAAGTTGTAAGTTAAGGGAATTCTTCGATGGGAAAAGCCCGCGGGAGACAACCCGCGGGCTTTTTTATGTTTACTTTTTTTCCATAGAAATGGTATTCTTAAACAAATTGGATTTTCAGAGAATCAAGCATGAAAACTATCGCAGTTATTCCCGCGGCCGGAGAAGGCAAACGATTTAAATCCCATATCGCCAAGCAGTTTTTTTTACTGGAAGGTTTGCCCATTCTGGTGCGCACGTTGAAAGTCTTTCAAGCGTCGCGAAGGATCGATGCAATCGTTTTGGCGTTGCCTCGGGATGCGATCGTGCCTGCCCGGCAAACCTTGATGGAGCAATATGGCTTGACGAAAATAGCGTCCATTGTGCCCGGCGGCGGAGAACGGCAGGATTCCGTGAAAAACTGCCTGGCTAATGTGGATCGTAACTGTGAATGGGTGATGGTTCATGATGCCGTCAGGCCTTTTGTGACGGAAGAGTTGATTGACCGGGTGCTTGAGGCCGCAAGAAAAACAGGCGCCGCCACCTGCGGCGTTCCCGTGAAGGATACTTTGAAAGAAACCCGTCACTCAGAGACCGTTTTCAGAACTCTCTCTCGGGATAACATGTGGCTGACCCAGACGCCGCAGGCATTTCGTCTTGACATCCTCAAATCGGCTTATCAAAAAGCAGAGGAAGAAAAAGTATTCACGACAGACGACGCCTCTTTAGTGGAGCGCTTGGGCGTCGAAGTGGCGATGGTCCATGGGCTGGTTGAAAACCTTAAGATCACCACCCGTGAAGACCTGATGATGGCGGAAGCATTGATGAGGAGGAAGCGCATGGATTCTTTTCGGACCGGCTTGGGGTATGACAGTCATCGGTTGGTTGACGGGAGAAAATTGCTGTTGGGGGGTGTGGAAATTCCTTTTGCGAAAGGACTGGAAGGTCATTCGGATGCAGACGCCCTGGTTCATGCCGTTTGTGATGCGCTCCTGGGGGCCGCCGGTTGCGGTGATATCGGCAGGCATTTTCCTGATGATGATCCGCAATACAAAAACATATCCAGCTTGATTCTTTTGGGCAAAGTCAAAGAAGTGGTCAATGGGAAGGGATATTCCATCAGGAACATTGACGTCACGGTCGTGATGGAAGAACCCAAAATAGCCCCCCACGTGGGTCAAATGATTTTCAATCTCCATCGGGTTCTCGACATTCCTGAAAGTTGCATCAATATCAAAGTGAAAACGAATGAAAGGATGGGGTGGGTTGGAAGAAAAGAAGGCGTGGCGGTTTTCGCGACGTCGTTGTTGGAGAAAGTTCATGATATCAAGAGCTAGAGTGAGATTCGCGCCGTCTCCCACCGGCGAACTTCATGTAGGCAATGCCCGGACGGCTCTGTTTAACTGGCTTTTCGCCCGCCATGGGGGAGGGACGTTTGTTTTGCGCATCGAAGATACGGATGAATCCCGGAGTCAATTGTCGTTCCAAACCAGTTTGCTTGAAGACTTAAAGTGGCTCGGCTTGGACTGGGACGAAGGACCGGACAAAGGAGGCCCCTACGGACCATACCGACAGAGCGAAAGGCTCCGCATTTATGAAGATCATCTCAAGATCCTTCTGGAAAAAAATTTAGTTTATCCTTGCTACTGTACGGAAGCGGAGTTGGAAGAGGAACGTCAGAGTCTGATCTTGAGCAGGAAAATGCCCCGTTACCTCGGCAAGTGCAGAAATCTGACGCCCGAAGAAAGAAGACGCAAGGAAGCGGAAGGAAGAAAACCTTCTTTCCGTTTTAGAATTCATCCCCAAACCGTTGAATTTAGGGATTTGATCCGCGGGCCGATAAAATTCGATGCCGGCGGGATCGGAGATTTTATCATTGTCCGTTCCAACTCGATGCCCGCCTACAATTTTGCCGTCGTCATTGACGATCACTTCATGAATATCACCCATGTCATCCGCGGGGAGGACCACCTATCCAACACGGCATCGCAGATCCTGCTTTACCGTGCCTTTGGTTTTCCTTTGCCGGAATTCGCTCACCATTCGTTGATTTTGGGAAAAGATCGCGCCAAACTCAGCAAACGTCATGGTTCCGTTGCCGTCGGCGAGTTCCGTAAACGAGGCATATTGCCGGAAGCCCTGGTTAATTATCTGGGTCTTTTGGGCAGTTCCTTCGCCGAGGGCAAAGAGATTTTGTCCCTGGAAGAAATGATCGCCGCTTTTGATCTGGAGAGAGCTTCCAAAAGCGGCGCCGTTTTTGATGAAGAAAAGTTACGCTGGCTCAATGCGCATTACATCCGCAAGACGCCGACGGAAAGCTTGGCGCGAAAGCTGGATCCTTTTGTGAAAAAGCTGGGGATCGAGACGAAATCCATTAATGAGGCGTGGTTTAGAAAACTCGTTGATCTGGTCAAGGATGAATTAACGGTCCTCGAGGAGATCGGCGGTCAACTTGATATATTTTTCGACGACCGATATCAAATTGCTCCGGAAGCCCGGCGGTATTTGGAAGGCGAAAAGGCGCGAAAGGTCGTTCGGGAATTCGCCCAATTTCTTCAGAAAACGAAGGCTCCTTCGGCGGATTTATACGCTGCCGCCATTGCGCATTGTAAGCAAAAGACGAAAATGAAGGGCAAAGAATTGTTTTTGCCCATCCGGGCCGCCCTGACAGGGCGATTATCCGGCCCCGAACTGGAAAAGATTTTCGAACTGATGAGCCGGGAAAGCGTTTTAAAACGACTACAACCTTTTATCACTTGAAAGGCCGGTGTTTTTTTATCACGAAAAAATAGATGACAAGATTCAGAAGAATAACGGCCGCTCCCAAGACCTGCTGGATGGATGCCGTGAGCTTCGCCGGATAGATGAGGGGCACCAGATACATTTCGATGAAATCACCGCTGTATAAATTTTCCCCCGCCCATTCGCGGAAACGGTTTTCCAGCGGGGTCAGGGGGCAGATCCAGCCGCAGAATTCCACGGCGGCTCCCCAGGCGACCGCCGGAAGATGAAGCGCGGAGATCCGCGGCCACCGGAAAACCAAGAGTCCCCCAAAAACAACAAATAAGATAAACACAAAATGAATGACGACGACGGCGTCGGCTGCGAAGCTATACATGGGCTGATCATTTCAAAATATCCGCCGGCAGCCATCCAATGGCCTTTGCGTGGAGACTTTGGATGTACAGTCTGTCCGCCGTTTCCGTAACGCCTGTTGTTTCCGGATACTTTCCGCTGGGGTCTTGAAGATCGGCGACGATTTTTCCTTCTTCCGTGAAGGCAAAAACGTGTCCATAGGGCTTGGGGATCGGCCATAGGAAAGTCGGCAAACGATAAGTCAGTTTTCGCATCCACGGTGTTGTCGTAATCGTGAACTTCTCAATGGATGGATTCCGGGGTTTAGCAAATCCCAGCCATATTCTTCCGTCAAGACCGCGAGAGAGGTTATCGGGATAGCCCGGCAGATTGTCAAAAAATAGCACCGCGTCTTTTGTGGGTTTTGCGATGTCCCAATCGCGCAAATGCACCGAAATTTTCCAAACGCGGTATTTTCCCGTTTCATTGACAAACAGCCATTGCTCATCTTGGCTTAAGACGACGCCGTTGGCAAAACTAAAACCCTTGGCGATGACGCGTGTGGTCTTCTTTTCAGGGTCGTATTCCAGGATTCTACCCGTGGAGCGCTGTTCCAAAATGTCAATCATACTGGCTTTGAAGACGCCGCCCCAGTCTTTCGGCGCAAAACGGATCGTCGCGTCGCTGAAATAAATTTTTCCGGATTTAGCGACAGCCACTGCATCCGCATAACGGATGGGGTCCCCGTTGACGCGATCGGTCAAGACGGTGATGGTTTTGTCCGGACGGATGGAGATGAGTCCGTGGTCGACGTCGGCGGCGATGATATTTCCCCGAGCGTCAAAATCAAAACCCAAGACATGCCCGTTCGTTTTGACGAAAACTTCCTGTGACGTACCGTCGGGATTCATTCGGAGAATTTTGCCGCTGGCCACGGTGGTATAAAGCTTTCCGTCTTTGCCCATCACAATCTGTTCCGGTCCTTCTTCGCCGCCGAGGGAAATCATATTTAAATGAGACAGTTTGTCGTTGGCCGCGTGATCTCCGTTGTATCCTTTGCATTCCGGCGGAATCCACTGAACCGGATCGATCGGTACCGGCCAGAGTGTCAAATAGCCCAGAAGAACGACGAACACGATGATGACGGCATAAAAAATTTTTTTCATGGATGTTCCTCCTTTCCAGACACGTGTTTTCGGGTTTAAAGCGGGATGTTGTTATGTTTTTTGTCCCATCTGATTTCTTTTTTATCTTTGAGGGCTTCCAAAAGCGAGACGATTTTAATCCGGGTGTCGCGCGGAGAGATAATTTCGTCTATAATGCCCATTTGAGCGGCGAAATAAGGATTATTGAATTGTTTTTCATAAGCGGCGACCCATTCTCTCTTGATCGCGGGATCGGCTTCTTGCGATATTTCCCGGCGGTAGATGATATTGCAGGCGCCTTCGGCGCCCATAACGGCTATTTCCGCGGTAGGCCAGGCCATAACGTAATCCGCGCCGAGTTGTTTGCTGCACATGCCGATGTATGCCCCGCCGTAAGCTTTCCGCGTGATAACAGTAATTTTGGAGACCGTCGCTTCAGCATAGGCATGGAGGAGTTTCGCGCCGTGGCGAATAATGCCCGCCCATTCCTGATCCGTTCCCGGCAAATAGCCGGGAACATCCACAAAGGTCAGAAGGGGAAGATTGAAAGCATCGCAAAACCGGATGAAACGAGACGCCTTGTCGGAGGCGTGAACATCCAAAACGCCGGCTAAAAAACGCGGATTGTTAGCGATCACCCCGACGGGTTTTCCCATGATGCGAATAAAGGCGACAATCATGTTTTGCGCCCAGAGTTCTTGCAATTCAAATAATTCATTGTCGTCCGCGACGGCTTTGATGATTTTCTTCATGTCATAAGCGCGGTTGCCTTTATCCGGAATAATTTTGTCCAATTCCGGGCAGTTTCTTTCAGCGCTGTCTCCGGTATTGAAAACGGGCGGCGACGAATGACAATTGTCGGGTAAATACGAAAGCAATTTTTTTATTTTTTCGATGCCATCCGCGTCATTTTCGGCCACGAGATGACAAACCCCGCTTTTGGAGGCATGGGCGATCGCCCCGCCGAGTTCTTCGTGGCTGACGTCTTCTCCGATGACGGTTTTAGTTACTTCGGGCCCAGTGATGTACATAAAACTGCTTCCTTTGACCATCAAGATCCAATCCGTCAGCGCCGGTGAATAAACGGCGCCACCGGCCGTAGGGCCCATAATGGCGGTAATCTGCGGGATATAGCCGGACGCGATGGTATTGCGGTAAAAAATTCCGCCGTAGCCTTCCAGCGAAGGGACGCCTTCTTGGATGCGAGCGCCTCCTGAGTCATTCAGGGCGACAAAGGGTTTGCGCGCGGCGATGGCCATGTCCATGACTTTCCAGATTTTTTTCGCGTGCATTTCACCGAGGCTTCCTCCGGCGCTGGTAAAGTCCTGAGCCGCCGCAAAAACGGTGCGGCCGTTGATTTGCCCGAATCCGGTAATCACGCCGTCGGCGGGAATGATTTTTTTATCCAGCCCAAAGAGGGTGGAACGATGTTCGACAAAAAGCTGGACTTCTTGGAAAGAGTTTTTATCAAAGAGCAGATCCAATCTTTCCCTGGCGGTGAGCTTGTTTGCATCATGCTGTTTCTTGACGGCGTATTCGCCGCCCATAGCCTGTAGCTGGTGCTTTCTTTTTTCAAATTCATTGATTTTCATCGCGGTGGTGACGTTTTTCAGATCGTCATCATTCATGGATATCTCCGTTTCTTTTATTTTGTATATTTTTAATCTGTGGAATAGAAAATTTCTTGATTATCTTAACCTGTTTGAATTAAAACGGCAAGAAAAAAACAAAAAAATTCATGAAAGAGTCTTTGCCATCATACGATGCGTAATTTTAAAATTGTTCTAGAGTATGACGGAGGAGCCTACTGCGGATGGCAGAGGCAAAAAAACGGCAAAAGCATTCAGCAGGTTTTAGAAGAAGCCGTTCATTTGATCACGCAGGAAAAGGTCGTTGTGACGGGAGCCGGAAGGACGGACGCAGGGGTTCACGCCTTAAATCAAGTGGCGCATTTCAAGAGTAACACGGCTTTGCCGGTCGGCAGAATTCTTCTGGGCGTCAATAGTGTTTTGCCGGCTGATATCGTCATCAAAAAGATTCAAGAGGTTCCCGCTGATTTTCATTCCTTGCGCGATGCAAAGGGAAAAGTCTATCTTTACAGGATATGCAACAGGAAATTACGGCCTGTTTTGGAAAGAGCCTATACTTGGCATGTTGCTTATCCGCTTGATCTCGAAAAAATGAAAGGGGCGGCTTTTTTTCTGCTTGGATGCCATGATTTTTCATCTTTTTGCGCGGCCGGCAGTGATGTTCGGACCCGCGTCAGAACAATTCGGGTGATTCAAATCAGAAAGAAAACCGGAGGAATCATAGAAATTAAACTGGAAGCCGATGGATTTATGAGGCATATGGTCAGAAATATTGTGGGAACGCTCGTCGAGATCGGTCGCGGCAAAATATCCCCGGAATCCATGAAAGCCATCATCGAATCCAGAAACAGGAATATGGCCGGTCCCACCGCTCCCGCTAGCGGATTGTTTTTAAAAGAGGTTAAATACTAAAACATGAAAATACTGCTTTTGGGTCACAAAGGAATGCTGGGAAGCGATTTACTGCTGAGATTTTCACCGGCACATGAAGTCATCGGAATGGATCGTGAGGAGATTGACATTGTTTCTCCCTCCCAATGCAGGGAAGCGATTGAGGCGACGTCACCGGACGTGGTCGTCAATGCCGCGGCTTTTACGAATGTGGATGCATGCGAAACGGAACCGGAAGAGGCCTTTGCGGTCAATGCCCAAGCGGTGAGAAACCTTGCTGTGGCCTGCGACAAGCGTAAAATTCCCTTCGTCCATTTCAGTACCGATTATGTGTTTGACGGGCAAGCGCGAAGTCCCTATCGGGAAGACGATGCGTGCAATCCTCTCAATGTTTATGGGGCATCGAAAAGGCAAGGAGAGCAGTATCTGCAAGCGGCGACGGATCGTTACCTTCTGATCCGGACGTCATGGCTGTTTGGATTGAAGGGGGAAAATTTTGTTGAGGCCATTCTGGAAAAGGCGGAGGCGAAAAATTTTATCCACCAATCCATGAAATATAAAAAAACGGCGGCTTCCAAATCTTCGACACTTGAAGTCGTGGATGATCAAGAAGGATGCCCCACCTACACGAAAGATTTGGCGGCTGCGGTTGATCTCTTGATCCAGTGCGGAGCGCGGGGCGTTTTTCATGTGACAAACCGGGGAAAATGCACTTGGCATCAATTTGCCGTGCAGATTCTTAAAGAAGCCGGTTTTGAAAAGATCAAAGTCATTCCCATTAAATCTGATCGGCTCGAGAGACCCGCTCGGCGCCCGTTGTACAGCGTTTTGAGCAATCAAAAATTTTTCCAGACAACCGGAAAAGCGATGCAACCTTGGCAACTCGCCCTGCAAGATTATCTTAAAAACCGCAGACGATGAAACAATAATTACTTGCGGTTTATTATATTAATATTCTTGACAGTTTACATTATCTCGGCTATTTTAAAACCACAAAAAAACATTCAGGAGAAACGGCATGATCAAGATCAAGTTTATCCAATATGCCTTAGTAGTGTCTTTGTTTTTTCCCAACCTGGGTCTGGCTGCCCAAGAGGAAATGAAAGAACATAAAGTGGTCAAAGGCGATACCCTTTGGGATCTTTCCGGTAAGGAACTGAAAGATCCTTTCCTCTGGCCCAAAATATGGGAGGTCAACAAATGGATCGCCGATCCGCATTGGATTTATCCTGGTCAAATCATCAAGATACCGGTTTATCTTCTGAAAAAAGAGGAAGAAAAGAAAGAAACGCCTCCCCAGGAAGTCGCGCCGGATCAGCGGGACAAAAAGCCTGCGGAACCGCCGAAAGAACAAAAAATGATCATCAAACAGCCACTCGTGAACAAGAACATCATCATGGCCAGCGGTTTTATTTCTAATGACGTTCAGCGCGCCGGAGAAATTATTGATTCTCCGTCGGGAGAGGTTTTATTCGGCAATCTGGACACGGTGTATGTCAACCTGGATCAACCCGCAAAGGACGGTGACAAATTTTACGTTGTCAAAGTAAGCGGTCCCATTGACCATCCCATCACCGGCCGGCAAGTGGGATACATTATCAAAATCAGTGGTGTCATTAAAATGGCGAAAAATTATGCCGGCGATAACGTGGCCAAAATCACGAAATGTTTTCGGGAGATTAACGTGAATGATATTTTGATTCCCTATTTTGAAATGGATGTTCCAATAACAGACGGAAAATTCCGCTATCCCGATCTCAATGGATTGATTTTAGCGGCAACAAGCGATGCAATTTATAATACAATGTTTGATGTCGTCTATCTTGACAGGGGATGCAAGGACGGCATTGAGGTGGGTGATAAATTCAGGACATATGATGTTGGAAAGAGAGCCGTGCAAAACGGAGAGATTCAGGTCATATCCTGCCGCGACCACGATTCGACCGCCATAATCGTGTCCAGCAGTTCTCCGATTTTCCCCGGAAACATATATTCGAATATGGACAGAAGGTAGTTTTCAGACCGCGGGATCAAATCCCGCGGTTTTTATTCGGCCATCAGCAAAAAATTTAATCAAAAAATTAGAATATTATTCTAAGAGGGCGAATTTTATAAAAATTGTGATTAATCGTCCATTGACATAATAAGTTAGATTTTCTATAGTTCTCCAAGTATAAAATCCATAATCAGTGTTAGGTTTATGTATGCTGACGAAGAATAGCCTGATTGAAAGCGGTTCTAATTATTCTCTCCTTTTGAAAAAGTTAAGCATTGTGGATTTTAATACGATCTTTAACCTCACTACCCAGTTTGTGACCAATCAACCCAAAGATGCACAGGAAAAGCTGCACAAAAAGATGAAAGAGGGATCGCTGCCGCCGGGTTCGGCACCCGAAATGTCAATGTACATGCTTTATTATGGAAGGGTCAATTATGAAAGATTGATGAAAGCTTTTGCTTTGATCGAAGAGAATTTCTTTAGGCATGTTGTGGAAATTATTGATTACGGATGCGGCCAGGGACTGGGGGTGATTTCATATTATGATTATGTTTTAGTCAAAAACAAAGAATTATTAAATTCGGTGAAACGCGTGACCCTGATTGATCAATCGGAATTTTTATTGAAACGTGCGGCGTTAAATTCACAGATAATTTTCCCGAAAGCGGAAATTCACACCGTCTTAAAGAAAATTGACGATCTTAAAGCCAATGATTTGATCAGAGATAATGCAACTGCCAAACTTCATATTTTTTCCAGCATCTTGGACAATGAAACTTTCGCCCTGGAGCCCTTGGCCGAAATCATCAAAGAATGTTTTTTCGGATTTAATGCGATCAATCAGTTTGTTTGTGTCGGTCCTTATTCAGGGCCGGATCACCCTCAAACAAAACGCCTGGATGCTTTTCAGAGTCTTTTTAAGACGGATCAAAATGTAAGTCAGAATATTGAAGCCGGCCAGTGGGAGCAGAATTGGACCTGCGCTCTTCGAGTTTTTCAGTCGCGGCTGGATGAGGTTGAAAAACCAAAAGAGGAAAAACCACAAGAGGCGGCTCAGGAAGAAAAGAAACCACAAGAGAAGATTTTGGAAAACTTAGCCGAAGAAGCGCAACCGGAAGAAGCCGTGGCCAGCAATGGTCTTGGCGTTATGTATGAACTTGGCGATGACATCCAGCAAGATGAAGAAGAAGCGCTGAAGAGCTACCTGGAATCGGCGGAAAAAGGAGACAAAATGGCTCAACTTAATTTGGGCCTGATGTATCTTTACGGAGAAGGGACGAAACAGGATGATGTCGAAGCCGCCAAATGGTTACAAAAAGCCGCCGAGCAGGGAGAGGTCGGAGCACAGTACACCCTCGGATGGATGTATGAACAAGGAAGAGGTTTCAAGAAGGACCTCGACGAAGCCGTTAAATGGTATAAATTGGCCGCTCAGCAGGGAGATGAGGGAGCGAAAAATAATCTGGAGAAAATTTATAAACAAGAATCTCCAGCCGGAAAACATGCCGGTAAAGAAAGTGCGGAAGAAAGGATAAAAAAATCTGAGAGAAAGAAAAAAGAAGAGGTAAAAGAAGAGGTAAAAGAAGAGGTAAAAGAAGAGGTAAAAGAAGAGGTAAAAGAAGAGGTAAAAGAAGAGGTAAAAGAAGAGGTAAAAGAAGAGGTAAAAGAAGAGGTAAAAGAAGAGGTAAAAGAAGAGGTAAAAGAAGAACCTCCTTTTGCTGCCGGGGGAAAGGAAGCGGATTGTGAAGCTTATCGCATAGCAGCGGAGCAAGGAGATGTAGAGGCATTAGAAAAACTCAAAATGCTCAGCCGAAGTGGAAATCCCGAAGCGCATTTTCATTTGGCCTTAATGTATGAAGATGGAGAAGGAGTTCCCCAGGATTACTCTGAAGCCGTGACGCATTATCGGAGCGCGGCCGAAAAGGGCTTTGTTGATGCGCAGTTGAATTTGGGATTGATTTATCGCTTGGGTCAAGGGGTAAAACGAGACGACAAAGAAGCAGCCAAATGGTTGATGAAGGCGGCCAATCAAAATTCTAAAGAAGCGCAGTTCTTGTTGGGCTGTTTGTATAGAAGAGGTGAAGGCGTTGCGAAGGATATAAAATTGGCCGTGAAATGGTTTTTGAAGGCGGCACAGCAAAACAGTGCGCCGGCTCAATATCTGCTCGGTTTGTTTTATGAAAGCGGCGAAGGCGTAAACAAAAATTATACGGAAGCGTTTAAATGGTATCTCAAGGCGGCGGAGCAGGGCGAATCAAGAGCGCAGATTGCTTTGGCTTTGCTTTATTTGGATGGGATTGGGGTTGAGAGAGATAAGGCCGAGGCGCGCAAATGGCTTGAGGCGGCCGTCAAAAGCGGTAACCGGCGGGCCGGACGAATTCTTGATGTCATTCAAGAAAAGCGTGGGACCGAGATTAGCCAATACAAAGAAATTGACGCCTGTCGCAGAGCAGCAGAACAAGGGGACGCCGAGGCCCAATTTTATCTCGGGTTGAGATACGAAAAGGGATGGGATGTTCCTCAGGATGAAACGGAAGCGCTCAAATGGTATGGAAAGTCTGCCAGATTGGGAAACCCGAAGGCTCAATGTAATTTAGGTGTAATTTATTTAAATGGAACGGAAGTCAATCAAAATGAAAGCGAAGCGGTGAGATGGTTTTACGCTTCTGCGCGGCAGGGGAATAAGACCGCCCTCAGTAATTTAAAAGTGATGGGCCGCTGGGGTAATGCCTTTGCCCGATACTTTCTCGGCAAACTTTATTTAAACGGAACGAGCGTTCCTTTGGATTTGAATGAAGCCCTCCGCTGGTTCAGGAAATCCGCCGAGGGAGGTTATCTTGAAGCTCAGTATGTCCTGGGAATCTTGTACCGGATGGGCAGAGGAGTGGAGGCGGATGAAAAAGAAGCGTTCCGTCGGCTTATAAAAGCGGCGCAAGCCGGTCATGCCGGCGCACAATTTGAAAGCGGTACGATGCTGTTAAGAGGAGAAGGGACAGAAAAGAATATCAGCGAAGCTCTTGAATTGCTGAAAAAGGCTTTTCAGCAAGGCGATTTTAATGCTCAAAAACTGCTCACGGATGTTTTGCAAGAAACCGAACTGCTGGAAAAGGACGAAAAAGTCGTTGCTTTGCTTGAGGATGCGGCGATCCAAGGCCATTCTGATGTGGCTTGTTTTCTGGGGAAAATGTTTCTGGAGGGAAAGAATGTAAACCAAAGCGATGAAAAAGCCGCCAAGTGGTTGCAAATCGCTGCCGAGAAAGGACATGCCGACGCCCAGTGGGATCTGGGTCTGCTTTATGAAGCAGGAGAAGGCGTTTCTCAGAATGATGAAGAGGCGGCGAAGTGGTTTTCCAAAGCGGCCTGTCAGGGGCATGCTGAAGCGCAATACAAGATGGGTGAAATGTATTCGTACGGCGTGGGTGTTTCCCAGGACGATCAAGAGGCCTTTCGATGGTTTTACAAAGCCGCCCAGCAGGGACATGCGCGTGCCCTTTTGAACCTGGGCGTGAAATATGAAAAAGGCAAAGGCACTGATAAAAACGAAGAAGAGGCCGTTCGCTGTTACCGTAGGGCCGCCCACCAAGGAAACAAGATGGCGATGGCAAACCTTGTTGCCCTCGGTGATCGGGGAAATGCTTCAGCGCAATTCGCGCTCGGTGAAATTTATGATTTGGGATTGGGAGCCGTTCCGGATGATGAAGAAGCCGTTAAATGGTATTACAAATCCGCCCAGGAAGGATATGCTCCGGCGCAACTGCATCTGGGATTGAAATACTTGGGCGGAAACGGCGTGCCGAAGAATGAAGAAGACGCTGTTGAATGGATACGTAAAGCGGCGGAAAATGATTTGCCCGAAGCACAATACCGGTTAGGGGAAATGTATCGGGAAGGGCTGGGCGTGAAACAGGACGACCAGGAAGCCGTGGAATGGCTTCAAAAAGCGGCCGAAAAAGGACATGTCTCTGCGCAGTTTCTGTTGGGCGTGATTTATTACAACGGCGAGGGCGTCGATCAAGATTACACTCAAGCCGCAAAATGGTTCCGTCAGGCCGCCCAGCAGGAAGATGCAAACGCCCAGTGCAATTTGGGGATCATGTATTTAAATGGGAACGGCGTTTCCCGTAATTACGAACAGGCCTTTCACTGGTTATCGAAAGCTGCTGAAAAAGGTGTATCGATCGCCCAGTGCAATTTGGGGATCATGTACCAAAATGGATATGAAGTTCCTCGAGATTACGTTCGGGCGGCGAAATTATACCGGATGGCGGCGGAAAACGGGGTGCCATTGGCTCAGTACCTGCTGGGCTTGTTGTATCTGACGGGAAAGGGCGTCAAAAAGGATGAAGATGAAGCAAAAACGTGGTTTAAAAAAGCCGCCGATTTGGGCTTATCCGAAGCTCAATCCAAGCTTGATGATCTGGATTTGGAAGAAGAATAAAAAGATGAAGCAGGAGACGAAAAAAAGCGGAAATTTTTAAAAAGAAACGGGGAACGGTTTATACATTTTCAAGGGATAAATCATGAAAATAAATCTAACAGTTCAGGAAATCGTCAAATTCGCATATATGACCAAAGACATTATTGAAAATACCTGGGGGAAAAAACTAACGGATGCGCAACTCAACTGTTATCTGGAGTGTTTTTATTCCATTCAGGAAATTCTTGAAGATGTGGATAGAGAATATTTAAAAAAACACGCGCCGCTGGTCCGATTTTTTCTCGAAGGTAAAAGACTGATCAGCAAAAACAACGAACTGCAGTGGGAAAAAAAGATTTAGGACAAGAAAAAATTTAAAAGGAGCATCGCCGTGAGTGAAGAAATATGGCGACAGGCCACGCAGGCTTCCATCAATATGGGCGTCATTCCGATGCCGATAACCGATACCTTGCTGACGCTGATGAAAACGATTGTCGATGAACGGGAAGCCAGGTTCATTTCCCAATGGTCGAAGCCGATGAGCTGGGATGAAATCAGGCAAACGACCGATCTGCGCGATGATGAGTTGGAAAGCATGCTGGAGGCGTTGATGATGAAAGGCGTCATAACCGGCATCCCCAGCAAGACAACGGGCACGGTCGTGTACAGACTTCTGCCGCCCATTCCCGGTTTATTTGAATTCACGTTAATGCGAGGCGAGAAAACCCCCAGGGAAAAAAAGCTCGCGAGACTGTTTCATCAGCTTTTCCGGGAGATCTCCGACATGGTTCAGAATCATTATGAACCGGTTGTCGATTTTCTCAAGACTGTGCCGCCGATCACGAGGGTCATTCCGGTTCAGCAGGAAGTCGGGGCCCAAAAGGATGATGTTTTGCCTTATGAAGACGTCAAAAAAATCATCGAACGATTTGAAAAAATCGCCGTCTCCACGTGTTATTGCCGTCACGAAAAGGATCTTTTGGGAGAACCTTGTCAGGTAACTCGCGAGAGAGAAAATTGTTTTATTTTCGGCCAGACCGCGGAATTTGTCATTCGGTATCGTTTCGGCAGACAGATATCCAAGCAGGAGGCCTTCAACATCATGGAAAAGGCCCGTGACGATGGTCTGGTGCACAAGGCGTTTCACGTCAAGCAGGATATCCGCAACGAGGAATATGCCATCTGCAACTGTTGCCGCTGTTGTTGCGGAACCTTCCAAATTTATCATTTGGGCGGCGCACCGATGCAGACCTACAGCTCATATCTCGCCGAAGTGAAATCGGCTGAATGCACGGGCTGCGGCGTCTGCCTGGAGAAATGTCCCATGGAAGCCGTTCGGATGGCGGAAGATACCGCGGTGATTGATGAGAAAAAGTGCATCGGCTGCGGCGTCTGCGCTCATCAGTGTCCAGCTTCGGCGATTACATTGAAAAGAACCGGCATGCGGGATGTTTTTGTGCCGCCGCCCAGAAAAAAATCCATCAGCTAAGGGAAGCGTAGATCTTGTCCAATCGTATTGTTGTTTTGTCCGCAGAAATCGCCAATAAAATAGCCGCCGGTGAAGTAGTGGAGAGGCCGGCGTCCATCGTCAAGGAGCTTTTGGAAAATTCCATTGATGCCCAAGCGGACGATATCCGGGTGGAGCTGGAGGGAGGCGGTTGTCACAGAATCAAAGTCACGGACAACGGTTTCGGCATTTCTCCGGATGATGTGACGTTGGTGTTTGAAAGGCATGCCACCAGTAAAATTCACGCCTTTGAAGATATTTTCAACGTGCTTTCGTTCGGATTCCGCGGAGAGGCCATGCCCAGCATTGCCGCCGTCGCCCGTGTGGAACTGATGACAAGACGCAAAAATGATTTATCGGGGACGAAAGTGATTGTTGAAGGAGGAACAATCAAAGAGGTTTCACCCGTCGGCTGTCCGCAGGGCACGCAGGTCACGGTCACCAAAATATTCGCCCGCGTCCCCGCGCGCCGGAAATTTCTCAAAACGGAAGCGACGGAGCAGGCCGCCTGCCTGGATGTGATAACCCGCGCGGCGCTTGCTCACCCGCAAATCCGTTTTAAAGTATGGGCCAACGGTAGGGAGGTTTTTAACGCGCCCGAGATCCCGGATATATCGCAGAGAATCGCGATCGTCATGGGGCGTGATTTTGCCGATCATTGTCTGGCCGTTCAGAATCAAAAAGACCGCTTTTTTCTGTCCGGTTTTATCTCCCGTCCTGAATTCACGAAATCGAATTCGAAAAATATTTATTTGTTCGTCAACAAAAGGTTTGTCAAAGATCCAAGCATGACGCATGCCGTTTTAACGGCTTATCGGCAGGTCATCGAACCGCGTCGTTATCCGGCGACGGTGCTGTTTTTGGAACTTCCGCCGAATGACGTGGATGTCAATGTCCACCCGGCCAAGCTGGAAGTCCGCTTCAAAGACAGCCGCAGCGTTTACGATATCGTTTCCCAAACCATCGCGCAGGGCCTCGCCGGCGCGCGCGTATCCGAAGATTCTTTCGTTTATCGCCTCCTGCCGCGGCGGCAAGATTCCCATCCTTATGATTTCCGGAAAAAAGATTTGCCCGCAAACGAAAGCCCCGGTCTGTTTTCCAGAAAAAATATGCAGCAGGCCATCACCGATGATTTGCTGAAACGTTCGGGAGTCTCTGAAAAAACGCCCGATTACGATTCGGCGGTGTTTCGGCCGGAAGAGCCGGCTGCGTTTTCCGATTTAAGATACATCGGGCAATTTGCGAATGCTTATCTCGTGTTTGAAACAAAAGCGGCCTTGGTTTTGATCGATCAGCACGCCGCTCATGAAAGGATCATGCTCGAAAAACTGAAAAAAACGGCCGGAAGGCGAGAGGCCGGCCAGACGCTTCTCCTGCCAGAGGTTGTTCATCTGACGCCGGGAGAATATGCGGTTTTTGAAGCGTCCATCGATTGGATACGGGAGATTGGATTGGACATTGAAGGATTTGGCCATGACACCGTCGTCGTGAGATCGATTCCGGCCATGCTTTCCCATGTTTCAGTGAAGGAAATGATATCCGATATTGTCCAGCAGCTGAAAGATGAAAATCAAGCGTCTTCCCTGGAGGACAAGAAAGATAAAATCCTGGCGTCTTGGGCTTGTCGGGCCGCCATTAAAGCCCATTGCGTCCTTTCTCCCGATGAAGTACGCGCCTTGTGTCGGGAATTGGATGAAACGCCGTTTCGTCTGACCTGTCCGCACGGGCGTCCGGTGAGCATCAGTTTTTCTTTAACCGAAATCGAGAGGTTCTTTAAAAGGAAATGAGAAAGAAAGTCAAAAAGACGCCGGTCGTCATCATCAATTCACCGACGGCCACCGGGAAGACCAAATTGGCCGTTGAATTAGCTTTGGACTTTCGCGGTGAAATCATCAATGCCGATTCCCTGCAGGTTTACCGCTATTTGGATATTGGAACGGCCAAGCCCACCCTGCAACAAAGACAGGCCGTGAAGCATCACTTGATTGACATTTTGGATCCGGACGAAGAATACAACGCAGCCTTGTTCGCCCGGCAGGCCAGAGAAGTGATTGCCGACTTGGAAAAGTTGAAGAAACCGGTTTTTGTGGTGGGGGGAACCGGTTTGTACATTAAGGCGCTGCTTAAGGGAATCATTGCCACGCCTCCCGTTGATGAACAAATCAGGAACCACTACCGGAGCCTGCGCGAAAGCCAAGGCAAAGCCTATCTTTACGATTTGCTCAAGAGCCGCGATCCCGCCGCCGCCGAGAAAATCAATCCCAATGACTCGGTGCGCGTGATCAGAGCCTTGGAAGTTTTGGATCAAACCGGCGAATCCATTACCGTCAAACAACAAGAACATTCATTCGCGGATTCTCCTTTTGCTTCTTACAAAGTGGGTCTTTCCGTCGATAGAGAAGATTTGAAGCGACGAATCATCGCGCGTACGGAAAGAATGATCGACGAAGGTCTTTTGGAGGAAGTGGAAAAAATTCTGGATATGGGATATTCGGAAAATCTCAAACCGTTGCAGTCCCTGGGGTATAAACAAATGATCGGTTTTATCCGCCGCAGGTATAGGTGGGATGAAGCGATTGAATTGATTAAACGCGACACGTGGCAGTATGCCAAACGGCAAATGACGTGGTTCGGGGCGGATAAGGAAATCCATTGGTTTGATTCGGACGCCGTCGAGGATATTATCAGAAACGTAAAAAAATTCTTAAAGAATAACGCTGATTTATTAAAATAAAAACGCGTGATATCGCTTGACTTGAGAGGATTCTGAAGCTATGGATATCGCAAGTTTTCGTGAGCGCTATGGCAGCTAAAGAAAATATAAGAAAATACTGCGGACTCATGGTTTGCCTTGCCGTTTTGTCCGTTGTCTGCTCCTGCGGAAAAAAAACGGTTTATCCCATGAATCAATTGGATACTCCTGATCATCATGTCTACGCGGGACTTAAGCTCCTGGATCTGGGCAAATATGACGACGCCCGGAGAGCCTTTCGCATGGCCAGCAAGACCGATCCCGACTGTTCCAAAGCATATAGCGGCATGGCTCTTGTGGATATTGTCGCGGGAAATCCGGATATGGCCCTGGGAAATTTGGATTTAGGACTGAAAAAAGCGAAATCCGATGAAGACAAGCTTTTTGCGCATACGGCAAAGATCCGTTATTTCATTTCGAATCGATCCGATCCTCATTGGCTGGAACTTTCCCGTAAGCAATATGATGAGGCTGTTGCGATCAATCCCCGATACGCGCCTGTATACTATTACATGGGACTGGCATACAAAGAGGCTCTGAATTTTGACCTCGCGGAACAAATGTTTCGGAGCGTCCTTGATCAGAAGACCGAACACGTTTCCGATGCCAAGCAACAGCTGGATTTTCTGCTGAAATTGAAGTCTGTAAAGCCCGAGTCGTTATTGGGGGCCAAAATAGCCCTCAGGGACCGGATGACAAGGGCGGATTTTGCGGCTCTCCTCGTGGAGGAACTTAAAATAAAAGAGATCTGCAAAAGGCAAGCGAACGAGCCGTCACCGCCGGAAACAAAGATTGAAGCGCCAAAGAATATTTCCCCCGGCGTTCTTCCAGAGCAAGAGAGAAGTCAGGTTGTCGTTTTGGCGCAGACGAGCGCGAAAGCGAGAGATATCGCCGATCATCCCCTGCGCAAGGAGATTGAAGAAATCCTGGAGATTGGAATCAACGGTTTGCAGGTTGACTCCAGGGGGAATTTTAGGCCCGATGAAATTATTTCACGCGGGGAACTTGCCGTATCTTTGGAAGACATCATGACAAAAGTAACCGGCGAGAAGGATCTGGCCGCTGTATACGTCAGTTCCAAATCTCTTTTCCCCGATGTGCCTTCCGACATGCCTTATTTCAAATCTATCATCGCCGTGGCTTCCCAGGATGTCATGCAAGCGAAGGATCCGGCGACAAGAGAGTTTGCGCCTTTAAAACCGGTGTCCGGTCTTGAGGCTCTTTCGATTGTAGACAAGTTAAAGAAAAAATTAAAAGTAAATCGTTAACATATTGATAATCAAGGCAAAATAAAACGCATAGTTATTTTTAAAGGGAGTATAAGAAGTAAATGATCCGAAGGGAATTAGCAAAATCTTTTGAACCGAATGAAACTGAAAAGAGAATCTATGAATACTGGCAGAAAAATGATTTATTCAAAGCCGAAGACAGAAGCGACAAGCCTCCTTTTTCCATTGTGATTCCGCCCCCCAATGTGACAGGGATGTTGCATATGGGGCACGCGCTCAACAACACGCTTCAAGATATCGTTATCCGCTTCAAAAGAATGCAAGGCTATAATACGCTGTGGATGCCCGGGACCGACCACGCGGGCATCGCCACGCAGAACGTTGTCGAACAGCAATTGCTCAAAGAGGGAATTTCCCGCCATGAATTGGGACGAGAGAAGTTTATTGCGCGCGTCTGGGAATGGAAGGAAAAATACGGCGGCGTCATCATCAATCAATTGAAGCGATTAGGGTGTTCATGCGACTGGAAGCGGGAACGATTCACGATGGACGAGGGTCTGTCGCGAGCCGTGCGGGAAGTATTCGTCCGCCTTTACCATGAAGGGCTCATTTATCAGGGGGATTATATTGTCAATTGGTGTCCCCGGTGTCATACAGCCATATCGGATTTAGAAGTTGAGTTTACCTCAAGCGCGAGTTTTCTCTGGAATCTGCGTTATCCCATGGAGGATGGCCAGGGCGAAATCATTGTCGCGACGACCAGACCGGAGACCATGCTCGGGGACACGGCGGTTGCCGTCCATCCGGATGATAAAAGATACGCGGATAAAGTGGGAAAGTTCGTTATTCTTCCTCTCATGAACAGGAAAATACCGATTATCGCCGATGAGTATGTCGCGATGGATTTCGGTTCGGGAGCGGTCAAAATCACCCCCGGTTCCGATCCGAACGATTTCGCCATCGCTCAAAGGCATCAACTCGAGATCATCTCCGTCATGGATGGTCACGGAAAGATCAACAAAAACGGCGGTGCGTATCAAGGGCTGGATCGCTATGAAGCGCGCAAAAAGGTCCTTGCCGATTTGGAGAAAGGGGGATATCTCGTCAGCACCGAACCCTATGTGCACAATGTCGGCCAGTGTTATCGCTGCAAAACGGATATCGAGCCCATGGTGTCCAAGCAGTGGTTCGTGAAAGTGAAACCGCTGGCCAAGCAAGCCATCGCGGCGGTTGTGAAGGGCAAAACAAAAATTATCCCCAAAACATGGGAAGCGACCTATTTTGACTGGATGAATAATATCAGGGATTGGTGCATTTCCCGCCAACTTTGGTGGGGACACCGAATTCCCGTCTGGTATTGTCAAACCTGCGGCAAGGTCATCGTTTCGACCGCCGATCCTGACAAATGTCCCGAATGTTCCGGAACTTCGCTGAAGCAGGATGATGATGTTCTTGATACCTGGTTCAGCTCGGCCTTATGGCCGTTTTCCACTTTGGGCTGGCCCGAAAAAACTCCGGCGCTGGAAACTTTTTATCCGACCTCTCTGCTGATCACCGGATTCGACATTTTGTTTTTCTGGGTCGCCCGCATGATGATGATGGGCCTTTATGTCATGAAGGACGTGCCTTTCAGGCATGTTTACCTGCACGCGCTCGTGCGGGATGAAAAGGGCGAGAAGATGAGCAAGTCCAAGGGGAATATCATCGATCCTCTTTTAATGATCGACCGCTTCGGCGCCGACGCTTTCCGTTTTACGCTTGCCGCTTATACCGCTCAGGGCCGGGACGTTCGCCTTTCCACCGAACGCATCGAAGGCTATAAATTTTTCGTTAATAAAATATGGAACGCGTCGAAACTGACGTTTTCTCACTTGGCCGACGCCGAAAAATCGGCAAATTCCACCGAGGACTGTTCGTTGCCAGACCAATGGATCAAGGTAAAACTCAACAGGGTCATTGAAGAAGTGACTCAGGGGCTGGAAGAATACCGGTTCAATGACGCCGCCGCCGCTCTTTACCGTTTTGTTTGGCATGAGTTCTGCGATTGGTACCTGGAACTGACCAAACCTATTTTTTACGGAAAAGATGCGCCGGAAGAACGCAAGGCGGCTCAGCAGACTCTCCGAGCCGTTTATGAAAGGATGCTCCAGCTGTTGCATCCCTTCATGCCTTTTCTGACTGAAGAACTTTGGGGGATATTGCAGGGAAGCGATCAGCATTCCATTATGGTCAGCCGCTTTCCCCAAGTGCAGAAAGATTGGGACGACAAGCAGGCGGAAAAAGAAATGGAACTGATCATGGAGGTCATTACGGCGGTACGCAACATTCGGGGCGAAATGAGAATCGCGCCGTCCAGGAAATTGAAAATATTGATCTTCGCTCCCGACGAAACAACGACGGAACTCGTAAAAACCAGCAGCCGTTATATCGTCAATCTGGCCAATCTCGAGTCGGTGGATGTGGGCGCGAACGTGGAGGAACCCAAGGGCGCGGCCACGGCCGTTGTCGGATCTCTGAAAGTATTTGTTCCGTTGATCGGCGTTGTAGATATTGCGGGAGAAAGACTGCGCCTGGAAAAGGAAATGGCCAAAGTGTCGAAAGACCTCGAGATCAGCGCGAAGAAACTTTCCAACAGAGATTTCTTGAGCAAGGCTGCTCCGGAGGTTGTTCAGAAAGAAGAGGCCAAGGCGAAGGAACTGAAGGAAAAATATATTGTTCTGGAGACTGCGCTGAAACGTCTCGCAAAAGTGTCTTCTTAAATCATTGACCAGAGGCAGGATGATTTCAAAAGAAGTCAAAAAAATTATCACAAATGCGCTGGCGGAAGATATCGGAAAAGGCGATTTGACTACGAAGGCGATCGTCAGGCGCGACCAAAAAGGCCGAGCGGCGGCTTGGGCGAAAGACGATTTTGTCGTTGCAGGCTTGGATATTTTTTTAGAGGTATTTAAAACGCTCGACAAAAAAATCATGTTTCGGAAAAAACTTTCCGACGGTTCGGTTGCCCATCCCGGCGAAATCATCGTGGAAATCTCGGGGTCTTTAACATCGATCCTTCAGGCGGAGCGGGTCGCTTTGAATATTTTCCAACGCATGTGCGGCATTGCCACGCTGGCGTCGCGATATGTCAGGGCTGTCAGAGGCACAAAGGCGAAAATTCTGGATACCCGCAAGACGGCCCCCGGTTTGAGAATCCTTGACAAAATGGCCGTCCGTTTGGGAGGCGCGCAAAATCACCGTTTCGGTCTTGATGACGGCGTTTTAATCAAAGACAACCACATCGCAGCCGCGGGCGGCATTCCCAGGGCGGTTGAGCTGATGCGAAAGAAATCCCCGCTGGGGATGAAAATCGAAGTGGAAACCAGAAATTTCCAAGAAGTGAAAGAGGCCCTTCAATGCGGCGTGGATATCATTCTGCTCGACAATATGACCGTTACGGATATGAAAAAAGTGGTCGATATCGCCCGGGGCCGAGCCTTGCTGGAAGCATCCGGCAACGTCAATTTGTCGAATGTTGCAAGGATCGCCCGGGCGGGGGTTGATTTCATCTCCGTCGGAGAGCTCACCCACTCCGTTCGGGCCGCCGATATTTCCTTGAAAATCGAATCTCACTCCTAGTATGAAATTCCCGCAAGGCGCGAGCAAATTTTTATGGGTTATGACCTCGCATTTCTCAAAGAAAAACTCAAAGATTCTCCCTTAGGCGCTCGTTTGATTTATTATCAAGAGACGTCATCCACAAATGACGAAGCATTTTCGCTTGCGATGCAAGGCGCAGAAGAAGGGACAGCCGTGTTGGCGGACGGTCAGCGTCGGGGGAGGGGAAGATACCGGCGAACGTGGCATTCGCCGCCCGGGGAAAATATCTATCTGTCCGTCATTTTGAGGCCCTCGCGGCCGCCTCAAGAGGCTTCCCGTATACCGATTTTCGCCGGCGTGGCTATAGCGGAGACGATCGGTCGTTTTTGTTCAAAGGAGGTCTCTTTAAAGTGGCCGAACGACGTCTTGCTGAGAAGCAAAAAGGTTTGCGGCATTCTGTGTCAATCAAAGATAGCTGACGGTGAGATTTGTTTTATCGTGGTGGGCATCGGGCTCAATGTGAACACGCGGCCGGAGGATTTTCCCGATGAAATCAGCTGCACGGCCACTTCCATGTCGGCGGAAACCGGTGTTTGTCTAAAACGAGAGGACGTGATCATTATCCTCTTTGAAAATCTCGCAAAATGGTATAAAAAACTTTTAACAACAGGCTTTGAAGACATTAAAGCGGCGTGGATGGAAAAAACGAACATGATCGGAAAACATATCAAAGTAAGTTGCCTGGACGAGGTGATCACGGGAAAAGCTCTGGGGATCGACGACGACGGTTCATTGAGGCTCATGAATGAAAGCATGGAAATGATCACCATCTCCGCGGGCGACGCGACCGTCTTAAAGGAGTAATGCGTTATGCTGCTGGTGATAGACGTTGGCAATACCAACACGGTTTTGGGACTTTTTGACGAAGACCGTTTAATTCACGATTGGCGTATCCGCACGGAAATTGATCACACCATTGATGAATACGGCGTGCTGATTTATAATTTGTACCAGTCCAGCAGAATGAAGGCCAGCGAAATCAGGGCCGTCTCGGCGATCATCATTTCCTGCGTCGTGCCGCCGATGCTGAACATCCTGGAGCCTCTCTGCATCAAGTATTTCAATGTCAAACCTTTGATCGTGGGGCCGGGGATAAAAACCGGCATGCCGATCTTTTACGACAACCCCAAAGAAGTCGGCGCCGACAGAATCGTCAATGCGGTGGCGGCGTACAACAAATACAAGAAGGAATGCATTATCGTCGATTTCGGGACAGCCACCACGTTTGATTATGTGTCCCCGAAAGGGGAATACATGGGAGGATGCATCGCGCCGGGGATTGTCATTTCCAGTGAAGCCTTGTTTGAAAAAGCGTCAAAACTGCCGCGAGTGGAATTCAGCAAGCCCAGAACGGTCATCACCAAGGATACCGTAAGCGCGATGCAGGCGGGGATTATGTATGGTTATGCCGGTCTGGTGGACGGCATCGTCACCCGCATGAGGAAAGAAGCCAAAACCAATCCCCTGGTCATCGCGACCGGCGGGCTGGCACGCATCATTGCGGCGGAAACAAAAACGATCGAGATCATTGAAGAGATGCTCACGCTGGAAGGCCTGCGCATCATTTACCATCTCAACAAGAAATGATTTATGTTGAACGTCGGGTTGACAGGAGGAATCGCTTGCGGAAAATCAACGGTCGCGAGAATGCTTTCCCAAAAAGGCGCCTACGTGATTGATTTCGATAAGCTTGCGCATGAGGTGCAAAAGCCCTACAAGCCGGCCTGGCGGGAAGTGGTGGCGTATTTTGGGAAAGACATTCTGGATGCCGACCAGAAAATCGAACGGACGAAATTGGGGAAAATCGTCTTTTCGAACAAAAGCAAACTCGAGGCGCTCAACCGGATCGTTCATCCTTTCGTTTATCGGGAGTGGCATCGCCAAGTCGAAAAAATTGTGCAGGACGACAAACGAGCGATCATTATCGCCGACGTGCCGCTTTTGTTCGAAGGCAAGATGCAGCATCTTTTTGATGTGACGATTTTGGTGCTTATTGAACCGGAAGAACAGATTAGGCGATTGATCAGGAGAAATAAAATCACGGAACCCGAGGCCCGGAAACGATTAGCCTGTCAGTGGCCCATCAAAGATAAAATCGCTTTGGCGGATATGGTCATCGACAACCGGGGATCTCTTTGGGAGACGCAGTCTCGGGTTGATAAAGTTTGGCGGCAGCTCAAGCAAAAAGAAAAACAAAAAATCAATGATGGAGGAAACATCGATGATTGAAAAAAACGTCAAGACGGATTTCAGTTCCAAAATTTCCGAACCGGTGATCGGCGAAGGCACCTTTGTACATCCCCTGGCCGCGGTGATCGGCCATGTGGTGCTCGGTAAAAACATCATGGTCGCGCCGACGGCTTGCGTGCGAGGCGATGAAGGACAGCCCCTGTTTGTGGGCGATGATTCCAACATTCAGGACGGCGTGGTGATTCACGCGCTGGAAACCCAGCTAAATGGCGAGCCCGTTGAAAAAAACCTGGTGGAGGTCGCGGGGAAAAAGTACGCCGTTTATGTCGGATGCAGGGTTTCGCTCGCTCATCAGGTTCAGATACACGGTCCGGCGGTGGTGATGGATGATACTTTTGTGGGCATGAAAGCTTTGGTGTTCAAATCCTTTGTCGGCAAAAACTGTGTCATTGAACCCGGCGCCATTTTAATGGGAGTCCGTGTGGCGGACAAGCGCTACGTTCCCGCGGGATCGATCGTCAAGACCCAAGCCGAGGCGGACGCGCTTCCGCCGATTACAGAGGATTATCCCTTGAAAAACATGAACCAAGGCGTCCTGCACGTCAATCAATCGCTGGCCAAGGGGTATCTGACGGCGGCGGGGAAATAAAATCATTCCGAACAAGCACGGGAATCCATGTTGCCTGAAGTCAAAAAATCAGCGGAGAAATTTTCCGGGAACCGTTGTCTTTCCTGCGGGACGTCAAAGAACATGGGGAACCGACGGTATTGCTCAGTCAAATGCCGTCAGAGTCTCCGTCAGAAATTGAACATGAAAAGCGGATTGCTGCAGGCGCTCAACACCCGATTCGCCACTTTTTATTTTTCGGAAGAAAAGATTGTTTTGGACATCGTGCCCTATGGCGTGAAAAGAATTTTCCGCTATTCGGTCCGGCGCACGGACGGAAGATCGCCGGCTCATGATTTCAACGAAATGACCAATCACTTGGGCGAGGCATGGTGGAAAATCTCCCGAAAGACGAATAAAAATTATTTGGCTTCCCAACACGTTTTAAAAATGGCGGTGCAGTTATCGCTGGATGAATGCGGCATGCGTGCCAGGATGAACAGAATCCCGACGGTTAAAAAGGAATCATTGCAATGGCTGGGGCTCGATAAAGCCGATCTTTCCTTGCCGGAATTGAAATCCGTCGTCAAAAGCGCTTACCGCCTGCAAGTCAAGATTCATCATCCCGACGCAGGAGGAAGATCCGCCGATTTCCGGAAACTTCACGCCGCCTATCAGGACGTCTTGCGCTGGGCGGAGAATCCCGTGTTTATTCGCCGGCGCGGATTTCCGGATAAATGGTTCTACAGCGGCGAAACGAAAAGATGGGTTCAGCCGACTCCCGCCCGCAGATAGGCTAGCGCATGGCTTCCAGATCTTGCGGCGTGTTGATGTTTTTGAAGAGTTTTTTCCCCGGATCAAACTTAGAGATTTCGTCTTCGGTGATTTTCAGCAGCTTCATGTCTTTGTAAAAGCCGTCGACTTTCAATTTATCCGACAGCAAACCTTTTTCAATCGCGGGCAGGCATCGTCGCGAATAAACGGCGTGCAGCGGCTGAAAACCGTCGGAAGCAACGGGAACGACAATGTCATAATCATCTGTTCGCGAAAGCAGGTGGCGAATGAATCCTTCGTTTAAATACGGCATGTCGCATGCGGTAACAAAAGCGTGCGAATGGCGGGCAAAGAACAAACCGGCATGAATACCGCCCAGCGGACCTTTGTTTTTATAAATATCCGTTGCAATCGCCGCTTCCGAAAATTGCAGATAGGCATTGGGATCGTTGGCGACAATGATGATTTCCGAAAAAATATTTCTGTAAATGGACAACGTATGCTCGATGATGCTTTGTCCATTGATTTCCAAAAACGCTTTGGGCGCTCTCATGCGGGTGTTTTTTCCGCCGGCAAGAATAATGCCGGTGAAGTCTTTTTTTGCGGATGTCGCGCCCATTCCGATCATGGATTGATTAATGCTTCCCCTCGATTTGTCCGCCGTGCTGAAATCTTAAAACATTCAGCATGAAGATTTCCAGTTTGTTGACAATGCCCGGAGGCAGAAGATTCCCGTCGATTTCAATGGAAATGACGGGATATTTCCGTTCCCGGGCCCAGGGCGTTAAAACGCCTTCGATGACCCGTCCGATTAGGCAAGCAAAAGGAGAAATGTTGACGATGCCGCAGTAGCCGTCCATCATGGCCGTTGCGGCCACGCCGCTGGAGATGCTGATTTCCGAATAAAGCTCGTGGCTGACGAAGTGCTTTTCCGTGTTGGCCATGATTTCATCCATGTTATGAGGAGCGTTGGGCAACAATTGGGAAATGGATAATGCCCGGCGTATTTTCCTTTCCACGTTTTTTTTGTAGACATGTTCGATTTTCCATTGAATCATATCGGCAAATTCCCGGGAAAAGGGTTGTTTGTACCATGGCAACAGCTTCAATTTTTTATTCAGTTCCAATTTGCGGATGAAATCGCAGTAGTAGACCCATTCAGCGACATTGGAAACTTTGGCCATAATGCCGTTTTGGCTGAATAGGTCAATTAGCTGATCTACGGCGAAATCGTCACGTCTTACGTATATTTCGCCTATAATCAATATCTTGGGGCATTTATCTAGATTTATCTTTAATGGTATTTTGGCGATTTCGCGAGCAATTTCTTCAAGCAAAGGAAGAAGTTTTGTGATATCTTTTTCAGCCTGCTTGATCATTTTGTGCCATAGTTGATTGTAAGTTTCAAGCGCCTTTTGAGGGTCTGCCGCACAGGTTCGCAGTGCCGTTTCGATGTCCTTCATGTAATCGCTGATCATGATGGACCACCAAGCGTATTTGGAAAATTCCGGACCCAGTTCATTGTATGAGTTGTCAGAATCCAGGGTAAAAACGACGACATTTTCCATTCGAATGTCCTTAAATAAATTTTCATAAAAGACAAAATACTGTCCGGTACGACACGGTCCCGTCGTGGTGGGCACAAAAAGCAGGTAAATTTCGTCCTTGCGGTATTCTTCGGAGGAAAGGTATCTCAAAACGCTTCCCAAAACGAGATGAGAAGGCAGACATTCCTTGCCGGAGGCATGATTGCGCGCCATTTGAAGCGTATAAACATCCGGTACGGGCATCGCGACGGCGTTAATTCCCAATCCGCGCAGAGTCGCGCTGAGCAGTTCCACGCCAAGACGTCCCATGCTCGATAGGAGAATCTTTACGCGCGGATTGTTTCGTATGGGGATTTTTTCGCCGCTGAATGTGTTTTGAATGTAGATACCTTCGCCGGCTTTGTTGATGAAACGAAGGCCGTTGTCGTATCGCTCTTCTTTCATGTCCGTCAGTTTCGAGCGGTACCCTTCAATGATATCCAGAAACGCTTCGATCCGGGTGTCTATGCCGGCGTCGGCGGTATGGGAATCAAGTTCCAAAATCAGAAACGGTTTGACGCCCATCATCCATTTTAGATAGTGCAGCATGAATGAATCCGGCGCGCAGGAAAAATTTGAAATGAATGTGACGTAAATATTCTCTTCGTCCTTGATCAAGCGGGCCGCTTTCATGTCCTGTTGCCCGTAATACCAGTACATGTTTGGATAAATGGGCTTTTCGGCGAAAGGCAGGATATCAAAGGGAATGACGCAATAGCCCCGCGAAGTGTATTTTTTGGGAATCCCCATATTGGCGTCAGCGGTAAAAGAATTATAGGGACGTCCCAAAATGGCGATGGCCGGCCTCTTGGCGCGGCGGGCTTCCGTCAGCGCCTCTTGGCCCAGCAGGGCGAATAAATGAAAGCATTCCATTTGTTTTTTGTAGGCCCTGAGGAATGCCTTCTTTGCTTCGCTTTCATTGAAGCCGAGTTGCCGCGCGATATCCAGGAAAGGTTTTGCGGCTTTGTCCGGTCCGTTCCGGAAACTTATAACCGGCGTAAGATATTTGTCCGCGGGAATTTCCGGAAATGCTTTCTTGATGTAGTAGGGAAGGGATTGCGTTATCGGACAGAAATTGGCCGGAGCGTCGAGTTCATAACTTTCCATATCACGAAAGTGCGGCAAAAAAACGTAATCGGCTCCTTGGTTGATGACATCCTGCATGGCGCCGTGGGCGATCTCGGCCGGGAAGCAATAGTTGCTTTCGACGCGGGCGGTGCCTTCAGAAGGAATGGAATCGGAAAGAAAAGTTCTCACGCCCAAAAGATGAAAAAACCATGAATAGAGCGGCCAGAGTGTGTAAACGGAAAAACATTTGGGGATGCCGATCACGATGTCCTTTTGGATGGTAAGCTTTGCCGGATCGGGGGCGCAACGGTTGAACAAAATTTCGTTGCGCCGATCGATATAATTAAAGACTTCGGATTCGTCGAAAACGTTCTTTTTGCGGATATTGGCGTATTTGTTACACCGGCCGCCGAACATGTATTTGTGGCCGTTGACGTTCAAAATGCGAATCGGGCAGAAATTGTCGCAGCTTTTGCATTTGAATTCCTTTTCGTAGAGGATGTCGGTGGCCAAAACGGCATCCAGATCATAGGAACTCTTGGCGAGAAATCCTTCCTGAAATTTCTGTTTGGCCAAAATGCCCACGCCGAAACAACCCATCAATTCGGGATCCGGAGGCACCAAAATCTCCTTGTTTAAAAGCATGGCGAAAGCTAAGGGGACGGCGCTGTTTTTGGCCACGCCGCCTTGCAGCACGATGTGGCTGCCGATGGTGCGATTTCCCACGACGCGGTTTAAGTAGTTGGATACTATGGACGTCACGATTCCCGCGGTGATGTCTTCACGCGAAGCGCCCTGTTGAATCGCGTTGCGGATGTCGGAATTGATGAACGCCGAGCAATGCTCGCCGAATTTTAGAGGCGCTTCGGCCGACAAGGCGATGTCGCCGATGAGGGATGCGTCCAGAATATTCAGATCTCCCTGCGCCGATTCTTCAAGAAACGAGCCGGTTCCGGCGGAACAGGCTTCATTCATGGCGTAATCGATGGGAACTTTATTTTTCAGATAAACATATTTGGCGTCTTGGCCGCCGATTTCAAAAATGGTGTCAATATTATCCCTGTAAAAAGTAGTCCCAACGGCATGAGCGATGATTTCATTGTAAACGGCGGGCGTTTCCAGAAAAACCCCCAAAATTTCCCGCGATGAGCCTGTCGTTGCGGCCAGAGTAATGCTTATTTTTTCGTTGCCGATGTCTTGCTGAATTTGCTTTTTTATTTCGGCCAGGCATTTTTTCAGCGCGCCCACGGGATCGCCGTGGGTGCGGCCGTAGAACGAAGCGGTGATTTCGTTGGTTTCCATGTCAATCAGGCAGGCCTTGGTGGTTGTCGAACCTCCGTCAACGCCCAGAATATACTCACGGCCGGGCTTGACCCTTCCTTTTTGCGAAGGCAGGTAGATCACCTTGCCTTGGGCTGTTTTCAGGCTTTTGAATCTTTTGAACAAAACATGACTTTCTTTAAATAAACGATCCAAAGGGGGCAGGGGGCTGCCTTCATTTCGCGCTAATATGGCGGCGCCGTAAGCCTCAAGATAAGGCGCGCAATCGGGCACAACGAATTCCACCTGCGGCATTTTTTCACGGATAAATTTGACAAGGTACGGATTCTGCGTCACGCCGCCGGACAAAAGGACCTTTCCAGTTTCTATGCGGGCTTTTTTGAGAAATTCAACGACCTTGAGGGCCATGACATCGCTCAAGGACAGGACGATATCGCCAGGCTTGGCTTCGCCCTTGTTGAGTCTGTGTGTGCAGTCGCTTTTCATGAAAACCGAACAACGCGACGAGAGTTTCAAAACGCGGCAATCCGGCGGAAGGCGGTGAATGTCGGCCAGCGTCATGTTCATGCGAGCCAGCTGCTGTTTAAAGAACTCCCCGGTGCCTGAAGCGCATTTGTTCCCGGAAAAACTTGTGATGATTTTCTGGTTGGAATCCACGGTATAGACAGTCAAGTTCTCGCCGCCCATTGAAACCAAAGCGTCAACTTTAAAGGCAAGGCTCTGAAGGGTTTTTTCGAGGCAAATAGGTTCAATGACGCTTTTAATCTGAAGAAGATTGCGTCCCTCCGTGCCCGTGGCGAGCGCTTTGACCTCTTTCGGGATGGGGTTTTCCGTGATGATTTTTTTCAGCGTGTTGACGAAGTTGCCTTCGTGGGGCTCAATTCGGTTTAAAACAATCTTGTCGTTTTCGATCAAAACAATCTTGACGCTGGAAGAACCGATGTTGATCCCGAGTTGATGCATAAACCGCCTCTTCACTTCTTCGGGGTGTTCGCCGTTTTCTAATACGGCTGTTTATTTTAAACAACCCAAGGGTTGGAATGCAACCCCCAAATAGCCTCGTTTCCGAATTTACCGCGAATAAAAACGGGAAATTTTGTCGGCACAAAGATTTCCCGTTTTGATATAACTAAATTCGATTTGGTTGAATCAAGTTAAATTAATGGCCTTCCTCCATTGCGCCGGCGATGTACATCATCGACAGAAGCATGAAAACCAATGTCTGCACTAGCGAGGTGAAGATCATCAGAACAAAAACGGGCAGTGGAACGAAGTAAGGCACCAGAAATAAAACAACCAGCAAGACAATATCTTCACCCTTGATATTGCCGAAGAGCCGGAAGGTCAGAGATAAGGGCCGGGAAAGATGGCTGATGATTTCAATCGGCAACATTAAAGGGGTGAGCCACCACACGGGTCCCATAAACTGCTTGAAGTATTTTAAACCGTGATTCCTGACGCCTACGACGTGTGTGGATAGAAAAACCACCAACGCCATTCCGGCGTTCGTATTGATGTTGGCCGTGGGGGATTCAAATCCCGGAATCAAACCCAGAAGATTGGATGTCAGAATGAACAAACCCAACGTTGCGATCAACGGAAAGAACTTTCTGCCGTTGTGTCCCATGATTTCATTGAGCAGGGCATCAAAACCACCGAGAATGACTTCCATTACGTTTTGTGCCTTTCCAGGATAAACGGATAGGCGCCGTGTCGCCAAAAAGCCGAAAAGAGCCAGAAGCACAATGACAAAAATCGTGTAGGTGACGTGTTCCGGCAAATACTCGTTTTCCAAAAAAAGCAAGGGATGCATATTCTATTTAACCTCCTTGAGAAAGTTATTTTTCGTCAGGCTGATGATGGTGATGGCGATAAGATTGATGATGACCACTGAAAGTCCGATAATCAAACCGATGACATTGACGGTGTCATTGGTAATGAGAAAATACAAAACCACGCCCGTCAAGGCCAGGCGCAGAAGATACTTGACCATGATGGACCCCTTAACGCTTCCGACTTTTTTGCCGAATGCGTCACACAAACTTTTTTCCATCCAGTAGAAATTGACGATGCTGATAAATCCGCCGATGAGAACACCGAAAGAGAACTTATAATGAGCAAAACAAAGCGAGGGAAAGAAAATGACGGCAAGAATAATCCAGTTACTGAATTCAATTCTTTTTTGCAGTGGGTCTTTGACGATGAGGTTCACTTTTTAAACTCTTTATAATTTGTTCTTCGTCTGAAAAATTTCTTTTTATCAACACGTATATATTTCTGAATCCGGAAGCGATGCCGATCAATAAAAAGATAACCGAAAAGGTATGACCGGAATCAAATTTTTTATCTAAATAAACCCCCAGTAAAAGACATCCAAAAACCGCCAAGACCATCGCTATGCCGACCGTGCTGGCAAAAGCCATTTGCATGGCATATTTCCGAAGGTCATTATCCATTTACCGAGGCATCCTTTAACATGATTGAGACTGCAAGTCAATAAAAATATGACCGGCGTTCATGATTTGATTAAGTGTCTGTTTTCTTTATACCATTTAATTGTTTTCTTTAGGCCGGTATCTATGTCCGTTTTTGCGACAAATCCGAATTCATTTTTTGCTTTCGTGGTGTCCAGCATGCGTTTGGGCTGACCGTCAGGCTTGGATGTATTCCAGATAATTTTCCCTGAAAAACCAGTCAATTTCACGATCTTTTCCGTAAGGTCTTTGATAGAAATTTCAAAGCCGGTTCCAATGTTTACCGGCTCGCTTTTGTTGTATGACAAGGTGGCCAGGTAGATGGCTTCGGCGGCGTCTTCCACGTAAAAAAATTCCCTCGTTGCTTTTCCCGTTCCCCAGACTTCAATAAAATCTTGTTTGTTGTCCATTGCGTCGAAACATTTTTTGATTAAGGCGGGGATGACATGCGACGAGCGCGGATCGAAATTATCGCCCGGTCCGTATAGATTTACCGGAAGCAAAAAAATTGAATTAAAACCGTACTGTTGACGATAAGCCTGAGATTGAACCAACATCATTTTTTTCGCCAGTCCATAGGGGGCGTTCGTTTCTTCCGGATAACCGTTCCAGAGGTCTTCTTCTTTGAAGGGGACGGGTGTGAATTTTGGATAGGCGCAGATAGTGCCGAGGGCGACGAATTTTTCAATCTTGCGCAGATACGCCTCATGCATGAGCTGTGCGCCCATGATTAAATTGTCATAGAACAACTCGGCCGGTTTTTCCTGATTAAATCCAATGCCGCCGACCTTTGCGGCCAAATGGATGACGATTTCGGGACGGGTTTCCTGATACATCCGGCGGATGTCCTTAATGTCCGTCAAATTATATTCGGGCAGATCCGCAATTTGGATGTTGCGGCAGCCGGATTCCTTGAGTTTTTTGATCAGGTGGGTCCCCAAAAAACCTTTCCCGCCCGTCACGGTGATGCGTTTCTCTGTCAACATCGGCCTGCTCCTGGTTTTCAAATCGTTTCCCGGTTGTTTTGGGGATGGAATCCCGCATCGACGAGGATTCTTTCTTTTTGGGCCAATTCGAGGTCCGCCGCAATCATCATGTCAATGAGTTCGTCGAAGGAAACCTTGGGTTCCCAATGGAGAATCTTCTTTGCTTTTGAAGCGTCTCCCAGAAGAACGTCGACTTCCGTGGGACGGAAATATCGTGGATCGACGACGACATGACGACGGTAATCCAGATCCAATTTGCCGAACACTTTCTCGGCGAATTCCCTGACGGAATGCGTTTCTCCCGTGGCGATCACAAAATCATCGGGTTTTTCCTGCTGGAGCATCAACCACATGGCTTCCACATAATCCCCCGCGAATCCCCAGTCTCTTTTGGCGTCCAAATTCCCCAAAAAGACCTTGTCCTTGAGACCCATCTTGATTTGCGTTGCCGCGCGGGTGATTTTTCTGGTGACGAATGTTTCACCCCGGCGGGGTGATTCATGATTGAAAAGAATGCCGTTTGCGGCAAAGATTCCGTACGCATCACGGTAATTCTGCACCAGATAATAAGCGTAAACCTTGGCGGCCGCGTAGGGACTGCGCGGTTTGAAAACAGTGGTTTCGTTTTGCGGAGGCGGCGCCGCCCCGAACATCTCGCTTGACGATGCCTGATAAAATTTCGTTCTGATGCCCGTTTTTCTGATGGATTCCAGAATGCGCAAAGCGCCCAGTCCGGTGACATCGCCCGTGTACTCCGGCATATCGAAACTGACGCGGACATGGCTCTGAGCGCCGAGATGATAGATTTCATCCGGTTGCAGCGCGTGCAAAAGATCCATCAGTTGACCCGAAACGCTCAAGTCGCCGTAGTGAAGAAAAAGTTTGGCGTCGGGATCGTGAAAATCGCGGTAAAGATGATCAATCCGCTCCGTATTGAACGAACTGGAACGGCGGATCAGGCCATGCACTTCATAGCCCTTGTTCAACAGAAACTCGGCCAGATAGGAGCCGTCCTGACCCGTTATTCCGGTAATAAATGCTTTTTTCATATGATCCTCTTTTCTTCTGGGGTTGCGTTGAATGCAACTTTTTTTATCGAACGGACGAATATCTGTCAACGATTTGGTTAAAAATTTTTGACCGTTTTTCTGCATGCGTCAACGGTTTTTTCTGTGTCTTTTCGGGAGTGCGCGAAAGACACAAACAAGGCCTCAAATTGAGACGGCGCCAGCCAAACGCCGTTTTTTAACATGCCCTGGAAAAACCGAGCAAAAAGTTTGATGTCGGATTTTTGCGCGTCGGCGAAATGATACACGGGACCTTCCTGAAAGAAAATCGTAAACATGGAACCGACGCGGTTTACCCAGACGGGAATCCCTTTTTCGGAAAATATTTGCTTGACGTGATTGCAAAGTACGCGGGTCTTTTCATTGAGGGACTGGAAGTCGGCTTTGCGCGTTTTCAGGATTTTGAGAGTCGCAATGCCCGCATTCATCGCCAGCGGATTCCCGGAGAGCGTTCCGGCTTGATAAATGCTGCCCGTCGGCGATAATTTTTCCATAATTTTTCTTTTTCCACCGACGGCTCCGACAGGAAGTCCGCCGCCGATGATTTTGCCGAGGCAGGTCAGATCCGGCGAAATCCCGACGAGATTTTGATATCCGCCGAAGTGAAAGCGGAAACCGGTGATGACTTCGTCAAAAATGAGAATAATGCCGCGCTCCGCCGTCAATTTTCTGATTTCTTTTAAGAAATCGGCCCGGGGTGGAACAACCCCCATGTTTCCGGCGACAGGCTCGATAATGACGGCCGCAATGCGGACGCCGTATCGGCGAAGAGCTTTTTCAAAAGCGTCCAGATCATTGTATGGCAAACTCAGGGTGAGCCGGGCAAGTTCGGCGGGAATTCCGGGAGAGCCCGGGATACCCAGCGTGGCGATACCGGATCCCGACTTTATTAAGACGGAATCGGAATGTCCGTGGTAGCACCCGTCGAATTTGACGATCATGTCTCTGCCCGTGAAACCGCGCGCCAGTCGGATAGCCGTCATGACGGCTTCCGTGCCGGAACTGGTCATGCGGATTCTTTCAATGGAAGGGACGGCTTCCCGAATCAGTTCGGCGATGACGATTTCCGCTGGCGTCGACGCTCCAAAAGAAGTTCCCTTATCGGCGGCTTTTTTGATGGATGAAACAACATCAGGGTGGCTGTGTCCCAAAATCATCGGTCCCCAGGAAAGGACATAATCAATATATTCCTTGCCGGCGATGTCGTAAATCTTGCTGCCTTTGGCGCGGCTGATGAATTTCGGACCAGAACCGACGGACTTCCAGGCGCGAACGGGGCTGTTGACGCCGCCAGCAATGACGCGTTTTGCTTTCAAATAATGATGAGCATGAATATTTTTCATCAGAAATACTCCGGTGACGTTTTTTTATATTCTTCGAGGGTCTCTAGGATGAGATAGTCGGCGATACCCGTTGCTAAAGAAACGCTTTTAACCAAGGAAGAAAGATCGTCGGCGGATGAATGAATCATCGTGAAGCAATTATATTTACCCTCAAAAGCCGGTTTTCTTTCATAGCAATGCGATATGAAGGGATACGCGGCGAAGGCTTTCCCCGTTTTTTCCATGACGGAATCCGGCACCGACCAAACAACAAGAGCGTTTTTGACCAGGCCGGCCCTGCGGTGCCCCACAATGGCGCCGAAGCGGCGGATAATCTTTTTGCCGATCCATGTCCGGATGACGGATAAAACTTCCGTGCTGGTCAGGCGGCAATCGCGGGCGACGGCTTGAAAAGGATCGGGGCCGATATGCAGATCCTGCTGAATTCGGCGAGCGATTTTTTTTTGCCTTGCGGTTAATTTTTCCATGAGCACGATCTTATTATATCCCCGGCGAAAGAAAATCAAGCGGTTGCTTGTCGTTTGAAAATTTTCTTGACAATTGATTTGAACATTGTTTAAAAGTTAACAACTTAAGGCCCGATTTTTAAGAAAGGAGGTGAAAATGTTAGTCGCAAACGGGCTTAAAAAAATCAAAGAAACGAAAAGGAGAGGAAAAATGAAAAAGAATTTCATCTATGCGTTGTTCTCAATGATCGCGGTTTTGGCGTCTTCGCCCTTTGCCTTGGCGGCAACCGAAAGCGCCGCGCAGGCTTCGGCAGGAACGGATTACACGAAGGCGATTATTATCGGTACGTCCTTGCTGGTGGCGGGTATTGCCATTGCTTTTGGAACGCTGGGAACCGGCCTGGGCATGGGAAATGGTTTGAACGGGGCGACCAACGCCGTCGGCCGAAATCCTGAAGCTCAGGGGAAAATTCTCTTAACCATGATGGTGGGTCTGGCGATGATCGAATCGCTGGCGATTTACGCGCTCGTTATCGCGTTGATCGTGCTTTATGCGAATCCGCTTTTGAAGTATCTGGGATAAAAAAATAGTGTTTTTATTGAGGGAGGGGAGCGTGCATCGACTTTCCCTCCCTTTTTTTTCGTTCGAATTTCCCCTAGGAATCTTCGCCGCTGCGGACGGCTTTTCGCGTCGATTTAATCTCCGAACGGATATGCTTGCTTTTGAGCATTTTTTCTTTGGCTCTTTGGCTGCGTTTTCTTTTCTGCCGGCGTATTTTTTCCGCCAAGTCCTTTTGACGGGCGACGCATCCTGTCTGCATCTTCTCGATTTTGTCCAGAAGCATCCGCTTGGCCAAAAACCTGTTGAGGGACTGGGATCGTTCTTTTTGGCACTTCACGGAAAGACCCGTCGGCCGATGAACGAGATAGACGCACGATGAACTTTTGTTGACCTTTTGGCCCCCCGGGCCCGATGAACGGATGAACGATTCTTGAAAATCCTTTTCCTCGACGCCCAGCTGTTTCATTCTCGCCAAAAGCGCGTTTTCTTTTTCTTTAGAAACCGGCATAAGGTCAGGATCCGGAATCAGGGGATGGAATAAATTTCATCATCAATGAGGTGAATCCAGTGGTCCAAAAGAATGTTTCTGGCTTCTTCCAGCTTGTCTACGCCGATGATGATGATGGTCTCTTTGCCGATGCGGTTGATGGTGGTGTAAAGGTAATGAATGTTGACGTCTCCTTTGGCGAGCGGTTTCAAGATGGCGTTCATTCCGCCGGCGTGCAGGGGGACTTCCGCGGCCAAAACAGGCGTGACCTCGAAGTTGAGATTGTAACTTTCCAAAACCGCTGCGGCGCGGTCGGGATCATTGACGACAAGGCGAACACGGCTGTCTTCCGCGATACTGGCGGCGGAAACCGCCTTGATGCTGATGTCTTCCAAATCGAGAATATGGGTGAGCTTGGCAAATGATCCGGGAATATTTTCCAAAAGAACCGATATCTGTTTGACGGACATACGCTTATCCTTGTTTTATAAAATCATACCCAGCGGCAAAAGCTTTGCTGTTGATCTCCGCAAGCGATTTTTTGCGGCTGCCCATGATGGTTTCCAGGCTTTTTAAATAAAGATCAGGGGGAACCGTTTGCGTCACTTTAAGGAACGCCCCCATCATCACGATATTCGCCGCTCTGATATTGCCCAATTCCTGCGCGATATCGGAGCATGGAATTTTGTGATTAACAACATCATGTCGTCGGGGTTCTTCTCTAATAATGGAGGAATTCAGAAATATCGTGCCGCCCGCGACCACTTTGTTTTGAAATGAAAATAAGGAAGGCGTGTTCATCACGATAAGATAATTAGGTTCCGAGGCGACGGGCGATGCAATTTCTTCGTCGGCAATCGCTACCGTGCAATTGGCGGTGCCGCCGCGCATTTCCGCGCCGTAAGCGGGCAGGTAAGTCACGTGAAGACCTTTGCTCATGGCGCTGTGCGCAAAACTGACGCCCATCAACAAAACACCCTGGCCGCCGAATCCGGAAAAAACCGTTTTCACAATCATGGAGCGGCCTCCGTTTCTTTCTTTATGGGTGCCGTGTCATTCTTATAAACCCCCGGCGGAAATTCTTTGCTCATGACCTCGTCAATCCATTTGCAGGAATCAAAGGCGCTCATCTTCCAGTTGGTCGGGCATGGGGAGAGGATTTCAACCAATGAAAAACCCAAGCCGTCCAATTGACACTGAAAAGCCTTCTTGACGGCTTTTTTGGCTTTGATGACGTGAGCCGGGGAATTCACCATGCATCTTTCGATATACGTGGCGCCCTTAAGTTGCGAAAAAATTTCACAAACCTTAACCGGATAGCCGTCCAGCGTTTTATTGCGGCCGGCCGGCGAGGTGGTTGTTTTTTGATTCATTACGGTGGTCGGCGCCATCTGTCCGCCCGTCATTCCGTAAACGGCGTTATTGATAAAAATGATTGTGATGTTTTCACCGCGGTTGGCCGCGTGCAAGCTCTCCGCGATGCCGATTGCCGCCAGATCTCCGTCGCCTTGGTAAGAAAAAACAACGCGGTCCGGAAGACAGCGCTTGATGGCGGAGGCCATCGCGGGTCCCCGTCCGTGGGGCGCCTCAATCATATCCACGTCAAAGTAATTGTAGGCCAAGACAGCGCACCCCGCCGGAGGAACACCGATGGTGATGCCGCGGATATCCAGTTCATCAATGACTTCGGCGATGATTCTGTGCGTGAGGCTGTGCCCGCAACCCGGACAATAATGAAAAACGGTGTCTTTTAAACTTTTCGGTCTATTGAAAACAATCTTTGCCATAGAAGATCCCTGTATGAACTAATCTCTTTTTTCATAAAATTTGGCGATGACATTGGCCAATTCCGCTGGCGTCGGCACGGCGCCGCCCGGCCTGCCGTGAAATTCGATATCCGCGAAACCCTGCAGAGACAACCGGACATCTTCCAGCATCTGCCCGGTGCTCATTTCGAAAACCAAGAAGTGTTTGACTATTGAGGATAAGCTTCTCAACTGAAGTTCCGGGAACGGCCACAGCGTGATGGGCCTAAAGAGGCCGACGTTCATGCCTGCCGCGCGCAATCTTTTGATGGCCCCTTTGGCGATGCGGGCCGCCGTTCCATAGGCGACGATGATCATTTCCGCGTCGTCGGTTTGGTATGTTTCAAAACGAGGTTCTTTCTTGAAAATCACCTCGTATTTTCGGGCCAGTTTCCAATTATGCTCCTCGCTGTCGATCGGGTCGAGCAAGAGGCCTCTGATGAATTTACTTTTGCCCGTGCCGGCGCCGCGAAGCATGAATTTTTCGCTGTAGACGCGGGGCTTGGGTTTTTTGAAGATCACCGGCTCCATCATCTGTCCCATCATGCCGTCGGCCAAAATCATCACGGGATTGCGATACTTGTCGGCCAGGTCAAAGCCGTCCATGGTTAAATCGGCGAGTTCCTGGCCGCTGGCCGGTCCCAAAACAATGCAGCGGTAATCGCCATGGCCGCCTCCGCGCGTCGCTTGGAAGTAGTCGCCTTGGGAAGGCCGGATGTTGCCCAATCCCGGCCCGCCGCGCATGATATTGACAATGATGCCCGGCAATTCACAAGCGGCCATGGAAGAAATCCCTTCCTGCTTTAAGGAAATTCCGGGGCTGGAGGACGAGGTCATCACCCTGAAGCCGGCGGCGCTGGCCCCGGCGATCATGTTAATGGCCGCAATTTCACTTTCGGACTGAATAAAGATCCCGCCTTCGGCTTTGCGCATATGTTCCGCCATGTATTCCGTCAATTCATTTTGCGGCGTGATCGGATATCCCGCGTAAAACCGGCATCCGGCGCGAATCGCCGCTTCTCCGATGATATGATTGCCGGACATCAATACTTTATTCACGGTACACCTCGATGGCAACCTCGGGGCAGATGGTTGCGCATAACGCGCAGCCTGTGCATTTTTTTTGCTCATCCGTGCCGACGGGATGATAGCTTAAGGAATTGTATTCATTCGTGGTCACGATGTGGCCTTGGGGGCAGAAATGAATGCACAGCAGACATTCTTTGCAAAGTTCTTTGTTGATTTTTATATGTCCTTTCAAAATCAGACCCCGAAAAATAATTTGCGTTGCTATCTTGCTTATAATGAAAAGAAAGTCAAGTTTTTTAAAAGAAAAAAATAAACGGCGAATTATATTTTGCTGACTTGAAATCCCTTCAACTTGACGGCCACGGATCTTTGCAACAATTCAATCGATACGACAAAAAGCTCTTTTTCCGGGTCGGTTTTGATGATGGTGCCTTCGATGCCGGCAAAAGGTCCGTCGATGATCCGCGCCGGTTCGCCTTCGCGGGGAAACTGGATAGTGAAGATTTCTGTTTTTGAATTCACAAAGCGCCGGATGGCATCGATTTGGTTGTCGGGCACGGGCGCGGGTTCGGCGTTTTCTTTTTTGCCGAGAATTTTGACGACGCCGCGTGTTTTTAGGATCTCCAAGCGCGTGCGGCCGTCCAAGATCGGCGCGTCCACGAAAACATATCCGGGGAAAAGAGGTGCGAGAATCTTCTTTTTGCGGTCTTTTTGCTTGCTCCAGATTTCTATCTCGGGTAAAAAAGTTGCAAAATTCTTTTGGAAAAGACGGGTGTTGACCTTATATTCATGCCTGCTTTTGGTGTAGATGACATACCATGACATAAAAATTTTTTTTCCTTTAGGCCTCAACTATAATATTCCAATGAGTTTTGCAATGGGGATCTCATGAAATATTGGCAACTGAGCGGAGTCAGACTGAATCTGTCGGAAAAAGAGAACGCATTGAGAGTCAAGACGGCGGCATTGCTCAATATCGAACCGTCGGATATTGCGGAGATGGAAATTGTCCGAAAATCCATCGATGCGCGACGGCGTAAAGCCCCCCAATTCGTTTACGTTCTGAAAATCGGTCTTCTCGCGCATATCCAACCGAAAAAAAGAATCAAGGACTTTGTTCGTCTGGAGGAAATCAAAAAGGAGCCGGCCATGCCTTTGAGCGTCGCGCTCAGCGCTATTCCGAACCCGGTGGTGGTCATCGGTTCCGGACCTGCGGGCATGTTTGCCGCCTACGAACTTTCGCGTCATCGGGTCCCCGTCATTCTTTTGGAACGGGGCCGGGTTGTGGAACAGCGCGTTGAAGATGTGGAAAAATTCTGGAACGGACAGGGTTTAAATCCGCAAAGCAATGTTTTATTCGGCGAAGGGGGCGCGGGAACGTTTTCGGACGGAAAGCTCACCAGCAGAGCCAAAAGTCCTTTGGCGGCATGGGTGAAAAGGATTTTCGTGGAGATGGGCGCGCAGCCGGAAATTCTCGTGGACGCCAAGCCCCATATCGGCACGGACAGGTTGCGGAAAATCGTCGCCGATTTTCGGAAAAAATTAATCGCGATGGGGTGCCGTGTCGAATTTAACGCCTGCGTCACGGACTTTATTGTCCAGCGCAACGAAATAAAAGCGCTCATCGTCAACGATCGGGACGAAATCAAAACCGATCGCGTGATTCTCGCGATGGGACAGAGCGCGGAGGATACTTATCGGGTTCTTTTCGAAAGAGGTTTCATGATGGCGGCCAAACCCTTTGCCATGGGGTTGCGAGCAGAACACCCACAGGCATTGATCAATGAAATCCAGTACGGAAAATGGCGCGGCCATCCCAAACTGCCACCCGCCGAATATTTTTTAACATCGCACGTGCCGGACTTGAATCGTTTTGTTTATTCCTTCTGCATGTGTCCCGGTGGCGCGGTAATCGGTTGCAGCACCCATGAAGGATATTTGTGTGTCAATGGAATGAGTAACGCCCGTCGTTCCGGAAAATTCGCCAACGCGGCGTTGGTCGTCAATATTCGGGTGGAAGATTTTTCCCGGGATTCCAACCCGCTGAGCGGACTGGACTTCAGAAGCGTCTGGGAAAGAAAAACGTATTTAGCCGGAGGGCTGGGTTTCCACGCTCCGGCGCAGAAAATGACGGATTTCCTGATCGGAAAGCAAAGCGATGCGCTTCAAAAGACAAGTTATCGTCCCGGGGTGACCTGCGCCTCGCTTGATGAAGTGCTGCCTGATTTTGCCGCTGAAGCCATCAAAAGAGGCCTCAGGGAATTCGACAAAAAAATGCGCGGCTTCATCACCGAGGAGGCCTATTTGATCGGCGTGGAAACCAGGACGTCCGCGCCGGTGAGAATTTGCCGCCGCAAAGACGGACAAAGCGAAACCGTCAAAGGGGTCTATCCCTGCGGAGAAGGCGCGGGATACGCGGGGGGAATCATCAGTTCCGCGATTGACGGCATTCAGGCGGCTCAAAGATTGCTGGAAAGCTTAAGATAAACGGCCGTCGATAATAATGTCGTCGCCTAAACGCAATACTTTTTCGACGGAAATTTTTTTTGCCGATTCCAATGTTTTGATGTTGAGATCGCCGACCGCTTCGATGCCTTTTCCGATGATTTTCGGAGCCACAATGGCGACGATTCTCTGGGCAAGATTCTGTTTCAGCGCGGAGGTGATGATTTTCGATCCGCCTTCGATCAAAATGGAAGAAATGCCTTTTTGAGCCAGTTTTTTGAAGAGCTTTTTTAAATCAACATGTCCCTGTCCGTCCGCGGGGACGGGGATGATTTCAACGCCCAGGGCGCTCAGCCGCGCCCAGCGGGGGTGATTTTTCCCGCAGGTGGTGGCCAAGATTGTGGGAGCCTCGGCCGTGTTTTGAAATACCTTGGCTTTCAGCGGAATTTTTAAATGGGAATCAACGATCACCCGCACGGGATTACGGCCGCGGACAAGACGGACGGTGAGTTCCGGATTGTCCTGGATCGCCGTTTTGCAACCGACCACAATGGCGTCATGCTGCGCTCTCAACCTGTGGGAGAATTTCAGCGATGCGGGACAGCTGATCCATTGCGACCGGCCGGAGAGCGTGGCAATACGGCCGTCCAGTGTTTGGGCGTACTTGATTGTGATAAAAGGCGTGCCGGTTTCCATGTAATGGAAAAAAACTTCATTGATCTTGCGGCATTCATCGGCCAGAACCCCTGTTTTGACCTCTATGCCGCTTTCTCGCAAACGATGAACGCCCTGACAGGCGACAACGGGATTGGGGTCGATGGGCCCGATGACAACGCGGGCGATTTTGTGGGCGATAATGCTATCCACGCACGGCGGCGTCTTGCCTTCATGGCAACAGGGCTCCAGCGTGACATAAAGCGTTGAGCCGGCGACATCCTGTCGAGCGTCGCGGATGGCGTTGATCTCGGCGTGAGGTCCTCCGAATCGGCGGTGGTATCCCTGGCCGATTATTTTTCCCTCCTTGACTAAAACGGCGCCCACCAGGGGGTTGGGGCTGACGTAGCCTCGGCCTCGCTGAGCCAATTTGAGCGCCATTTTCATAAAATACTCATCGATCATGGAATTTTATTACCGTATTTTTTTTTAGATGCAAAGAAATTTATTGTCGCTTCAGCGGCCTTGTGTTAAAGGTACCCGAAAAAGCGAAAAGGAGTTTCCATGAAGGGGGTTGTTCTCGCGGGCGGACTGGGAAGCCGTTTATATCCTCTGACAAAAGTGACCAATAAACATCTTCTGCCTGTCTATAACGAGCCGATGATTTACTATCCGATCAGGACGCTGGTCAACGCCGGCATAGATGAAATTTTGATTGTCACCGGTGGAAATAACGCCGGCGATTTCCTGAAGCTTTTGGAAAACGGAAGAGAATTCGGGCTCAAGCACATCAACTACACCTATCAGCAGGGCGAGGGCGGGATTGCAGCCGCGTTGAGCCTGGCCGAATATTTTGCGGACAATGACAAAATCATCGTTGTTTTGGGAGACAACATTATTGAAAAAAACATCAAAAGCGCCGTCGAAAAATTCCGGATGCAGAAAGAGGGAGCCCGGATCTTGCTTAAAGAAGTTCCGGATCCCCAGCGATTCGGTGTTCCGGTGTTCGAAGGCGGGAAAATCGTCCGCGTCGAAGAAAAACCGACTAGCCCCGCTTCAAACTTCGCCGTCATCGGCATCTATATGTATGACCACCGTGTTTTCGAATTTATCAAATCGCTGAAGCCTTCCCAACGCGGCGAATTGGAAATCACCGATGTCAATAATTTTTACATCCGGGAAGGGAAAATGGAGTGGGACATCCTTGAGGGATGGTGGTCGGACGCGGGGACGTTTGAATCCCTCCAGTACGCGGGCAATATGGTCGCTAAAACAGGAGCAAACAAATTATGATTAACGGTGTGGTCATCAAAAAGTTAAAGGTGATTCCCGATGAACGGGGTCGTTTGATGGAAATTCTTCGTGCCGACGATGAAATGTTTGAAAAATTCGGCCAAGTTTACATGACGACGGCTTATCCGGGGGTCGTCAAGGCTTGGCACTACCACAAAAAGCAGGCCGACAATATGGCCGTGATCAAGGGAATGATGAAGATCGTCTTGTTCGACGGGCGCAGGAAATCTCCTACGTATAGGGAAATTAATGAAATTTTCGCCGGCGTTCACAATCCGGTTTTGGTGCACATTCCGGCCTTGGTCTATCATGGCTTTAAGTGCATCTCCGAAGAAGAGGCGCTGGTCATTAATATTCCAACCGAAGTGTATCATTATGAAAAACCGGACGAATATCGTCTTGACGCCCATAAAAGCTCCATTCAATACGACTGGGCAAGGAAAGACGGATAAAATATTAATAATAAAGCTTGACTTAAAAAATTTTTTTTATTTAAACTACAATAAAACAAAGGCTTGATAAGGGCAAACCGCTCTGAAAAGACGGGACGCAAAGTTACTGGCCTACGTCTTCAGGGAAGATAGGGTGGCAGAACTGCCGGGCAACTTGAAAAGTCGTCCAGCATATCAGCTTTTACCGCCCACAAAACTTAATGAAGACCATGGAGATTTAGCATGTTTTGGGAGAGTTTTGTTTTTATCATAGGTGCGGCTATCGGCAGTTTCCTCAATGTTTGCATATACAGGATGCCGGCGGGGGAATCCATCATTAAGCCGGGTTCGAAATGTCCGCATTGTCAACATCCTTTGCGAATTTACGATAATCTGCCCATCATTAGTTTTATTTGGCTTAAGGGGAAATGTCGGGATTGCGGCGCCAAAATTTCATGGCGCTATCCGATCGTTGAGCTGCTGACGGCCGTTGTTGCGCTTATGCTTTTTTTCAAATACGGTTTTACCTTGAAACTTTTAGCCTCTTTTATATTTGTCGCCGCCCTGATCATCATTACTTTCATTGATCTAGACCATCAAATTATACCGGATGTTATCACGTTGCCGGGAATTCCTCTGTCGTTTCTTGCGGCGGTTTTCATCATGAAGATTCCCTGGAAGGAATCATTGGCGGGGTTTTTGATCGGTGGAGGCGTTCTTTTTGCCATAGCCGTCGTGTATGAGCTGATCACCAAACGGGAAGGCATGGGCGGCGGCGACATAAAGCTTTTGGCGATGATCGGCGCCTTTTTCGGCTGGAAATCCCTGCTGTTTATTCTCCTTGTCAGCTCTTTTTTCGGAGCGATTGCCGGATTGATCGTCATTTTGATCAAGAAACAGGACATGAAGTACGCCGTGCCGTTCGGGCCTTTTTTATCGGCGGCGGCTGTGGCCTATTTTTTTTGGGGAGAGATTATCACGCGAGCATTTCTCATCGGTGTTTAAAATGGGCGTTTTCGTTTTCGGACAAGACAATCGCGGTTATAGTATCGTCGAATTGTCGATTGTTCTGGCGGTGACGGCCATCTTGCTGGTCGTCGGCACAAATATGTTCCGGTCGTATGTCGCCAACAGGAACCTCAAAGAAGCGGCGGGGGCGATGATGTCGGATATCAAAATGGCTAAACAGAAAGCAATGTCGGAAGATCGGGATTATGTCCTTACCATCTTAAGCGCTACTTCCTATAACGTTCAGGGCGGTCTGCCCAGATTTTTGAGTGATTTCGGCGAAGGCATCCAAATCAAGCAAAATAATTTTTCGGGAAACATCATCAGGTGTCAACCCCGGGGAACCTGCACCATGGGCAGCGTTGTTTTGCAAAACAGCATTGGCTCGGAGATTAACATTACTGTCAATCAGACGGGCAGGGTAAGAAGTGATGAGCGGCTCAAATAAACAAAAAGGCATCACCATCATCGAGTGCATTATCGCGCTTTTTTTGACAACCGTCGCCGTGCTGACGCTCATGAATATGCAGCCGCTTGCCTGGCAGGGCGCCGGGAAATCGGATTATTTGGGACGGGCCGTCGGCATTTTGCAAAGAGAGCTTGAATCAAACGAATTGATGATCATGGCTGGGCAGGCGCCGCCCAACGGTCAGACCTGTTCGGATAAAGATGGTAATGTCGTAGCCTGCAACGATAAATCAGCCCTTTTCGCGATTGAGGTAACAACCAGCAAGCCGTCCACGATTCCACCGAACACCACCCTTTTGAACGTAAAAGTTAATTGGCCGGGAAACAAAAGAGGGATAACCAGCAGCCTGATTGTATCACCGCAAGGATTTTAGGAATGGCGAAAAAAGAATCTGGTTTTACGTTGATCGAGTTGCTGATTGCCATCGGCGTGGGGTCTCTGATTATTGCTGCGATTTATGCCGCCGTGAATCTGGCGCAAAAATCAACGGCAGGCGTCAGCCGCAAAATAACGACCCAGCAGGATGCCCGCACGGCTCTGGAAATCATGGCCATGGAGGTTCGGATGGCTTCCTACAATCGAAAGTCTCCCAGAACCTGGCATGTGGATCCCGGCGGGAATTGCGCCGGGAAGGTGAGTTTTGCCATTGTTCAGAATGAGAATAACAATGATACGGAGCGCAGAAAGGGAATTCAAAGAGCCGATGCCGATAGGATCGCCATTGCCATGGATCTTGGCGAACCGCCCTCAGAGTCCATCGCGAACCCTCTTCAGGCTAACGAGTATATAGAATACTTATATCAAAGCGACGCGATTATGAGAAGCGTGAGTTGTGGAAGTTTTCAGCCTTTTCTCGGCGGAACGGGAGCGGACACCAACGTGAAAAACGCTGAAGCCGGGATTCCGCTATTTCAGTATTTCGACCGGAACGGCAACAATCTGGCGGACGCATCCGGCAACGTGCCCGCGGATCGGATACCAAGCATCCGCCGGATCAGAATCACCATTGTCGCCGAGACGAAAGAAAAGGATAGTTTGACGGGTAAAACAAAAAGAATGACATACACAACGGATGTTTTGGTGAAAAATCATGCTTTGTGTCCTTGAGGTGTTCAAAAAAAAGCGCCGATCGGAAGAAGGGTTCGTCTTTATTGTCGCCCTGATTGCCGTTATCGTCCTCGTGGCGATCGGTTTTTTTGCGCTGACAATGATTTCAGAAGACGTGATGATCAGCTCCCGGATGGTCGGAGAACGCAAGGCATTTTCCGCGGCGGAAGCAGGTGCCCACGCCGTTTTTGCTTCTATGGACATGAATAGTCCTTATGCGAGCATTTCCGCAAATCCCGTTCAAATTGATCCGGTTAAGGATCCATCGGTTTCCTATTCTGTAGAAGTCAATCCCGGGGGATTGGCAATGATACAGGGTTATGGTTCACCCGCTTCTGTTTATGAAGCGATCATTACCGGCCAGGATTCGATTTACGGATCGGAAGTGCGGCTGGCCATTGGATTGGCTCCGCCCCCTTCGAACGAAATGCAACCGACAAAAAATGAAGGAGGTTGATATGCGTGTCGGAAACTCGAGAATTTTAATATTCGCGCTGGGTTTTTTATTGGCATGGGTTCTATCCGCTCAGGGGGTTTGGGCGGATGAAGAGATTGAGATTCCGCCCGCCGGAGATGAATCCGGAATGTTCGGAACCGTTACGCCCGACGTGCTCCTTCTTATGGATTTATCCGGCAGTATGATTTTCAATCCTCTTGGTGACGATGGTTATCCTTACGGAAGCTCGCTTTCCTGCAAGCCGGATACGTCAAAATGCAGCTCTTCTTTGTTTCCGAATGTCACTTGTTCCAATGGATTTTGCAGCAAATCAAAAACAAACTGCAATGTCAACTGCTCAAGACTCGCGATAGCCAAAAGAGCCCTATTTCAAATTTTGGATGATGACAATAACAATATCATCAATAAGGCCGATTCGGACAGTCTCAATATCCGCATCGGTTTCATGCGATTTAAGGACATCAATGATTACAAATCAGGAAACGACACGGGGGGCGATTACACCAAGGGAGCAATCAAATTGGTCACAAAAATCAGTGAACTTGGCAAGGAAACAGGCACGTCCTATTCGCTGACTTATTGCGGCAACTCCGGAAGTTGCGCATCCACCGCTACGACATGTACGACAGGCGAATGCATTGTCGGGGAAAATGCAGCCGGAGGAACGCCGCTGGCTTCGGCCCTCCGGGAGGCAAAAAAATATTTGGATGACCATAAGGCCGCGGATCCCGCAAAGGAATGTAGAGCGAAATTTGTCATCATGGTGACTGACGGAGCGGACACGTTCGCCTGCGGCGGAAACGGAGCTGAATGCCAGTCACATATGTACATCCGCCGGCGCGAGGTTGTCGCCGCCGTGAAGGAATTGGCGGACGCGGGATATAGGGTATTCGTGATTGGTTTCGGTGCGGGCATGCCCGATTATTTGAAAAACACGCTCGAATGGGCGGCGTTTTACGGCAAGACGGATAATCCTTCGGCGCCCAATACTGGAACAGTCGGAGCATATCCGATTGGGGGGAGCGAGAAATATCCACAAGGAGTTTCCGGCTGCGCGTACTCCTCCGCGGAACAAGCCGCCTGTTACACCGGCGGCTCATCTTATAATACAGATAATTTCAAAGCGACAAACTATGATCCGGGATACCTGCCGCTTTCGGGCTACGCATTTTTGGCGGAAAACGCGGATCAATTGTCATACGCCTTGAGGACGGCCATTTCCACGATCAGGACGGCAACCTATTCCTTTACGGATATAAACATTCAATATAATCGCACAAAAGATGAAAATTTTATGTATGAGGCATCTTTTGAACCGATGAATGATCCTTTTTGGATAGGCCATCTAAAGAGATATTCCCTTTTGGAAAATGGAGACCCTCAGACGACTTCAGATTGGGATGCAGGTGAAATATTGAAGAACAGGACGGCGGCAAGAACGATTTATACCTTGAAGAATAACACGCTGGTGAGGTTCAATTCGACAAACGTTTCCGATCAAATGCTGGATATTTCAGAGAGCGCTTCATGCACAAGCCTTTGCGAGTCCATCATTAATTTCATCCATGGCGGAGAATCGGATCCGACTTATTCGTTTTACCGTTGGAAGCTGGGCGATATCTACCATTCGTCCCCCATTTCGATAGCGACGCCGAACGCCGGTTTTTATGACCAATGGGATCAGAGCAAATACAGTCAATACTTTGATGCCAACGCGCAGGCGTGCAAATCCTGTAACAGCTGCGGGAAGGCGTTTAATGAGTTTTTATGCAGCCACATCAGAACATCTAAAACCGGCGGAAGAATAATTTTGGTGGGCGCCAACGATGGTCAGCTTCATGCTTTTAAGGCCGGAGAGATTTCTTCGGGAGGCGGATCGGAGCTTTGGAGCTTCATTCCGCCCAACCTGCTGTCGCGACTGAAAAAAATCGCTCACGATTCGCATCCGTCAAACCTTTCTCATGAATATTTTGTGGACGGACCGCTGAGCAGCTATGAGGTATGGATACCGTCTTCAGGCACGGGGACAATCGGCTCCACGAAAAAATCTCCGGGGGAATGGTACACCTACCTGATCGTAGCGGAAGGCCGGGGTGGCATCAACTCGCTCTGGAGCTCATCAACATCTTGCGATTCTGATTTGAGCCCTTACTATAGATATACCCGGGTGGATCCCGACAGCGGTGTTCAGGAAACGACCCTTCATCCGAATTATTGCGGTTATTATGTCCTGGACGTGACGGATACCACCAATCCCGTTTTTAAATGGCGCCTGGGAGGAAATCAGCCGCTATCTGAATCTGACGCGATCTATCTTGGTCAGGCCTGGAGCAAGATGGTTGTACATAGAGTCAGGGTGAATAATAATGAAAAATGGGTCGGCTTTATCGGCGGGGGCTACTCCGGAAACAGCTGCGGGACGACGACAACCTGCGATAAGCGGGGGAAGGGCTTCTTTGTGGTCGACATGGCGGATGGCAGCATTTTAAAGAGTTTTACCCAAGCAAGCTCCAACGTCAGTGGCGCCATGAATTTCGATTTGGTGGCGGAGCCGCTCGTTGTGGATACCGATCTTGACGGATTTGCGGATACGGCATACATTGGGGATACCGGCGGGAATATGTGGCGCTTTAAGTTCTGTCTTGCAAAGGATGGTACTTCCTGCAATGAAAACAGCTGGTCGGGAAATTTACTTTTCAGCAAGAATTAAAAGGAGAATAGAAATGAAAAGAAAAATTCTTCTTTTGGCGGTCCTCGGAGGGATTATCATGTCCTCGGCTGAATGTTTCGCCGCGGGTGAGATCTATACGTCGGCGACAATGGCGTGGGGCCCTGACTACAGTATATGGATTTATTGGGGAACGGGTAACAAAACAGACCCACTCAAAAAAACAGGATCAGACGCATTTTATGCAGTAAAAGATGCGGATAGGTCCTCGACTTATTCGGCAAATGTTCTGACAAATATTACTACTTCAACCTATGTCGATGCCTCTGATAAAAAAGGATGGTATATTAATATGTCAACAGGAGAAAAAATCCTGTCCGACCCGGTTGTATGGAATAAGGATATTTATTTTACATCCTATACGCCGTCATCAAGCACCGATCCTTGCGACAAATCAGGAACGGCGAAAGAATATAAAATAAATTACATAAGCGGCACCGGATCTCTTGAAAACGGGCAAAGAAGCAAAGTGATCGGCACAGGGATTCCTGGAGGGCTTAGAATATCAAAAAACCCCTACAATAATGCTTTTGATCTCTACGGAAGCACAAGCGGAGAGGGCGGTTTTAGAATTCCAGATTCAAGTATGAGCGCGCCGAGCAAGTATTTATTGTATTGGAGGGATTTGCGCATTCAGTGATTTCTTGAGCGGCAAAAGGCGCAAATGAACTTGACAATGATTCGATAAATTTTTATAGGGGAAGCAAATATCTGTTGAAGGACGGGTTATGAGCTCAGAGAAAAAATATTGCGCGATTTGTGCATGGAGAGAAAATTGTCAAAAACGCTTCAGTGTGGTTACGGATGCTCAAGGATGCGTCCGTTGTCCGGATTATTCCCGGGACATGTCCATCAAGGACAGCGAAATCGAAGAAGCCGTAAAAAAAGATCAACAATCGCGGTAAATGAGCCAAACTGCAATCGAAGTGACAAGCGGCAAGAAAAAAAGCGGCCTGCTTGTCACTTTTTTTATCAGGTGCGGGTTTTATGAAAAACAAGATTGTGAAAATCATGGAAAACGCCGTGCGCGCGTGCATGGAGAAGGGAGATCTTCCCCGGATCGAACTTCCTTCTCCGGAAATCGAGGTGCCGGCCAATGACATTCACGGTGATTATGCCGCCAATACGGCGATGATTCTTGCCTCGCTGGTGAAGCGGAATCCCCGCCAAATCGCGCAGACGATACAACGCCACATTAAGGACGATGAACATATCTTGGATAAGGTTCAAATCGCCGGTCCGGGATTTATCAATTTTTACATCAAAGACGAGGCATGGTTGGCCGGTCTGGAAGAGATCGAAAAGCAAAAAGAAAACTATGGCAGGGCTCAAAAACGAACCGACAGGAAAATCCAAGTGGAATTCGTCAGCGCCAATCCGACGGGGCCTCTGCATATCGGCCACGCCCGGGGCGCGGTTGTCGGAGACGTTCTGGCGAACCTGTTGACGGCAGCCGGCCATACAGTCTCCAGGGAATATTACATCAACGACGCCGGCAATCAGATGAACAATTTGGGGAGGTCCGTCTATTTGCGCTATCGGCAGTTGCATGGCGAAGTCATTGACTTTCCGGAAACCTGTTACCAGGGCGAGTATATCAAAGATATTGCCGCGAAGATTAAAAACACGCTCGGCGACAAGTATTTGTCGGTCGACGAGAAAGACGCGATCGGATATTTCACGTCGGCGGCCGGAGAGGAAATTCTCGAAGGGATCAAGAAAGATCTTCAGGATTTCGGCGTCGTCTTTGATGTTTTTTTCAGCGAAAAAGAGCTTTATAAAAACGACGGCGTCGCGCATCTTTTGTCGGATTTGCAACGCAAGGGGTTTATCTACTCCGACGGAGAAGCGCTTTGGTTTAAAACGACTGATTTCGGCGATGAAAAAGACCGGGTGGTGGTCCGCAAAAACGGTGAACCGACGTATTTTGCCGCGGATATCGCCTATCACTTCAACAAATTCTCCCGCGGTTTTGACACGGTGATCGATATCTGGGGAGCCGACCATCACGGTTACATGCCCAGACTATGGGCAGGCGTTCAAGCCCTCGGTTATGAAAAGGACCAAGTGAAAATCATCTTGGTCCAATTGGTAAATCTTTTGCGGGGAGGAGTGCCGGTGGCCATGTCCACGCGCGCCGGGGAATTTATAACCCTTCGGGAAGTATTGGACGAAGTCGGTAAAGACGCCGCCCGATACAATTTTCTCATGCGGCGCAGCGACAGTCACTTGGATTTCGACTTGGAAATGGTCAAAAAGCAATCCAGCGAAAATCCGGTTTACTACGTGCAGTATGCGCATGCGCGCATTTGCAGCATTTTGAAGACGGCTCAGGAAAAGGGCATTGCGATTCCTTCCTACGCGGATATTGACGGCTTTGCTTTGAAGGAACCGGAGGAAAAACTCCTGGTTAAATCCATTGTTCGTTATCCTGAGATCATTTCCGATGCGGCCGGGGCGATGGAACCGCACCGGTTGACGTTCTACCTCAACGACCTTGCCGGGTTCTTTCACAGTTATTATAATAAATACCGAGTGGTGTCAGACGATCCTAGGCTTACGGCGGCGAGATTGTTTTTAGTCGGGGCGCTCAGAACCGTTTTTCAGAACGCTCTTTTGATTCTGGGGGTGGGCGCGCCGGAGAAAATGTGAGATGATTATTTTTTAATTTTTTGGTCAGCAGTTCAGGATACTGAAACACGTGGCGCCGGCAAATATTAAAAACTTTGAAATCAAGCTCGGCAAGACGGGGGTCATCATTGTGGCTCTTGGAATGGCCGCCCTTCTTTTTGTTTCTTTTCTGTTTGGCGTGGATGTCGGAAAAAACATTGATGTCTATCCGGAAAGGATCGCCGCTTTACCCGCGCAGCTCATTTCATGGATATGGCGCCCGGAAAAAATTCAGCTTGAAGCCAATGGGCCCGGCGCGAGAAAAGATGCGGAAGCAACCCCGGAAGAAAACATCAACCTGACTTTTTACGATGCATTGACCAAGAACAAAAACGATCATGAGTCATTTTCGGCCGTAAACGGCCAGGGAAATGTCATCGGGAATAACACGGACAGAACCGCAAACCTAGATACCGATCATCAGATTGAGACGGGGCCAGTTGTTGTCCCGAAAGCCAAACCGAACGAGGAAAGAGAAAATCCAAAAGCGACAGCCAAAAGCGTTAACACGGACAAAGAATCTGCGAGAAAAGAAGAAAGCGGGAAATCGTCCGATCATCATTTCACGGTTCAAGTTGTGTCTCTTAAAGAAGAAAAGGATGCAGATGCCTTCAGCAAAAAAATCTCGTCTCTCGGGTATCATGCTTCCGTCGTGAAAGTTGCGTTAAAAAGAAAAGGGACGGTCTATCGGGTTGTTGTTAAAGGGTTTGACACGAGAGAACATGCTCAAGAGGCCGCCGACAAGATCGAAAAGGCCATCAAAATAAAGTGCTTTGTCAGAAGCACGGGCAATCACAAAAATTAAAAAAAGGAACAGGCGGATGTTTGAAAATCTTTCGGAAAAACTCAACGGAATCTTTAAAAAACTGAGAAGCAGAGGGGTTCTGGATGAGGAAAATATCAACGCCTCTCTCAAGGAAATTCGCATGGCGCTTTTGGAAGCTGACGTGAATTTCAAGGTGGTTAAGGATTTCATCGAAGATGTCCGAGTGAGAGCGCTGGGGAGGGAAGTTTTGGAAAGCATCACCCCGGGTCAGCAAATGGTCAAGATTGTTTACGACCGTCTCGTGGAACTGATGGGCGGTCAAAATGTCAACATCAAGTTCGGCGCCAAAATTCCATCAGTTTTGATGCTTGTCGGACTTCAGGGTTGTGGAAAAACCACCACGGCGGTGAAGCTGGCGCGTCTGCTCATGAAGGAAGGTAAAAGAGTCGCCTTGGTTTCGGCGGATGTTTATCGTCCCGCGGCGATGGAACAGCTCGCCGTGCTGGGAAAACAAATCCAAGCCGGCGTCGTGGAGACGAACGAAACCCGGGATCCTGTTGAAATTTGCACCCGGGCGGTTGAGGAGTCCAAAAAAAACGGTTATGAGGTTTTGATTATTGATACGGCCGGAAGATTACACATCGACGACTTGATGATGGCGGAACTTCGGAAAATCAAAGAAAAAGTCATGCCGGCGGAAATTCTTTATGTCGCCGACGCGATGACCGGCCAAGACGCAGTGAATGTCGGTATGAAATTCAGTGAGTTGATCGGCATTGACGGTGTGATCATGACCAAAATGGATGGGGACGCGAGGGGCGGCGCCGCGCTTTCGCTAAAAGCCGTGATCGGCAAACCCATAAAGTTTGTCGGCACCGGCGAAAAGATCGAAAACCTTGAAGCATTCCATCCTGAAAGAATGGCTTCGAGAATTCTGGGCATGGGCGATATATTGACCCTTGTCGAAAAAGCGCAAGCCAACATTGATAAAAACACAGCTCGGGAACTTGAAAGGAGCATCAGAAAAAATGATTTTACGCTGGAAGATTTCCGCAACCAGCTGATTCAATTAAAGAAAATGGGATCCTTGAAAGATATTCTGGGAATGATTCCGCAAATGGGCAAGATGAAAGCGTTGAAGAATGTAGAACCGGATGACAAGGAACTGGTAAAAATTACGGCCATCATTGATTCTATGACGAAAGAAGAACGTCGCAATTATTTGATTATCGACGGCCGCAGACGAAAGAGAATAGCCTTAGGCAGCGGAACAACGGTTCAAGATGTCAACCTGCTTCTCAAAAACTATATGGAAATCAGAAAAATGATGAAAAAATTCAATAGAAAGGGCGGCATCAAATCTCTGATGAGAAATTTTTCCTTTTAAAATAAAAAATGTTGTGATAATAAAATAAAAATTTTTGTCTTAAGGAGGTATATCAAATAATCAAATGGCTGTAAAAATTAGACTGACTCGAATGGGCGCCAAAGGTAAACCTTTTTATCGAATTGTTGCCGCCGATACTGATTTTCCCCGAGACGGCAGGTTTCTGGAAGTGCTGGGGACATATGATCCCAAAAAAAATCCCGCGGAAGTTGTCATTAAAGAAAGTCGCGTCAACGACTGGTTGTCCAAAGGAGCCAAGACAACCCAGACGGTCGCTAATTTGCTCAAGACCAAAGGCATTGAAGCGAAAATTAAATAAGGATTTTCATCCTAATTAAATTCAGTGGAGGTTATGGCGATGAAGGAATTGATTAAGTATATTGCACAGTCATTGGTTGATAATCCGGATAAAGTTGATGTGACGGAAGTCATCGGCGAACAGACTTCGGTGATTGAACTGAGGGTCGCCAAGGAAGACCTCGGCAAGGTCATCGGGAAGCAGGGCCGGACAGCGAAAGCCATTAGAATGATTTTGAGCGCAGCCTCAGCCAAAGCCCATAAGAGGGCGGTTTTGGAAATCATTGAATAAACGTCAGTCTGAATTCTTTGAATTTGGTGAAATTGTCAAAACGCGCGGCCTCCGTGGATGCCTGAAGGTGCTCTGCTACACGGAGGCCGCGCGTGATTTCATGGCTCTGAAAAAAGTTTTTCTTTCCGCATCCGCGGAAAAAGATGTTTTTACCGTAAAAAAAATCCAATCTTGCGGGAAATTCCTGTTCATCGAACTCCAAGAAATCAATTGTTATGACGAAGCGAAAAGATTGGTTGGACGGAAAATATACCTTCCCAAATCCGTGTTAAAAAAACCGCAGGATGGTGAGTATTATTGGCACGATATCATCGGGCTTGAAGTTTTCACGGAAGACGAAAAGCTCTTAGGCGAGATAGTATCCATTATTCCCACGGGAAGTAACGACGTTTACGTTTGCCGAAAAGGAAAAAAAGAGCTCCTTCTTCCCGCTATCAGCGACGTGATCCTGAAGATCGATCTGCCGAAAGGCAGGCTGACGGTCAGAGTGCCGAAAGGATTATAAAAAGTGATTCGGTTCGATATCCTTTCCATATTTCCGGAAATGTTTTCTTCCCCTTTTAATTACAGCCTACTGAAAAAGGCGCAGGAAAAAAATCTGTTGAGCATTTTCCTGCATAACATCAGAGACTGGGCCGAAGACAAACATCGGATGACGGACGACATGCCTTACGGCGGCGGTTGCGGGATGGTTATGAAGATCGAACCGATCGACAAAGCTCTGGCCGAGATAAAAATCCCGCAAGATCATCCTAAAGTGATCCTCATGACGCCCCAAGGGGAACTGTTGACGCATCAGGTCGCCTCCGAATTGTCGAGGGAAAAACAGATCATTATCATTTGCGGTCGTTATGAAGGGGTTGATGAGCGGATCAGGGAAAATCTGGTGAACCGGGAAATTTCCATCGGGGATTATATTTTAACGGGGGGAGAGCTCGCCGCCATGGTCTTGGTGGATGTTGTATCACGTTTTATCCCCGATGTTCTGGGCAATCCGGAATCCATCGAGCATGAGTCCTTTGCCGAAGGATTGCTGGAATATCCGCAATACACAAGGCCGGCGATCTACAACAATTGGGCCGTGCCGGAAGTTTTATTGTCCGGGAATCACGCGCAGATTGAGCAATGGAAAAGATTTGAATCCTTGAAACGGACGTATCGGAGACGACCTGATTTGCTAAAAAAAGCGGCGCTTTCCGATGAAGACATAAAATTGTTGGAAAAAATAAAGCAAAATGATATATAAAATCTTGATTTTCGGGACTTCATAAGGTAAAGAGTCCAATTTTAAGAGATTTGGCAAGGTCTCCAAAAGATTCGCCGTGATAAAAAGCTTATATGCTTTACGTCGTTCTTTTACATTTTCCGGTTTATGATAAAAGAGGACGGGTGGTGACCACCTCTGTTGCGAATATGGATATTCATGATATAGCCAGAGCGGCAAAGACATACGGCGCCGGCGCGTTTTATATCGTCAATCCCATCGCTGAACAGAGGCGATTGGCCGAGGAAATCGTTTCTCATTGGCAAGAGGGGTGGGGTGCCCGTTATAATCCATCGCGCAGGGAAGCGTTGTCGCTGGTCAGAATTAAGGAAACGCTGACTGAAGCGCTGGAGGATATCAGAAAGGAGACCGGCGCCAAGCCGATCACCGTGGCCACCGGCGCCAATCTTACGGGTGACGTATTGAGTTTTGACGAACTGAAGTCGGTGATCCGGCAAAAACCGACGCCCTTCGCGATAATTTTCGGAACGGGCTTAGGACTGGCCGAAGCTGTTTTCGGCGCGTCTGATTATAAACTCGAGCCCATCCGGGGCCGCGGAACGTATAATCACCTGTCCGTGCGATCCGCCGTGGCGGTCGTGCTGGACAGAATAACGCATTAATCTTAAATGTAAGATGGTGGAGGATGTATGAATACGTTGGACATGATTGAAAAAGAACAGATGAGAGGCGACATTCCTCAATTCAGAACGGGGGACACCGTGAAGGTTCATGTGCGCATCATCGAGGGGCAAAAGCAGAGGATTCAGGCTTTTGAAGGGGTTGTTATTAGAAAGAACAAGGGGAACAGCCGAGCGATGTTTACGGTCAGAAAGGTCTCTTACGGAGTCGGCGTAGAAAGAACCTTCCCCCTGCATTCGCCGGTTATCCAGAAGATCGAAGTGCTCTCCCGAGGGAAGGTCCGTCGGTCTCGTCTGTATTATTTGCGGAATTTGCGCGGTAAAAAAGCAAAGATCAAAGACGCGTCTCAGCAATAAAAGTGTTCATTTTCTCATGAACAGCTTTGAAAAGGATGCTTACCAAGAAGGCTATCAACTGATTGCCGGAATTGATGAAGCGGGGAGGGGACCGCTAGCGGGACCTGTGGTTGCTGCGGCGGTCGTTTTTCCCCCGGATTATTTCAACAACCAAATCCGAGATTCCAAAAAATTAAAACCCACAGAGAGAGAAGCGTTGTTTGACGTAATCCAGCGGGAGGCTATCGCCGTAGGGGTCAGCATCGCCGATGTGGAAATCATTGATCGGATCAATATATTAAACGCCACGCTGCAAGCTATGCGTGAAGCGGTTTTGGAACTTCAGAGCCTGCCGGATTTTCTCCTGATTGACGGAAATCATAAGGTGCCCCTGATGACGCCTCAAAAAACCATCATCAAGGGGGACGCCTTGAGCGTTTCCATCGCCGCCGCGTCCATTATCGCTAAGGTCACCCGCGACCGCATCATGGATATGTACCATCGACAGTATCCGCAATACAATTTTCATCGCAACAAAGGCTATGGAACAAAAGAGCACATCGCCGCCATTCAGAGGTTCGGTTATTGTAAAATCCACCGTCGATCGTTTCATCTTAAAAAATTAAAACAGGCCAAGTTCGAATTTTAATCATGAGGGACGCCGCAGAAGGAAAAATAACGGGAAAAGTAGGCGAGCAAATCGCCGTCTCTTTTTTGAAAAAAAACGGGTACAAAATTCTCGAAAAGAATTTCCGGTGCCGACTGGGTGAAATCGACATCGTCGCCCGTGAAGGCAAAAATCTCGTTTTCATCGAGGTCAAGACGCGGAAATCAAATGAGCTGGGTTATCCCGAAGAAGCGGTTGATCTCAGAAAACAGAGAAAAATCGTTGCGGTGGCATTATCCTATTTACAGGAAAAAAATATTTCCGATAAAGACATTCGATTTGACGTCGTCGCCGTTCTGATGACGGATTCCCGCCCGGAAATTCGATTGATTCAAAACGCCTTTGCCTGCCATGAGATATAACTCATTTGATTTTAAAGCGGGATAAAGGCGGGATGCCGATCGGAAAAACGTTGAATCCAATTTTGAAGCATCGATGACGGTCCACCACATTCCGGCCGTCGAAAAGAAACGCCGGTTTTTCCATGGATTTGTATATCTTTTTGTAATCCAAATCGCGATAGAGGTCCCAGTCCGTGAGGATCAGCAAGGCGTGGCAACCTCTTGCCGCTTCATAAGGGTTCTCGATGAAATCGACGCGGTCTCTGATATCTGCGAGATCGACGGCCGCATTTTTCAGGGCTTTAGGATCGGAGATGACAATCCGCGCTTTTTCCTCGTATAATTTTCTTGAAATATAAATTGCGGGACTTTCCCGGGTGTCGCCGGTATTGGCTTTGAACGCGAAACCCAAAATGCATATTTTTTTTCCGGCCAGCGTCCCGAACATGTTTTGAATGATTGAAGAGACGAATCGGTTTTGTTGATATTCATTGATCTTGATCACGTTTTCCCAATAATCGGCCGCTTCTTCAAGCCCATAGCTCCGGCATAGATAAACAAGATGCAGAATGTCTTTCTTGAAACATGAGCCGCCGAATCCTATGCCAGCGTTGAGAAACTTATCGCCAATGCGACCGTCCATGCCTACGGCTCGGGCGACTTCGGTGATGTCGGCATCGGTTTTTTCGCATAAAGCGGAAATAGCATTGATGGATGAAACGCGTTGCGCCAGAAAGGCGTTGGCCGCCAGTTTGGAGAGTTCGCTGCTCCAGAGATTGGTGGTAATAATTTTATGCGCGGGCACCCAACGGGAATAGATTGCCACAAGCTCGTCCCGCGCCTTGAGCGCGCTTTTGGTTTGACGGGATCCAATCAGGACCCGATCAGGATTTTCCAAGTCCCGGATCGCCGTGCCTTCGGCGAGGAATTCCGGATTGGAGAGCACTTCGAATTTGATTCTTCCTTTTCCCATCGATAATATTTCTTCCATCGCCAGCGCGGTTTTCACGGGCAGCGTGCTTTTTTCAATCACGATTTTGGAAGATTCGGCATTTTGAAGAATCTGCCGCGCCGTTTTTTCCCAGAATTGGAGGTCCGCCGCCATGTGAGCCCCTTCGCCGTATGTTTTGGTCGGCGTGTTCACGCTCACGAAAATGATATCATTTTGCTTGATTTCCTTTTCGATCTCTTTTGAAAAAAACAAATTCCTGCCGCGGATCTTTTTAATGACTTCGTCCAGTCCCGGTTCGAAAACGGGCAACTCGTCGGAATTCCACGCATCAATTCTTTCGGAATTAATGTCCACGACGGTGACTTTGAAATCAGGACATTTATAAGCAATTATCGCCATGGAAGGGCCACCGACATATCCGGCGCCGATGCATAAAATTTTTTTCTTGAACTTCATCTCTTGAGACTCCCGAATTATTGGATTTGAAGAACGTGCTGAAAGTATTCAATGGTCTTCAAAAGACCGGTTTCCAAAGGCGTTTGAGGATGCCAGTTTAATGTTTCGCGCGCCAGCGTGATATCCGGCTTGCGCTGAATCGGATCATCCGCGGGCAGAGGGTTGAATTCTATTTCGGATAGGCTGCCGGTCAGTTTTTGGATGGTCGACGCCAGATCCAGAATGCTTAATTCTTCCGGATTCCCCATGTTCACCGGGCCGGAAAAAGCATCGTCTGAGTTCATCATCTTGATTAAGCCCTCGATGATGTCATCCACATAACAAAAAGATCTTGTTTGAGTTCCGTCGCCGTAAACGGTGATTTTTTTATTTTGAAGAGCCTGAACGATGAAGTTGCTGACCACTCTGCCGTCATTGACGGCCATCCTGGGACCGTAGGTGTTAAAAATGCGGACAATCTTCGTAACAACCGAGTTCTGGCGCCGGTAATCCATCATCAGACATTCCGCCGCTCTTTTTCCTTCATCGTAACAGCTGCGCAAGCCGATGGGATTGACCTTACCCCAGTACGATTCTTTCTGCGGATGAACTTCGGGATCGCCATAGACTTCTGAAGTGGACGCGTGGAGAACTTTGGCTTTCGTTCTTTTGGCAATGCCTAGAACATTGATGGCTCCCATCACATTTGTTTTGATGGTCTTGATGGGATTGTATTGATAATGAACCGGCGAGGCCGGACACGCCAGATTGTATATTTCGTCCACCTCGAGATAAATGGGATTGATGATATCATGCCGGATGACTTCAAAACGGGGGTTGGACATCAGATGGAGAATGTTGAGCTTTTGGCCCGTAAAAAAATTATCGAGGCAGATAATGTCGTGGCCTTCGAGCAGCAATCTTTCACAAAGATGTGATCCCAAAAATCCGGCTCCGCCGGTGACCAATATACGCTTCATGACGGTTTTTCACCCGACCTTTTTTCGTCATTAAAACCTGATCATTGGCATTATGTCAATAATTTATTATATTGCTTGAACTGTTTTGAACACTATGATAACCAGTCGCTAAACTTTAATGTTAAAATTCATTAGGGAGATCCTTATGATTTTTAATTTTCGAAAAGGCAAGAGAAAGGAGGCGGAGCAGGCGCGGATCACACCGGAAGACGATGGCGGCGGAAGCGCTCCACAGGAACGAATCGTGATCGACGGCAGGGGCTACGAGAACGAAACTCCTTCTCAGGAAGAAATCTATAATTTGGTGGATGTGGTTGAAACCGATAGGTTGGAAAAACAGCTCTACGAGGAAATGCTCAACAGATTGAGCGCCATTGTGGAAAAAGTCGCCAAAGAAAAGGTCCCGGAAATAGCGGAAAAGATTATTAGAGAAGAAATAGAAAAACTAAAATCATCTTAACTTCGAAAGGATCCGTTTCGTATCACTCATGAACAGCCGGTTTCCCAAAATCTTTACAACTGTAACGGCGTTGACATTAAGCGCATGCTTTCATCAAGCGCAGATGCCGCCCGTGCAAAAAGACAACGTTCTTCCGGTTAGGACCATTGCCGTTTTTCCCGTGACGGAAGATCATCAGACCAGCCGGGCCCCGGAATTGCTACGAAAGCAAATCAATGCGGAACTTCATTTCCGCGGCTATGAGACGACGCTTTTGGAATTGCTGGATGAAAAATTAAAGCAGGCCGCCTCGTCCGACGCGGAAAGGAAGGGAGGGAATGCGGCGGAGAAATTCATTGATTACGATGCCGCCATGCAGTGCAAAATTCTTCAGGATAATATCAAGAAAGGTCTTTTTTATTCTCCTATCATGATGGAAGCCGAGTGCCAATTGCGTCGAAGCAAAACGAAAGAGTTGTTATGGGAAGGGAAGGCGAAAGCAAAAAATTACAATTTTGATATTACGCCCAAAAGGCTGGAACGGAAAATTTACGAAACATACGAAACGGTCATCGGCGACGTCGTTGAACAATTGCTTGAAAAATTTCCCGATGGACCTAATCTACGTTAATAAGACCATCTGAAAAATTAAAAAGAATGAACATCCCCAATTTTTTAACGATCACAAGGATTATTCTGGTTCCGGTTATCGTTATTTTTTTAATTCAGGAAGAATATCTGAAATCACTGGTTGTTTTTACGGTGGCGGGTCTGACCGATGCTCTCGACGGCATTTTGGCCAGGCTTTTGAACAAAAAAACGACCCTGGGGGCATTTTTAGATCCGCTGGCCGATAAAACATTGATTGTAACGACTTTCGTTGCTTTATCGGTATTCGGCCTGATTCCGGGTTGGTTAAGCGTGATCGTCATCAGTCGGGACTTGATCATTTTAATTGGAATTATTGTGTTATCGCTGATGTCCGCACCATATGAAATCAAGCCGGTTTTCATAAGTAAAATAACGACAACTCTTCAGATTATAACGGTTTTTATGGCGCTGGCTTTGAAAACCAATGCATACGAGCTGGCCGGTTACCGTTCAGTGATTTTTTTATCTTGGCTGACGGCGTTTTTCACTATTGTTTCGGGGGTTATTTATATTATAAAGGGAATAGGGTATTTCAATCGCTCTTCATTAAAATAAGTTAATAAATAGAATATTTTAGCTTGACAACGAAAACTTTTCTTGGTAATTAGCCACGCGGAAAAAATGAACGTAGGCAAGTAGCTCAGGGGGAGAGCGCCATCCTGACGCGGTGGATGTCCAGGGTTCAAATCCCTGCTTGCCTACCATTTAAAATAATTCGTCTACTTAAGACTTTTAAGGGCATCAGAATTTTGATGCCCTTTTAAAATGAACGAGATTTAATTAAAAATTATGAGTGTAAAAATCATTTTCCCGGACAATCAAGAACGAAGTTTCGAAACCGAAATTTCGGCGGCTGACGCCGTTGCGCGATGGAAAAAAGAAGCGCTGACTTCGACGCTTGCCGTGAAGGTCAACGGTCGGGAACAGGACTTAAGTGCGATGATTAGCGAAGATGCCCGCCTGGAGTTGATTGACATGGCGTCACCGGAAGGCTTGTCCATTCTTCGACATAGCATTTCCCACGTGATGGCCCAAGCGGTTCAGGATGTTTTTCCCGGGACGAAGGTAAGCATTGGACCGGCGACGGAAGAAGGCTTTTATTATGATTTCGATTTCGCGGAGACCTTTACGATCAATGATTTACCCAAAATAGAAGAAAGAATGAAAGCGATTATTGAGGCCGATCTTCCCTTCATTCGGGAGGAATTATCTCGGGAAGACGCCATCAAGATATTCAGGGAGCGGGGAGAAGATTACAAGGTCGAGCTGATTGAGACGTTGCCGGCCGAAATCAGTATGGTCAGTATTTATAAGCAAGGCGAATACATAGATTTGTGCCGCGGGCCGCACATTCCCTCGACAGGTTTCATCAAGGCTTTCAAGTTGTTGAGTGTGGCCGGCGCTTACTGGCGGGGCGATGAAAAAAACAAAATGCTTCAGCGCATATACGGCACCGGATTTCCCACGGAGGAGGAACTTAAGGATTACTTGCATCTTCTGGAAGAAGCCCAAAAAAGAGACCATCGCAAGCTGGGCAGGGAACTGGACCTTTTCCAAATAAACGATGAAGCAGGGCCGGGCTTAGTGATCTTTCATCCAAAGGGGATGATGCTCCGTTACCTCATCGAAGAATGGGAGCGACGGGAGCATTTGAAGCGCGGATATCAAATGGTTATGGGTCCCCAGATCCTGAAAGTGGACTTATGGAAGAAATCGGGTCATTTTGATCACTATCGAGAAAACATGTATTTTACCGAGGTGGACGAACAGACCTACGGGATCAAACCCATGAACTGTTTGGCTCACATGCTGATTTATAAATCGAAGATTCGAAGTTATCGGGATCTGCCGTTGCGTTATTTTGAGCTCGGTACCGTTCATCGCCACGAAAAAACGGGCGTCCTTCACGGGCTCATGCGGGTGCGTCAATTCACGCAGGACGACGCCCATATCTTGTGTGCGCCGGAACAGCTCAATGCCGAAATCAAAGCCATTGCCGATTTTGTCCGGGATGCCATGGCGGTTTTTGGCTTTGAATATGAGGTGGAGTTGAGCACCCGGCCGGAGAAATCCATCGGATCCGACGAAGACTGGGAGCGGGCGACAACCGCGCTGGAAAACGCGCTGAAAGAACATCACACGCCCTATGAAATCAACGAAGGAGACGGCGCTTTTTATGGTCCCAAAATTGATTTCAAGCTCAAAGATGCCTTGAAAAGAAAATGGCAGTGTGCAACGATTCAATGCGATTTTACCCTTCCAGAAAGATTTGATTTAAGCTATATCGGTCCCGACGGAGAAAAACATCGTCCGGTCATGTTGCATCGCGTAATTTTGGGCGCCATTGAAAGATTCATGGGGGTTCTCATTGAGCATTATGCGGGTGCTTTTCCCGTCTGGCTGGCCCCTGTCCAGTGCATTTTGTTGACGGTAACGGATAAGCAGATGCCGTACGCTCAAAAAGTTCATGAAAGATTCCTTGCCGCCGGAATCCGTTCCGAAATATATTGGGAGAACGACAAGCTGGGCTATAAAATACGACAGGCTCAGTTGCAGAAAATTCCTTATATGCTGGTGATCGGCGATAAAGAAGTTGATTCGGAATCCGTTACGCCGCGATTGCGCGATGGAAGGAGTCTAGGAGCCATGCCGGTTGCGGATTTTATCGGCTTGGTGAAAGATGTTATTGAAAAAAAAGCATTGTCAATTTAAATTTGGGAGGTGAAATATAGTCAAGGATTTAAGGATAAACAGGGAAATCCATTCTTCCACGGTTCGGGTTATCGGCGACGATGGAAAACAATTGGGCGTCATGACAGTGGAAGAAGCTTTGGCGCGCGCGGAAGAAGCGGGGTTGGATTTGGTGGAAGTCTCACCGACGGCTAATCCGCCCGTATGTAAAATCATGGATTACGGGAAATACCGCTACAAACAAAGCAAGAAACTGCACGACGCCAAAAAAAGTCAGACCGTCATTGATGTGAAGGAAATTAAGCTCAAGCCGAAGACGGAAGAACACGACATTCAGGTTAAGGTGAAACATATCAGGAAATTTTTGAAGAACAACGACAAGGTCAAAGTTTCCATGATCTTCCGCGGAAGAGAAATCGCCTTTACCGACCTCGGCCGAAAATTGATGGAATCCATTAGAAACGAGCTTTCTGAGGAATGCATCGTCGAGCAGGAACCGCGTCTTGAAGGCCGAAGCATGGTGATGATCTTCTCGCCAAAAAAAATAAAACAGTGAGGTAAAAAATGCCGAAATTGAAAACACACAGCGGTGCCGCGAAACGATTTTCACTGACCGCGAAGGGTAAGTTAAAAAGAAGCAAGGCTTTTGCGAGCCATATTTTGACGAAAAAAACGACCAAAAGAAAGAGATTGTTAAGGAAGGGAGCGCTGGTGGATTCTGCCAACGCCAAAGCCGTTAAAAAACTCCTTCCATATCTTTAGATGACTGATTGAATTAAGGAGAAAAAAATGTCCAGAGTAAAAAGGAGCGTAACTGCCCGCAAAAAAAGAAGAAAAATATTAAAAATGGCCAAAGGTTTCTTTGGCGCCCGAAGCCGTCTTCTGAAAACGGCACGGGAAGCGGTCCACAAGGCGCTGCAATACGCCTATCGTGACAGACGTTCGAGAAAAAGAGAGTTTCGCAGACTGTGGATCGCCAGAATCAATGCCGCCGCGGAAGTCCATGAGATTTCATACAGCCGTCTTGTGGATGGTATGAAAAAAGCGGGAATCGAAATTGATCGAAAAATTCTTGCGGATATCGCCGTGAACGATCCGAAAGGTTTTGAGCAGGTCGTAAACATCGCTAAAGGCAAATTAACGGTATGATCAACGAGCTCCACGAGCTTGAAAAAGATTGTCTGGCCGATCTGGAAAAAGCTCAAAACGAGGAACAGATCACCGCGATTAAAACAAAGTATCTTGGCCGGAAGGGCTTGCTGACTGGACTGTTGAGGAATATCGCGCAGGTGCCCGATGCGCAAAAGCCTGTTTTCGGAAAGTCGTGCAACGAACTAAAAAATAAGCTCAGCGACATCATCGAAGAAAGAATCCGCATCTATGCGGCGAATCGAAAACAGGAGACGCTTCTGAAGGAACGCATCGATGTGACTCTTCCCGGAGACGCGGTGTATTGCGGGAGCCTCCATCCCGTCACACAGGTCTGTAAGGAAATTTGCGGCATTTTTGCCACCTTCGGATTTTCTGTGGTTGAAGGGCCGGAAGTGGAAATGGATTATTACAATTTCGAAGCGTTGAACATCCCGCCGGATCATCCGGCCAGGGACATGCAGGATACGTTTTACATCAATGATCAGATCCTTTTGCGCACCCATACGTCGCCTGTTCAGGTTCGGGTGATGGAAAAAATCAAGCCGCCTTTGCGGATTCTCTCCCCCGGAAAAGTTTACCGGCGGGATTCCGACGTTTCCCACACGCCGATGTTTCACCAAATTGAAGGGCTTTTAGTTGATGAGGGCGTTACCTTTGCCGACCTAAAAGGCATTCTGACCGAGTTTTTGAAAAGGATATTTGGCGAGAACACCTTTTTGCGCTTTCGACCCAGTTTTTTCCCCTTTACCGAACCGTCGGCGGAGGTTGACATCCGTTGCGTCATTTGCGGCGGGAAGGGCTGCCGCGTGTGCGGACAAAGCGGTTGGTTGGAAATTCTCGGCTCGGGGATGGTCGATCCGGCGGTTTTCCACAATGTCGGTTACGATGCCGAAAAATACACCGGTTTTGCTTTCGGATTGGGCCTCGAACGCATCGCCATGTTGAAATACAGCATTTCCGACATCAGACTCTTTTTTGAAAACGATGTTCGTTTTATCAAGCAATTTTAAGGAATCGTTTCCCTATGCTGGTCAGCATCAAATGGCTTAAAGATTACGTCGCTATAGAAATCACGCCGAAAGAACTCGCCGAAAAACTTACGATGGCCGGTTTGGAAGTCGAGGAAATCAAGGAAATTCGTCCTCAATTCAGCGGCGTGATTGTCGCCGAAATTCTTTCGGTGCGGCCGCATCCTTCCGCAGATCATTTATCGCTGTGCGAAGTCTCCGACGGCCGGAATATCTATCCCGTGGTCTGCGGAGCGAAAAACATCGCGCCGGGGAATCGGGTTGCCTTGGCCAAAGTCGGCGCGGTGATTCCGGGGGGCTACACCATCAAATCGGCGAATTTGAGAGGGGAAAAATCCGAGGGGATGCTTTGCTCCGAGGCGGAACTTGAACTCGGGGAGGATACATCGGGCATCATGCAGCTGCCCCCGTCGCTGGCTTTGGGAAAGCCGCTGGACGAGGCGCTGGATATTTCGGATACCGTTTTGGATGTCAATATCACGCCGAATCGTCCGGATTGTCTTTCCGTGATCGGAATGGCCAGGGAAGTCTCCGCTTTGACCGGTAAGAAATTAAAAAATCCTTCCGTAAAATTGAAAGAGTCGGATGAAGATATCCATGCCTTGACTTCGGTAACCATTTTAGATGACGATCTTTGTCCCCGCTATACCGCAAGACTCGTCAAAAATGTCCGCATCGGCCCGTCGCCGATATGGATGAAGTCCCGACTCGAAGCAGTGGGCCTTCGGTCTATCAATAATGTTGTCGACGTAACGAATTTTGTTATGCTTGAAATGGGCCAGCCGCTACATGCTTTCGACTACCGGCTGCTTGAAGAAGGACGCATTGTCGTCCGCAGAGCCCGGCAAAACGAGGAATTTATCTCTCTGGACGGGAAAAGCAGGGTGGTTCCTGATGATACTTTGCTGATTTGCGACGGCGTCAAACCTGTCGCTATTGCCGGGATCATGGGCGGCTTGAATTCGGAGGTTCAAGAAGACACGCAGACCGTATTGCTGGAAAGCGCCTACTTCAACCCTGCATCCATTCGGCGGTCTTCAAAAAAATTGTCCATGCCGACCGAGGCGGCGTTTCGTTTCGAGCGGGGCATTGATCCCGAAGGCATGATTCCGGCATTAAACAGAGCGGCGGAATTGATTGCTGAATTCGCAGGTGGAAACGTCTGCAAAAATTATATTGATGTTTATCCGAGGAAAATTTCCTGTCCCCGGGATATTGTGCTTCGCGTGGAGAGAGTCGAGAAAATCACGGGGGTTTCGATATCGTCCCGGGATATCCGAAGAATACTCCGAAGTATCGGAATGAATTTGAAATCAAAGAAAAAAGGTCAGTTCGAGGTTACGCCACCGACTTGCCGCGTGGACATCACCCGCGAAATCGATTTGATAGAAGAAATTATCCGCCTGTATGGCTACGAAAAGGTTCCTCTGTCCGTGCCGTCTTTTTCCATGTCCGAAGTAAAATCCATCCCTCGGCTCCCTTTGGAAGAAAGGATCAGAAAAATTTTAACAGGCATCGGATTCAGCGAAGTCATCAATTACAGCTTTGAGAGCTCCGGCGCGGCCGACATTCTTTCACTGCCGGCCGATGATGCGAGACGAAAAGTCGTCAGAATCAGAAACCCGCTGAGTGAAGAGATGTCGGTCATGCGCTCAACGCTGACGTATGGATTGTTGTCAACAGCCAAAAGAAATATCCATAACGGCTCATCGGATTTTCGTCTGTTTGAAATCGGGAAGGTGTTCAAAAGCACGGCAGAATCGGCGCTTCCCGATGAAATGAATGTTTTGGGAGGAATCATCTCGGGGCGCTCAAGAGATACTTTATGGAATTCGAGGAAATCTGTTGATTTTTATGATTTAAAAGGCGCCGTAGAAAATATTTTAATGGCCATGAAAATTCATTCTTGCCGATATGACGCTTCCATAACGGAACCTTTTTTGCATCCGGGAAAAAGTTGCGGCGTTTTGGTTGGGGGTAGGAAAATCGGTTTTATGGGTGAAGTGCATCCGGACGTCACCGAAAGGTTCGACTTGAGAAACAAACTGTATCTATTTGAAATGAATATGGATATTTTGACGGAACTCCAGAACGTCCAAGCAATCAAGTTCCGTGAAATTCCAAAATTTCCGCCGATTATCAGAGACGCGGCGTTTATTGTTCCCGAAGACTTGGAGGCGGGGGCGATGATTGAAATTATTTTGGAACAAAAAGAAGATTTGCTTGAAAATGTTATTGTTTTTGATGTATACAGAGGAAAAGAAATTCAGGAAAGTATGAAAAATTTGGGACTGCGCTTTTGGTACCGAGCACCGGACAAAACGTTGACTGACGCAGACGCTAACAGCGTCCATGAAAGAATTGTGAAAAAATTGATATCCGCGACCGGCGCAAAGATGAGAAGCTAAATAAATTTACATGGAGGTAGAAACATGACGAAGATTGATATCATTCAGAGTGTTCACAATAAACTGGGATTTTCCAAAAAAGATTCCGCGGAAATTGTGGAAGCTGTTTTTGACATCATCAAGGATTGTTTGGCCAGCGGAGAAAAAGTGAAGATCTCCGGTTTTGGAAACTTCGTAGTGAAAGACAAGAGAACGCGGAGAGGCCGCAATCCTCAAACCGGTGAAGAAATCGCCATCACCGCACGAAGGGTGCTGACATTCAAATCATCACAGGTATTGCGCAAAGCCCTCAATTCAAAGAGCTGATTCGCTTTGCCTTTCTTCCCAAATTTGCTTCTTTAAAATAGAGGGGATATGGAATCGAAAATTCCAGACAAAGCCTATTTCCGCATAGGCGAAGTCAGTAAAATCCTCGATGTTGAACCTTACGTCATTCGGTACTGGGAATCTGAATTCAGAACGATCAATCCTGTGCGAACTAAAACGGCGCAAAGGCTTTATCGAAAAAAAGATGTTCAGGAACTTGTGACGATTAAGGATTTACTTTACACTCAAAAATTTACCATCGACGGAGCAAAGAAACAACTTCAGAAGCTCAAGTACCACGCCTGCGACGAGGAGAGCTCCGAGAAACAAATTTTATTGCAAATCAAAAAAGAATTGGAACAAATTCGCAAGATGATCAGTTAAAAAAGCCAGTGCTTTAAAGCCCTGGCTTTTCGCTGCTTATCATTTCGGTTGTCCGGTTGATCAGCCGCCTTTCTTGCTGGCTCTCTTGGATGCTTTCAGAGGATTGATTTTCTGCACTTTTTCCTGGATTTCAAGCTTGACATGCGTCGCCACGGGGCAGTTTCCCCTCAACCATTTGCTGGAAGGATCGGCGTAGACCGTGCAATACTTGGCCGATTGATATTCTATAATTTTTGCGCAACCTTCGCATTTTTCAATGATCGGTTTGCAAATTCCGCCGACAAAACCGCATCCCTTTTTGGTCATGAAGGTGCATTCCATTCCCGCCTTCACCGTTGAACAATTCATCGCAAAACCCCCTGCGTTTTTTGAGGCTTTTTGTTATTCGATAACATTTAAAAAGCCGTTCCGAAAGTTAGCGGGTGTTAACAAGAAAACGCAAAGCTGTCAAGAAAAAATGAAACGCCGTTCTTTTTTTGAATTTACGCGAATAAATGGAAAAAATGCTTGAAGAAGAAAAAAATTATTGATAGCTTGAAAAAATTAAAATGAGGAAGATCAGAATGACATGCGGGCTGTTATTCAAAGGGTTGATCACGCTTCGGTCGCCGTTCATCATCGGGTTTTTTCATCCATCCAAAGAGGGATTCTTCTTTTATTGGGCGTGGAAAAGGGTGATGAAAAAGCGGATGCCGACTATATTCTGGAAAAAGTCATTCACTTGAGAATCTTCGAAGACGAAGAGGGTAAAATGAACCGCTCTTTGCTGGATGTGGATGGATCTTTGATGGTAGTCTCGCAATTTACACTGCTAGGAAATTGCGTAAAAGGGAGGCGTCCTTCATTTATCGCCGCCGAAGAACCAAAGCGCGCTCAAACGCTGTATCAGTATTTCATTGAAAAGGCAGCCGAAAAAGTCAAGAAAATAGCCACGGGGCGATTTCAGGAAATGATGAAGGTCGAACTGGTGAATGACGGCCCCGTCACCATCCTTTTAGACAGCAGGAAAAGTTTCTGAGATGCAAAATTTTGAAATCAAAATAGACAAGGAAGGGCGCTGGTATTATAACGGCGCGCACATGTTTCGCAAGGATATCGTCAAACTTTTTTTCGAAAATCTGAAACAGGATGAGGAAGGTCGCTACCTGATTGAGTGGAAAGGCGAACGTTGTTACCTGTCGGTTGAAGATACGGCATACGTTGTGATTGCGGTATACAAAACGAGAAATCCACGCACGAATCGTGAACAAGTCGAAATTCTTCTCAATGACGACTCCTGCGAAATTTTGGATATGAAAACGGTGTTTGTCGGTGATGAAAACGTCTTATATTGCCGGGTAAAAAACGGTCGGTTCCTCGCCCGTTTTTCCCGGAAAGCGTATTACCAGCTGGCGGATTTCATCGAACCGCCTGACGCGGAAGACTGCTTTTTCATTACATTGAACGGCGAAAGATATTACATTTCCAACCATACTTCATCCCTAAGCGGAGGAAAACATGCTTGACGATCATATTCCAGAATCATTGACTTTCGACGACGTGCTTTTGGTTCCTGCAGAATCCGATGTCCTGCCGAAAGACGTCGATACCTCGACGTTACTGACGAAGAATATTACACTGAAAATTCCCATCGTGTCCGCGGCCATGGATACCGTCACCGAATCGCGCACGGCGATTTGCATGGCGCAAGAGGGAGGTATCGGCATCATCCACCGCAATATGAGCATCGAACAACAAGCCATAGAAGTGGATAAAGTCAAAAAATCAGAAAGCGGCATGATCGTGGATCCCATTACCATTGAGCCGGAAAAGAAGGTACGCGACGCCTTGAAATTAATGGATCAATATTCCATCTCTGGGGTGCCCGTCGTCAAAAATAAGAAATTGGTGGGCATCTTGACCAACCGGGATCTGCGATTTGAAGAAAACCTGGATCAACCGGTTGCGAATGTCATGACGAAAGAAAATCTGGTCACGGTTTCTTCCAATATTTCACTGGAAGAATCCAAAAAGCTATTGCATAAACACCGCATTGAAAAATTGCTGGTAATCGACGATGAATACCGATTAAAGGGACTGATCACCATTAAGGACATTGAAAAAATCCGAAAGTATCCGAACGCCTGCAAGGATGCCCTGGGAAGACTCCGCGTGGGAGCCGCTGTGGGCATCTTGGACCGGGAAGCCAGAATTGAAGCGCTGTTGGCCGCCGGAGCGGATGTCATCGTGATTGATACCTCGCACGGACATTCCAGGGGCGTGATTGACGCCGTCAAGTCCACAAAAAGGAATTTCCCCAACTGTGAACTCATCGCCGGAAATGTGGCGACGGCCGAAGGCGCGAAAGCGTTGATCGATGCCGGCGTTGACGGTCTTAAAGTCGGCGTCGGACCGGGTTCCATCTGCACCACCCGCATCGTTGCCGGCGTAGGAGTCGCACAGATATCGGCGATTCGGGACGCTTACAAAATCGCCTCAAAAAAAGGTATTCCGGTGATCGCGGATGGCGGCATCAAGTATTCCGGCGACATCGTCAAGGCGATAGGCGCAGGCGCGCATTGCGTCATGATCGGCGGGCTTTTTGCGGGAACGGAAGAAAGTCCGGGGGAAACGGTTTTGTTTCAGGGGCGCAGTTACAAAGTCTACCGCGGCATGGGCTCCTTGGGAGCCATGCAAATGGGCAGCCGTGACCGCTACTACCAGGATGATATTGAAGGTTCTTCCAAAATGGTTCCAGAAGGAATCGAAGGCAGAGTTCCCTATCGGGGCACGCTTTCCGCAAGCATCCACCAACTTGTCGGGGGGCTCAAGGCGGGCATGGGCTATGTCGGATGCAGAACGATACCCGACCTGATCCAAAAAGCCCGGTTTGTGCGCATCACGCAGGCGGGTTTGAAAGAAAGCCACGTCCATGATGTTATCATCACCAAAGAAGCACCCAATTATTGGCTGGACTGATTTGGCAAAACACTTTTCGTTTTTCATCTGCGAAATGATTTTTCATCATGAAACATTCTGATTTCGTCCATCTGCATCTCCACACGCAATACAGTCTTCTCGACGGCATGATCCGGCTGGAAGACCTGTTCAAAAAAGCGCGTGAAAATAAAATGCCCGCTGTGGCGATTACCGATCACGGCAACATGTTCGGGGCGGTTGATTTCTACCATCAGGCCTACAAACAAGGCATCAAGCCGATCATCGGATGTGAATTGTACGTCGCGCAGAATAAAATGACGGACCGAATTCCCGGAGAAACGGCACACCATTTGATTGTTTTGGTCAAAAACGCGCAGGGTTATAAAAACCTGATGAAACTGACCTCTGCGGCCTACCTCGAGGGATTTTATTACCGGCCGCGCGTCGATAAAGAAATCCTCAAAGAATGTCATGAAGGTCTTATCGCTTCCAGCGCCTGTCTGCAAGGCGAAGTGGCGTCCTGGATTCTTCGGGGAAACATGGAAGAAGCCAAGAGGGCCGCTTTGAATTATCTGACCATTTTTAAAGAAGGAAATTTCTACCTTGAAGTCATGGAAAACGGACTACCTGAACAAAAAACGGTCAATGCCGGCCTAATCGAAATCAGCAGGGAGCTTTCCATTCCATTAATCGCCACCAACGATTGCCATTACCTTGAGCGGGAGCATGCTGAAGCCCATGATGTATTGCTTTGCATTCAGACGGGAAAAACCCTTGCGGATAAAGATAGAATGTCCTTGGGCACGGATCAGTTCTATTTCCGTTCTCCCGAGGAAATGCATGAGCTTTTTTCACACATTCCGGAAGCGCTCTCCAATACGGTCGCCATAGCCGAGAAATGTAATTTCTCCATGGAATTGGGACAGTTTGTTTTGCCCAATTTTCAAGTGAAGAATCCCGAAGAAACACTCAACGATTACCTTGAAAGAAAGGCGAGGGAAGGGCTGGAAAAACTTTTTCCGACGATTTTGCAATACCAGCGAGGAAGCGAAGCTGAAATCCGCGAGCGATATAAAAAAAGGTTGAGAGAGGAACTGGATATTATCAAATCCATGGGATTCGCCGGATATTTTTTGATTGTTTCCGATTTTGTGAAGCATGCCAAACACCACGATGTTCCCGTCGGCCCCGGTCGGGGTTCCGCCCCGGGCAGCCTTGTGGCCTACGCGCTGAGAATAACGAATATCGATCCGATTCGCTACAATCTGTTTTTTGAACGCTTTTTGAACCCCAGCCGAATCAACATGCCGGATATCGACATCGATTTCTGCGAAGAGGGCAGGGACGATATTATCAAATACGTCATGGAAAAATATGGCAAGAATAAAGTGGCCCAGATTATTACCTTCGGAAAAATGAAAGCCCGGCTGGTCGTCCGGGATGTGGCGAGGGCTCTCAACATGCCTTATTCGGAAGCGGACAGAATCGCCAAACTGATTCCGAACGATCCCAAAATCACCCTCCATGACGCCGTAAAAAACGAACCGCGACTCGCCGAAGAAGAAAAAAACAATCCCGCCGTCGCCAAATTGCTGTCTCTTTCGAGCATTCTCGAGGGAATCAACCGCCATGCCTCCACGCACGCCGCAGGCGTGGTGATTTCGGATGTGCCGCTGGTGGAAAGAGTGCCGCTCTGCGTTCCTAAAGATGATATCGTCACGCAGTATTCCAAGGATGATATTGAAAAAATCGGCTTAACCAAGTTTGACTTTCTCGGCTTGAAAACATTGACGGTCATCAAAAAAGCCTTGAAGTTTATCAAAGAATTGAGAGGCACAGACATTGACATCGACAATCTTCCGCTCGATGACAAAAAAACATACGAACTCTTCGCGCGCGGCCAAACCGACGGAATTTTCCAAATGGAAAGCGCAGGCATGACGGCCTTGGCCGTTGATTTCAAACCAGATAATATCGAAGACATCATCGCCTTGATCGCTCTTTATCGCCCCGGCCCCATGAAAATGAGCTCGGAGTTCGTCAATCGTAAACAAGGAATAACAAAAATAACTTACGAGCTGCCTCAACTCGAAGACATCCTGAAAGAAACCTACGGCGTCATTTTGTATCAGGAACAGGTCATGCGGATCGCCAGCGTGATCGGCGGATACTCGATGGCCGAAGCCGACAACCTTCGAAGAGTCATGGGCAAGAAACTTTCGGATGCGATGGAAAAAGAAAAACCCAAATTCCTGGAAGGGGCGAAGAAAAATAAAATCAGTGAAAGCAAGGCAAAAATTATTTGGGATCAAATGGAAACTTTTGCCTCTTACGGATTCAACAAATCGCACAGCACCGCCTATGCCATGATCGCTTATCAAACGGCTTACTTAAAAGCCCACTATCCGACGGAATTCATGGCGGCTCTGCTGACGAGTGAAAAAGACAATCGCGATAAAATCATCAAATACATGAACGCCTGCAAAGAAATGGGCATCAATATTCTTCCCCCGGACATCAATGAATCCCAGAGGGATTTTACCATTACGGGCGAGAATATTCGTTTCGGCATGGCCGCCATAAAAAATGTCGGCTTGTCGGCGATTGATGCGATCCTCGCTGCCAAGGAGGATGGTAAATTCGCCTCATTTGCGGATTTCCTGAGTCGCGTGGATCTGCGAAAGGTCAACAAAAAAGTCATCGAAAGCCTGATTAAGTGCGGCGCATTTGATTCTCTAGGGTATAAACGAAGCCAGTTGATGAAGCACTTCGAAGAAATGATGGAAAAAATTCAAAGAATCAAAAAAGAAAAACTCAGCAATCAGGCCAGTTTCCTTGAAGACCTTAACGCGGACTCGACCGCCTGCGAGTTGGGCGCCGAGGGTGTTGGAATACCGGATGATGTTCCCGAATGGGACCAGAAAAAAAAGCTTTCGATCGAAAGAGAAGCGCTGGGCTTTTACATCAGCGGTCATCCGCTTTTGAGCTTTGCCGATCGTTTGAAATATATCACCGACAGCGATTCGGCCATTCTGAACAGTAGAAGGGACAAGGACCCCGTGACGGTCGCCGGCGTTGTCAGCGGTCTCAACGAAAAGAAAACGAAAAAGAACGAAACGATGTGTTACGTGACCCTCGAAGATTTAAAGGGCACGATGAATACGATTTTTTTCGCCGACGTATACAGGAAATACTACGATCTCCTGCATGAAGAAGAACCCATAGTGATCAAGGGAATTCTGGACATCGGCGGAACCGAAGAAAACCAAAAGGTAACCGTCATCGCGCAGGAAGTCATTCCCATCAGCAAGGCGCTGGAAAATCCTTACAAAGAAGTTCACCTTATCGTGGATGCGGAAAAATTTTCGGTCGACGCCATGAAGCATTTAATTGCGTCCCTGAAAAAACACCCCGGAAAATTCAGCGCTTATATGCACCTCCGACACAAAAACGTAGAAACGGTTGTTTACCTGGGCGACGAATGTCGTCTGGATATCAACGACGCGCTTAAAAGAGACGCTGAGTTCATTCTCGGAGAGGGCTCTATGGTATACTCTTGATTTTATCGTCGGGGGTTGCTTTAAAAATGACGGTACATGATTTTAAAATGATGAAAAAGGTTTTACCCCTTTCGATGAAGTACCGGGAAAGAATCTATCGTAATCTTATTCACCCCGATCAGCTGGTTACATATAACGTAAAAATAGAAGAAAGCGACTTATTAATCAGTTCGGACAGCGATCTCTCGGCGCCGGCTTTCAAGTCCCTTGCTAGACACCGACACGCCATAGAGATGTACATCAACACGCATCCCCGATTTTTAAAGTCCCTCGTCCCTTTGCCAAGGGATCCTTTCGCGCCTCCCATCGTCCGTGAAATGTTGAATAAATCAATCATCTGCGGGGTAGGGCCGATGGCGGCGATTGCCGGAGCCGTGGCTGAATTTGTCGGAAATGATTTGCGGAACGCTTCGAAAAATCTGATTGTAGAAAACGGCGGGGATATCTATCTTCAATCTGAAAGAAAATTGACTGTATCTGTTTTTGCGGGCGATTCCCCTCTGAGTTACAAGGTGAATTTCGTCATTCGGCCCGAGCAGACACCGCTTGGGATTTGCACCTCCTCGGCGACGGTGGGACCTTCGTTGAGTTTTGGGATCGCCGATGCGGTTTGCGTGATTTCAAAATCCGCCGTTCTCGCCGACGCCGCAGCGTCTTCCATCGGCAATAAAGTCAAGTCGAGAGAGAACATCAAATCCGCCTTGAACTTTGGGATGTCCATTGAAGGAATTGAAGGCGTTTTGATTATTGTCCAAAATGAAATGGGCGTCAAAGGCAGAATTGAACTCGTTTAGGGTTCAAAAAAAGATTGATAATTTTCCCGCTTTCATTTATTGAATGATTCAAACAACGCTATTCTCAATTTTGTAGTTTCAACAAGGAGTATCAACAGATGGTGGACGATGCAAAAAAGGCGTGTCCGGTCTGCAATCTGCCCGACCAAATTCTCAAGTCGGAAGGAAAACCAAGGCAAAATATCATTCTTCAATGTAAACGCTGTGGCCATTACAGCATTACCACGGCGGCTATCCGCTTGGCTGAAAAAATGCAAATTAGAACGAAACTATCCGCTTGGATTAGAAATCTCAACGAACTGGGGATGGACGTTCCAGAAATCAACACAAAGAGATTAAAGGAAATCGAAACCTCCATCCCTGAATATAATCCTTCCGACAAACAGTATCTTTTTCTCCGCAGTCTTTCGCGCAAGTTGAAACATCCAATGGATCACATCAATATCATTCACGAATGGGATTATCCTTTGGCATGGGCTGCTGATTCGCAGGAAATGCTTTTTTACGTCAGATTTTTGATCGAGCGCGGATTTTTGGTCCGATTGGACGACAAAATCCATGGCAATGAAGCTTCGGCTGTTTCCATCACACCATCCGGGTGGAATTATCTAGATCAGTATCGAGAAAGAGCGGTGGAATTAAGTCAGGCGTATGTCATGATGCCGATTTCCAAAGAAATGGATTTTATCTGGGAAAGGGAGATAAAACCGGCGATCAACGATGCAGGATACAAGGCCATACGTATCGAAAGCAAAACGCACGATGATAAAATCAACGCTAAAATCTTATCGGATATAAAAGATTCACTTTTTTTAGTTGCGGAAGTCTCCACACAGAATCCCACCTTTTATTTTGGGGCAGGTTTTGCCGCGGGGAAAAATATTCCGGTTATCTGGGTGGTGGAAAAAAACGCAGTTTGCCGTCTTCATATCGACGCTCATCAATATAATTTTTTGTCATGGAAAAATCCCGATGAACTCAGAGAAAAATTATACAATCATATTTGCGTGGTTGTCGGCAGGAGAAAACAACTTTAAAACCGATCTTCTTGATTCGAGTAATTTTTATAAGTTTACATAACATATCTTATAGGACGTAATTGATATTAAAAAATTTATCCTTTCTATGCCTCATCGCTAAGCTAAATTATTAAATAAAAAATATTCTTGCGAAATTTATCAAATACCATCGGCGGCGAGTTGCTGAATAAGCTTGATCTGGCGATCGTTTAATTTTCTGGGAACTTCTATATTAATTTTTACAAACAGATCTCCTTTTGGAGCTCCTTTGAGGCTGGGAACACCGAAACCCTTCATCCTTATTTTGGTGTTATTTTGGGTTCCGGGAGGAATTTTTATTCTTTTAGTCGTACCGTCAAGCATTGGAACGTCAATGGATGTTCCCAGCGCGGCTTGGGAAAATTTAATTGTTCTTTCGATGTACAAATCATTCCCATCCCGAACATAAATGGGGTGTGGCAACACGTTAATATTCAGATATAAATCGCCATTTGGGCCGCCATTAACGCCAGGCAATCCTTTTCCCGGCAGTCTCAATTTTTTACCGGTACTGATTCCAGCGGGAATCTTGACATTGATATCTTCAATTTTATTTCCAAGCTGAAATGATATTTTTTTCTCGGCGCCGAAAACAGATTCTTCGAGTGTTATTGATAGGTTATATTCAACATCCTGGCCTTTTTGCGGCATTTTAACATAGTGATCATTTTCACCCCTCATGCCGCCGAATAAACCTGCAAAGGGGTCATCAAAATCATCCATTGAAGACGTTGATCGCCTTGTTCTGAAGGTTGTTTTTCCTTCCCTGATTCCCCCGAAACCGAAGCTGCGCAATATTTCATTAATGTCGAATCCTCGAAAAATATCTTCCTGTGAAAATTGCTGACGGAACTGGTCCGCAGAACCAAACTGGTCGTATTGTTTCCTTTTTTCCGGATCGCTTAAAACGGCATAGGCTTCGCTTATTTTCTTGAATTTTTCCTCGGCCGCCTTGTTATTTGGATTTCTATCAGGGTGCCATTTAAGTGCAAGTTTTCTATAAGCTTTTTTTATATCTTCCGCCGTGGCATTCTTATCAACGCCCAAGACATTATAATAATCTTCCGACATATTTTTAATTTTGCCCTTTTATATTAATCAATTATCTCAATATCATCATGCGATAATTTAAGCATCAATTCCCATTTGAAAAGCGTCCCAATTCAATTTTTTTAACTTTTCCGGAAATGCGCTGTAAATGACTTCCTGCCACGAGGATTTTTCAACGTTGATGAAATTTGATAACGCGCCCAGAAGCACCACGTTCGCGGCTTTTACATTACCTGCTTTTTTTGCTTTATCGGAGGCGTTAACCAAAACGACCTTTTTAAAGTTATTTTTTAGAAATCCAATAATATCAATTGGATATTCCGCTTCACCCAAATTTACCTCCGGAGGGAAGATTTCATCGTCATTGACAATAATGGAAGCTTCTTTTTTAAGGAACGTAAGATATCTTAATGATTCCATTTTTTCAAAAGAAACCATAATGTCGACGCTTCCCGCCTCCGCCAATGGAGAATAAACTTTTTTTCCGTAGCGGATGTGGCTCGTAACGCATCCACCGCGTTGAGCCATGCCGTGAACTTCGCTTTTTTTTACGTCCCAGCCGGCCTTCATCATCACTTCACAAACGATGTCGCTCGCCCGCAGGATCCCCTGCCCGCCGACCCCGGCAAATAAAATGTTTTTTACTTCATTATCGAGCATTTGTGTATAATCCTCTATTGTATAGCTTTAAATTTACAAACTTGGGCGCACAAACCGCAGCCATTGCACAAGATTTTATCTATATGGGCGACGCCCTTCCTTTTTGAACCTTCTTTTTTCACGCCCTTTTGCCAAGAAATTGCCGGACAATTCAAACCCAGGCAGGCCTTGCAACCTTCGCATTTATCCGAATCGACCTTTAGCGCCACTTTCGGCTTTTTGGCCGCTCTTTTAAATAAAACGCATGGACTTTGAGAAATGATGACGGAAGGACCGCTTTTTGCCAGTTCTTCTTTTATGGCCGTCTGCGTTTCTTTTTGTTTGAAAGGATCAACCACCCTTACATTTTCAATTCCCAGCGCTGAAATCAAATCTTGGAGATTGACTTTTTTTGTTTCAGCGCCCATCAGCGTAAATCCGGTCCCCGGATGATCTTGCATTCCCGTCATGGCTGTGGTGCTGTTGTCCAGAATGATGATCAAGGCGTCGCTTTGATTGTAGGCCATATTCAGCAAAGACGTGATGCCAGAGTGCAGAAACGTGGAATCTCCGATGACGCCGACAACCTTCCCCTTCCCTTTTTCTTTCATCGCCTTGCTCATCCCGTGGGCCATTCCGATGCTTGCGCCCATGCAAATGCATGAATGCAACCCTTCGAGAGGCTTCATGTAAGACAAAGTGTAACAGCCGATATCCCCGTGAACAAAAGCCTTTTGCTTTTTCAGCGCATAGAAAAGCGCGCGATGCGGGCACCCGGGACAAAGATTCGGCGGACGCGGCGATAATTTTTCCGGATAAGCGATGGAGGGAAGTTCTTTTTTCAAAATAGCTTTTCTGATGATGCCGGGATCAAATTCATTGGTGTAAGGGAAAATTTCCTTGCCGATCACCTGGATGCCCAACGCCTTAATTTGCTCTTCCAGGAAGGGGTCCAGCTCTTCGATGACGTATATTTTTTTAACCCGGGACGCGAAGTCACGGATTAATTTTTCCGGCAAGGGATACACCATCCCCAGCTTGAGGTAGGAATAGTCCGGAAAAACTTCCTTCGCATAATGGTAAGACATTCCCGCCGTGATAATGCCGACGTCGACATTGTTGATTTCCATTTTATTTTCCTGAAAAGTTTCGGCGAAATCTTTTAACTTGCCATGTCTTTTTTCCACTTCCACGCGACGGATGCGCGCGCAACGAGGCACCATCACATATTTTTCCGCATTGAAGGTAAAGGCGGTTTGATCAACGTAGGGCTGGGGTTCCGAAAGCGCGACAATCGATTTGGAATGAGAAACGCGGGTTGTCGAACGAAGAAAAACCGGCGTGTCAAATTCTTCACTGATGGCGAAGGCCAGCTTAATGTATTCTTTGGCCTCCTGCGCATCGGACGGTTCCAACATCGGAATTTTCGCGAAGCGCGCGTAGTGGCGGTTGTCCTGTTCGTTTTGCGAGCTGTGCATTGAGGGATCATCGGCGGTGATGATCACCAACGCGCCGTTGGTTCCCGTGTAGCTCACGGTAAAGATCGGGTCTGCCGCGACGTTGACACCGACGTGTTTCATCACGGCCATAGCCTTGGCTCCGGCTAAAGCGGCGCCGACGGCCACTTCCACGGCCACTTTTTCATTCGGGGACCATTCCGCGTAAACTCCGTCGTATTTGGAGAATTCTTCCAATATCTCCGTGCTGGGCGTTCCGGGATAAGCCGCCGCGAATCTCACGCCCGCTTCATAGGCGCCGCGGGCGATGGCTTCATTGCCTGACATCAATACTTTCAAAAATGCCTCCCGCTGAAATATCAGCTGAGTATGGATATTTTATGTTTGATAAAAATGGCCATGGAAGGATCGGTCGTTTTTTCCAGGGCTTTTTTATAGGCTTCCAGGGCGTTTTGCTTGTCGTTCATCAATTCATAAATCCTGGCGATATTGCGCAGCGCCATGGATTCGAATCCCGTTTTTTGGCTCTTTTGCGCTTTTTCGAAATATTCCAGCGCGGATTTATAATCTTTCCTCGCCTCATAGCAGTAGCCGATCGATGTCAGGGCGAGAAACTTCATTCCGGCGTTATCCGAAATTCTGGACGCGACGAATTTTTTGTAAGCGGCAATGGCGTTATCCAGTTCGCCGGACTTGTAGTACAGATTGCCGAGATGATAATACGCCATGCGCGCGCTCCAACTGTGGGGATATTTTTCGGCGAGCTCTTTGTAAATTTTAATATTCTTGGCGATTCTCTCCGGCGATTCGAGGTTCAGGGATATTTCTTTCTGCGCCTTGGCATACATCTCTCTTGCCGCATATTGATAATGGCTCCAGTAAAGATAAATGAAAAGGGCAATTAAGACAGCCAAAACCGTTCCGGCGACAATGGAATAAAAGCGTTTTTGGTTTTCCGCGATATAGTCCGTGATCAGCTCCACCGTTGACTGAAACTTGTCCGGACCGTTCAAGTTAAGATCTTTTTTGGATATTTTCGAAGCCATATTCCTCTCCTCTAATGTTGTATTTTTCTTTTAATTCCAAAAGCATTTTCGGGATGCGGCGAATTTTCCCCTCATGATTGACGCAGGCATGAATCGTGTAGCCTTCCACCAACACATTTTTCATGTTTTCATCCCAAATCCGCGAATTGAACCTGACGGTCGCCTTCCCGATGTATCCGAATTCCGTTTCCACGGCAAGCAGCTGGTCATAAACGGCAAATTTCAAGTATTCACAGCTCACCTTGACGAGAGGAAGATTGAGGGAAAGTTTGCCAAGCTCCGTGTAGGGAAGACCTAATTGACGCATCAGCTCATTTCGCCCCAGCTCAAACCACTTGATGTAGTTCGTGTGGTAAACCACACCCATGGCATCGGTATCCGCAAATAGCACTCTGATTTTTGTGATGTTCTTAACGGACAATGTCGCTCCAATTCCCCATGAATTTTTCCATCAGCAAATGGCCGGGGGAAACCACGATACGGCTTTCCCGAGCGCTGCGTTCCCGAAAAGGTACGCCGGCCGCCCTGTTTTCGTTTTTTCGGGACGACAGGACGGCGAACGGACTCGGATCCGCGACATGCGTTTTTACATCAATGGGCGTGGGATGATCGCTTAAAACAATGATTCGATAGTCTTCGCCGTAGGAATCCATGCGGTTTAAAACGGGTCCCACTATTTTTTCATCAAACAACTCAATGGCCTTGATTTTGCCCGCGGCGTTTCCTTCATGTCCCATCTCATCCGGCGCCTCCAGATGCACAAAAACAAAATCCATAAACTTCAACACATCCAGCGCCATTTTAGCCTTGCCTTCATAGTTTGTGTCAATGTAACCGGTGGCTCCTTCAACGGGAAACACTTTGAGCCCTGCCATCAGCCCGATACCTTTGAGCAGATCGACGGCGGAAATCATTCCTCCGGTGATCGAATATTTTTCGGTCAGCGGAACCATCTTCGGTTTTCTTCCCTGCCCCCAAAGCCAAATGGAATTGGCCGGTTTCTTCCCGATACTCCGTCTTTTAAGATTGACGGGATGATTTTTTAAAATCTCGGCGGCGCGGACCATGATGTCTTTGATTTCTTCTTCCGAATCGCCATGAGGCAGATAAGGCGCGATTGGACGCCCGGTGATATCATGCGGCGGCGTTGTTTGCGGAGAAGAATCGGCGTTGCGTCTGACGAACAAATGGCGGTAACCCACCCCCGGAAAAAACTCATAGAGGTCCGACCCGAGTTTTTTGTTGATATCCAGAATGATTTCCTTCGCTTCTTCGGAAGTAATGTGTTCTGAAGTAAAATCATCCATATAGGCGTCGGAGGAATCTTGGTTTCCAAGAGTTACCAAATTGCAGCGGTAAACCATATCCTTCTCATTCAAGGGAATGCCCATGCTGACCGCTTCCAAAGGCCCCCGTCCCGAATAGGTTTGGGCGGGGTCATAACCGAGAACGCTCAAGGTGGCCACATCGCTGCCCGGGCTCATCCCGCGGGGAATGGTATCCACCAGACCGATGGTTCCTTCAGCGGCAATTTGATCCATAAAGGGCGTAAAGGCGCACTCCAGCGGAGTTTTCCCTCCCAATTTTTTCGAAGGATAATCGGCCATGCCGTCGCCAAGCAAAATCACATATTTCATTTTTCCCATCCACCCAAGTTTTTAATTGAGTTCATCCTCGATTCTGATGAGTTTTGTCTCCCCCTGCACGACATCGAGCAGGTCAATTTTTTTCAGCGCTTTGCGCACGTCTTTTTCCCTGGCTTTATACGTCGTCATCACAATCGGCACGGCGCCGCGTTTGCCTCTCGCCTTCTGGATGCAAGCGGCGATGCTGATATTATATTTCCCCAGGATGCCCGATATTTTGGACAGAACGCCCGGCCGGTCCAGCGCCAAAAAACGAAAATAATATTTTGTTTCCACGTCATCCATCGGTATCAGTTTTATGGGCGTCATTTCCGTTTCGCTGATCGATCGCAAAGGAGACCGCAGAGACGTTCCTTTCAAAATATTCCGGGCGCTGTCGATGATGTCGCTGAAAACCGCGCTGGCCGTGGGCATCATGCCCGCCCCTTGGCCGAAAAGAAAAACAGGTCCGGACGCGTCTCCCATGATGTGAAAAGCGTTGTAATTCTGATTCACGTTGGCCAGAAGATGACCCGAAGGAATCATGGTCGGATGAATTCTTGCTTCCACCGACCCGTTTCTGAGCATGGCGATCGCCAGCAGTTTGATTCGATAGCCGAGTTCCTTGGCGAAAGCGATATCTTCGCGGGTGATACCGGTGATGCCTTCGAGATAAATCTCGTCAAGCTTGACTTTTTTTCCGTACGCCAACGACAAAATGATCGCCATTTTATGCGCGGTATCCAATCCCTCAATATCAAAAGTCGGGTCAGCCTCGGCAAAACCGAGTTTTTGCGCTTCCTTCAGGACGGCATCAAATGGCTTGTCTTCATCGGTCATTTTGGTCAGAATAAAGTTGCACGTGCCGTTCATGATCCCCATGATGGAATCGATTCTGTTGGCGGCGAGACTTTCCTTCAAGGTTTTGATGATGGGGATTGTTCCCCCGACGCTGGCCTCGAAGCCGATATCCACGCCTTTTCTTTGAGCCGCGGGGAAAAGTTCATTGCCGTAGGTTGCCAGAAGCGCCTTATTGGCGGTCACCACGTTTTTTCCGTGCGCAATCGCCTCGCCGATGAATGTTTTTGCCGGCTCATAACCCCCCATCAATTCAACAACGATGGAAATATCAGGATCATGAATGATTTCCATGGCGTCGGTTGTAAGGAGATTCTTGCTGACTTTAACCGCGCGCTCAGTGGTGATGTCGATATCGGCAATGCGCTTCAAAATTAGTTTCGCGCCTAGTTTTTTATTGATGAGATTTTCATTTTGATGCAGCAGTTTGACCACACCCGTCCCGATGGTGCCGAAACCTATCAACCCGACTTGAATCTCCTTCATTGTAATCACCTGATATTATTTAATATTTTGCAATTCCTTCTCAAAAAACAGGCCGTTTCACCAAGAGGTTTCCTATAACAAATGCAGGCTTGTTGTCAATTAAATATAAATAATGCCTGATGATTTGAAGATGGAAGTTCTTGACATCAAGAAGATTTTGAAAGTCATCGTTTTATAGTTATGGGTTTTCCTTCTTCGCCGGCATAAAAGACAATGATCTCAGCCTCTTCAGAGCCTTCGTTTTTTCCGTAATGATTTTTATTGACGACTTCGATGATGGAATCCCCGGCCTTGAGATGAAGGATCTTGTCATCTTCCGTTATGACGGCTAACTCTCCCTTCAATAAAACTCCCCCATTAATGACCGGATGCTTGTGCATGTCCAATTTTGCGCCGGCGGGGACTTTAATTCTAAGAATCGTTATTTCCGGCCGGCCGGAAGGATAATCGGGCAACGTCTCGCCATTCCAACTTCTGGTTGATTTCGCCAGCTGCTCGACAACGATCGTTTGCATATTTTCCGCACAAGAAACCATTATGAAAAACGACATGAAGAATATAACGCGTGCAAGATTTCTCATTTCCTCTTTCGCCTCCTGCTATATTTTAGTCGGATGTTTTCAATTTTTGGTAAATTTCATCATGCAACGGTGTCGGCACCCCGGCTCTTCGGCCTGCGCGGCAAAGATACGCCGTCAACGAATCGATTTCCGTGGGCTTGCCTTTCTCGAAGTCCAGTTGCATGGATGTTTTTGAATGATAATCGAATCCGGCGATCATGTCCATGGCCCGATCCACGGCGTCCGGAGGTAAATGGATGTGATGCGCCCGCGCCACGGCGACAACCTCCAGCATCATCGCTTTAACCTTTTGCCGAAGTCCGGGATCTTCACAAATTCCTCCGTAAGTTTTGCCCGTCGCCGAGGTGAGAGAACCGACGGGACACATCAGCAGATACTTCGTCCACAAGACTTCAGAAATTTTATCCGTCAAGGTCGCGTCGATTCGCGCGCTCAAGAGCACATCCCGAATATGGGAATGTTGTCCGGCGGAGGCGGAATCATCCGTTCCGAAAATCAGCTTACAGGATCCGCCTTCCTGTTTGACGACGCCGGGTTCTACAAAATGAGAGATAATATAAACGCAACCGCCGAGGATGTCGGACCCCGGCAAAACGCGGCGCAGCCTCTCGACGCTGTTGACACCGTTTAACAGCGGAATCACCACCGTCTTGGGATGAAGGCACGCCGCGTACGCCCGCGCGGCGCCCTCCAGGGAATAGCTTTTGGTACAGAAAAAAATCAAATCCAAAACGCCCGCATTCAGGGGATTGTCCGAGGCTATTCGGGGACGGGCGATAAACTTTCCTTCAGGCGTGATCAACTGCAAACCGTTTGCCTCGATGGCCCTTAAGTGTTCACCCCGGGCGATGAAAATCACTTCATGTTCGCTTGAATGTTCATAGCGCAGGGCGAGTTTTCCTCCGAAATATCCCCCCACGCCGCCGATTCCGATGATTCCGATTCTCATCCTATCCTCGCCAAATCAAGTTTGCCCCGCCATTTCCATAGCAAGATCTCCTTTAAAAGAAGATGTTCCGGTTTTTCCAAACAAGGATCGCTTTGGGCCAGCGCAAAGGCGTCCTGCTTGGCGTCATTGAGAATGCGCGCATCGCGGACAATGCTGGCGATTCGGAAATCGGGCAGCCCCGATTGTCTTGTCCCCAGAAAATCTCCGGGTCCGCGGATGGCTAAATCCTCTTCGGCGATCTCAAAGCCGTCGGTGGTTCTTTCCATCACCTTCAATCTTTTATGCGCGTCGGCCGAGCATCGGTAATCGGCCAGCAAAACGCAGGTGGAGGGAATATCCCGTCGTCCGACCCGCCCGCGCAGCTGATGCAGTTGAGAAAGGCCGAAGCGTTCGGCATGCTCGATCACCATCAGCGACGCCCGCGGAACATCGATACCCACTTCAACGACCGTGGTGGAAACCAAAATCTGAATTTTATTTTCAAGAAAATCCTTCATGACGGCGTCTTTTTCTTTGTCTTTCATCCTGCCGTGAATGAGGCCGATCCGATTATCGGGGAAAATGTCTTCCTGAAGATGTCGGGCCATGTTGGTGGCGTCTTTCAAATCCAGCGCCTCGGATTGCTCCACCAAAGGATAAACCACGAACGCCTGATGTCCCTTTTCCAACTCATCCTTGATGAGCCGGTAAACTTTATCCCGCTGGCTCTCCGACAACAAGATGGTGCGGACAGGCTTCTTGCCGGGGGGCATCTCATCAATCACGGAAACATCCAAGTCTCCATACACGGTCATAGCCAGCGTCCGGGGAATCGGCGTCGCCGTCATGACTAAAACGTCCGCGTCGATTCCCTTGGCGCGCATCGTCGCCCGCTGCATCACGCCGAAACGGTGCTGCTCATCGATGACCGCGATGCCCAGCCGGCGAAAATTCACGTCTTCCTGAATCAAGGCGTGCGTTCCGATGACGATGTCGGCTTCTCCGTTCCGTATTTTTTCGAGAGCGTTTTTTCTGTGCGCGGACGACAGATTGCCGATGAGCAGGACTATCTTTAATCCCAAATCCTCCGACCATTTTTTGATATTCTCATAATGCTGCCGGGCCAAAATTTCCGTCGGCGCCATCATCGCCGCCTGATAGCCGTTGTCGCAGGCGATCACCATCGCCGCCATCGAAACGACGGTTTTTCCGCTGCCCACGTCGCCTTGAAGAAGCCGGTTCATCGCGGTGGGTGCGGACATGTCTTCTTGAATTTCGCGGACGACTCTCTTTTGCGCTTCGGTCAAATCAAAGGGCAGCAGGGCGAAAAATTTGCTCAACAGCTCGCCGCGGACATTGAATGAAATCCCCTTTTCCAGAATTCTGCTCTTCTTCCTGACGGCCAGTCCCAGCTGAAAATAAAAAAATTCATCGTAAATCAAACGCCGATGAGCTTCGGATTGCGAGGCAATCAATTTTTCCAACGATGCATTGTTGTCCGGAAAGTGGACCATGCGCAGCGCTTCGCGTATCGAAATCAATTTTCGCCGTTCCAAAATATCGTCGGGGATGGGCGAGACCACGTAGCGCGCGTAATGATCCAGGGCGGAGTTGACGACCTTGCGGAAATATTTTTGATGCAGACCTTCCGTTTCGGAATAAACGGGAACGATCCTTTTGAAATTCAGAAGATTATCTTCATCCTTTTCTTCCAGAATTTCGTAGTCGGGATGAATCATGCTTTTGCCGGCATAATCGGGGCGGACCTCGCCGGTCAAAATAACCCGCACGCCCTTTTTGAATATTCCCAACAGGTAATTCATCCGTCCCTTGAACCATTTCGCGGTCAAGGCGGCGGTGTCATCGCTGATGACCACCTCCAAGACGCGCTTTTTGGAGTAATGGCGGTATTGCGCCGACACCACCGATCCCACGGCGGTTTGGATTTTCCCCGCTTCAAGACGGTTGATTTTTTTTATTTCTCTTCTGTCCTCATAGGTTCTCGGCAAAAAATACAAAAGATCTTCGACGTTCATAATCTTCTTCGCGGCAAAACGAGCCGCCATTCTAGGCCCTACGCCCTTGAGATACTGCACCGGAAGCTCGAGCTTGGCCATGGCTTCTCTTACTTCCTCGATTCTTCGCGCGGCGGTTGCCGCAGATAGATTTTCGTATTCCCGCCGCAGGGAAGATTCCGCAACGCTCTTCAATCTTTCGAAAAGTTCTCTGGCCGTTTGTATCTTCAATTTCTTGAGTTCAAGTTTTTGCCAATCATAGTCCGAAAAAATTTCGTGCAGCCGGACCACCAGGCTCCCCGCTTCGTCGTTTTTCATCGTCCATGGAGAATTTTTCAACCATGACAACAAATTGAGCATGGTTTTGCCCAGATCTTTGATGTTTTGCAGATTTTTGAAATTATCCCGGAAGGCAAAGTTGATCGGATGCTCGATTTTTTCCAAAATTGACTTTATCGAATCCATGAACTCTCCCGATGGGACCCGCCTGAAATTTATTTTACGATGAATTGATTGTTTTGATTAGCAAATATAAGTTCGTTGCGCAAGGAATGATTGACTTCAGAGCCGTTTTAAGCTACAGACTTCCACACATTACCGCAAGGATTGCGAAAACGACATGAAAGATCCAATGAGCTATAAAGACGCGGGCGTGGATATTGACACCGCCAATGAATTTGTTGAACGCATCAAGGAGTCCATCAAGACGACGGCACGCAAGGAAGTCCTCTCCGGCATCGGGGGCTTTGGGGGCTTGTTTCACCTCCCTTCCATGGCCTACAAGGACCCTGTTTTGGTTTCTTCCACGGACGGCGTGGGCACCAAACTCAAAATTGCGCAGTTGATGGACAAGCATGACACCATCGGCATTGATCTTGTGGCCATGTCCGTCAATGACGTAGTCGTCCAAGGAGCAGAACCCCTGTTTTTTCTGGATTATCTGGCCACGGGTAAAATCGAGCTCGAAAAAAGCGTCAAGATCATCGAAGGCATCACGGAAGGCTGCCGTCAGGCGGGATGCGCCCTTCTGGGCGGTGAAACCGCGGAGATGCCCGGCTTTTACGGTCCCGGAGAATACGATTTGGCGGGATTTTGCGTCGGCATCGTGGAGATGGAAAAAATCATCAGCGGTGCGGAAATCAAGGTCAACGATCAGGTGATCGGACTGGCCTCCAGCGGCTTGCACAGCAATGGTTTTTCCCTCGCCAGAAAGGCGCTCTTGGAAAAAGGTCGTTTTCAGATGACGGATCGGGTTGACGAACTGGACAAACCCATTGGCCTGGAACTTCTGGAACCGACAAAAATTTACGTCAAGCCTCTCTTGAACCTTTTCAAAAAATTCAACATCAAGGGATTGGTGCACATCACGGGCGGCGGGTTTTACGACAACATTCCTCGCGTGGTCCCGCGGGCGTGCCGTTGCGTCATCCATAAGGGCGCTTGGCCCGTTTTACCGATCTTTCATGTGATTCAAAAGACGGGAAATATCGATGAAAGAGAAATGTTCCGCGTTTTCAACATGGGCATCGGCATGATTTTGATTGTTTCGGAAAAAGAGTGTCAGGACGTGATGGATTATCTGTCGCTCCTGAACGAAAAAGCTTACCGGATTGGAACCATTGAAAAGAGAGAAGACCATCAGGATTTTGTCACCATTGAGGGAAAATGAAATATGACGGATAAATTGAATTTGGGCGTGCTCATCTCCGGCAACGGCTCCAACCTGCAATCCATCATTGACCATATTGAGAACGGGGCGCTTCCGGCGGTCATCAAAATCGTCATCAGCAACCATCCCGACGCTTTCGGTATTGTCCGGGCGAAAAAACACGGTATTCCGGTTTCGATTGTGGAAAGCGCGAAACACAAAACGAAAGAAGATTTTGACCGAAAATTGGTCGACATCTTGAAAGAAAATGACGTCGGCCTTGTCGCGCTGGCCGGATTCATGCGGATTTTGACGCCGGTTTTTTTACGGGCTTTTCCGCAAAGGGTGATGAATATTCATCCGGCGCTCCTGCCGTCTTTCCCGGGGCTGCACGCGCAAAAGCAGGCCTTCGATTACGGCGTTAAAATATCGGGCTGTACCGTGCATTTCGTCGACGAAGGCGTCGATACAGGACCGATCATCATTCAGGCGGCGGTGCCGGTATTGGATGACGACACGCAGGAGACTCTCGCGGCCAGAATTTTGAAAGAAGAGCACAGAATTTATCCGCAGGCCATCCGGTGGTTCGCCGAAGGAAAACTGGAAATCCGGGGCCGTAAAGTTTTTATCAAAACCTAAATCGGCCGTTATTCAATCCGGATTTTTAAGCAGAGGTTTATCCCTTGATTTATGATGTAGCAGTTATCGGAGATGACTTGTCCTCTTACGTGGCGGCGTCCGCGGCGTCCTGCAGGGGCCTGAAAACGGTTCTGCTTTCGGAAACCGGAATGGAAGACATCGCCGTCATCGGCGGGCTTTCCTTTCCTATCGACGCGACTCCCCTTTCCGGCTTTATTTTCAGTGAGGCCGGAGAAACCTTTTTGAGGGATTTGAATATTTCCTCTAAAGTCGCTCTGTTGGATCCCGGCTATCAAGTGATTCTTCCCGAACATCGAATAGATTTTTTTCATGATAAAGATCTTTTGGTTCGGGAATTCACCCGGGAATTTCCCGATCTGACCCAAGAGCTGAAATCTTTTTATGAATTCCTTGAGATCCTTGTATCCGAGTCGCGATCGTGGCTGAATCAGCACCCGCGCGTTAAACCATCCGGCATCAAGGAATATTTTGATTATCTTCACCTCGTCCCCTCTTTGGCCAAAATACATCTGGCGCGCATGAAACTAAACAACATCGTCTCGCGGCAGGCGGCTTTTCGGAAAGTGATCGAAGCCCAACAAAGCCTTTTGAGTTTCCGCGATTCTTGCCCGTCTTCCCTGTTTGCGTTTTATCCACTGATGGCGCCTCTTTTGGGCGTGGGATGGTTTCCAAAGGGAAAGCAAACGATTTTTGAAGCCGCCGTTGACAAGGTGGTTTCTTCGGGAGGGCTTTATTTGAAGGGCGCGGAAACGCTGTCTATAAAAAAAAGAAAGCCTTTCGAAATCACGTATAACGATTCGGATAAAACGCCTTCGAAAATCGAAGCTCATAAAATGATTATCAGCACCAAATGGCCGAACACGCACTTGCTTATTGATAGAAAGAAAAAGATCAACCTCGACGATTTGCTGAGACCCGTTAAAACAACCCATTGCCCGTTTACGGTTCATTTGGGAGTGAAGCCGCACGCGCTTCCTGAGAAAATGGCCAGACATGTCGCCGTGATCTGCGATATGAAACGGGATATACACGACGATAACCTGATCATCCTGCATTCCTGCGCCGAAAACGACCAGGATTTAGCCTCGGGGAATATTGCCCTGACCGCTACCATGTACCTGGCGAACGATTTTCGGGTTTGGTCTCAAGAAGCGCTGATGCTCAAAGCACAGTCCATGTTGGAACGCTTGGAATTCTTTTTGCCTTTCCTCAAAGAAAACATTGAATTTTATGATGTGAACGAATCCGTCGTTATTTCCAAAAAACAGCGTCAAATCATAAATTCCAAATATCAGCTGCGAAGCGCTCTTCTCACCGGAATCGCCGCCAAAAACAACCAAACGCGTCTGGAAAATGTTTATCTGGCCGGCGCCTCTTTGCTCTTGGATATCGGCTTTGACGGCGAATTTCTTTCGGGCGTCAACGCCGCCCGCCTCGCGCTGGGAGAGGGATGAAAAATGTGTCTGAATTTTGATATTCAGCATTTGGGCGAAAATAAATATTTATCGCCGCTTCAAGTCACAAATTTTATATCCGATAAAAAGAGAATTCTTTTCAACGCCCATCTGGATGCCTATGCCGACCTGAAGGATGCCAAGGGAAAACCGCTTTCCATCGAACTGGCCGGTCCGCGGCGAAAAATCTTTTTTTCTCCCGGACGCGCGCGGGCTGCCGTCGTCACCTGCGGCGGTCTCTGCCCCGGCATCAACAATGTCATCCGGTCCATCACCATTACCCTCCATTACAGTTACCATGTGAAATCCGTCCTGGGGATCCGCTACGGTCTGCAGGGATTGAATCCTCATTACGGCCATAAGCCGGTGGAACTGACCCCGGACGCCGTGAAAGATATCACCAGCATCGGCGGCAGTATCCTGTCAACCTCGCGCGGGCCTCAGGACACCGCGGTCATGGTTGATTACTTGACACGGCTGAACGTCGATATCCTTTTTTGCATCGGAGGCGACGGCACCATCCGGGCGGCCGAAAAAATCACGGAGGAAATCAATCGGCGGAATCTCAAAATTGCCGTGGTCTGCATTCCAAAAACCATCGACAACGATCTCAACCTGATCGAAAAATCTTTCGGCTTCGACACGGCGATTGAAAAAGCGGCCGACGCCGTCAAGAGCGCCCATGTGGAAGCCAAAGGGGCTTTAAACGGCATCGGCTTGATCAAACTTATGGGGCGGCATTCCGGCCACATCGCCGCTCATGCCGCGCTGGCGCAAAATGAGGCCAATTTCGTTCTGATTCCGGAAGTGCCGTTCGATATCAGCGGCAGAAATGGATTCCTTCATCACTTGAAAAAAAGGCTGGAATGGAAAGGACACGCCGTCGTTATCGTCGCCGAAGGCGCCGGACAGCATCTTTTGAAAAAAAACCATCCGATGGTTGAAACAGACGCCTCGGGGAATATCCGTCTTATGGACATTGGATTATATCTGCGTGAGAAAATAGAAAGCTATTTCAAGAAAATCACAATGGAAATCAATCTCAAGTATATCGAGCCGAGCTACTTGATTCGTTCCGTTCCGGCCAGTGCGTCCGACGCCATGTACTGTACCTCGCTCGGCCAGTGCGCTGTTCACGCCGGCATGGCCGGAAAAACCGGCATTCTTGTCGGATTATTCAAAGACGAATACGTTCATTTGCCTTTAAAATCAGTTTCTTCCAGCCGCAAGCTGGACCCTCAAAGCGACATCTGGCAAAGAGTTCTGCAGACCACCGGTCAACCGCCTTTCATGGTCAACCATAAATCCTAAAAAAGCACAAAAAAAAGCTTGCAAATTCATTTCAGGTAGTTTAGTAACGTCGCACTTTTACGGGAGGTTTCATTATGTCAAGAGTTTGCGAAATCTGCGGCAAAAAGCCGGCCGTCGGCCATAAAGTCAGTCACGCCAACAATCGAACCAAAACCGTTTGGTATCCGAATCTTCAAAAACTTCGCTGCATTGACAAGAAAACCGGGTCGGTCAAGAAAATGAAAGTATGCACCCGCTGCATCCGCTCAGGATCCGTGCAGAAGGCCGTCTAAATCGGCGCCGCACCGGCGGAGCTCATCCATGGCGCTGACGGCCCGCCGGCACAACCCATCCTCATCGGTAATCGAATTCAAAGCCCTATCAAACAATTTTTTCACGGCTTGGGAAAACAGGACGCTGTCACTTTTCAGGCCGAATTTATCTTGATAAAGAATGATTCGGCCGTTCATGGTCATCAAATCGGCCATCCTTTCCTTCGTTAAAAACAGACTGGCCGTTTTCAGGACCTCGGCAATCTGTTGTTTTTCCAGTCCGTACATCCAATGCATGACCGCCGCGAATTCATCGAGTTTTTTTTCTGCCGTGTACCGCAATGCGTCCACGAGAATTTCGATGGTTCTGTTTTCATGGATCTGTCGCGTGATGACCAGATCATAGATCATTTCAATGATCAAATGTGATTGATAAGCGGCTTCGTTTCGTGATATTTCCCTGTTCAGCAAACGGTGCAATTCGATAATGGCGTCCACAAGACGCCGCCCTTTCAAATAACAATACCCCTCCGAATCCGCATCAAATCCCTCTTGCATTTCGTCGCAGACGTGTCCGTAATGGACCAGATCATCGACGAAAAGATGAAAAAAAACAAAGGCTGCCTTGGCGAAAACGGATGGAATCGTAATATTTCTCCCGATCGCGTGAGTTCGATTGGCCGAAATATTTGGAGAGAGGGTCAAGAGGTCCGGTGCGATATTGTAGACATAGCTATCCGGTTCGATGCTTTTCCCGCCGGCCGTCTCCACAACCTGTTGGAGAAAATATGTATGGGTGAGCATAAACACCGTCGGCGGCCTCTAGCGTCTTTGCAGAATTTCAGCGGATGGAAGTTCCTGCAGTCGGTGTTTCGTCTTCAGGAATTTAAGGACCCCGTTGATGTCATCGAGGAAATCCTCGGCGATGGAAACCCGGATGAGCGCTTCTTCGGCGTCTAGCGTCGTCACGTTGGCCATATGCTCATAGCCTTCCAACACAAATTGAATCAGGACAATGCTCTTTTTGTCTGTCTTAAAATATTTTTTTATCATTTCTAAAAAAGATTATCATGTCCGAATGAAAGATTCAATGAACAATTGACGCCGAAGCGCAAAGCATGTATGATCAGCCGCAAAAAGGTTTATCATGCCTCGCTTGAAACATATTGTTCCACTTTTGATTATTTTCATCGCCGCCTGCGCGGCTTACGATCCCTACATCCGAAGTATCGCGCAGGAAGATGTCCGCTCTTTGCTTGAGCGGGCCCCCCGCGCCCAAGACCACCCCAACGCGGGAGCGGATCTTTTATTTGCTTACTCATATGTTGAACTCCGTGAGGATGGAACCATCGTCAACAGAAATCTTTACCGCGTGAAAATATTCAACGAGCGGGGACGCAACTTCGCCACCGTTACCATTCCTTACCGCGAGGGTTATCAGCAGGTCGATGTTCTTTTCGCCAATACCATCCGACCCGACGGCCAGATCGTCCCTTTAAATCGCGCCGATATTCACGACTCTTCCGCTTACGGCGGATATGAATTTTACACGGATATCAAAGAGAAAAAGTTCGCCATGCCCGCCGTCGAGGACAACTGCGTCATCGAATACGCCTATGAGGTGAGAGATCTCAAGCCTGTTTTGTCGATGGACTTCGCCACGGGGTTCTATTGCCGCAATTTCTTCCCCATCGAGGAAGACATCATGGAAATCGTCGTGCCGGCCGGGGTGAATCTGAAATTCAAAAATTTCAACACGGAAATTGTTCCCCGGATTTCTTTGGAAAACAAAAAGAAAAAATATGTCTTCGTCAGCCGAAAGCAGCAGGAAATCATCGCGGAACCTCGAATGCCCTCGTTGTCAGACAAAAGCACCTATCCTCAAATTTTAATCTGGACGCTGGATAAATGGGATACGATTTCTCAGTGGTACGCCAACCTGGTGCGCGAACAAATGACGTCGGATACGGAATTGGAATCTTTCACCCGAAAACTCATCGAAGGAAAAGCGACCGATGAAGAAAAGATGAACGCCATTTTTAAATTTGTTTCTCAGAACGTCCGCTATGTCGCCGTCCTGATGGGGCCGCATACGCACCAACCGCATTCAGCCAAAGAAATCTTTTTGAAACGATACGGCGACTGCAAGGATAAAACCGTCCTGCTGTTGACCATGTTGAAGATCGCCGGCATCGAAGCCATGCCGGCGTTGGTTCCGGCTGACCGAAATGACTTCGATGATCAAACACCCTCTCTCCAGGTCTTTAATCATGTCATTGCGGTGGTGCCGCATCATGGCCGGTATTATTGGCTGGATGCAACCAACGAAACGGCGGCTTTCGACTCCCCGCCCTTCCAGCGACCGACCGAAATTTTCCTCATCAAGCCGGACGGCTCTTTCGCGTTTCTGAAGACGCCCCCCATGGATGACAAAAAAGACTTTTTTGTTCAGGATCTCCACTACGACATTACCGCCGAAGGCGATGCTTCATTGGATTTTACATATCGATATTACGGAAAGGCGGCGGAACTTATCCGATATTTTTTCAAATACTCTTCGCCGGAGCAGAGAAAAAATTATTTCGAAAAAATGGGGATCGAAGTCAGCCGTTTGGAATTAGGGAATTTCACTCAGACGGAAGAACCTTTTGTCATCAAGCTTACGGGGAAAATTAAAAACGCCGTTCAAGTGCTGGATTCTGAAACCATGCTTTTATCGGACGTTATTTCTTACGACACCTACAGGGATATCACGGCTTCTCCTCGACGCGTCTATCCCGTGGAACTCAATCAAACGTTTCCCAGCCTGCAAAACAAAATCTACAGATTTCCCGCGGGATTCAAAATCAAAAGGCTGCCCAAAGATTTCTTTTTTACGTCGCCTTTCAAAATCATCAAAGAAAAATATGATTTTCGTGATTCGACGTTTTATTTGCGCACCGAAGAAAAAAATCTATCCTCCAAAATCAACGTTCAAGATCTTGAAGCCTTCAAAATGAAGGCGCTGGAGTTGCAAAAACACGAATCGTCCGTGAAAAATCTGCTTTTTATTAAAAAATGAGCAAAAAGGTTGACACCATTAAACGGATTGATATGATAAGCCCCAACAGGCGAAGTTGAAAGAACGAAAATATGTCGCAAGAAAAACAACGATCGGCGTCGAAATGGAAAATCAATGATGCCGGCGACAAAAATTTGGAAAACTTGTTGAGCCGGGCCCTTGGCGTTCATTCCCTGATTTCCAGAATCCTCATCTCCAGAGGAATGAAAGATATCGAAACGGCGCAACGATATCTTCGTCCGTCTCTGCATGACCTGCACAGCCCCTTTTTGATGAAAGACATGAAAAAGGGTGTCTCCAGAGTCATCCGGGCCATCCATGAAAAAGAGAATATCCTCATTTACGGAGATTACGACGCTGATGGTATCACCGCCGTCGTCATTCTGTACAAGTTCATCAGAAACTTGACGCCGCATGTTGATTATTACATTCCAGACCGGGTGGAAGAAGGTTACGGCTTGAAAACGCAGGCCGTGGAGAATTTTAAAAAGAACAACATCCGCCTGATCATTACCGTTGATTGCGGAATTTCCGATGTGGAACAGATTTCCTACGCCCGGGATTTCGGCATAGACACCATTGTGCTGGATCACCACGAGGTCTCCGACGCCCTGCCTCCCGCCGTGGCCGCCATCAATCCCAACCGTGAGGATTGCCCCTTCCCGTTCAAAGGGCTTGCCGGCGTCGGCATTGCTTTTAATTTTCTGATTGCGCTGCGTTCGACGTTGAGCAAAGAAGGATTCTGGAAGAACAATCAACATCCGAATCTCAAGGAATATTTGGATATCGTCGCGTTGGGAACAATCGGCGACGTTGTCCCCCTTGTGGACGAAAACCGAATTTTTTCGAAGATCGGCATGGAGCTGATCACCGAAGGGAAAAGGCCGGGCATCAAAGCACTGAAAGAAGTCAGTGGGGTGGACAATCAGATCATTGATTCGATCAAGGCCTCGTTTTCTCTCATCCCGCGGATCAATGCCGCGGGGAGAATTGCAACCTCGGCGGACGCCGTGAAATTGCTCCTGACGGATCATCTTGACGAAGCAAGAGTTTTCGCGGAAAAACTTGATTCCTACAACCGTCAGCGACAGATGATGGAAAGGAAAATCTTGGCTGAAATCATGGAGATCATTGATCGCAATCCCGACATAGAAAAGAAAAGCGCTCTGGTTTTCGCTTCTGAAAAATGGCATCCCGGCGTTGTGGGCATCGTCGCTTCACGGTTGGTCGAGCTTTATAACCGCCCGGCCATCGTCATCAGTCTGAACAACGGTATCGGCAAAGGATCCGGTCGGAGCATCGCCGGGTACAACCTTTTCAAAGGCGTTCAGCATTGCGCGGAATTTCTCTTGTCCTACGGAGGTCATTACCACGCCGTGGGGATCACCATCGCGCAGCAACACATTGACGATTTTTACCGAAGGTTTGATGAGTTCACCAGACAGAGTCTGGAAAATCTGGAAGACATCGCCGGCAACACGGCGGATTCTTTATGCCAGCTTTCCGACATCAATCACGAGCTTGTTCGGCAAATTGAAATGCTGGCGCCGTTCGGCAGCCACAACCCCGAACCTTTGCTTTATGCGAGCAATGTCACTGCGACGGCTTCTTCTGTTTTGGGAGGCAATCACTTGAAAATATACGTAAAACACAACGGCGTCACCTTTGAATCCATCTGGTTCAACATGGCCAGATCTTTCCCTGAAATCAAAAACGCCAACTTGGATATGATTTTCACGCCGCAATTGAACAACTGGAACGGCGCCATGGACATTCAGCTCAAGATCAAAGATGTCATTTTCAGCGCTTGACAGCTTCGGAGGTCGGTCGTCAATGATGGATCCGGCAAAAAAAGCAGCCCTGTTCAATGCGTTTCTCTTCCCCGGATGGGGTCAGATTTATTTAAAAAAATACAAAAAGGGATTTTTGATCATTGCTGGAATGACCGCGGGCATATTGTCCATCCTCTGGTCAGTCATTCAGCAAGCCTACCTGATTTTGAAATCAACCCGCTTTGTCAAAGGCACTCCGACCTTTGGAGCGATTTTGCAATTAACCTGGAAATCCTTGGTTTCATTGAATGTCGGCTATCTGGTTGCGCTTTGCGTTTTAATGCTTCTTCTTTGGATTCTGTCCATTATTGACGCGGCCGTGTCAAAGGAAAAAGCTCATTCCCCTGCCACGACCTTTGATCAACAATGAGTTTCTCCTCTTGTCTGAGGAATTCCGGATTCACGTAATCGATGTCATCAAGTCTCACCGTGCAGAGGTCGCGGAAGACTTTTCTGAAATGCTCTTCCCAGGACGCGGTGCCGATTTCCGGCGATATTTTCTCAACTTTGATTTTCAGAATATCCTCGTGACCGATTCGGCTGACCACCGCCTGCAGCGGCAGATTATTGAATTTCGACTGCAGCATTTTAAGCTGGCTGGGCGCGATAAACAATCCGCGGACCTTCACCGCTTCCCCTACCCTGCCCGCGATGCCGGCCAGACGATAGGACGTCCGCCCGCAGGGACAGATGTCCGTCATCAGCCTCGACAAATCTCCGGTGCCGAAACGCAGCAAAAAGAAAATCTTATTGAGCCTTGTGACAACCACTTCGCCCAATTCCCCTTCGGGAACATTTTTCCCGGTCGCGGGATCAACGATTTCCACGATGGTTTCCTCGCAGATATGCCATCCTTTTTTTTCGGCGCATTCGTAAGCTACGTCGCCCACTTCCGTCGCCCCGTACATTTGATAGGTGTCAATGCCGTAGTCGTCTTCAAAACTTCGGCGCAAATCCGGCAGGAGCGGTTCCGCGGCAAAACAAGCTTTTTTGACGCGAAAATCTTTTTTGAAATCGAAACCCATCTCCCTGGACTTATCAATAATGGCCTTCAGAAAACTGGGCGTGCCGACGTAAGCGGTCACCTTTAAATCCTTGATGAGCTGAACCTGAATCTGCGATGAGGATGTCCCCGACGGAACCACCGTCGCGCCGACCCGGCGCAGGCCGTTGTGAAAAGTCAGCCCTGCCGCGACCAGATGATAAGAAAAAGCGTTGATTGCGACATCGCCCGGTCCGATGCCGGCGGCGAAAAACGCCCTCGCCCACAGAAAATCGGTTTCGGACAAGTGCGGCTCGTAAACCGGTCCCGGAGAGGTGAAAATTCTGTCGATGGGAATATCCGGATTTTCCAGCCCGGCATAAGGCGGCTGCAACAGTTCCATCTCCACCAATTTCTCCCGCGATGTCACCGGCAGGCGCTGCAAATCTTCACGCGATTTGATGTCCGCCGGATGGATTCCGGCGTCATCGAGCATTTTTCTGACGCGCGCCGATTGCGCGTAACCAAGTTTGACCATCTCCGCCAGCGCTTTATCCTGCTGGTTTTTTCTCTTCCGTCTTCCCCATGATTCTTTTTTATCAAATAAGTGATTCATAGATTCCCTTTTCTATTATTTTCGGCCAAGCGCTTGAGCTGTTCTCTGAACGATTTTGTTTTTTGAATTCTTTTTCATGATTTCCCTGCCCGCACTGGAATCGACCAGCGAAAGACATACCTTCCTCAACTCATTGACAAGCTTTAAACGCTTCGCAATTGCTTCCGGAGACATATCAATCTTCATTTTCCAAGCTCCTCAGATATTCAATATCATCCTTGTCCTGACCGCTGTTGCGCAACGATTTAAGCAAAATAAGACCTTGCGGAGATACCACCTTCAGAGGACATCCTTCCCATTCCATAGTCGTATGATCATCCCAAGCTTGTTTTATTTCCGGTGTTACCATGAGTAAATCCAATACAAAATATTCGCCTGTTGCTTTGTCGACTTTGCTCAACCGTTGAAGCTTTACAGCGCCATCGTTAAATTCCATCATCGCGGAAATCATTGTATAGCCAAGTTCCTTAGCCACTTTTTTAGCCTCTGAAAAATTATCCGGCTGAACCATGATATCAATATCCAGAGTTGCGCGCGGCCTGGCGTAAATGGCGATTGCCAGCCCCCCGCAGAGAGCATAATCAATCCCGGCGTTATCTAAGCTTTGAATAATTTTCTTAAGCTCTTCTAATAAATCCATTTCGCTCCCTGGTTGTTATTATTATAATCCCATGACCATCATAAGCAAATATTACGATAAATTGAATCCTCGCCCGGCTTATTTTTTCTTTTCCGTCTCCCCCACGACTCTTTTTTATCAAACAACTGATTCCCGCTTTTTCTTTTTTTATTTTTTACGGTCAGGCGCTTGAGCTGTTCTCTGAACGATTTTGTTTCTTGAATTCTTTTTCATAATTTCCTGCCCGTGCTTGAATCAGCCTGCAAAAGACCTGTTTTTCTCCGCTCATTTACAAGTTTTAATCGTTCGGCGATAACTTCAACTCATGTCAATTTTCATTTGATTGGTATTTCTCAAAATATTATAAAAAACAAATGCATTACAACCAGCGTTTGCGGCGCCTGTAGGATTTCACGTCTTTGTAAGATTTTAGCGCGCCCGATGCCGCCATGCCCAGATAAAATTCTTTGATGTCCGGATTGTCGGATAATTCCTTCGAGGTGCCTTCCATCATGATTTTGCCGTTTTCCATGACATAACCGTAATGGGCGACCTGAAGCGCCATGCGGGCGTTTTGCTCAACCAGCAAAATCGTCGTTCCCTGTTCCTCGTTGATTTTCCTGATAATCCGGAAGATTTCCTGAACAACCAGCGGCGCCAGCCCCAAAGACGGTTCATCCAAGAGCAAAAGCTGCGGATGCGCCATCAACGCCCGGCCGATGACCAGCATTTGCAATTCACCGCCGCTGCAGTATCCGGCAAGAGATTTTCTTCTTTTGAGCAGCGCCGGAAAATAATGATAGACCATTTCCAAGTCCCGCTTATAGGGCTTCCCGAACCGCGTGGCGGTGCCTACACGAAGATTTTCTTCGATCGTCAGATATTTGAACGGCTGTCTTCCTTCCAAGACCTGAATAATCCCCTGACGGGTGATAAATTCCGGCGCCTGATTTTGAATATTGACGCCGTTGTAGATGATTGTGCCGTCGGTCACTTTTCCGTTTTCCGGCTTGAGAAGGCCGGAAATAGCTTTGAGCGTGGTCGTCTTGCCGGCTCCGTTGCTTCCCAAAAGCGAGACGATATGTCCCTTTTCGACAGTTAAAGAAATGCCTTTCAAAACCTGTATAACATCAGAATAAACAACGGATATATTGTTTATTAATAAAAGAACATCTCCCATAAAGACACCTTCTCAATACGAAAAAGGCCACAGCCTGAAGCTGGAACGGATAATGCGCCATATTTCCGCCAGACCTTTGGGCTCAATCAAAATGAACAGGACAATCGCCAAGCCGAAAACAAATTCCCTCAGCGGCGCCATGTTCAATCCTAGAGAAGTCGCCACGCCCATGTTCATCAATAACCCGGTCGCAAACCTCAAAAGCTCATTGAGAACCGTGATAAATGTCGCGCCGAAAATCGCGCCCGGAATATTGCCCATGCCGCCGATGATGACCATCGCGATGTATTCGACGGAAAGAGCCAGATTGAAAGGCTCTGTCGTGATGCTGACCATGTAATACGCCCAGAGCGCGCCGGCGAAGCCTGCGTAAAAAGAACTGATGCCGAAGGACAAAAGTTTGTATTTGAAAATCGGAATGCCCATTCCCTCCGCCGCTCGGTCATTGTCGCGGATGGCGATAAATGCGCGTCCGTACTTGCTGCGGATGATGTTGACGGCAAACCACGTCATAAAAACCAAACTCAAAAAAATCAGAAAGAAAAACGCCTTGTCGCCCGAGATTTGCCTACCCATTATTTCCGGCGCGGGCAAGGTGATACCCATGGTGCCTTTGGTGAGGCTTTCCCACTGAATCAAAACGTATTCGATGATGAATTGTCCGGCCAGCGTTGCAATCGTCAAATAAAGGCCCTTCAGCCGCCCCGATGGCAAACCGAAAACCATTCCGACAAGCGCCGTGATGATGCCTGCCGCGGGTATCGCCGCGTAAAATCCAATTCCGTATCTTGTCGCCAAAATCGCCGCGGCGTAAGCGCCCACGCCGAAAAACGCGCCGTGTCCCAGTGAAATCTGGCCGGTGTAACCGATGAGGATGTTCAGGCCGATGGCCGCGATGGAAGCGATGCCGATGGTATTTAAAATATAGAGCAGATAGGGACTCAATACAAAGGGCGCGATCCCTAAAAGCGCCGCCAGGAAAACGCACAGGCACAATCGTCCGAAATCGGTTTCGAAAATTTGAAGCTCCTGTTCGTAGCTTTCCCGAAAATTTCCACATGGGTGAAAAGACCATCTTCGCATATTCAAACCCTCTCAATTTCCACCAAGCCGAAAAGACCGTACGGCTTGACCATTAAAATAAACACTAAAACAATATACGGCACGACATCTTTCAGCGATGGGTCGAGGTATCCGCCGGTGAAGGTTTCCAGAAGCCCGATGATCATCCCGCCGATAATCGCTCCACCGATGCTGTCCAGTCCGCCTAAAATGACCACGGGGAACACCTTGAGGCCGATGGAACTCAAATCATGCACATTAACGCCGTTGATGACGCCCAGCACGATGCCGCTCATGCTGGCCACGAGTGCGGCAATCGCCCAGGAAAGCGCGAAAACGCGCCGGACGTGAACGCCCAGCGACAGCGCCGCCTTCTGGTTGTCCGCCACGGAGCGCATATAAATTCCCTGGGCGGACTTCTTAAAAAACAATCCGAAAGCCACGAGAAACAGAACGCTGATGATCATCGTTGCCGTGTAAACGGGCGCCACATACACAGAACCAAGCTGAAGCCCCATGGATTCCGGCAGAAATTCCGGATAGGTGTGCAGATTACCTCCCCAGATCAGCAGCATCAGCCCCTTGAGCATAGCGGAAAGGCCGACGGTCAGCATGATGACGAAAATCAGTTTCTCGCCGATGAGCGGTCTGAGGAAGAACCGTTCAATCAGAAAACCGAGCATAAAGCAGCCTGCCATGGTCAGAATAAATGCCGCGTAAATCGGCAGTCGCGCCCAAGTGACCAGCGACAGGAAAAAGAACGCCCCCAGCGCGAGCAATTCTCCGTGGGCGAAGTTCAAGACGCTCGATGATTTAAAAATCATGACAAAGCCCATGGCGGAAATGCCGTATAGCAAGCCGATGCAAAGGCCGTTGACCAGCAATTGAAGAAAAAATTCCATAAACCTCAATCCACCCGAATGATTTTTATTGTTGTCTGGATTTCACCGATGCGGCCGTCCCGGTATTTGACCTTTCCGGTCACTTCAACTTTGTCCAAATTATGATACATCGCTTCAATGATTTTAATATATAAGCCGTAAACAAAACGACGGCGCACCTTTCCCGTTCTCGTCAATTCTTCATCGTCCGCATCCAGAAGCTTGTAGAGCAAAACAAATTTTTTTATCTTCATGACTTCGGGAAGCTGCTCATTGACCTTTTTGACTTCTTCCAGAATCAGCTCTTCAACGGCCGGCTGCTGCGAGAGGTCCATGTACGTCGTGTAAGGGATCATCCTTTCCTCCGCCCAGCTGCCGACGTTGTCCATGTCGATATTGATCATCGCGGTGATATAGGGCCGCGCCTCGCCGAAAGTAACCGCTTCCTTGATATAGGGACTGAACTTTAGACGCGTTTCGATAAAATCAGGTGAAAACGCCTCGCCGCTTTTGTTGCGGATGATATCTTCTTTGCGTCCGATGATCAACAAGTGTCCGTCCTTGTCGATATAACCGGCGTCTCCGGTTTTCAGCCAGCCGTTTTCGAAGGCGTTTTGCGTGGCTTCGTAATCATTGTAGTAGCCGGAAAAATTGGCGTCGGATTTGACCAGAACTTCTTGATCTTCGGCGATTTTCACCTCGGTCAGGAACATCGGTTTGCCGACGGTTTCTAGCTTGACTTCATCATCGGGCTGAACTTGAAAGACGCCGCAGGCTTCCGTCAGCCCGTAACATTGCTTTAAATTCAAGCCGACGGCCCTGAAAAAGTGAATCACGTCCGGGCTGATGGGATGACCGCCGGTGAACGCGCTGCGGAATTGCGAGCAGCCCAAACGATCCAGCAGGGGCTGATAAACAATGGGAGACATCAAACGGTGCAGCGCTTTGAGGCCGAACGGAAGGGTCTGCCGGCGGGATTGTTTTTCCACAACCGCCTTGCCGATTTTTTCTCCCAAATAGAATAACTTTCTTTTCAGCCAGCCGGCATCAGCGATTTTGACGCGAATACGCGACGCCATATCCTCCCAAAAACGAGACGACGTAATGATGATGGTGGGTCCGATTTCCCGGAAATCTTCCTGAACCGTTTCGGCGGTCTCCGGAAAATTCATCACCATGGCCGACCAAAGGGCCACCCCCATTCCCCACATTTGATCAACAATCCAAGCGGGCGGCGATATGGAAAGCCAATTTTCTTCCGGCTGAATTTTCGCTTCCACGGTCCACTGACGGGCCATCGTCAAAAGGTTCCTGTGCGAAAGCATGGCCAGTTTCGGAATCCCCGTCGTGCCCGAGGTTTGAATCATCACCGCGATGTCTTCCGGCCGGCCCTTTTTTATTTCCTCCTCGACGAAATCAGAATGTTGCCGTATAAATTTATCCCCTTCCTCAAGAAGCTCGGCGAAACTTATCAACCAGGGTTCGTGACCGTAGGACGCCATGCCCGTGGGGTCAATGTAAACGACCTTTTTGGTCTGGGGAAGCTTGTTTTTGACTTCCAGAAGTTTATCTACCTGCTCCTGATCCTGAACCACCACAATCGGCGAATTGATCCTTTTGATGGAAAAAGCCAGCTCATCGGCGACGGAGGATGTAAAAAGATTCAGCGTTGTCGCGCCCAAGGCATGGGCGGCCAGTTCCGAAAAAAGCCATTCGGGGTGATTGTGAACCACCAAGCAGACGTTTTCCCCGCGGCTGAGACGAAGCGACGCAAATCCGGCGGCGGTCATTCGGACATACCTGAAGTAATCCGCCCAGGTATATTTTTGCCAAATGCCGTAGGCCTTTTCACGGATGGCTGTTTTCCCGGCGTAAATAGAGGAGTTGCGCATCAACAGTTGCGGCAACGTAATGTTTCTCGAGTCCTCGCTACGCAAAATACATACCCTGAAAATAGTTTATAAAACTTCTCCTTCGCCCAAGTACGCTTTGATGACCTCCGGATGCGTGCTTATTTCTTGAGCGGTTCCTTCTCCGATCTTTTCACCGAAATTCAAAGCCACAATGCGCCGGCAGATGCTCATGACGATGGACATATCATGCTCGACAAGAATCATCGTCAGACCCCACCGTTGATTCAATTCCAGAAGAAAACGGACCATGTCTTCCTTTTCTTCGAGATTCATGCCCGCAAAGGGTTCATCCAAAACAAGGAGCTTCGGTTCCAGAGCGAGCGCCCTTCCTAATTCGACCCGTTTCTGCAATCCATAGGGTAAAGAACCCACCGTTTTCTTTCTGATGGATTGCATTTCCAAGAAATCAATAATCTCTTCCAGAATCTGCCGATGACGCATTTCTTCTTTTCTGGCGGTCGAAGAAAAAGCGCACGCCTTCAAAAAACTGTAATGACAATGGATATGACGGGCCAGCGTCATGTTGGCCAAAACGGTCATGCCGGGAAAAAGCTCGATGTTTTGAAATGTTCTACCGATGCCCACGCCGACCAACTCGTGGGGATGCAGGTGCGTTATATCTTTTCCGTTGAAAATGATTTTGCCCTGCTGGGGGCGATAAAACCCCGTGACGCAGTTGAGCAAAGAAGTCTTGCCGGCGCCGTTGGGACCGATCACCGCCATCAGCTCTCCCGTGCCGACCTTTAAATCAACATCCTTGACGGCAATGACACCCCCGAAGCTCAATCTCAACCGTTGAATTTCCAGTTCAGCTTTCTTGTCTTCTTCCCGCCGGTTCGCGATGATCGACAGCCGGCCGCGAAAAGCCTTCATTCAAACCTCTTCCCGCTCAATGGGCGACGCCGGAACTTCCCGCGGTTTCCGGCAACGCCCATTTCGCCGTATTGACTACTTCTTGAGCAGTTTTATTTTATCCTTTCCGGGAACATAAAAATTCGTCAACGGAATATAACTTCCATCTTCCTTGACTCTGACCATGCGGGCCGTGAAGGAAGCGCCGTGATCGTCCTTGGTGTAGGTGATCGCCGGAATCAGACCGCCGAAATCTTCATTTTTGAAGCTCTCCAGAGCGGCGTTGATCGTCGTGGGGTTGATGTCTTTGCTTTTTTCATAAGCGCGCGCAAAGGCTCTTTCCATAATCATACCGATGACCACGCCTTCCCAATAGGAAGCATCGAACTTATCGACCGTTTTGTATCTCTTCCACAGTTCCTTCATCACGGCGATGCCTTTGGATTTATCGCTGGGAAGGCCGCCTGGAAATTGAATGACAAGACGATCACGGATCAAACCCTTGCCCATTTTGAAGAAGTCCGGGTCCGTGGAGGTCCAAGTTCCCAGAAACATCGGATTGTAATGAATGCGGTCGGCGCTTTTAAAGGCCGTGATGATCGCCGAAGGCAGCATCTGCATAAAGACATATTCGGCGCCGGCTTTCTGCAGACGCAGAAGTTCCGTGTTCAGATCAACGGTTTTGGGCGGAAATTCTTCAATCGCCACAAGATTGATTCCAAGCGCCGCGGCGTATTCCTTGCTCGGCGCGTGAATGGAGCGGCCATAGGCGTTGTTATAGGTCAAAAGACCGACTTTCGGGGCATCCTTGCCTTTGTGGATGGCTTTGATGTATTCCAAAACAGCGCGGCAATCCATTTTATAGCTTCCAAACGGCAGATACATATAATCAACGGGCGGCTCCAAAATTTCCCAACTCGTCGAATAATTGATGGTCGGCACCTTGTATTTCTGAATAATCGGTTTGGCCGCCAGACCTTCGCCCGCGCCCCACGTGGCAATCATATCCACTTTGTCCTGCAAAACGAATTTATTGACGGCGGCCTGCGCTTCCGGAACTTTATACGCCGTGTCCACCGTGATCATTTCAATCTTATTGCCATAGACGCCGCCCTTCACTTCGTTGACATAACGGAAATAATCCCGCTGTCCCTTTTCATGAAACTGCCCCCACGTCGAGGCCGGTCCGGTCAGATTAATCGCCGCGCCGACCTTGATGGTCTTCGCCTGCGCCAAGCTCAACCCGGCAACCAAAAAAACAGCGGATAAAACGATCGTCAAAATCTTCCTTTGCATTTTTCCTTTCCTCCCCTTCTTTTATTTTATTGGTTAAGCCGCCACATTCATGGCAAAAAAAAACCGTGGGTTTTTGATCTGCCCACGGCTCATTTCCTCCACTCTTCGGTCATGATACGGCAAGGCAGACCTTTATGTCCATCAAGTTAAAAAAATTAAAAAAGACTGCCCTTTTCATGAATAAAACGCTCACGTTCGCTTTTCCTTTCGCCTTGGCCTATAGTGCAAAAATACATGGAATGTCAAGGAAAAAGAAACGAGAACCATCCATGTGGTCATTCAATCTTTAACTTTTCCATACGATAACGCAAGGAGTCAAAGGAAATATTGAGCAGGTCCGCAGCTTTCTTTTTTGAACCTCGCGCCTTGAGCAGGGCCTTTTCGATGAGCATTTTTTCTACGGCCTCCAATTCCCGGCTCAAATCGATGCCTTCTTCACCGATATCAATGTTGAATTTTGGTAAAACAGAAGATGCGCCCGACTGCAGGGCGAGGCTCTCCGGCAAAATGATGTTCGAGCTCTCCATGGCCACGCTCCGCTCAATAATATTCTCCAACTCGCGGATATTGCCGGGAAAATCATACTTCATCAGCAATTCCAAAGCGTAGGAAGAGATGTTTCTGATTTCCTTGTTGAACATCTTTGAATATTTTCCGATAAAATGACTGATCAGAGCGGGAAGATCCTCCCTTCTCTCCCGCAGGGGCGGAAGATTTATGGGAATGACATTCAACCGATAAAACAGGTCTTCCCGAAACTCCCCCTTTTTGACCTTTTCCCGCAAATCCTGATTGGTGGCGGAAATAATGCGCACATCGACGCGAATGTCTTCGCTGCCGCCGATGCGCCGGAAAGTTTTTTCCTGAACCACGCGCAAAAGTTTCACCTGAAGCACAGGCGGCAGGTCGCCGATTTCATCCAAGAAAATCGTTCCGCCTCGGGCCATTTCAAAAATCCCGGGTTTGTCGGCGTACGCGCCGGTGAAAGACCCTTTCATATAACCGAACAATTCGCTTTCCAGCAAGTTTTCCGGGATGCCGCCGCTGTTGATCACCAGAAAAGGTTTTTTCGCGCGGGACGAATTTTCATGAATCGCCCGAGCGACCAATTCTTTCCCGGTACCGCTTTCGCCGAGAATCAATATGTTCGCCATGGTGTCCGCGACTTTTTTTATTGTGGAAAAAATTTTAATCATTTCTCGATTGGAGCCGATCATGCCGCAAAAAGTGTTGATTTCTTCTTCCTTGGGGCACGTTTCCTTCGTCTCGGCGATCAATCCTTTTCTTTGCAGGGCCGTTCTGACGATTTTTTTGAGTTCATCCCAATCGCCGCTTTTCTCGATATAATCATAGGCGCCTTCTTTCATCGCGTGGAGTGCCGTTTCGCCGGAGGCGTAGGCGGTGATTAAAATGACCGTGGTTTCCGGACGAATATCCTTCACCTCTTTCAGAAACTCGATGCCGTCTATTTTAGGCATTTTTAAATCGGAAATCACCAGATCGAAGGTTTTTTTGCGGCACATTTCCACAGCCTTGAGTGGATCGCCGACGGCGGTGACCTGATACCCTTCTTGGTTGAGCATGATTTCCATTAATTCCCGGATTCCCGGATCGTCATCCACAATAAGAATCTTGGCCATCTTCAAAAACCTTTCCTAAAATTTTTGCTTACGGCGAATTCCGTGTTTCATTGACCGCGGGCAACCAAACCCGGCAGGTCGTCCCCTTGCCTTTTTCGCTTTTAATTTCTATTTTCCCCTTATACCCTTCAACGATATGGCTGACAATCGTCAATCCCAACCCTGTTCCTCTTGATTTTCGCGTGAAAAAAGGCTCAAAGACCTTGTCGATGTCCGCTTTCTCGATCCCGCAGCCCGTATCCGTGATTTTAATCTCGGCGTATTTGTTTCCATCCTCGAGCCGCGCCATGGCGGTTTCAATCGTCAGAACGCCTTTCTCGTCCATGGATTGCAAAGCGTTCATAAGCAGATTGTTGATGATCTGTCGGAGCTGTTCCTTATTGGCCGAAGCTTCGACCCTGTCCGCGTACTTTTTATCGACTTTTATTTTATCATTCCAGTCGGCACTTATTTTGATTTGTTCCAATGCTTCTTCCGCCGCCGCGTTGACGTCAACCATTTCTCGCGACGAAGGTACGGGGCGCGCCAGCGAAAGGAAATCACGGGCGAACCCTTCCAGCTGCTCTTTGCTGCGCAGAATAATATCCATCAGCCGTCTGTTGGTTCCTTCGAATTCTAAATTCCGGCTCAACAGTTCAATGGACCCCGTAATCGCCGCCAGCGGGTTACGAACCTCATGCGCCCATCCCGCGGCCATTTCACCAATGATGGCGAGGTTTTTGTTTTTTTCAATGATCTTTTCCATTTCCTTGATCTTTGTAAGATCCTGAAAAACAAAAATATGGCCAATCTGGTTTTCTCTTCTTCCCTTCAGCGGAGAAACGGTGACGCCAAGCTGAAGATTTTCTTTTTTCTTGCCGACGATTTTGACTTCGAAACGATTGTTCGCGGAATCATAACCATTCAAAATAGACAAGAACGCCGGAAAAAAATCCTCCATTTTCCGCCCCTCGACGTCTTTTCGTTTATAGCCGGTGATTTCTTCCGCCGCGCGATTGAACGTTTTGATGACGTTCTTCATGTTGATGGTCATCACGCCCGTATACACCGATTCGACAATGCTGCGGAACAAAACATCCAGTTGGCTGAATTCGGATTCTTTTTCCTCCAGAAGCTGGAGGGCCTTTTTTTCCTGCTCTACGACAAAACTGACCAAAAAAGCCACAACGTAAAACGAAATGATGCGGACAAGAATATTCGTTAAAACATCGGCGGCGCTGAGATTAACGTCATAGATGACAAACAACGGCAAGGGCATGACGCTGAAGAATTCCAAACCCAGCAAAACCCCGTAAAGAAGGCTGTTGACCGTCGCGACGATGAACACGCCCCTGCGGCCGACAAAAAACACCGAATAAATAATCACTAACGTATAGAAGAGGGAAAAATCAATCTGGGTGTTGCCGAAGTTTAAAATCAGACTCGTGATGATAAAAATATCTAAAACAATCTGTAGGATGACATTTTTTGTTGTGCCGATTTTAAGTCTTGAAAGGACAACATAAAAAATGGACAACAAGTAAACAAAGGCCGATATCCAATAAAAAAAGGAAATGGTGTTTTGCGGAATTTCAAATATATCTCTTTTGATGTGGATGAAGACCGTTATCGCCAGAAAGACGGAGACAATAAAAACGCGCGCTCCAATTAGAAAATAAAACCGTCTCTCATTTTTTTTCTTTTCAGATGGAGATTTATCGTGTATTTCCATTTTCAAAATTTTTGAAGTTTTTTGTTCTATTATAACATTTTTATCCATTAAGCGAATTTTAATTTTTTGATGCGATTTCGCCGATGCGCCGACCCCTGATTATCGTTCTCATCGCCTGGATTGCGGGGATTTTATCGGGCGAGAACTTTACGCCGCCGCTGATCATCCTGGTTTCAGCCGCCGGATTGATTGGAGCGGGATTCGTCTTTGTCTTGAAAATAAGGCGCTTTCAAATCGGGTTTCTCCTTCTCGTCGCGCTGGTTTTTATTTTCGGACTCTTCGACATCCAAAAGCAAAATTATTTCCCGGATCAAACCCCGAATATCGCCGACTTCGCCGACGGGAAAATCATCACCGTCGAAGGATTCGTGACGGATGATTCGCCGTCAGAGACTGATCAAGAAACCATCATCATAGAGTGCCTGCGCATAGACGACGGAATGCGTTATCTGCCCGTCGCCGGAAAAATCAAAGTGAGGGTCCCGCCGAAACTTGACTTTGATTATGGAGACTTTGTCCGCATCCGCGCTTCTCTCAAGACAAGGCAAAGCTTCAATAACCCCGGCGCTTTCGACTTCGCGAAAATGATGCGCCGCCAGGGCATCGGGGCATGGGGATACGTTCAGAACAAATCAGCCATCACGCTTTTGCGAAAAAAAACTCTCGGCGGCTTAAGACAAAAAATGGAATCATTCAGAAAACGCATCAGAGACCTCATCGTGAGGAATGTCTCCTCGCCTCAAAGAGAAATTCTGCTGGCCATGAGCATCGGCGCAAAAAATGCGATACCCGATGATGTCCGCGAAGATTTCAACAAGACCGGCACATCGCATATCCTGGCGATTTCCGGCCTGCACGTGGGGATGATCGGCGCCATCGCTTTTTTGTTATTTTTTCTTTTATTGAAATCATCGGAATATCTGATGCTGCGCTTCAATATTTTGAAAGTCGCCGCGACGGGCGCCTTTTTTGTGGTTTTGCTCTACGCTTTTGTGGCGGGCATGGGCGTCACCGTGATGAGGGCCGCGCTGATGGCTTTTGTTTTCCTTTTGGCCGTGCTTTTCGGCAAACATAAAGATTTGTACAATGTGCTGGCGATCGCCGGATTGATGATTCTGGCCTTCACGCCGGAAGCGCTCTGGGATGTTTCTTTTCAGCTTTCCTTTGTCTCCGTTCTGGCGATCATTTATCTCGCGCCGCGTTTGAGCAAATATTTTCCAGCCCAATGGGAATCGTCGCCGGCTTGGGTGAAATCGCCGCTTAAGTTCATTTATCTCACCGCCGTGGTCTCCGCGTCGGCGGCGCTGGGAACCCTGCCCCTGATTTTGTATTATTTTCACCGGTTTTCTTTTATTTCAATTTTGGCGAATCTGATCATTGTTCCGCTTCTGGGAACACTGACTCTTTCCGTGTTGTTGCTGTTTATGGCTTGCGCATTGTTTTGGCCTGCGGCGGCGGGATTTGTTTTAATGCCGGCGTCTTTTTTGACCTCCATCGGCCTGCGAATCATCAAGAGCATGGCTTCATGGAACTGGTCATCGGCCGATTTTCCCCAGCCCGGCGTCGGGGAAATTTTATTGTTTTACCTTTTTGTTTTTGTCACGTTCCAATTCCTCGAGGCGGGAAAAGAAAAACAAGGCGGGAATCTCCGCCCCGGATTTTGCAAATCGTCGCTTAAGTATCTGTGGTTCATCGTGCTCGTTATTTTGGCGGCCGATATCGTTTACTTCAGTGCCAGGGATCGTTTTTCGTCTGATCTGAAAATCACCATCATCGATGTCGGCCAAGGCAGCGCGATTTTGGCGAGACTTCCGCAGGGGTACCATATGCTCATTGACGGCGGGGGGTTTGCGCAAAGCACGTTGGATGTGGGCAAAGCGGTTGTCGCGCCGTTTCTCTACCATGAAAGAATCGGCAAAATAGACACCGTCGTCCTCACCCATCCCCATCCCGACCATTTACTGGGGCTGATTTATGTCATGAACCATTTCCATCCCCGGCAGATTTGGAAAAGCGCCCTTCCCGTCGATCCGTCCCAATTTCCGCAATGGGATGAAACCGTCACCTCCAATCAAATCGCCGTTTTCGTTTTGTCGGATCAATCCCCTGAAACGATTATCAACGGCGTGAAATTCAAAATATTCTGGCCGCCTCATTTCCTGGGCAAAGACCCCGGCGAACTTTCCGAGGATGAGGTCAATGACACATCTCTCGTGTTAAAAATCACCTTCGGTAGAATTCGTTTTTTGGTAACCGGGGATATTTCCGCGGAGGTGGAAAAGAAACTCGTCCGGAAATCTGCCGATTTGGCAAGCGATGTCTTGGTTGTTCCGCATCATGGATCCGCATATTCCAGCAGTGCCGATTTCATCAAAGCTGTCGGTTGCCGTTACGCGGTGGTGAGCGCCGGAAAATTCAACGTCTTCAAACATCCCCATCCATCCGTCCTGGAGAGATTGAAAAAAGCCGGGGCGGTTATCTTACGCACCGACCAAAACGGCGCCGTAACATTTACGACCGACGGAAAAACACTGAAAACCGATACCTTTCTCAAATAGAAATTTGAAAAAATTATGCTTGACACTCGCATATAATAGCTTATTATTATTGACAAATAATCAGCATGGGTGTTTTGGCGCATCAGAGGGTTTGTTTTTTAGTTTTTCTTCAATGGTTTTATTTGAGGTTGAACACCTACCATGAAAACCAAAGAAAAAACAAAAACCGCGAAGAAAAAGGCTTCGAAAGCCGGGCCGAAAAAAACCAAGGCGCAAAAAAATCCCCCACTCCCCTCCGGCAAAAAAGACAGGCCGTCTTCCCCCAAAAAAGTTTTGCGAGCCTCTTCCAAATCGGCAATCAATAAAATCCGATTGCCATGGGAAGATGAAAAACTCTTTCGAGTTATCGCCGAACAATCCTCGGATATTATCGTTTTGCTTAATAAAAAAGGACAGCTCGTCTATGCCAATCCGACTGTGGAAAAATTGCTGGGATTCAAGCGCAAAGATCGGATTGGGCAAAAGGCTTTTGCCAAAATCCATCCCGAAGACTTAAGGCGAGTAGAAAAAGCTTTCGCGGCGTATTTTGAAGCCGGAAAAAAAGCGCCGCCCCGTCAAAATGAAGTCCGCATTCGCGACTCGAAAGGAAATTGGCACATTTTTGAAACAGTTGCTCGTCATCTTGCTCATAAAACGATTGATGATTTGCTGGCTGTCAACCTCCGCGACATTACTCAGCGCAAAAAGGAAGAAGAAAACTTGAAAAAAGCCGCCTCCGAATGGCGCAACACTTTTGACGCCGTTAGCGACGCCATCTGCCTTTTGGACAAAGACCAGCAGATTATGCGCGGCAACATCGCCATGAGCGAACTCTGCGACATGCCGGTGGAAAAACTCGCCGGCAGGCACTGCTGGGAACTTGTTCACGGCACAAAAAAAGCGATTCCGGATTGTCCGGTGGTCAAAGCGCAAAAAACGCGGCGCCCCGAAGAACTCGAACTTCAAATCAGAAACAGATTTTATCACGTGGGCGCTTATCCCGTTTTGGACGAGCATAACCGGATTGTCTCCATCGTCCACATCCTCAGCGACATCACCCGGCGCAAGTTGACGGAAGACGGCCTCAAAGAGGCGGAACAAAAATTCAGAACCATCTTCAACACTGCCTCTGACGGAATTCTCGCGGCGCGCATCGCCGACAAAAAAGTGATGGCCGTCAATAGAAAAATGTGTGAATGGCTGGGTTATTCGGAAGATGAACTGCTGAAAAAGCGTATTTTGGATATTCATCCCGAAAACACCCATCCTTATATCATGGACCAGTTTCAAAAGCTTGCCGCGCAAGAAATCGCCACCGCCTACAACATTCCGTTATTAAAAAAAGACAAATCCGTTTTCTTTACAGATATTGCAGCCGCACCCATCACGCTCAACGATCAGCCATGCTTGATGGGAATCTTTCGTGATGTCACCAAACGTCGGCAAATCGAGCAACAACTTCTGGAAAATGAACAGCGCCTCACCAAACAGCAGGCCCTGACGCAGCTTTATCTGGATACCTCACCGGCCTTTATCGTGGCCATCGATTTCGACGGAAAAACGATCATGATGAACAAATCCTTGTTGGAAGCGCTGGAATATACCTCCGATGAAATCAAGGGAACGGATTACCTGAGCACCTTTGTGCCCGAAGAAGACCGCCCGGCCCTCCGCGAGGTCTTTGATAAGATTATCCGCGAAGGAAAGAATACCATCAATGAAAACCGGATTGTCAGCAAATCCGGCCGAACCTATCTCGTGGAATGGCACGGCCGGCCCCTCCGGCAGGAAGATGAAGATAGTTTTTTCATCGGCGTGGGGATTGACATCACCGAGCGCAAGAAAGCGCAGGAGCAACTCATCGCTTCCGAATCGAGGTTTCGCCGTCTTTTTGAATCCGCCAAAGACGGCATCATTATTCTCGATTTCAACACGGGAGAGATTTTGGATATTAATCCCTATCTCGCGGATTTACTGGGATATTCCCGGAAGGAGTTGCTTGAAAAAAAGATTTGGGATTTGGGTCCCCTTCAAGACACCCTTTTCAATCGGAATAAGTTTTTGGAATTGCAAAAGCAAGAATACGTTCGCTATGAAGATCTGCCCCTGCAAACACGCGACGGCCGATTTATTGATGTCGAATTTGTGAGCAATGTCTATCACGACAATCACACGAAAATCATCCAGTGCAATATCCGCGATATCACCGAGCGTAAACGGCGCGATGAAGCGTTGCGGGAAAGCGAAAAAAAATACAGGCTCCTGGTCGAGAAGATGAGCGACGTCGTTTGGACGACGGATTTGAATTTAAAGACGACCTATGTCAGTCCTTCGATAGAGGCTACGCTCGGTTTCACGCCTGAAGAGCGCATCGCTCAATCCGTCGAGGAACAACTGACGCCTGATTCGCTGGCCGTCGCCTTGCAACGCATCCACGAAGAACTCGCCTTGGAAAATCAAGGCATGGGGGATCCGGACAAGGAGGTGGTCTTAAAACTTGAATACTATCATAAAGACGGCTCTACCCGCTGGTTTGAAACAAAGTTGACCGGAATTCGCGATTTACAAGGGAAGTTGGTCGGCATCCATGGCGTATCCAGAGATATTACCGAAATTTTGCGGGCGAGCGAAGCTCTCAAACAACGGGATGCCTTGTTTAAGAAACTCTCCGATAACGTGCCGGGCATGATTTACCAGTTTATGCGAAAACCGAATGGACGCTACTGTGTCCCCTTCACGTCGGATTCCATCAAAAATATTTTCGGCTGTTCGCCCGATGAAGTTCGCGATGATTTTTCGGCCATTGCCCGCGTTTTATTCAAAAAAGATTTTGACAAAATCATGAAATCCATCGAGTATTCAGCCGAACACCTGTCTTTGTGGCAGGAAGAATTCCGCGTCCAGCTTCCCGGTCAACCCGTCAAATGGCTTTTGGGTCAGTCCACACCGGAAAAGCTTCCCGACGGAAGCATCCTCTGGCACGGTTTCATCACCGACATCACCGAGCGCAAGAAAGCCGAAGAGAAATTGCATCAGGAACAGATGTTTTCCCGTTCGGTTTTGGATAATCTCCCCGGAATTTTTTATCTCTACACCTACCCCGAAAAACGGCTGAGTCATTGGAACAAGCAGCTCGAAACTCTTTCAGGGTTTAGCGCTGAAGAAGTGAAAAACCGCCATGTCACCGAATGGTTTTCGCCGGAGCACCGGCAGACGGTTTTGGACGCCATCGAAGAAGTGATGATTCAGGGGAAATCCTCTGTTGAAGCTCCTCTTTTAATCAAAGACGGCCGCCGGATTCCTTTCCATTTTACCGGCGTCCGATTTGAAGCGGACGGCCGCAGCTATTTTATGGGCGTGGGGATTGACATCACCGAGCGGCTCAAGGCGGAGGAAGAAAACCGCCAGCTCAACGAACTTTTGGAAAGGCGCGTTCAGGAAAGAACCCGCGAACTGGAGGGCTTTTCCTATTCGGTTTCCCATGATTTGCGCGCGCCGCTGAGGTCCATTGACGGATTCAGTCAGGTGCTCGAAGAAGATTTTTCCGATCGACTGGACCCGCAGGGCAAAGACTACATCAAAAGAATCCGTTCGGCCACTCAACACATGGGTGAGCTCATTGAAGACATGCTGAAACTGTCCAGAATCACGCGCATGGATATGGATGTCGCCAAAGTCAATCTCTCCGACATCGCCCAATCGGTCGCGGCGGAATTGCGCAATGCCCAGCCCCAACGCTCGGTGACGATCAAAATCCAAGAGGGACTGGAAGATTTCGCCGATGCTCAGTTGATGAAGATTGCCCTGGAAAATCTCTTGGGCAACGCCTGGAAGTTCACAAGCAAAAAAGAAACCGCGGAAATTGAATTCGGCTGTATCGATCAAGACGGAAAAAAAGTTTACTTTGTGCGCGACAACGGCGCCGGATTCGACAGAAACTACCAAGCCAGACTTTTCAGTCCTTTCCAACGTCTTCATGACGCGCGCGAATTTCCCGGCACGGGGATCGGACTGGCCACCGTCAAGAGAATCATTGACCGCCATCAGGGCAGCATCTGGGCTGACGGAGCGCTCGATGCCGGCGCGACTTTTTACTTCACCTTAAACGAAAATTAAAGAAAGGATCTTGTCCATGAGCTTCTCAAAAAAAATTCTTTTGATCGAAGATAACCCGGATGATGTTGAATTAACCCTTCGGGCGTTCAAGAAAAACAATCTGAACGAAGAAATCATCGTCAAACGCGACGGTCGGGAGGCGCTGGATTACTTTTTCGGCGCCAATGGGACAGCGATGAAGGAAAAAATCAAAGACGCCCCCGCGCTGGTTTTGCTGGATTTAAAACTGCCGCAAATCAGCGGCATCGAGGTGCTCAAAAAAATGAAGAGCCACGCCAAAACGAAATCCATTCCGGTGGTGATTTTGACTTCCTCGCGCGAAGAAGACGACTTACGCGAGTGTTACGCGATCGGCTGCAACAGCTACGTGAGAAAACCGATCGATTTTAATGAATTCACGAATACGGTCAAACAAATGGGCATTTACTGGTTGTCCATCAACGAGATTCCCGATCAACCTTTATAAGGAGAAGAAAACATGCCTGAATCGCTGCGCTTACTCGTCGTCGAAGATTCCGAGGATGACGCTTTGTTGCTGATGCGCAAGCTTTCCCAAAGCGGCTATCAGCCGCATTGGCAAAGAGTGGAAAACGCCGCCGAGATGAAAAAAGCCCTGCAGGAAGAAAACTGGGATGTCATCCTATGCGATTATAAATTACCTTCCTTCAGCGCACCGGAGGCGTTGAAGATGGTTCAGGAGATGAACAGGGACATTCCCTTCATTGTCGTTTCCGGAACGATCGGGGAAGAAACCGCTGTAGAGGTGATGAAGGCCGGCGCGCATGATTATTTGATGAAAGACAAACTGGTCCGATTGGCTTCGGCCGTAAAACGTGAAATCCGGGAAGCCCAAATAAGGCAAACGAAAAAAGAAACGGAAGAACGTCTGCAAAAAAGCGAAGACAACTTCCGCCACTCGCTGGATGATTCTCCGTTGGGCGTCCGGATTATCAGTCCGAGGGGTCAAACCGTCTACGCCAATCAAGAACTTTTGAAAATGTACGGCTACGCAAGCCTGGAAGAATTCAACGCCGTTCCCCACGAGAGACGATACACGCCCGAGACGCTTGCCGCCTATCTCAAAAGAAAGGAAATCAGAAAACGCGGCCAAGACGGTCCGTTAAATTACGAAATCAGCATCATCCGGAAGGACGGACAAATCCGCCATCTGGAGGTCTTTCGCAAAAAAGTCCTCTGGAACGGCGAGGTTCATTTTCAGGCCCTCTACAGCGATATCACGCAGCGCAAAGAGGCGGAAAAACATTTATGGGAAAGTGAAGAGCGCTATCGCCTCGTCGTCGAAAACGCCTACGATTCCATTGTCATCACGCAAAACGGGAAAATCGTCTTCGCCAACGAACAGGCCGCCAAAAACAGCTGCTTTCCCCCAAACGAATTAGTCGGAAAAGATTTCATCAAACTCATTGATGAGCGGGACCGCTCGATGGTAGAAGATTTTTACAACCAAAGACTTCGCGGCAACGCGGCGCCTTCGAATTATTGCTTCCGCATCGTCTGCCGGGATGGCAGCGTCAAATGGGCGGAGCTCAACGCCGCCGTCATCGAATTGGACGGCAAACCGGCGACGATTAATTTCCTCAAGGATGTCACTGAACACAAAAACATGGAACGGGAACGGGAGGAAAGTTACCGGCGGTTGAAAGAAACCCTCGACGCGACCGTGCACGCCCTCGCGGCCGTCGTCGAAACGAGAGATCCCTACACCACCGGCCACCAAAGAAGAGTCGCCGCTTTGGCCCAAGCCATCGCCGACGAAATGGGATTAAACGACGAAGAAAAAGAGTTCATCACCACCGCCGCCGTCATTCACGACATCGGCAAGCTTTCCATCCCCGCGGAAATTCTCAGCAAGCCTTCCAAGCTCTCGCCGATTGAATTCGATCTGATCAAAACCCATCCCGAAGCCGGCTGGAATATTCTCAGGGACATCAAATTCCCCTGGCCCGTCGCCGCGGTTATTTTGCAGCATCACGAAAGAATCAACGGCAACGGTTATCCGAACAATCTCAAGGGCGACGACATCCTGCTGGAGGCAAAAATCATCGCCGTAGCCGACGTCGTGGAAGCCATTTCCTCGCACCGCCCCTACCGTGCCGCCTTGGGAATTGATTTTGCGCTGGAAGAGATCTCCAAAAATAAAAAAATCCTCTATGATCCCGACGTCGTGGACGCCTGCCTGAAGCTCTTCAGGGAAAAACATTTCGTTTTGAGCTGAAGCGCCAAGCCGTTTTATGCGCCCGCTTGGGCCATTTCCCGACCCCAAGGCGCCCTATTTTTTCTAATTGCCAATCCTGCCTGAATATGCTAGTTAGTCACGCTTTGAAACGAGACGGCGGATCATGGACAAAATTACGGCAATTCGCGGATTTAAGGATATTCTACCTCAGGATGCTTGGCTTTTCGGACAAGTCGAGAGCTGCGCGCGCGGCGTTTTCGCCTGCTTCGGCTTCCGTGAAATCCGTCTTCCCATAATCGAAAAAACGGACCTTTTCCAAAGAGGTATCGGCGAAACAACGGATATCGTTGAAAAGGAAATGTACACGTTTTTGGACAAGGATAACGAATACATTACTTTGCGTCCTGAAGCGACCGCTTCCGTCGTTCGCGCCTACATTGAACATAAAATGTTCGCGTCCGAACAAATCACCAAGCTTTTCACCATCGGCCCGATGTTCCGCCGCGAGAGGCCGCAAAAAGGGCGTTTCCGCCAGTTCAACCAAATTGACGTGGAACTCTTCGGCGAGGAAAAGCCGCCGGCCGACGCCGAGACTATCGCCATGCTGATGCTTTTTTTGAAAAAATGCGGTTTGACGGATTTGGCGCTGGAAATCAATTCTTTGGGATGTCCCGCCTGCCGCCCCTTGTTTTCCAAGGCGGTGACGGATTTTCTCAGGGGAAGCGAAGCCCAATTATGCCCCGATTGCCAAAGGCGGATCCGCACGAATCCGCTGCGGGTTTTTGACTGCAAGGTCGAATCCTGTCAAGCCGTCCTTACGCGCGCGCCGCTGATTCTCGATTTTCTCTGCGGGGATTGTTTGGGCCATTTTTCCGAGGTGAAATCCCTGCTTGACGATTTGCGCATCGGCTACGCCGTCAATCCTAGGATGGTGCGCGGATTGGATTACTACACGAAAACCGCCTTCGAAGTCAAAGCCTCCGCCTTGGGCGCACAAAACGCCGTCGCCGGCGGCGGCCGTTACAACGGGCTGGTTCGGTATTTGGGCGGCCCGGACGTTCCCGGCATCGGTTTTGCCGTCGGCTTGGAAAGGCTTCTGGCCTGTCTGCCCGCCCCCCAAGACGATTGGTTTCAAACCGATCTGTTCATCGCGGCGCTGGGCGAAAAGGCCGGTAAAACGATTTTCCCCTTTCTTCAGGAATTGCGCAGCGCCGGCATCTCCGCCGAAATGGATTACGAGGGAAAAAGTCTAAAGGCGCAGCTCAAACGCGCCGACAAATTAAACAGTTCCTACGCGCTGATTTTAGGAGACAAGGAACTGGAAGAAAAGCGGGCGATTTTAAGAAACATGAAAACAAAAGAACAGCAGTCCATTTTATTGGATGATATGCTGAACACATTCATCAAAATCATCAAGCAGAGGTAAAAGGATCTTGGCGAAATTTTTAACGGAAGACAAAAGAACTCACTATTGCGGCGCCGTCGACGCGACCTTGGTCGGCCGGGAAGTTGTTTTAATGGGATGGGCCCATCGGCGCCGGGACCACGGCGGTGTCATTTTCGTGGATTTGCGCGACCGGGAAGGAATCGTTCAAATCGTGTTCAATCCTGAAGCCGACGAATCCGTGCATGCGGAAGCCCATAAAATCCGAAACGAATATGTTTTGGCCGTCAAGGGCACGGTGCGCAAAAGACCTTCGGGAATGGAAAATCCGGCGCTCAAAACCGGTGAGGTGGAAGTTTGGGTCCGGGAATTGGAGATTCTCAATGAATCCAAAACGCCGCCGTTTTCTTTCGATGAAGAAGTTTCCGAAAATGTGCGCCTGAAGTACCGCTACCTGGATTTGCGCCGTCCGGCGCTTCAGCAGAAACTGATTTTACGCAGCCGTCTGGCCGCGGCCGCGCGCGAATACTTCAACGAAAACGGTTTTATCGAAGTGGAAACGCCGTTTCTCACCAAAAGCACGCCTGAAGGCGCGCGCGACTATCTCGTTCCCAGCCGCATTTACAAGGGCATGTTCTACGCCCTGCCGCAGTCGCCGCAGATTTTCAAGCAGCTTTTGATGGTCTCCGGTTTTGACCGCTATTATCAGATTGTCAAATGCTTCCGCGACGAAGATTTGCGCGCCGACCGCCAGCCGGAATTCACGCAGATCGACGTGGAAATGTCGTTTATCACGGAAGAGGACATTATGGGCGTGATGGAAGGCCTGATGGCCAGAATCTTCAAGGTCTGCTTGAACCGGGACCTCGCCCTGCCCTTTCCCCGCCTGACTTACGCCGACGCCGTGAACCGCTACGGCAAGGATAATCCCGACACGCGCTTCGGCATGGAGCTTTTGGACATCACCGACGTGGTCCGGGATTCGTCCTTCAAATTGTTTCAGGAAGTGGCCGCCGCGGGCGGCGTCGTCAAGATGATCCGGGCGCAGAACGCCGGCACCCTCTCGCGCAAGGATCTCGACGGCCTCAAGGACGTGGTTGCTCCGTTCGGCGCCAAAGGGCTCGCCTGGGCGAAAGTCAACGCCCAAGACTGGACATCGCCCATTTTCAAGTTTTTGAAACCGGCGGAAGTCTCGAGGATCAACGCGCTGTCCGGCGCTAAAGAAAACGACGTTTTGTTCTTCGTCGCCGACACGCCTTCGGTCGCCAACAGCTCGCTGGGTCAACTGCGACTGCATTTGGCCAGAAAATTGAATTTGATCGACGAAGACGCTTTGTCCTTCGCTTGGATTACCGAATTCCCGCTGATGGAGTATTCCGAAGCCGAAAAACGTTTCGTCTCCATGCATCATCCCTTCACGTCTCCGGTTCTGGAAGATTTGCCGCTGCTGGAAACCCATCCCGACAAGGTGCGCGCCCGCGCCTACGACCTGGTGCTCAACGGCTCGGAAATCGGCGGCGGAAGCATTCGAATCCACCGTCAGGACGTTCAGTCGCGGATCTTTCAGGTGTTGGGCCTGTCGCAGGAAGAAGCGCGCGCAAAATTCGGTTTTCTGCTGGACGCGCTGGAATACGGCACGCCGCCGCACGGCGGCATCGCCTTCGGTCTGGACCGACTGACGATGATCATGACGCACGCGGAGTCCATCCGCGATGTCATCGCATTTCCAAAAACCCAAAAGGCCGCATGTCTTCTTTCGGACGCGCCCTCGAAGATCAGCATTGAACAGCTGATGGAACTTTCGTTGAAAATTGTTCAGTAAAAATCACAAGGAGAAATATGGCTCAAACAAAAAAGAAAACGAAGCCCGCCGCAAAGAAAATCAAAAAATACAGATTGAAGGACGTGGAGCAACCCAATCTGTTCAAGGAAATCTTCCCTTATTCGGAAGTCTGCCGGATCGTTTTTGACAACAAAACCGTCCCGATGCGCCCGGCCAAAGACATTTTCATTACGGACACGACTTTCCGCGACGGCCAGCAATCCCGTCCTCCCTACACGGTGGAGCAGATTTTAAACATTTACAAAATGCTCAACCGCCTCGGCGGTCCGAACGGCGTGATCCGCCAATCGGAATTTTTCCTCTACAGCAAAAAGGACAAGGAAGCGGTCGAACAATGCCTCGCGCTTGGTTTTCGCTATCCGGAAATCACCGGCTGGATCCGTGCGAGCAAGGACGATGTGCCGCTCGTCAAGCAGTTCGGTCTGAAGGAAACCGGCTTGCTGACGTCTGTTTCCGACTATCACATTTTCCTGAAACTCGGCAAAAAACGAAGCCAGGCGATGAAAGATTATCTGGCCGTCGTTACCTCGATTTTGGAGATGGGCATTATCCCGCGCTGCCATTTTGAAGACATCACGCGCGCCGACATCTACGGTTTTTGCATTCCTTTCGCCCAGGAATTGATGAAATTGAGGGAGCAAAGCGGCCTTGACGTCAAAATCAGGCTTTGCGACACGATGGGCTACGGCGTCACCTATCCCGGCGCAGCTCTGCCCCGCAGCGTGTGCAAACTTGTGCACTCCTTCATTCATGACGCGGGCGTTCCCGGCCATCTTTTGGAATGGCACGGTCACAACGATTTTCACAAAGCCATGATCAACGCCACCACGGCTTGGCTCTATGGCTGCAGCGCGGCCAACTCCACCTTGTTGGGCATGGGGGAGCGGACCGGGAATCCGCCCATCGAAGGCCTCATTTTTGAATATATCGCCCTGAAAGGCACCGCCAACGGCATTGACACCACCGTGATTACGGAAATCGCCGAGTACTTCGAAAAGGAAATCGGCGTCAAGATTCCGCACAATTACCCGTTTGTCGGCTCCGCTTTCAATGTCACCAGCGCGGGCGTGCACGCGGACGGTCTGATCAAGTGTGAGGAAATCTACAATATCTTCGACACACGCAAAATTTTGAACCGACCGATTACAACGACCATCACCGATAAGTCGGGCAACGCCGGCATCGCCTTTTGGATCAATCAGCGATTCAACCTCCAGGGCAGCAAGGCCGTGGACAAAAGGCATCCCGGAATTTCCAAAATTCACAAGTGGGTCATGGAACAGTACGACGCGGGCCGCGTGACTTCCATTTCGCCGGAGGAAATGGAAAAAAAGGTTCAGCAGTATTTGCCCGAATTGGTCATGTCCCCGCTGGAGAGAATCAAGTACATGGCGGAAAAGGCCGCGGTGGCCGCCGTCAATCAAATCATCGAGCATCCGTCGATGAAGTCCATGGATCCGGCCAAGCAGGAGCCTCTGATGCAGCGCTTCGTGGACGAGCATCCTTCAGTGCAATTTGCCTACGTAGTGGACATGAACGGGAAAAAGACCACCCGAAATATCACCAACGTCGCCGACCGCGCCAAATACGAAAACTACGGCGTCGGCACCGACCAATCCGACCGGGAATGGTTCATCAAGCCCCGACAGACGGGCAAGGTGTACGTCTCCGATTTCTTCATTTCCAAAATGACGGGCGTGCTGTGTTTCACAGTGTCCGCTCCCATTGTCAATGATCAGGACGAAATGGTCGGAATCTTCGGCATTGACATTCAGTTTGAGGACTGGGTGAAACGCGGTGAGGATATGGAAGACATGGATCATGTCGCCCTGCGCGCCGAGTACGAGGAAATGCAGTCCAAGGCCAAACACGGCCATCACTGATTCAGAGAGAGTTTCTCCGATGGCGCCGGTCGTTCGCTTCAAGCCACGTCCGCGCTTTTCGCGCTGCGGTCTTTTTCAGGCGTCCTTCATCGGTATTCATCGTAAAGAACCCAGTGTTCAAAGGGTTTTTTTTCTTCGCGCGCAGACAACGGCGCGATTTCCCGAATAAACCGCGATGGGGCGAGATTCAAAAGGCCGGATGAACGGCGGTAATCCAGCGCCGGATAACAAAGATAGAGTTGATCACGCGCTCTGGTGACAGCGACGTAAAAAAGCCTCCGTTCTTCCTCTTCGCCGTCCGGATCCTTCAACGCGCGCTGAAGGGGAAGCATGCCGTCGGCGCACCAGATTAAAAACACGTAAGACCACTCCAGTCCCTTCGCCTGATGAATGGTGCTCAGCGTGACTTTCGGGATTTCTTCCTCGTGACTGATGTCCTCTTCGTCGGCCATGTTGGTCAAAAGGGCCAGCTCGTTGAGAAATTCTTCCATGCTGGAAAATTGCGCGGAGAAATTCCCGAGCTGAATCAAGTCGTCTTCCCGGGATGACGCGTCCGTATAATGATCCTGCAGATAGACCCGATAGTCGCCGACGTTCAATAACACGTCGATAATCCTCTCCGGCACGCGTTCCGACTCGGGAATCTCCACAAGAACCCGAAGAATCCTCCGGCAGACCTCCAGACCGCTTTTCACGGATTTGGATGTCGTTTCGATGAAATTCTCTCCGACGACTTCGCGAAGAGGGTTTTCCGACTTCTTCAGCGCCTGCCAAAGCTTGTTGAACGTCGCCTTCCCCACTTTCGGATACATCATCATCAAGCGCCGCCAAGCCAGTTCATCGTGCGGATTGACCAAAATTCTCATGTATGACGTGACGTCCTTGATGTGAGCCTGCTCGAAAAATCGGATGCCTGAACGGATATTGAAGGGAATGTCGCGCCGAACCAGCTCCATTTGAAGTTCCATGGAATGGAAATGCGCCCGGTAAAGCACTGCAATGTCGCCGAGCGGCACGCCGGAGCGCGACAATTCGGCAATCCGCTGAGCGACGAAATCCGCCTGACGGGCGACATTCTGCGCGCAGACCAAAATCGGACGTCTCCCCCCGGAGCGCACCGCCCGCAATGATTTCGGAAATTGTTTTTCGTTGTTGTTGATGCTCAAATTGGCCAGATGCAGAATTTCCGGCGTGCTGCGGTAGTTCGTCTCTAGCTTGAAAATCTTGCAATCCGGATAACGTTCGGGGAAATTGATGATATTGTTGAAATTCGCGCCCCGAAATGAATAAATGCTCTGGGAGTCGTCACCCACCACCATCAAATTTTTGTGCCGGGAGGCCAGCAGATCTACAATGTCCGCTTGCAGAATATTGGTATCCTGATATTCGTCGACCAAAATGTGCCGAAATCGTCCGGAAAGCGTCTCCAGGACATCCGGATTTTCCAACAATAATTTCCGGCAGCTGCTCAAAAGATCGTCAAAATCCATGACGGATAGGCCTTTTTTTCTCTGTTCGTAGAGGCAGGCGATCTGGATGATTTCGTCCGTCAAATGCAGAAAGAAAGGATACCTGGATTGCAAAACGCCCTCCAGCGTCGCTTGCGTGTTGGTCGTCAAACTGATGATCTCCGCCATAACGTTGCTTTTCGGAAATTTTCCGGATTTAGCGTCGATTTTAAGTTCGGACATGCAGGCGGCGATGAGCTGTCGGGAATCCTCGCTGTCCAAAATCGAGAAATTGTTTTGATAGCCGATATAAGAAGCAAAGCTTTTCAAAATCAAAAAGGCGACGTGATGAAACGTTCCGCCCATGATTCTTGTCGTGTCACCGCCGATAAGGCCCGCCACGCGATTCAGCATGGAACGCGCCGCCTTATTGGTGAACGTCGCCAGAAGAATATTCTCCTGCTTCACCCCAATTTCCAAAAGGCGCGCTACGCGATAGGTCAACGTGCGCGTTTTCCCGCTTCCGGCTCCCGCCAACACGAGCAGCACCCCGCCGTTTTCCATGACGACGCTATATTGCTCCGGATTCAGTTCTTTTTCATAATCAATCATCTTTTGCGTCCCGTATCGAAAAACATGACGGCGTTTATAAAGTAAACGCTTCGGATATTCAAGTTAATATGCAAAAAATCATATTTTTGTTCAAAAAAAACCACCGTCGCGGGAATGTCGCTTTTTGAAATTTATCTTGATTTTAAACGACATATGAGCTAAAGACCGACAACTTAAATTGGAATGGATTTTCAAAAAGACAGAAAGGAGTTTGCATGGCAAAGTACGATTCCAAATCATTGAGAAATTTAGCGGTCGTCGGTCACAGCGGAACGGGGAAAACCTCCTTTTGCGAAGCTCTGCTTTACGTTTCAGGCAAAACGGAACGTCTCGGACGGGTCGACGACGGCACTTCCTGCATGGATTTTGAGCCCGAAGAACAGCGGCGTAGAATTTCCATCAGCTCTTCGCTGAACTTCATCGAGTGGGAAAAACATAAAATCAACATCATCGATACCCCGGGTGACTCCAATTTTAATTTTGATATCAAGTGCTCTATGAGCGTCGTCGAAAACGCCGTCATTATCATTGACGCCGTCAGCGGCGTCGAATTTCAAACCCAGAAAGTCTGGGAAATGGCGGATGAATTCAAGATGCCGAGAATTATTTTCATCAACAGAATGGATAGAGAACGCGCCAATTTCGCCACGGCGCTGGAGAGCATCAAATCCAGATTCAAGAAAAAAGTGACGCCGGTATGCCTCCCGATCGGCGCGGAGGATCGATTCAACGGCATCGTCAATCTCTTGGACATGAAGGCTTACCTCTTCACCGATAACAAAGGGAAAGGCAAAGCCTCCGACATTCCCGCCGACCTGGCTTCCGAGGCGAAAAGCCTGCGCGATTCTCTCGTCGAAGATATCGCCGAATCGGACGATGAATTGATGAACAAGTATCTGGAAGGCGGCGAGCTTACCGCGGACGAATTAAAAGCCGGCCTGACAAAAGGCGTCTATTCCGGAAACCTTATTCCGGTTGTCTGCGGATCCTCCCTGAAAGGAATCGGCATCGCCATGTTTCTGGATTTGGTTGTCAGTTCCTTTATGTCTCCCGTGGAAAAGGGACCGATGAAGGGGAAAAAACCGGGAACAGACGAAGTCGAGGAGAGGCAACCTTCGGAAGACGCGCCGTTTTCGGCCATCGTTTTCAAAACCATCGCCGATCCTTACGCGGGCAAGCTGACGTTGTTTCGGGTTTATTCCGGCAAACTCGATTCCGATTCGTCGGTTTATAATTCGTCCCGCAAGGTTACCGAAAAATTCGGAAACATCTTCTTCTTGGAAGGAAAAACCCAAAAGCCGGCGGAAACGGTTATTCCCGGGGATATCGCCGGCGTGGCAAAGCTCAAGGAAACCATGACCGGCGACACGCTATGCCATGAAAAAGCGCCGATTATTTACGAAAAGCTCGAAGTGCCTCCGACCATCATGTCATTTGCCATCGAACCCAAATCGCGCGGCGATGAAGATAAGATTGCCTCCTGCATGCACCGCCTGGCGGAAGAAGACCCGACGATTATTTTCTCGCGCGACACGCAAACCAAAGAAATGATCATTTCCGGCATGGGACAGGTTCACATCGAAGTCACCGTTGAAAAAATGAAAAGGAAATTCGGCGTCGAGGTCAACCTCAACACCCCCAAAGTCCCCTACAAAGAAACCATCAAAGGCAAAACCAACGTGCAGGGCAAATACAAAAAACAGTCCGGCGGACGCGGCCAGTACGGCGATTGCTGGATTGACATCGAGCCTCTCCCCCGCGGCGGCGGATTCGTTTTCGAAGACAAAATCGTCGGCGGCGTCATTCCGCAACAGTACCGTCCGGCGGTGGAAAAAGGCATTGTGGAGGCGGCGGCTAAAGGCGTTTTGGCCGGTTATCCCGTCGTGGATTTCAAGGTGACGCTGGTTGACGGAACGTATCACACCGTCGATTCCTCCGAATTGGCCTTTAAAATCGCCGGCTCCATGGCTTTCCAAAAAGGGGTGATGCAGTGCCAGCCCGTTCTGCTGGAACCCATCGTCAATATCGAAATCGAAATTCCCGAAGAGTACATGGGCGACGTGATCGGCGATTTGAACAGCCGCCGCGGCCGGGTGCAGGGCATGGAAGCGAAGGGATCCAATCAGGTCATCAAAGGCCAGGTGCCCTTGGCGGAGATTTTGACCTATGCCCCCGATTTGCGTTCCATGACCAGCGGGCGCGGGAATTTCACCTACACGCACTCTCATTACGAGGAAGTTCCCTCGTACATCGCGGAAAAAATAATCGCCGCAGCGAAGAAAGATAAAGAAGAATAGACTTTATGATTCGGGCGGGCGTCATCACGGTCAGCGATAAAGGCGCGCAGGGCAAGCGGGAAGATACAAGCGGACCGGCTCTTGTCGCGATGCTCAAAGATGCCGGCATTGAGGTGATCAGAACGCTGATCGTTCCCGATGAAAAAGACCAAATCACGCAGGCCATCGTGACGCTGTCCGACGAAGAAAAAATGGATTTGATTCTCACCACGGGCGGCACCGGCGTCAGTCCTCGGGACGTCACGCCGGACGCAACGCTGGAAGTCATTGACAAGCAAATTCCCGGCATGGCCGAAGCTATGCGCCGGCAAAGCATGACCATCACGCCGAACGCGATGATTTCCCGCGCCGTGGCCGGCATCCGGAACCGCTGTCTTATCGTCAATCTTCCCGGAAGCCCTAAAGGCGCGAAAGAAAACCTCGCCGCGATTCTTCCCGCCCTCGGCCATGCCATTGAAAAAATCAAAGGGGACGAATCGGAATGTGCCGCTCGATAAATTTCAAGGCGTTTTGGGGATGCGTGCCCATCCAATAAACTCTCCGGCAACGGGGACACTGATGAAACCGCGCGCAATTTTCCAGAACATAGGGAGGCACAAGATCCCGCACCTCCTGCGGCGATGACGGAAGCAGTTTTTCATTGCAGAGAAGGCAAATCGTAAACATTCTCTCCTGCTCGGCTTTCAGGGAAAACGCCTCCGCGACGGCGGCCAGCTGATCGGCCGGCCGAATGTCTCGAATCAAAAACAATCGGCCGGAAAACTGACGTTGGATCATATCGCTTCTCCGCGTCAACACGACACGGTTTCCCGCCTCGGCCAGACGCAGCATATCCCGTCCGGCTTCGCGCTGGAAAACAACGGTATCGTATCCCAGAAGACGCAGCCATCGGGCGAGCCGAGCCAGGGAATGATCAACCATGAATTTTAAATTCGACACGACGCCACGTCATTTTGGATTATTTTGCTGATTTTCGATGATGGGCGGATTCTCATGCGCATGCAACTCCTTGCGCAAATCGCGGACGAGTCTGTTGAGCTTTCGGATGGTCCGATTCAACCGGAATCTTTCGACAGCCCCCCAGAAAGAAGCAATGATGACTCCCAATAAGAAGGCGCCGAAAATGATCATGTAAAGAGGAATCGGTGGAATCTGCAGATAGTGGTAATACTTCAGCGTCACGGGATCCATGTTCTGCTGTGAAAAAGTAACGATAAACAAGGCGAAAATCACAAGGACAATCAGATAGATGGTTCTCATTCATCATTCTCCCTTGAAATATTTTTTGAAAAGCGGCATCAGATTGGCCGCCGTTTCCGCCACGGCTTCCGGAATAACGCGGACGTTCGAAACAACGCTCATGAAATTGGTATCCCCTTCCCAGCGGGGAATGACGTGCACGTGAAAATGGTCTTCAATGCCCGCTCCTGCGGCTCTGCCCAAATTGACACCGATGTTAAAACCATCGGGACGCATGGCTTCTTTGAGCGCTCTGACGCTGGCCTCCAGCAAATCAAAAATTTCTTTTCTCTCTTCCTGCGTCAAATCTTCCAGATTGCCCACGTGTCTCTGCGGAATGATCATCAAATGACCGTTCACGTAGGGATAAGTGTTCATCATGACATAGGCCTGCTTGCCCTCGCATAAAATATAATCGTTGCACCGGATGGAACATTTGCAGAAAACACACCCTTTGGGTTTTTCCCCTCTGATATACCCGATTCTCCACGGCGCGAAAATGGTTTCCATCTTGTCAAATCCACCTCGTTTCTTTTTATAGATTGATGATTTTGCCTTTAATGTCCTTGTCGATTTGAAGGATTCCGACCGTTTTGGAAGAATTAAAAAACCTATCCACGGCGGATCCCGGATTGAAAAAATAAATATTTCCGCTTTGATGATTGGCCGGATGATGCGTGTGGCCGTAAATAACGCAATCCACCTCATCCACTCCCGCGGTGATTCTTTGTTCAATCCCCCACGGCGAGCCCCAGCCGTGAACCATCATGAACCTCAACCCGTTTATTTCAAAAAAAAGACGCTCGGGAAATTTCTCGCGGACCGCCCGCCCGTCCATGTTGCCGCTGACGGCTCTGACTTCCTTGTCCCCGAACATTTTCAAAACATCCGGATGCACCATGTCGCCGGCATGCAAAATCATGTCCGCATCCCTGAAGTGGCCCGCAATCCGCTTATGCATGATTTCATCGTAACCGTCCAAATGCGTGTCGGAAATCACGCCGATGACGATTTTTTTTCCGCTCATTTTTTCAATCCTTCTTTTTGTTATTTAACGGCAAGCCTCAAAAAAAACAAGTATTATTTAAAGCTTTTGAATTGACATTGCCGGCCAGAAAAGTTAATTTAATCCCATGAACAGCATGGAAAATTCTCTAAATAAAATCGCCGAAACCATTCTTCATTTTGACGAAGCATCGCTTGCTTTTTTGTGGGAAAAATACAAAAACAAAGTGGAAAATTTTTCCAACACTAAAGAGTGGGAAAAAGCGGTCATCATTTTTTACATTATCAATTCCGTCATCACGAAAAACGCCATTTTCAACGAAAAAATGCTCGAAGCCAACGAGAAATCCAATCCCGATACATCGTCAAAAAAACCTAAAGCAAAACATTATCTAAAATTGGTTAAGTAATGAATAAAAAAGCCGATTTAGAAAGAATTGCTTATTTAAGAAAAACCATTCAATATCATAACGAGCGCTACTATCAGCAGGACAATCCGGAAATCTCCGATCAGGAATACGACGCTCTCATGCGCGAGCTTCAGGAGTTGGAAGAAAAATATCCTGAAAGCTTTTCGGAATCGTCGCCCACTCGGCGCGTGGGCGCGGCTCCGCTGACGAAATTCGCCTCTTTCAGGCATCCCTCCCCCATGCTGAGTCTGGCCAACGCCTTTTCCACCGAAGAGATTCTCGAGTTTGACAAGCGCGTCAAAAAGCTCGCCGGCGCGGATGCGATTTCTTACGTCGCCGAGCCGAAATTAGACGGCCTCGCCGTCAATCTCATTTATGAAAACGGCGTCTTGACCCAAGGGGCGACTCGCGGCGATGGAACGACCGGCGAAGATGTCACGCAGAACCTCAAAACGATTTCATCTCTTCCTCTTAAACTCCGAAAGACCTCCGACGCGGCTGTTCCTTCCTTTATCGAGATCCGGGGCGAGGTTTACATGGAAAAGGAACCTTTTCGGAAACTGAACCAAAGGCGCCTTGAAGAAGGAGAAGAACCGTTCGCCAATCCGCGCAACGCGGCCGCCGGTTCTCTGCGCCAACTGGACTCCAGAATCACCGCCCGCAGGCCGCTGAATGTTTTTCTTTATCAAATCGGCGAAGCGAAGGGAATCTCGGTGACATCGCACTGGGAGGCGCTGAAACTGCTGAAAGCATGGGGATTCCCGGTTAATCCGCTGATTGAAAAGAAATCGGATATCCAGGCCTGCCTTCAGTATTACAAAAGCATCGGCGAAAAAAGAGCGTCGCTTCCTTACGAAATCGACGGCATCGTTTTAAAGGTTGACGACCTCGCGTTGCAAAAAAAGCTGGGCAACGTCTCCCGGAATCCCCGCTGGGCACTGGCCTGCAAGTTTCCGGCGGCGCAGGCGACCACCGTGGTGGAAGACATTCAAGTCAGCGTGGGACGAACGGGCATTCTGACGCCGGTGGCCGTCATGCGGCCGGTCAATGTCGGCGGCGTCACAGTCAGCCGCGCCACCCTTCACAATGAAGACGAGGTTCTGAAAAAGGACATCCGTATCGGCGACACCGTCGTGATTCAGCGCGCCGGCGATGTTATTCCCGAAGTCGTCAAGGTCGTTTTGGAAAAAAGAACCGGCAGCGAAAAAAAATTCAAAATGCCCGAAAAATGCCCTGAATGCGGCGCGGACGTCGTCCGCATCGATGGGGAAGCGGCGCATCGTTGCGTCAATATTTCCTGTCCGGCGCAAATCAAGGAACACATCAGGCACTTTGCCTCGCGCGGCGCGATGGATATCGAAGGGCTGGGCGAAAAAGTTTCCGCGCAGCTTTTTGATGCGGGCCTGATCCATGATCCCGCGGATCTCTACTTTCTAACCAAAGAACAGTTGTTGGTGCTCGACCGTCAAGCGGAAAAATCCGCCCAAAATTTGATTGACGCCGTCGCGAAATCAAAAAATCCTCCCTTGGACAAATTTATTTACGCTCTGGGCATCAGGCACGTCGGCGAACGCACCGCCAAGCTGCTGGCCGATCGCTTCGGCAGTATCGAAAACCTTTCGAACGCCACCATGGAGGAGCTGACGGCCGTCAATGAAATCGGTCCGGAAATCGCATCCGCCATCCTTGAGTTTTTCCATGAACAAAAAAACCGCGACGTCATGAAAAAATTCGCCCGCGCCGGCGTGATCCCTCTGAAAAAAGAAATAGACTCGTCCCTGCCGCTGGCCGGCCGCTCTTTTGTCTTCACCGGCGCACTGCAAAGCATGGGAAGAAATGAAGCGAAGGCCCTCGTGGAGAGTTTGGGCGGAACGATTCTTTCCGGCGTCACCAAAAACACCTCCTACGTCGTCGTCGGCGACGAGCCCGGCTCAAAACTGGCCAAGGCAAAAGCGGCGGGAATCAAAATCCTCAGCGAAGAGGAATTTTTAAAGCTCGTCGGCAAATCATAGAAATCCGCGGCAAGGAAAGGCTAAAAATGAAGCGCGTTCATGTTTACATCAGCGGTCGGGTACAAGGCGTATGTTTCCGCGCGGAGACTCGAAGAACGGCCAGACAATTTCATTTGACGGGCTGGGTGCGCAACATGCCGGACGGACGCGTGGAAGCGCTGTTCGAGGGCGAGGACAACCATGTCGACCAAATGACAAGATGGTGCTACGGTGGTCCGCCCGCCGCGAGAGTGGATAACGTGGTGATCCGGGAAGAGCCTTTCACGGGCGAATTTTCGGATTTCACCATCGAGTTTTATTGAAGCGGCGCGGGATCCCGGCGGCTCATCTTTTTTTGGCTTTCACCCACCATGCCTTGAAAGCCTTCATCCGACGGCCGCTGGGCGGCTCTATTCATCAATCTTTTCGATTCTGAAGGCATTCGTACCTGACCTGCGCAAATCCCCTCAGGGAGTTCGAAATGGTCGCATCATCCACGCAGTAGGCGATGCGGAAATAGCCGGGCCAGCCGAAACCGCTCCCCGGAACAACCAAAATGTTTTTCCGCAAAAGCATCTTGACGAATTGCACATCGTCGGCAATCGGGCTTTTCACGAAAAGATAGAAAGCGCCTTGGGGTTTCGCAAATTCATAACCGGCCTTGTGCAATCCCCTGCAGAGCAAGTCCCGCTTTCGCTGATAAACTTTCACGTTCACTTTTGCGTTTTGCAGGCGGGCCACGACCCTTTGCATCAGTGCGGGCGCGTGCACGAAACCGAGGATCCGTGTGCACAAAATCAGCGCGTTGATCAAATCATCCGCCTCGTCAATCTTCGGATGGACGGCGATAAATCCGATTCTTTCGCCCGGCAGGGAAAGCGTTTTCGAATAGGAATAAGCGATGATGCTTTGGCGATAGGTCCCCAACACGCTGGGGACTTTGATTCCGTCGTAAACAATCTCCTTGTAGGGTTCATCGGAGATCAGATAGATCTGCCTTTTCAGCTCGCTTCCCTTCTTTTTTAGAAGGCCGGCAAGTTTCGCGATCTCGGCCTTGCTGTAAATCCGTCCGGTGGGATTATTCGGTGAATTGATGATGATGGCTTTGGTTTTTTTGCCGACGGCTTTGCCGATCGCCTCAACATCCATGGAAAAATCAGGCCGGGATGGAACAAACTTGACGACGCCGCCGTAATTTTCGACGTAAAAGGGATATTCCACAAAAAAAGGCTTCAAGACAATGACTTCGTCTCCGGGATCCAGCAGGGCTTTTAAAATGACATTCAAGGCGCCTCCCGCTCCGCAGGACATGATGACGTGCCGGGCCGAAATCTTCAAACCGGTTTCCCGGCAGAGTTTTTCGGCGACGGCGCGTCGGGATTCCCAAAGGCCCGCATTGGGCGTGTAGCCGTGTTTTAAGGGAATTTCTTCCGCGGCGATTTTGACCAATTCCTCCTTGAACTTCCGCGGCGGCTCGATATTGGGGTTGCCGAGACTGAAATCAAAAACATTTTCGGCCCCGTATTTTTTCTTGAGCAAAAGCCCCTCTTCGAACATCTTGCGGATCATGGAAGAGCCCGACATCGAGGCCCTGATTTTTTTCGCAATCGCCATCGTCTTAACCCACCTTCACGCCGCTTCTATTTTCTCTTTTTGAAAAACATGAACAATCCCAGCAAAACCACGATGCCCGGAAGCAAATACTGGGAGTACCGCGAAAGATCAAATCCGTAATTCTGGTTGAAGAAAAATCCGACGCCCGCCAGGGTGATGATCCATCCGCCCAGATCGCTGAATTTCTGAATCAACGTGCAGACGCCCACCACGACCAACAAAATGGGCCAGGTTCGGTCGAAAGAGTATGGGCCGGTCTTGCTCAAATAAATCAAAACGCCCAAAGTGATTAAAACCAAGCTGCCCGTCAACATTCCTTGTTTTTTATCGCTCATGCAAAATCTCCTTAAACATTTTTTTATGATGAAATCTTCTTAAGATTTATCCTTCAAAAACGGTTTGAACAAATCAATGGGGATCGGAAAAACGGTTGTTGAATTATTTTCCGAAGCAATCTGATTCAGCGTCTGCAAATAGCGCAGCTGCAGCGACATCGGCTGCGATTCCATTAAAGCGGCGGCTTCAATCAGTTTCTGCGCGGCCTGGAATTCGCCTTCGGCGTTGATGACTTTCGCCCTTCTTTCCCTTTCCGCCTCGGCCTGTTTGGCCATGGAGCGCTTCATTTCCTCCGGAAGATCGATATGCTTGACCTCCACCAAGGAGACTTTTATTCCCCAAGGCTCGGTGCTGCGGTCGAGAATTTCCTGAAGGTGCATGTTGATTTTTTCCCGCTCCGAAAGGATTTCATCCAGCTCCATCTGTCCGCAGACGCTCCTGAGCGTGGTTTGCGCGAGCTGAGACGTCGCGTAAAGATAATTTTCGACATTGGTCACGGCGGAATTGGCGTCCATCACCCGGAAATAAACGACCGCGCTGACCTTGATGGAAACGTTGTCTTTGGTGATGACATCCTGCGGCGGAACATCCATGGTAATGGTGCGCATGTCGACGCGAACCATCCGGTCGATTCCGGGAATGATGATGATCAGCCCCGGGCCTTTAGCGTCGCGGATGCGCCCCAAGCGGAAGATCACCGCCCTTTCGTATTCGCTTAATATTTTGATGGCCGACGCCAAAAACATGACCACCAACGCGACGACAAGCAATATCGGCATAGACAGCGTTCCAACCATTTTTGATTCCTCCTTTTTCAATGAAATTTGATTTTTTATTGCTTTTCTTCCACGATTAACTTCAAACCTTCAATCCGGACAATCCTGACTTTCGCCCCTTTGGGAATGCGCTTGTCACTTTTCGCCTTCCAGTATTCGCCCATGATGAAAACTTCTCCTTCGGTATCGATATCCTTGACAACCTCCGCTTCCGCGCCGATCATCCCCTCCGCGCCGGTAAATTTCCGGCGCATTTGCGCTTTCACGGCCAGGATAATCACCACGATAAAAAACGCCGAGGCCACCACCACGGCCGGAATTAAAACCTGAAAAGACAGCCTCAGGGCGGGCTCCGGCGAATCAAACAACAGAAGCGACCCCAACGTCAAAGAAATGATCCCCCCGACGGTCAACATGCCATGGCTCATAATTTTTATCTCCGCGATAAACAAAATAATGGCAAAGACAATCAGTAAAATTCCCGCGTAATTGACCGAAAGCGTGGAAAGTCCGAAAAAAGCGAGCAATAGCGAAATCCCCCCGATAACGCCCGGCAAAATCGCGCCCGGCGTGGATAGCTCAAAATACAGGCCCGCCAAGCCGATCAGCAGAAGAATATAGGAAATATTGGGATCGGAAATCGTAGCCATAATTTCCTCCCGCGTTCCCATTTTTTTGGTTCGGATCTCCGCGTTTTTGGCGTTGATTTTTTTCTTCACGCCGGCCACGGTGACTTCCCGGTTATCAATCAATTTCAGCAACGAAGGAATGTCGGGCGCCACATAATCAATGACCTTGAGCTTGAGCGCTTCTTCAGCGGTGATCGATTCGCTCTTGCGCACGGCCTTTTCCACCCATTCTTCGGAGCGGCCGCGCGTTTTGGCGATGCTGCGGGCGTAAGCGGCCGCGTCATTTTCCACCTTTTTGGACATCGTCTTGTCCAGGTTTCCCGCACCGCCGATGCCGATGGCTACGGGATGGGCCGCTCCGATGTTCGTGCCCGGCGCCATCGCCGCGACGTGCGCCGCTGTTGTGATGATGACCCCGGCGGAAGCCGCCCGCGCTCCCGAAGGATAAACAAACACGATGATAGGCAGCGGCGCGTTCAAAATGCTCTTGGCGATGTCGCGCATGGCGGTGTCCATGCCGCCGGGCGTATCGAGCAGAACGATGAGTCCAGCGGCATTGTCTTTTTGCGCCTCATGGATGCTTTTGGCCACATACGCGGCGGTAGGCGACGTAATGATGCCGTCAACGGTAATGACGTCATAAACGGGATTTCTCTCCTGCGCCGAAACCGTCAGGCCGTTGAAGGCCAAAGCCATCAGGAAAAGGATCCTTGCAATTTTTCCGGCCATCGTCTCACCTTTTAAAATCATCAAAGGTTCAATTCCTTCATAATCATTTGCACATCTTCCCACACTTGTTTTTTGGCCGCCGGATTGCGCAAAAGATACGCCGGATGATACGTGGGCATCACCTTGATGCCTTCGTAGTCATGAAAACGCCCCCGCAGAACCGATATCGGCGCGTCGGTTTTCAATAACGTTTTCGCGGCGACCGATCCCAGCGCGCAGATGATTCTGGGAGAAATAATCTTCAGCTGTTGTTTCAGAAACGGTTCACACACCGTAATTTCCTCGGGTAGAGGATTGCGGTTTCCCGGCGGTCTGCATTTCAGGATATTGCAGATGTAAACGCTTTTTCTTTCGATTTTCATGCCTTTGACGATAATGTCCGTCAAAAGCTGTCCCGCCCTCCCGACAAAGGGTTTTCCCTGTTCATCTTCGTCCGCGCCGGGCGCCTCGCCAACAAAAACCAGTTGGGCTTGCGGATTTCCCTCGCCGAACACCAGATTTTTCCTGGTTTTTCCAAGCGGGCAACGCTGGCAATCCGCTATTGTTTCGAGCACCTCCTCCAGCGCCGAGGATTTATCGCCCGCCGAAAGTCCCCGCACCCCAACGGCGCGCGCTTGGGTTTCCCAGCCCATGCCCACCGCAAAGGACCGGTGATTTTTTACGATCCCTTTGAGCGCCCGCACAACGCCGAGCAGTTCCCGCCGCGCGTCGGTTTTTATGCTTTCCGTTGAATGGTTTTCCATTATTTCCGGCTTGACTGTTTCTTCATTAATTTTTTGACCCGCTCTAGAATTTCGTCCGCCACCGCTATTTTCGTCATCTTCTCGAGCTTTTCGATATGGCCTTCACGGTCGATGAGGGTAACGATGTTCGTGTCCGTCCGGAAGCCCGCTCCCTCTTCCCTGAGGTCATTGGCGACAATCAGATCCATATTTTTCTTTTTGAGTTTTTGTTGCGCGTTTTCGAGCAGATTTTCGGTTTCCATCGCGAAGCCGACCAAAATCTTTCCCCCCTTGTTTTTGCCGACGTCCGCGATGATGTCCGGATTTTTTTCCAATTCCAGAATCATCGACGCAGCGCCTTTCTTGATTTTTTCCGAAGCGGTGTTTCGGGGACGATAGTCCGCGACGGCGGCGGCCTTGATGATAATGTCCGCTTTTTTGAATTCTTCCATGACCGCGCGGTGCATCTCCAACGCCGTTCGGACATGAATGACTTTTTCGACCGGCGGAACCTCAAGCGAGGTGGGACCGCTGACCAAAATAACCTCCGCTCCCCTTCTGTGCGCCGCCTTCGCGAGGGCGTAGCCCATTTTGCCCGAAGACCAGTTGCTGATGAATCTTACCGGATCGATCGCCTCCTTCGTGGGGCCGGCGGTAATCAATATTTTTTTGCCCGCGAAATCCTTTTGGACGAAGAGACTTTCGACGGCCTCTAGAATTTCCCCCGTTTCAGGCAATCGGCCTTTTCCCGAAGCACCGCAGGCCAAAACGCCCTCGCTGCTGTCCATCACCACGTAACCGGCGGCTTTGAGTTTCTTGATATTTTCCTGCACCATCGGATTGGCCATCATTTTGTCGTTCATCGCCGGACAAATCAGCGTTGGTTTATTCTGTGCCATGACGGCCGTAGAAAGCAAATCATCGCCGATGCCGCAGGCGATTTTTCCGATGATGTTCGCCGTTGCCGGCGCGATGACAAAAGCGTCGGCGAAATCCGCCAAGGCGATATGAGCCATTTCATAATTTTCAGCGGGGCAAAACATGTCCGTATAGACGGGGTGTTGTGAAAGCGTCTGCAGCGTCAAAGGCGTGATAAACCGGGTCGCGTTTTGCGTCATGATGACTCTGACGGCGGTGCCTTGCTTCACCAGCGCCCGCACCAATTCCGCTGTCTTATAGGCCGCAATGCCGCCGCTAACCCCCAAAACGATTTTTTTGTTCTTGAGCATGGGCACCTTCCCCGGAGATTTTAATCCTTTGTCGTTGATCTTTCCTGCGGAAATATAACAACGCTTTTGAACAATATCAAGGCATAAATTCCTGCCGCGCTAGAATTGCCTTGCAAAAGTTTTTTAAAGAGACTATAGACCGCGCAGTTTCAATTTCCGATCAAAAGGGGTGGGTGATGAAAAATATCCGTTTTTATCTTCTGATCGCCGTGGTCGTTCTCGTCGTCGCCGCTGCGGCGTGGCTCTTCTTCGGCAGTTCCATAGAACTTGGCAAGCCTCAAATCACTCTCAGCGAGGATGTGAAATTCATTGGACGCCAGAAAACCTTCGACATCCATTTCTCGGATTCCTTAAGCGGCCTTGCCCGTCTGCAGGCGGAAATCATTCAGGACAACAAGAGCCTGGTTCTCCTGGACTATAAAATCCCCCTTAAAGGACAAAATCGGCAGACGGTTTCCCTGACTTTAAACCCCTATAATCTCAAGTTGCGCGACGGCGACGCGACGCTTAAGATTTCGGCGGCGGATCATTCCTGGTTCGAAAACCAAAGCATTCTCGTCCGGCCTGTCAAGATCGACACCATGCCGCCGCAGCTCAATCTTTTGAGCAGAGTCAACTATATTAATCAGGGCGGAACCGGCTATGTGGCTTACCAGCCCTCCAAACCAACCACCCAGACCGGCGTTTACATCAACAACCGATTCTTCGCCGCTTCTCCACTGCCGGGCAATCCTCGAAGCTACGCCGTGTATTTCCCCGTTCCCATGGATGCGGGCAATGTTCTGACCGAAATTTCGCTCTTCGCGCGCGACGAAGCCGGCAATGAAACCAAAACCGCCCTGCCCTTTATCATCAAGAAAAAATCTTTCCGGCAGGACAAAATGAATCTCGACGACAACTTTCTCCAGAAAAAAATGCCCGAATTTCAATCGCTGTTGCCGGAACTGAGACAAAAACCGCTCATTGACGTTTTTATCTATGTCAATTCCCAGATGCGCAACGACAATTTCGTCACCATTCAAAAAATCTGCGAAAAGTCCGCCCCGCGGGAACTCTGGGAAGGAACGTTTCTGCGCATGACCAACGCCGCGCCCATGGCGTTGTTCGGCGATAAGAGATCTTACGTCTATCAAGGAAAAATCATCGGCGAATCCGTCCACGCGGGCGTAGATCTCGCTTCAACCGCCATGGCGCCCATTGAAGCCGCCAATAAAGGCGTCGTGGTTTTTGCGGGCCCTTTGGGCATCTATGGAAACACAGTCATCATCGACCACGGCTTGGGCGTGTTCAGTCTCTATGCCCATTTATCCTCCATCGCCACCTCCGTCGGCAAAACCGTCTCCAAAGGCGAAAACATCGGCCGATCCGGAATGACCGGTCTGGCGGGCGGCGATCATCTGCATTTCAGCATGATAGTCGGCGGACAATTCGTCAATCCCCAGGAATGGTGGGATCCGCACTGGTTGAAGGATAACCTGAACAAATAAGACAAGCCTCCGGGGACTCGCCCGCCGCCGGAGGATCACTCCTTTTTGATGTCGCGGTGAATCAGGTTGACGATGTATTTTTTGGAGGTAAAGTATTTTCCGATTTTATTGGCCATCACGACCGACCGGTGTTTTCCGCCCGTGCAGCCCAGGGCGATGTTGAGGCGCACTTTGCCTTCTTTTTCATAGAGCGGAATCAGGAAATTCATCAGCTTCGTCAATCGGTCCAGAAATTCCTTGGCTTCTTTGTTTTGCAAAACATACTTTTGAACATCTGGATCAAATCCGTCGAGATTTTTCAAGCGCTCCACAAAATAGGGATTCGGCAGAAATCTCACGTCCAGCACCAGATCGGCCTCCACCGGCAGTCCATAGCGGTATCCGAAGGATGAGACGTTGATCGCCATTTTTCTTTTTTTGAATTCAGGCGAAAAATGCCTCTGCACCGTATCCTTGAGCTGGTGGACATTGATCGTCGTCGTGTCAATGACAATATCCGCCATTTTTCTCAAAGGCGCCAGCATGCTTTTTTCCAATTGAATGCCCTCCAAAACCGGCCCCCGTTGGGAAAGCGGATGCGTGCGCCGCGTTTCGCTGAAGCGATTCAGCAGGGAATCATCGCTCGATTCGAGAAAAACGATTTCTATCCGGTAGCCCTTTTCTTTCACGAGGGAAAAAATTCTCTGGTACTTTTGCAGAAAACTTCGCTCCCGCAAATCCATGACGAGCGCGACATTCTTGATTTCCGGGGAAGCGGCGGCCGTGATGGAAAGAAATTTCGGAAGCAAAATGACCGGCAGATTGTCGACGCAGAAAAAACCGATATCTTCTAGCGCCCTCAGCGCCGTGCTTTTGCCGGAACCGGAAAGACCGGTGATGATCACCACCCGGAGGTTCTTCATAACAGACCGTCCCCGAGGAGGAAGAATTTCGCCGACTTTCTCGAAACAGCCCTATCGGAGGCCGTTCACAGAGCCGGCGTCAAAATGCTTTTTTAAACGCAACTGCTTTCCTGTTCAATGATGATTTTGTACAAATCCCGTTGCGACTTCGCCTTCAGGAGCTTTTTCCTGAATTGAACATCTTTGAGCATCTTTGAGATTTTGGCCAAAACCTTCAGGTGCTGGCCGGCCGAATCTTCGGGCGCCAGAAGAAGAAACAACAGATGAACGGGTTTCCCATCCAAAGCGTTATAATCAATGCCTTCAAGGCTTCTGCCGAATCCGACGACGATTTCATTCAAATCCGCGATTTTTCCATGCGGAATGGCCACGCCGTCGCCGATTCCCGTGGAGCCCAAACTCTCGCGCTGCATCAGCACTTCCATGATCTTGGCTTCATGGATTCTCAACCCCCCTTGAATGAAGAGAGAGACCATTTCCGCGAGCGCTTCTTCCTTGTTTTTCGCCGAGAGGTTCGCCTTGATAAATTCGATTTTGAAAATTTGTTCCAGCTGCATCAGGCACACCCGAAAAAATTACTTTGTCTCAATTAAACCGAAATTTCCGTCTTCGCGCCGGTAGATTAGGCTGATGTTTTCCGTCGCCGCATCCCGAAAAATGATGAAATGGTCCTTTCGCTCTTCCATTTCCAGAATCGCCTCATCATAGGACATCGGTTTCAGGACGACCTTGCGGGTTTCGGTTATCCGGTGGTGCGGCAGATCTTCTTCGGCGGCTGCGGTTTCCTGTCCCTTGCGGATACTCTTCGGTTGATGTTCCCGGATTTTCTCCTTCTGTTTTTTGATTTGTTTTTCAACCTTGTCCAGGCATTTGTCAAATACCGTTCTGAGATCCTTGCCTTCTTCTTTGGCGTGAATGCTGCCGCCGGCGGAACTCACATTGATTTCGACCGTGTTTCGGAATTTTTCCAAAGAAATGATGACATGTGCCTCAGCCGGAGAATCCAGATATTTTTTCAGCTTCTGAATTTTTTCTTGGGCGTAATCTTTTTGCCAGTTTTCCCCTTCTCCGTTTCTAAAAGTCACCGATACTTTCATAATGACCCTCCTGCGTGATTTAATTGCCCGACCTCAAATGGTTTTTCTCAAGCCGCTTAACGAGGTTCGTCATATAGTGTTGTGCAACTCAAATGTCAACCTATTTTTCGAAAGGCTTTTGTTATTTTCCAAGATACTTCTTTCTTTTGGACGAAGGAAGAATTCCCATCATTTCCCGATATTTGGCAACCGTCCGCCTGGCGACATGAATTCCTTTTTCCTCAAGAATCCGCGCCATTTGGGCATCGCTCAAGGGTTTCTGCGGCGGTTCGCCGTTCACCAATTGCCTGATTTCCTTCATCACGCTCTTCGAAGCGATGAAATCCCCCTGATCTTTCTTAATGGAGCTGCTGAAAAAGAATTTCAGTTCGAAAATGCCCTGAGGGGAGTGCATGTACTTATTATTCACGACGCGGCTGATGGTGGATTCGTGCATGTTCACGTCCTCGGCGACATCCCGCAGCACCAGCGGTTTTAAATAATCAATTCCGCGATCGAAAAATTCCCGTTGAAACTTGACGATGCTTTCCGTCACTTTATAGATGGTGTTCTGACGCTGCTGAATGCTTTTGATCAGCCAGGTCGCCGATTTCATCTTTTCTTTGATGTATTTTTGCCCTTTTTCTTCCTGATCTTTTCCGCTGGAAGTCAACCCCGCCATAATTTCCCGATAGTAATTGCTGATGCGCAGTCTCGGCAGTCCTTCGTCATTGAGGATGATCCGGTACTCCCCGTCGTCTTTGATCACGTAAACATCCGGAACGATCGGCTGGATTTTTGCGTCCGAGTAGACGCTGCCCGGCTTGGGGTTCATGCCCTTGATGAGCAAAACCGCCGCCTCCACGTCATGCAAAGGGACTTTCAACTTTCGGGCGATATGACTGTAATTTTTCAGCTCCAAATCTTTCAGAAAATTCTTGATGATATTTTCAACCAGCGTGGATTCGACGCCGAGCATTCTGGCCTGAATGAGCAGGCATTCCTGGAGATCGCGCGCGGCGATTCCGGGCGGGTCGAATTCCTGAATTTTTTTCAAAACGGATTCCACAAAATCCTCTTGGACGTTTTCCAACTGGGCGATTTCCTGAAGGGTCGCGCACAAATAGCCGTTTTGATCCAGATTGCCGATAATCTGTCCGCCCACCCGTTCCTCGTCCGGAGTAAAGGAAGACAGCTTCATCTGCCAGATCAGATGCTTGGCCAAGGACTGATCTTCGGTCAGGAGATTATCCCAGCTTGTTTCTTCACGGTCCGGCCCCTCATATGGAACGCCGACGGGACCGTAATCCTCCAAATAGTTCGCCCAATCGAATTCTTCCACGGCGCCGGCCGCGTTTTCAATATTCACTTCCTCCGTCCGCTCCGACGGTTTGAGCGTTTCCCGCTCGACGGACACGACGTTTTCTTCCAACTCCTCCTGAATGTCTTCGGCGGCGGCTTCCTCTTCCGGGGCGACTTCTTCCAGCAGCGGATTTTCCTCGATTTCCTGCGAGATGGCCTCGACAAGTTCCTGCCGGGAGAGTTGCAGCAGACGGATGGCCTGCTGGAGCTGCGGCGTCATAATCAATTGCTGGGTTAGTTTCAGATGCTGTTTTAATTCCATGGCCATCGCTTCAGAAATTAAAGGACTCCCCTAAATAAAATTTGCGCGCCAGTTCGCTTTGGGCGATTTCGTCGGGCACGCCTTCCACCAGGATTTTCCCCTCGTTGATGATATACGCGCGGTCGCAGCAGGAAAGGGTTTCCCGGACGTTGTGATCGGAAATGATAATGCCGATTCCCTTCGCCTTCAATTTTTCGATGATCCGCTGAATGTCCGCCACCGCAAGCGGATCAATTCCCGCGAAGGGTTCATCCAGAAGAATGAATTTCGGCGACGTAACCAAAGCGCGGGTAATCTCCACCCGTCTCCTTTCGCCGCCGGAAAGAGCATAGGCGTAACTCTTCGCCAGAGCCGTCAAATCCAACTCCGCCAGAAGCTCGCGCAGGCGATTTCTCTTTTCTTCTTCATTCAAATCCAGCGTTTCCAGAATCGCCAGAATATTTTCCTCCACCGTCAGTTTCCGAAAAATGGAAGGCTCCTGCGGCAAATAATTCAGCCCCATGCGCGCCCGCCGGAACATGGGCAAGTCGGTGATTCGTTGTCCATCCAGAAAGATTTCGCCGCCGTCCGGACGCACCAGCCCGACAATCATATAAAACGTCGTGGTTTTGCCCGCCCCGTTCGGCCCCAAAAGGCCGACGACTTCCCCGGGCGAAATGGACAGGTTAATTTCATTGACAACTTTGCGCTGGTGGTAAATTTTCACCAAATCCTTCGCTTGTAAATCGCTCATTCAACTTTCACGCCTGCGGAATTTATTTTTTCGTTTCCTTTGGGAAAATAATGGCCTTAACCTGCCTCTGGGAACCGCCTTCCACGATCCCCTTGTCTTCGTTCAGAAAAATGGTGACCCGCTCGCCGTAAATCACATTTTTGCCCTCTTTCAGGATGGCGTGCCCGGTCAGAATAATTTTATTGCCGTCCCTGAGATACAGCGCTTCATCGGAAGAAGCCGTCCGGTTTCCTTGGATAAAGACGACATCGCCTTTCGCTTCGATTCTGTCCAGTTCGCCGGAAGAGCCTGTTTTGATGAGTTCCGAATCAGGATGCTTGCCGGGCTCCTTTTTGTAATAAAGATAAATGGCGTCCGACTTCAGCGTCGTGTCGCCCTTGACGACGCGGGCGCGGCCGGAAAAAACCACCAAGTTTTTTTCCTGAAACGCCGACATCTTATCCGAGGTGATTTCGAGCGGCTCGTCCGGATTCTTTCCGGCGAAATCCACCGCGGGGAAAACAGGCAAAGCCGCGCACAAAATCAACGCAAAAATCAAAACCCCTTGTTTCAGAAGCGCCGCCGATTGTTTCACTGAATCCTCGCTTTCACTTTGGACTGGATATCCAACTCTCCTTGATTGATGCGCAGCACCAGACCCCTGCCCGTAATTTTCATTTTGGAATTTTCCATCATGACCGGAGCATCCGTGTAAAATTTTTTTTCACTGTCCCGGTAACGAATGTTTTCCGTCGTAAACCGGTCTCCGGCGTCGGACCGGATGAGGACGTTTTTCTTGATTTCAAGATCTTTTTGCTTCGTGTCCATCCGCCCTTCGTCCGCCGTCATTTCAAAAACCTTCCCGTCGGCCGTGGTCAATTTGATTTGAACCTTTTCCAGCAAGGCGAGGTTTTGCTTACGGTCGTAGCTCGCGCTCTTGGCCCGGACTTCCCATTTGACTTTGTTTTCCCCCACTTCCGTATAGACAAAATCTTTGATTTCCAAATCCACGCCGCCGGGCAAAATTTTCAAGATGTCTTGTTTTTTATTCGGAGTCGTTTTGAAAATCAGAACGCCGCACAAAACGGCCGCAAGCGCCACAACCCCCGACAGGATGACCACTTTTTTTTTGCTCAATCTCACATTGCCTCAAACCCGAATTGATTTTAAAAAAATTATATCACCCGCTTTGGCATCTGTAAAGGAATTCAGCGTCTTTTCGAAAAAAATGGGAAAAATTTCAACCTAAAAATCGTAGCGGGCGGAAATTTCCGGCCATTTTCCCTGCGCTTTAAGAATCATCTCGCAAATTTCTCTCACCGCGCCGCGACCGCCTCTATGCTTGGTTACGTAATCGACATGTTTTTTTACCGTTTCGTGCGCGTCGGCGACGGCCGCAGAAAAACCGACTCTCTTCAAAACCGGCAGATCAACAATATCATCGCCGACATAGGCGGTTTCTTTTGCGGTCAGCCGATGCTCTTGGAGAATTTTCTCGAAGACCTCCCGCTTGTTGAAAGCCTCCTGATAAACTTTTTTGATTCCCAAATCTTTCGCCCGGAAGTCAACCGCTTTCGATTTTCGGCCGGTTAAGATCGCCGTTTCGACGCCGTATCGCTGAATCAGCTTGATGCCATGGCCGTCGCGGACATCGAAATGCTTCAATTCGCGCCCCTGATCATCCATAATGATCCGGCCGTCGGTCATCACCCCATCGACATCCAAAATCAACCATTTGACCTTTTTCAGCTTTTCTTGGATTGTTTTCGTCATGACTTTTCCTCACCGTGGTCTTTTTTCGCGGGCTTTCGCCGCGTGAAGTCCTTTTTTACGATTTCGTCAATTTGCTTCAATGTCGCAAGCAGCATCTCGAGATCGTGAAGATACAGGGAATTGGCGCCGTCGCAAAGCGCTTTTTCGGGATCCGGATGAACTTCGAAAAACAACCCGTCGACGCCGGCCGCCGCCGCCGCCCGCGCCAGATATTTCACCATGTCGCGCTGACCGCCGGAACAGCTCCCTTGGCCGCCGGGCAATTGAACCGAATGGGTGGCGTCGAAAATCACCGGATATCCCATCTCCCTCATGATGGGCAGGGAACGAACATCAAAGACAAGATTGTTATAGCCGAATGACGCGCCCCGTTCCGTCATCATGATATTTTCATTGCCGGCGGCCTTGGCTTTTTCGATAACGTTGGCGACATCCCAAGGCGCCAAAAATTGTCCTTTCTTAATATTGATGACACGCGCCTTCTTCGCGACTTCCACCACGAAATCCGTCTGACGGCACAAAAATGCCGGAACCTGCACGACATCCAGCAGCGCCGCCGCCGGTTCGATTTCTTCGAAACGGTGGACATCGGACAGCACCGGAACGCCCGCTTTTTCCTTGACGCTCTTTAAGATTTCCAAACCTTTTTCCAGCCCCGGGCCGCGGTAGGACTTGATCGAAGTCCGGTTGGCCTTGTCGTACGAGGCTTTGAAAATCAGCGGAATGTCCAATTTGCCCGCCACGCCTTTCAAATAAAAAGCCACATCCAGCGCCGCGCGTTCATCTTCCAGGACGCACGGCCCGGCGATCAGCACAAACGGTTGATTTCCGCCGACGACAAAATTTCCGATTTTGATTTGTCTTGTCATTCTTCTCTCCCGTTTTTTTTCTGGTTTTTTTCCTGCAACAGCTTGATTTTCAGCCGCGGAATTCTTTCCGAGGCCATGGGCGATTCCGGATTCAGGGCATAAGCCTTCCGATAAGATTCCAGCGCTTGGACATATAGGCCCTTTTTCTCATAGGCTTCGCCCAGATTATCATAAATTTCGGCATCGTCGCTATCATATTTCAATGCGATTAAATAATTCTTGACGGCCGAATCCCAATCGCCGCTCGCCGCGTAAGCTAGGCCCAAATTGGCGTATGCGCCGGCACTGTTTGGAGAGATTTTGACCAGTTTTTCATAGTACGCGATCGCCTTTGCATAATTGCCGTCCTTTAGATTCAAATCCGCCACGATGCCCATGATTTCCTTGCTGGAGGGAGAGATTCTTTCATATTGGGCAATCGCCTTTTTGATCATGCCGGCTTTTTCGTAAGCTTCCGCGAGACTGCGGCGGGTTTCGGAATCCGTCATTCCCAAGAGTATCGCCTTCTCGTAATTGACCGCCGCGGTTTTATATTTCTTCAACGCGTCGTAAGCCAAACCCAATGCCGCGTACACGGAAGCCCGGCGCGTCGTTTTTTTGGTGATTTTTTCCAAATAGTTTACCGCTTGAGGATATCGCTTCAACCTCAACAAAACGCGCGCGGCGCCTTCCATCGCGTCAATGTCTTCGGCGCTGATTTTGAGGACGGTCTCATACGCCTGCAGGGCCTCGGCGTCCAGATTGTTGCGTTCGTACGCCTCGGCCATGTTATACCAAATGACGGGATCATCCGCTTTGAGGGACAAAGCTTTCTTTAAAAAAGCCATTTCTTCTTTTCTGTCTCCCAGCCCGGCGTAAGCGGACGCCATATTCGCCAAGAACGCCGCGTTGCCGGCATATTTGGGGCCGACTTTCCGATAGGCTTTCAGGGCTTCCGCGTATTTTTTTTGCTGCAAATAGATATCGCCCAGCGCCAGATAAGCCGCGTCTTTTTCTTTCGAGGTCTCGATGACCTGCCGATAGACGTCCACCGCCTCGGAGATTTGATTGCTTTTTCTTAAGGCCTCCGCCCATTGAAACCTGACCTCTTCAAGATCCGGTTCGAGGCGCAGCGCCTCTCGATAACTTTCCGCCGCCTGCGCCCACAGACCTTTCGCCGCCTGAACAATCCCCATCGTCACGTACGCCTTGGCGTTGTTCGGATTCATCTTGACGAATTCCCGGGCGACATCCTGCGCCGCGTCGAAATCTTTTTTCCTGATGTAACATCCGGCCAGTTCCCCCAGCGCCGTTTCGTCATCCGGCTTGATTTTCAACGCTTCCCGATAAAGCGCGACGGCGTCATCCAGCATCCCCTGACGCTGATAAACGCCGGCCAATATTTTGCGTGCGCCGATGTCTTGAGCGCTGAGGCTGACGGCCTTTTTCAAATATTCAATCTGCTGTTGAACATTGGATGATTCTTCGGCGAAACGAAACCAATCCTGCGGAGAAATCACGATTTCCATCGGAACCGAACCGATGGCGTCACCTTGGTATTTGACGACAATCCTGAAACTTTTAACCAGACCCAAGGGGTCGATCGAAATCCCTTCCCTGATGACTTTATTGACAAAATCCAGACCCTTCATCGGCGCGCCCAGATCGTTTCCGGCGCTGCTGAATCCCTCAAAATGAACGGTTGTGGCTTTTCCCGTCAGATCATCGCTGACGGCCGATTTCACGGCGAATTCATCCCGATACGTTATTCTGAACGGCCGATCCGGAGCGGCGACTACATCCTTGCCGTTTTTTTCTACTTCCAAATAATAAAAGCGCGGTCGTTCCTTCAAGAGATAATGGCGAAACGCGTTTTCGATTCTCTGGAGTTCGAACGTCAGGCTCTTGAAGGGATGTGGAAGAAAAAAAATCATCGCCGCCGCAAAAACGATGACGGCGGCGGGCAAAACGACTTTGATCCCTAAAAACGTTTTTTTCTTTTCCATCTTCTTTTTCACCCGATGATGTTTTTTTAGCTCCGCGGATGATATTTGCGGTGAATTTCCTTGAGCCGCTCCATCGTCACGTGCGTGTAAATCTGCGTGGTCGAAATATCCGCATGTCCGAGCATCACCTGAACGGTTCGCAGATCCGCCCCGCCTTCGAGCAAGTGCGAGGCGAAGGAATGACGGAAGGTATGCGGATAAACTCTTTTTTGCAAACCCGCCTTCTTAGCGTAAGCCACAACGATTTTCCAAAACCCCTGCCGCGTAAATTTCCGGCCGAAACGGTTTAGAAACAAAACATCCGTGTGGGATTTCATCAGCTTCGGCCGGGCTTCTTCCACGTAACGCCTGACCGCGTCATACGCCACCTTGCCGATGGGAACAATTCTTTCCTTAGAACCTTTCCCCATCACGATAAGAAATCCCACCTGCCAGTTGACGCTGTTCATGCTCAAATTGACCAATTCGGAAACACGAACGCCTGTCGCGTATAAAAGCTCCAGCATCGCGCTGTCGCGGATTTCAGCAATAGACCGTCCTTGGGGTTGATCCAAAATCAATTTCATTTCATCCTTGCTGAGCGTGTCGGGAAGTTTCATCCAGACTTTTGCCAGTTCAATATTCGCCAAAGGATTTTCTGCGATGATTTTTTCCCTAATCAGAAACCTGAAAAAACCCCTCAAGGCGGCCAGCGCTCTGTTCATCGAATTGGCGCTCAGCCCCTCATTTCTGATGCGACTGAGAAACGCGACGACGGCTTCCGGCTTGACGTCGCGGACATCGCCTCTTTCCGTTTGAAGCAAAAAATCCACAAAACGATTCAAATCGCGTCCGTAAGATTCCAGCGTGTTGCGGGAGGATCCCTTTTCCACCAAAAGATGGCTCAAATATTTGCTCACCAAATCCTTCATGCTTTTGAATTTAACGCAAATAAATTTTCTTGGCAAAAGTTTTTTGTTGACTTATTTTACAATCCCGTAAAAATAGACAAGAAAAAACGAAGATTTTCTTTGCCGGAGAAACGTCAATGAAAAAAATCATTATCGCTTCGGATCATGGCGCCGTGTCCCTGAAAAAAGACATTCTTTCTTTTTTGGCCGCAAAAAACTGCGTCGTGAAGGACATGGGCGTCAACTCAGAAGAATCCGTGGATTATCCCGACATCGCCGCTTCGGCCTGTCAGGAATTCAAGAGGGGCGGCTATGACTTCGGCATTTTGCTGTGCGGAACGGGAATCGGCATGACCATCGCGGCCAATAAAATAAAAGGCATCCGCTGCGCCCTGATACACGACCTTTTCACGGCCAAAATGGCTAAAGAGCACAATGACGCCAATTTTATCGCCTTCGGCGGTCGGGTCCAATATGCCGTCCCCGTGACGGAAATGATCGAAACCTTCATGGCGTCGTCCTTCGCGGGAGACCGTCACGCCCGAAGAATCGCGAAAATCACGGCTTGGGAAAATTAATCGCGGGGAATATCTTCGATGATGGAAGTTTTGGACAAAAAAAAGATCTGCAAAGTTTTCCGTGACGTGCAGAAGCATCTCGCCGTTGCCGGGCTGATCCGCCGATTTTCGACGAACAAAAACGACATCCGGCAAAAGGCGCTCGACCACGTCGATCTCTCGCGTTGCGCGCGCGTTCTGGAACTGGGCTGTGCCTTCGGCGCCTTTACGGAAGCCCTGAAGGGAAGACTCTCCCCCGAAGCGCGCATCACCGGCATTGACATCATCGCCGAATACAAGCCTTTTTTTCTGGAGGCCTGCCGTCGCGCCGGCTACACGGGGCGGTTCTACTCCAGCGGCATCGAAAAAATAAAAAAAATCAACTCCGACTCCTTCGATTTGATCCTGTGCAGTTACGCCCTGTATTTTTTTCCGGAAATGATTCCGGAAATCGCGCGCCTGCTTCAGCCGGAAGGTTACTTCATCACAATCACGCATTCCCGGCGGGATATGCAGGAAATCGTGCAAATTGTCAGGGCCGTCACGGAGCGCGACGCTCGGGCCGGCAATCGCGTCCTTCCGCTCGAGGCGATCTTCGATCAGTTTTCAGCGGAAAACGGCGCCGGACTGCTTCAGCCCCATTTCCGGCGCATCGAAGAAATCGAGTTCAAAAACGCCCTTGTGTTCCAGCCGCAGGATCTTGACCATTTTTTGGATTACTTTCAGTTCAAAAAAACATTCTTTCTGCCCGCAGACGAGCTCAACGACCATGAGCTTTTCAACCGCTTGACCGAAAAACTGCGAAACATCGCGCTGAAGGAAAACGCGCTGAAGATGTGCAAGGACGACAAAATATTCATTTGCTCCCAACCCATCAAAAGGAATCCGCCCGATGAAAAAGAAACGTAAATACTGCATTTACTGCGGCAGTGAAACGACCAAAAAGTACGAAGACAATGTCCGCCGCGACTATTGCCCGGCGTGCAATTCGTTTTTTTATGAAAATCCTTTGCCGGTGGTCTCGGCCATTGTGGAATCCTCGCGCCGGATTCTGTTGGTGAAACGCGCCCGAAAGCCGTCGCAGGGCTTATGGTGTCTTCCGACAGGCTTCGCCGAGGCGGGAGAAAGCATCGAAGAGGCGGCGCTGCGCGAGTTGGAGGAAGAATCCGGCATCAAGGGCAAAATCATCGAACTGCTCAGCGTGGATTCTTACAAAAGCCGCTTTTACGGCGATTTGCTCTTCCTGACGTTTGTCGTCGAACAGACAGGCGGAAAGCTTCTCGCGGGCGACGACTGCTCCGAGGCCGTCTTTTGGCCGGTCAATCATCTCCCCTCCCTCGCCTTCCGCTCCAACAAGAAAGCGATTGAAACCTACATCCGGAGAAAACGGGACTACTGGGCTATTTTGGATTCCATCGAGCAATCCGACCGAAAATCCGCAAAGGCGCCTCTGGCCCAAAACGCCCTGACGCGACGTCTGGTGAATGTCATCCTGAAAAACAAGGAAAAAATCATTGACACTTGGATCGAAGACGTCTTCACCAATCCCACGACCGCCGAATATCACGACGCGGAAAGAAAAGTCTTGTACAGCATCTGCGACCGGGTGCTTTCCCAGATCCTTTTGTGGCTGGGGGGATCGCAGGATGTCGAAAAAATCAGAATCTTCTACACAAAACTCGGGAAAGAAAGACGAGACAACGGCTTTAGGATCAGCGGAGCGCTCAGCGCCTTGAGCCTGATCCGCAAGCACATTTGGACGGTCGCCCTGACCCAAGGCGCCCTCCAGAAAAACCTCGATTTGTACATGACCTTCGAACTCCAGCGCCAAATGACCATCTTTTTTGACTTGGCGACGTATTATCTGGCGCTGGGGCACGAGGAAAAACCAATTTGATCCCATCGCGGAGGCACAAAATGGAATTCAAAGACGTCATTCGAAAGAGGCGGGCGGTCAATTTTTTTGACGCATCCAAAGGCGTCACCGACGCGCAAATCCGGCAAATCATCGAAACAGCCGCGCTGGCGCCTTCGGGATTCAATCTTCAGCCTTGGCGCGTCGTTATCGTCAAAGACAAAACAAAAAAAGAAATATTGCGTCAGGTCGCCATGAACCAGCCCAAAATAACCGAAGCGCCTGTCGTTCTGATGGTTCTGGCCGACCGGGAAGGCTGGAAAAAAGGCAATGATGGATTTGAAAAGGACTTTGAAGAATCCGTCAAAGAAGGCACGCTGAAAAAAGAGCAGTACGAATGGTTCGCCCGGGTCACGCAGTCTCTCTACGGCGCCTCCCCGGAGCGCCATCTCGCGTTCGCGTGCAAAAACGCCGCCTTTTTTGCCATGTCCCTGATGCTGGCCGCCAAGGACGCGGGGCTGGATTCCCACCCCATGGACGGCTTTGATATCGAAGGCGTCCGCAAAGCCTTCAACATCCCGGAGCAGTACTGGATTCTGCTTTTGCTGGCCATCGGGCATTTTGACGAAAGCAAAACCCTTATCCCGCCGAAATGGCGAAAAAATTATCAGGACATTGTCGTTGAATTTTAGAAATTATCTGATAAAGAATTGATTAATTCGACAGATTAGGATATAAATCTAATGTAATACTTAAACGAAAGACAGCCGAAATGATTATCCTTAATAATCAGCTTTTCATTGAACAGGGTTTGCATAGGGCCTGCTACATCCATCCCGCCGACAAAAAGCTCTGCTTAAAGGTGAACACTCACGAAAACAAAAAAGACATCCTCCGGGAAAAAAAATACTACCGGCATCTTGAAAAAAGAAAAGTTCCTTGGGACATGATCCCCCGTTACTACGGCGAAGTAGAAACGAACCTCGGCAAAGGCGCTGTTTTTGATCTCATTACCGACGCAGACGGAAATATTTCAAAAAGATTGCATCACTATCTTTCTTCCGCGGAGCTGACCCAGCATTTCCTGGAGAGCATTTCCAAATCATTAAAATCGTTGAAAGAATATTTATTCACCTATCGAATCATCACCATGGATCTTGACCCCACAAATATTCTATGTCAAAAAAACGGGGCGACCATCGCCAAGCTCTACATTGTTGACAACGTTTATAATACGGAATTCATTCCGATGAGCAATTACAGTAAAATTTTCGCCAAAAAAAAAATAACGAGAAAATGGAATCGTTTTGAAAAAAAACTTTTGGAAAGCTACCCGGACAACAAGTTTGTGTCCCGGCTTATTGCCGAGTCTAAAAAATAAATGTCTCACCCAAGGAGGTTAAAATGGCCGTAAAAGTCAAAATGTATACATTGAGCACCTGCAGTCACTGCAAAGCCACCAAGAAATTCATGCAGGACAATCACATCGACTTTGAATTCACCGACGTGGACTTGCTACAGGGCGAAGAAAGGCAAAAAATCCTGGAAGAAGTCGTCCAATACAATCCCAACCGGTCCTTCCCCACCATTCTCATCGGCGATAAAGTCATTGTGGGCTTTCAGGAAAACGCCATCCGGGAGGCGCTGGGAATCCGATGACCGCCGAAGAACTCTATGAAATGCTGAAAAAAACGCAGGAGCCGAAGGGATTTTATCTTAACAAGGACAAAGCCTGGACCCTGCAGATACTTCAGGATCTTCTCAATAATAAAGAACGCTACGGCTATATGTCCTGTCCCTGTCGGCTCGCTTCCCAAAACCGCGAAAAAGATGCCGATATCATCTGCCCCTGCCGTTACAGAGATGAAGACGTCAAAGAATACGGAAGTTGTTACTGCAATCTCTATGTCTCAAAAGCATGGAACGAGGGGTTGATCGAGCGCAAATACGTCCCGGAAAGAAGGCCGCCGGAAAAATATAATTTCTAATTAAATCAAATGCTTATTTTTTTATCTTTGCCCTGCTGGCATTTTTTTTGATTTTGCCCTTGATTTAATCCTTTTAATTATTATATTCACACCGCAATAAAAACAATCGGGAGATTTTTCTATGAAAAACAAATACAAATGCAAAAAGAAAAATACTCCGATCACTGAACCCTGCATGGATACCACATGCGAATGGCGACTTAAAAACGAATCCTTCTTCAACTGCACTTGGGTGGCTTGCAACTACGGCCCCTTCACTCTCGAAGAAGTAGGTGACATGATGGGAGTCACCCGGGAAAGAATCCGCCAAATTGAAGCCAAGGCGCTGAAAAAACTCCAACACAAGAAAAGAAGAGACCAGCTCAAAGATTTTGCGGCGCCCGGCAACGAGTGGGACAGCATGTAAAATTGAGAAAAAACCATGCGATCTCCACGATAAATCATTACACCTTTTACGCAATTGAACCCTCCTCGTAAAAAAAGCAGGCAAGCGTAGAAAATTCTACCTTGCCCTGCCCTTTCAACGCAACGACTAGAAAACTAAAACATAAATTCACTGAAGGCCTTATCCGCCAATCCTTCAGCGCGCCGCCATCAGCCCCCCGCGGTGTATCGTCCAGAAATCGTCCGATAAACTTCTATCGGCAAGATAGGCGTAAGGCATTGTAAAATAACCCTTCATGCCCCAGCCTTCGCCCCAGGAATTACGAACAATGAACCGTTTCTTCGTGTCATCGTAACCCACTGCCATCACCGCGTGCCCGCCGAGCGCCTGCTCATTCTTTTTCGGCATATTAACCACGCCGGTTCTGGCCACAGTCTGCGTCTCGAAGCTCTCATAAACCATAAAGCCGAACACAAACGGAAAACCCTCGGCCAGACAGGCGCGCATCTCATCGACCGTTAGAATGCGGTGATAAGAAACGATTTTATGCTTGAGCGCCTCCTTATAGCAGGTTTGAGTCGGCTTCTTTTTGAACTTTGAAATATCATAAGGCCACTTTTTCTCCGAACAGACGCCTTGTTTCGCCAGCGTTTTGATGCCGTCGCGGAGCATTGCTCCAGAATCGGAACTGATCGTATGCTCCAAGGCGCGTTCATTGTAATAAATAAACAAGCGGCTGAAATCTTCGAAATAAACTTTATCCTTGATCTCCAGAAACTCCAGAGCGCCCGCCAGAGCGTTGGCCGTGCAGCTGCCCAGTTCCCCTTGATCTTCCACCTTCGAACACAGCGGGCGCAGATCAACCTTGCGGGGCAATTTCGCCGGCACGCGACGGATCGCCTTGTACAGATAATCCCGCTGATCGGGAATATCCGGAATCCAGCCATAACGAAAATTCCTCTCTTTTAACCTTTTAACCGCCAACTTTTTCAACACCATACACCCATTTTCCTCCTTTCATGCCTTAACTTTTCTTTTATCCTCCGACCTCAGTCCTCCACCCTCCGTATTTCCCTCTTCACATGTCTTTTGCTAATCCTCAATCCTCTGTTTTCAACAAAAATTGTTTCGGATTTCTGAGCACAGCGCCAAGCATGTTGCCAATTTGTTTACATTGTTGAGAAAGCCTTTCAAAACATTCGGATGAAAGATATCCGCAACTATAAGCAAAATCCAGCCAACTATCTGTTTCCCCGTTTTCATCATCACAATCTGTGAGCTTGCTCACAAAATGCGCGGGATATCGGCGCTTCGACCATGCTTCACTAAGATTCGCGAACAGGCGCGCGAACTGCGCCTGATTTGATCAGTCAGAGCGTATTTCTCTTCAACCGGCCAACACTTGCTAAATCGAAAAATTTCCATCGCTAACGCGTAAGCCCGTTTATAAACATCCAAATCCTTTGCCGAATTAATCTGCATCTCAGACCTCCGCCCTCCGTTCTCCGATCTCTGTCCTCCGCTGGCGGAGGTGTCACGAAGTGACGGAGGTGGATTTTTTAAAATCTTTTCTCCTGGATTCCCGATCCGGTCGTAAATAACCAAAGGTGCTTTTCACCTTTCACCCTTCACAACTCACTGTCCTCCGCTGGCGGAGGTGTCACGAAGTGACGGAGGTGGAACAAGAGAAGAGACGGGACATAGGCGGATGAAAAATGTCCCCCTCTGGAGGGGGCGCAGGGGGAGGGAAAAAACAACTGTTTTCCGTTGGCGCGAAGTCGGGAGAATTTCCGAGGGGTGGCGCAGCGCGACAGGGGTGGATTGCCAATCCTCTAACCTTACACCCCTCAAATCCGTCTAAACTTCTAATCCTCTACTTTTCGTCAACACTTTCCAAACTCTTTCCGCTGCTTTACCGTCCCACATTGGAGGCACCTTTGCAGTTTTCGCTTTTTCAAAACATTTTTTATATGCTTTGAATATTCCATCTCTTGTCGTACCGGCCATCACGTTGGTTCCTAGTTCAATCGTTATCGGCCGCTCAGTATTTTCGCGAATTGTCACACAAAGAATCCCTAGAGCTGTCGTTTCCTCCTGCAAACCTCCGCTCTGTTAGTACAACCTTAGCGTCCTTTAAACCCCAACGGAGGTAGCAGCAAATTCACTCTACCACTTTCTTCCGTTACAAAAAGATAATCTGCAATAGCATCCGTTACCATGCGATTGATTTCTTCCGACCTTCGACCTCCGCCTTCAGTTCTTCACTTTCTTTTTAACTACATGCCAAACAAACACCGGAGCGGAAACAAACATCCTTCGCCATAGCCGCCGTGGCTCCTGCATAAGCCTCGGCAGCCATTCCAGTCCATGTCTGACAAACCACGAATCCGCGTTCCGCCGGACATTGCCCGCGTAAAAATCAAAAACAGCGCCAACCGCAGCAACAAATTTCACATTCAAGCGTGCGCGATTCTCAAAAATAAACTTTTCCTGTTTAGGCGCCGAAAGTCCCACCCACAAAACATCCGGCGCGGCTGAATTTACCGCCTTGACCATCGCGCCGATTTCAGCATTAGAATAAACATCCTTAAACGGCGGAGAATACACGCCCGCAACCTTCACCTTCGGATAATCGCGCGCCATTCTTTTTTCGATAAGCTCCAGCGTTTCTTGGGTTGCGCCCAGAAAAAAAACACGCATTGAGCCTGCGGCATTCATGCGCTTATTCAGACCGGCAAAAACATCCGAACCGGTCACTCTTTCCCTGATTTTTCCGCCGAAAACTTGCGACGCCCACACAATGCCGATACCATCCGGCACCAGCCAATCAGCATCCTGCAAAGCACGGGAAAACACCCTGTCCTCAAGCGCCAGGACATAGGAATGCGGATTAAAACAAGCCAGCCAAGTTCTTTTGTCCGCTTGTAGGGATTTAAAGATTTGCTCAGCGCCTTCTTCTACTGAAAAAGCATTGACCTTATATCCAAGAATTTCTTCTTTCATCCGTTTCAGCCTCCGCCCGCGCTGTCCCCCGCTGGCGGGGGTGCAGGGGGTGGATATTCACCTTTTACCACCCTCCGCTCTCCGCCCTCAGCCCTCAGATCTCCGTCTTCTGGCAAGCTTCCCATAAATCCCGATAATCTCATTAACAAGCTTTTCCGCATTATACTTTGTGTTTAACTTTCTCCTCCCCGCTTCACCCAATTTTTCACGAAGAGAGGGCTTCTGCCAAAGCGTCTTGATACGATTCGCCAACTCATCAACATTGCCCGGTTCATACAAAAGCCCTGTCACGCCATCCTCAACAATTTCCGGTAAACCACCAATGCGGGAGCAAACCACAGCCAGACCATGTGACATCGCTTCTAAAAGGACAGTGGGAAAACCTTCATACCAAACACTCGGCAAGACAAACAACCGGGCGTTCTCATAAAGGGCGCCCACTTTTTCTGATGGTACAGCGCCAAGCAAGGTAACATTGCTGGGTGCTAACTCTCTTGCTTCTGGCATAGCCTGCCAGCTTCCTGCGACAACAAAAGGTATGTCAGAACAAAGTCTTGCTGCATCAAAAAGCGTCGCAATGCCTTTTTCTCTGCTTACACGCCCCACATAAGCAACATAACCGCCGCCATCCGCATTCTTCCCTCCCTTGAGAGCTTGCCCGGCGTATGTAGGGGGAGGGATTGCGGGCGGGTGAATACTCATCCCCGCCGCTACAATGTCATCACCGAATGGGCCTATCGGGGATTCAGTATTATTATTCTTTGTCTTATGCACTTGTGCAAACGATACGGGATTCGCCAAAACTGAAACCCTATCCGAAGGGATCCCCTCGCTCACCAGAATATTTTTCTGAAATTCGCTCAAACAAATAAAATGATCAACATTATCATAAAAGCGCCGCAGCATCCGCGCCACAGCAGTTCTCAACGCGTAGCCCGTACTTTTAAAAATATCATTTTCACAGTTGCGCAGGACGCACCAGTATTCCCGCCCACCAAGGCAACGATGACAAATTTCACCGTGGCTCAGCAAGAGGCCGTTTGGACAGGCAAGGCGGAAATTATGAACCGTCATCACCACCGGCACACCGAAATCTTTGCACACCGGCAGGATGGAAGGAGAAATCAGCGGGTACAGATTATGAATATGCACAACATCAGGACGATTGCTTTGCAGAAATTCACCAAACGCTTTCGCGGCAAATGGATTATGAACGCCCGAAAAAAAAGCTGCCGCTTTACCGGACAGCTTATCCGCAATCTCCGCGCTGGAGCGACTGAAACGGCAAACTGAAACGCCGCGCTTCTTAAGCAGAGCGGCAAGATTTTCAATCACCGTCTCCTCACCGCTATGCTTACCGTAGGCGTTATGAACAATCGCAACTTTCATTTCAAAGCATATATTTACTTATTTTTCTTCGGATAAATTTTTGCAGGGACACCAACGGCAATATGATTATCCGGTACGTCACAGAGAACAACAGCATTAGCTCCAATGGAAACATTGTTGCCAATCTTAATTGCCCCCATAATTACGGCACCCACACCGATATCAACGTTGTCGCCAATAATCGGCACATCATGGTCATTAAGTCTATTCCCTATTGTAACATTATGCCGCAACGTACAATTCTTTCCAATAACTGTATCCGGATTCAAGACGATGCCACCGAAGTGCCATATCCTTAAACCACCACCAATTTTAGCACCACGCGGCAAATGAATGCCTGTCAGCAAGGTAATCAATGAAAATATCGGTAAATGAAGTGCCTTCAAAAAAATTCTTATAAATCCGATCTTTTTGTTAATACACCATTGGCCAAACCTATAGACAGCAATCACCCAAAGCGATGGCTCATGCCATTGTATTTTTCCCTGTCGTTTATAACGTAATAAATCTTCTTTAAATAGTCCTGGCATGTCTACTTTGAAGTCACTGTGTGATATTTTCATTTGGATAACTATTGTCAATCTCAAACATTTGTTCACGCGTGTTATGGGCAGCATACGCCATACCCAATATTGTAAAATGCAGGTTTCCAAAGAACGCAGTGTATAATATTATATTATCTGTGATCATAAGCAAAGCAAAAGGTACAAAAGCGGAAGCCCCTGTGTAAAATAAAAGTTTTGTATCACCTTCAGTAATTTTTGCCATCTTAAGAGCATGAAAAAGTTGCAGCAGGGTACAGATTAGAAATATGAGGATACCTACATATCCGTAATCATAACGAATACGAAGATAATCGTTATGCGGATGCAACATCTCACCGCGAGTCAATTGCTCCAATAAAGCCTGTGAAGCATTGGCGCCATAACCGAGCCATGGACGTTTTTCGGCTTCCGCTGACATAATTGCCCAAGTATACGCCCTGCCATGTGTTTTAAAATCAGGGTTGTCCAAAGCTATATCCTTGAAAGTACCACTGCCGGAATGAAACATTTTCTGTTGAACACGCTGATCAAAAAACATAACAGTTCCCGCAATAATTACTATTAAGATAAAGATTATTCGTTTTTTCAATTTAAGTGGTGCCAGTGTGAAAGGCATAGTTGCCAAGTTGGCAAGGGTTGCCATGCGCGTAATTTGAACGAATGGTATTATTTGAAGTAATACCCAATAGTAGAAGAGCTTTGGTTCCCCTTGAACATAACGAACTGCTATATAACAACTAATGAGCGTAATAGATATCATACCAGCAGCATCACCATAAATGGGCAGATCACCCGTTATTAGGGTTCCACTTTTAAAAACTGAAACAATAATAAAACCGACTGAAAGATATAATAAATACTTAGAAAATTTATTTAGCGTATCATAATCTACGTACAGTGAGGATACCGCGGCGCCAATAAATAATGGACAAATCAGCATTGCACTGCGCTGGATTGCGCCTGCATAATCAGATAATAGAGCATATAAAACAATAAACGCTATCCAAGGTATCCAAATAAATATCGGGAATGTTATTCTTTTTAAATTTGGGGCTATTATTAAAATGGAAAAGCATAGCGGTATAAACCACGCGTATCCTTTCAGACTATATTCGCCAATAGTTGTAGTGCCAATCCAATACGACAACAAGACAAAAATTAAAACGAGCCAAACAATAAAAGGGAATTTATTTTCATTCATATCAGCTAATATTTGTGCTACAATCCCTGCCCAAGTCTAACAGAAAAGCCCTTATTTCTTTAGATGGAAAATGGGATAACCAATATTGACGCAAATAATTACCATTGATTATTTTTAAAAACCGATAACTCCATATAGTTGTATATGAAATCTGTTTTTGTCCTTTACTGTATTTTTCTCTGATTGTATTGGCTTCTTTAATAAAAAGGTCATGGATATTGGCGGTCTTGCTTTTGTCATGTAAGCGAAAAGCTGCTATGCAACGATTCAGCTTAATGGTATTTTGGTATTGCAGAGTAATTCGATACCACAGATCATGATCCATGACGGTATGCAGATTTGTATCCAACCAGTCGTCAACCTGAAACAAATCACGCCGCCAGAAAGTGCCGGGTTGATCAATATATATCAACCCCCTTTTGCTGAACCATTTCAATTGTCGCGGGACCACGTGGCAGCCAAGATATTCGTTGGAAGGTCCAATGCGAATACAATCCCCCGAAAATAAAGATGCAGAAGGATTTTTCATCCAGGCATTGGCGATTGCCTGTAGCGACCCGGGTAAGAGAAGATCATCGCTATTAATCCACGTGACAAGATCACCTGTTGCTTTTCTCATCCCCTTGTTGATTGCGTCACTTTGCCCGCTATCGGGCTCACTTACCCAGTAGTCTAAGAAGGAAGAATACTCTCTAATAATATTAACACTGCCATCAGTACTACCACCATCAATAATGATATATTGTATATTATTATAGTTTTGTCGTTTAACGGATTCGATAGTCTGTCTTATGTAAGAAGCTTGATTATAGGATGGCGTGATAATAGATATTAAAGGATTGCGCATTGATATTTTAACCTGCGATTTCTTGCTTTTTCCTTTTCTGGATTACAGAAGAGTAAAGGTCTAAGTATTGTTGTGCCATGATATCCAGACTATATTTTTCTTTTATTGTACGATGAGCTTTCTCGCCGAGATCATTTAGCTTGTTTGGATTTTCTAACAATAACTTCATTGTTTGTGCAATATCCTTTGCACTTGCATCATCGGCAAATAAACATCCATTGTAATCAGGCTCTACGATTTCACAAATGCCCCCAATTGCTAATGCCATCACCGGCGTTCGGCAAGCCATAGCTTCCGCAACGATCAGACCAAACGAATCCGCCTTTGACGGGTAAAATACCAGGTCCGCGGCCACATAATATTTTCGCATTAATTCTCTGTCTGTAATGTGTCCTGGTGTTACATAAGAAATAAATTGATTATTCTTATAAGTGCGATTTTCATTTCCGAGTAAAATAATTGTTATTTTCTGCTTTGGCTGCAAATGATTTAGGACATCAAAAATTAATCCTGTATTTTTAAATGGGTTGTTCGTGCCGCCCACTGCACCACACAGCACAATTTTCGATGATGAATCGAGGCCAAGAGCTTTTCTTGCTTCGCTCTTGCTGGAAGGGTAAAATATATTGGTATCTATGCCGTTTGGAATAGCCACAATCGGACCCTTCCATATTGGCGATTCAGAAACCCGCTGGGCTAGCCACTTTGAAACGGGCACCATAGTTGACCCGGCATCACTTAGCTGCGCGTAAATTTGCTTTCGCTTTAGCCAATTAGCCGCTGTATTATCTCGCCACACTGAAACCATCGTATCTAAATGAGGACAGTCGCCGCATCCTAAACGCCATCTTTCACAGCCTAACGTCGCCACGCAATGGCCTGTTATTGCCCATTCATCATGAAGTGTCCACACGATGGGGGCCTTCTTAGCCAGAAGGGGCAACAAACCAAGAGAAAACCACCCCCCGTGAATATTATGGACGTGATATATGTCGGGCACAGGTGACGTAAGCTGTTTGTAGTAAAGACTGGAACATACACCGGCGCTGTCATTCATAATGCTGTTACGAATTACTGATGCTTTTTGTAATATTTTCAGCAAAAGGTGCGCTTTGTTCTTAATACCAAATCCAAGTAATCTGGACCCCGCTCTCACGGGACGCGCAGAGAAAACAGTGCAATTAATGCCTGCACGCCTATGCGCTTGCACAAGATTGTGCATAACCGCAGCCGCGCCGCCCTGCGCATCAGAAAAATTTATATGAGCTACAGACAAAGGCATTAATATTTCCGGCAATTTGATTTACAAACGGATTCCAGTATTTCTGCAAGCATCCCAGTCTGTTTCTCGCGTGAATATTCCTGGATTTCATTATCATCGCTATTGCAATGCACTGTTCCAGTTTTCTTCCATTCATCATACCATTCTTTAATTATAGCAGCTGTTTCTTCTGTAGATTGACAAGAAACTCCGCTTTTTGTTTTATTCAAAAGTTTTTCGAGCTCATCACGATCGCTGGGTACACAGAGGATGGGCCTCTTTGCCGCCATATATTCAAAGACCTTTGTTGTCAAAATACCTTTTCTATCATGCTCTGTTAATAAAAGGAGAACACAACTTTGTTGTAAAATGCCCGGGACATCATTGTAAGGCACACGGGGATGGACTTTAATGCAACGCTTACATTTGTATTGAGAAATCATTGGCAACAATACGTCTCTATCCGTGCCATAAAACGACACATCAAGATCATCCCGAACAATGTCATTACGTTCAATTAGAATATCAAGAGCTTGCAGAAAATACGTAGGATTCTGCAACCACTTAAACAGAATGCGCCCCATATAAGTAATTGTGAATTTGGTTGAATGGTGATTATTAATAGGATTATACATTGTAGGATCAAATCCATTCGGGATTACATGAACACGCCGCCTCAATTTTTTACCCAGCAACGCAGCGTGGTGCCGGGATACTGTAATGACTTCTGAGGCGGTCCTCGTCAATATTTTCCGTCTGATGTTAAATCGTAAATGCAGCAGTCTCATCCTGAAGCTTTCAGCCAAATCCTGTTCGGGAATATCGCGAAAATCCGCTATCCAGGGAATATTTAATTTTGAAGATAAATATGCGCCTAATGTAAGAGACGCCAACGGATCATAGGTTGCGTATATAGCATCGAATTTATGAGAACCCAATAAATGTTCTGCCTCATTTAACATCTTCTGTAAGAGACCAGGAGGCCAGGCGTAATCAGGGTAGAATAAATAATGTAACTTCGTCGTTAGAGATGAGTTTCGTCTAATGGTTGCTGCTACTTCTTCATCGCTTCCATAAATAACCCGCATTATCTGCGAATCAGGCGGCAAACCTTCAATAGTCATTGTAGGTTGATTTTTGGGATCTGCGGGATTACGGGCAGAGGTAAATATAAAAGGTTTCCAACCAAAACGTGGTAAAAACTTGCTGAACATGGCTATGCGAAGGCCGCCTACATCAGACTGAGGTGGAAAGACGCCCGATATGAGAAGTACGTTATGTTCCATAAAATAAATTAATCCAGCGAATGGCGACACTACTCACTTCAATAATAAATCTAAATACCTCGATGCGCATTTCTCGAGAGTTAAGTGTTCCATTACATAGTCTCTTGGCTTATACTTTTTTTTTAATACATTTTCCCAAAATATTTCGAATGCTTCTATAAATTGCGCATATGATGAAAATGTTTTTCCGCAACGCTCATCAAAATATGGAACGCTCGATGCCGGATATTTACCTATATCAGTGTAATTTTCACCTAGATGAGCACCCTCCCAAAACCCGGGATCAAATGCCAATACAGGTAGACCTGCCGACATCATTTCTTGGTAAGCTATTCCTTGTGTTTCGTTTCTGCTCAAAAAAATGACAGACTTACTAAGATGAACCAGTCTTTTAAATTCATCTTCATTATAATATCCATACATGATTCTGATTGAATTAATTTTTTTTCTCTCTAAGTATTGTTCAATATTGGTAATCAAAAACTCTGCATTCATTCTATTAGAGATCTTGTCATATATAAGAACATCATATATTTTTTTAATATTACTGATAGGTTTCCATATTACGGTGTCAATGCCCACTGGCCATACATATACTTTTTCACCCCAAAATTCTTTCAAGATGTTCGAGTACCAAATTGAAGGTGCGACATAACCAATGCAATTTAATTTGTTAATCAAATTGGGATTTTGTTTTGGATGGTCAATAACCCCGGGGCCTAAGAGGATAGGATTTGATAATGTTTGTATTTTTTCTAAGTAATATCCTTTCCCAATAAATCCCAACGGCCATTCTGGATTTTTTTTATAACTGCCTATTTTATTACATATCACTTTTTTATTAAGAATATGTAAACCTTTTTTTAAGTTCACATATACCTTTTTATGTCCGGTCATTCTCTGTATTCGACCATGCAATAATATATTTAGGATGCGTCGCAAATATCTATCACCTTTAAAATATTTATCGACATGAGGATAAGTACTTTCCTTGTAAAAAAGAAAAACTGAATCAACCATTGAAGAATTCATTGAAGTCTCCCCCCACTGCCCTGCCATACTTCGGTAAATACTTCACCATCATTACAGCACGCAACCCGCCTTCATCGTTTTGGGGCGGAAAACCGCCACATATGATTAAAAGCTCTAGCATTATTTTCTGGACCGAAGCACACGGGCAGGATTCCCCGCCGCCACGGAATAACCTGGAATGTCTTTGGTGACAACGCTTCCCGCAATAATGACATCTGGCTGAATATCGTCTGATAGGGAGTATATTTTTTTTATAAACTCTCTACTAAGCCATCGGTAACCGAATAGATACGGTGCTATAAAACGATCTGGATAGCGCAGAATTTTTGCAAAAAAGTTTTTTGAACTGTCTAATTCCGGCGTGTCGATACGATAAATTTTGATATCGACCAGCATTTGCGCCAGAGCTATATCTAAAGTTGGTATTCCTGGAACTTTCCCACATGTAACCACAATTGGTGTAAATCCATATTTGGACAGATATCGCGCAAAGAAAAACATCCGAAGAGCACCTACACCAGAATGAGGTGGAAAAAGTTGAGTAAGAAGTAAAACGTTTTTATTAGCCATTTAAAACTCAATATTTTGATAGACAAAAAATATGATTATGCCTAGGTGCCTTGCTTCTATAAGAACGATTAACGTTTAGATTCTGGTCATGACCACAAAAGGCATCGCCATAAGAAAGGCTGTAAAAAGGTAACATTTTTTTAATATCTTGAAAATCATAAACGGTCCTTTTGAAATGATGTTATATTTTGCACATTAACATTTGTACATTCAAACACTAACCGGTTGCATTCGAGAATCGAGAAACAGATAAATAAAACCAGACCGATACAAAGAAAGTCAATGTATAAGACGCTGTAGATGCGACCGCCGCGCCTACAATACAACCATCGCCCAAACTGACACCGGGCAGGATGACGGCGTTAGCTCGGGTCAAATAAATTATTATAAATTGCAAGAATATAATTTGCACAATAATTTTTTTAAAGCCGATCATATTTTCATATTTTTCTTTAGAACAAAGTAATAGTGGTAAGGCCTAAATCGAATTCTTTTATAATTAAGTATAATAAAATACTTTGATAAAATTTTTTTTATATTTTTGACTTTTGTTATCTTATTTGAATCTAATTCCCAATGATGCTCAGTCGCCACGTTACATTGCGGTAACGATAAAAATAATCCTTTTTCCAAATAGGGCAATTTAGGCAATTTAATATTAAATTGCATATCAAAAATAATTTTTTGACAACGGGGCAAAGTTAAAATTGCATATTCATTTGTTAATGCAGCAATGTTTCTAATGGCCTTTTCAAAATTGCTAAACGGCATATGCTCAAGTACTTCCGCACAGAGTACTATATCAAATTTCCTTTGATGTAAAATTTCAGCAAGGTCTGTTACGCTGCCCACTATATCTGGATTTAGATTTGGGTTTATATCAACAGTCGTTACATTCAGACCTGCTTTTTTTAAAAAGTCAGACACTAAACCATTGCCTATACCGATTTCTAATATGTTTTTACGCTTTAAACTAGAAACAAGTCGTATCTGTTCGGTAATACTTATAAAATGGTCTACGCTAAAATAACCCTCGCTAAAATAAATTTCCTTTGGCAGATTAGCTTCTTCAAAAGCTGTACGGCCGGATTCATGAACTGGTGCATTGTACTTACTTAAGGATGAGTTTGGCAATTAAAACACACTTCCTTCTTTTTCAGTATTTTGCCACGGCAAATTAAAATTGGCAAATGCATTTTTAATTTTATCCTTAAAAATTGCCGCATATATTATACACATAATAAAAGCTGCGCTTAAAAGAATTAGCGAACTGAATTCACATATATATTTAAACACAAAAAGGGATATTGATATGGGTATAGAATACAAAATGTATTTGATAAAGTTTAAAAATATTCTGTTCGCGTTAGCTTGCGCCAGTCTTATATTCCATACCACAACGCCTGCATATGCAATTATTCCGGTCCCGGAAAAAAGGCCCAGAGCTAGATAGATATTTTGATAAATGCCACCGATGTATAAAGAGATGACTCTTGTAATAAAAATAAACGAATGCACCGATAAAGCGGCGCCCTGCCTTTCATAAGCTAAGAAGAGTGTACTGAGCGGTGATGAGATAAACCAAAAGAAAATCCACGGCGCCAAAATTTGCGTGTAGCGGCCAGCCTCCGCCCATCGCGTGCCAAAAACAACAGCAAACAATTCTTCGCCGACCATTGCTAATATTGCTGTTGGCATAATACCTACAAACATTAGTTTGTCCATCAGGTTTTCGACAAGCTCGGCGTTGTTGCCTTTAATGTGCTTATCCTCATTGGCTCGCTGGTAAAAGACCTGAGACAAAGCTCCAGCGATGATGCTCAGGGGTCTCTGTAATACTGTTAATCCTAACGCGTAGAGTCCGACAACAGAAATAGAAAAAAAAGAGGAAAGCATAAGAGCGGGTAATTGCCATGAAATACCATTCAACAACGCGCCCCAAGTATCAATTAAAGGGAATTTTTTGTATCGGACAAAGGCAGCACGGATTTTATCCCATCGCACACTGTTGACAAAAAGTTTTTGATCATCCTTCCATATCTGTTTGCCCAGCATACCTGTGGAAACGATGGTTCCCAGTAGTGTTGTCAAGATGAGCACACCACCGCTTACAAATCCGGCAAATCCCGCGATCAGTTTTGTAGTTTGTGTAATAATGGATGAAATGATTTGAATTAGCGAAAGTCGTCCGAAATGCTTTGTCCGTGAGTTCCAGCCATTGAGTGTAGCTCCCAACCCTCCAAAGAGAACAAATACAGGGATTAACCAAAGATAGTTTTTAAGCTCAGGTGCTTTAACGAGTTTTAAAATGTAATCACTGCCGAAAAAAATGAGCAAAGCGGAAAATACGGTAATCAGGATGCCGGAACAGAGACTCACAGCGACGATATTTACTGCTTCCTCATCAGTTTTAGGCAGCATGATAGCAAGCTCATAGCGAAGGCAAACAATGACGCTAATGATTGCCGTCATAGCGGAAAAAAGAGCGAACACACCAAATGCTTCCGGTGCAAAAAGGCGCGTAACGATTGGTGCAACCAATAGTCCAAGCGCCTGAGCAAACGTTGCGCCTGTTACAAGCCGCAGGACATTTCCGGCAAAACTGTTTGACTTTTTTGAGAAGAAGGAAAAGGGCATAAATATTTCGGTTTATAGGCTGTCCCGCTCCGCTACGCTTCGGGGATAGTTCGTCCTGCGCTTCGAGCTTCACTTTGTTCGCTCTTAGCGGGTCTCACTAAAGGCTCAATGAAAAAAGTGCTAGGTTCAACGGTTCAAGATTCCTCACACGCCTGCGGCGGATTCGGAATGACAAAATAGGCTGCGGCTGAAGGTTAATAGGATTGTTTTTGAACATTACTTTTTAATATGGGTTAAGCCATTTTTGGTTTTTTTGTACTGTTTCTTGCACGTAGGGCACTTTAGTTTTGCGGTCAGTTTTTCGCCGCATTCGCACACCCAGCCGATTTGTCTGGCGGGGTTGCCGACCATGAGGGCGTGATCGGGAACGTCTTTTGTCACGACCGCGCCGGCGCCGATGAAGGCGTATCGGCCGATGGTGTGGCCGCAGACGACGGTGCAATTGGCCCCCAGAGTTGCTCCTTTTTTGACAAGCGTCGGCCGTATTTGGTCCATCTTGGAGATTTCCGCCCTTGGATTGTAAACGTTGGTAAAAACCATCGATGGGCCGCAGAAAACGCCCTCTTCCAACGTGACGCCTTTATAAACGCTTACGTTGTTCTGTATTTTGCAATTGCCGCCTATGGATACATCCGGACCGATGACAACGTTTTGGCCAATATTGCAGTTCTCACCAATTTTTGAACCCGAAAGGATGTGGGCAAAGTGCCAGATCTTTGTGCCTTTGCCGATTTGTACGTTTTCGTCAATGACGGCGGAAGGATGAACAAAATATTCAGGAGTGTGGTGTAAGGCGTCAGGCGTTAGGGGTGAGGCGTTCGAAGAAGAACCCCTTTCTTTTTGTTCTATTGATTGCTGGCTGAGTTCGAGAACTTTCAGAACGCGAAGACCTTCTTCCCCGGAGGTAATCGGTTTTTCATGAGTTTCAACGGCATGCAAAAAGGCTTTGCACTCCGCCTTGAGCGGTTCTTCCCAGATATCGCCGAGATCAACCGGCACGCTTTGCGCTTTGTTGGGCACGGGAATGCCGCTGACCCAGTTGATTGTATGCGGATAAAGAAGCAGTTTTTTTTCGACCGGCTCCGTATCGTCGAAGACAAGCATCCCGTTCGTGCCGACCACGACAAGTTTTTGCTCTTTGTAGGGGTTGAGCCAGCTTACGAAGATATGGGCGCCGACGCCGGAGGGGAATTTGAGATTGGTCATCGTGACATCGGCGATGCGCGCGTGGAGAAAATTACTGCCGATGGAATCCACGTAAATCGGATCTTCCCCGGCCAAGCTGAGAATGATGGATATGTCATGGGGGGCAAAAGACCAGAGGATGTTTTCTTCGCGGCGAATTTTGCCGAAGCTCAAACGCCGCGAATAGATATATTGAAGTCTGCCGATTTTTCCGGCCCCAATGATTTCTTTCAAACGGACGACGGCGGGATGATATTGAAGAATATGCCCAACAAAAAGGATTTTATTTTTTTGATCCGCCAGACAAACGAGTTTTTCGCCGTCGGCGTAATGCAGGGAAAGCGGTTTTTCGACAAAGACGTGTTTGCCGGCGTTGAGGGCTTTTTCGGCAATTTCATAATGAAAGACCGCCGGCGCCGCAATTACGACGGCCTTGATGGTTTTGTCTTTCAGTATGGCGTTGAGGTCGTTCGTGACGATGACATCCGGATAGGCTCTCGTCATCTCATCACGAACGGATTGCGCGCCATCGCAAATGGTTTTGAGCACGCCCAGCTGATGAAAATTACGCACCAGATTCTTACCCCACGCGCCCGCGCCGATGACGGCGATAGCCGCGTTAGGAGTTAGGAGTGAGGATTTAGGCGTTTTGGTCATGAGTTTTTCCTTATGGAGTTTATTAGGCCGCCCAGGAGGGCGAAGACTTTGTCAATTTGTGTCAAAATATTGTCTGCGTTTTTTATGTATCCTAAATCTTTGGCAATAAGCAGTTGGGTTTCTACCTCGCTTAAAGAACCACGGCTGATGGACAGAAATTGCAGGAACTCCTTTGATCCTGTCCTGGCAGCGCCTTCGGCAATATTGCTGGGGATGGAAACTGCCGCTCTACGGATCTGACTTTTAAGACCATAATTCTCTGACTCCGGAAAGCCGGCTGTGTTTTCGTATATCATCTTCACAAGCGTCATAGCTTCTTGCCAAGCTTTCAGATCGTGATGTGCTCTCTTCACGCCTAACTCCTCACGCCTAACGCTTCAAGTATTTTTTCCGCCGCCTTGCCGTCGCCGTAGAGAGACGGGTGCGCGGATGGTATCTTAAAATTCAGCGCGGCTTCAATGATTTTTTTTTCGTCCGCTCCCGTCAATACATTCCAACCGTTTGCAACCGTTTCCACCCATTCGGTTTCATCGCGCAATGTGACGCAGGGCACTTTGAGCCAGTAGGCCTCTTTTTGCATCCCGCCGGAATCGGTCAGAATGACGCGCGCGTTTTTTTGAAGAACAATGTTATCAAAATAGCTTACGGGATCGATGATTTTGAGCGAAGCGCGAGGCGATGAAAAAGAAAGCGACTGATCCTCGAGTCTCTTTTTTGTTCTGGGATGAAGCGGCAATATCACGGTTTGCTTTTTGGCAATTTCCGAAAGCGCGCTCATGATCTGGTTGAGGCGGCGCCTGTGGTCTGTGTTTTCCGCGCGATGTATGGTGGCCAAAATGTATTGTTGAGGTTTGATATGAAGCCGGGTCAGTATTTTTGAATGATCGGCGGTTTTTTTTACCGCGTGCGCCAAAGCATCGGCCATGACATCGCCTGTCAGGTAAACGCGCGGGGCGATCGATGACGCGTTCGGTGTCACAGGCGATGGAATGCCTTCGGCGGCGAGGTTTTCGACGGATGCCTGACTGGAACAAAAAAGAACGGTTGAAAGGTGGTCGGTCACAACGCGGTTGATTTCTTCCGGCATCCGACGGTTGAAACTGCGCATCCCCGCTTCGACGTGAGCGATGGGAACGCAAAGCTTGGCCGCTGCAATCGCGCCGGCCAGCGTTGAGTTGGTATCACCGTAAATCAACGCCCAGTCCGGTTTTTCCTTCAGCAAGACCTCTTCAATCGCGGCCAGCATTTTGCCTGTCTGCGCGCCGTGGCTTCCGGAACCGACATGGAGATGATACTTCGGCTCAGGGATTTCAAGCTCACGGAAAAAAATTGCCGACATCTCGTCATCATAATGTTGTCCGGTGTGGATGATAATTTCGTTCAATGTTTTATGTTCATTGATCGAAGTGCGGGCGTTGTGCTTGGCAATCGCACGTGAGACTGCCGCCGCTTTGATGAATTGAGGCCGGGCGCCGATGATGGTGACGATTTTCATTTTTTTGTTTTTTCCATTGGGCTTTAAATCATCAAGCGTAAAATAAGAATTTGGGGTGCTTCAGCAGTCAAGCATGGATTGTTTGATGAAGAACCTTTTTCCTCCCCCTCACCCCCTCCAGAGGGGGATATTTTTCATCTGTCCATTCCCTTCTCTTCACTTGTACCACCCCCGTCCAAATTGCATTGGGACATCCATCGAAAATTCTCCCGACTTTACATAGGCAGGGGACAACAGTGTTTTTTTCCTCCCCCTCACCCCCTCCAGAGGGGGATATTTTTCATCTGTCCATTCCCTTCTCTTCACTTGTACCAGCCCCGTCGCTTCGTTTCTGAAAAGCAGTGGCTGGTAAATAGTAAAAGCACAGTTTTATGTTAAAATGTTATTAAGTTGTGCGAGGGGCAGGGCGGTAACATTTTTACTTATCGGATACGTTTCACTGCCCGGGTAGATCAGATACCCCTGTTTACATTTCAAATCTTCATATGCATTCCAGAAACCTTTTGAGAGTGTCGGGCTGAGAGAATATTTGATTTCCACTGGAACAAGCCGGTTTTTCCGATCCATGAACAAGAAGTCTATTTCTGCTCCGGCATTTGTTCTATAAAAGAAATATTGACTGTTTTCCGGCAAAATGGTGACAAGCTGTTCAATAACAAAACCTTCCCATGACGCGCCGACCGAGGGATGGCCCGCGAGATCGTCAAACGTTTTGATCCTTAGTAAAGCATGATTCAAGCCGGAATCACGGATATACACTTTCGGCGATTTAATGAGTCTCTTTTTTATATTTGCATGATAAGGCTGAAGCTGCCTTACAATAAATGTTGATTCCAGAATATCCAGATAGTGGCGGACTGTTGGAGCAGTAACACCGAGACTTGCCGCTATTTTACTGGAGTTCCAGAGTTGTCCATGGCTGTGCGCCAACATTGTCCAAAAGCGACGAAGCTGTACAAAAGGAATTCGAATATCAAGTTGCGGAATATCCATTTCCAGATATGTTTTAATATAACTTTCCCTCCAGAGATAGCTTTCCTCATCACTTTTGGCGAGAAAACTGTTTGGATATCCACCGCGAAGAAACAGTTTTTGAAATTTATTAGATTCCGTCTCAAAATAATTGAATGGCGCAAGCTCATGGTAAATGATGCGACCCGCAAGACTTTCCGAGGAATGACGAATAAGTTCCGGCGATGCGGAACCAAGGATTAGAAAACGTCCTCCAATCCTGTTTTGATCAACCAGCGCACGAAGGAGCGGGTATAAGGACGGCATTCTTTGAATTTCATCGATTATAACAAGTGATTTTTCAAACTGCCGAAGATACATTTCGGCATCCTGTAATTTGTTCATGTCCGATGGCAATTCCAAATCCAGGTAAACAGTGTCTTTTTTAACAAGTTGTTTGATGGCTTTGGCAAGTGTAGTCTTGCCGACCTGACGCGAACCAAGAATACCCACTACGGGATAATTCTTAATTGAAATCAAAATATTATCTTGAATGCTCCGTTTAATCATGCTTGTATATTAAAACATTCACTTTCATTTTACAAGGATAAAAACAATGGTTCTAGCTTCAAAAAAAACCTGTCCTATGTTCTAGGTTCAAAGTTTAAAAGCAAGATGTTTGGACATTTTAGATGCTTGGAAGATTAGCATAATTAGAAGTTTGGATGATTTAGCAACACCCCTTTTTACGATTTAGAAAAATCCAACTCCGTCACAACATCCTCCCCCTGCACCCCCTCCAGAGGGGGATATTTTTCATCTGTCCATGTCCCTTCTCTTCACTTGTACCACTCCCGTCCAAATTGCATTGGGATATCCATCGGAAATTCTCCCGACTTTACATAGGCAGGGGACAATAGTGTTTTTTTCCTTCCCTGCACCCCCTCCAGAGGGGGATATTTTTCATCCGTCCATTCCCTTCTCTTCACTTGTACCACCCCCGTCCAAATTGCATTGGGATATCCATCGGAAATTCTCCCGACTTTACATAGGCAGGGGACAATAGTGTTTTTTTCCTCCCCCTCACCCCCGCCAGCGGGGGATATTTTTCATCCGTCCATTCCCTTCTCTTCACTTGTACCAGCCCCGTCCAAATTGCATTGGGACATTCCTCGGAAATTCTCCCGACTTTACATAGGCAGGGGACAACAGTGTTTTTTTCCTCCCCCTCACCCCCGCCAGAGGGGGATATTTTTCATCCGTCACTAGCCTTTCCATCCAAAGGGTGAAAAACAAAAAGTGAAGAGAGATTCGTATTGTTTGAATTGCCGTTGCTTACTCTTCAACCTTCCAACCTTCACTTTGACTATGCTTTGACGAGGTTTTTCATGGGCCTGCGGTAGATGCCGCGGGTATCCACAATGAGTTTCGCGTGTTTGGCGATAAGATTGTAATCGACGTTTGTATGATCGGTGATGATTAATACGGCGTCTTTGGCGGCGATTGTTTTGGCCGTAAGCGGCTGTGATTTGAGCGCCGGCGCGTCAGGCCACTGCCGGGTGTGCTTTAATCGCGGCACAAACGGGTCGTGATAGGAAACAACGGCGCCCAATTTTATCAGCCCGGAAATGATTTGATAGGCCGGGCTTTCGCGGTCGTCATTGATGTCTTTTTTATAGGCCAAACCGATGACCATCACTTTGCTTTTTTTGACGGATTTGCCGCGCTGATTGAGGGCGTGCAAAAGTTTGTCAATCACATATTGGGGCATGCGGCGGTTGATTTCGCCGGCCAGTTCAATGAATTTTGTTTCCGTGCCGCACTCGCGCGCTTTCCAGGCAAGGTAAAAAGGATCCAGCGGAATGCAGTGGCCGCCCCAGCCCGGGCCAGGATTAAAGCGCATGAATCCGAAAGGCTTGGTCGCCGCCGCGTCCAGAACTTCCCAGATGTCGATGTTCATCCGCTCATAGATGATTTTGAGTTCGTTGACCATGGCGATGTTGACGGCGCGAAAGATGTTTTCAGTCAATTTGACTGCTTCGGCGGCGCGCGAGTTGCTGACGCGGACTGTTTTTTGGATGACTTTTTTGTACAAGGATTCGGCGAGGTCTCCGGCGTCCTTATCCACGCCGCCGATAATTTTAGGAATGGTGGTCGTGGAATAGGATGTGTTGCCGGGGTCTTCGCGCTCCGGCGAAAAGGCAAGCCAGAAATCCCGCCCGCTCAGCAGGCCGCTTTCTTCGAGAATGCCCTTGACGAGTTCTTCCGTGGTGCCCGGATAGGTGGTGGATTCCAAAATAACCAACTGGCCGGGACGCAAACATTTTTTGATTTGCCCGGCGGTTTTGACGATGTAGGACATATCCGGGTCGCGCTGCGGCGTCAGCGGCGTGGGAACACAGATGATGACGGCGTCGGGCTCCCCCAGCCGAGAAAAATCGCTGGTGGCGGAAAGTTTTTTTGATTGGACGGCCTGTTTTACTTTTTTGCCGTCGATGTGAGAGATGTAGTTCTCGCCTCTTGCTAGCGCTTCAACTTTTTTGTCGTCAATATCGAAACCCAGCACATCAAGGCCGTTGCCGGCAAAGGCAAGCGCCAGCGGCAGGCCGACATAGCCCAAACCGATGATGCCGACCAGCGCCGTGTCGTCTTGAATTTTTTTAAGCAGGTTGGCCTTGTAATCTGTCTTGTTCATCATCATTCCTCGCGTGACGGGTAATGGCGTTTTGATGGTTTAATGTTCCGCCTCTTAATTCATCCTCCGATTTTCTTTAAATCTTCATCGAGGTATTTAATTCCATCCCTTGAATGAAGGTCTGTGCCGAAATGAGTGTAGAGTCCCCGGCTTTTGAGAATTTCCGCGTTTTTTTGCGGGAGTGGTCCGTAAACGCCGAGAAAACTGCCGTAGTTCCCCTGAAAGGCGCAACCCAGCTCCAGGAGGTAATTGAGCAAATCTGATTTTTCTTCGGCATGAATAAAATTAAATCCGCCCCTCTCTTTCTTCTCGGGATTCGCGAAGCTGTTACCGCGTTCGGGATGGGCGATCATCGGCGTATATCCCTGCCGCTTGATTTGAAAACACACTTGCTTGATAAATTGCTCCGGAATGTTTCCGGGAATTTCCAGCATGATGAATCGGGAATTGCCCAGCGGCAGCGGCGTTTTGAGATGCTCAAAAATGAATTCATCCAAATAATATTCCCGTCCGGCGAAAAGCTTGAGCTGGATGTTTTGATCGCGGAGACGCCGCTCCAGCGCCGTGAGCGACGCCATCACCTGTTCGTTGTCCGTTTCGTAAACGCCTTTCATCATGTGAGGCGTGCAGTACACGGTGGTGAAACCGGCTTTTTCAAGGGCGGACGCCATTTCGATGGATTCTTCGATATCCTCCGGCCCGTCGTCAACGGCATGCAAAAGATGACAATGGAAATCAATCATTGTTGTGAGAATGTCCGAGGGTTGAAAGGAAAGGCAAGGAAGCTTTGCATGATTTAATACCCGCCGGGGTTTTTTGATTGCCAGCGCCAAGCGTCTTGGCACATTTGCGCCAGGCCGCGCTTGGCCTGCCAGCCCAAAATTTTCGCGGCCAGCGAGGCATCCGCCCAGCATTCGGCCACATCGCCGGACCGTCGTTTGGTTATTTTGTAAGGTATCTTTTTTCCGCAGGCATCGGCATAGGCGTTGATCATTTCCAAAACGGTGTATCCCCGCCCTGTTCCCAGATTGATGATGAGCGGCGCCTGCTTCTTTTTTGTCTTGTTGAGTTTGTCCAGCGCGGCCAGATGTCCTTCGGCCAAATCCATCACGTGAATGTAATCCCGCACGCCTGTGCCGTCGCGCGTGGGATAGTCATCGCCGAAGACGTTGATGCGCGGGCGTCTTCCCACGGCCACTTGACTGATGTAAGGCATGAGGTTGTTGGGAATGCCTTGCGGATCTTCGCCGATGAGACCGCTGGGATGCGCGCCGACCGGATTGAAGTAACGCAAAAGGATGATTTGCCACGCCGCGTCGGCCGAAAAGATGTCCTGTAAAATATTTTCGATGATGAGCTTTGTCCGCGCGTAGGGATTGGCTGGCGACGCGGGCGCGTCTTCTTTGATGGGCACGGCGGAAGGTTGGCCGTAAACGGCGGCTGATGAACTGAAGATGATTTTCTTGACGCCGTGTTCGGCCATCACGGAAAACAGCGCAAGGGAAGCGCCGATGTTGTTTTCGTAGTAGCTCATCGGCTTGAGTACGGATTCCCCGACGGCTTTCAATCCGGCAAAGTGAATCACGGATGTGATTTTGTGCTTTCGAAACACCTTGTCCAAAGCGGCAGCATTGCGCAAATCAATTTTGTAAAAAGGCGGATTTTCGCCGGTTATCTTTCCAATGCGCCCAAGGACGGCGGCCTTGCTGTTGACGAGATTATCCACGATGACAACGCCGTATCCCGCTTCAAGTAATGCAACCGCCGTATGACTGCCGATATAGCCCGTGCCGCCCGTCACCAGCACGATATGCTTCTTTTTGTGTTTTTCTTCACGGTTCATTGACGCGGCTCTTTTAACTTGTCACCATTGTTGGCTTGCGCGATGAGGTCCGCCGCTTGTCTCCCGCCTCCTTGATAAAGGAGCTTGAGTGGGAAAGCGGGTTTTAATTTAATCCTCACTTCTTTATCTTTGAGATGAGTTTTTTCAAGAATGAACTCCTCTGAAGTTTTTGAACTTCTCTCCAGAGCGGGTATTTTGGTTTTTGTTCCGGCTTTTTATCCGAATAATAGTTATAACCGTGACCGTAGCCGTAGCGATAGCCGTATTTGTAGCCGTAACGGTAATAGCGGCCGCTGTAGTATTGATAAGCTTCGCTCTCCTCGGTTTTGTTGTTCATCACGAAACCGGCGAGCGGCGCGTTGATGGAAGTCAAAAGTTCCCGCATGTGCTGGGCGACCTTGATGGGCACGCGCATGGCTTCGATAATGAGAATGGTCATGTCCACCACCGCGGTGAGCACCGGCGCGTCGGTCACGGCCATGACCGGCGGCGCGTCCAAAATGATGAAGTCATACTCCTTCCGGCGCTCGAGCAAGAATTGCCGCATCTGCTCCGAACCGAGCAGTTCCGCGGGATTGGGCGGAGCAGTGCCGGCGGTAATCAAGTCAAGCCCGCTGATGCCGGTTTCATGCAAAGCTTCCCGAAACGTCACGTCGCCGGCGAGAATTTCGCTGAGCCCCGGCGTTTTGCTGTGTCGGAATTTTTCATGCAGGGAAGAGCGCCGCAAATCACAGTCGACAATTAAAACCCGCGCGCCTGTTTGCGAAAAGATGTTCGCCAGATTGGCGCAGATGACGCTCTTGCCCTCTTCGGGAAACGTGCTGGTAATGAGCAATATCTTTTTGTCTTTGTTGATGGCCGAAAAGTGCAGGGAGGTGCGCAAGGAGCGAAACGCTTCCGCCACGGATGATTTGGGTTCCAGTTTGGTGAAAAGCGAAATGCTGTCGCGGGACTGTCCGTTGGGCTCGTGAGCGGGAATGTGTGGTATGGCGCCCAAAAGCGGCATACCCAACACTTGTTTGGCCTGTTCGGCGTCCTTGATGGTGTCGTCGAGATACTCCTGGAAAAAAACCAAAGCCATGCCGATAACGCAACCGAACAGCAGTCCCAGCAGAAGATATTTCGGGACGTTCGGCTTGACGGGCTTGGTCGGCGTGATGGCCGGATCCACGATGTCAATGTTGCTGATCGTGGAAGCGCGGGCGATGCGCGCCTCTTCGTGTTTCTGCAACAAGAAGGTATAAATGTCGGCGTTGACCTTGGATATTCTGGTCAGCCGCGCCAGATCCCGCTCCGCTTCCGGTAGATTGCGCATCTGTTTTTCGTAAACGGCCATTTGGCTTTGGAGGGTATTGAGCTGCTGATTTAAGTCGGAAATTTTTGTCACGTAGGTTGAATGAATTTTTTTCTGGACTTCGTTAATCTGCTCCTGAATGTTTTTGACCGCGGGATGATTCGCCGTGTAATCCGCCAGCAGAGATTTTTTCTGTACTTCCAGTTCGGAGAGTTTCTCGGCCAAGGAAGCCACCAGCGGGTCGTCGCGCATGACCGCAGGGGAATAAACCTCGCCTTTGCGCATCGCGGCGGTCAGGGAATTGAGGGCGAATTCAAACTGCTTTTTCTGAAGGGCGGCTTCGACTTTGGCTTTTTCCATATCGGCGATTTTGTTAATCAACGTCTCGGCTTCCGTGTCTAATTTCATCACGCCGGACGAACTCTTGTAGTTCTGCAGGTTGATTTCCGATTCATCCAGATTTTTGCGCAGGTCTTTGAGCTGATCCTGTACGAACTCCACGGTGCGGCTGGCTTCTTCAGCCTTTAGGGAAACGCTTTTCTCCAAGTAGGCCTGCACGAGAGCGTTCACGACGTCACGCGCCAAAATCGGATTGTTGTCCATATAGGAGACGCGGATGATGCTGGTCATTCTGCCGACTTCGGCGGCTTGGATTCTTTTGCGCAAGGCTTCCACCGCGTCATCGAAGGGAATCAGGTCTAACTTGAACTTATCCCCCTTTTCTCCTTTTTTGATGTTCAAAAGCAGGCTTAAGTTTTTTGTCTTCAAAATCTGGCCGAAGCGGCCTTCTTCCGCCACGACATCGCCGTTGTGCCGCACTTTGAACGTGGCGGGACCGGTCACTTCGATTTTATAACTGGGTTTTTCGTCCGTGGAGTTAAACTCGGCGATCTCGACTTCAAGGCCGTCCGATTTATCGCTCACGTTCCAATGGAGGCCCAGGCGCTTGACCACTTGTTCGGCGTTGGTGCGGGATTTGAGAATTTCCAGCTCTGCGTTGACGGGATTGGTGGTGGTCAGCGACAATTCTCCGAGAATGTTGCCTTTGCCTTTGTCTTCCTTGACATGCAGGGTGGACGACGCCTCGTAAACCGGCTTCATCGTAAAGGTGTAAACGGCAACCGCGATGAACACGGCGAGAAACGCGGTAAGGAAAGTTTTCCGGCGCCGCAGGATGAGGGACAAATATTCGAACAAATCAATTTCCTGAGGGCGGAGGGAATTGCCGGATGTCATGGGATGATGGGTCATTATGAAAGTCCTTTTAATCTTTTAAATATTTGATTTGCACAAAGGGTTGCAAAAGCGCGCTGAAGGCCTGCAGGGAAGGCAGAATTTCATTGATGGCGTCGTTCCATGTGCCGATGGCGCTCTTGGGGACGTAAATAATGTCGCCTTTATGAAGCGCAAGCGGGATGGCCTCCCCGCGGAGGATTTTATCGAAATCCACAACCATCAGCTCTCCTTCCGTCGCGGAAATTGACCGGATGATGCGGATGTAACGGAAATCATGTCCGGTATCGCGCAGCTCCGCGGTCGCAACGGCCTGGGCGAGCGTCAATCCGTCCGGTGGAATTGTAATCGGCCCGGCTTTTTTGACCGCGCCGAAAACGAAGACCATGTTGCTGCGGTTGTCCGGAATGTAGATGGCATCTCCCGGCTTGAGCCAGATGTTGTGTCTCTGATCACCCTTCATCAAAAGGTCATAGATATCCACGGGCATTGTTTTTTTGTCCCGGATGAGTCGGGCGGATGTCAGATCGGCGCTGCTGTCATAACCGTTGCCCAACGCGATTCCCTGCAAAAGATTCAATGGCCTGTCCATGTAAAACGTGCCGGAATTGCGGAACTGTCCCAAAAGATAAAGCGGGTGGCTCTTGTATTCACCCACTTCGACAATGACCCACGGATCATTGATAAATTTTTTAGCCGCCTCCGCGATGTGCTTCTCGGCCTGCGAGAGGGTGAGGCCGCCCACCTGAACCGCACCGATATAAGGCAGATGAACATTGCCGTTGCCGTCCACGCGGCTCCCTGAGGGGGTTTTCACATTGCCCAGATTTCCGTAAGTGGTGGTTGACGTGAGGCTGGAGAATTCCGGTTTCCCGCTGACGTTTATGTACAGCACGTCATTGGGACCGATGGTGTATTCGGGAGAAGGCGCGGGTTCATCCGGCGGCGCGATGGTGACTCTCTGTTGTTCGACAACGGAATTGTTGTCACTCGGCGCAACTCTCATCGCCGCCGGATCAACGCGAACCGGAATTTTTTGCGTGGTTCCGGGAGCAATGTCGCGGTATCTGGCGCAACCGCCAAAAATCAGCGGCAAAGAAAATAGGATGATACATAATGAAAAAATTGTTTTGTCACGTTTCATTTTCGACCTCAAAGACATCAGCAAGATTTAAGGGTTAAGGATTCGGCAATTAAGCACAAATTTATAAAAAGTAAAAGCAAATCATAAATAAAATTTTGAAGATTGGATGTTTTAGATTCGACAAAGCGACTTTCATTTCCCTCATCTGTTTCTTTGATTATAAAAGAGAATTTGCTTGTTTAATATTCATTTCTAACCATTGAAAATACAAGCTTTTTATACAGCTCCGCCCCCTCGGTTACATCCTTTCATGCAACTTACAGGTCATCGCGAATTTATAAATATTGACAAACAATGTTAATTTTAGCACTCAAAATTGTCCTTTGTCAACAAAATAACATCAAAACACGTTAATATTAATAGCATTTTTTGTATTCTTGATTTTGAGGGACTATGCCTCCCGGACGCGCTTCACCAGCAGACGACAGCAGTTTTTGATGTTCGCGGGCGAATAGACGGCCAGCGCGCCGGCATAAAAGAAACGGAAAAGATCTTCGGCGATTTCATCATCGCTTTTATTTGAAGCGGTAACGTAAGCGCGAACTTCTTCGGCCGCCTTACGCGCCTTGAGGATGATGTCATCAATTTCGCGCGGATGAATGAAAAAACCGTTGTGGGCGATGCCCAGCTCCCGCGGTTTGTACGCCTTAATCTTGTCGATGGCGGCCAGATAATCCTCGTATCCGGTAAAGAACGTCGGGAAGAATCCATCTCCGGGATAATGATTGCCGAGGGAATCGGAGACCAGAAGCGTCCGCGTTTGCGGAATATGGACGAGAATGTTTCCGGGAGAATGACCGTGGACTGCCATTACACTGACGGTCAAGCCGCCGAGGTCAATTTCATCGCCGTCGCGGACAACCGCGCATTCCTGAAGTGACGGCGCTTCGGCCACCGGTTTGAGAGGGGAATCAAACCCGCGTGAAACCATCGCGGCGAACACATGTTCATCTTCGGCAATTGCGGATTGAGCGGCCTTGGGATGGCTGATAAATTCCCGCGCGCCCTCCCCCGCCATCACTTTTGCGTCGGGAAAGGCTTCTTTAAGATACTCAAGCGCGGTGATGTGATCGCTGTGCGGATGGGAAACGATCAGATAATCAGGCCGGATTCGCAAATCGGCCAGTTGACGGAGTGTGACTTCCGCGGTGGCCGAAACGCCGAGTTCATACAGCGCGCAGCCCGCGGATCCCCGGATCAGATAAATGTGAAAATATTCGTTGCCGAGAATCCAGAGACGGTCATTGATTTGCTTGGGAAACACGCTCTCTTCCCTAAGAAATTTTTCTCTTCTTTTAGCGGATAAAACCTGCAGCGTCAAGGCTCGTTGCTCTTCAAAGTAAATTTGCATCAGGAGGATTTCCTTGACAATCGCCTGCCGTTTTCTTATAGTTCGAGCAACAAATCATCCGCACAAATTCTTTACTTTTTAGAATCCGGAATGGATTTAAAAAAATCAAAACGGCAAACAAGGAGGTTTCGGATGTTGAAGAAATTGGTTTTGATCGCAGCGTGTTTTTTCCTAATGGCGGGCTTGGCTCAGGCCAGAACCATCGGCGGCGTTGAAATGGAAGAGACGTTCAAGGCCGACGGCACCAACCTGATTCTCAACGGCGCGGGCATCAGGGAAAAGTTTTTCACCGACATTTACGTGGCGGGACTGTACCTGAAAGAAAAATGTTCGGACTACAAAAAAATCATGACCGACGATGAGACGATGGCCATCAGAATCAAGATCACCTCCCGGTTGATTACGGCCGAACGATTCAAAGAAGCCTGCGAAGAAGGATTTGAAAGAACGACCAACGGAAACACCGCTCCGTTGAGGCCGAAAATCAATCTGGCCTATACGGCGTTCGCCCAGAAATTCAATCCCGGCGATGTTTACGATTTGGTGTACATTAAAGGGTCCGGCACCTCTTTCTACAAAAACGGCCAATTCATCACCAAAGTGGACGGGCTGGATTTCAAAACCGCGCTGTTCGGCATCTGGATCATCGACAAGCCTTCGCACAAGAATGAAAAACTGCGCGCGGGCATGCTGGGCCTGTAACCACCAGAAGACTAAAAGCCGGTGCCGCATTCCCGTGACACCGGCTTTTTTGCGGTTGTCTTTACCTCCCCTTTATCGGATAACGACACACGGAATTTGCGCTTGGAGGGATTGTTTGATTTTTTCCAGTTCCTCATCCGAATAGGATTTTTCCGTCGAAAATCCCTCTTTCAATGTCTTGGAGGGCGTAAATTTCTGCAAAACGTATCTGTCCGCGCCCGCGATCTGGCCCGCGATTTTGCGGATGTCTTTTTCCTTCAGCTGCGAACGGACGACGGTGGTTCTGAATTCATGAGGAATTTTCGCTTCGAGAATCAAACCGATGGTTTCCTGGATGCCGTTGGTGTCGACATTCGTGCGCACGATTTCTTCGTATCTTTCAAACGGCGCTTTTACGTCCATCGCGATGTAGTCCAATAATTTTTTATCGAGCAAGGCTTTGACCGCCCGCGGATGGGATCCATTGGTATCGAGCTTGACGGCGTACCCGAGCTTCTTGATGCGGCCGATGAAGGAATCCAAATCGCCGTGGAGGGTCGGCTCGCCACCGGTGATCACGACCGCGTCGAGTTTGCCTTTGCGCGCGCGCAGGAAGTCGAAGAATTCGCTTTCGTCAAGCGCCGGATGAAAAAGCGCTGGGTCCACCAGCTCGGGATTGTGGCAGTAAGCGCAGCGGAAATTGCAACCCTGCGTGAACACCACGGCGCAAATGGCGCCCGGATAATCAATCAGTGAGACTCTCTGCAATCCTCCGATTTTCATCGTCCAACCCTTTCAAGAAACACAAACTCATCGTTTTCGATCCGACAAATTCCTCCAAGCGCAATTATTTTATTGGAATTTAAATACCAGCCGGGAATCGAATTCCTCTTGCTTGCCTTTATTCCACTGCTTGACCGGCCGCAAGTAGCCGACGACGCGGGAATAAATCTCGCAATCTTCGGCGCAGGTGGGACATTTTTCCTGCTCCCCTTTCAGATAACCGTGCGTCGGACACACGCTGAAGGTCGGCGTGAAAGTGACATACGGCAGATGGTAATTGTAACAAATTTTTTGAATCAGCCGTTTCACCGACTGCGGATCGTCTATCCGTTCGCCGGCGAAGGTGTGGAAAACGGTTCCGCCCGTATATTTGGTCTGAATTTCGTCCTGCAAATCCAGCGCCTCAAAGATGTCGTCGGTGTAGTTGACGGGCAACTGCGTGGAATTGGTGTAGAACGGTTCGGCCTTGGAGGATTTGCCTTCGGAGGCCGTGATGATGGCCGGATAACGCTCTTTATCAAGCTTCGCCAAGCGGTAGGACGCGCCTTCAGCCGGCGTGGATTCCAGGTTGTAATTATTGCCCGTCTCTTTTTGGAAATCAATGAGCTTCTGCCTCATGAAATCCAGCGTCTGTTTGGCGAATTCCTGGCCTTTGTCGGCGGCGATATTGACGCCCAGCAGATTCAGGCACGCTTCGTTCATCCCGACCAGACCGATGGTCGAGAAATGATTTTTCCAGTATTCGCCGAAGCGCTGTTTGATGTTGCGCAGGTAGAACTTGGTGTAGGGGTACAAGTTGCCCTCGGTGAATTTTTCCAGAACTTTGCGTTTGGTTTCCAAGCTTTCCTTGGCCAACTCCATTAGTTTTTCCATCCTCTCGAAAAAGTCTTTCTTGGATTTGGCCTGATAGGCGATCCGCGGCATGTTGATCGTGATCACGCCGATGGAACCGGTCAGCGGATTGGATCCGAACAGACCGCCGCCTCTCTTTTCGAGCTCGCGGTTGTCAATGCGCAGGCGGCAGCACATGCTGCGCGCGTCTTCCGGGTTCATGTCGGAATTGATGAAATTGGAGAAATAGGGCACGCCGTATTTCGCGGTCATTTCCCAAAGCCCCTTGCTGTTTTCATCATCCCAATTGAAATCTTTCGTAATGTTGTAGGTGGGGATCGGAAAAGTGAAGACCCGCCCCTTTGCGTCGCCTTCAGCCATGACCTCCAAAAACGCCCTGTTGAAGAGATTCATCTCCTTCTGGAATTCCTTGTAGGTTTCTTTCTGCGGTTTGCCGCCGATAATCACGTTCTGATCCGACCAGTACTTGGGCACGGTCACATCCAACGTCACGTTGGTAAAAGGCGTCTGAAAACCGACCCGCGTGGGAACGTTGATGTTGAAAATGAACTCTTGGAGCGCCTGCTTGATTTCTTTCATCGTCAGGTTGTCATAACGGATGAACGGCGCCAGCAACGTGTCGAAATTGGAAAAAGCCTGAGCGCCGGCCGCCTCGCCCTGCAAGGTATAGAAGAAATTGACCACCTGCCCCAAAGCGCTGCGCAAATGCTTGGCCGGCCTGCTTTCCACTTTACCGGAAACGCCTTGAAATCCGATCATCAGCAGGTCATAGAGATCCCAGCCCACGCAATAGACAGACAGCAGACTCAAATCGTGAATGTGGAAATCGCCTTCAATGTGCGCTTTACGCACTTCCGGCGAATAAACTTGATTGAGCCAATAAACCTTGCTCACTTCCGAGGAGATGTAATTATTCAATCCCTGCAGGGAATAATCCATATTGCTGTTTTCATTTATTTTCCAATCGAGCTTTTTCAGATACTGATCAACCAAGTCCACTTCCATTTTGTTGGCGATGTCTCTCAACCGGGCATGCTGATCGCGGTAAATGATGTAGGCTTTGGCTGTTTTGCGATAGGACGATGACAGCAGAACTTCTTCGACGACATCCTGAATTTCTTCTACGGATATAATTTTGTTGTCAAAGAGTTTTTCCGCCAAATTCAAAACTTTGATCGTCAATTTGCGGGCTTCCTTGATGTCAAATTCTCCTGTAGCCGCTCCCGCCTTGGCGATGGCATGGGTGATTTTCTCCGCGTTGAATTTGACCAAACGGCCGTCTCTTTTTCTGATTTTCAAATTCATAAGTCCCTCTCCAAACAAAATAAATTATTAACCCTTAAGGTAAAAGATTAACGCAATATATTGGGGTTGGATTGCTTATTACCACTATATATAGTAATTTTCAAGAGGGGATTTGAATTTTTTTGAGATAATTATTTCTATAGAAAAATCAATAGTCTATAGCCCTTTTAAAAACAAAAAAGGCTATACGCGGTCGTATTCTGAAAAAATCATAGAAAAAACCGCTCGTCCCTGCGTGGAGGATCTCAGATCGGTGGAGTAACCAAACATCGCCTTGAGCGGCACCTTGGCTTTGATTTCGCTGATTGCGCCTTTGGGATCGACGGACTGAATTTCACCCTTGCGCGCGTTGATGTCACCGATGACATCGCCCATAAATTCGCTCGGTGTGATGACATCCACGATCATGATCGGTTCTAGCATGACGGGATCGGCCTTGCCGCATCCTTCCTGAAAGGCGGAGGAGGCCGCAATCTTGTAACCCTGCGGCGAGGATTCGCCTTCCCGGTAGGAACCTCCAACGACGGTGACTTCAACGTCAATGACCGGATATCCGTTGAGGACGCCGTTCATCATGGATTCGCGGATGCCCTCTTCAATCACGTCGTGGAATTCATGAGGAATGACCGCCGGATCGACCTTGTTGATGATGACATTGCCCGAACCGCGCTTGCGCGGCGCCAGAACCAGCTTGACATGTCCGTGGTGTTTCTTCTCGCCCAATTCTTTGTCGAAAACGGACTCGATCTCCACTTTCTTCTGAATCGTTTCCCGATACACCACCCGCGGTTTGCCGACATTCACCTGGCAATTAAATTCCCGCAGCAGACGATCCACAATGATTTCCAGATGCAGCTCGCCCATCCCGGAGATAATGGTCTGCGCCGTTTCCTCATCGTATTTGACCTTCAACGTCGGATCCTCGTCGGTCAATTTCTCCAGCGCGACGGTCAGCTTTTCCTGATCGGCGGGCGTCCTGGCTTCGATGGCCTGACTGATGACCGGCTCGTAGAATTCGATCCTTTCCAAGACGATGGGATGCTGATCGTCGCACAGCGTGTCGCCGGTCGTCGTTTCCTTCAATCCCATGATCGCGACGATGTCTCCGGCTGACGCGGAATCGATTCTCTCCCGCTTGTTGGCGTGCATGCGCAGAAGACGCGCTATTTTTTCTTTCTTCTTTTTCACCGAATTGTATATCTCACCGTTGGCGCTGATTTTTCCCGAATAAATGCGGACAAACGTCAACTTCCTGCCCTCGTCCATCATAATTTTGAAGGCCAGCGCCGACAGGGGCGCCTTTTCCGAACAGGGGCGTTCTTCTGCCTGGCCTGTGGCCGGATGAACGCCTTTTACCGGTGGAATTTCTTCCGGCGACGGCAGGTAATGGATGACGGCGTCAAGCACCGGTTGGATGCCCTTGTTGCGCAGCGCCGCGCCGCACAAAACCGGAACAACTTTCAAAGACAACGCGGCCGCTCTCAAGGCTTTCTGAATCTGCGCGGCGCTGATTTCGTCCCCCGCCAGATAATGATCGGCCAGTTCTTCATCAAAATCAGCCAGCGCCTCAATCATTTTTTCTCGATGCGTATCGAAGGTTTCCCTCAACATTTCGGGAATGTCCTTCCGCTCATACTCCGCCCCCTGGGAGGCTTCATCCCAAACCATCATTTTTCCATGGATAAGATCCAGAACGCCCTGAAAACCGTCCTCCTTCCCCACCGGAATTTGGATGGGCACGGGAACAGAAGCAAATCGCTCCTTCATCATGGCGACGACATGGAAAAAATCAGCGCCCACCCGGTCCATTTTGTTGATGAAAGCGATTTTCGGAACACCGTATTTATCCGCCTGATGCCAGACCGTTTCCGACTGCGGCTCCACGCCTCCCACGGCGCAAAACACGACCACCGCGCCGTCGAGCACGCGAAGCGAGCGTTCGACCTCAATGGTAAAATCGACATGGCCGGGCGTGTCAATCAAATGAATTTCATAATTATTCCACTGGCACGTCGTCACGGCGGAAGTGATGGTAATGCCTCTCTCCTGTTCCTGGGGCATCCAGTCCATTACGGCTTCCCCGTCGTGAACCTCGCCGATTTTGTAGGACTTGCCCGTGTAATAAAGAATTCTTTCGGTCACCGTGGTTTTTCCCGCATCAATGTGCGCCACAATGCCGATATTGCGTATCCGGGATAGTTTTGTCTTGGCCGCCATAATCCATTTACTTTTCGGAAACAATCAACTCCAAATCCGGTTCGAACACCGAAGCGGAGGAGATGTGTCCCCCAATGGTTTTGACAGGTTTTCCCTCAACCAATATTTTCACTTTTTTGATCGCCGGTATATTCAGCGCGAGCGTGTCGGCTAGGGAGTACATCGTGGCCAGTTCGGCCGCCGCCCCGCCCGGATGGGCATTGATAAGCTTTTTGTCAAAATCCACGCTTGCCACTCCCGATGAATCAATGTCGACTTCCTTCACCTTTACGTCTTCAGGAAACGTATTGACCAGATTCGTCTTGGAACCTTCGAGCAACGCCCGAACAATTTCTTTCGCCTGCGCCTCGGGTGTATTTTCTTTAAAGACATAGCGGCGTTCGGCTTTTAAAAACCGCTCCTGTTGATCTGAAAAATAAAGGTTGACTGCGTATTTTTCTTTTTTCCCCATGGCGTCCATGTCCACCGGAGGAAACAAAGCGCTGAAGAGTGTAACAAAAAAAATGACCAAGACGATAAAGCCGCCGCCAAGAATCAGAGAAAGGTACAAGACCTTCGTGGTCTTTTTAAGTTTTTTCTCCCTGAGCATCCCCGCCCGAATTTGTTTCTTCGTTGTCATAAGCCACATCCACCCTAAAAAAAACTTTGCCAATCTATGGTATTTTATTTTCAGTGTCAAGCCCGACAAACGCTTTGGGACCGCACACATGAAAAAAACCCCCATATTCCCTTGAATATAGGGGTTCTTCGCGCCGCAGTCTCAGCACCCTTAATAATTTTCCGCTAGAACTTCATAGTAGGATTGAGGATGTTTGCAGGCCGGGCATTCCTTGGGCGCTTCCTCTCCTTCGTAAATGTAACCGCAGTTTGTGCAGTGCCACTTGACGGCGCTCTTTTTCTTGAAGACCTCGCCGTTTTTCACATTGGCCAGCAGTTTGCGGTATCGCTCTTCGTGAAATTTTTCCACTTTGGCGATCTGTTCAAACGACCGGGCGATTTCAGGGAAACCTTCTTCCTGAGCTGTTTTCGCGGCTTCGGAATAAAGAACAGTCCATTCCATGTTCTCGCCCGCCGCCGCGGCCGCCAGATTGCTCGCCGTATCGCCGATGATCCCCGCAGGGTAGGAAGCCGTTATTTCCAAGTCTCCCCCTTCCAGATACTTGAAAAAGACCTTGGCATGTTCTTTTTCATTATCGGCGGTTTCAAGAAAAATTTTGGAAATTTGTTCGTATCCCTCTTTTTTGGCCGCACTTGCAAAATAGGTGTAACGATTTCTCGCCTGAGACTCGCCGGCAAACGATGCCAGCAGATTCTTTTCTGTTTTTGTTCCTTTGACTGATTTCGCCATTTTTTTCATCTCCTTTTCCTTTTAGATATTTCAAATATTTTAAGCATACTTTTTGTCTTGGCAACAACTTCTCACCATTTTTTCCAATATGGAAAGCCTCGCCGAGGTCTTTTACCGCTTCATGGAGCTTTTTTTCATCATCAGGCGAAAATTTTGATTCAATTTATCAAAAAAATATTTTATACAAGAAGCCAGGAACTAGGAAAATTTCACCACAGGAGAATACTAATATGACAACCATCATGCCTGAATCAGAAATCTTGCAGAAGGCGATCAAATGGATATCTTCCAATCTGGAAGACAATCAAAACCAGCCCCTTCAAAAACTCATCGACCAGGCGGTGTTCAAGTTCGATTTATCTCCCAAGGACGCGGATTTCATCAATAAATTTTTTCACGAAAGTCAGCAGAAAAAATAATTTGTGCCGCTTGGACTGTCACGGGTGGATTCGTCGTTTTCCGGAATCCACCCGTCCGGTTTGCCGACGGAAGGAATCAAGCCTGTTTCTTTAACAAATCCCTTATTTCCGTCAAAAGCTCTTGTTCTTTGGTCAGGGCGGGAGGCGCGGCCGCCAGCTGTTCTTTTTCCTTCGATTTCATGATCATGCCCAGAAATTTCACAATGAAGATATAAAGCGCCAGCGCGATGATCAGAAAATTGACGATTTCCCCCAAAAACAATCCGTAAGGAATCTCTTTGCCGTTGATCACCCATTTCCAGCCCAGATAGCCCTGTTCGCCCGGCATGAAAACGCCGATGATAGGCATGATGATATGCTTGACCAGTGAATCCACGATTTTTCCGAAGGCCGCGCCGATGATGACGCCGATGGCCAAATCCACCACATTGCCTTTCAGGGCGAAATTTTTGAACTCTTCCATCAAAGATGTTACTTTTTCCGCGGTTTTCACGACGCATCCTCCTGCAAATGTTTTTTATTCGACCTTGGACATTTCCTCGTAAATCCGCAAATCAATCACATCAAATAAAGTGTCGTACTGCTCTTTCTGTAAAAGCCGTCTTTTTTCCCAACCCGCATCTCCTTTTTTTTCCGTGACCACCGCGAGACGAACCTCGCATTCTTTCCAGTTCAGACGGCTGACATGGGCGCGGGCCTTGGTCCGCCAAGACCCCGTTTCCAGATAATCGGAACTGACGACATTGTTTTTGTAGTCAATCGAAACATGGGTGCCGATGCTCTTTTCTTTGAACACGCCCGCGACGGCCCGGAGAATGACCGCTTCCTTGGCCTCATAAACACGAGAATATTCGTCCGCCTCGGGGATGACCGCCGTACCGATCTCGCCGATGCAGGAACACAGCGCAAACGCAAGCGCAAGAACCAACCCAAAAACTATTTGATGCTTTTTCGAAATTCGCTGATCGCGCGTCGGCATTGAAATCATTTTTCGTTTCCGTGAATCCACCAGGAGCTCTTTTCCCGAAACCACCACTGCGTGGAATCCGTCCGGATGATCGTTTCGGCAAGTTTTTTTCCGTTTTCCGTCGTCAATCGCTGCTGGGCGAAGTTAATCCACTCTTGCGAGTACTTGTTCCCCAAATCGCCGCATTCTTTGAGCTGCAAAATCAGGGCGATTTGATCGGCGTCCCTCACGATTTTGGATTCCGGGGTCTGCCTTTGGTTGAATTCCTCGAGGATATCTTTGATGTCCGATCCGAAAAAAAGGTTTTCCGTCAATTCGTTGACGGCCTTTTCCTCGTCCACACGAACATATTTTTTATTGACGTAATTCATATCCCCCGTGCGCGCTTCGGGCAGATCGTGCAGCACGCACATTTTCAAGACTTTCATCTCGTCCAAAGAGGCGTCCATTTTGCAGAGCACATACCCCACGAAAACGGTGCGCAAGATGTGTTCCGCGACCGACTCCTGCCCGCTGCCCAGAAATTGATAGCCGCTGCGCGGCGTTCTGCTGAGCATGCCCACTTCGAACAAAAAATCGGCAACGCTATCCATTTTTTTCCTTCTTGAGCTGTTTGATGCGGTTATTCATCATTTCGGAAATTTTGGAAAGGTGCGTCTGCAGGGACGCGACACTGTCCGGCCGCATCGCGATTATCCGGTCAAGCTGAGCCTTCCAGTGTTCCAGTGAAGCGATTTCATTTTCTTTCAGTTTCTTTTCAAACCGTACCTGATACTCCTTGATAAAGTCCTCCGATAGACCCATCGTTTTTCCTCACGGTTCCTTTGAATTTGCGGCATTATATCACCAGACCTTTATGATGCAACAGATAATTTTCAATTAAATTGACACCCCGGAATAAATGCTATAAAGGAGGTCAAAAAATCAGGATGCTTTTCATGCCCCCTAAACCCAAACCCGATGATATCGCCGGAGGCCAGGCGCTCCTCGAAGGCGTGATGATGCGCCACGGAAACAAAATCGCGGCCGCGGTCAGACGACCGAACAAGGAAATCGCCGTTCAGGAATTCACCTACATTCCATTGAGCAAACGCTATAAGGCGCTGGGCTGGATGTTCGTTCGCGGCACCATCACCTTATTCGAAATGATGATCCTGGGCTTCAAGTGCCTGATGTTTTCCGCGGATGTGGCTTTGGAAGAAGAGCCCCGAAAACCCCAAGGCTGGGAAATGTATCTTTCGCTTCTTGCGAGTTTTGTAATCGCCATTGTCTTTTTCATCGTCGTGCCTGCGTTTTTTTTCACCAAGATGAAATTTTACGTTGGCAATCTTTTACTACTGAACATTCTTGAGGGATGCATCCGGCTGGGCATATTCTTAAGCTTTCTGGGAGCGACGCTTTTGATGACAGATATGCGCCGCGTCTATATGTACCACGGCGCGGAACACAAAACCGTTTTCGCCTGGGAAGACGGACAGGAGCTGACAGTGGAAAATATCAAAAAATATTCCACGCGCCACCCTCGGTGCGGAACCAGTTTCATTCTTTTTGTGATGATTGTGTCCATTTTAGTTTTTTCTCTTCTGGGCCGTCCTGATTTTCTGCACCGCGTGATTTACAAACTCTTACTGCTTCCTGTTGTGGCTGGTATTTCCTATGAAGCCATCCGGTTCACCGGGAAATACTCTCATTCGGCGTTGGTGCGTCTGCTGAGTCTGCCCGGGCTCCTTTTGCAGAAAATCACCACCAGCGAACCCACCGACGATCAGATCGAAGTGGCGATCGCCGCCATGAAGAAGGTCGTTTAACTTCGATACGCCGCCATGCCGCACGCGCGAACATTATCCACCTCATTCAATATCCGCAAAATGTTTATAAATGCCACATAAAGATTTGACTTTTCTTGTGTTTTAAAGTATTTAAAGAATCTCAGTCGTTTCATGTTTATATCCGGGAGGATCGGCAAATGAATAAAAGGCTTCTGAAAATTGTTGTTATCACTTTAGTTTTGGCCTTTTTTTGCCTTGGCGCAGCCAAGGAAGACACAACGCAAATGACCTTGACAAAAACAGCCATTCCCAAAGACAAACTTTACGCTTACACGGCCAAAAAAGGAGACGCCGTGTCCTCTCTGATCAGGAGCATTCCCGGCATGTCCGAAAAAGACGTTAATCATGCCTATGAACTGGTCAAGGCCTTGAATCCGGACATAACCGATTTTGAAAATCTGCAGTCGGGACAAACGGTCATTCTTCCCGGAAAACCGGCAACCGAACCAGAGGCTTCTCCCTCTTCCGTCAAGGCAGAGGCGCAACCGGCACCGGCGCAAGCGCAAACACAACCAACACCGGTGTCGGCCCAAGCGGAGGCTCAACCTGCTTTGGCGCCGTCTGCTCAAGCCAAGCCCGCCCTTTACAAAATTAAAAGAGGAGACACGCTGTACAACATCATCCGTTCCCAGTTGAAAGTCGCCGAAACCATGATTCCCAAAACGCTGACGGATTTGAAAAAAATCAACCCTCAAATCAGAAACGTCAATAGGATTTACGCCGGCGATACCATCAAACTGCCCGGCAGAACCGTTTTCGTCCGAGCCCCCGAAGAAACTAAACCCCAGCGTCATTTACCACAAATCCAGGAAGAGACCGCTCAAAAGGGCAATATCATCGAAATGAAAGAAAAGAAAATCATGTCCCTGGACGCCAAACTGGCGGTCCTGAAACATGTCATCGATCAGTTAAACGGCACAATCACCACGACCGGCAATTATTATCTGCCCATCCCCAAAGCCGGACAGGTGACCATCGACTGCACCAAGATTCCTGTCGTTGAATTCGACGACAACACCGTGGTGTTTGTCGATTTGGAAAACCGCGCGCACGGCAATTTGAAGAAAATGCTCTCCGACAACTGGAAAAATTATTTTCTGGTCAAGGCTGAAAAAGATGAAAGCATCATCAGCCTTCTGCGCAAAATCATCAACGCTTCCTCAAGCTATTCCATGGGCAAAAGCGATAAGCCGCTGATCGTCGGCATTGCGCCGCAGTTGGAGATGGCGGCAGATTGGGTGATTTACAAGGCGCATCCTCAAATGCCCGCGAAAACAGCCGTTCAGGCGCTGCGTGTGATTGACGAAAACAATCTGCTTCTGCCGAACTCCGTTAAAAATTTCTTTCTGAATAACGCACTGGCCGTCACAGAAATTTCCGATGAAACCGGCATCGTGGGCAAACCGCAGGAAGTTTACGCGTTGGCTCCGGTTCCCGTGTTTCCAACGACTTCCGTGAGGGATTTCTCATGCGCCCTGTTGAACGAACTGGGCATTCACACGGAAAAAGACGTTGATGTGCAATTATTCGACACTGTGAAAGATGGGTTCAATCTCGCCATCAAGGCGGATGTCCTTTTCCCCTATGAAGGCAAACAATACGTCATTCTTTCCCAGATGCTTCCCGAACAATTCATCAACGCCCTGAAACAGTCCGGTCATGAACCCATTTTCGTTAAAGAAGGCGACACGCCGCTGTTGATGATGCAAACCATCCTGACGAAACTCAATATTCCTTTCACGTCGGAGATGTTCACTTTTTCCGGTCTGGAAAGAAATCAAGCCCCCTACACCCTGAAATTTCAGGGGACCAAAATCAGCGCCGGTCATGACTTGTATGTCGTCAACTTCGATATGGACGAAGGCCTGAGGGGACTTTTGCGGGAAATCTGGTCGGTCGATCTGGCCCGCTACTGAAGAGATATGACAAAATTTTTCAGATAGCCGCGCCTTTGTCTTCCTTTATCGCGCCGCTTTCAATCCAGTAAAAGAAAGGGTTAAAGCAACTTACGGGTTAATTTTATGACCAAAGCAATCGCCCTTTTTTCCGGAGGATTGGACAGTATCCTAGCCGCGGAGCTTGTCCGCCGTCAAAACATTGAGGTGCTGTGCCTCACTTTCACCACGCCCTTTTTCAACGCGCAAAAGGCAAAAGCCGCCATCCGCCGTCTCGATCATTTATCTCTGGAAATCATGGACATAACGGAAAAACATCTGCAAATGCTCAAAGCTCCCCGTTACGGCTACGGGCGGAACATGAATCCCTGCATTGATTGCCATACGCTGATGCTCCAAATCGCCGGCAGAAAAATGGAGGAAACCGGAAGCGATTTCATCATCACGGGCGAAGTCTTGGGACAGCGCCCGATGTCGCAAAACAAACAGTCACTGCGTTTGGTGGCCAAAAACTCCGGCTATGCCGATTATATCCTGCGGCCTCTGAGCGCCCGCCTTTTGGAACCGATCAAAGCCGAGCGGGAAAAACTTGTGGACCGTTCAAAGCTTTTGGCGATTCAGGGCCGCGGCCGCAAAACGCAAATTCAGCTTGCCGCGGAATTCGGCATCCGAGATTACGCCCCGCCCGCCGGAGGCTGTCTGCTCACCGATCCCCTATTTACACGCCGCTTGATGGATCTGTTTTCGCATCAGCCGGCTCATACGGTCAGGGACATCGAATTGCTCAAGCACGGCCGGCATTTCCGCATCAGCGCAACCTGCAAAATCATCGTGGGCCGAAACAATGCCGACAATGAAGCCATCAAAAGACTTTTAACGCCCGATGATCTGATTTTCCATATGAAGAATTTCCCGGGTCCCACGGTGTTGGCGATCGGCGAAGACGGCGACTGCGAAACGGCCGCGGCGTCCTTATGCGTCCGCTACAGCGACGCGCCGCCGGAGACGGAAGCGGAAGTCGTCTGTCGGAGAGGCAATTCATCGAAAATTATCCTTGCAAAAGCGATGGCCCAAGAAGACTGCGTCCGCCGGCTTATCTGACCGCAGCGGTATTTCTTGTCCTCTGCCTGTGTTGAGGTCTCAGCAAGTCTTCCACCGTCTTGACGGGATTAAAAATCACCAACGGCATTTCGACAAATACCGTGTTCCAGTAGGCCATGCTTCCGTTCCACAAACCGGGATATTCGAGTGCCTTGAGCCGTTTTCCCTTCTCGCTTTTTTGGGTAATCAAATAAGCGTCGTGATTGACAAACTCTTTGAGATGAAATTTCTTTCCGCGGTAATCCTTCGTACAGCAGACCATGTCCACCGGGTTGAAATACTCGGCGCGGCGCCACAAAGAACGCTGACCGCGGTTACTTTGATCCACCTGCGCGCCCTCGACGATTTGCGGCGTTAGTCGCCCATCGCCTTCATTCACCCAGAAAGGGGCGCCGCCCGGTTCGCCTTCATTGCTGACGACCGCGCAGACGCGCAGCGGCCGGTTGAACATGGAAAACAGGATTTCCCTTTTCTTGGCCGAAGACCATCCTGAAAAACCGCGGGGAAAAACGACGTTGAGCATCCGTAAACCATAGGCCGTCATTTCCTCGAGCTGCGCGGAGGTGACATTTTTTTGTTCCAGCTGATTCAAATAGGAAACGATCTGCTGCCTTACCCGAACAGCCAATCCGCCCAAAATTTTTTTATACGGCAGAATTTTCTTCAGGATTCTTTCCGGAACGACATTGTCAATGTTTTTTATAAAAATGAAATCCGCCTCGATCTCCTGCAGATTCTTCAACAGCGCACCGTGTCCGCCGGGGCGAAAGATCATGTTTCCTTCCGCATCTCTCAGAGGCCCGTTGTGTTCATCGACCGCGAGCGTGTTCGTGGCGGGCGTCTGAAGGGAGGTGGAGATCCGAAATCGCAAGCCGCAGCGCTTTGCATATCGGCGAGCGATTTCTTGGATTTTTTCTTCGATTCTTTCTTGATGCTCCGGCGAGACGGTGAAATGCAGATGACAAACGCCCTGGCTGTCGGAAAGATAAAAGGCCGCTTCCGTCACATGCTCTTCCAGCGCGCTCCGCGATTCTCTCGCGGAATAACGATGAAAGGGGATCAGCGCCTTCGGCAGAGCGCCGAATCCCATTTCATTCTCAGAAAGGATGCGCTCAAGCAGAGCCCGGATATCCTTCGAGGCGATGTAGCGCAAAGCGCGCCTGTCCCGAAGAAGATCCGGGTAAAAAGGATATTTTTCTAAATTCCGGAAGAAAGATTCTACATCATCCGCTGACAAGCGGGCGTGATTTTCCAGCGCATCAAACCAGCCGGCAAACATCCGGCTGGCCGCCCCCGAAGCCGGAACAAATTTCATAAGCCGATATCGGTGGGATTCCCGCGCAAACAAAGCATGCAACTTTTTTTTATCCAGCGCGTTTAAAGGCAAGATTCCGTCCCCCACCGAACAGGGGCGACACAACCTCAAAAAGATCGGGCCTTGCCTAAAAAGCGCCAATTGTTTTTTTAAATCGCCGGGCGCAAGACCCAGTTTTTTTATTTGTCGGAGATCCTCGGCCGTGAACAATTTTTTCCCTCGCACGCTGTTTTTTGCGGCTTTTAAAATAACATCGGCCTTCTGTCTTGGCAAGGGCAAAAACGTTCCGGCCGGCTTTTGTTCGACGCGCCGACTCGATTCGATTTGACAAAAGCGCATCAGCCGGGTAATAAAGCGGCGATGAATCTCAAAAGACGTTTTTTGCTTTCAACGTTTATTGTCGTTTTCGCTTTGCTGATATTCGGCCGCGCGGAAACGCGGGCGCAGTCGAACCCTTCCCATGTCCAGTCGCTGATCGAGGCGACCCGGATCAGCGGGCCGGTGTCGTTTTGCGGTGAACCGGTACCCCTCCATGAAACCGACGTGAAAGAAAGTCTCGAAAAAGAGCTGCTGATCGCTCTGAACGACAGCGACAATGTCATTCTTTGGCTCAAGCGCGCCAACCGGTATTTTCCCTATCTTGAAAACGCCTTGAAAACCCAGTCCATGCCGGACGATCTCAAATATCTCGTCATCGCCGAAAGCTCCCTCAAACCCACCGCCCTATCCTACAAGGGCGCGGCCGGGTTCTGGCAATTTATGGAAAGCACGGCCAAAAAATATCAGCTGCAGGTCAACGACGCTGTTGACGAACGCCGCCATTTTCTCCTAGCCACGGACGCGGCGCTTAAGTATTTGAAAGATCTTTTTTCTTTGTTCGGCTCCTGGACGCTGGCCGCGGCGGCTTATAACATGGGCGAAGAGGCGCTGAAAACGGAAATGCTGCTTCAAAAAGAGAACAATTATTATCACTTGTTCCTCAACGAAGAAACGCAGCGCTACGTCTTCAGAATTCTCGCGGCAAAGATGATATTGTCCAACCCGGAAAAATACGGCTTTAGTCTTGCCGGCGGCGATCTCTACGCGCCCCTGTCCTACGACGTCGTCGAAATAACGATCGAAGAACCGGTTCCGATTTACTTGATCGCGAAGGCGGCCGGTACGCATTTCAAAGCCATCAAGGACCTCAATCCGCACATCAAAAATTACAGTCTCCCGGCCGGAAAACACACCCTAATGATTCCCAAGGGATCTTCAAAATGGTTCTATGAACGTTTTGAAGCCCTGCATCGCAAATGGCTCGACGACAAAAAAAATTTGGTCTACACGGTCCAGAGAGGCGACAATCTTTCTTCCATCGCCCAACGTTTCAACGTTTCGGTCAAAGCCATCATCCTCTGGAATCAGATCACTAATCCCAAAAGTCTCTCGCCGGGGGATAAGCTTTTTATCTTTTCCGATCCCGAAATCCTGAAGGGCCCTGCCGCCCCGCCGCGTTAATTCCCGCCGCGCATGGATCATCTACGGAAAAACAGGATGCAGAATCGCTTGACAAAAGTTCTTTTTTTGCCATAAACGTCACACAAATACTTCTCGGTGAGATCGCTGATGAATATGGTTCAGAAAATAAATAAGCTGAAAAAGGAAAAAAAGGCCATTATCCTCGCCCACAACTATCAACCGCCGGAAGTGCAGGATATCGCCGACATGGTCGGAGATTCGCTGGGCTTGAGCATTGAAGCTTCCCGGACCAACGCCAAAGTCATCGTCTTCTGCGGCGTTCACTTCATGGCGGAAACGGCCAAGATTCTTTCACCCGAAAAAACCGTCCTGCTGCCCGCGCAAGACGCCGGCTGTCCGATGGCGGATATGATCACCCCCGAAAAACTCAAGAAGTTGCAATCCCGGCATCCGGACGCGGTGACTGTGTGCTATGTCAACACTTCCGCCGCGGTCAAGGCGCTTTGCGATTACTGCTGCACGTCCGCCAACGCGGCGAAAATGGTCCGCCACATTCTTCGCAAACCCCGCGAGATTCTTTTCATCCCCGATCAGTATTTGGCCAAAAACGTTTGTCGGCAGCTTGGATGCGATTTTACTTTCTGGCGGGGTTACTGTCCGGTTCATGCCGATATTTCGGCGCGCGACGTCGCCAGGGCCAAAGCAAGCCGCCCCGGCGCTTTGGTTCTGGCGCATCCGGAATGCAGGCCCAGCGTCACCCGCAAGGCCGATGTCGTCGCTTCGACCGAAGGGATGGCCCGCTACATCTCAGCCTCCCCGGCAAAGGAATTCATCATCGCGACGGAAACCGGCATCTTGCACAGAATGAAAAAAGAAAATCCGGACAAAGCCTTTTATCCGGTCAAGGACACGGCCGTTTGTCGGGACATGAAAAAAATCACGCTTGAAAAAGTGTTATGGTCGCTGGAAAATTCGGCTCACGAAATCACCGTGCCCGACACGGTGATGAAAAAGGCTCGCCGCAGCATAGAACGGATGTTGAAAATCGTCTAAGTCCGAATTGATCGCGATAGATAATAGACTATGAAGAAAAAGATTATCGCCTCCAAGAAATTCCCCGTTTCCGGACCGTATTCGGCGGCCGTGGAGGCCAATGACTTTATTTTTATTTCGGGCCAACTGCCCATTGATCCTCAAACCGGGGAAATGATCCGCGACGTCAGGCTTGCCGCAAAGCAGGTTCTGCTCAATATCCGCGTTATTCTCGAAAAGACGGGGCTGGATCTTTCTGATGTCGTCAAAACGACGGTTTACCTTCAGGACATGCGCGATTTTCCCATGGTCAATGAAGTTTACGCCGAGTTTTTTCCCCAAAATCCCCCGGCCCGCTCCACCTTGGAAGCCCGCGTTCTGCCCAAAGGCGCCCCTTTGGAAATCGAAGCGATTGCCGTCAGAAAATAGCGGCGCGGCCGCGCGGGATTTGCCACTGAATCTTCTTGACATCCGGCGTTTTCTCCATATAGAAGAAACTCCACTCCGATTGATTTCCAATAATGTGAGGGCAATATGACCATCCAGAAGAAAAAAAACTCCTCCGGCGGAAAACAACACGCCCGGAAAGAAGATTTTTACGCGCTCGCGCAGGATATCATTTCCGGTGTCGGCGTCGGGATTTATATCGTCCAGGATCGGAAGTTTGTTTTTGTCAGCGATCTTTTCGAAAAAATAACGGGATTCTCCCAAAAAGAGCTCCTCGGCAGTGAAAGCCTGAAAATGATTCATCCAGATGATCTTGATACCGTTAAAAAACAGGCGATCAAGCGCCTCAAAAGGGAAAATCTCTCTCCTTACGAGTACCGCTACATCAACAAAGCCAATGAGACAAGGTGGGTTTTGGAAACCGTCACGCCCATCATGTTTCGCGGCCGGCGGGCTGCGCTGGGCAGTTTCATGGACATCACCGATCAGAAAAGAACCCAGGAAGCGCTCCGGCAAAGCGAAGAAAAATACAGGGCCATCATTGAAAATATCGAAGACGGCTATGTCGAACTGGACCTTAAAGGAAACTTCATTTTCTTCAACGACGCCATCAGCAAAATGCACGGCTACTCGAAAGAAGAACTCCTGAAAATGAACTACCGCGATATCATGGACTCGGAAAACGCCAGCAAAATATACACCAAGTACAACAAGGTCTTTGCCACCGGGTTATCCGAAAAAGGATTTGAATACGAGGTGATCACAAAAGGCGGCGAAAAAAGGTTTTTGGAGACATCCATCACGCCCATCAAAGACGCCCAAGGCCGCGTGACGGCTTTCCGGAGCATCGTCCGGGACCGAACGGAGCACAAAAAAGCGGAAATTGAAAGGGAAGCGACGCTGGAGAAGCTCCGGCAAAGCGAGGAAAAATACAGAAACATTCTGGAAACCATGCAGGAAGGCTACTTCGAAGTCGACCTCGCCGGCAATTTCACGTTCTTCAACGACGCGCTGTGCCGCCTCTATGGATACAGCAAAGATGAATTGATGGGCATCAATTACCGTCATTACACCGACAAGGAGAACGCCTCACTGCTGTTTCAAACGTTCAATCGCGTCTACAAAACCGGCGTTCCCGTCAAGGAACTGGCCTGGAAATCCTTTCGGAAAGACGGCACCCCCCTGTACGTGGAAGCTTCGGCTTCACTCATCAAAAACCCCAGCGGGAAGCCCGTGGGATTCAGAGGCATCATCAAAGACGTCACCGAACGCAAGCAAATGGAAAGCGACCTGAAACAAAGCGAAAAAAAATACAGAAGCATTTTGGAATCCATTCAGGAAGCCTATTTTGAAGTCGACCTCGCCGGCAATTTCACCTTCTTCAATGATTCACTCTGCCGTTTGACGGGTTGTTCCAGAGAAGAATTGATCGGCACTAATTACAAGTATTTTTCCGATGAAGAAAACAGCCGGAAAGTTTTTCACGCTTTCAATAATGTCTATCGCACCGGACAAGCGACGGAGGCGTTCGACTGGATGATTGTCCGAAAGGACGGAACCCGGAGATACATTGAAGCGTCCGTCTCCCCCAGACAGGACGCGGCCGGAAAGACCATCGGGTTTCAGGGGGTGATCCGCGACATCACCGAGCGTAAAAAAGTCGAACAGGAATTGAATTATCTGGCGACGCACGACGCCCTCACCGGCTTACCGAACCGCCTGATGTTCACCCAGCATCTCAATCAGGCGATTCTTTCCGCCAAACGAAACCGCAGAAAGTTGGCTGTTTTCTTCATCGACTTGGACCGATTCAAAATCATCAACGACTCTCTGGGACATGAAGCGGGCGATATCCTCTTGAAGGAAATCGCGAAAAGATTAAAAAACGCTCTCCGAGCCGTAGATGTCGTGGGGCGACTCGGCGGGGATGAGTTCGTGATCTTAATTGAAAATTTCATGGAAAACGCCCACTTGGCCAAAGTCGCGCAAAAGGTTCTAGCCGCCGCCATCAAACCCTTCCGCATTATGGACGAGGACTGCCGCGTCACGGCCAGCATCGGCATCAGCATTTATCCGCAGGACGGCCAGGACGAACAGACGCTGATGAAAAACGCCGATATCGCGATGTATATGGCCAAGGAAGCAGGGAAAAACAATTTCCAATTTTACTCGGCCAATATCAAGTCGCTGGCCAACGAGCGCTTGATGATCGAAAAGAATCTTCGTCTTGCGTTGGAACGAAAGGAATTTTACCTCGACTATCAGGCCAAAGTCGATTTCAAGACTCACGCCATCACCGGCGTGGAAGCGCTTTTACGCTGGAGAAACGACTATCTCGGCGACGTCACGCCCACGCAATTCATTCCCGTCGCCGAGGAAACCGGTCTGATCGTGCCCATCGGCAAATGGGTGCTCAAAACGGCCTGCGCGCAGAATGTCGCCTGGCAGAAACAGGGTCTTCCGCCGGTGTGTATGGCGGTCAATCTTTCCATGCGCCAACTGATGGACGATAATCTGCTGGAAGATATCCGGGAGACCTTATCCCATACAGGCATGTCGCCGAACCTTCTCGAGCTGGAAATCACAGAGAGCATGATCATGCACAATCCGGCCCGTCTCGTTCCGCTTTTGACCAAAATCAAGCAGATGGGCATCCGTCTGGCCATCGATGATTTCGGCACGGGTTACTCTTCGCTGGCCCAGCTGAAAAACTTCCCCGTGGACACCCTCAAGGTCGATCGGTCATTCATTCGCAATATTCCGGAAAATTCGGAAGACAGAGCGATTACGGAAGCCATAATTTCCATGGGCAAGACGCTCAGCATGACGGTCGTGGCTGAAGGCGTCGAAACCGAAGAACAGGAACAGTTCCTGCGCGAACGGGTCTGTGATGAAATGCAGGGGTTTTATTTCAGCAAGCCGATCAAGGCAGAGGAATTCGCCAGTCTTCTTCGAACACATCAGATCCGCCTTCCCCGGGGGAAAAAGGAGAACGTTGAATAATCCCGCGGCGCAAATCTTCACGCGGTTTTTTTTCGGCGGTTGACTTCCTCCAGCGCCCGAGCCGCCTCTTCGGACAAGACACCCGCTCCCTTGGCAACCGCTTTGAGGTAATCTCCGGTTTTTTCTGAACCGATTTTCCCCAGAACCAGAAGACAGGCGGAGATAATTTCCTTTTCCGCGGGGCTTGGCTCGGCTTTAATGAATTTCAGGACGCCCGTCTTCCCCTTCCACAAATCCGAGACAATGTCCAAAAGCGCATTTTCCAGCGACTCCTTGCGGACGAGGGAGAGATTTCTGGCGATCGGCCTGATGATGGAAGAAAGGTAAAAGGCTTCCTTTTCCGTAAGATTTTTTTTGTTCTCCAATTTCGATTTCACGAATATGAGGATTTTGTTCGCGGAGAGTTCCGAGGGAACAATTTCCCGTTCAATCAACGATGCCGCGTTTTCCCGGACCACATCATGCTCATCATTCAAGGCGTCCAGAACAAAGCTTTCGGATTCCTTTTTATTCAATTTCACCGCCGTGGACAAGGCTCGATTTCTGATGCTGTGGTTGGGATATTTCAAATACTTTTTGATCAGGGGGAAATCACTTTCCGTTCCGACATGCATCAGAACCATCATGGCGATGTTGAGCCGAGATATCGCTTGCGCTTGATTCTCCAGCGTCTTCAAAGCCCATTGTCGCGCGCAATCCCCCTTCTGGGACAAAAGCCCCGCGATATTTCTGAACACCTCTGAATCTTTGCTCAAGTCAAGAATCGTGTCGGCAATCTTGACGCAGGTTTCCTCCAGGCGGATCAAGATAGCGTTCATCGCTTTTCTTTCCTCCGCAGAAGCCGTCACGTACGCGTACGCAAACGCCTCACGCGAATCCTTCAAGAGGTAGTCGGAAGCCCTTTCTCCCTCCGTTGGTGCCAACGCCGTTTCTTGATCGCCGGCGCGGTCTTCCACCGCCTGAAAGATTTTCTCAATGACAGTCCATTCCTTTTTCTTGATCAATTCCGTCATCGCTCTCTGAAAATCATCAAAAACCAATCGGATTTTTTCGGCGGGAGCCTGTTTTATCTGCTCCAAATAAAACTCCAAACGGCCGATCATTTTCTCGGCCAAGGCTCTTGTTTCAATGTGAAATTTGAATTCTTCCGGCAAATCCTCGTCGTGAAGGATTCCCTCCTCGTAGAGCCGGTCGATCAATCCGGACGCGCCGGAAATCTTCTCCGAAAAAATTTTCCCGGCGGCGATCCTGAGGATTTTTTCCAGAAATAACTTTCTTGTTTCCTTTTCGGATTCCTCTTTTTCCAAACCGGCTGAATAATTTTGATAAAAGTCGTATACCTCTTTTGTGACCGGCAGCACTTCACTGATGGGCAACACATGGATCATGGTCGTCTCCAATTCGTCTATTTCCATCAAATGATGCACGTGCTCTATGATCATATCGCAATTGACCAGCAAGTCCTTCAGCAAACCGGAATTGTTGAGCGGTCTGATAATGTCCTCGATGATCTGTTTTTTGATGAGCTTGATTTTTTCTTCGGAGGCGTCCCTGAATAAGGGAATCACCTTCAAATCTTTGGCGAGCCGACGCAAAATGATGGAAACGCGCCAAGGCAGTTTCCCGCGTGCAAGGATGATATCCGTTTTGAACACCGTGGAGATCTCGGTGATATTGAGTTCCGCGAGCGTCTTCGTCAGATACTCGCCCAGTTTTGAGGGATCGGCCGATTCGGCCATCGGCTCGCTCATCACATCAATAAACGCCTCGAAGTGTTCCGGCGTGATGGATTTTTTTATCGCGAAGCTGTTGAGGCTTTTTCGCTCGAAATAATCCTTGAGTTTCGGAACGAATAGATCCGACGTCGTCGCGTGTGTCAGCTTTCTGATATTGAAGGGCTCGTTCAGGATGCCGCTGATATGAATATCTGCGCCTTCTTCGGTTTCATGACACGTCAGCATCAGTTCCGGAGACTTTCCCATAATTTTTTGGAAATGATCATAGAGGCCCTTTTTGACTTCCTGGGAAACCGGATGATCGGCATCGTAATAACCGCTTCGCGAAATGGCCTTGGTCAGCTCAATCACAAATTCACAGGCCGCTTTCGCCCTATCATGTTCCTCGGGGCTAAAATCCTTTTTCTCTTCCGATTTTTGCTTTGCCGCAACCGTTTCCATAGTTTGATGACCTCACCTTTTTATAAAATATACCTGCGGTGATACGGATGGATCTTTTTAATGAAACGGTGCTTCTTTATAACATAATTCATCTGGGATGGAAAGATGAAAAACTTTCCCGGCTCGCGCTCGGCGCGGCCGCCTTCTGCGGAAGAAGCCTTGAGAATCGGCTCAGTGACGGTGGGGCATGCATCCTCCAAGCCGATGGATGAATCCGGACGCCTCCGGAAGAATGCTGAGGTCGTGCGGCAATGAAGCGTCAATAGTATCTTCTCAATTCCTCGCGGTTGCGCCAGCGTGACGATTGGAGTTTCCCCAAACCCTTGGGCGTGTTTTGTCGGAGAATGCCCAGCCGTTCAAACATGATTTCAATGTTTTCGCCGGGCAAAATCCATAAGTCATGATCCAGACCCGTGCAGTCCGGGATCGTTCCCATCCCCAAAACCGTGCCGGGACGGGGCGTAAAAATTGTTTTCAGATATTCCAGCATTTTTTGCGGCGTCGCCGAATATTCCGCCGTGCTCCCGCGCCATTGATATCGTTTGCCGACGGCCACGCTGACCTGCAGGGCCAACGGATCTTCAACTTCATCCGGCGTGACCAGGAAAGGCCCCAAGCCTTTGCTTTGGTCAAAGTCCTTGCTGGCGGCCGGTCCCATCCCGATCATTTCCGGAAACTGCACATCGCGCGCCGAGGTATCGTTGAAAATAGTGTAGCCGGCGATGGGCATTTTTTCGTTGCCGGTGATGACGGCCAATTCCGGCTCAATATCCAGGTAAGAGGCGTACGCCGGCCAGCGCAACGTGTCGTTGTCGCCGATGACCGCGTTGTGATTCCCCTTGTAGTAGAGCATTTTCGCTTTGGCCGTCGCGCTGACCCGTTTTTTGACGACCGGAGCGATCAGCTTTCCGAAAACGCCGAATTCATGTTTCAAAAGCGTTGCCGCCGAGTTGGCCAGATGGCGGGGGGACAGGCCGAAATCAATCAGCGCCCGCGGCACGGGCACGGGCGGGAGGATTTTGACGTTTTCCAGCGGAATTTTTTCCTCATCGGAAAAAGACGCCAGATAGGCTTCCCCGTAATTGACCAGCTGCAAAGCCGCGTCGTAACTCTCGGGCAGATTTTCCAGATACGCGTAAATATCTGCCAGTTCTCTGAAATCATGCCCCAATTTTCTGGACAGAACGTCAAACGATACGGCATGTCCCCGAATCACGACGCCGAATTGCGGCGCGCCCTGCCTTTGCTCTCGAAAATTCAGAAGTTTCATCGCCGCCTATTTTTTCAAAAAAGTTTTTACCGACGCTTTCACCACCAAAACCGCCACAATCATGACATCGACAAACGCCAAAATCCATTTGGTGTTTGTCGACGCTCCGGAGAGCGCCACTAAAAACGGCGTCGCCCGGTTGAGATCCGCCAGAAAGTACAAATGCATGGCGTTCTCGAAAAAATCACAAAGCGCCGCGACGAAGGGCGTGAGAATGACAAAATCGTATTTCGGATCCACGCGGTTGACTTTGAAAACCCTGGCGATCAGCAGACTCAGAAAAACGCTGTACCAGATCGGATGAAAATTATCGAAACGGAAATGCCTGTAGTAGGCCTCAATCTCCCCGGAGGCGATCCACTGCGAGGCGATGCTTTTGAAAGTTTCATCGCTGAAGGTGGTCTGCAGCTTTAGCGCCTTGAGCGTTCCAATCTTGTGCAGAATGCAACCGATGATGATCTGGGAAACCGTATAGAGAACACCGAAGAGCGCGATCAAAATATTGGAGTCCGACTTGTCTTTGATATAACGGATCACTCCGGCCAAGCCATTCATCAGCAGCCCTCCTTTTTTTAGATGTTTTGCGGCGAAAAAATTTTTCCTCGCACGTTTTGTCATTCGGCGGGAAGTTTCTCCACAAACTCCACTTCCCTCGGAACTTTATAGTAAGACAAATAATGTTTGCAATGACGGATGATTTCTTTATCCGAAACGTCAAATCCTTTTTTCAGAACAACAAAGGCCTTGACGATTTCGCCCCGCATGAGATCTTCCTTGCCCGCCGCATAGCAGGACGCGACGGCGGGATGCAGCTTAAGCACCGTTTCCACTTCGCGCGGATAGACGTTGAATCCGCTGGTGATGATCATTCGTTTTTTGCGGCCGGTCAGGAAAATGTAGCCTTCCTCGTCGATTCTTCCGAGATCGCCGGTATGGAGCCAACCGTCCCGGATGACCGACGCCGTGGCCTGTTCATCGTTGTAATAGCCGAGCATCACGTTATCGCCTTTCACCACCACTTCTCCGATCTGATTGCAAGGCAGTTCTCTGCCCCAGTCGTCAACCACTTTCATTTCAACGCCCGGCATCGGAACGCCGATGGATCCGAGCACCGGTTTCTTGTCCAGACGGTTCACCGAACACACGGGGGAAGCTTCCGTCAAACCGTATCCTTCAAAAACAGTGATCCCGAATTTCTGTTCGAACACGGGGATGAATTCCGGAGGCATGGGCGCGCCGCCGGTGATGCAGACTTTGAGGGAACTCAAATCATATTTTGGCGCTTTTTCATAAAAAATCATCCCCATGTAAAGCCGGGGAACCGCGGAGATATAGGTAATTCTTTCTTTTTCAATGGCGCTAAAAAGGCCCTCCATCGTCAGGCGGTCCATCATCACCATGGCCGCCCCCGCTCGAATCACCAGCAGCATATTCGTGGTGGCCCCGAAGGCATGAAAAAGCGGTATCAGCGCGAGCGCGACATCGTCGGGCGTTCTTTTCATAATTTCCTGAATGACATCAACCTGAGAGCACAAATTACGATGGGACAACACGGCGCCCAGGGGTCTGCCGGTCAGGCCGGCGGTGTAAATCATCACGGCCGGATCCTCCGGCCGGATGTCCGCCGAAAGCGGAAAATCTTCATCGGGGATTCCCGGCAAAAGCCCGCCTTCTTCAAAAAGGGATTCCACGGCCGCCACCGTCCGGCAGGCGGTAAGCCGGTCTTTTATCTCGTCGAATTTTTTGACCTGAGCGGACTGCGTGATTAAGATTTTCGAATCTGAATTATTGAGCAAATGGGTCAATTCGTAGGGGGTGGAAGCGGTGTTCAAGGTGACGGCTACCGCGCCGCATTTCAGAGCGCCGAAATAAGCGTAGACGAATTCAGGAATATTGGGGAGCATCAGCGCCACTTTATCGCCTTTGCCAATGCCCGAGCTCCGAAGCAGATGGGCGACCGCGTTGACCGCGCGGTTCACCTGCTCGTAGGTGAACCGCTTCTTGTCCCGGATCAGCGCCACACGCTCCGCGTAATTTTTTACCGTATCGTCCAGCAACGCGATGAGATTCTTAATGGCGAAAATAACCTCCCGAAAAAAATTGCTTCATCCCTAGCATAGAACCGCTTGTTCGTTCAAGCGATAAATCATCGGACAGCGTCTTTTCCGCGGCAACGTGATTTTTTTGCGCGTAAGACGCAAGTCTTTTTTAAGAATTTTATAAGCCGTCCTCCTCAAACGCTGAACATTGGGAAACGCGCCGAATCAATTCACCGCCGATGACCGTCCCTTCATGCTTTCATGCTCGGCGGCAAGATGCCCAAGGTATTCCCTGAATGTCCAGCCGCGGGCGGTCTCGGTAATGACGGCAAAAATTAAATCCCGCGGATGGGGCAAAACCGCCTTGAAGGCGCGCAATATTTGCAGAACCGTCTCGCGATTCAGCGTGTGCACCATCAATACGCGATATCCATGAGTTCCCAAGGCCGCCGGTCGGTTTCCTTTCGGCGCGGACGCTTCGCCGGCCGGCTTCCAACCGCGTTCAATTTTTTCCAACACCTCTCCCACGCGGATATCCATCATCGTTTCGTCCAGACCGATGACTTCCAAGTCCGTTGGATCCTGGCAGGTGTTCCGAAACGATTCTTTCCCTTGATGGATCTCTTCGGCGGACAAACCGAAACTCAAACAAAGAATCTTTTCCATATCTCCATCCTTTCCGACTCAGCCCGACAACCGGGTCTCGGATTTCTTGAGCATCGGAAGACAGGCCGTGCGCTTGTTTTCGACCAACTCCAAAACGAAATGCGCGCACTGATGAACGCACTGGCCGCAACCGATGCATTTTGCCGGATCCAATTTCGCTTTCAACGCACGCACTTTTATCGCAGCGGTGGGACAGTATTTTTCGCATCGGCCGCACCCCGTGCACCGGTCGATGTCTCTGACGTTCGCGATATAATAACAGCGGTAGCGCAGCGGTGTCGCGCCCAGGTTGTACGTCCGCAGGATACCGCAACAGTCCCAGCAGCAGTTGCACAAACCGATCTGCGGAAGCTTGGCGTCGTCCAACTCATGAAAAACCGTGTGCACGGCCCCGCAATCCCTCGCCTTCTGGATGATGTCGAACGCCTCTTCCCGGCTGATTTGCCGCATGTAGCCGTATTTCAGATAGACCCGGATATTTTCCCCGAAGCCCATGCAGGCGATGTCTTCCGGCATCTTCAGCCGGCAGGGATCGTCAACCTGAGCGGTCATTTCCCGGCACATGCAGGACTTAAACTGTCCGATGAGGCTTTTCGCGCCGTATTCGTTGATCATGTCGTTGATGGAACTGGCCGGATAGATGCCGGAATCCGGCACCGAGACTTGCTCATGGATGATAATTTTGGATTTGCCCTTTTCGTTTTTGGCCTCATAAACCGTGCCGACGCTTTGATTGGTCACCGGCGCGAGCCGGTTGACCGCATTCATTACTTGGCGGACGGGCAAAATGTTGTAACGGCGTAGTGATGTAAAAAGCGACATGTATCTTCGCGCGAATTCCTTTTCCTCCGGCCTGCCGATCAAATACGCCACGATGCCTTCGAACCAGCCGACGATGAACGGATGCAGATAATATCTTTCCTCCCCGTTTTCCGAAAGTTTCACGCCGATAAAAGCCTTTTGCCTGAGACGCTCAAAAAGAGGCATGAAATCTTCGCTCTTCAAACCGCTGACGGCCAGCGCTTCTTCCCATGAATAAAGCTCCGTGCCCAGCTTCAAAAGATAGTCGAGTTCTTCAGGGGTAATCACCAAGTCAATGGCCTGAAGAATGGCGTTCATCGGCGGCATAAACCGCCTGTTTTGTCTGTTCATCAATAAAACAAGCCGAATCAGATCGCTCTTTTTGTTGCGGAATATTGTCTTATCCGCCATGATCCTCCCCCCTCCATGGTTCCTTCACCGTGCGCCGGCCGCCGCTTCGAACCGGCTAAATCCTCCGCCGGTCAATGACCCGACTGGCCTTGCCTTCCGAACGCGCTAAAGTTTCAGGCTCCACCAGCTTGACTTTCGCCGTGACGCCGAGAAACTCCTTTAAGTCCTTCACCAATCGCCGTTCGATTTCCTGCAGGCGCTTCACCTCGCCGCCCTCGGCAAAGATTTTCTCCGATACCTCCACCTGCACCTCCAAGGTATCCAGCGTTCCTTCGCGTTCGACGATCAGCTGATAATGCGGTTCCAGTCCCTCAATCGCCATCAGCACCGATTCAATCTGGGAAGGATAAAGATTGACGCCGCGGATGATCAGCATGTCATCGCTGCGACCCATCACGCGTTCCATGCGGTAAAACGTCCGCCCGCAGCGGCACGGCGCCGTAAAAATGCAGGAAATATCGCGCGTCCGGTAACGGATCAGCGGAAAAGCCTCTTTCGTCAGCGTCGTGAAAACCAGTTCTCCTTCCTCCCCGGCTTTCAACACCTCGCCCGTTTTCGGATCGACGGTTTCCACCAGAAAATAGTCCTCAAAAACATGCATGCCGTTTTGTTCCTCGATGCACTCCATCGCCACGCCCGGTCCCATAACCTCGGACAGGCCGTAAATATTCATCGCCTTGAGCGCCAGCGTCTCTTCGATCTGCCGGCGCATCTGTTCGCTCCACGGTTCGGCGCCGAAAATGCCGACGCGCAGTTTCAGCGAGCGCATGTCCATGCCCATCGCTCGGCCCTGATCCGCCAGATTCAGCGCATAGGACGGCGTGCAGCAGATGGCGGTCGGGCCGAAATCCCGCAGGATCCGCAATTGCCATTGGGTATTCCCGCCGGACATCGGAATCACGCTGGCGCCGATTTTTTCCGCCCCGTAATGCATGCCCAAACCGCCCGTAAAAAGACCGTAACCGTAGGCGTTGTGAATGATGTCTCCCCTTGTCAAATCGGCGGCGGTAAGACAACGCGCCACCAGTTCCGCCCAGTTCTCGATGTCGCGTTTTGTATAGGCGACCACCGTGGAGCTTCCCGTGGTCCCCGATGAAGCGTGCAGACGGACAATCCGGCTCATCGGCTCGGCGAACAAGCCGAACGGATAGTTATCCCGCAGATCCTGTTTTGTGGTGAAGGGAAGCCGGCGTAAATCGTCAAGAGTCTTGATGTCCCCGGGCTTCACGCCCGCGCCGTCGAAAAGCTTCCGATAAAAACCGACGCTGTGGTAAACGCGTTCGACGACCTGCTGTAACCGCTTCAGCTGAAGGGCTTCCAAAGCTTCGCGAGGCAGCGTTTCATATTCTTCATCGTAAATCACGGTGTTTTTCTCCCCTCGATGTAATTTAGATGATCTTCAAAATCATTTTGTCCAAATCCATGCGCGGCCGCGCCTGCGGCGACTGATCCGGATAACCGACGGGAAGCAGCGCGACCGGATAGATCTTGTCATCCAGCTGAAGATGCGCGCTCAACGCGTCTCTCTCGAACCTCCCAATCCAGCAGCTGCCCAATCCCAGGTCAACGGCCTTCAAAACGATGTGTTCCACGGCGATCGCCACATTCATGGAAAGATACGCCCGGACCGCTTGAACGCCCGACATGACGGAATACGGCGCGAAGCCCTCGAAGTTCACTTCCACGCCTTCAAAGGCTCCCGCCTCCAGCAGTTCGCCCACGCGAAGGTCTCTCGTTTCGATCGCGGTCAGATCGGAGCAACAGACAAAAATCACGGATGCCTGAACAATAAATTTGTAGGGGGTGAACCGGCCGATGTCCTCTTTGGCCTTTTGCGATTGCGCGACAATAAAACGCGCCGGCTGAATATTCGATCCCGAAGGGGCGAGCCGCGCGGCGTCCAGCAACTGCCGAACGGTTTCCTCCGAAATGTCCCCCGGACGGAATTTTCGGATACTTCGGCGCGACGTCAAGACGTCGGAGAACTCCATGATGACGACACCTCCTCTTGGGCCATCCGGCGCAATTTCTTTTTGTCAACCTTCTGCACTTCGGTCAGCGGAAGGCTCTCGACGATTTTGACTACCTTCGGAACGGCATATTTGGCCACGTTGTTTTTCAGATATTGGAGAATGGTTTCTTCGGTGAGCTTTTTTTCCCATCCGTCTTGCGGCTCGACAAACACGCAGACCCGCTCGCTGCCCGGTCTTTCGGGATCCGCAACGCCGATGGTCGCGGCTCGGGCGACGCCGGGACAGTTCAGCAGGATATCGTCAACTTCCCTGGAATATACCTTGAAACCGGAGACGATAATCATGTCCTTGGTTCTGTCCACGATGTAGAAGTATCCGTTTTCATCCACCCGGACGACGTCGCCGGTGCGCACGTAGCCCTCCTCGTCCAATCCGCTGCCGGGCGACGGCCAGTAACCGAGCATCCGCTGAGGACCGCGCAGGCACATTTCACCTGTCCTGCCGGCCAGGATTTCTTCCCAGGTCAGATCCCGGCCCGTATCCACATCAACAATTTTGATTTCGGTATCGGGCATGGGAATGCCGATGGTTCCGCGTTTTTCCGCCGTTTTCTTCGGTCGGGAGCCCCGCGGGGCCGTGATTTTCGAGAGCACGCCGATGCCCTTGCTCAGGCAAAAACCGACCACCTTGCTCCCCACGCACCGCAGGATGAAATTAACAGCCGGCACCACACCGGGAAGGCCGAGCAGTTTGTTGTTCAACGAAACCAGGGTTCTGCCGCCGAAAACGCGGAGCATGAACGAGGTGTTCAAGTGGGTCACCGGCGACATTTCAGAAAGGCCGTATCCCTCCATGATGCCGCCACCGCCGCCTTTCTTTTCGAATTCCTCCTGAACCGTCTTCGGCAAAGGCGCCGAACCGGAAATGCCCAAAATCGTGACGCCTTTCAATTCCGACTGGGTCAACTTGAGAAACTGCGTGGGAACGCCCAGCTGCAACAGCGGGCGGTATTTCTTGATCATGGCGACCATACTCGCCGTGTCCCGGGCGTCCGGGATGAGAATTTGATTGTAACCAGCATAGGTCATCGAGTGCATGGTGCAATGCCCGTAGGAGTGAAAGAAAGGCAACCCCATCAGGACGGTGAGAACGCCCTCCAACAATTTTTGGGCGCGTCCCATCGCGTTCGAATTTTGAATGGTATTGGCGTAAATATTACGGTGCGTCAGCATGCAGCCCTTGGGAAGGCCGGTCGTGCCGCCCGTGAAGAGAATCAGTTCCAAATCCTTCTCCACTTCAAAGGTCACCGTCGGCGGTTCGGCCGCCGTTTGAGCAATCAATTCCGCCATCCAGCAGGCCCCAGTGATTTTCAGCGACTCATAGTTCTTGGGTTTGTTCAGCGAATAATCGGCCAGTCGGGTAACGATAATATGACCGATGCGGATTCTTCGGAGGAGATCTTCGACAACATTGAGGTATTCATCCAGACAAATCAGTCCCTCCGGCGCGCTTTCTTTGAATTTATGCAAAAGATGCTCGGCAGGCTCCAACGGACTGCAGGGAACGTGCACCAGACCCGCCCGGGAAATCGCGTAATCGGCAACAACAAACTGGATGGATGTCGGCAAAAGCGTGGCCACTCTGTCGCCTTTCTTCATCCCCATGTTTCTCAAGGCGCTCGCCAGTCTGTCGGCATGATCCTTGACTTCCGGATAAGGCATGAAAAAGTCCATCTGAATCAGACCCTGCTTCTTGAATTTACGCGCCGCCCGGTCGAGCATGTGGTAGGCGGGCTGATCCGGGTAAGGTTTGAACGTTTCGGGAATTCCAAAAACCCCGTATTCCTTCATCCACGGCAACTTCAATTGCGCCATCTTTGTTTCCTCCCTAATTTTTTTGGACGCTTCGCGGCCTCATCCATCCTTATCCGTCCGCCAAATACGGCAAAACGGGGATTTTCAAAATCCTATTCTCCATCGAAATTTTACACCAGCGCTTTGCTTTGGCTTTGCACAAACCTCCCAAAAGCATATTGACGCCCCCGGCGACGACGGGGATGGAGATTTTCCACAGTTAATCCATTCCCAAAAGCTTCAGCAGTTCATCCAAAAAAGGGCGCTGTCCCGGAAGAAGCTTTTCCCGCGCCTCTGGGATGCCAAACCATCCGCCTCGGTCTACTTCGGGAAATTCCTGGATCTTTCCTGATTTCGGCGGCCACTCCATCGTAAAGGTATTGCTTTTTATCGCGGCCGCGTCAAGGTCGCCCGCCGCCGCCCAGGCATAAATCACTTTTCCACTGGGCTGCTTCAGCGGCGTCAGAGCGGCAAACCGACCGTCAACATCAAATCCCGTTTCCTCGCGAAATTCGCGCCGGGCCGCTTCCAGCGGTTTTTCGCCTTCTTCAAACTCGCCTTTGGGAACCGACCACGCCCCCTCATCTTTTTTCGCCCAGAAAGGACCGCCGGGATGGACGAGAAACACTTCCAGTCGTTGGTCCTGCTTCCGATACAATAAAATTCCCGCGCTTTTTTTCCTTTTCATTTCCCAGCCAACGTAGCATATTTCGTCGCCACTGTCCTTATCATTTTTCTTGCGCCTTTGCTGTCGAAAGATTCACATTCTAAATATTAGCCGCTTATCACCGGCATCCAGATGGAAACCATCTTTGATGTCCTGAGCAGCTAAACCCGACAGAGAATCAGCTTGCCGACCGCGCAAAGATCGCTTCTCCGGACCGGCGTGAAGCCTGTAGCACCCCCTTTTTCTTGAAACGCGTCTCTTTTAGAAACGATTTCTCGAAAATGCGTCAAGAACATTCGCTTTTTTGTTTTTTCGGTTTTCGGACGAACATTTTCTTGACATTTTCCAAGACGCCCCTATATACCATCACAAACGGTCAAAAAAAATAATCATCCATACCAATTTTCATTTCCGGAGGAAAACGATGAAGAAATTTTCTTTTTGCATGTTTGCGGTGATTTTTTTTGTATTGCTCTCAATGAATCTTTCTCTGGCCGCGGCGGGATCCACCGGCCATCCTCAGGCCCGACCGAAAGTAATGATTCCCAGCGCCGGCGGAGGGGGCAGCAGCAATGAACCCACCTACGATGTCCTCATTCCCCTGAATTGCGCGAATGAAGTGGGATACCGCGACTGCTACAGATCCAAAAGCCAATACTGCGATTTAGATTTGCCGTCCCATCAAGGTCAGTGCTATGACGACGCCTCCACGCAGTGCAGCCGGGTCTACTGCACGCCGCAGAAAAAATAAAACAATCAAAGAGCACCGTTCCATGGAATCAGGTCTGCGGCCCGGCGTAGGGGTTACGCTGAATTTCTTTATCTAGAAAATGTCTCCTCGACTTCGCTTCACATTCGCGCCGATGCTCCAAGCTCCGCCAATATCCGCGCCCAGCAGGCGATAGCGCTTGTCGGTGAGACTCAACACAAAGGGATTGATTTTTGCCAAATTTGGCAAGCCGTCCGTCACGCAATCCCCATCACAGTATGCCGCTAGGATCTCGCCGATAAAAAGCTCATCCGCGGGCAAGTCCACCGTTTGGACAAGCCGGCACTCCAAATTGAACGGACATTCTTTGGCCATCGGCGCCGTCTTCAGCTTTCCGTAAAACACATCAAAAACACGGGATTTGTCCGCCTTTTTCCCCGAAAGGATGCCGCAATAGTCCACCTTTTCCACAAGAGCCGCTGAAGGGACATTCACGCTGAAAGTACCGTTGGCCTTGATTCCGGCGTTGGTGTAATGCGATCTACCCAGAGACACCGCAATATAGGGCGGTTTGGGATTGACCATCGTGAACCACGCGACGGCAAGAAAATTCGGCTTTTCGTTCACGTTTGCTCCCACCACGCAACAGGGCATCGGATACTGCGCACGTTCCGGATTGACTTCAATCTTCATTCTATCCCTCCCTTTAAATGTTTTTTAGTTTCTATAAATCGACAACTGCCTCAAATTAAAAATCTTTTTTATTGCCCAAGATTTTAGACGCACACTATCATAAAGTGTCAGCATCGACACCTTTTCATCCTCCGCGCAGCAAATACATCGTCTTTTATTCGGTGAAGTAAAAGCCGACTTTGGTGATTTGATCGTCAAGTTTTCTGACCCAAACCACTCTAGCTTTGACCTTGGCCAGCGTGCGGCTTTCGCAGATGACGTTCTGACCTTCCTTAAAATCCACCCCTCCGACAAATACGACGCAGCAGCCCTTGAAGCTTTCATTTTCGCCAAGCCCCACGCGCTGACCGATGGTTTTAGAACTTTGATCCTGATAATAAACCGTGACAATCTCGTTGGGTTCGGCAGGATAGCGAAGGTATTTTCTTTTGTCATAATCACTCATGAACATCTCCTTTCGGCAAGGTTTTCATGGCTTCGCTGCGTCATACTAAACCGAGATTATTGATGAGTTTAAGAAAGCCTAGGGGAGATGTCAAGAATTTCTTATGCCGGGAGATTCTTTTCCAATCATTTCATTTTTAGCGGATAATTGCATTGACAAATTGGGTTTGCATTTGATTATATGCACAGGCAAAAAAAGCCGAAACAAACTTTTTCTGAAGAAAATTTTAAATTTTTCGGGAGGAATTCTATGAACATCAAGGGCACGGCCTTTGTTACGGCGAAGGTAACAATTTCTCAAGCGTTCGGCGAGGACCGCTGGAACGCCTTTATGGCCAAAATGGCCCAGAAGGATGACTTCTACAAGAAAATGATTATGACCGTTTCACTCATCCCCGTGGAGAAGCATCTTTTTTTCCTCGATGAGCTGGTGAAGGAATTTTTCAACAACGACAAAAAGCAGTATGTCATTTTCGGAAAGGTGGCGGCCAAATTCGCCTTGTCCGAAGGCGGCGTTTATCACTCGTTTTTGCTGACCAAGGATCTATCCCAGTTTGTGGAAAAGGGAATGCCCAAGATCTGGTCGACGCTCTATGACGAAGGCGAACTATCCGCGAAATTGGAAAAAAATGTCGTACACCTCAAGGTCGGCAAAATTCCGATCAGACATGTTTTTTTCGAATATCTCACCGTGGGTTTCTTTCAGCAGGCACTGAAAGTTTTCGGCAGAAAATCAGTGGAGAAATGCATCAAGGGATTCTCCAAAGGCGACGACGAAATCTATTATCAGTATGTACTGAAGGATTGATTTTTTTGTTTGCGCTATTCTCTTTGAAAAGCCCGCAAGCGACGATTACGAATTCCTCTCAAAGAAACGCCGCCGTCCCCGGGGCGTTGCCTGAAGACGTCAACGCGAATGGGCGCACCCAACGGCACGCCATCCCATCGAAGCAACAATCATGACTTCTTCCTTGACGGTTATGACTTTTGGCGAAAAAGAGGTTATGCTTGGCTGACGAGGAAGTCCTTGCCTTCTTCCAGTGTTTTGCACAGGATGAGGTTTTTTCTGCCGGAAAAAGCCAACACGCTTCTGAAAATCACTTCTTTGAGGCCCTCAACGCCGTAAACCGCGGCGCATTTCATGTACGGTTCGTTTCCCTTGACAAAATCCTTCAGAGCGGCGGTCACCGTCATGTCAAACTTTGCGTCCTTGACGTTGACCAGAGCGAGCACCGATTTTTCCGGCTGACTGCGGATCACGGCTTTTGCCTTTTCAATCCACGGAAGTATTTCTTCGGGCTTGCCGTTTTCGAAATTCTCATAAAGGATTTTGACGCCCTTGTGAGCGATGAATTTGACCTCCGGCATGGCTCTCCCTCCTTCAAGGATCATTCATCTTTTCAGTTTTTTATTGCGATGACCGTAAACGTTAAATGGAAAATACTTTTTTATTACATAAGCGAATTCACAGTATTTGTCAATGAATCTTAACCGGTTTTTTTTAACCGAATCTCTAAAATCAGAGCTAGAAAAACGGTATCCGAATGGGGAGAGCCGAGTAGAAAATTCTCATAAAAACGGGATGAAAAAAGCGTTGATTTCATGGTGATGCCGTCTCAGGACAAAAGCGGAGATTTTAAAAACGCCTGATGGAACAAAAAAATCCGTACGATCACAGATCCTCATATTGATTTTCATCATGAAACGGAGAAATCAGAAAGCTCAAAAAAAACAGAACTCATCCGATGCCGCCTTTTTAATTTCCGGGAAAGATTTCACTTCCCCCGTTGGAGAAATTTCACCGTCTTGCGAAAGAGTTGCCGCTTGACACCTGCCCATGATTTTTTTATCCTTCAACGCAAAAATATCTTTAAGGTGAATCCATGAAAAAAGTATTTACAAAAAGAAGCCTCCTTTTCGGATTGCTGCTGGTGACTTTCGTCATTGCCTTCGAGTTGATTTTCTTTTATCTTTCCCTTCCGGCCTGGCCTGCCTTTATGGTGATGATTTTCTTTTTTGTCGCTCATGAAGATACCCGGCAGTCGGCTCCGATTGTCGTCGGCGGACTGATGGGCATTTTCTGCGTTGTGCTTTTGGAGTGGTTTGTCGAGGCCCTTCAACCCCTACTGGGACAGCCGGCGGCCAAATTTCTCTTCATCGGCCTGTTCGTTTACTCGATCGTTCTTTTGAAGGACGCCCTTCCCCGTCTTTTCAACAGTTACGCGTTCATGTTTTTTCTGGTCGCGGCGCTGGCCAAGCCCGGCGCAAAGGTTTCCCCCTGGGTCTGGATGGGGATCGAGCTTGTCGTCGGCGTGATTTTCATTCTGGGCATTCTGGGCATCAACCGCGCGGTGAACGCGCTTTTGAAAAAAGATGAACACGGAGCTTGATGATGATTTTCACCCAAACATTTCCTCTGCGCACAAAGGGTTTCTGCGATATCATCGACATCACGCCGGAAGTGCGTTCGGTTGTCCGGGAGTCCGGAATCACCGACGGACTGGTGACGGTTTTCTGCGCCGGATCGACCGGCGCGGTGACGACGATTGAATACGAAACGGGTGTTGTGCAGGATTTGAAAAAGGCGCTGGAAAGGCTCGCTCCCGCGGACATCCCCTACGCGCATGACTGGCGGTGGGGCGACGGCAACGGTTTTGCGCACGTGCGCGCCGCGCTGATGAAGCCCTCGCTTTGCGTTCCGCTGGCTTCCGCCAAGCTCACACTGGGAACGTGGCAGCAGATCGTGTTCATGGATTTCGACAACCGCGAAAGACAACGGGACATCGTCGTTCAGATCATCGGAGAATGATTCTCTTCTCTTGAAAAAGCTCCTTTGAGAAGAAAAGCCCCTGAAAATTTTCAGGGGCTTTCTTATATCAACGCCTTTGTGGAGTGAAGCAATCCGTCACTGCGGGAGCGCGCCGGTAAAGCAATCTTCGAGGCAATCATTGATGGTGGTTTCTCCGGTGTTGATGAAATCCAGATAACCGGTGAGATGCTTGATTTCCATGCCCAGGTAAAACCGGCCGGACATCACTTTGCCCAAATAGAAGGCGGCTTCGCTGTTTTCTTTCGCTATCGCGGCCGCTCTTTCACCCGCAACGTCGTCGGCAATCGCTTTGAGCTTCGGAATGGCGATGGTCAACGACCACAAATGCATCCACGCATGCGTGACCATCCTCATCGCCTGCTGCAGGGGCTGCGCAACCGCCAAGATATCAAGGATTTTTTTCCGGTCCCTGAGTTCGGCCAATTTCTGAACGGTGGCATCCATCAGATAAACGGCGTTTCTGACGGCGGCGATATATTTTTCATCCACAATGCCCGCGGCCGCTTCGCAGGTTTGCGCGATTTTTTTCTTAAAAACTTTGAAATTAAACTGATCGGGATTCATCAGAAGTTTTCTCATCGTCAGGTCAATGGACTGGATGCCGTTGGTTCCTTCGTATATCGCCAAAATTTTGCTGTCGCGGGCGAGCTGTTCCACCGGATACTCCGAACAGTAACCATAGCCACCGAAGACCTGGATGGCCTCGGAAGTCACCAGCCAAGCCAAGTCGGAATTTCCCGCCTTGCACAACGGGATGAGAAAATCCAGCAGTCCCTGAGCTTCTCGAGCGGCATCATCTTTTTGCAGGTGCGCCATATCCGCGCAATGGGCGGCCAGCAGCGTCAGCATCCGCATGGCTTCGACCTGGGATTTCATCCAAATCAACATACGGCGGACATCGGGATGCCGGATGATCGGCACGGAAACATTCTCACCTTTCTTCGTCGGGTCTTGTCCTTGCAACCTGTTCTTCGCGTAGGTCACGGCGTGCATGTAGGCGGAGCTTGCCGTCCCCAGCGCCTGCTGTGCCACGTCCAGCCGCGCCTCATTCATCATTTGAAACATGATTTTCATTCCCTGCCGCTCCTGTCCAAGCAGGTAGCCGATGCACTCATCACGGTCCCCAAAGGACAGGGAGCAGGTGGCTGAGCCCTTGAGCCCCATCTTGTGCTCAATGCCCGCGGTGGTAATGTCGTTACGTTTCCCAATCGTTCCATCGGGGTTGACATGATATTTGGGCACGATAAAAATGGAAATTCCGGGGGTGCCGGGAGGATCTCCCTCAATGCGCGCCAGCACGGGATGAATGATATTTTCATAGAGGTCATTATCGCCCGCCGTGATGAAAATCTTCTGGCCCGTGATTTTGTAAGTACCATCCGGCTGTCTAACCGCTTTGGTTTTCAGAACGCCCACGTCGGAACCCGCGCCTGGTTCCGTCAGGCACATGGTGCCGCCCCACCGACCAGAAACCATTTTATTGACGTATGTCTTTTTAAGTTCTTCCGAGCCGTTGTTGAGGATAAGATTACAGGCGCCGTTTCGCAGGGTTTCGTAAGTAATGAAGGCAACGCCAGCGGCATTGAAGTATTCCATGACGGCACGATAAACCGTCTGGGGCATGCCGGTGCCGCCGAATTCCAGAGGGGCGCACAATCCGGAAAAACCGGATTCGCGAAATGCGTCAAGCGCCTTATGGAAACCTTCCGGGATCCTCACGGATTTTGTCGCGGGATCATACTGAGCGCCTGTTTTGTCCGCTTCGCGGTTGGCGGGATAAACTTGCTCTACCGCAATTTGTTCGGCAAGCTCCAGTACCGCCTCATAAGTCTCCCGGTCGAAATCGGAATATTTCTCGAAGCGATTGAACTTGTCCGCTTCGAGAACTTCGAACAGAACGAATCTTAAATCTCTCGAATCAAGCAACGGATTCAACGCCATCATCCATCTCCTTTGCTATGTATTTGACGCGGTGCCGAAGGTAAACGCCTCTGACGCGCCCTGACGCACCTTACATTCAGCTGGATGCTCCTAACACAATTCAAAAAAAATTTCATCTCTCCGGACAATTTTCTCCATCCCAGAATCGCTCTACGAAATCTGATATATTTGTTAAAATCCGCCAAGCTCGGGATCGGACGACAAGGGATTTTTATCCAGCATAAACTTCGCGGCGCAAAAAGGGGAAAAAAACACCGCGATCGGGAAATTTCTCTCATCAAAAAAAAACATTTTTTTGCATTTTCGCCGGCAGTGTGTTAGCAAGTATTCAAATTTATAAATGTTTTCTAAAGGGTCGCCGATCCCTCGCGTCCAAAGGAAATCAAAAATAGTTTAAAGTTTCGGCACCGAAGGATCTTGTAAAAAATGCTTGCGCAGCAGCCGAAAAGAAAAATTGAATCGCAAGAGGAAAATATCCGCAACTCGGCTGACTTTTCTTTCAATGCCATGACCCCAAGAAGAAACCCATTTTTATTTTACCTCTCCCTCATCCTTTTGACGGTCATTCTGACTTTCGGCGTAAATCTGCCCGATTTTGATTTATGGGCGAGACTTGCCGTCGGGTCTATTTTTTTTCAAACAGGAAGTATTTTGAAACACGACATTTTTTCGTATCTGCCGACAAATGAACTTTGGATAGATCATGAATGGGGATCAGGCGTCGTTTTTTATTGTTTCGCCAAATTTTTCGGAGATGGGGGAATTTTCTTCCTGAAAGGGACCGTCGTTTTCGCGCTCTTGATTCTGGTTTTAAAAATCATCAGGCTCCAATCTGACAGAGATCCCGGCGTCTTATTCTTTGGGTTTCTGGTGTTTTCGCTTTTCCCCGGTCTCGGCAGTCTCGTAAGATGCCAAATTTTTTCCTATCTTTTTTTCACGCTCTGGCTCTATGGACTGGAAAAAATAAAAAATGGGAACCATCAAATCATCTGGATGTTTCCGGCCTCCATGCTCATGTGGGTCAATCTTCACGGCGGTTTTCTAATCGGCGTGGGATTGGTGATCATTTATCTTCTGGGAGAGCTGCTGAACCGCAGAAATGCCTCCGTTTATTTTTTCATTCTATTGGCGATTCTTCCGGTTTCCCTGATCAATCCTTACGGCATCAAGTTGTGGCCTTTTATCGTCAATGCCGCGACCATGCCCAGACCCTATATCTACGAGTGGACGTCCATCAGCCTCGCGGGTCCGTATTATGTTTTCGGGGGATTAAAAATTCATGCCCTCGTCGGATTTTTCATCCTAGCGGCTTTGGTGCTGTCAGTTGGAATGAAAGTTCTCCGGGAAAAAGAAAAACCGGATTGGACCAGAATCTTACTTGTCGCCATTTTATTTTATTTTAGCGTGAGGCATCAGCGTCACGCGATGTTCTTTATATTGGCGGTCTCCGGCCTTTTTTACCATCGGTTTATCGAGTTGTTCGCTCCTTTGCGGAAATTTCTCGAAAACTTTTCGGCAAGGTTAAAAATTTACCCCGCCGCCGAAAAATTCACCCGCGGGCTCCCTTATTTTTTACTGATTATTGTTTTATTCTACCAATGGCCGTACTTCTCTCGAACGATCATTGTGGATCGGTTTGTCTACCCTGTCGGTTCGTTCGAATTCATCAGAATAAATCACCTCTCCGGAAATCTCGCGACAATATACAACTGGGGCAGTTACGCCCTTTGGAAATTATATCCCCAATGCCGAGTGATGATCGACGGAAGATACGAAGAGGTTTACCCGCAGAATATCTACTTAATGGCCATGCAATTGTCGGAGCATACGGTAAATTGGCGCGACATCTTAATCAAATATCCCGCGGATATCCTGGTTTTGCCCAAAGACCGATACGCGCCTGCCGATATGACCGCCTTGAGCGATTGGCAAATCGTCTATACGGATTTTGCCAGTGTCGTATTACTTCCCAAAGCCAGGGTTTCAGAAAGATATATTTATCCAACCATCATGAGTCTTTTCAACTTTAAAGAAGATTTATCGAAAACAATTGTTTTTCGAAAAACAATGTGATCAACCCTTCAAAACAAGCAAATGCTTCAAGCCGCCGCGAAGCAACAAACCATCAAACATGAAAAAACATCATGAAGGATCCATGGATAATGGGTCTTTTTTTTGTGCCATAAAAATACCAATAATATCGAAGGACGTCACAAACCTGATCCATGAATTTGAGTTTCGGATGGGGATGGAACTTCGGTTTATTTTCAAGATTCATCTTTAAAGCCGTACAATAAAATACCGATATAAAAAACCCCGTTAAAAGCGGGAATGGCCGTGGGCTTACAACTATCATTTTCCCATCATTGCTCCTTTCTTCGTGCAAGAAGGGGAATATTCAGCGGGGTATTTCTATTGATGATACTGTTCCCTCAACAAGGCCCGTGGTTGACAATAAAGAGGCGTTGTGTTTTATTTTTTCAAAGGAATGATTGAGGAGTTTAAAAAAATGACAAGAAAAATGCATGTGCTTTTTTTGTTATGCTTATGTTCGGTGATTTCCTGCGCGCCCACGACCAGTTCTCGGTATCGGGAGGGGTCCAATGTGGGACAGGAAATCCCTTTGACCGTCCAGGACGAAGAGCGTCTGACCCGCGAAGCGCTTCCCCAGATGCAGAAAGATTACCCTTCGGCCAACAATCCTGAACTCCAGCGATACGTTTCAAATCTCGGAATGAAAATCGTCAAGACGAACAAACTGGAAGGCCATCCGTATCACTACACCTTCACGGTGGTTGACGTGGCTGATGTCAACGCCTTCGCGATGCCCGCCGGAACGATTTTCGTCACCGCGCCGCTGATCGCGATGGCCTCCAATGAGGCGGAGCTCGCCGGCGTGATCTCTCACGAAATCGGCCATGTCGTCGCCCGTCACGCCGCGGAAAGAATGTACGCCATGGAGAAAGCCCGGAACAAAACCTGGATGTACGCCGCCGGCGGCGCGGCCGTCGGAGCCGTTGTCGGGTACGGTCTGGGCAAAGCCTTCTGCAAAGAAGGCGACTTTGCCTGTCAGGCGCAGGCCGCCCTGCTGGGAGGGGCCGTCGGCGCAGGCGGCGGACTGCTCGCCCAGAAATACACTTTCCTGGTCAACTCGCGCGAGGATGAAATGGAAGCGGATCGTCTGGGCTTCAAATACGCCGTTTCCGCTGGTTATGACAAGGAACAGGTCGGCAAATTTTACGAAAAACTTCTGAAGATGGAACGAAGCGGCGGCGGAAGCAACGGGGTTTTGGTGAAAAATCTCTCCGACGCCTTCAGCACGCATCCGCCTAGCGAAGAGCGGGTCCGACAGATGAGAGAACTCGCGTCGCTGACCCCGCAGAATAAAGCCACAATCACTACGCCGGAATTCAGCAAGGCGAAACAACTGGCCGCGGGTTTCGGCAAGAAAAAATAGCCACCGCCGTGACCGCTACGCTGACGACGATTTTTCTTTCTTCCTTTGTCATCGCGCTATCCGGCGCAATGATGCCGGGACCATTGTTGACCATCACCATCAGTGAAAGCGCCCGCAAAGGTTTCATCATGGGCCCTTTGATCGTCCTGGGTCACGCCGTCCTGGAACTGGCGCTGGTCATCGCGCTGCTGTTCGGGCTGGCCCCTTTTTTTCAAAAGCCTTCGGTTTTTGCTCTGATTGCCATCACCGGCTCCTTCATTTTGCTGGGGATGGCCTGGAGCATGTTTCGCTCGCTGCCAAGTTTGCGTCTATCGCTGGAATCGGACCGCGTCCGGCGCAAGCATCCCGTCGTCAGCGGCATCCTCATGAGTATCGCCAATCCCTACTGGACCATTTGGTGGGCAACCATCGGCATCGGCTACATTCTGTATTCCCGGCAGTTTGGACCCGGCGGCGTGGCCGTTTTTTTCATCGGCCACACGCTGGCGGATTTAGCATGGTATTCCCTAATCGCGGCAGCCGTCGCCAAGGGGAAAAGCTTTTTGACCGACCGGCTCTACCGCGGCATGATTGCCTGCCTGGCTTTTTTGCTGGTGGTGTTTTCCTTCTATTTCGCTTACGCGGGAATCGCAAAAATTTATTCCATCATTTGAGCGCGAGGACTTTTTTCGCATCATAAAAAAGCCCCCCGAATCAGATCGGGAGGCTTTTTACAAACGAGCGGTAAAATTATTTGTAAGATTCAATGACCGCTTCCACGCGGCGATTCTTCTTGCGCCCGCTGGCGGTGTCGTTACTGGCGATAGGCCGATTCGGGCCGTAACCGACAGCCGTGATACGGGAGGCGTCAATTCCGAAATTGTCGATCAGGTACTGGCGCACGCTTTCGGCGCGGGCCTGCGAAAGTTTGATGTTGTTTTCCGGATTATGGAATTTGTCCACATTATCGGTGTGGCCTTCGATCACGGCTGTGGCTTCCGGATGTTCTTTCATGAAATCGGCAACCTTCTTGATTTCCCGATGATACTTCTTCTTGACGACCGCCTTGGCCGTATCAAATTCGACTTTGAGCGTCATGGTGATTTTCTCCGGAGCTTTCACTTCCTTCGGAGGTTCCTCCTTCACGGCAGGACATCCGTCTTGGTCCACGGCCACGCCTGCCGGCGTGCCGGCGCATTTGTCCAGATAATCGGCCACGCCGTCATTGTCGGAATCAGCCGTGCAGCCGTCTTTGTCGACAATCACGCCTTCCGGCGTATTGGGGCATTTATCAATGTTGTCGGGCACGCCGTCTTTATCTTTATCGGGAACACAGCCGTTTTCATCCACCATCGCCCCATAAACGGTCCCGGGACATTTATCAAGACTGTCGGGCACACCGTCAAAATCCGTATCCAAGGCGCATCCGTTCTTGTCCACCGCGAGTCCATAGGGCGTGTCCGAACACCGGTCGACGTCATCCGGAACACCGTCTCGATCGGCATCTCCAACGGTTTTTGAAGAGGATGTCAGCTCATTCTGAACGGACGGCTTCCGGTCTCCCCCAAAATCAAAGTTCACGCCGAAAGCCACCAGCAAATCGTTGTACCGGTCATTAAAGGGAATCACATGACGCACATCGGCGCGCAGCGCGATGCCCTCTTTGACAAAATATTTCAAACCCGCGCCGTAGTCGACGGCAAACTTGTTCACTTCATCAAACCCGGCCGGACCCCGGTAATGAATGCCCCCCAAACCAACCGCCACAAAAGGGACCAGTTTTCCGGACGGCATAAAGTGATAAAGACCTTCGACCCCATAACCGTAAACATCAAGGTCGTCGTCGCCGGCCGTATCCTCAATTTGCGCGGGCAAATAATGGAAAAATCCTTCCACGCCGATATTCTCACTCAGATTGTAGCCTCCGCGTATCCCGACCAAAAACGATTCCTTCAGCCCCTCGTTGCCTTCGAAAAGATATCCTCCGACAAAAGGATAGACGGAAAAAGAACGGGCCTTGATTTCCGCGTTTGCGATGCCGGACGACAGCGTCAGCACGACAATCAACAGCGACATAAAGACTTTTCTCATAGTATCCTCCTCGTCAAAATGATCTCAAGTTCATAGAATTGCGTGCTTCATGAATGGAGTGCATGATTTTCATAGCCAAATATTTTCCGTCTGTCAACGCAATATTCAAACTTAAGCCTTCAGCACGTCACCTCCAATCGTCCCCTTCGAATATCCATTTTAATTTTTCCTTCCTCCTGAAGAACCTGCATGGTCGTGTAAGTTTCCGAAATGGAAAGAAATATTTCCAAAGGCAGCCTCACGCCACCAATGTCCGGAAAAAGTTTTCTGGCCGTTCGATAAACGTTCTTTTCGCCGGAACGAATAATGGACAACACGGCTTCCTTGCGCTGCGCGAAGGCCGATCGATATCCTTCGATGATGCCGGAAACATCCCGGATATCCTTGCCGTGCGCTGAAAACGCAACCGACGGCGATAGGCTCTTGATCTTTTCGAGCGACCGATAGAATTCCTTCTGGCTTGATCTCAGCGGCAATTTTTCGCCCTCTTCCAGCATCACAAAAGCGTTGGGGGTGATGTGTTCAATCAGGGTATCGCCGCAGAAAAGCATTTTTTCCTTTTCCAAAAAAAGACCAATCGATCCTTTGGTATGTCCGGGCGTTTCAATGATGGTGGCCTCGTATCGGCCCAGCGGTATCCGGTCGCCTTCCTGGACCGTCATGGCCACCCGGCAATTTTCCGCCATGTGCCGAAACAGCACCGAAAGCATTTTCAGCATCACGCCGACATAAAGGGGAATGCCCGTCAGCAGCAAATAATCCTTGTATCTTTTGGATGAAACGTCCATCCCGTTTTCGATGCTTTTTTGGTCTTCCCGATGGGCAATCACTTTCGCCCGACCCGCTTTGGCTATTTGGTCGGCCGCACCGTAATGCTCGGGATGTCCATGGGTGATGATGATTTTTTTGATGTCTGAAAAGCCGAGTTGATGCTCGGCCAGCGCTTTTTCCAAAACCGGCGCCGACTGCAGCGTGCCCGTGTCGATCAGTGTGATTTCCCGGCCTTTAAAAAGATAGACATTCACCGGCCCGGGTTTTCGTCCCGGCAGCGGCAGCGTAATTTTGAAAACATCGGGCAGAATCTCACTGCTGAATTTATATCGCTTTTCCAAATGGATTCCTTTCGATTTTTTGTTCAGAACTATAGGGCCAATGATTCTCGCCTGTCAACGAAATATGCTCCCCGAACCCCAACCATCAGAAAAAACCTTCATTTATTTCAACGGCATGGGCGGCGGAAATTTTTGTTTTTCGCCCGAGCCGCTCTTTATCTTCCGCCCTAAACACGCTTTGAGGATTGGTTTTTTCATTGCTTCCATCATCAATCAACCGATCATGCAAGACTTATTTTCAAGTTGAGCCGTTTTAAACGAAGGCTTGACAGCCCAGAGTCCGCCTACTATACTTCAGCAAAATTTCATCACCGGAGATCCTCGTCAATGAACCCAATGATGAATCGCTCTTTCGGACGCCGAGACTTCATCAAATATGCCATTTTTGCGGGTGCCGCTCTTTCCATGCCGTCGCTTCAGGGCTGCGCCATTCCGAAAAAGAATGTCCCTCTTCTGGATGACAAAAAAACATTCCTGATTAAAAACGCCGGCGTTATTGACATTCAAACCGGCGCGATTGAGACGCCCGGCTGGCTCATCATTGACAACGGCGTGATTGTTCGGAAAGGGATCGGCGAATTTAAGGAAGGTTTTGGGGGCATTGTCTTCGATTTGAAAGGCCGTTATCTGATGCCCGGGCTGATTGACGCGCATTGTCACAGCACGTCATCGCCCGTTTTTTCCCTCAGAATGCTGGATATCTTAAAGCATTCCGATCAGCAAAGACAAAACTTTGTGTCTTCGATTGAATCCGGCGTCACCACGATACGGGACATGGGCGCTTTCCCCGCGCTGCTGCGGATGTTCATCAAAGACATCGAAAAAGGCAATCTTCCCGGTCCGCGGGTCGTTTACTGCAATTCCATCCTCAATCTGATGGGAGCGCATCCTGAAATTCCGCCGTCGGACGTCAATATTTTCGCCCGTCCGGCTTCCTGGTTCATCGGTATGATGATGACCAATTTCCAAAACACGGAGGAGTTGAAAACGCGGCTGGAAGAAAACGCGCGGGGCGCTTCGTTCATCAAGCTTACGCTCGACAACCAGACGTTATTCTGCAAAACGAACAAAAAGATCCCCGTGTACACTGATGAACAGCTGAAAATCATTTTCGACTTTGCCGAAAAAAAGGGTTTGCCTGTCTCCGGCCACCATCAGTTCAAATTTGGTTTTGACCGCGCGATGCAATACCCCTTTCATTCCTTGGAGCACATCGTCACCGATACGGTCTTATCCGACGACGACATCCTGCAAATGGCCCGTCGGAAGGTGGCCATCGTGCCGACGATGACGGTCGGACAATCCTATCTCATGGAAGAGGCCTACGACGAGCTTCCCGCAAAATACCAAACACCGGAAATTCTGGAAGAGCTGCGGCAAAGAAGATATTTTTTGGAAAACGAAGCGACAATGCACTGTGACCCGGTATTGCACGGGCAGAATCTAAAAACCCTGAGTTTTTACAAAAAATACCCCATAGACCATTTGTGGGAGAAAAAGATTTTTTTGGTCAACCCGGAAGTCTATTTCAACATGATCCAAAACGGCTACGCGAACCTCAAAAAAATGAACGACGCCGGTATTTTAATCGGTTGCGGCATCGACGCGGGCATGCCCTTGTGTTACTTTGGAAGCAACTACCGGGAATACGAAATCCTGAAACGCGTTGGCTTGACCCCCCTCGAGATCCTGCGCTGCGCCACCATCAACAACGCAAAAATTCTTCAACTTGACGATAAAACTGGTTCGCTGGAGACCGGCAAATACGGCGACATGCTTGTGCTGGAAAAAAATCCCCTGGAAGATATCCGCGCCCTGCGAAGACCGTATATGGTTTTCAAACAAGGCGAACTGATGTTCTCCGCCGCCGATCTCCGTCTCGACGGCATCCTCCCGGCCTGACTCGAAACGACATCGGTCTGCGCACTTTCAGCGCGCCGGATGTTTTTCGTCATGAATCGCGAATCGCGCGGACGCATCTTTCCTTCGCCTCGGATTTCGCCGATGCCGGCCGTCGCGTTGAATGTTTCTTTTCAACCGGATATTTTCCCCGCCTGCCTTTTCACGAGCTTTTTCATTTTTTTGATTGTTTGATCAATCTTTGGGCCGGAGAAGCTGAACAACGAGAGAATGATTTCCATCATGCCGTCGATGCGGGATAAGTTTTCTACGTTTTTGTCATGCACAATTTCATGGATGAACGCGTGCAGGATGCCCTTGACGGCCAACGTCCGCCGGTAATAATCGTCTTTATCGAATTCGTTCCGAACGGATTGAAAAAGATCCCGGTTTCTTCGCGCGGCTTCCTCGACAATCATTTTGGATATCCGGCTCGAATTGTACGCTTCCAGATACAATTCGGCGACGGCCTCCTGTTTGACGACGGCGTGAAGCTGCAAGCCGATTTCCAGTGCAAACCGCAAAAGGGGATCGCCTTTTTTCATCATGCCGTCCGCCATATCCGCATAGCCGTGAATGACGTCCTTCACCAGATGCATGAGAATATCTTCCTTGCTCGGGAAAAAATGGAAAAGCGTGCCGTTGGCCACACGGGCGTCCCGGAGAATTTGTTTGACGGTCGTCTTCGAATAACCCTGTTTCAGAAACAGGCGGAGGGCAGCCGTTAAGATTTTATTTTGAACCTCTTTTTGATGTTGAAGGCGTTTCATGGTTTTTATTTACCTACGATTTCCCCGGAAGTCAACCGCCGTCATACTTCGTCCGCGGTCTTTACTGCGAATTGGAGTAAACTCCAAATCTATCTTGACAACCGCCGAAGGACTTAATATGCGTTTTGTTAGAGTATGCTCCAATATGGTGCTCGACTTCCCTTTCGCAAGGAGGAATCTTATGCCGATGAAATCCAAAACCCTGACGCTCTCAGCCGTCATTCTTTTGATGAAGTTCTTTTCTTCCGCCGCTTCCCGGGCGTGGAACGCCGATCTGACGGACGATGAACGGAAGATGCCGGAGGCCAAGTACTACAATCCTGTCTTCTCGGATTTCCCCGAGGACGTCGTCACCGCGCTGATGCAGGGACCTCTGGATAGGGAAGATGTGCTAGATTTTGAAAATGTCGCCGATTTGCAGAAAGCCGGCCACAAGAAAGCGGATTACGGCTATCGTCTGCTGGAGGACGGCACGGGTTATGTGGCCGTCAAAACGGATTTCCCCGGCGTAACAGGCGACAGGATCCATTGGTGGTTCTGGTGGCATGGCTACAAAGACATCCGTTATAAGATATGGTGCCCCGGAGCGCATTATGCCGTGAAGATAAAAGATTTATTTCGAGCAAATCACCCGTCCCTTTCGTATCGAGAAAGAATGGAAAACAATACCATTTATTCGACGGAAGACGTCGGCATGGGCATTCAAACCTTAGCCATTCATTTTGTGCCGCCGGAAAAGTTCGGTTTTGATCCGTCCCAATTCAAGCGCCATGGCATCGAGGCGGTCCTCTGCGCGGAAGTCGGCCTGATGATCGCCGGCGCCGACATCAAACACTCCTACATGGTCCATGTCTGGCGAAAAACATCCGATGGCCTGGAGCTGCGCAGCCGTTTCTGGCTGGGGAAAATGCTGCCCTACCAATGGATGCGGCAATTGATCTTCAGTGCAAAGACGCTCAAGGACATGCTTTTCCATTGCGCGCTGGAGTACAATCATCTGGCCGGTTTTCTGCCCGACATTTACCGCGAATTCGGCCGTCCGTGGAAATAACGGCCGCATCTCCGCGCGATCTTGTCTTATTCAGCGCGAAGGCACCAAGCGCATCACGTCGGTGTACCGGGCCTGAATCGCCGCTTCCTGAAAAGGAAAAGGAAGATACTTCCCTTCCCGCCACGCCGTAATGCCGTCGTCATAGTGCGGACTGGAGGGATTGTCCGACTGACCGGAGCTGTTCACCGCCAGCATCGGCTCTTCCCGGCTGAAATCAACAATCATCCGCATGGAAGGAATCAGCCAGGTATCGAAATCTTTCCCCATCATGTAAGCGGATACGTTGAGCGTGGAGAAGTCGCCGGGCGCGGGATACGGCCCGCGGTTGAAATATTTCCACATTCTCTTGAGCGCCGCGCGTTCGATGACGCTGAAATGACGCGACAGTTGAGAGGTATCCGTCTCCCAAGTGTAGGTGTGCAATTTCCCCCATGACCATTGATCGGGGGAAGGTCCGAGATTTTTTTCCAGGTACAAAACGGCGTCCGCCAGGGACTTGGCGATGATTTCCGACTTCGTTTCCTTCTTCGGCGTTCGGATGTCGTCCCAGAAGGGGCTTTCGTCTCCGCGCACCGTCAAATGATCGCAGGTTGCGTTGTAGCTTTGATTATTCACCGCCAAAAAGGACTGCCACGCGCGGGACTCCGCCGGTCCCAGCTCGTCAAAAAACGTATTGACCGTCACGCTGTTCATGAACGCCCCGAAGACGGCCGCTTCTTTGGAATCCCGATGAAGCCGGCCGTCAAAATCCCGCAGCATTTTTACGGCAAGCCGGGCTTTCTCCTTCCTGGATTCATCCGTCCAGTTCGATATTTCCCGTTCGATGTCCGTAAACATCTTGCCTTGAAAAATCGCGCTTTTGAGTTTGGGAACAAAAAGCGAATAAACATCCAGCTGCATGTCCATATTGGTCTGCGCGGTATGTTTGTCCGTCGCCGCAATCATCTGCTCAATACGCTCCGCCCTTTCCGGCCAGTACCAGGAAGAAGAAAGAATATAAGGATAATCTTTCGGAATCGTGCGGTGATTGGCCGTCGCCACAAAACCGGAAGAAGGATTTTTCAAATAGGGCAAAGCGTCCTGCGGCAGAAGCCCTTTCCAGTCGTATTCTCCGTTCCAACCCGGCGACGGCAGGAATCCCCTCCCCTTCGAACGAACCGGATAGTTGCCGATCACCTGCCAGGCGATGTTGTCCCGATCGGCAAAAACCATATTCAGCGGGATGGCCTTGATCTTGCGGATGATGGGCAGCGCTTCATCAACCGAATGGGCGAAACTCAATTGAAAGAAAGCGTTCATGCTGTCATCGTCCGGCGCGACGGCGGTCGAGCTTAACGCGATTCCATAAGAAACATCGACGGATTCGCCCTGCAGATAATGCAACGGCTGATTTTTGACCGCTTCGTTGAGCAACACGCCGTGGACGGTTTCACGGATTTTCCGCGTCACCGGTTTTTCCCCTTTGATTTTGAAAATCTCCTCACGCTCCACAACCGGCAGCCACCGGCTTTTGTAGAGATAATGCCATTTGCCGTCGATGGTTTTGAGCTGTTCTAAAAAAAGATCTTGATTGTCGTCCATCACCATCGTCATCCCCCAGGCGATATGACGGTTATATCCGGCCACGATAATCGGAGCGCCGGCCAGACTCACCCCCGCCACATCATAGTCTCCGCACCGGACGTGCGCCAGATTCCACGTGGAGGGAAGACTCAAGGGAAGGTGCATGTCGTTGGCCAAAATGCTCGCGTCATGCTGCGTTCGGCTTTTATGGATGGCCCAGTTGTTGGACGCGGCAAACCCGGTCAGGCCGATTTTCTCCAATACCGGATGAAGATCAGCGAGCACGGCCACTGCCGCCGCCGCCCGATTCAGGTCAAGGCCTTCAAGCTTGGCGGCTTCATCAAAAGCGATCGGCTCGTCCGGGTATATCGGCAACAGCCAAGCGGCGTTTTTCGCCCCGACCTTCTGCGCGATATTGAGCGCCGCCAGTTCCTCGTGAAGATTGAACGAAAGGCCGAAATTCACCAGCGCGAAGATTTTGACGGAATCCATCGCCTCCCACCGCTCGGGCTTGTAATGGGCCAAAACAAATGTCGCCGGCAATTTATTTTGATGCGTTTCAAGATAGGCATTCACGCCTTCGCTGTATTTTTTCAAAAGACGGAGGTTTTCGGGAGACACTCTTCGGTAAAGCTCCGCCGCGACGGCTTTTAAGTTCATGGCCCGCATGTAATAATCGAGGTCCAGAACCGCCGGACCCGCCATTTCCGCGAGCCGCCCTTCAGACATGAGTTTATAGGAAATCATCTGGGAGAGTCTGTCGGAGGCGTGCAAATAACCCACGGCCATGGCCATATCTTCCATGTTTTTGGCGTCCACAAAGGGAATGCCGTACGCATCGCGGCGAACCGTCACCGGCTCTTTCAAACCGGGAATGGCGATTTCTCCCGTCGGAGGATCAACGGAACGCTTGAAGTACCAATCCATCACCGACGAACATCCCGATAAAAACAATGCCGCAAAAGCGATCAGGCAACCCCTTAAAATGACGCCTCCTCCGCGTCTGAACGCACATGTTTTTTCTTCCATCGCTCCTCCTCTGTTGCATTCAAAAAGATTTCGGCCTAAGGCTGTTTGAACGGCCGATCGTTCCGATTCAAGGATTGTAGAACCGCTTTCAAAAGCGAGGCGCTATGCCCCAGTTGGATGTAAGCTTCCTCCTGAGTCATGTCCCGATTCTGCGCTCGCAGTTTGTATCCCAGTTTGCGGGACAGATTGGCAATCCGCGCAATTTCGCGCGCCAAGTCGTCTTCGAAATGCTCCCGGCTGATGCGAATGGGATACATATTCTTCGCGATCTTTTCCGGATGATCAAAGACGTCTTTTTCCACGATGCCGTCGTTGATTTCGTGACGGGACCTGTTGAAATCATCATAAACGATATTATGGAGAGGCATGGTCAAATCACCGATGTAGTGCGCGCAATACACCAAATGATAAAGCGCGTATTTGCCTTCCTGAAGCGTTTTTTGATACTTGCGCAGGGAAGCGATGATCGCCCCGTAAAGATGGCCTTCCTCCTCGCCGCCAACACGATTATACCGCTCGGCCTGGCGAAGAACCTCTTGCGGCGTGATCTCGACTTCCGCGTTATTGTTGAACCAATGATTATAAGACTCCGTCTGACCGGCCTTGATCTTCGCGATATCCGGTCCCGCGCAATGATACCACATGTCGAATCCCGCCGCCCGGCAGATGGACAAGTGGGTTTTGTCATACCAGGCCGATGCATCGAAGGCCGACAGAACGACAACCAGAACCAGAATAAATTTTGATGTCCTTCTGTTCATCGGCCGTTTTCACCAGCCTTTTTTCCACATATCATCGTCATCGTAAATTTTTTCTTCATCCTTGGCTTCTTCGGCGTCCAATTCATGATCACGGGTGTTGAGTTTTTCCTTCTGCTTGAAATACTCCCGATACCATTCGTGAGCGGTAATCATGGACATGACTTCACTGGTGCCGGTCCAGATGGAAGCCAGACGCACATCGCGATAGATGCGCTCGATTGGAAAAACATTGGTGTAGGCGATGCCGCCCATCACCTGCATGGCGTTATGGACAACCTTCTGACAAGATTCCGTGATGAATTTTTTGCTTTCCGAAACCATCCGGCGGATTCTGTGCATCTCCGCTTTCTCATCCACCGCCTTCGCCGTCACGTATGCCATGGCGCGCGCCGCATCCAGAAGCATCGCCGCTTCGGCGATCTGAAAACTTACGCCCTCATACATCGCGATGACCTGGCCGAAGGCTTTGCGCCTGGCCGTGTAGTTGGTCGCGATCTCCAGAGCGGGACGCGCCGCGCCGATCGTCATCGCCGCCGTGCCCAGCCGCTCCGGCACCATCATGGTGTTGAACACGGCATACCCGCCGTTGACCCTTCCGACGACATTTTCCTTGGGCACTTTGACATTGCGGAAAACAAGCCTTCCGGTGCCCCCGCCGCGACAGCCCATCAAGCCGTACAAGTACTTGACCTCCACGCCTTCGGTTCTGTCCACGATGAAACAGGTGATGGATTCCTGCGGTTTGGCTTCCGGATCGGTCTTCGCGTAAACCAGGAAAAAATCCGCTCCTTCGGCCCCGACGATAAACCGTTTCATGCCGTTGAGCAGAAAATAATCCCCGTGATCTTCCGCCCGCGTGGTGGCCCCGAAGAAGTCGGATCCCCCGCGGGGCTCCGTCAAGCATTCCGCCGCGAAAAGCTCTCCCCGGAGGAGCGGTTTGACGTACTTCTCTTTTTGCTCATCCGTGCCGTGCTGGATAATCGCGTCGCAGACCAGTTCGGCGCCGACGCCAAAAACACACGCGATTTCATATCCCAAGGTTCCGATTTCCTCCATCAGCATGCAAGTCGTCACCCAGTCCATATCGCGGCCGCCCCATTGCCTCGGATAACGGCAACCCATCAGATGGCGCCGGGCCGCCTCCTGCAATAATTCTTTGGGAAACTTGATTTTATCCGCGTCCATATCCAAAATCATCTGGCGCGGCACCCATTTGACGAAATCCCGCGCTTCGTCCCGGATCTTGAGTTGCTCCCGTGTCATCATGTAGTCGAACATCGTTTTCTCCTTTCTTTGGCACTGAATCAGATCATTGCCAAACGCAATGATTTATTTTGGCGATCATCCTTGTTCGCGGCGTTCATGGCGGAAACGCCGGCTGAGCCGCATGAATCGTTCCCGACAAAGCGGATGGCCCCGCTTGCGATATTTCCTACACCCTGAATATCCGCTGCAAGACATTTTTCTTGAGCGAAATGGCCGCTTCCGGACAGAATTCGATGCAGCAATAACAGCGAATGCATTTTTTATAGTCATAGACGGGGACGTTCGCCTTTTGCCGCGCCTTTGAAATCGCCTGCGCCGGACAGACGGCCATGCATTTGTAACAAAGCGTGCATTTTTCGGCGTCAGGCCATGGTTTCTCGATGAAGATATTTTTTACGGCCGGGCTCACCAGCCAGCCGCGGAGAAAATGCGAAGACACGGAGGATTTCGTCGGTTGAAAGTCTTTCACCCGCAAATCCCTGATGCTTCGTCCCACAACGGATATCTCCTCCGGCGAGGATACGGCAAAATCTCTTTTGAAGCCCAGCGTGACGGTGGGAATCTTTTTGTAATCCAAACCGGCGACACCCGCGGCCACGAAATCAACGGCCACCGGATCTTCTCCGATGATGACCGCATTGAGACGCCTCGGCGTGCCGGACGGTCCCGGTCCCTCGCCTTCCTGGCCGATGACGGCATCCATAACGTGGATCATTTTCTTCGGCTTGTCAAAACCTTTCAAAAGCGCCCCGTTCAAATCCAAAAGCCACTCGGAAAATTCCGCCGCCTCCGGAAAACGCAGATGCATGCGCGCTTTTCTCAACCCGGGGATGGTGCCGAAAAGATTTTTCACCGCGCCGGAGATATAGGTGAAACCATGTGTTTTGAATTTCGGCAGATTGACGATCATGTCCACGTCGAAAAACGCCTTGGAGATTTCTATTCGCTTGATCAGCTTCGCTTTAGGATAATGAAGGGGCGCGATCTCATCCATCCGCCCCACTTCCAAGCCAAGCTCTTTGATGACATCCGCGTAACCCGTGGTATTCAAGATGGACTTAAAAGGACCGAATCCATGGCATTCGGTCAGAACGGGAAATCCTCCGTTTTCGATGACGATTTCAGAGACGGCCTTAAAAAACAAAGGATGGGTGGTCACCGCCTTTTCAGGCTTGGCGGCCGTCAGCAGATTGGGTTTTAAACCGACTCTCAGACCCTGAAACCGTCCAAGATCAAATCCTATTTTGGCCAGACCGTCCTGGATGACCGACTTGAGAATTTTTTCATCATAGTCTTTGCATTCGAGCAAGGCGACCTTGGCCATAAGCTGCATCCTCCCTTCCCGCCCGAGAGCATAGCACAACCGGGGATGAGGGAAAAGCGCTTATTTGTTTTTGGCGAAGGAAAAGAAAATCAGACCCACCCCCAGTATCGACAGGGTGATCGGGCAGGGAAGCGGAAGCCCGAGGGGATTGGGTTTATTCAAAAACATCAACGCGGAATCCGCAAGAAGAAGAAACCCCGATACGACGAAACATATTTTTGATACTTTCAGCATAACGACCTCCCTGATTGGTTTGAGATGCAAGGATCAGCCTTCCAGATCAACGCGCGTGGATTCCAGAAAGCGGCTCACGAAATTGAAATAGCTCACGCAGAGAATCAGCTCGGTCGCGCCCCGCGCTCCGTAGCGTTCAAGGATTTGAGCCAGCGCCTCATCGCTGAGACGTACCTCCCGGCTGATTTCATCGGCCACGCGGCACAACAAATTGCCTTCTTCATCGAACGATTTGACCGGGTCCTCCATGCAGAGGATCTTTATCTCCCGGTCCGTCACGCCGTAGTGTTTCGCAAGCGTGACGTGGTGCGTCCATTCATAGACGGCGCGCGTGACGTGCGCCACCCTAAGCACGGCAATCTCGCGCCTGCGCGGATCAAACTCGCTCTGGAACAAAACGGATTGGGCCAGCGCCAGAAAACCCTTCACGCTGGCCGGCGCGTTGGCCATCATGCGGGTGATATTCATGGGAAAGGATTCCACCAGCTTTCTCACGTCCGGAGCAAGGGTTTCCATGTTCGGATAGGGGATGCGAACCATGATGTTTTCTCCTTTCAAAATTTGAGGCATCGGATGCCGGTCCATTTTTCAAGTCTTCCCAATGCGTGATAAATGGGCCCCGGGGGTTTCACGCGGATGCCGAGAAATCTCATGTCAATGAACTCCAGAATGATCCCCGCTGGCCTAAGCGTGTCCAGGTAGGCGAAATCAATCGTCATCGGAAAGGATTGGATCCGCCCCCGCACCCAGGTCTCGCAGCCGGCCTGCTGAAGTCTGTTGCGCCAAGCGTCAACATCCTCGACCAGAAAGCCCAGATGCTGGAGCACCATGCGGTCTTGCGCATCCACGTAGTTTTTATAAAAATCGGATCCGACGCCCGGCTCCAGCAGTTCAATTTCATATTCCCGATACACGGCCATGCCGAGCTTGCCGCTGAAGGTTTTGTTGACGCCGCGCTCATTCCACAGCGGAAGCGTGTCCGAGGCGATGAAAAAAGGACCGACACCCCTCGCCTCCAGGTTCGCGGCGGCTTTTTCGACGTCCGCGACAACGACGCCCAGCTGGCGGATGTCGGGAAATTTATATTTTTCACGAAAGTCCTGAGCTATTCGGGACAAGGCATCATCAAGATTATCAGCTCTCAATAAGTCATCAAAATAATAAATCACCTCAAAAGCCTCCTTCGTTTCCCCATTCGGTTCAGCCGTTGATGCCGGAATATTTCCGCGCCATATTCCTGGCGATTTTCGCGGATGCGTTAACGACCAGTGTGGGGGCAAGTCTCATGAAGATGTCCAAAATTTTTGCGTCGCGTCCGACCATGATCCGTTGTTTATTTTTTTTGATTCCATGGATGATTATTTTCGCGGCTTTTTCGGCGCTCGTACGAAAGACCTCTTTATCATATAACGCAACCGCCTGTTCCTTGGATATTGAATAATAAGTACGATTCATCCTGGTGTTTCTCGCGATATTTGTTTTGATTCCACCCGGATGAACGCAACTGACGCTGATGTTTGTTCCTTTCATTTCCTGAATCAGGGTTTCCGTGTATCCCCTGACCGCGTATTTCGACGACTGATACGGACCGTTGTTCGGATTGGGAACGATTCCGTTAATACTCGATATATTAACGATATGACCTTCTGGCCTTTTACGCAGATAGGGAAGAAAAGCCATTGTGCCGTAGACCACGCCCCAGAAATTTATGCCCATCAGCCATTTGAAATCCTCTATCGGCACCGTTTCCAGAAAATCGCCGAGGGCGACCCCCGCATTATTAATCAGGATGTCGATGCCGCCGTGATATGCCGCGGCTTCCTCGGCGAATCTAACGACCTGGTCCTGTTTAGACACATCCACGATGTGCGTTGAAACTTTAACTCCCTGACCGATTAATTTTTTCGTCTCTTCGAGGCCGGCTTCATTGATATCCGAAATGGCCAAATGGCAGGATTCGCCGGCCAGTTGTATGGCCAGCATTCTGCCGATACCGGACCCCGCTCCCGTGACGGCCGCAACTTTGTTTTTCAAATTTTTCATAACACAATCCCTGATTTAAATCTCCTTTCTTTCTCTTTAATGTTTAAATGGATAGAGTTTACCTTCTTCCATATTTTTCACGGTTTCCTGCACAATCCGATTGACGTCCTGTGTCGTGAGGTTTTGACGATCCAGCATGTTGATGTGTTCGTCAAGATAGCGGATATAGGCGCGCATGGCGTTTTGGGTATCTTCGGTATCGAGGCAGCGGATGCTCTGCTCCATTTCAATGCTCAACCCATGCCTCAAAGTCGTCTCCGACCCTTCGTGAACGCATTTCTTAATCGCGTCCACAGCCGTCATCGGCCGCCGGCTCATCAAATCGGCAAATTCCTGAACTTTGGTTCTAAATTCCGCCTTATCGAAAAATCCGGTAATGAATCCGAGACGCCGCGCTTCTTCGGCGTCGATCTGATTGCCGCGCAGCATCCACTCCAGCGCCTTGGCCCTGCCGATGAGCCGCGGGAGCCTCTGGGTGGATCCGCCGCCCGGAACGATATTAATCAACACTTCCGGTTGTCCGATCGTGAACCCCTGATCGCCGACCATGAAACGAAAATCGAAACAGGCGGAAAGTTCCGTTCCGCCGCCGTTGCAATTGCCGTTGATCGCGGCGATCGTGATTTTATTGAGCCGCTCGATCGCGAAATAAACCCGCTGCATGATCAACCACAGATACAGGCTCGAAGAATAGCCGCTGATCCTCTTGGCGAATTTCAGCATCAGGTTTTCATACCAGCCGCATTCATCCATCAGCCGGTTGGTGTAAGTCGTCACGTACTTCAGGATGGCGCCGGTCAGTCTTGTTTTTACAAAGAGGTTGAGAAATATTTTTTGGTTATCCGTTGACAGGGCCAAAAGCTCGGGTATGGAGAAATGCATGATGTAGAGGTCTTCGATGCCGCCGGTCAGGATGAAGACCCGGATGGAATCATCTTTCGATACCTGTTTGACGATGGCAAAAAGCTCTTCGAGCACGGCCACGGTCAGGAAATTAACCGGCGGATTTTTCATTTCAACCCAAAGCGTTGATTTTTCCCGCCGCAGGGAAAAATACCGGTAACGATTCATGCTCACCCCCTCAAGTCGGACTTTGACGCAACCTTTAGCTCTGCAGCGCCGCGGACTTGTCTCAAGCCAAGGATGTCTCTTTTATCGATGATCACGGAACATCCAATGCTTAAAGAAAAATCTGCTGATGCCCTGATAGATCGTCGGCGACAGTCTTTTCAAAAAATAGACGGGCCACATCTGGAAGCCCGGAGAAACCTTAATGCCGGTGTCGCGTCTAAGAGCGCTGATGCCCTGCCTTGCAACCATCGCAGGAGAAACGCCGAATGTCCGATAGAATTTTTCCACTGTCGACTTTATGGTTTTGCCGGAGCGGTCTGCAAACATTATTTTCCCGTTCTTGATAATGTTGGTATGGATGATTCCGGGACAAAGCGCGCTGACTTTGATATTGTATTTGTAAAGCTCTTCCCGCAGAGACTCGGCCAGTCCTACCATCGCGAACTTGCTCGTACAATAAGGCGCCATGCCGGGAATACCGATCAGGCCGGCGCCGCTGGCGGTAATCAGAATGCTGCCGCGGCGGCGGTCAATCATTTTCGGCGCGAAATAATGCAGCATATAAATTGTTCCCCAGAGATTGATTCCCATGACCCATTCCCAGTCTTGGAGGGTGAGTTCAGTGAAATGGCTTCCCACGCCGACACCCGCGTTGCAGCAGAGGATATCCACATGTCCCCACTGCGAAAAATACTCACCGGCGAATTTTTCGACTTCGTCAACTTTGGAATGATCCACGCGGCGGCCCGCGGCCTTCACGCCCAAGGCTTTGATCTCGCCCACGACCTGATCAACGCGTTCTTTGACGATATCGGTGATAAAAACATCTGCTCCCTTGGCCGCCAGCTGCAGGGCAAGTTCCCTCCCGATTCCGGAACCTGCACCGGTCACGACGGCATTTTTGTTTTTAAAATCGATGATTCCGAACATGTTTTGCTCCTGCCGCCGCCTTGAGCTGGCAGCGGTTCATTCTTGCCTACCGCTTCTTGGATTCGGGTTCCAAAACAAGGGCGTTGATGGTTCGCGGTTCGACGGCCGGAATTTCAATCTCTCCATCGCCCAAAGAGATTTTCTTCACCCTGCAGCCGAAACCTTCCAGCACGGCGGCGGTATCGGCGCAGTTGACCGCCGCGTCGTCATCATCGACCACCACGATTCTCATCGTCACGCCCGCAAGCCCGGCCGGCGCCAGCTCCCGCACGTGCGCAAATAAAGATTCCTTGTCGCAGATGAGATTCACCCGGACGTTGGAGTCGCCCAGCGCAGCACCGATGGCAAACGGTAAGCCGACCCCGGCCATATCCCGCTCATCCATGCAGAAGAGGTCGCGGTATTCGGCGCCGCGCAAAATGCTGACAGCGGCTTCGGAAAGGCCGGCGCCGTCCGCCACGACGATGTCGGAGGCGTCCGTTTTTTCGCCAAGCTTCGCCAAAACGCGGCCCATCCCCCGGTCCGCCGGAAAACGCCTGCCTGCCAGTTCGGAAGCCTTTTGACGCATGGTCTTAAGCCACGCTTCTTCTTGAACCCCCCGGATGCCTGCGGCCAGCCAGGCGGAAAATGCGCTTGCCGGGTCCGCGTGAATCGGATGCCGGGTATCGGGAAGCATCGCGGACGGCTCCGTTTCCACCTGAACAACCGGCCCGACCGTCCAGCCGCATTGATTCACGACCGCGTGCGCTTCCGGATCCACGCCCACGAGCACGAGGACATCCGTCGCTTTCAGGAGCGCCGTGCCCTCGTCGGCTTCCGCAAAAAGCGACACGGGTCCCACGTAGCAGGAATCACGACTGCACATGATTCCCGAACTGAAACGGGTGGTCAACACCGGCCATCCAGCCTGATTTAAAAGACCGCGCAGGTTTCGATAGCGTCCCCAACGCCCCATGCCCTGCCCCACCAGCACCAAGGGCCGCTTTGCTTTTTTCAGAACCGCCGCCGCCTCATCCATCCGCTCGGCAATGCCGGCAATCCCAGGCTCTCTGTCCACAACCGGAATTTCAACGAATTGTTTCTCACGCCAGAGACCGCGCCTGAACAGAACGTCCACGGGCACGTCAAGATGGACGGGACCTGGAACGCCCGTGTAGGCTTCCCGAAATCCGCGCGCCACCATCTGCGGAATGCGTCTCCAGTGATAGACAATCGCGTTCCATTTCGTGACGGGCGCGAAAATCTCGTCCTGATTGCAGGCCTGAAGATTTTCCTGGTGCGGCTTCATTTTCCAGCTCTGGACCTGCGGCGCGATGGATATGACCGGATGATAATTCAGCCAGGCATGGCTCAGGCCCGCCACCTCATAAACGACCCCCGCACCGACCGTTGTCATCGAAACCGCCGGTTCGCCGGTGGCGGCGGCATATCCGCAGGCCATCAGCGGCCCCGCCGTTTCGCAGCGCGGTACAAAGATATCGATGTCGTCACGCCGCCCGACGGCGTCATAGATCGAGCCCATCTGGCCGCCGATAATCGAAAATATTTTCCGGACCCCCTGTTTCCTGAGGCAATCCACGACAAGTTCTCCCCCGCTGATCAGACGCATATCACGACCTCCCGAACCGTAAATTGATTCCGAGCAGAGCCTTGAAAATGTAGGCCAGCTGGTAGACATTCCGCCAGACACCGAGCCGCTGCATCCGCGCCACGCTCTTGAGAAACTGAAACGGAGAAAGATATTTCAGAGCGCCTTCAAATTCCACCAGCGCAAAACTCAAAAGGCAGTCGGGCGTGTTGTCCTTATCGGTGACGCAATCCACCACCAAAGGCCTCCGCGTTCGCCGCGCATCTTCGTAAACCGCCAAAAGCTCTTGCACGGTCGTCACGCGCTCGGCAGGGATGCCCAGCCCCCGCGCCACCGAGACATAATCATTCCCGTCTAAGTCCGTCCCCACGTAATTGCCGGCGTAAAACGAAGTCTGCATCGCACGGATCATGTTCCAGGCGCTGTCGTTATTGATGAAAATGATGATGGGCAGATTCAGCCGCCGGAGGGTTTCCAGCTCCTGCGCATTGTACAGAAACGATCCGTCGCCCGTCACGAGGACCACCTGCTTGTCCGGAGCGGCCAACTGCACGCCGATGGCATACGGCAACCCCCCGCCCAGCGCCGCCATGCCGTAGGGAAAGAAAAACTGCGACGGCCCCAAATCCGGCGCATACATGGCCAGGTACAGCAGGGTATTGCCGCCGTCCCCCACCACAATCCAGTCGTCCCGGAGGGCGACCGGTACCGTTTCCTTGATGAGTTTGGCTTGATGCAGAAGTCTGCTTTTTGATTCCGCGTCCTTAGCGAGGCGCACCGCCCGCCTCCGCTTGAGGTCATGAAGCATCCGACGCCACGCCTCCCACTCGGGAGGCGAACTGAATTTTTCGCGCCGCAAGATATCCATCAGCTGATGCAGCACCGTTTTCACGTCGCCCTGGATGGAGACCGCCGGCCGGACATTCAAGCCCAATTGCAGCGGATCGATGTCCACGTGAATGAAACGGATGGAACCCGACCACAGCGGCGGCAGGCCGAATCCCTCCAAGCCGCCGAACGCGGTGCCGAGCGCGAGCACGACATCGGTCTTTTTAATCGCCACGTGGAAAACCTCCCCCGACGAGTAGCTCGGACCGCCCAGACTCAGCGGATGACTGATGGGAACACAGCCGGTGCCAGCCATCGAGGTCGCAACGGGAATTCCAAAGGTTTCCAGAAAAGTCATCAGCTCCGCGCAGGCCTCGGAAACCTTGACGCCTCCGCCGCAGAAAATCAGCGGTTTTCGGGCCGTCATCAGCACGCGCGCCGCCTCTTCGAGCGCCGCGTCATTCCCGCGCATGCGAACCGGAACCACCGGACGCGAGGCAAGCCGCGTCCCCGGCATGTTCACCGCGTCTTGAGAAATCCGCTGATGCAGGAGCTGAAATGGGATATCGATATGTACGGGTCCCATTTTGTGATTGCAGGATTCTTGAAGAGCCCGAGAAATCTGTTCGGGAATTTTTTCCGGCGCGGTCAGCCGGGCGTCCCAGCGCGTCACCGCCTGAAACACGGCGCGCTGGTCGAAACAATACCGGTTTGTCCCCTTGCTGAAATCCGGTTCTTCATCGACGCACAGCGACAGCGACACGAGGGGGACTTTGTCCGCCCACGCGTTGGTGACTCCGCTGATCTGGGAGAGCGCCCGCCCGTTCGCATCCGTGACGACGGCTGCCAGCAGTCGGGAACGGCGGATATACCCGTCGGCCATCAGCGCGGCCGCCGTTTCATTGCGCGCCCGGATCACGCGCACGTCGCCCTCGGTCTCCAGCGCGTCCAGCAGCGGCTTGAGTCTTGGGGTCGGAACCGTGAAGAAAAATTTGATTCCCTGGGATGAAAGACACCGCGCCAAGATTTGAGCGCCCGAAATATCCTTCTGCATAAGACCTCCCCTCGGATAGACTGCGCTATCCGTTTTTGGATGACATCCGGATACAGATGACACGTTTTTTAGCACTTTTTTAAGCGATGCTTGAACCTAGCGCAAACTGCAAAAAGAGTCAATGACACGAACGGACAGTTACATTGATAAAAACGGCCACCGATTGTTGAAGTTCAGAGCATAGGCGGCCTCCAAATTTTGGGGAATTGCGCGGCATCGCGGTGACGGTAAAGATTGAAAAAATTCTCAACGCTGATTTAAAGTGCTTTTTTTCGGTAACGGGCCGGCGTGCTTCCCGTCCAGGTTTTAAAGGCATGATAAAAACTGGGAGCATCGCTGTAACCCAATTTTGCCGCTATTTGTTCCATGGAATACCGTCCGGTGGCAATAAGCTCAAGGGCTCTTTGCTTGCGGACATCGGAGAGGATGTCTTTGTAAGAAGTTCCTTCCGCGGCCAGTTTTCGCCGGATGGTGCGCTCCGAGAGATTGACGCGCCGGGCCAGTTGATCCAGGGTCGGATAATTTTCTTCCGTCATCAAAAGTTCATGGCGGATTTTGTCTTGCATGGTCACCCGCTCATTGATCCGCCGGCATAACTGCCGGCATTCCTGTTCCAAAACTTTTTTTGTGAGAGGGTTGGCATGCGCAAGCGGCCGCTCCAAAAGCGCGGCGTCGAACAGAATCCGATGTTCGGGTGCGTCAAACTTGACCGGGCAATGCAAGATGTCCTGATATCGGGCCGCGTACGCCGGCGCGGGATAAGCGATGCGCACTTCATCGAAAACATGCACATCATCCAGAATCATGGCGCAAATGGAATGCAGCGAAACAATCTCCGTTTCGAAGATGTAGCGGCGAAAATCCTCCAGATTCACCAGCTCTTTCAACAGGACATAACCCTTCTTCCCGTCGACCGTCAAATCATACTGAAAATAAGTGGAAGCCAAATCGATGTTTTCGATCATCAACTGAAGCGCTTCCCGGGCGGTTTCGCAGCACATGGCCGCCATGCCCAGCTTGCCTTTGGAAATGAGATGATGATGCCGACCGAGGTCGAGGCCGACCAAAGAAGCGGGCGCAAGCTGGACCAGTCTTCGCCCGACCATAATCTCCTGCGCGGTTGTAATGATCCGCAAGGGGTCATCCAGCTCCCGCAATTCGATGCCGCTTCCCGCAAGAATCTGCCGGGGATCCAGGCCGAATTGACGACCGGCGCGCACGAACACGGCCACGTTGTTAATGGTCCGCAAAACCCCCAAAGTCCCCTTCGAACGCAAATGAATTTTTTCGCGCATGTCTCTCTTCCCTCGTCCGAAGCCAACGCGTCTTACCCGACGCAAATTCTATCTCTGCCTTCGCGTTTCGCCTGGTACATCACCTGATCCACCCGCCGAACGAAGTCTCTGACGTCTTCGGCGGGTTTGTACTGCGAAATGCCGATGCTCACGGTCATAAAGATCTCTTGCCCCGGCAAGGGAGCAAAGGGCGTTTTTCGCAGCGACTCCTGGATTCTTTTTGCGATGGACACGCCGTCGGCGGCCTTTGTCATCGGCAGAATAATCGTGAATTCCTCACCGCCGTAGCGATAGCCGGAATCGCTGTCGCGCAGACATCCCTTGATGATCCGGCCGATACTCGACAATACATCATCTCCTTCGATATGGCCGTAGGTATCGTTAAAATCCTTGAATTGGTCGAGATCCAACATCAGCAGCGTCAGGGGTTGTCCGTAACGAAGCGCTCGCTCGATTTCCCTTGCCAGCTGCGCGTAGAAATGTCTCGAATTGTAAAGCTGGGTCAGATCGTCGATCATACTCAGCTCCATATACCTGCGCTCGCTCTCTTTGACGGCGGAAAGGGATCCGGCAACCGTCTTTCTGAGACGGGTGATATATCCGCCCACCAGCGAAAACCATGGCAAGACCGTCGCCAAAATGGCGAGGTTCAGCGCTTCCACTTTATCATTGATGGACTCCGGACGATTGACATGGAGCATGAAAATAACGGCCGCGTAACCAACGACGGTGAAAAAAGAAAGAAAAAGAAATTCCCGGACGTTAAACCGGAAAAGACCCAAAATAAAAATAATCAAAAAATCCATCAGCACGGCGCTCCGGACGGAATCCGCGTAATACAACACCTCCAAAAGCCAACCGGTGGCGATAAGGATCTGGAGCATCGTCAAACTGGGATCCTTGAACCTCTTGTTGAACCCCGTCCTGAACATGACATACAGTAAAATATTCCAGGCAAGAATGCCCAACTGGGAAAAAACCAATACGCGCAAAGAAACGGGCGTCAAACCCAGTAGATAACCAAGAATGACGAGGGAGCAAATCAAGACGTACGATGAAAACGCGATGAAAAAACGTTTGATCCTGAGCGCCTGTTTATCATCGTCTTTGGGAATGATACTGAAAGGTTTCATTGTTTTTCACGAACCCGCGCGTTGAATCGTCCTGCCGCCGATGACGGCCTGAGCATTCCGTCTTCACGGCGAGAAGGAATTGCATATTTCAAACATCATCTTCCCCGACATTCAGCGCCGGCGACAATTCCTTTTTTACGCGGACCAACCCCCGCCTTTCCATCAGTATTTATACTTCACGAAAATCCACACCGTGCTGAGAAGATTTGCATAAGCGGCTATTATAATCCCAAATCATCCGCGATATCTTTCATCGCCTTCAATCCCAGTTCAAAGAACTCCTCGAGCTCGAGGCCGATCTCGCGACATCGGGCCATCTGGGCGCGATTCGCGCCCGCCGCGAAACGTTCCTCCTTGAAACGTTTGCGAAGGGATGGGGTCTCCACGCCGGCAAGCTTTTTGTCCGGACGAACCAAGGCGGCGGCGGTAATCAAACCGGTCAGGGGATCGGTGCAAAAAAGCGCTTTGTCCATCAACGACACACAAGGTTCGCCGAGCGCCGCGTTGTGCGCGAGAATCGCACGACACACCGCCTCGCCGGCTCCGAGTTGCCTTGCCATTTGCGCACCGGGTCTGCCGTGAACGGTCAAATCGGCATGAGTCAGTTCGATATCGATGTCATGCAACAACCCCGCCAAGCCCCATTCGTCTTCGTTTTCGCCGAATCGGCGGGCCAGCGCGCGCATCACGGCTTCCGCCGCCAGCATGTGCTTGATGAGATTTTCATTCTTGACGTTGTCTTGAACGGCTTTGAGCGCTTCGGTTCTGTCCATGGATGACGACCATTCCTTTCCTCGCCCCGGTTTTTTCACCGGGAAACATCATCGAATCTTCTTTTGGTTTTCAAAACGCACCGCGTCGCCGTCGGCATCCTGCCAGGCGGCAAAAGTCTCGCGGAATTCTTTTAACGTTTTGTAACTCAATTTCGCCGTGTGAACGCAGGGGGCATTCGCTTTCCGGAATAGAATCTTTCCCGTGGGCGCGACGACGCACGAATCGCCTCGGTGGGCACAACCGTTGCCGTCCTTCCCCACCCGGTTTACGCCGATGACGTAACATTGATTTTCCAGCGCTCTCGCCGGAAGCAAAATCTTCCAGTGCTGCGCGCGTTTCGCCGGCCAGTTGGCGATGTAAACGGCGACATCATATTGATTGTCAATGTTCCGGCACCAAACCGGGAACCGTACATCATAACAAATGAAGGTGCGCAGCTTCCACCCTTTGACGTCAACGGTGAGATGGCGGTCGCCCGGCGTGAAGACCTTGTGCTCTCCGGCCATTCGGAAAAGATGCTTCTTGTCATACGTCAAAATGTTCCCGTCCGGCGCCGCCCAAACAAGACGGTTAAAGTATTTGCCGTCTTCCGCGATGGTCATGCTTCCCAGCAGATGCGCCTTTTTTTCCTTCGCCTTGGCGGCCAGCCAGGATACGGCGCGACCGGACATCGGCTCCGCGTTTTTTTCAACATTCAAGGAAAAACCCGTCGTGAACATTTCCGGAAGCACCATCACATCCGTCTTTTCGGAAATCTCGTTGAGTTTCCGATCCAGCATAGCAAGATTCGCCGGTCGGTCTTCCCAAATAATTTCCGTTTGAATCAGCGTGACAGTCAGATCCTGCATAATTTCTCCGCCGCCTGCATCAGCGTTTCATCTTTTTTGGCAAAACAAAAACGTAAAACCTTGTGGTCGTCCGCGCCGACGTAAAAAACCGACGTTGGAATGGCAGCCACGCGATGTTCGACGGTGAGCCGTTTGGCGAATTCGACGTCCGCCTCGTTCGTGATGTCTTCATACGAAAGCATTTGAAAATACGTTCCCCGGCAGGGCAGAGGCTTGAACCGCGAATTTTGGATCAGACTTAGAAATAAATCCCTTTTCGCCTGATAGAAATCCGGAAGGGACAAATAGGTCTCCTTTTTCTCCATAAACTCGGCGTAGGCCATCTGGATCGGCGTGTTGGAGGCAAACGTCACGAACTGGTGCACGCGCTGAAATTCCTCGGTCAGCGCTCCGGGAGCCAAACAATAACCGAGTTTCCAGCCCGTGGCGTGGTAGGTTTTGCCGAAAGAACTGATGACAAAACTCCGCCGGGCGAGTTCCGGATATCGCGCCACGCTTTCGTGCCGCCGCCCGTCAAACACAATGTGCTCATAGACTTCATCGGAAACGATGAGAATATCCGTGCCGGCAACGATTTCCGCAAGCGCACGCATGTCCTCTTCGCCCAGAACGGCTCCCGTGGGATTGTGGGGCGAATTCAAAACGATGAGCCTGGTCCTGGCGGTAACCGCGTCCTTCACTTCGTTCCAATCTACGTGGTAGTCAGGATATTTCAATTGAACATAAACGGGAACCCCGCCGGCCAACAGCACATCCGGCGCGTAGGCGTCATAGGCCGGCTCAAAGAGAACCACCTCGTCGCCTTGGTGTATCGCGCATGTGATGGCGGAAAAAATGGCCTCCGTCGCACCGGAGGTCACGGTGATTTCCTCGTCCGGGTCATACGCCGCGCCGTAGAGTTCCTTCGTTTTTTGCGCAATACGCTGCCTGAGCGACGGCACGCCTTGCATGGGTGCGTACTGGTTGAATCCGAGCGCCATATACTTTGAAACCAGTTCCCGCAGCTCGGCTGAAACATCAAAATCAGGAAATCCCTGCGAAAGATTGATGGCGCCCGCGCGGTCGGCCAAATGGGTCATGACGGTAAAAATGGTTACGCCGACATTTGGAAGTTTGGATTGCAATGATATGGATTGATTCATCTTTTTTTTCATATCATAGATGAACTCACACTTCAAGCTTCTTTGCATACCAAGAATTTAATTACTGCCTGGCGACTGAAAATCAGATCGCCGGAAAATAAATACCAAAGCGCTTTGACGAAGGAACATTTCTTTTTGGAGAAAAAAATCTTTTGTCAACGATGGTTATAGGCTTCCATCGCTTCGCGCTGCAGCGCCTCGTGCCTGCCTGAGTATTTCGGCGAGAAATGAAAAACAACGAATCGTTTCACCTGCGCCAAGGCGGCGATGGTCCCCGCCTGAAGCGCCGTGAGGTGATGCTTGCGGGCGGCGGTTTCCACGTCCTCCTGCAGAAAGGACGCTTCGATAAACAAAAGTTCTGCTCCCCGGGCCAGCCCGACCATTTTTTCGACATTCGCCTCGCTCCAGAGAGCGTCGGTGATGTAGCATATCTTTTGTCCCGCCGTGATTTTCACGACTTTTTCCTTCAACAGCCCAAGGGGAAGAAAAGTTTCCACCATCGCACCGTCGGGTTTTTTTGACACAACGCGCACAGGGGTCTCCGGGGCTTCCTGGTGAATAATCTGTTCTTTAAACCGGTTGATCCAGGCACCGGTGGACAGTCCCATTTCCTGAAGAACATTGCGTTTGATGTTGACACGGACTTTCTCTTCAATGCTGTAGGCCAAACAGGGGATCGCATGATCCAAACGGGCAAATTGAATCCGAAAGGCGCCGGTATCCGCCAGCGTCGACCCGGATATAGGGTGTCTTTCTTCATCTTCGGGCCGGAAGGCGTTTCGACAGCGATAAGTTCTCGTTATCCGGCACGACTCATGAATCTCGGAAACGGTCAATTCAAAGTCATTGGTGTAGTTTTCCACGAGGTTCCACGTGTAAGCATTAAGCTTGCTTTCCACGTGGCTTAGAAAACCGGGCGGGCCGAAGAGCGCGACGTGCTGGTCCCTTCCCAGACAAAGACGCAACAAATGGTCGAAACCGATGAAATGATCCATATGGGTATGGGATACCAGGACGTAACTCACTTTGCGGATTCGTTTCGGCGCCAACGGGTGAAGGTCCCCCAAATCGAAAAGAAACGCGTCGCGGCGGCGGTATTTGAATTCCAAATACGCCCCCGGATCACCGAAAGGCTCATGAATCAGGAAAGCCGTGAACATGCCGTTTACCTCCTGAGAGGTTTTTCATTGCCCCAGAAAGAGCTATCTTGCACTCATTTTCTTCTTCCGTACAAGGCGCGCAGTTCGTCCTTGGCGTGCTCCAGGATTTCTTTACGCCCGGGGGAAAGCTTCCCGCCCGCGCGGTTGATGTAATAGTTCAACATCGACATGGCGGATTGAAAAGGCCCGGCCTTCCGTCTGGTGCTGCGCTCGGCGGAATTCCTGAGGGATTCGGCGATCCGCCGTGGATCATCGAAGGTGAAGACGCCGGGTTCCAAATCGAGGACGTCGCTGGTCTGCATGACCCTCTGCGTCCAGTTTTTTTTCACGGATTTTTTCATCGTCTCTCTCCAGCGATGAAGTTACGGTTATTATATAATCATTGTCTGAGAATTGAAAGATTCTCTTTTCATCGATCATCATTGACATCAAAAACATTTTTGTATAATCTCAACCAATAAAACCGTCGCGCTTCTGAAAATTCGGCATCGCCCTGTTTGGCTTGGGCGATGGATTCAAAGGAGGGAAACAGCCGTGGTTGAACCGGCGCCCCATAGCGCAGGCACAATAAAATATCATTATCAATTCATCTTCGAAAGCGGAGAGGAAGCCGAGTTCAATATCGAACTGGACGGAACTTCTCTGAATCTCATCCAGAAAAAAGAACCTTACCGCTACAAATGGACGAAACTCAGCTGCTGCAAATGCCCGAATTGCACCCTGAATGAAAAGGAACACGAATGTTGTCCCATCGCGTTGAATCTGGTGGAAATCATCGATTACTTCAGCATATTCGTTTCTTCGGAACCGGTGGAGGTGGTGGTGACGGCCAAAGAAAGAACCTACAGCAAAAAAGTCCCCCTGCAGCAAGGCGTGAGTTCCCTTATCGGCATATACATGGTGACCAGCGGGTGTCCCGTCATGGAAAAGCTCAAGCCGATGGTGCGGTTTCATCTTCCCTTCGCCACGCTCGAAGAAACCCTCTACCGCGCCATTTCAATGTTTTTGGTGTCCCAGTATTTTCTGTATCGCCACGGCGGCTATCCCGAATTGGATTTGAAAAAATTATACGACGCGTATGAAAATGTGAAAATCGTCAACGAATCCTTTTTAAAAAGACTTCAAACAATAGACACCAAAGACTCCAATCTTAAAGCCGTGGTCGTGCTCGATCATTTCGCCCAAGGCGTCAATTTTTCGATAAACAGCAAAATGGTGGATGACTTGTATTATTTGTTTGAGGGATACATCCGATAAAGAAAATCAAAATCGGTAAAAATAAGCTCTATCCGTCCGCTTTTTGCTTGACGAATTCAAATTCATCGATCACGCTTTTCTCCGACGGCTTGGTCAAAAGGCTGACCGCGACCATGGCCACGCAGGCAAAAAGAAACGCGGGCAGCAGTTCATAGATGTTCCAAACGCCTCCCAGGGGCCGCACCAGATATTTCCAGATAAAAACCATCCCTCCGCCGGTGATCATGCCGGCCAGCGCGCCGTAAAGACTGGAACGCCTCCAGAAAAGCGAAAACAGCATGACCGGGCCGAAAGCCGCGCCGAATCCGGCCCATGCAAACGATACAATGTTGAAAATCGAACTATCGGGATCCTTGGCCAGGTAGGCGGCGATGACGGCAATGACAATGACCGTCGCGCGGGCGACGATCATCGTTGTTTTGTCGGAAAGCGTCACGCCGAAACACTCTTTCAAGAGATTTTCGGAAACGCTGGAGGAGGCGACCAGCAGCTGCGAATCGGAGGTGGACATGGTGGCGGCCAGAATGCCGGAGAAAACCACACCGGCCGTGAAGGCGAAAATCACGCCTTTGCAGCTCAACAGCTCCGCCATGTGAATGATGACGGTTTCGGAGGCGGCTCCTTCAAGAAACGGGATAAATCCCTTGGCGGAAAGACATAAGCCGACAATGCCGATGCAGACAGCCACGCTCAGCGAAACCCCCACCCAGACCACCGCGATACGTCGGGATAATTTAAGCTTTCTCTCGTCGCTGATCGCCATGAATCTCAAAAGAATGTGGGGCATACCGAAGTACCCCAGCCCCCAGGTCAAGGCGGATATAATTGGAATCAGGTCGAAATCCGACGCGGTGTGCGCCGCCACGTTGTGGGTCGAGGTTAGGCTGAGGTAGCCGGGAAGCGCGCGAGTGCTTTCGATCACGACGTCAAAACCCCCGACAACGGCGGCGCCGAAAATCAAAATGGAAATCAGAGCGACACTCATGATGATCCCCTGAATCAGATCGGTGGCGCTGGCGGCCAGAAATCCGCCGACGGCCGTATAGGCCACGATGACAAAGGCGCCGGTGAGCATGGCGGCGGTGTAATTCATGCCGAAAACGCCGTTGAACAGTTTCCCGCAGGAAACAAATCCAGCCGCCGTGTAAGGAACAAAGAAGATCAGAATCATCCCCGCGGATATCCAGGTCAGGAGTTTCCGGGAATCCCGAAAGCGGTTGAAGAAAAATTCCGGCAGGGTGATGGCATTCCCCGCCACCTGCGAATAACGCCGCAGACGCCTGGCCACAATAAGCCAGTTGACGTAGGTGCCGACGGCCAGTCCGATCATCGTCCAGCCCGCGTCTGCGATACCGGAAAGATATGCTACGCCGGGCAGTCCCATCAACAGCCAGCTGCTCATATCCGAGGCTTCCGCGCTCATGGCGGTGACAATGGGTCCGAGTTTTCTGCCGCCCAGATAGAAATCACCGACCCTCTCATTTCGCCGCGCATAGATAAAACCGACGATCAAAACAACAGCCATGTAAATCACGATGGCGATGAATATGAAAGTGTTTGGGTTATCCATGCAAAAAAGCGCGAACTTGAATTATTTTCCTATTGATTTTCAATGTCTTATCAATTTTTTCTCAAATAAAAAATCATATAATTTTTCCGCCGCGATTTTGTGAGCGGTCTCGTTCGGATGATGATCGGTTGGGTTCGCCCATAAATCCCTGTCCTTGAACTGGGAATAAGCAGGCAACAAATCGAGAACGGGGATGTTTGCTTTGGCGCATATTGAAGCCAATTTTTCGTGAATTTCCTTGAAGGGATAGCGATCAAAGTCGTAAAGTAACGGAAAAATCATAACGACCAACACGCCGCCGTTTGATCTGACTCTGCGATTGATGTCCAGGAGAAGGTCGGTTCCTTCTTCGAGTCTTGCCCCCTTGAAGGCATCCAAGTAAGCCTGTTTTGTGATGCGGCTCAACCTGTATTTTTCAATACAAAACATCACTAAATTGACGATTCTGGAAGTCTCCCTGATCGCCATCCAACGGTTCCTTCCATTATTGAAATCAATAAAATCCGAACCATTGATGGACGCGGCGAGTCCGAAATCGTTCAGCACAAAACCATAGATCACCAACGGATAGCTTTCTCTTGCCGCCTCCCGCATATAGATGTCATGGATCTGCCAAATATCCGCGCCGACTTGTCCGCAATTCATCACAAAATAATCATAGCCCCTCCTTTGAAGCATCTCCCCAAGCCGCGTCGGATAAATATCCTTGTACTTGACCCCCCTGCCGAAGGTAAAGGAGTCTCCAAGAATCAGGATACCTCTTTGAAATTTTTTTGCCGAAACAACCGTCCTATCATCGTCATCAGGCAACCGGTAACCTTGGGAATTCGTGTTATAGTGCAATCCATAGACAACTTGCCCGTCCTGCCGTCTGATTGGAAGATGATACCCTCTGGGATTGGAATAATACTCCTGGCTTTCATTGCCGAACTTGTAATATTCCGGTCCGACAAAACGCAAAACAAGTTCCGCCAAAACAACCACCAAAACAAGCGGCAAAGCAAGCACGATAATTTTCAGCATCTTGTTTTCGGGTCTTGCTATCTTCATTGATGAATCAATTCCCGCACTGCAAAAATTTTGCCCCGGCAAGACATATCAGCTTCTTGATAAACTTTCCACCTTCAGAAAATTAAAAAAACTCTTTTGCGAATTTCTTCAATGGAATTTATCCGGTTTACGCGGCGAATAAAAAATATCTTCCGACTCCATTGACTTGCCGGCGCATCCTTATTGATATCTTGACAACCAGCCCAAACAAACGCTTGACAATCCGGATCAAAATACACTAATGACTTGGGGTCAAATTTGAAGGAGATGGTATGTTAAAGATAATAGAGAAAGCTTTGGCCAACGGTCAGAAAACGCTCTCGGAATACGAATCAAGACAAGTGATTGAATCCGCCGGCGTGTTTGTCGTGGCGGCTTCTTTAGTCAAAACGAAAGACGAAGCCGTCCGGGAAGCCGAAAGGATCGGTTATCCTGTTGTTTTAAAAGGGTGCTCCGCTGAACTCGCCCACAAAACGGAGGCCGGAATGGTTGCCCTCAACGTCGGCGACGCCAGTCAAGTCGAGAAGGTTTTCGACGAGCTTTCCGCCAAGACAAAACATCTTGATGGAATCCTCGTGGAAAAAATGCTGCGCGGCAACCGCGAGTTTGTCATTGGCTTGACTCGTGATTCGCAATTCGGTCCTTGCGTGATGTTCGGTTTGGGCGGTATTTTTACTGAAGCGCTCAAAGACGTCACCTTCCGGGTCGCCCCGCTGACCAAAAACGACGCTTTCGAAATGATGGATGAAATCAAAACAAAAAAATTGCTCGGCGAATTTCGCGGAAGCCCCGCGGTGGATCGGGAAGCCCTGGCTCAGGCGCTCATCGGTGTGGGCGATCTCGGCGTCCGATATGACGCCATCGCGGAAATCGACATCAATCCGCTGATTATCGTCGGAGATAAACCCGTCGCCGCGGATGCGCTGGTTGTTCTGTCACAAAAAACAAAATGACGTCATTTCCCGCCCCGGTAGGATCGGTCTGAAAAATCTTGAAAGATACTTCAATGATGGATTTCCCCCGGCAGCGAAAATGACAAGGAGGATATGAGATTCATGTTAGATTATTTTTTTAATCCGAAAAGCGTCGCCGTCATCGGCGCTTCCAATAATGTCAACAAAGGCGGTTACCATATCATCAAAAACGTCACCGCCGGCTTCAAGGGCAATATTTACCCCGTGAACAAGAACTACAAAGAAATTTTAGGCTTGCCCTGTTATCCCGATGTGGCTTCTCTTCCCGGCGATATCGACTTGGCCATTTATTTCATCCCGGCAAAGGAATTGCCGCATACCATCAACGACTGCGCCCAAAAAGGCGTCAAGGGAATCATTATAGAATCGGCCGGCTTCAACGAAGCGGGAGATGAGGGCAAAGAAATTCAGAAACGCGCGTTGGAAAACGCCGCGAAATCGGGCATCCGATTGTGGGGACCCAACTGCATGGGGTTTATTGACGCCAACCGAACCCATGTTTTTTCTTTCATTCATTCCGCGGTCTGGCCGGATGTGCTCAGGGGCGGCAATGTCGGCATGATCGTGCAAAGCGGCATGCTCTCCGCCGGTTTTCTCATGCACGCGTTGCAGGAAGGCGTGATGGGCGTCAGCAAAGTCTGCTCCATCGGAAACAAATGCGACATCAACGAAAACGACATTCTGGAATACATGATCGACGACGGTGAAACGGAAGTCATCGCCTGTTATTTGGAATCTTTGGTTGACGGAAGAAAGTTCATCTCTCTGGCTCAAAAAACAAAAAAACCGATTATTGTTTTGATGGGCGGGAGAAGCGCCCAAGGGGCCAAAGCGGCGCAAAGCCATACGGCCAGTCTCTCCGGCAATTACAAAATCGCCAGCAGCGCTTTCCGGCAGGCGGGCGTTATTGAAGTCTTTGATCCGGCGGAACTGACCGACACGGCGAGGGCTTTCTCCAAAAAGATGCCCTATCGTCCCGGCGGAGGAACCGCCGTCCTGACCTTTTCCGGCGGCGCCGGAACGGTGACCACCGACTTAATGGATGACAAAGGGCTGGAAATGGCGAATCTCGCCCCAAAAACGCTTGACGCTATCGCGGAGCTTTTTCCTGTTTGGAATAAACCGTCTCATCCCCTTGATTTGTGGATCGCCATTGAACAGCACGGTTTTGAAAAAGTATTCCGGCGCTCTCTGGACGCGGTCTTGGACGATCCGGGCGTGGATTCGATCATTTTTCACGCCTACGCGACGCCGCTCATCAAACAGGAATTTTTCCATGAATTGGCCGATTCCATCAGGCGTCATCAAAAACCTTTGGTTCTCTGGATTGAAGGCAGAAAAGATTTTGCCGAATATTTGAGAGGCCAGGCGGAAAACGCCGGGCTTCCGGCCTTTCGCGAAATGAGCCGCTGCGTTGAAGTGATGAAAGGCATCAAATTTCACTTCTCCAAAAAAGCAGCGGAATAATCCTCAAAGCAAAAAAGGAGACTTTGATTTGGCACGCATCCCTTATTTTGTTCCGACGGAAGAAACGGACAAAGAAAAGAAAAAAATGCTCGGCATGGAACCTTACAATCTGAATATTTTTAAAATCATCGCGTACGCGCCCCTCGAAATCGCCCGTCAATTTATCAATTTGCCCGCGGCGGTGTTGATGAACGGCAAGCTCGATCCGATGTTGCGCGAGATGGCCATCACCCGAGCCGGCATACTGTGCCGCTGCGCCTATGAGGTCCATCAGCACCGGAAATTATGCCGGTTCATCGGCATGCCGCAGGAGAAAATCAACGCGCTGGAGATGGGATCCGACTCCGACGTTTATTCCGACATCGAGCGTCTTGTGCTTCGCTTCACGGAGGAAATGGTCACGCAGCACAAGGTCAGCGATGAAACTTTCGCGGCCATTGGCCGGCACTTTTCTTACGAGCAGATCGTCGAGCTGGCGATCGCGGCGGGTTGCTATATGATGATCAGCATTTTTCTCAACACGTTTGAAGTGGACATTGAAAACCACCAGACCCCCTTATGACCTGCTCTGCGGATGATTTTCCTAAACACCCTTCATCCGTGCCTCCCGATTCCTGAAGATTGATCCCCTTCTGAAATTACCAGATGCAATCCATGGCAAAAAGATATAAAATACATCCCAAAAGGAGCTTTGAAACGCCATGACGGATTGTTTGTTTGAATCGGCAAGCGGCGATCGGAAACCTTATGTCGAAACCCTTCGCCGTCTTTTAAATCAATTGCGTTTCCCTTTCGCATCCGGTGACGCCGTCGGCATCAAACTTCATTGGGGAGAGCGGGGCAACCAGAGCTTCCTCCCGCCGGATTACGCCAAAGAAATCGTCGGCGCTTTGAAAAAAACCGGCGCGAAGCCTTTTCTGTTTGACACAACGGTTCTTTATTCCGGAGGAAGACGCAGCGCGGAAGATTCGCTCAAGACGGCGGCCAGTCACGGCTATCGGCCTGATTTTCTCGGGTGTCCCGTCATGATTGCCGACGGCATGGATGGAAGAAACATCCTTTCCCTTCCCGCCGGATATAAACATTTTGACACGGTTCAAGTCGGAAACGTTTTTGATTTAGCCCGGGGATTTGTCATCTTGTCTCATTTCAAGGGGCATATGGTTTCTCTGTTTGGAGGCGCCATCAAGAATATCTCCATGGGATTCGCTTCCCGCGCCCAGAAACAGAAAATGCATTCCGACTATCATCCGGTGCTGAAAAAAGAAAAATGCACCCGGTGCGGGATTTGCGCCGAAATTTGTCCGACAAAAGCCGCCTCGATTCAGAAACCAGACTATCCCCAATATGATCTAAAAAAATGCATCGGCTGCGCTCAGTGCATCGCGATGTGTCCGGAGCTGGCCTTGCAGATTTTTTGGAACACCGACATGACCGCTTTTCAAGAAAAGCTTGTCGAAACGGCGGCGGCCGTCTGGAAAAAGATTCAGAACAACGCCGTCGTGATCAACGCCCTGCTGAACATCACTGCGGAGTGCGATTGCCTGCCGGGGAAAAATCCCATGATCGGACCGGATTACGGATTCATCGGCGGATATCATCCCGTGGACGTGGACGCCGCATCGCTCAAACAAACGGGCGCGGACATTTTTGAAAAAGCCCACCCGGGAATTCCGTGGCGACGTCAGTTTTCTTACGCTTGGGAAATCGGATTCAGCCCAAAAGATTTTTCGAAGTATTTTTAGGTCATCCCCGTCGGCAAACGACTGGACGCCCGCTCATGAATCCGCAAGAACATAGGCGAACATCAAGGGCGCCACGATGGTCGCATCGCTTTCGATGATGAATTTTTTCGAATCGACGGAGAGTTTTTCCCACGTGATCTTTTCATTGGGAACGGCTCCGCTGTATGAACCGTAAGAGGTCGTGCTGTCGGATATCTGACAGAAGTAAGACCACAAACGACAGCCGGTCTTCATGTCCTGCCGAATCAAGGGAACCACGCAGATGGCGAAATCGCCGGCGATTCCGCCGCCGATCTGAAAAAAGCCCATCTCGCTGTTTTGCGATTCTTTCAAATACCAGTCAATCAGAGCATCCATGGTTTCGAGGCCGGATTTGACAATGGAATAATCCCTGATTTTTTTCTTGCGGATATTGGAGACAAAAAAATTGCCGAGCGTGGAATCTTCCCATCCCGGCACAAAAATCGGAATGCCTTTTTCGCAGGCGGCGATCAGCCAAGAATCTTTTTCGTCGATTTCATAATCCTGTTTCAGTTCGCCGCTTCTGATGAGCTGATAAATAAATTCATGGGGGAAGTACCTCTTGCCTTCATCCTGCGCCTTTTCCCAGTAACGAAGGAGCTTGTTTTCCACCTTTCTCATCGCCTCTTCCTCGGGAATGCAGGTATCCGTCACGCGGTTCATTTTGTTTTTGAGCAGGTTTTCCTCGTCTTGGGGCGTGAGATCTCTGTAGTGGGGAATTCTCAAATAATGACGATGGGCGACAAGATTGAATAGGTCCTCTTCCAGATTGGCGCCCGTGCAGGAAATGGCCTGAACTTTGTCGCGCCGGATCATTTCCGCCAGCGTGATGCCGAGTTCCGCCGTGCTCATGGCTCCGGCAACGGCCATGAGCATCTTGCCGCCTTTTTTTAAATGATCGACATAAGCTTCCGAAGCGTCCACCACCACAGCGGAATTAAAATGCCGATAATTTTTTTTGATAAAATCTTTGACAGATTGAAATGAGGACTGCTTGACCATACCGCTGAACACTCCCCGACCATTTTGGGAGTTCCTATAATAAAAAGAAAAATATTTCAACCCTTAAGCGAATCGCTGATACTGCCTCAAAACGGGGAGCATCTTGCGTGAAAGATTTTCCGCAATCTGAATCATCCCGTAATCTCCAAGATGGACCATATCCACGCCCAAGCCGGCAGCCACGTCCGGCATGAGTTCCCGCCCCTCGATAAGATAAACATTTTCACGGCCGGAGTTGCGGACGGCTTCCCGGAGAAGCTCGCGGAAGAGCTCGGGTTTCTTACTGCCGAGATAATCACCGATAAACGGTTTTATCGTAATGCAAAATACCGGCCTCCGGCGGTCACTTTCGGCAACCGTGTGAATCATGTACGAAACACGTTCGGAAAATTCAGCCGGAGAAAACGATTTTATCATATTGACGGACAGCGCCAGTGTCGCGAAATCCCAATCTTTTCTTCCGGCAATATAGTCGGCCATCGCCGGTTCGCAAAACGCGGAGCAACTTGAGCCCAAATTAATGGCATCTGCGCCCAGCTTCTGGCCGGTCAGGCTGACGTAACACAAATGCGGCCCGGAGGCGTAAGCGCCCTGGGCAAGAGAAGATCCGTAAGCAAGATAGCGTGCGCGAGGCAACTCTTCCGCCGCCGGCGGCCGTATTTTCCCCTTCGCTTCGACACGGTGAAATCTGACGGGAGCGCCCATGGCGGAGCCCCAAAATCTCACTCTGCACACCCGGGAAGAAAACGGCGCCGCTCCCAACTTGGACGCCATGGCGTCGAAATCGGGCGGCAGATGAATGTCCAGAACGGTTTTTCTTTTATGGATGACGAACCGTTGTCGGGACTGAAATACGCCGAAGAAGATATGGGCTTCCGTCACCACGCCCTCTCCCAGATGCTCCGAAATTCTATCCACGGAAAGCGTCATTCGCACCGGATAGGCGTCGCTTACAAAACGGATTTCCGATCCCGAGGGGCATAGCATCATCATCTGCCCCGCCTGACTCAAATTTTGAGAAACACTCTCCGAAATTCGCCCGAGGAGAACCCCCTCGATGTTTTTGTGTCGGTAAATGTGGTCAATGTTGTGCAATTCCACGTTTTCATAAATCATGCCTTCACACTCTCGTTTTGGAATCGTGGTTCGAATCGGCTCTGTTCAGGCGCGCGCCGAAACAATCCCCGAACGTCCTTCTTTCCGCTTTCATTGATTTTTTGTTTTCTCCGCGCAAGGGATACAGAGCTTCCGTCGCCCGATCGTCACCATTTTCGTTATCATGGTCATCTCGCCGCACTGAGCGCAGGCGGCGGATCTGGCCAGCTTGGCGCGGAGCGGTTCCTGATATTTAATTTCCGAGACCGAAAATATTTCTTCAAACGGCCTTTTCAATAAATCCATGGCCTTGAGGCGTTTGAGTTTTTCCCAATCCGTTTGAGACGCTTCACCCGCGGCGGCTTTGGCGTCCAATTCTTCAAACAGTTTCGCAAACGCGCCTTGATATTTATAAAGGGTTTTTCTGACAAAACGGTATGCCTTGTGTTTTGCGCGGCTGATGATGGTATAAGCGTTCTTTCCGTAATCTTTGATGATCAAATTGCCCTTGCCGGCCGTCGTGCCAAGCAATACCTGCAGTGCGTCCACAGCGCAAGAATCCGTTTCACAAACGGCGACGATTTCTTCGTCAAGCGACCGTCTTATCTTCAAAATTTTTTCAGCTTCCCGCGCGACGCGATATCCATAGACCAGACCCGGGCAAAGATGACCGTGAAACGACACACATTCCCTCAAAGGGGTGGGAATACTTTTTCGGCCCTGCTTACGCATTAAAATTCCTCCCAAAGATTTTCGTGACAGAAATTAAATTTGATGAAGCATTTCCGACAGCTTGGGCAGGTCGGCGATATTTTTCCCGTAATGAGCGTATTTGATGATTTTATCGCCTTTCATGGCAAAAGCCGCCGGAAGCTGCGTTTCCTTGCCTTCAAATTTGCCGTGCTTGAACCCTTTGATGACGGCCAAGCCCGCGGCAAGCAATCCCGCCGGGTGCAGGTAGCGCATCACGCCGCCGGCCTGCGCGCCATAGAGCTGAAATATTTTTCCTTCCGGATCACAAATTACGGTAAAAGGAAAATCATCTGGGTTGCTTTCAGATACGACTGTTTGGGGCGCGCTTTGCAAAACGACAAATAATTGGACGCCCTTTCGGCGGACGAGGTCAAATTTTTTCTTTATCCCGGCCATCGCCATGCGGCAGATCGGGCATCCCCAATATCGAAGAAAAATGATTATCGCCGGCTGATCGCCGCTGGCTTCATAAAATGTCGTCTCGCCGCCCCAGGGCGTTGAGAATTTAAAATCCCGCGCTTGATTGCCGATAATCAGTCTGAAGCTCATGAGCGGCATCCTCTTTCCTGCGTCGATTTTATTTCAGCGTCTCTCATCTTTCGGGCGTCCGTCTTTCTGATTTTAAACTTTATCCTTCCGGAAGTTTTTCCTGAGAGGTCATCACCCGCTTCGGGTCTGCCGCCATCCACGCGGCCTATTTTTCTCATTTCACATCATGTCTCCTTCGGTTTCTTTACTCTAATCCCCCATCGTCTTGTCAAGACAAAATAAAAATACGCCTGGGAAAAGGTCTTATTGATATTTTTGATCAATGCCCATGGCAGCGAGAATGCCGGAAATCGCAGCCCCCACGATGCCCCGGCTTTTTCCCGTTCCGTCGCCGGCCACAAAAACACCCCCGACGTTTGTTTCCATGCGGCGGTCCGTCGGAAACTGCGTGTCAAAGAATTTGATTTCCGGCGCATACATCAAGGTTGACGGATGAAGTATGCCCGGAACGATCTTATCGAGGGATTTGAGCGATTCCCATAGATTGTCCATGATGCGCGCGGGCATGGCCAAAGAGATGTCGCCGGGGGTCGCCGGACAGGTCGCCCTGCAGACTTCAAAGTGGCGCGTCTCACTGTTGAATGTCTTCAGCGAACTTCTTCTGCCTTCGCGGAAGTCCCCGATCCGTTGGACAAGGGGTTTCCCGCCTCCCAACAAATAAAACTGTTTGGCGATGCTTTGGCCGAATTGAGTCGTATCGGACAACGGTTTGGTCAGCGCGACCGTGTTAATCAAGGCAAAATTGGTATTGTTTGTTTTCTTGCCGAAAAGAGCGTCACCGTTGATCAACTTGAAATCTCCGTAATTCTCCATCCGCACCCGGCCGCCCGGATTGGTGCAGAAGGTTCTGACTTGATCGCCGTGGCGGCGCGTTTTGAAAATAAATTTAGGATCGTAAACGATATCCGTGACACCATTGTAGAATTTCCTATTCAGCTCGAGCCGAATGCCCACGTCAATCGGCCCGAAATTGTGATCGATGTTCAATCGATCCGCAACGTCGCGAAACCAGTACGCGCCGCTTCGCCCGGGCGCGACAAGAATCACCGGAGCGTGATAGACGAGGGATTTTTTTCCGCATCGGCAGTGGAGCTGAAAATGATTTTCCCGCAGCATTTCAATGGTCAGGACTTCGGTCTTGAGCAGAAAATCGGTCTTTTTCAAAAGCGCGCGCAAATAATCCACGAGCCCCTTGCCGTTATCCGTGCCCCAGTGCCATTGTTCCGGCGCGATAAACTGCGCGCCGTGTTCGGCGGCCATATCGGCGAGCGCCTGCAGCCTTTGATTTTCTTCAAGAAAAGTCACCTGCCGGCAATGCGGAAATCCCGTGAAAATCTGTTTGACGTCCCGCATCATTTTTTCCGCCGTCTCGCGGCTGATTTGCAACGCGTCAATGTCCAAACCGACGCGGTAATCGAAATTCAGTTTGCCGTCGTTGAGCAATCCGCCGGCGGGATAAGCGTTGCGGTCCAAGACGGCGATATGATTCCAGCCCATCTTTTCCAGCCAAATCGCCGCAAACAGGCCGGCCGGTCCCGAACCGATAATGAGGACGTCATAATCATTCTTCTTCATCACTTTATTTGATCCTACCTTCGTTCGCGAAGCTATAATACCGGTCGTCGCCGATGATGATGTGATCCAGTAATTTCACATCCAACAATTTTGCGGCCGCGTGGAGTTCTTGCGTAAATTTTCTATCTTCCGCGCTGGGAACAATGTTCCCGCTGGGATGATTGTGAACGCAGAGGATCGCCGACGCGAATTTTTGCAAAGCAGTATGAATAATTTCTCTGACAATCGGCATGGCTTGATTGACGGTTCCGTCGGCGGCATCACTAATTTCAATGATGCGATTGTCGCTGTTCAAATAAATGACTTTAAAAATCTCCTTTTTCAGGTCGCGCATTTGGGGCATGATGATGCCGACGACATCGGCCGCTGAGGATATTTTGGGTTTGACATCGTTGGCCTCCACTTCCCGAAAGCGCCTTCCGATTTCGAGCGCCGCCTGAATCTGGGCGATTTTCGCCGGCCCCAAACCTTTGAATTCTTTCCAGTCGCGAACATCCGTCTGGTTCATATTGCGAAAGGTACCAAATTTGGCCAGAATCCGCCGCGCCAGATCAATGGCGCTTTCCCCTCGGACGCCGGTGCGTAATAAAATGGCCAGCAATTCCGAATTGCTGAGCGCTCCGGCGCCCTTTTTCAGCAGTTTCTCCCGCGGGCGGTCGTCCCGGGGCCAGCTCTTAATTCCACAACATTTGGCTCTATCCATCATATCGTTTTGCTTCAGGACTCTTTCTTTGAAGCGTGCGATCCATTAACCTCGAAATGGCCAGCATCACCAGATGGTAAACCGGAAAACAATATTTCTTCGTCCAATAAAACAGCTTGATATCCCATGAGGTTATGACCATGAATTGCCGCTTCCGAATGGCTTGGACGATCATTTGCGCGACCTTTTCCGGCGCGATGGCGATTTTCCTGAATCCCGCTCTTAATTTTTCCGTGTCCTGCAAATTTCGCGTGTGAATTTCGGCCGTCCGCACCAATCCCGTATCAACGGCTCCGGGACAAATGACGCTCACGCCGATTTTGTGTTTCCGCAAATCGTAACGCAAAACCTCCGCGATGCCGACCAACGCATGCTTACTGGCCGCATACGCCGCATGCCAAGGCAAACCCATCAGACCCGCCGTGGAGGAAACCAAGACAAGGTGGCCGCCGCGGCCCGCTCGTATCATTTCCGGAACAAAACATTCCAATCCGTGAATCACTCCCCAAAGATTGACATGAATCACTCTTTGCCAATCGTCATGGCTCATGTCCTCGATCTGCGCGAAAAGAGCAACGCCGGCCACGTTAAGCACCATATCCATGGCGCCGTATTGCCGGTGAAGGTCTTCGGCAAAACTTCTCATCGCCTGATAGTCGTCCACGCGAAGCGCTCTTGAGGCGCAGACTTCGCCGCCGGTGGTTCGGATGGTCCTGGAAGTTTCTTCCAATCCGGCTTCATTGACATCAGCGAGAAACAAACGACACCCCTGTTTCCCTAAAGCCATCGCCGTCGCCCGTCCGATACCGCTGGCTGCTCCGGTGATAAAAACTTTTTTGCCTTTGAAAAAAGATTTTTTGATGTCCCCCATGGCAATCGGTCCTTTCCGTCAGACGCCCATCCGGCAAGGAATTTTATTTTTTCTCAAGTTTGGAAAACAAATTTTTCAAACGATACTTTTCCAATTCCTTGATAAACGTCTCGGTGATATATTTTCTTTTGGCGGTCATCGCTCTTTTCTTGATGATATCCATACTCCGGCTGTCTAAATTGGTGTTCAGTACCCAAAAATTATAGCGCTTTTTGCATTCCACCCCCTGCTGTTTCAAGTAATCATAAGGATAAATTAAAATCATGATTTTTTCGCTTTCGTAAATTTTCCCCAAACGGCTTACGGTGTTCTGAAGGATGGGCCACGGCAAATCTTTATCGATGATGATCACTTTAATGCTGTTGAGCAGTTCGGACATATTGACGCCCAAGTCCGATGTGTCAACAATCAAAGCGGCTTTGAAAACCTGCTGATGTTTGATGGAATACACCTTGCAGTCCCTCCATAAGCCGATCTTTTCATACATCGCTTTGATGCTGAGAGGGTGACCGGTCGACGAGCCGAGCAGCTTCTCATGTTCAACGGTTCGGTATTCCAGCGCGTAGGCGTCCAACATCATCCCGCCGCCCGCGCCTTCATAATAATTCCGCATCTGCATCAAATCATCGTTGGAAAAAGGCTCCAAATGCCATCCCGCGGGAAGGGGTTTTTCCTCTGGGCTGACATCCATGGGCATATATCCAAAAAGATCCATAGAACAAATTTCGCGGTTATTAAAAATCTTGCATACGCCCCCAAAATAAAAATCAGAAAAAGAGTTTTCGGGCCTGTAGTAGCAGAAATTGTAACGCATGGTTTTAGACGAATCAGGCAGTCGGTACAGGCAGTCCAAGTAGTTGACAAAATGGTTAAGCGTCTTCAATCCGGTTCGTTTCCCCCGCAAAGGACGTGCCGCCAGATGATGAATGATCCATGAATTTTCATAAGCCTTGACCATAGACAAATGCCCGAATATTTGCCCCTGATCCTGATACGTCAGGTGCGAGAAAATATCCTGACCTTCCTCATAAAGTTTTCGATACACGTCCTTGAGTTTTTCCTTATACGGGCTGATGATGCCGTATTTATCCGGGTAAATAAATCCGGATTCAAAAAAAAGCTCCCAGAGAGAATCCATATTCACCTTGCCCGTCAAATTGACGTTAGGATCCACAACTTTGCTGACCGCGTCATATAACAGGCGCTGTTCATGTAAAGACATGTCTAAAATGTAAAATCCGTATTTTGCCAAATCTTTCTTCTGTTTACGGCGGTAAATCACTTGCACCGTACACTTTAAATGATTCAACATGCCGGGCAACTGCAAAATTAAACTCGGAATAATCATGCCCGGGATCAAAAGCGATTCCTTGTCTGGAACGGTTATCGAAAATCCAGACGTCGATATATCCTCAATCTTATATTGCTGCTCAACGCCGCAGAGGGGATGGACGAAACGAATCAAAGGCTCCGGGATGATTCTGACTCTGAAAGAGGGATACTTCCGCGGTTCCAACACGGGACGATGATTGTGAACGGGTTCGACGATCAGCTCTTTGCCGTCCTTGCTGCTTCTGACAATCCGGCCTTCCCCAAAAAAATAAGTTCTTTTTTTGTGATAAAGCTTAAGAAACAGCGGCATGCCGGAATTTAAGTCTTGTTTGTTTTTGAACCGGATTCTTAAATTGTAAGGATTGATATCTTCGAGGACCCCGAAGTCATTAACCTGGCCTTGGAAAATTTCCGCTTGCACGCCTTCGCATGCGTGGCGCATGGCCTGTCGCTTGCTGTAGGCATACGCTTTTTCGGGAAATCGGATCACCATTTCGCGCTGATGGACGGACTGCAAATTGATGGGAAAAACAATCAATGATTTACGGTTATCGATAATGACATTTAGAGGCGTGTGATATTGAGGATCAAAAGCCCCGGGATCGGCAAACCGGATGGTAACGTTGTCATCCAGGAAAGGTCCGGGCTCTCCGTATTGCAAAAATTCTTCTTGCGTCTGCGTATTCCTGACGTGAATGGAAATGAGCTCCTTTGTAAAATGTTTGTGATTAATAAGATTAATTAAAATCTTTTTACTGATTTTGGGTTCTTGGGCGAAAGCCGCGGCAATAACGGTGGGATCAATTTTTTTTAAAGGCAGATCATCATGTGATGGAATCTGCGGAAACGGATCGTGTTTGACGGCATCCGAAGCAGCCGTGATTCCCCACGGGGAAGAAGGAAGCATCGAGGAATGCTCCAAATCCGCCGTCGACCAACGATCACTTTGGGCGTCGGCGGAAAAAGAACTTTCGATCTTTGTGATCTTCTCGTCCTGTAAATTCGGATGCCAGGCATCCCTTAAAACCTTGACAAGGCGCGGAGGCGGCGAACGCTTGATGACGAGCACATGAGTGTCATGCCTGAAATCTTCAAAGATTTTCATCATGAACTCCCATCACGTCGGTCGTTTTGACCCTACGAAATGATTAAAATTTTTTCTCTAAACCCTACTTTTTCGACTCATTCCTCAAGTGGTTTTTTCCCGCGGCAAAGAATCAGAGGGGAATAGGTAAAGCGGCGCGGATCTTTCAAAAAGTTTTTGAAATCATCAAGAAATTTTTTGCTTCCCCCCGGATAAGCGTCAAACAGCTCAGGAACCCTTTTCGCGCCGACTTCAAGTTTTTTCATCCAGTTGAATTCATCGGATTCTTTAAGTTCGCCGTAAATCAAATGATGGTCCGTCACGTCGACCGAGATATCCTCGTAGCCCAAATCGTAAAGATGCGCGTACAATTTTCGTCCCGCGTAAATATCAAAATTGAAATGCTCGTGCGCGAAGGTCATGGAACGAAGGATTATTTCTTCGAGTTCGGGCGGCATTTGCCAGTGACTCAAACAATTATAATCAAGATCCAGCAGGCACATATAACCGCCCGGTTTTAAATTTTCGCTGAGATTCCTGATGATGTCCAGCGCACCTTCCCGATAATACTCGAGTAAAAAACGGACCCAGATAAAATCAAATTGTCCAAGATCCCTGAGAGGCAAACGAACATCTCTTACGTAAAAATTGATTCCACTGCGATTCCCGTAATGGCATTGGGCATACCGGATCCTGTCCTCCGCAATGTCCACTCCGACAGCCCTCCCGCCGGGCTGAATCACTTCATGAAGCACGGCGGTTGTTTTTCCTGGACCGCATCCCACATCCAAGACGTGCGCTCCAGGACCGATTCCAAACCACACCGCCTGCTCCCGAACGGCGTCAGGGTCCGTTTTGATATCCAGGCGTTTTCCTTCCTCCTCGTTTTCCATCAGATATTGTTGCAATTCGATAATGCCGGCCCTCCGATGTTTCGTTTCATAAAAAATCAAATCTCACGTGCTGGCTTCATGGGTCTTTTTGTAATATTGAATGAAGGCTTCCACGATCTCCCGGTTGAAATGAACGTCAATTTCCCGGCGAAGCATTTCAATGGCATTCTCCGCAGGAATCGGATCGCGATAAAGGCGCTTGGCCGTGATCGCCTCAAAAAAATCAGCGACGGCGATGATCCGAGATCCAAGAGGAATCTCGTCTCCCTTTAAACCTCGGGGATAGCCGCTCCCGTCAATTTTTTCGTGATGGGCTTCGGCAATGACAGGGATCTGACGATAAGGACCGTAAAATTCAATTTTTTCCAGAATGTTTCTTGTCTTAAAGGTATGCGTTTTAATGATCTCATATTCTTCCTCGGTCAATATCCCTTCCTTTTTCAACAGCGCATCCGGGATCCCTATTTTCCCGTAATCATGCAAAGAAGCGGCGATGCCGACAATTTCCGTGTAATCCGCCGGGAGATTCATCTCCTTGCAAATGCCGATCGCATACTCAGTGACTTTTTCGGAATGACCCGCGGTGAAAGGATCGCGCGCGTCGATGCTAGCCGCCAAGGCTCTTAAAATAGACTTTAACTGATTGGTGCGTTCTTCATGCAATTCCGCATTGCGGATACTGATGCCGATCACGGATGCAACCCCCGTCAGCAATCTGAGATCGCTTTCTACGAGCGTCCGCCGAGTTTTATAATTATCCACGGCGAGGATGCCGACAGAACTTGTATCAGAAACAATGGGACAACAAATAAACGAATGGGAGCCCATCGCTTTGGCGAACTTCAAACTTCTGGGGGAAAGATTGTTCGTGATAGAATCTAAATCATTAACCAAGTAAGGCTTTTGCTCCCGAAAAGAAGCGACAAAAACACCTTTTGATTCCGGTTTCGTCAGATTAAATTCTGTTGATTTGATCATCTCTAATTGTTTGTCATCGTATCCATAACCCGCCTTGAAATACAACCTTGTTTTTTGCTTGTCGGACAGAAGAATGACGCATCGGTCATAATCCAGTCTTTTTTCCAGTATCTGCGTGACATTGTCAATAATCTCATCAATACTGATATACTTGTTAATGGCCTTGCCGATTTCATGAACAAGCAAAGAATTATTGTAATTGATCTCCATCTGCTGGATAAGGTGATCCCTGGCTTGCTCCAAATTATCAATGCTGTTTCTTAATTCCTTTTTGACATAATGGTCGCTTATGGCATGAAGGATGAAAATCGTTGTGATCATTATCGGAACATAAAAAAATAATTCTCCACGGGGATAGGTAAAGATCATCCATGCACTGATCAGCGCGAAAAGGGATGCGGTAATGTTTCTTATTCTTTTCAAGCGATACGAAAACGTACTTTCCCATTCTATAATATATCGGCAACATTTTCCGCCCTTAAATACACATTCCGGATGTTCTATTTTAGGAATAGAGCTGTTGAATACTATAGACATGGATTCAAAATGACCTATCCTATTTTCACACTGGAAAGGCTGTTCACGAACACCTTCTTTCGGTGTAACAACAATTTCAATCTTATTTGAACTGATTTTTTTCGCTGTAAAATTGCACGACCGAGAAAACTGATTCGCTATTTTGCCGGCCAGCTTATATGCTTGGAAAGGATTGATCATTCCCAACACATATTGACGCATGACCCCGATAGATTCAGGGGATGCCGCATAACGCCCCGCTTCTCTCGCAATGTTGGCGTCTCCTGTTAATTGGGCCAGCTTCTCATGAAATAAGTTTATTTGTTCCTGGGTAAACCAATGATTTTGATCGGCGACTTCATAAGGTTCCATATGTGCATATTCATAGAGTTCATCTATGTTAATATGCTCATAGCATTTTTTTATGTATTTAATATACGTATTGATGATACGGCTGTTATACAGTCGCTGGTCTTCCATTATTTCATCCTAATAAATTTATTTCTTTCTTTTAATGATTATGCTTAAAAAAACTCTGCAAATTCTTATAAAATAAAGATTTGTCGGTTTTTTTATATAAGCAAATGCATATGAAGTCAAGGAAATACAGGCCACAAAGAATGGAATATTTTGAATCTCCTTTAGAAAATATGCTTTCAGTGATTCGAAAATAAACAGGAAATAATATTGAAATAAGACTCCTAATCATGTAATTGCATCGAACATGAAAAGATTATTATTAATCAACCCCGTGGGACATAAAAGCGGTTTCTTGTTGAGCAAATCTACAACATTTCCACCGTTGGGACTGGGCTATGTGGCGGCTCTGACGCCAGATAACTGGCAGATCAAAATCATCGATGAAAATTTTGAAAATTTTCAGTTCGAGGACGCTGACTTGGTCGGCATTACCGCGTTTACCAGCAACATTAACCGAGCGTATGAAATAGCGAAAATTTACAAAGAAAAGAAGATCAAGGTGGTGATTGGCGGCATTCATGCCTCGATGCTGCCCGACGAAGCTTTACAATACGTTGATGCGGTTGTGATCGGCGAAGCGGAAAATATATGGGGGCAAGTCCTTCGGGATTTTGAAAACAATTCACTTTTGCCGAAATATCAAGGCCGCACGGTTGATTTAACCCAATCACTCGTTATCCCCCGCAGAGATTTATTCAATCCAAATTATTTCTGGGAAACCATACAGACATCGCGAGGCTGTCCGTTGAACTGCAATTTTTGCTCTGTTTCAAGGTATTTGGGCAAACAATACCGCCAAAGAAAAGCCGAAGATGTTTTAAACGAACTTGAGGGGCTAAAGGGTAATTATGTTTTTTTTGTTGACGACAATCTGATCGGATACGGGGAAAAAGCATATCAACGGGCGAAAAATCTCTTCAGGGGCATGATCGATAGGAAATTGAACAAAAAATGGTGGATGCAAACTTCTATCAATGCCGCGGATGATGAAGAAGCAATCAAGCTGGCCGCCAAGGCCGGGTGTATGTGCGTGTTTATTGGATTCGAAACCATCAAGGACGATACGCTGTCAAGTTATAAAAAAGGCGTCAATATCAAAGTCGGCGCGGATAATTATAAAAAAGTCGTCGACGTTTTTCATCAATACGGCATTGGCGTTCTAGGCGCGTTTATTATTGGCGCGGATTACGAGTCTTCGGAGTACTATAAAACATTCTCTCAATTCTTAATGAAATCGGGAATTGATATTTTTCAAATTGCTTTGCTGACGCCCATTCCCGGAACGGACTTTATCGACCAATTAAAAAAAGAAAATCGTCTTCTTTACACAAATTACCCTAAAGATTGGGATCAATACAGGTTCTCTTATATTGTACATGACGTCAAAGGCTTGACGCCGGAGTTGATTTACACGGCAAGCAATTACATCAAAAACAAGCTTTATTCCTTCCCCAACTATCCGTTAAGAATGCTGAAATCTTTTATGAACATCAAAAAACCCATAAACTGGTATGCGATCTATAAAATTAACGAGGGATATAAAAGAGCTTGGAAAAATTCGCAATATTTCTCAAAGTACTCTCACCAGCTTCCCTGAAAAACGGCCAAAGTCATCTTCCGTGAATCCTTATTTGTTTGATCCGAATCGCCGAAAGCCAAAAACAAAAAACGGCGCTTTTTTTGAATTTATTTTTTCTTGAGCGATGGTCGTCTGTTCGCCGCCTTCTTGGTTGCTTTGGCCGGTTTTTTATCTTTCGGATTCTTTTTCGCAGCGGTTCTTTTTTCTCTCCCCGGCTCCAGCGCCAACGTCACCACTTCCATCATATCCTTGACAAAATGAAAGGATATGCTTTTTTGCACCTTGGTTGGAATGTCTTCAAGGTCCTTGCGATTCCATTCCGGCAGCAAAATGGTTTTTATTCCCGCCCGGTAAGCCGCCAAAACCTTTTCTTTGATTCCACCCACCGGCAGCACGGCGCCTCGCAAAGTGATTTCGCCGGTCATGGCCAGATTTTTCTTCACCTTGCGGCCGGTCAAAAGCGACGTCAGCGCCGTGAGCATGGTGACGCCGGCCGAAGGACCATCCTTGGGAATGGCGCCCGCCGGAACATGGATATGAATGTCCATGTTTTCAAAAAATTCCGGGTTGACATTCAACGCCTTCGCATTGGCGCGGATGAAACTCAACGCGGCGGCGGCGGATTCTTTCATCACGTCGCCCAACTGACCGGTTAATGTCAAACCTTTCTTGCCCTTCATCGCCGTGGCTTCGATGAAAAGCATGTCGCCGCCGACGGGGGTCCATGCCAGACCCATGGCAATGCCGGGTTTCGTGACGCGCGAGTCAACGTCCGTCGGCACGCGCACCGGCCCAAGATATTTGGGCACATCCTTTTCATTCACCGTTTTCGATTTCAACGTTCCCTCGGCGATTTGCGCTGCGACGCCCCGGCATATACTGGCAATCTCTCTTTCAAGATTACGCACACCCGCTTCACGTGTGTAACCGGTGATAATTGTATTGAGCGCTTTGAATGTCATCCGAAATTGCGCGGAGGATAAACCGTTTTCCGCCATTTGCCGGGGGATCAGATATTTCTCGGCGATTTTTATTTTTTCTTCCTGGGTGTAGCCGTTGAGTTCAATGACCTCCAGCCTGTCCAGCAAGGCCGGCGGAATCATATCCAAAACATTGGCCGTCGCGATAAACATGACATGCGACAAGTCGAACGGCACGTCCAAGTAATGATCCGAAAAAGAATTATTCTGCTGAGGATCCAACACCTCCAGCAAAGCGGACGAGGGATCGCCGCGAAAATCGCTGCCGAGCTTGTCGATTTCATCCAGCATAAATACGGGATTATTGGATTCGGCCCGGCGTAATCCTTGAATGATGCGTCCCGGCAACGCTCCGATGTAGGTGCGGCGATGACCGCGAATTTCCGCCTCGTCGCGCACCCCTCCTAAAGATATCCGCACAAATTTCCGTCCCAGCGCCCGGGCGATGGAATGCCCCAAGGACGTCTTGCCGGTGCCCGGCGGACCGACAAAACACAAAATCGGCCCTTTGGAATCCGGCTTGAGCTTGCGGACCGCCAAGTATTCAATAATGCGTTTTTTCGGTTTGACGAGCCCGTAATGATCCTCATCCAGGATTCTGCGCGCCTGCGCAATGTCAAGATTGTCCTGCGTGGACTGATTCCAAGGCAAAGCGGTAATCCAGTCCAAATATGTCGAAGAAACCGTGTATTCGGCGGAAGAAGGACTCATCCGAGACAACCGCTGCAGTTCTCTTTGCGCTTCTTTCTTGGCCTCTTCCGGCAGGTTTTTTTCCTCAATCTTCTTTCTGTATTCTTCTATCTCAACGAGATTCTCATCGGTTTCGCCAAGTTCTTGTTTAATCGCCTTAAGCTGCTGCTGCAGGTAATAATCCCGCTGGCTTTTATCAATGTCGCTTTTGACCTTGCTTTGAATCTTATTGCTCAGCTCCAGGATTTCCATCTGATGATTTAACAGATGCGTCAGCTCTTTCAGACGCTCCTTGACGTCGGCGATGTCCAGAATTTTTTGCTTTTCTTCCGCCGACGCATTGATAATGGAAGTAATCAAATCCGCCAGCGCGCCCGCATCCGTAATGGATTTGGCCATGGGACCGAATTCCGGAGGCAAAAAAGGCGAGAGCTTGAGGATGCGGTCAAACAAAGAAAGTAAATTGGACATCAACGCTTCCGTTTCAATGTCCTTGATTTCCTTTTCCTGAATGATTTTGATCCGCGCCTGCGGATATGGCTTCCCTTCGATCATTTCTTCGATGGAAAAGCGGCTGACCCCTTGAAGAAGCATTTGCGTGTGGTTGTCCATCGTTTTGGCCATTTTCATGATAACGGCGCAGGTCCCCACCTGATGAAAATCCTCTTTGGCATAGGAATTCTGCTTTTCCGGTTCTTTCTTCACCATGATCAAACCGACAATCCGGTCTTTCGTCATCGCTTCGTCCACCAAGATGGACGCGTTTCCTGTCACTTCCAAAGGAATAACTGTTTTTGGAAAAATAAGCGCGTTGTGAAGCGGAAGAATGGGAATGATTTCCGGAATATGAAAAGCGTTTTTGTTTTCAGAAACATCTGAGTCCGTCATAATCCCCTCCGTAGTCGTTTTGTCGAGCGTCAGCAACGATCATGAATTATTTCTCCGAAATGATGGTCACGCGATGGGATTGCGGCGGCATTTTTTTCATGTTCACCGCCAGAATGCCGTCGGCATAAGATGCCTGCGCGGAATTCGGATCGATCAGGGATGGCAGAGCAACCTCCCGCTCAAATCGGCCATGAGGAATTTCCGCCTGGCAATAACGTGTATTGCTCACCGGCTTCGCCAATTGACGACAACCGGAGATTTTTACTTTGCTTCGATTAACTTCTACATGCAGATCTTCTTTGGCGAGTCCCGCTAAATCCACCATCACAATGACTTCATCCGCCGATTCATAAACGTCGACATTGGGACGCCAAGTCCCTTGATAGTTTCGGAAAGCGGGCCTGACGAGATGGAAAACTTCGTCGACCACCTTCTGAAACTCATCTTCAAAGTCGCTTCCGAAATTAATTTTCAGATACGTCATATCCGCCGCCTTTTTCATCCGCCCAAGGGCTTCTTAAAAAATTATAATAATGATTTTTCAAATGTAAACGTCCCTCGAAATATTTTTATGCTGTTTTTCTCATCGGTTTACGGACGGTACCGGGCCACAATGCTGTCGATGGTTTCGCTTTCCGCTTCCGTTTCCGTCTGAACCAAATCGGTAATCCGCTCGATGAGTTTTTCGTCCTTCTTTAACTTTTCCGCCAGGAGCTGATCCTTCACAATCAGATCAACATATTTAAGATAAGCGTTTGTCGCCACTTGGCGAATCGTTTCATAATCGCCGCCGGATAAGGCTATTTTTCGAACGCCTTCCGCATCCGCCGCGATGATGGCTTCCATCGCTTTTTTATCTTTGACTGCTCTGATGAGCGTTTCCGTGAATATTTTCCTGGCCGAAGCTTCGTTTCTGGCGCGCTCGTTGATTTGAATTTCTTCTTCCGAGCCCTTAGCCAAAGCGGCATACTTCGTTTTGTTTTTTGCGACAAACTCTCTGAGTTTTTTCAGGGTATTGTAGGGATAATATTTCATGACGCCATAGGCGACTTTTTTGGGGATAACCCCCGCGGGATCTGTTTTGAGTTTGTAAATAAACTTTGTCTTGTCCCTTCCCAAAAATTCCATCTGAAACAACCCGTCCATGACGGTCACGCGCGTGCGGCCATTGACCTGAGGGATTTTAATCTCGTCGGTGCAGAAAAAATTTATTTTCGCGTTTCCGTGATCATAATCATAGACGGTGTTGTCTTTCAAAACAATATCCCGGTCCTCAATCATAAAAGGATCTAAGACCAGATGCATCACAAACGTGTTGCGATCATATTTTTTTTCAATGGTCGCTTGGGAACAATCGGCGACCCATTCCGGATATTTCGGAACATCGCGGAGGACTTCGCCGATCACCTCCATTTTGGCGTCAATCGTCGTGACCGCCAGATATTCCATTAAATCGGTCCCCGCGACGGGACGCTCATACAATTTGATGCCGTTGCTGTCTTTGATTTTCGACCACCCGCCGTCGGCAAAAGCAATCAACGGAACGATCAACAAACCAAGCAACGCGACCAAAATCAAGCCCAGACGCTTTTTCGTCATCTCCCCCTCCTTGTTTTATGGTTTCAAAATCAAGATTCCTTGACGCGACACAACGCTTTGCGTCGTCTCTTTTGCCCCACGACACGGCCCTTCGATCACGAATGATCTTCACCGGACAAAAGACTCTCTTGTTCATCGCCAACACACTTCGGGTTTTTTTCGGGAAACGGTGTTCGTAAAATGATAAGCGGGATAGCCCATGACCAAAACCGCGAAGACCTTTCTTCCGGGGGGAACACCCAATCGCTTTCGCAATTTAAAATGAAAACGCAGAAGCAGCGTCATCAGGCCGATAAAACACGTGCCCAATCCGAGGGTGTGCGCGTAATTGGCCATGGTGGCCGCGGCGATGTTGCAGTTATCCGATGCGAACGGCCTTCTCTGCGGCGCATGAATGAGAATCAGCACCGGCGCGTTGTGTAAAATGAAATCCCTTCCCTCCTCAAGGGTCTTCGCCTGCACGTATTCCATGACCCTGATATAGCGGTTTTTGGACAAGCCGCTCAAGTTCATCCAGATCTGGCCGATCGTGGTTTTGGACAAATTATAAAAAAAGTTCGCCGCGCCGAATATTTTCTTCGCTGTTTGGGAAATCAATGCCTTGTCCGTGATCACCGTGTAGCCCACGTTCTGATCGTTGCTCGCGGTCGGGGCGAAGCTTGCCAGATGGATGATTTTTTCAATGAGCTCCCGCGGGACCGGTTTATCTTGAAACTGCCGGACGCTTCTTCGACTGACCACAACATCGTAAAAGACGTCCGGATTCAAATGGGCTCTGTTGACCTTCGCGATTTGATGCATGTCCAAGCCGCGATGGATGACGGCTTCCGTCGGGCAGACTGCGACGCAATGACCGCAGCGATTGCACAGCTCTGTCTTTTGAGGAGTTGTTCGGCCGTCCACAATCCGCCAAACGCCCATGACGCAGTCCCGGGCGCAAAGCGTGCACTCCATGCATTGATCCTGCCGTTTTTCAATCAGCATTCAACATTACCCGAGCAGAGAATCTAAAACGGAAATGGTATGCCATTGATATATCGTCAAGCATTTCCCGTGTCAATGAAATTTGACCGGACATCCACGTTATTTTTGCTTCAATAAAAAAATGGCAGCGGTTTTTTCCGCTGCCATTTCTCCCTGCGGTGTCGTCGAGCATTCCAGAAGAGCAGGACAAACGCTGAACGCCGTACTATTCAGACAAGTATTTGAAGGAAACTCTCAACTTCACGCGGTACTCCACGACCTTCCCTTTTTCCACGCGCATATCCATTTCCTTGACTTCCGCCACTCTGATTTCCTGCAGGCTCTTTGCCGCTGTTTGGACGGCGTTTTTCGCCGCGTCTTCCCAGGATTTCTCGCTTCCTCCGATGATTTCGATCACCTTGTAAACACTGCTCATAAATTCCCCTCCTTTCTTTCAAAAAGGTTTAAAAAATTTACCCCCGGCACCCGCCGGCAATAAGACCTCTAAACGGCGGACAATTTGACGAAAATGGGAATTTGAAAAACACAAAACACGCCTTTAGAAACCGCGTTCAAATGAGAGAATCTCAAAAGCAAAAAATCTCTCGGAATGATTCGTAAAAGGTGGTTGAATTATACCGCATTTTTCCAAAACGTCAATTCATATTTTTTGTCAATAGTGCCTAAAAATCCAGGCACATATAGGTTTTGATTGAATTTTTTTTTAAAATGCCCTAGATTGATGACGCTCCAAGGTGGAGCGAAAGCGTGTGGTTTTAATTTGAAATCTGCGCGAACCATTTTTTCGCGTGAATATAAAACATCAAGGAGCAACGCTTATGCACACATGGACATTGGACAAACCGGACAACCTCGTTGAATGGTGGGAAGAGAGCGCCGCAAAATTTGCCGATCGGCGTCTTTTCGGCACAAAAAACAAAAACGGTGTTTACGAATGGACGACCTACAAAGAAATTGACACGCGGATCCGCAATCTGCGCGCGGGGCTTGCCCAGCTTGACGTCGGCCAAGGCGACGTTGTCGGCATCATCGCCAACAATCGGCCGGAATGGGCGGTTTGCGCCTTTGCCACTTGGGGAAGACTCGCGCGGTTCGTCCCGATGTACGAAGCCGAGCTTGTTCAAATTTGGAAATACATCATCGCCGACAGCGGAATCAAAGTTCTTTTTGTTTCCAAACCGGAGATCTACGAAAAAATCAAGAATTTCCCCCAAGACATTCCGACGCTCAAACACATTTTCATCATCGATTCCGAGGGGGAAAATTCAATGGCCGCCTTAGAAAAGAAAGGAGCGGCCAAACCGGTTGCGCCGCAGGTTCCGAAAGCCGATGATATCGCCGAGCTCATTTACACCTCCGGCACGACGGGCAATCCCAAAGGCGTTTTGCTCTCTCACGGCAATTTCACCAGCAACACCCATGCCGGCCTGAAGATGTACCCTGAACTGACGCGAAACGACGGAAGAGACTCGCTGACGCTGGCCATCCTGCCTTGGGCGCATTCCTACGGCCAGACGGGCGAACTGTTCGCGGTCATTCGCATGGGCGCCGCGACGGGATTGGCGGAAAGTCCCGCAACCATAGTCAATGACATTGTCGCGGTCAAGCCCAACTGGTTGGTCGCCGTGCCCCGCGTTTTCAACAGAATTTACGACGGCCTCTGGACCAAAATGAACAAGGAAGGCGGTTTGGCCAAAAAACTCTTTGTCATGGGCGTGGAATCGGCCAAGAAAAAACGGGAACTCGCGGCGCAGGGAAAGTCCGATTTCATCACCGATCTGAAATTCAAATTGGCCGACAAAATCGTCTTTAAAAAAATCAGAGAGCGTCTGGGCGGAAGACTGATGGGCTCGATGAGCGGCAGCGCGGCGATGAATCCCGAAATCGCCCAGTTCTTCTTCGACATCGGCATCCCCATTTACGATTGCTACGGTTTGACTGAAACTTCGCCCGCCGTGACAATGAACGCGTCCTACGATTATCGGCTGGGCAGCGTCGGCAAGCCCATTGACAAAGTCAAAGTCGTCATCGATTCGTCGGTTGTCGAAGAAGGGGCCACCGACGGTGAAGTGATCGTCTACGGGCCCAATGTCATGAAAGGCTACCACAACCGTCCCGAAGACACTAAAGCCGTTATGACGGAAGACGGCGGCCTGCGCACCGGCGACCGCGGCCGGTTGGACAAAGATGGCTTCCTCTACATCACCGGGCGCATCAAAGAACAGTACAAGCTGGAAAACGGAAAGTTTGTCTTCCCCGTCGCGCTGGAAGAAGAAATCTGCTTGGTTCATCTTGTCCAGCAGGCGCTGGTTTACGGTCTGAACCGCCCTTACAATATCTGCATCATTGTTCCCGATTTTGAGGCTTTACTGGATTACGCCAAAGAAAAAGGCCTACCGCAGGACATCAAGACGCTGGTCAAAAGACAAGATATCATCGATCTCTATAGCCAGGAAATCACCAACCATCTGAAAGGCAAATTCGGCGGTTACGAGATCCCGAAGAAATTCCTGATTCTGGATGAGCCGTTCAGCCTGGAAAACGGCACGTTGACGCAAACGATGAAATTGAAGCGCAACGTCGTCCTCAAGAAGCTCCACGATGAAATTGAAGCGCTCTACAAATAGCGGTCGAAAAGATTTAAGGCATGTTGAAGAAGGCGCGTTTTTTCCGAAACGCGCCTTCCTTTATTGGATCCGATCGGAACGTTTTTCGTAAAAAACGTTTGTCCGCGCTCATCAGCGCCGAGCCGACTCCCCAATCATCAACGGAGAAAAAACGCTGAAAATGGAACGCCTCATCAAAAAGCGTCACGGCTTCATAAGAACTGACTTTTTATATGGCTCGGCTAAAAAATCCACCGCTTTAGTTTGTTAATTGCCGTTGAGCCACGCCGCCGCTTCACGAACCGACTCCTGATCAAACTTTAAACGAAGGCGGACAAACGGCCCCTGCGCCGTGTAACTGATATCGGAAAAATCCTTGTCCTCAAAGCCGACCACGTTGTAACCGAGGCTCATCCACGCGTTTTGCGCCATATTATAGCCGACGGACAAACCGCCGGAATAATCAAACTGTCCGGCGTTCCATGAATGCAGGACGCTCCCCTGCACGCCGACATCCCAATATTTATCGAGATCATAACGGCCCTCAATGCCCAAAAGATGCGTGAAACTCCCGTAAGCGTCGCGCTCGATGTCTTCCCGTACGTATTTGACGCCGTAATGCAGGGAAATTTCCAGTTCCTTGAAAGGATGATAATTGGCGACAAAGTTATCGATGAATCGCCATGAATCCGTATCCAAAGCCGCACCGCCGCTTTCCCGATCCACGATAAGATCCAACCGGTTCATTGCAATCCACGTAGTCTCGGGCGGCCGATACACAATGCCGTGTCGCAGATTCAATCTGGCGGAATCAATGCCTGCGATAACCGACTTCTGGAAAAACTGAATGCGGCCCGACCACGCCCACGATCGGTCCACTTCCTTGACGATTCCCATCAACAGCCCCCATTTGTCTTCCGTTTCCGCGAACCGGAATTCAACGCGATTATCCCACGTCAGCTTCTTCGTCTGATAGGTTGCGCCGCCTGTGAATGCAGTGAAATCTTCGTGGCCGCCGGACGCCGGCGGAACATTGGTGTTGAAGACGTAATGTTCATTTTTCGTGACGGTCTGGCTGCGGTCAATGCCCGCGTCCACCTTCCATTCATTGGTGACCTGCCAGGTTTGCTTAAGCCCTACATTGGCAAAGACCCTTTCGTCATTTTCGTTGAACTGGCGCTCAACGCTGCTGCTGATGTCCGCGCCTTTCCACGGCGAATAACGCATTCCCACGCGCGTATTCTGGGTGTCGGCGCCCGACCCCCAGGTAAATTCCTGCGCGGCCAGCAAGGTCAGCTTTTTGGTCGCCGCAAATTCAGCACCCAAAACTGTCCGGGTCGGGAAGTCGCTGTTATCGTTGCTACCAATGGATTGAGCGTGATTCAACGACAACGTCAAACGGTCATACAGCGTCAGGACTTTGCCGCCCAACGTGATCTGATTGGACTCCTTATCATCGCCGTTCCCCAGGTGGTCACGGGCGTGCAGGAATCCCACGGAAGCGCCGTATTGTTTTTCCGTGTAACCGAATTTTCCTTCGGCCAGATCGCGGGTTGCATCGGTCAACAGGTTGTACTGCCGATAGATATTCGCGCTGCCCGTCATCTTTTCATTGAAACGATACGCACCCTCCACGCCCAGCTTCCGGGTGCCCGCTTCACTGCCGGGCTGCTGACCCAAACCAAATCCCTCCGCCTGCTCGCGGATATAGGCTTTGGCCTCGTATCGAGCGGAGGAGCGGGAGATTTCGGCCAGATAGGCGTTGCCGCTGCGGCTGTCCGTGCCGGCCGAATAATCGCTGGTCGCGAATTCGCCTCGGACCTTCGTCGACTGATCCAGATTGACCGTGGCATCCACACCGTAGAGATTGCTGTATCGATCGTTCTGGCCTTCGTGGATGTAGCTTGCACCCGCTTTCACTTTGTTTTCAAGCAGTTTGACACCGGCCCGGCCTCCGTAGGTATAATCTTTGCCACCGGAGGATTCCACTTCGTATTCAGCGACAATGATGATGGGATTCAAATTTTCATCTCGGCTGTAAATCGGTTCCTTAAAGAATAAGGTTCCAGCGTCATAGTCTATGGAATAATCCGTGAAACGGTTCATCACGCGCCTGGACAAAACGACCTCGCTGCGGAATCGGTCTCGGATTTCAAGGGTGACGGTTTCACCGTTCGGTATCAGATTCGCGTGGGATAAACGGTAAATGCCTGACGTCCCGTCGCCGGGAATTTCATCGCGGACATAAACTTGATCGGTTTCGCTGGCGAAGGCGTTTAATTCGAAATTTTTCGTACGGAGTTCGGTTTTCACCCCCGTCATGCGGCGGCTGTAGCGGGACAACTCCGTGACGGTCAATCCGGTATCATAATCGCCGAACAACGCGTAGAACTGATCGCGTTCCAGTTTGACATACAACTTCTTGGAGCTGGCCGCATCGTATTGCTGTTGCGTGGCGTCTCCGTAAAGCGTGAAGTAACTTTCGGGATTGATGGTTTGGAATAATTCGGTACCCGTCATTTTTTCCTCCGTCTTGGCCGAATCATACGCCACGGTCAGCAGCCACTTGCCTTGAATCTTGCCCTTGGCAAAAAAAGCGACACGGCCGTCCTTGTAAAAAGCGTCATCAACGTCCGCGGCACTCAGCGACTCCATATTCCCCGATACGGTATTGTAACCCATCGTGCCTTCGGCCAGACCCACCAAAATCCAGTCGCGCAGTTTCGGCTGCACGTAGGTTTCCGCCTCGACGGTCATCTGACGGTATCCGAGAACCACGCGATATGGACCGCTTTGATTGACCGGCGCAAACAGGACTTCCCCTTCCCGGTTGATGCGGACGCGGGGATAACTTCCCGGCGCCTGAGCCGCCGCAAAGAGATCCGGCTGTTGGAGAGGCGCCAGATTCCCATCCCGAATCTCTAATTCAGCGGCGGCGGGAATCCGAGTGCCGGAGGCGTCATACATTTCAAGAACGATTTTCACGGGCGTCTTGCCGTCGGCCACGTTGCCTTCGGCCGATTTGAATTTGATGAATTTGATTTCACCGCTGAGTCTGATTTTCGCGTTTTGCTGAAAACGGATGATGCCGAACGGATCGACCCCCTGCAGTTCGATCAGATGTTCTCCGGCTTTGCCGAAATCAACGCCGATGTAACTGTATAGCGTCTTTTTAGCCTTGTCGTCCTTCATGATAAAGCCGATGCGGTCCACGGGGATTTCTTTTTTGTCCACAAACAACTTCGGCGTCAGTCCCTCGCCCAGACAAATACGGATACTGTTGACGCCGTCGGCCAGGATGTCATTGTCCGCGGGGGAAAGGATTCCTTCGTTTTCCCGAATCGTCACGCCGGAGACATCCTCTCGTTCAGTTTTTTTCTCAATCTCAGGGGGCTGAAGGTCCTCCGTGGAAACGCCGGTCGTCTCAACGCGCTTCTCGCCGCTGCGCTCGACGAGCACTTTCAATTCTTCCCGATCAACAACGCGGCTGGACGTGACCAGCACTTCCACGCGTCGGTTTTGTGCCCGGCCCGCCGCCGTGCGGTTATCCGCTATCGGTCGGGAACTGCCCTTGCCGTCAATGAATATCTTATCCGGCGTAAGCTTCAACTTGTCCATCAGGTAACGGGCGACCGTTTTCGCGCGGGCGAAAGACAACACGTTGTTGTCCGCGAAATAAATCCTGTTTTGTGGCGCGATGCGCATACTGTCGGTATGTCCGATCACTTCGATCTTATCGATGCGCAACCCGGCCAGCGATGCGGCCAGCTCATCAAGTTTTACCTGATCTTCAGGATTCAAGTCCGCGCTTCTAATCGAAAAATGGGGACGCAAGACAACGTCCGGCATCCGCGTCACTTCCAAAAATTTATTCAGCTCCAGAGACGTCTCCGCGGGCGGCGTCAAAACTTCCGCCTGTCCAGTTCCGCCGGCGGAAAGATAGGCCTGCGCCGCAAGAATGCCTTTGGGGCTTTGCGGGGCAAGAGAAGCCTGGAAATCAATCTGATGGATCCACCCGACAGACAGATCGCCCAAATCAAAGATCAACGTTGTGCCTTCCTGCCTGGGGTCGGCAATCGCTTTGCCGTCCATTTTTGCGCTGGATTTTTTATAAATCACGTCCGGCGGCAAAATGACATTTAATTTCGCCGACGAGGCAGGCAGTTTCGCGCCGCGCGTTTTGACCTGATACTTAATGGTTTCACCCTCGAGCGTATTGGCCAATTCCAGAGTGATTTCCCCTCTGACAATTCGGTAGCATTCCGGCGGCGGCAAATCTTTTTTGTGAACATGAAAGTCGGCCCGCCATAAGGCCCCGCCCTGGGTTTCGACAAACTGCGAAAAAGCACGTCCCGCAAAACGGCTGTTCTGCGTGCAAGCAAAAGGTTCGTAGCCGTCGGGCAGAGAATCCACATCCAGCTGTACGACATGCAATCCTGGGCTTACGCCCTCAAAGTGAAACATTCCATTCTTGTCGGTGACGACAAAGGTTCCATCTTCAAGATAAACACGCACGCCTTCCAAGCCGTCCGGACCTTCGCCGGTTTTTTCACTGCAGGGGCCGGTGCTCACGCGACCCACCAGAACGGATTTGGTGCGCAGAAAATCATCTCTGACTTTTACGGTTGCTTTCGCCTGATTGGAGGTTGTTCCCTTCTGAGCAGCGGCAACGGCGATGTTCGTCGCGTCGCCCAGACGAGCCCCCGCCGCCACTTCCACGACATAATCAATGGTCACGGTCGCGCCGGCCACCAGTGTTCCGACCGTAAAGGTCAGCTGCCGGCCGCTAGATGAAATTTCCGGATCGCCGGTGGATACGCCGTTGATTTTCGTTGACCCTCCACGATAACGAAAACCCATCGGCATCGTGTCCGTCACTCTGACGGCGGCGGCGCCCACCTTACTCGAGTTCGAAAGCGTCAAACGGTAGGAAATAAAATCGCCGTGGCCGACGAAGTCTTTATTCGAAGTCTTCTGCAGCCAAAGCGATGACGCGGCTGGATCCAGCGGAATGTCAATCCGTAGAGCCGGGCCGGGATTGACCACGAAAGTTTCGCCACGGGAACCTTCAACGATGGCAAAAGGTCCACCGGGCAAAGACTGAATGACCGGCGTCGGCACTGTGCTGGGGTGGGCGTAGCCCGCCGGCGGCGTCACCTGCAATAGGTAACTGCCGGGGACGACGAAGGGGAAACGGAATCTTCCCGTCGCATCAGTCACTACGCTCGACGAAACAATGCTCACGCCGTCGTCGCCGTAAACCGTCGCGGGCAAACCGGTGGCCGCGTTGATCAATGTGACGGTCGCGCCGGCAATCGGCAAGCCGGTGCTTGAATCAAAAATGAGGGCGTATGGATCAACCATGACCGCCGTCGCCGATGTGTCGGTCCCGTCTGTGATATCCACGTAATTAAAGAGAATTCTATCCTCTTCTTTGACGGACAGACTCCCGTTGTATGAAGACATTGGACCATTGGAGGTGGGCAGATACCCGGCAAAAACACCCGTATTGGGACCGGTTTCCGTTAGCCGAATGATTTCCACATCGCCGTTTGCGGGATTGGTAATAGTTATGAATACTGTTTCAATCAGTGCGGAATCAAGATTTTGGTCAAGGTCAGTCAAACGAATGAAAATCGGATCGCCCTGGTGAATTTGCGCGGCCAGTACAAGCGGCACCGGCTGGCTTAAATCAATCGGCGTCGTCGAGCCCACCATCACCGGCGCAGGCAAATCATGATAGTCGCCCGCGGGACTGCCTGCGCGGTAAGCCGATGGCGCGACCTGGAGCGTCTGGGCGGCGGGAAAAACCGGCGCATACGTCAAAGCTTCAATGGTGGATGGCGTTCGGACAACACCGGTGACGACAACGGAAGCGGTTGCCGGAGCAACACTATGCGCGTAGTTAAGTTCGGCGTTGTTTACGATTTTATCGCCTTGCACCAACGCGAAAGATGGAAAAGCGGCGGCAAGGAAGACCCCAATGACGGCCAGCCAAGCCGCCGCTTTCAGAAAATCAAAAACACAGCAAAGCCCCGCCAAAGCTCGATGACAGAAAAATCCCCTTCCGCTTTGCGAAAAAAACGGGAAGGAGGGATTTCCGGTCCAAAGACCGGAAATCCCTCTCTTCATTATGTTGATCATCCAGCCCAAAGTCATGAAATGAGCTTTGCTTCCTTAGTTTACTTAACGGTTACCTGATACAAAACATGAACATTGGCTCCAGCCGCGATGGTTCCACCCGCGCTGGATGTAGCGCCTGTTCCGACATAAACCGTCAGCGTGGGGCTGGACCATGTGGCCGGGTCATCGCCGGAAGCGGCCGTGTAATAGGAGGCTGTTCCGCTTTCGTTATAATACGTCACGGCTGTCGAACCACTGTAAGGTGTCGTGTTGAAATCAGCATAGGTCACAGGCAGACTGTCTGTCACATAGGTTTGGGAAATGCTTCCCGATCCGCTGTTTTCAACAACCAGCAGATACTCCAGAACATCGCCGGTCACCGCCTTGACACCGGTACGGTAATAAACATTACCGCTCGAAGCCGGGTATTCCAGTGACGTTGTACCCGCGACGGGATGGGTCACGTTGCGGACGTATTTGGTGAAAGTCGCCAAACCGCTGGTATAGGTATCCGTGACATTATTGGATGTTGTGGTTTTCGTGTTATCGGTAACGGATGCCACAGTCAGGTTCTTGACTACAACAATACTCGTGCCGTTTGTAACAATGGTTCCGGATTTGACATTGACGGTCACCGTTACGCGCTCGGCAACCGTCACACCGGCAGCCGGAGCGCTGGATAGAGCCGAAGCCAGCGTTATGGTCGCGGTGCCGTTTCCGCCGGGATCAGAGACCGCCGACACAGTTCTGGCCTCCCCACTGACCACAACGGTGTCTCCGACGGCAATTTCATTAACCACCGCGTCGGCTGTGCCATCAGAAGGAACTTTCAAAATCGTCGTTGTGCTGCCGGAAAGCGTGATGGTAGCACCCAAGGTTACGGGACTTGTAGGCGACGTCAAGGATATGGATGCGCCCGTCGTATTCGTCGGCGTTCCAACAATCGCAGGCGTCAGGGTGTACTGATCCGGACCGTTGGATGTCGCGGTGACCGAGAAGGTATTGTTCAATTCCGTATTGGTCCCGGTGTATGGGGTGCTCTGGTCGCTGCCTGCGACAACCGCCGCCGCCGCGGGAACAAGGGCAACCGTCACCGTGACGCTGGAAGTAGCGGTCTGGGTCGCCGCGCCGTCGTAATAGGACAACGTCGCGCTGTTGGTGATTTGCGTATTGGCCGGCAATGCGGCGTGCGCAAAATTGGGCAGGATAAAGGTGACGATCGCCAACAAGGCAAAGCCGCCGGCCAAAGTCTTCAGCCCTCCCCATCTTCTGCTGTTGAAGTTCTTTTTCATAACATCTTCTCCTTTCTTAAAATATTTCTTCATTTATTTTCAAAAACCATCTTCAATCTTAAATTTTTGTCTTAAACATCAAATGGTTTCATAGATCTCCTCCTTTCCCTGAATGGATTTCGTTATTTTGGTCGGAAAAACGTTTTCCGTTATTTTACCTGTACCTGAAAACCGACCGTTCCTTTTCCGCCGGCGGGAATCGCGTTAATCGTCCAGCGGATGTGCGTGTATTGTTCGGGCGAAGCGACCTTTTTTTCTACTTTTCCATTCGGCTGCTTCACCTCGTACACCAGCAACGACGGTTTTTTGAAAGTTTTGCCGCCATCAATGGAAAAACTGATTTCCGCATCTTTGCCGAACGCCGTACCGGGAAGATAAACGGTTCCCTGCGGAATCGGGTCATCCAGCACGGCATTGGTGGCCGCGTCACTTCCGGAATTAATGTAACTGATGGTGTAATGAATGACGTCTCCGGGGTTGATTTCCTTGGCGACGACCAGTTTCTTAACTTTGTTGACCATGACCTCTTTTTCCGCCGTGATGCTTATGGCAACCATCGGCTTTGCCCATAGCGGCACCGCGAGCAGCAGCAAAACAAGCGCCAGCGATAATGAAGTAATTTTTTTCATGACCTTTCCTCCTTTTTAGGTTTTCAAAAATATAATGGCACAAGGGTCAAGCGTCACTTGACGCGCACTTTGTAATTGATGGTGCAGTTTGCTCCTCCGGAATTCATGGTACCAGTCAGGGGAAGCACAAATCGGGTCACGTTGCCGTCATATCCGGCCGGCGCCCCGCCGCCGCCGGAAACAGGCGTGTAAACAGAAGCTCCGCTGTAATAAGTCGGCGTCCCCAGTGTCAAACCCGAGGCGGGAGAGCCTTCCGTCAGACTGAATGCGCCGCCCGGATAGGAATTCAATCCCCATTGAATATACGAACCCAAGTCATCATCAATCGAAACGCTGCTGGCCGGTCCGGTGCCGCTATTCGTCAGAAGAATCGTATAGGTGATGACATCGCCCGACACGGCCGTCGCTTTATCCGCCGTTTTTAAAATAGAAACATTGGCGATTGCGGCCGTCAGCGAACCATTTCTATAGTTAGACACCAACCTTTCGCTTCCTTCTGCTGCCACAACCCGCGCCGTCCAAGCGCCTAAAACTCCTGCGCCGGTAGGCAGCGTGTAGGCATACTGGTAGATTTTCGTGGCCGCGCCGGAATCATACACCTGCGTCATCGCCGCCGCGTTGAGTTGCACAGCCCCGGACGGATCAACCATGGTCAGATTAGCGCCACTAATATCGTAAGAACCGAACGGATCGCTGACGGTGGCGCGAACATAAACCGTCTGCCCCGGAGCGGTCGTGGTGATAGCCGTTCCACCGGGATAAGCGGCGTCGTAAAAGCTGACACTGTCCACACCAATGACATTTTGCGAAGGCAGGCTGACATTGGAATAGTTGCCGGAAGAAGGCGCCGGATAAACACGAAGGTCTCTTGTCCCCAACCCAGATTGATTATTTGTTATATCCAACGCCCATGCACTTCCTGCCGGACAGGTATAGGCAGACGCCAATGAAAGGTTAAAAGTAAAAAGGCTCGCTGGAGCACCGTTGGTCAGCGCGGCGGACCCCGTTACGGTTGCTACCGTAGCCGCGCCGCACTTTAGCGTTATAGGAATTGTATATGTCGCTGTATAATTCGTAGCCAACCAAAGTTGCACGGGAATATTTCCGCTGTTGATGGTAACACCGGACTGCAGGACGGGACTCAGCGTCCAAGAAACCGTCGTTAATTCCGGAATCGTTACATAAGATGTCGGGTTGACCGTCATCGGTGTCCGCGATAATTTTCGAGCCGGCGTTGACGTGTTATCATATAGGTACAACGGCTTGTTTCCGGTGCCGGATGTCTCGACCGTGGTCGGATCGCTGTCCGTATTGTTTCCGGATACGTTATCAAAAAGACTGCCACTGACCGTGACGGTATTGGTCACACTCGGGTAGGCCGCGGCTCCGACGGAAACGATCAGCGTAATATCCGGCGTACTGGCGCCGCTGGCCAGACTATCTGATCGGGTGCAGGTAACCGTTTGCCCCGCGTTTGAACATGACCATCCCGTTCCTGTGGCGCTGACGTAGGTCAACCCGGTAGGCAGCGTGTCGGTCACGGTAATCGCGCCGCTTGTGTCATTGGGACCGTGATTCGTCACGCGCAAGAGGTAATAACCGTTCGCCCCGACGAAAAAACTCCCGCTGTGGCTTTTGGTAATCTCCAGGTCAGCGACGTAAGTATTGGGAAGGGACATCGTCTGATTCATCAAAATGACGAGATCCGCGCCGGAACTGTAAACAGCCTGCGCACTCGTATCGCCCGCGTGAAGATAGCTGGTGATATCATACATATCGAGGTCAACGCCCCAAGTCGTATTGATGCCGCTGAAGGGACCGTCGGGTGGAATGTCCACCGTAGAGTTGAACTGATTGTTGATGGGGTTATAGGTATCGGTGAGCGCGGACCCCGTACAGGGCGTCGGAGCGCAAAGCGTCAGGTTTTCCGTGTATCCGCCTAGCGAGCCGGAGTTTCCTGAATCTCCCTCCCAAGTCAGCACGATATGCCGTGCGCTATTCGACGGAATCGGATCGGGGATGACGAAGTTCGACGGGGTTAGCGTGATCGAACTTCCCCTGTACGTCTGAAAACCTTCCCAAAGGTTGACTACATGCAACGATTCGCTGGAATTGGAATAAACGACCACCAAAGCAAAAGCGCTCAACACCGCCGACGAGGAACAGTACGATCCTCCGCCCGTCACATTGGCACTCTGAACGGTCAGATTCGAAAAGGTATATGTGCCGTTTCCGGTAACAAGGGAGGTCACATCTTTAACGCCACCGAAGAAATAAAGAATGTTGCCACTGTTGTTGTATGAGGCGGTGAAGGTGCGGTCGGCTGTTACGTTGGTTCCATTAAACGTCACGTCGTAATCGGCGGGGTTTCCACCGGCCGGGTCTCCACCCGAACCAGCCCAGTAAAGATAGGCGGCGACAATCGTTGACCCCGACGGCACACCTAAAAGCTGCATGGAACCGCTGTTGGTCACTAAACAGGGATTGGTTGCATCATTGGCGGTACGAAGCGTTCCGGCCGTTCCCGTGATATTGATATTGCCCGCAAAGCTCTGATAAAGGGTCACCGGCGTGTCGGCCAAAACACGTTGACAAAATACACTAAAACCAATAATAACTGTGATTAAAAATACCTTAAAAAATCTTAAACCAATTTTCATTCGTCGCTTTTTTCCACTATCGATTTTTCAATATAAAAATGCCGACTCATTCGGCAACCCGCCCTTCCTACATTCCGGGAAAGAAATTTCAGGATGCGTGGCTTTGCGTCGCCGGATTACTCCGGTTTTGCCTTTATCGCTGCCGGCATTTTTAATAAAAAAATTATTAACAATTGATGATAAAATTATTACTATTTAAAGAAAAGAATATTCCCCTCAGCACGCTGCGGGAATCGTCAAAAAATATAATCCTCCTTTTAGTTTATAACTTCCTTCTTTTTACACTCCTGGCAAACGCCGAAAACAGTGACGGATATCTGCTGAACATCGAAATCATGCTTCTGGGCTTCACTCAAGAGTTGAGGATGATGATCACAAGAAACATGAATATCGACAACCCGGCCGCAGGCCGTACAAATCAGATGGTCATGAGGATGAGTATTGGAATCAAATCTTCTCCCTTCGCCACCGACCATCAAGGGCAACTCGGAAACATAACCGCTTTCTTTAAACAGTTCCATGGTGTTGTAAATCGTCGTCAAGGACACGTTGGAGAGCTTCTTCGAGACATGCTGAAAAATTTCTTTGGCGCTGGGGTGAGATTTATTGTCTTTGATGAAATCGTAGATGGCTATTCTTTGCGCGGTTCTTTGAGGTTTCTTTTTCACTTAAATTTCCCTTCTCATGTTTTGTTTTTTGTCACCGTTAAAATTTCAACTTTGAAATTACTCCATTTTTTAAATTAAATCAATTCTTTTTTTTTCCCTAATAATTTTATATTTTTAAAACACAGGACGGCTTCGAGCGCACGTGAAATACAATTTTTTATAATCATTGGAAAATTTTCTTGACTTTTAATGTTAACACCGTTATCTTAACGCCGTAATATTTATAAAAATGGAAAAGCAAAATGCCCAAAACGCCTATGACAAAAGAAGAAATCGAAAGCATGAGAGGTCGGATCCTGGATACGGCGCTGGGCATCATTATCGAGGAAGGATTTAACAATCTCAGCATAAGAAAAATAGCGTCGCGCCTCGGCGTGACGGCCACAACCATTTACAATTACTACACCAATAAAGATGAAATCAATTTGATGATCCGGATCAGGGGGTTTGAAAAGCTCTACGAGCTGCTCACCCAGCGCCAAACTCCTTTTGACAATCTTGAAGAAAAAACCAAAGCCATGATTCGCGCTTATGTCGAATTCGGCCTGACTCACCCGAGCTACTACGACATCATGTTCAACCTGCACACGCCCAAATACCTGGATTACGTGGGAACGGAAATAGAGCCTCTGGCCAAAAAGGAAAAAGACAACGCCTTGAAATGCCTCCATCTTTTTTTGGAACCCCTCAGCGCCTATCTGGCATCGGAAAGCGAAGAAAAAGACCGTTTCGTTTTGTATCAAATCGTGAAATTCTGGTCGGACTTGCACGGTCTGGTTACCCTGAACAACAGCCGTTTGTTTCACGAGGTGCTCGATGACGTCAGCGAATTCATCCTCAGGAGAACCGATGACCTGATTGAAAATGTTTTGAATCTGAAAAGATGTTACGACGCGGGAGAAAAACTTTTTTAAACGTCATTTTTGGGGGGAGGTTGCCCATGAATCCAAAACCATCCGTCGCGAAAAAAAACAACGCGGACAAGTTGGCTTATCTTTTTTTGAAATTCTTCGCCTTCAACTTCAACACCCGCCCTTCTCTGAACAGGTATCTCCGATGCGAGGACGGCTGGCTGAATTTTACCTTCGGCTTTCGGACGGAAAACGGCAGCGTCGAGAAGGCCGTCCGTTTCGAAAACGGCAAGGTCAGCGTTTTGAAAAAAATGCCGGAGAAACTCGACGCGCAGCTCATTTTCGCCGATGAAAATGCCCTCAAGGAGGCGGCCACCCAGCCGCCCAATCGTCTGATGATGGCCTTGATGGAAAACCGCATGATCACCGAGGGGAATCTGGGTTATCTGCAACTGGTCAACTTCTATCTTTCGCTGCTTTTGAAACCTCTCCAGATCGCAAAACTCAAAAAAGAAACCAAAGCCGAAAAAAGAAATTACGACGCGCAGGCGGCATCCCAAAAGAGCATCGAAACCCGCAAGACAAAACAGCTCAAGGCCGAATCCATCGACGGCGGCGTCCGCTTTTTGAAAGATCCGTACCTTGCGGATTTTTCCCTTGATGATTTTCCAAGGCTCAAAACCTTTCTCGACATTCACCTCAAAACCAAGCCCGCTATCTGCAGCGAGCGTGCGGAAATCATCACCCGCTGGTTCAAGAAAAACGGTTTCGAAACCGACCCGCAAGGCAACCCGTGGGTGCCCGAACTCCGTCAAGCGTACGCTTTCAAATACCTGATGGAAAACAGAAAGCCCCTCATCCGTGAAAATGATCTGATTGCCGGCACCAGCACCACCAAGGAAATCGGCGTGATTCTCTACCCGGAAGCGCACGGGACCATGATCTGGGGAGAGCTCCTGACCGTCCCCTACCGGCCGCTCAATCCCTACGACGTGGACAAAGAAACCATGGAAGTGCTGCACCACAAGGTTTTCCCCTTCTGGATCCGGCGCAATTTCCGGGAATGGGTGAGAGAAAACAGAGGGTATCCCCTCTGCCAAAAACTCGATGAACGATTCGCCGCTTGTTTTCTGTGGAAAACGGTGGCCCTGTCGCACACGATTATCAATTATCCGAAGGTTTTGCGGCTGGGCACCCAAGGCATCATCGCCGAAATCGAAAAAGAGCTGGAAGCAACACCCGCATCGGATAAGCAAAAACGCGACACGCTCGCGGCCATGAAAATTTCTCTGGAGGGCATCAACGCCTACGCGAAAAATCTGGCCGCGGAAGCGCAACGGCTCGCCGACGGCGAACGGAATCCCGCGCGGAAAAAGGAACTGACGCGTCTGGCCGACATCTGCGGCCGCGTCCCGCAAAATCCCTGCACGACTTTGGACGAGGCCGTCAACGCCATGTGGATCCTCTGGGTCGGCGTGCACATGGAAAACACCAACGCGGGCTTTTCGCTCGGCCGTCTGGATCAGTGGCTTCAGCCATATTTCGCAGCCGACATGTCAAAATGCAAAAGCGAACAGGAAAAAAATGACTTCATCAAACACGCCGTCGAACTCATCGGCTGTTTTTACCTGCGCTGCACCGACCATCTGCCGCTTATTCCGGACATCGGCAACCACCTCTTCGGCGGCTCTTCTTCCGACCAGGCCATCACGTTAGGCGGCGTGACGCCACAAGGCGAGGACGCGGTCAACGACATGACCTACATCTTCCTGAAAGTGACGGAAATGCTCTGCATCCGCGATCCCAACGTCAACGCGCGCTACCACCGCGAAAAAAACAGCGACGCGTATTTAAAACGGCTGTGCGAAGTAAATCTCAACACGACCGCCACGCCTTCCATCCACAACGACGTTGTGGTCATGCAATCCCTCGCGGAATTCAATTATCCGCCGGAACATTTACGCGACTGGTCGGCGACCGGCTGCGTGGAGCCGACGCTCTCCGGCCGCCACATCGGCCATACCAACTGCATGATGTTCAACATGGTCGCGGCGCTGGAGATGGCGCTCAACAACGGCCGGCATCCGCTGATGCGCTGGGATCTGGGACCCAAAACCGGCGACGTCAAAGCAGGAGATTTTCCGGATTTCGAATCCTTCTTCAACGCCTTCGCCGCGCAGCTCAAGTTTCTCGCCGATCAGACCTGTGAATACAACAATTTTCTGGGCGAAGCGCACCAAGCCATCCGGCCGACGCCTTATATTTCTGCGCTGATGGAAGGCCCGCTGAAAAAAGGAAAGGATGTCACCCGGGGCGGCGCCCTTTACAACTCCTCGGGCACCGCCTGCATCGGGCTGGCCGACATCACCGACTCGCTGATGGTCATCAAAAAACTGGTGTATGAAGAAAAAAAGGTCGCTTTCGGCGATTTACTCGACGCCATCCAACATAATTTTCAGAACAACCCCGCCCTGCTGGCGATCATCAAAAACAAGGTCGCGCTCTTCGGCTCGGGCAGTCCTGAGGCGCTGGAAATCGCCAACCGCGTCACCCAACTCGCCCATGACATTTTCTGGGAACACAAAAATTACCGCGGCGGACGCTATACCGCGGGATTCTGGTCCATGTCCAACCACGTCGCTTTCGGCACGCTCACGGGCGCGCTGCCGTCGGGACGGCTGGCCGGCAAGGCCTTCACGCCGGGACTGACGCCCGAACCTCACGCTTCCAAAAGCATTCTGGACAACATCCGCGACGTCGCCAGACTGAAACCGGAAAATATGAACAACAACATCGCCTTCAACGTCAAGGTGGTCCCCAGCGCGCGGGAATCGCATCAAGAAACCGTGGACAACATTTATTCCTACGCGAAAACCTATTGCGAACTGGGCGGCATGCAAATGCAACTCAACGTCGTCTCGTCGCAGACTCTGCGCGACGCGATGGAACATCCGGAAAACTATCAAAACCTGCTGGTGCGGATTTCCGGCTACAACGCTTACTTCGTCACCCTCAATCGCCAAATGCAGATCGAGCTGATCGAAAGGGCTGAGTTCGGCATATGATACCCCTTCGCTTTTTTCGGCTAACTTTTTCGGCTGCGTCGTCGGCTTCCTCAACGTATCATCAAATACGCATGCGGAGCCTCCTTGCGGCCGCATCGTTATCCTTCAAAATCGAATGGGATAATTTTTTAGAACGCCAAAAGAGAAGGATTCCTTGTGGAAGAAAAAGAAATTAAAACCCCTTTGATTCTGGACATCAAGGGCAATAGTCTCGATGACGGGCCGGGCATTCGGACGGTCGTCTTTTTCAAGGGCTGCCCGCTGTCCTGCGTGTGGTGCCACAACCCGGAAAGCAAGAAAGCTTCCGTGGAAATCGCCTTCGACCGCCGGCTCTGCATCGACTGCGGCGCCTGCCGCGAGGTTTGTCCTCGGGAAGCGCTCTCCAAAAACAATCCTTTCTACATTGACAGAAGCAAATGCACGCTGTGTTTTTTGTGCGCCGACGCCTGCCCCGCGGGCGCGCTCGACCGCGTCGGAAAGAAAATGTCCATCGACGACATCCTGCAAAAAATCCTGCCGGACAAGCCCTTTTTCGACACCTCCGGCGGGGGCGTGACGTTGTCCGGCGGCGAGCCGACGCTTTACATGGAGTTCGCTTCGACGCTGCTTCGCGAACTGAAAAGACAAAACATCCACACGCTTTTGGAAACCTGCGGTTTTTTCGACATGGACAAATTCATGGTCCTGCTTTACCCGCACCTCGACGCTGTTTATTACGACATAAAGATCATCGACAACGACGCGCATCGAAAATACTGCGGCGTTCCCAACGAAAAAATTCTTGATAACTTCCGGACGCTCGCGGCGGCAGCCCGAAATGACGGCAAGGTCCTGCTTCCCCGGATTCCTCTGGTGCCGGCAATCACGGACACGCCGGCCAATGTCAGGGGCATTGCGGCTTTTCTGAAACAATTGCGTATCCCCGCGGCTTCCTTTCTGGAGTACAATCCCCTGTGGCACGAAAAAAGCGACAAGGTCGGCGCCGATGACCCCTACAAAGCCGACAAAGCGATGACCTCTTTTCCGACAAAAGACGTTCTGCAGGCATGCAGAAAAATATTGACCGACGCGGGCATCTGCGTCGAACATCCCCAGTGAAACCCCAAGGAGGCCTTCATGATTTCGGAAAACAAAATCGAGCAACCGGTTTTAGTCACCGGCGCCACGGGATTCATCGGCAGTCGGGTCGTGCATCAACTGCTGCAGGACAATGTCAAGGTCAAAGCGCTTCTGCTGCCCGCGGAACTAGCGCCCGAAGCCTGGCATGAAAAAGTGGACATCACGCACGGCAGCATATCCGATCCCCAAGCGGTCAGCCGGGCGGCAGCGGAAGCCAAAACCATCATCCATCTGGTCGCCGTCGTTTCGGACTGGGGCGACGAAAAAAAATACTGGGAACTGACGGTGGAGGGCAGCCGTCTCGTTTTTGAACAGGCCGTTAAAAACAACGCGCGGATCGTACTGGCTTCCAGCATCGTCGTTTACGGCGATTATATCCGGAAACAGCCCTGCCCCGAAGACACGCCCTACGGCAAAACTTTCGGTCCCTACAGCCGGACAAAACAGGCCCAGGAAAAGCTCGCGTGGGAGTATCACAAAAACAAGGGCATGCGGCTGACCGTGGTGCGTCCGGCGAATGTTTACGGCCCGCGTTCCGGCCCTTGGCTGCATGACGTCGTCGCGGTGTTAAAAAGCGGAGCGCCCGGCCTGATCGCCGGCGGAAACATGAATGCCGGGCTGGCTTACGTGGACAACGTGGCCGATATTCTTATTGCGGCGGGTTCGACGGAAAAAACCATCGGCAGAGCCTACAACGCGTCCGACGGGCTGGACGTGACCTGGCGGCAGTATTTCACGGACATCGCGCAGATGATCGGCCGGAAAGCCCCCGCCTCCCTTCCCTATCCGCTGGCCGCCTTCGCCGCCTATTCGCTCGAAGCCGTCTGGAAATTTTTCAACATCCAAAAACGGCCGCCGATTACCCGCGAAGCGCTCAACCTCATCGGTTCGGACAACAGGATTCCCAACGACCGGGTCAAAAAAGAATTAAACTATTCGCCGCGGATTTCCTATGCGGAGGGTCTGCAGCGCACCCGGGAGTACATCCAGGAAGAACTCATCAGATAAGGAGGTCTCTATGGCTTACTTTTCCCGTCAACTCGCGTTCATCACCGGTGGATCCAGCGGCATCGGATTGGAAACCGCGAGGCTCCTGGCCGCGCAGGGATGCAGCTTGGTTTTGATGGCCCGGGGCGAAGCCATGCTGAAAAAAGCCTGCCGGAACATTGAATCTTCCATTGAAGCCGGCGCCCAAACCGTCAACGCGATGGTCATGGATGTCTCCGACGACGCGGATGTCCGGCAGAAAATCAAAACGGCCGTCGAACGCTTCGGCGTCCCGGATCTCCTGATCAACAGCGCGGGCATCGGCACGGCGGATTACTTCGAAAATATTTCCTACGAGCAATTCGACCGGATTATGAAAATCAACGTCTACGGCACGCGCAACACCGTCAGCGCGATTCTGCCTTTCATGAAACAAAAAGGCGCGGGGCATATCGTCAACATCGCCTCCGTCGCCGGGTTGATCGGCATGTTCGGCTATTCGGCGTACAGCACCAGTAAATACGCCCTGGTGGGCTTTACGGAATGCCTCCGCGGTGAATTGAAACGGTTTAACATCAACGTGACGCTGGTCTGCCCGCCGGAAGTCCAAACACCCTTTATTGAAGAAGAAGCCAAAACGCTTCCGCCGGAAGCGCGCGTGGTGAAAAATTTTGCCGGTTTGCTGACGCCGCAGCAGGCGGCCAGGGCCATTGTTCGCGGCATCCAACGGAAGAAATTTTTGGTCGTCCCCGGTCTCATGGCCAAATCCCTGTTTTTCTGGCACCGCTTAAGCAACGGATTTTTGACGCGATGGCCGTCGGACATCATCATCAAATTCTCGTCGGGAAAAATCCATGATCGTTAAACAACACCATCCGTCTTGCGCGAGCGAAAAACATTTGTGTTGACCTCGATGAAAAAATCCTTGAAAAAAATTGACAGAGAATTCCGTCAACATTGGAAGCATTACGTGATTCAGAGCTTCATCGCCACGCTTTCCGTTTTCATCGTTCTTTATTTCTTGAGCCTCCAGCACGCAGTGATCATCGCCTCCATCGGCGCCTCCGCTTTCATTGTGTTTGCCATGCCCAACAATATTACAGCCCAATCCCGGAATTTAATCGGCGGTCAAGTCATCGGCCTTTTGTGCGGATTCGTCTTTTCCCTTCCGGGACCTTCCGGACCATTGATGACTCTTTTTCTTTATTCTCTGGCTGTGGGCTCAGCCATCTTTCTGATGGTCGTCCTCGACATGGAACATCCGCCGGCCGCCGGAACCGCTCTTGGAGTCGCCATGACCGGCATGCCGCTGGAGGTTTTTGTCGTGGTCATCTTAAGCATCGTTTTGCTTTCCCTGATTCACAAATTTTTTAAACCTTACCTGAAAGATTTAACTTAAACGACCATGGCAAATCCTCGGACTTGACCGCGCTTTCTTTGCCTTCAAGCGCTGTTTTAAGGCTCTTTTTCCAGCGGATTCATTAGCAAGAAGCTGATAATATGTTATAATTTATTAAAAAATTCTGATTATTAATTTTCATTGACAATATTGATTTTTTATGTAACACTGTTACCGTAACGGTGTTTCATTAAAAAATGAGGTTTTATTAATGCCCAAAAAACCAAAGTCCCAACATGAGATCGACAACCTCAGGGAAGACATTCTCAAGCATGCTCTTGATCTCATCCAGAAGGAAGGTTACGAAGGTTTTTCCATGCGCAAACTTTCCAGTCGCTTGAATGTTTCTGTTGTCAGCCTTTATCGCATTTATGAAAGCAAAGATCACATCTATCTTGCCGTATTAACGAAAGGATTTCAGCTTCTTTACCAAGAATTCAAAAAAGCCTATGAATCAAAACGATTACCGGAAGAAAGACTCAAATCAATGGCCGCGGCATATCTCCGGTTCGGCATTAAACAGGCCAATTTTTATAATCTAATGTTTACCTGGCATGTTCCCAAATATCAGGACTATGTGGGAACCCCCATGGAAGAGGCCGCAAAATACGAGCTTGAAGAGTCACAGAAGGTCTACAGTTTTACCATCAAGGCGGTCAAAGAATTGGCGGCAACTATCGGTCACATCAGCGACGACCGCATACGGTCTTATGTCATTTTTTTCTGGAGTACCTTGCACGGATATATTGCGGGAATGAACAATAATCTTTTGAACTACATGCATGAAGACCCGCTTTCTCTTCAGCATGCGATCATTGATAATCTTTTTGTCTATCTGACGTCAGTGATTGAAGAAAATCGGGAGATAGCAAAATCAAAAACACCATAAAGATCAGCATGTCCACTCATTTTGAACAACGGAGGAGCATGAGATATGAAAAGTTACGAGGATTTCAAAAAGGACCCTTTTTTTAACGTCCCGTCCATAAAAACCCATACCTCCGTATCCGAAGTAGAACTTCCGATGCTATTTAATAACACTCGTGTACGGCAACTCAATTATTTTATTGATCCCGCACGGGTTATTCCTCTGCTGAAAGGAACCGGCTTTGAGCCCTGCCGCTTCTTCAACGGCAAGTGCATTGTCAGTCTGATCTTATACAACTACCGCGAGGTCACCATCGGGCCGTATGACGAAGTTACCATCACAATTCTTGTCCGGCCCGAGATGCTTCCCGACCCCAAGATATACCTCACCAACCTTCTCAAAAAGAAGGGCGAATCATGGAACGGTATCGGTGCGTATGTACTGGAAATGCCTGTAACCATCCCACAGGCCAGGGCTGCCGGACGCGAGCTGTGGGGCTTCCCCAAATTTGAAACAACAATTTATTCAAGGCTTTCCGGCAACATTTTTGAATTCGGCGTAAAGGATCCCAAAAAAGATGAATGGATTGTGCAGGTAAAAGGATCGCACTACCCTGGCTTTCCCATGAAAGGTTTTGATCTGGTCACCATGTCCAATTTCCGCGGTAAAATATGGAAGACGATCATTCACACAAAGGTAACTTACAGGAACTGCCTTTTGAGAAACATTGAGGTCAAAGTAGGCGAGAGTTCCCATGGTATGGCCAAAAACATAAAAGCCCTGGGGCTTGATATCACAAAGCCGTTTATGCTTCAGACGTCAGATCATTTCAAATCGCGGCTTAACCATGGGAGGGCCATTGCCGACTGGCCCACGCCGGCGTTGCCCTACCCACCTCCCGGCGGCGATGGAATTGCGAAAGGAGTGACTGTTTAATATGAAATCTCTTGCAGGAAAAACTATTCTAATCACCGGCGCAGCCGGCGGACTGGGACAGGCGTTCACAAAACAATTATTGAATCAGGGAGCACATCTTATCCTTGCCGACATTCATGAACCCGCACTAAAAGCAATTTCCGACCAATATAAAAACACGCCGGGGACTATTCTGGGAGTTATTGAAGCCGATATCTCCGGCAGAAGAGGATGTGAAAGTCTTTACCGGACAGCTAAAACTATCACCCCCCATCTGGACATCCTGATTCATAATGCCGGAATTATTAATTATGGATATTTCTGGGAGATACCCTACAATCAATGGGAATCACTGATCAATATAAATCTTCTGGCACCCATGTGGCTTTCTCAATTATTTTTACCGGATATGATCCAACGTAAAAGCGGGCATATCGTCTTTATGTGCTCACTGGCCGGAATTGCGGCCACTTCCCTTGGCTCGCCGTATTCCGCATCCAAATTCGGCATTCGCGGCTTTGCCATGGCTCTTTCCGGCGAGATGAAAGACAAGGGACTGCAAACAACCATTATCTATCCCTCGTGGGTCAAAACGAATCTTTTGAAATCGCCGGAATTCGGATCCGCCCGATTAAAGGGCCTCTCATCATTCCTTGCTGAAGATCCAGATAAAGTGGTAAAAGAATCCATAGAAGGCATCAGAAAAAATAAGCTTCATGTGTACCCGGGACGTTTTGCCAAAATCGTCTCGCAGGTCGCTAAATTGACGCCGCTTGTATCGAGGCAGTCGCACTAAAAGGCGTCAATATTTTCGTCAACATATCGGCTAAAAAAAATAAAGGAGGACTTATTCTATGCATACGATTGAGGCATACAAAGCCTGCGGCGAAAAATTGTATCACCAGCTTCACCTATCCACTTATCCCGTCGCCATCAAATACATTAAGACAGAGGATGAAATCCCCAAAAACGCGGTCAGACCCTTTGTATTCGGTCAAAAACTGGCCTTGTGTCAGGCCTTCAGACAGGCCCGAAGCTGGGGAGCCACGGTTGCCATGACCGCAAAAGACAATTTCTGCACCCCGTCCACCGCCATTCACCGGTGGGCGCCGATTGCGCTTGACGACATTATTGAAAGCCAGGTTCGGCAGGGCTGGCACAAGGATATCGAGACCGAAAAACGAAGATTTGAGGCGCTGACCGAGCTTCTGGGAAAAGATTATTTTTCCAAACCTGTTGAATATTGCGGCTTTATTTGCGCACCCCTAACACAGATATCATTTATTCCCGATTCAGTCCTCATCTATGGCAACGGTCTGCAAATCACCCATATCATCCAAGCCTTAAGCTACGAACATCGGCACGTGCCCTTGTCTAAATTCGAGGGATTCGAAGAATCCTGCGTCAAAGGCGGCCTGTTGCCTTTTCTCACGCAACGGCCGGAAGTCGTCATCCCCGGGGCCGGCGACCGATCTTTCGGCGCGGCTTCCGAAGATGAAATCGCCGTCGGTATGCCCGCCCATCTGATTTTCTATGTTCAGGAAACTCTCTTCAAAACCGGCGGCAGAATGAATATAGGCTTCCCGATGAAGCAACTGCTGCCGATGAATCTGACGGAAGAGCTGACGCCGGGCTTCAAATTTTTGTGGGATAAAATTTTCAAATAACAAAGAACCCAAAGCTGTTTCGAACGATACGATCCCCCGGCATCATTCTTATCCGGGGGCGGCGAATGAACAAAGAATTTCCGACTCGGACGCCTTCCGACCGAATTGCGGCTTGGGGAGCGCGCGGCGCACAGCCGCTGATTTAAAAAGTAAATTGCAGTCCCATCATCACCTGATGATCCAGGAAAGTTCCATACTCCGTGTCGTGACCTCCGGCGTGCACAACGGCCGAGCAAAACCATTCCCAGTGATTGCCCAGCGACACCGACAGCAACCCGAGAAATTCTCCGGAGCCGTCGTCTATGTTCTGCGTCCAGCGCAGGGTGATGTCGATTCTATTTGAGATGCCGGTTTGGTTATATTGAAGCATCGCGTAATTTTTCCGTAAAAATCTCAAGCCTGGATTCCCCGTTTTCGACAAAACATTCGCACCGATCAGCCGGGCCAATCCTCCCGCGCGGTAGAGCGCGGCGGCGCGGCGCCTAAGCTCGTAAAACATATCCGCTTCCGTGCCGCTGTAGCCTTCGCCGTTGTAAAGATATTCCAAAGAAACGGTTCCGGCGTTTTCCAAGGTGTAAGAGCCTCCCGCCAAAACGACCGGCCGGATGTCGGCATCATCCCGATGAGTCTTTTGCATGGAAAGTCCTATCAAGGAATCATCACGTAGGGGATAGAGCGCCTCGCCGCCTTGGGTCAGACGCCCTTCGGTGTAAAGAAGAACGGCTTCGGAGACGGTCCAGCCGCCGAAAAATCCCCAGACAAGACGGCTGGAATCGCTTTCGCGCTTGGAGAGAATCAGCGACGCATAATTTTGTCTTCCCGTGTAATCCATTTTCACCGCGTAGGTCTTGGAAAAACCATCCGGCCCCAGAATCCGGTTCCGTCCTTCGTCCGTATTCATGATTCCGGAGAGGGAAAACTGTCCGTGCAAATCCCAAACGATGCGGAAAAAATCCATCCCGGGGATTTCCACATAAGGATTGGAGCGGCCGTTATCGCTGAAGAAAGGATTGGAAGGCGAGTAAAGAAATGACGGCCCCCACTGAAGATTTTCCCGCCCGTATGAAACAAATAAAACTTCGCGGATTTTCGCCCGAACCAGCCATTCATTGATCCACCAGTCATCCTGCCCATCCGTGTCTCCTTCGCGCTGTCCGTTTTCCCAGATATTGAAATCCAGTTTCGCGCGCGGCTTGACGGATATCTCCAGAAATTGGGAATCAAAACGGACATCGGGACGGATGTCCAGGCTCGCGGTATAGGCGGGTATCTGCAGAAGGTCATTGTCCGGATTCTGCGCGGAATTGGCGGGATGCTGCAGGATGCCGTACCCCAGAACCCGCAGATCCATAAAAAAGTGATCTCCGTAACGGATGTTTTCTGAAGCGTCTTCATCGGGGCTTTGGGCTTCGAGATAGGCCGTGTTGAGGGACAAAAGCCTATCGTCTCGGGGCAGCGTCCCGCCGAAGACCATCGAAGAAGCTCCCGAGAAAAACACCGCCGCCGCGATAAAAAACAGCTTCGTGAACGTTATTGACCGGGGCCACTTCAAAAACGTTTCCATTTATCTCGTGAGCAAATTCAAATTAAAGACGCTGTCCGATACTTTTTTCATGACCGGTTTGCTGTACTCAATGACGGTGACATCGTTTTGGATGAGCGCGCTTTTGATCGTCATCTTCGAAATGAATTCGCGCGGCTGGCCGTTGATGATCACGCTGTTGTCATATGCAAAGGTCGCGGTCTTGAACAACTTTCCGGAAACCGTGTAAAACTCGGCCTTCACCCCGACGATCCGCTTCTTGGAAACCCAATAGCGGATGCGGTCGTAGGTCGCCCGATTGTCCACGGCCTGAAGGTCCATCACCACGCAATCTTCGTCGAGGAATTGCCCCGCCTCCGTCGCGACGATTTTGTAATCCCCCGCGTAATTGGTCGCGGCCACGTCGCCGTTGGACGCCGTGCCCATCAGCTTTTGCCGCGGCGAAATGGGAACGGGTTTGGAAAGCCCCGGCTTCGCAAACCACATATTGCGGTCCTTCATCAACAGCTTTTGCCCTTTGACATTGGGCGGCGCCAGGGTTTCAATCAGGGAATCGTAGCCTTTCGCCACAACGCGCAGCGTCCGGTTTTGTTCGCGCCCGTTTTCAACGGAATTCATGGTAACGTCCCATTGAATGCCGTCGGTGTTTCCGCGCGCTTCGTCGGCTTTGCGCAGCATCTCCAACGCACTCATCTGCGCGCCGCCCGGCGCGGCGACTCCAAGACACAGCAGGGTCACCAGCAGTCCCGGGTACAACTTTTTTCTTTTCATCTTTTCCTCCTGTATAAAATCTACGCGTGCCCGAGGGCATTGACGATATTTTGCCTCGCCGCGCGGCGCGCCGGGATGATCGCGGCCACGGCGGACAGCACAATGAAACACAAAGACAAAAGCAGCAACATTCCGGGCAGCATGGCGACCATCATCGGGACCGGCACGGAGAACCCCGGCGGCATGTAATGCGGCGGATAAATTTTGATCACCATCCACGCGACCAGATGCAGAACCGTTCCGGCAAGACTTCCCCCAAGCCCCAGCATCGCCCCTTCCCAGGCGAACAGCAGCGTCACGCCCCTGCGCTTCATGCCCAGCGCTCGGAGCGTCCCGATTTCCCGGGTCCGCTCCACAATCGCCATCCCCATGGTATTGACGGTCGTCATCACCACAATGACCAAAACGATGGTAAAGATAAACAGAAACACCGTATCAAGATAGGACTTCATCTTGGAAAAACCCAAGGAAAGCTCATCCCACGTCCGAATCTCGCAGTCGAGGCCCGCGTTTTTGAGTTTTTGGAGAAGGCGTTGACGCATTTTTTCCGTCTTTTTCCAGTCATCTAGCAAGACGACCACCCGTTCCACGGACTGGGTATCCAGCAAGGATTGCGCGTAATGAAAATTCAGGCGGATGAATTTGTCGTTGGAAAAGTCGTTGCCGGTGTTGTACACGCCCCTGACGACGATATCCAGCGCGTTCATCTGTCCCGTTAAAGTCGGCGCCATCACCACGCCTTCCGAGCCTTCTTTCAGGCTGAGATACCTGGCCAGATCCGAAGCCATCTCCACGCCGTAGAGAATCTCATCGCTGAGCACTTCACCCTGAATGGGCAAAAACTTCGTCCAACGTCCCCGAATGATTTTTTCATCATGCGGGACGACGCCCTGCGCGATAAACACCGTGGAGACCGTTCCGTTGCTGACCAATCCCGTCACCTGAATCTGCGGCGTCGCCAAAATCACGTCTTTTTCTTCTTTCAGAAGCCTCATGATGGCGTCGGCTTCTTCGCGCGAAAACATGAATTTTTCAGGCTCGAGTTTTCCCCGCTCTTTCCAGCCGGCCTTGTTGATCCTCAAATGGCCGAGGCCCTCCCCGCGTATCGCCATCGCGCGCAACCCCTCATAGGCGTCGTAAATGTAGCCGTGATATACGCTGATGGCCGCAAACCCAACGCCGATAGCCAGAAGCGTGACAAGCGACCGGCGCTTGTTTCTCAAAATATTGCGGAAAGCCAGCTTCACCCACTGCGTCATGGCCGGTTCCCTCCATCAACGATTAAGCCGTCCTCCAGACGCACCAGGCGCTTCACCTTGTCCAGAAGCCGCTGATCGTGCGTGGAAAAAATGAAAGTGATTTGGTCCCTTTCGTTGAGCTCTCTCATCAGATCAATGATCATGTGGGCGGTGACGGAATCGAGATTCGCCGTCGGCTCATCGGCGATCACCACCGCCGGCTGATGAACCAGCGCGCGCGCGATGGCGACCCGCTGCTGCTGACCGCCCGACATCTTCGCCGGCCGCTGATGGACGATGTCCGTCAAACCGACTTCGGACAAGCGAAACAGCGCCTCTTGGCGCGCTTTCGCCGCCGGCACGCCCCGAATCTGCAAAGGCATCATCACGTTTTCCAGCGCCGACAGAACCGGCACCAAATTAAAGTTCTGGAAGACAAACCCGACCGTATGGTTGCGATGCTCGCTCTTCTCGTCATCATTTAACCGGCTGATATCTTTTCCCGCAATGGTCAGCGCGCCCGTTGTCGGCTCATCAATGGCGCCGATTAAATTCAACAGCGTTGTCTTCCCCGATCCGGACGGCCCCCAGACGGCGACAAACTCCCGGGCATCCACTGTAAGGTCGATTCCGCGAAGTGCGCGCACGACGGTTTCGCCGAGAAAATAATCCTTGGTGACGTTTTTCATCTCGATTAAAGCCATGGTTTTTTCCGCCTGAAAAACGAAAATTTGAACTCATCCATACAAAGAAGTTTTCGCCCTGTCAATACAAGAGGATTTCAAAGAAGAGTAAAAAGAAGCGGCATGTCCCCAAAACGGCGATGCCGCTTCTTTTCTTTTAGTATCGCCCGATTACCTTGGCATTCTTCGGTTGGGCTCTCCCGGCACCGCGTTCATTTCTTTTTCGCGTTTTTCCTCATTCTCCCGAACTTTGTCCGCGTCTTTGGGCTTTGCGCTTTTTTCCCGCACGGGTTTTCTGATTTTTTCCCTTGCTTTCCTCTTTTCATAATAAAGACGCTTTGATTCTTCTTTGGGACTCCGCAGATTGATCTTCGGCGGCATCTCGGAAGATTGATGCGGCATCGGACTCTGTCCCCATTTCGGTGTCTTTTCACTCTGCGCAGGCAAAGGACTCTCCTGCTGCGGCGTCCCCTCCAGCACGCGAGGCTGACCCTGCTGCCATTTCGGTTTTTCATTCATCTGCTGCTGGGAGTGCGCATCCTCGCCGGGATGAGTCTTCTGCGGCGTCTGCGTCATCGGTGGCGCGGACTCTTCCTGAGGCTTGGCCTTCGGATCCCATGACGGTTTTTGATCATAAGGATGCGGCTGGTGTTCCATGGACGAGGGGTGTTGATGCTCCATTTCCTGCGGATTGTTTCGCTCCTGCGGAGGTGTTTGCTCCATCGGCCGGGGCGGCTGTTTATTTTCCCATTGCGGTTTTGATTCTTTCGGCGGGCGCTGCCAGCCGGGTTTTTTCAATCCGTAATATGAATCAGGATGGGTGATATGATGCTTTTGGCGCAAAAATTCGCGATGCCGATAAAGCTCCGAAGCGCGGACCCGATAACGATATCCCTCGCGGATATCGCGATCGGAAATTCGCCTTCCCTGTTCATACCATGGCACGCGATGGTAACGGCGCCCATCGCGCCAGAAGACGATATCCACGTATCCGTTAACCGGCTCGTAAGTAAAATAATCAAAAACAAACGTCACGGAAACCGGCGGCGTGAAATAACACGGTTCACCATACACGACAGGCACCTCATAGTATTCGTCGCCGTAATCGTATGGTTCGTGATAGCCATATTGTTCTTCATAACCGTACCCATAGGGCTCGCCGTAATATCCCGATTCTCCGGTTTCCACCGGAACGGGCACGGGAATGCAGCCATAAACCAAAACGGCCGTCATCATGATCAACATCATGGGCATGCTTTTTTTCATCGCTTGATCCTCCTTGCGCCTTTGTGAAAAAAGTTTTACTTTATCTTTTATACATGCTTCAACGGCTAAAATCATCAACTATTTTTCAACCGATGCGAGCTTTGGGGGGTGTCAATTTATTTTATCTTCAGTTATAATGGAAGCCCATGGAGGTCCTATGTGCGGAAGATTTGCGCTGGTGAGCGACTTGAGAACGATTCAGGAAAAATTCAACGTCGCGCATGTGCAGGGCGCGTGGCGACAAAACTGGAATATCACGCCCGATCATCTCGTGCCGGCAGTTGTGCAGCATGATGGCATTCGCAAGCTCGTTGGTCTCCGCTGGGGATGGCTACCGGCGTTTTCCAAAAATCCTTTCGCCGGGAAAATCATCAACGCCCGCGCGGAAACCGTTGATAAAAAACCGAGTTTCCGTGACGCCTTCCGCAGACGGCGTTGTCTGATTATCGCCGACGGCTTTTACGAATGGAAAAAAGAAGGGAAAACCAAATCTCCTCTTTACTTTTATCTGAAATCCGGCCAACCTTTTGGATTTGCCGGCCTCTATGAAAGCCAGGCTTCTCTTGATGGGCAGATCACCGGCGCGTGCACGATCATTACCACTCAGGCCAATGACCTTGTCGCTCCCATTCACAATCGGATGCCGGTGATTTTATCCGGCCGGCAGGAACAGGACCTGTGGCTTGACCCAAACCCGGCTGATCTGCACAATCTTTTATCCATTTTAAAACCGCATCCGGCCGAGGAAATGGCCTGCAGACAGGGCATGGGCCCGCATGATTTATTTTCCCTGAAGAACCACGGTCTCATCCTTCAAGACAAATCGTCGGACAATGAAAATCCGCCGCCCCTGAAATAGCCGCCGCCATCAGCCACGGCACCATCCTTGCTTCGATGATTCCGGCGGCTGCAATGGCGGAATAGTCAAGGTTTCCACGTACAGCAGCAATGGCGCAAGCATTCATGACGGAAGCAGAAACATCGCCGCCAACACCGGATAAAATAAAATGGTTTTTTTCAAATCGTCGCTCCCGAAGAAAATTTAAAATTTATTCCTCGCAAATGCTCTTGCACGCTTCAAGGGAGTCAAAGGGAACTTCTCCGCCGCATCCGCCGTAGCTGAATTCCCGGCAGAGGCGGCCGTCGTAATAAGCATGAATGAAGTTCGCTTTGCACACCCCGCCGTCCGGCTTCAAATGACATCGGCGTTTCAGGTCCACGGCGGGCTTTTTTTGTTCAACCAGAATTTGATTCAAAAACCGCGCCGTCTCCTTATATCCGTTGAAAACACAAACGTCAATTTCTTCCGCAGACGGCATGAGGCCTAATGACGCCAGTTTACGGGCAACAGAAACGCTGCCACCTTGGCAGACGTCCCCAAACGTGACGTTCTGCTTCGGGTCAACGCCTTTTTCCAGCAGCAGATCAAATAATCGATCGTACCCCTCTCTGACCGCGTGGACAAGCGACGCGCCGTTGAACGGGATTCCTTCTCGCACAAACAGACAGGCGAGTTTTTCCCTCCGCCGCCCGATGGCTTCATTGAGGAGTTTGGCCGTGGCTGATTTCCTCAAAAGAAAACCCTGCCGGATGAAAAGATCGGCCGTGCGCAGGGCTTTTTCCTCATCATCCCAGAAAACGATGCTGTTCAACGGCACGTCGCCTTCTTTATCCCGGCGATTCAGGTCGGCGCCGTTTTTGATTAATATTTCAACGGCGTCCGCGGCAAAATAGCTCATGGCCTCATGCAGAGGCGTCCGGAGATCGTCATCCACGGCGTTAACCTTTGCGCCTCTTTCGAGAAGCAATCGCACAATCGCCGCGTAGTTCTTCATCGCGGCCTGATGCAGCAGAGTTCTGCCGCCTTCGTATCGCCTGGTGACGTTTTTTTGCTGATCAATGTAGGCCTGCATCGCCTGGGGCGTCGCGGAGATTTGCTCCAGCTCCGAACGATGATCCCGGCTGAAAAACTGCTCTAACAAATCACGGGAATCGCCGCTTTCCGCGAAAACAATCAGCGCCCAGAAGGACATAACAAAAATCATCCAACAAACAATCAACGTCTTTTTTGCTCTCACAATAAAAACCTCTCTTTCTTTTGCGAATTCTGTCCGGCCCGAATCACCATTTCTCACCGAGAATTTCCCTGCGTTTTATTTCATATTCTTGATCGCTGATGAGCTTTTCTTTTTTAAGCGACTCCAACTCTCGCAGCTTTTGCATCGGATCTTTTTGATCGTTTGCCGCTTGGCCGCCAGATTCGGATTCGATTTCGATCATCGCCCACCCCCTCGCACGCCGCAAATTGTTCACATGATAGACAATCATTACGATGATGGCTCCACACCATCCCACCCCGAAAGTAACCAATAAATATTTCAACGCGGGCTCATCTTGCGCGAACGTTTCCATGCCGACTGAAACAAAGAACACGATGCCGAAAATAAGCATGAAGATCAAAACGACCAATGCTCCCGCCGAAACCGGTTTGCTGGGCTTCACCCGCATCGTTTGGGTCCTTTCATTTTGCCGATTGTTTGAGTTCATCTTTTCCCCGCAAGGTTTCTTTGATCAATTGATCAGTCATGCCAGAAATTTTCCAGAAATGCGTTTTGCAACCGCCATGTCGCCTCTTTTCTTTGCATTACGACATAGTATCCCGCTCCCATAAATCGATTCGCGATGGCTGCATGAAATAAAGCCTTGTCCCTGCGTTTATTGAAACCGACTCTCGAGAGGTAAACCCGTTCGCCTTGCAAGGGGTACTTCTTTGTCAACGATTCGGAAAAACCCTTCAACCCTTCCCGGGCGGCGTCCGACATGTCCTGTTCCGTCAATATTTCAATGCCGTCGGCCATGATTTTATCTTTCAGCAAAAACGCTTTCGCGTTTTTTCGGCGGTAATCTTCTATGATCGAAACATCCTCTTTACCGAGCGATTTTTTAATGCTTTTAAGTTCGGCCGCCGTCATCTTCTTGGCCGTCGAGGTGAGTTCGTAAACCAACCTTCCCTGCGACGGAAACAGATCAGAAACCGGCGATGTCAGATCTGGCGTTTTCCTTATGCGAAAAAAATCAGAATAAATCTGATATTCTTCATCCGTGATTTCATCGCTTTTCGGAAGGTCCTCCTCCGCGTTGAATCGGAATGACGCCGAAACTTTGTCAAAAACGGGAAGATACCCGGCGAAAGCATCCAAGGGCGCGCTCAACATCAAAACGCAAAATCCCGCCCGCCGAGGGAACACGACGTATTTTTCCATGGCTTCGACCTTCTCGCCGGGAAGACCCGCGATAGGCTATCTGAATGTTGTTTTCGTAAATGTTTGGACTGTTCGTCCGGCGACGTTTTCATTTTGAATGTCCACGGGAACACCGTCCGAACGGGATATTCCGGTCTTCAGCTGATCATGGACAAATCGCTTCGCTGTCTTGTGACGCCGGGCATCGCAAACCATTTCAATGTAAACGTGATTCGGATAAACCGAATGGGGCGCATAAAATCTTAAGCTGTCCGTCTTTGCCTCTAAAAACCATTTCTCATCCTGTTCCCAACCGGCGGGCGGCACCACGGAAAAATACCGATTGGGCGAATCGCATGTCGCCGACTTTTCCCCTTGAACAGAATCGGAAGCCCAAGCAATGCTTGCTCACACACTCAAACCGATCAACAAGCAAATCATTGCCCCGATGATCACTCGCGGCAGCATGCCTTGTGAAATATTCCTGAACAAAATATTAAAAAACGACGGCCGTTGTTTTGTTTTGTCCACGCTCAACTCTCCTTTGATTTTTTTATGCTCCATTCATCCTTGGCTCTGAATCCCCCCAACCGCGATCAGTCAGCATCTTCGGTGAAAGCGTTCAAAAACAAAAGCAGGCCGCAAAAAGGCTTGGATCCATCCATGATGCACCATCCGGCCTTTTTTGTTTCTCAAACGCTAATCTCTATTCATAAAAATCTGACGAGATCCGCCTCGGCCTGCTTTTCAAAGCATGCCCTTTCTCAAAACGGCGATCAACAGCCAGATGCCCAACACGGCGGCCGCGCAAAAGACCAACATGCCGACCAGCGAGATCCCATAAACAAGCGGCGGGGTGTGGAAAGCCAAAAGCAGAGCGGAACTCAAGATGAGCGCGGCGACGATAATGGAAAACGAAAGCCGGTTGCCGGCCTGATTTAAATCCCGCAGCAGCGTCCCCAAATCTTTCATGTCCATGTTCACGGTCAGTTTGTTTTGTCGGATCAATCTGACCAGATTGAGCGCTTCGTGCGGCAGCGACTGCAAAACGTCAATGGAATCCGCAAGGGCCGTCAAAACTGTACGAGCGATTTTTTCCGGAGCGTACCTGGCCAGTTTCGCCTTTCTGACGAACGGTTCGGCGTAAGCGATCATGTCGAATTCCGGATCGAGCAGTCTCGCCGTCCCTTCCACGGCGGTGAAAGCCTTGATCATCAAGTAAATCACCGGCGGGATGCGGATTCTGTTTTGCGTTGCGATGTTCAGCAGGTCCTGAAGAAGGCGTCCCACATCCATATCTTTGAGGGGCTTGAAAAGATGCCTCCCCATGAAATCCTCGACTTCCCGCTCCAGCAATCGGATATCAGGCTCCTGATCAAATTCGCCGAGTTCCATCAGCAGCCTCGTGCAGCGCTTGGCGTCTTTTTTGGCGAACGACTCCATGATGTCCACAAAAAGGGCGCGCTGACGTTCGTCCACCGAGCCGGTCATACCGAAGTCAATGGGACAGATGACATTTCCCGGCAGCACAAAAATATTTCCGGGGTGGGGATCCGCATGGAAAAAACCGAATTCAAAAACCTGTTTCATCACAAAGTCCGCGCCGCGGGCCGTGATGATCTTCAAATCCAGCCCGGCGTCCCGAAGTTTTTCCAACTCGGAGACCTTGATGCCGTCAATGAATTCCATCGTCAAAACCCGGGAGCCTGAATACTCGGAATACACTTTCGGAATATAAATCGTTCTGTCGTTGACGAACTGGGCGGCGACCCTTTCCATATTGGCCGCTTCAATGGTGAAATCCAGCTCACGCTCGAGCGTCCGGGCGAATTCTTCGACCACGCGCGTGGGCTTCTGAACGGCCGCCTCTTCGATGTTCTTTTCCAGCAGCGTGGCCAAGTGAAGCATGATTTCCAAATCCACTTCCATCGTTTTTTTGATGCCGGGCCGTTGCACCTTGACCGCCGCAATATCGCCGTCAGGCAAAACCGCCTTATGCACCTGGGCGACCGAGGCCGACGCGAGGGGAACCTCTTCCATCGAGGAAAACAGATTTTCCACCCGGTCGCCGAGTTCGGACTCGATGATTTCCCGGGCTTGCGCGTAGGGATACGGCGGAACCTCATCCTGGAGTTTCTCGAATTCCGCGATTACATCCGCCGGCAGGATATCCGGCCTGGTGGAGAGAATTTGAGCAAATTTGACAAAGGTGGGTCCCAATTCCTCGACCATCAACCGGAGGCGTTCGGCGCGGCTTAATTTCTCAATATTCTCACGCCTGGTCCTCGTGATCAACTGAACGCCGATTTCCAGATACTGATCAATCTTGAGCTTATCAACGATGTCGTCGAATCCATACCGAAACAAAACGCTCAAAATCTGACGGTAGCGGATGAGATTACGGTAAGTCCGGCCGAGAACACCGATTTGCCTTATGCTGAGCATGCTTCACGTCTTTTTTGCGCCGGGCGAAAAATCCGACGATAATTTATTTTTTCGTTTTCGCGCCTTTTTTCAATCTCTGCACTTCCTGTTTCAGCGCCTGCAGTTCTTTTTTGCTGGCGATGTCGGCCTGCGCCATATATTCCGCGATGCCCTTTTTAATCTGCTTTTCGATATCCGCCCGGGCCCTCTCGTATTTCTTCATCACGTCCGCGACAAATTTTCTGCCTTCCGCTTCGCTCATTTTGCCTTGTTTGATAATGTCTTTAGCCAAGTTTTCCATCTCCGACCGGGTTTTCAGCGCCAACCCCATCCCCGTCAACATCACTTTCTTCATGATTTCAAACGGCATAAAATCCTCCTTTTTTTGTATTTCTTTTTTGGAATGCTCTGATGAAAAAATACAGAAGCATTCCTTCGCTGTCAACTAAAGATTGAAGACCGTTGTTTCTTCCCTGTTTGGATTTTACCTATCAGCTCTTGTGGAACAAAAAGCCCGGACCCACCGGAAAGGTTTCGGGCTTGTGCCGTACGCTCAGGAAATTTTTATTTTCTCAAACCTGAAATGCAAAGCCAGCAGGCCAACCAGCAAAAACAGCAACACCGCCGGCGTCAGATCACCGGCAAGCAGAAGATAGCAAAAACCGATGATGGGATAGAGCGCCAGCCTGACCGCCGCCCTCAGCAGGGGTTTATCTTTGATGAAAGATGCCGCCGCCGGTCCGTTGCGATAATACCATGCCACGAATTGACGTCCCCATTCATGTGACAATAAATACCTGTCTCTGAATTTCCGCAAGATTTCCACCTGCTGCGCCATCGGCGTGCCGAACGCCGCCGTCGCGATAAAACACCCTCCCCCGCTCGAAAAAGATTTCGTGGTCACGGAAAAGGTGTCCGAAACGCCGCCGATCGTCAGGGTCGCATTTTTGGTTGCGGAATAACTTCCCGACGACATCACTCTCACGGTCACGGTTTGACCGTTTTGAACAGTGCCGTCCGCGCTCGTGTAGGCTCCGCCGTCAACAGCGTATTCACCGCCCGTAATCGTGATGGGCGTCGGCGCCGTGATCCCCTCAACGGTGATGGAATTGGATTCGACCAGCGTATTCAATTCCACGCCCGTTTGATCCACAAAGGCAAAAGGTTCCGGAATCAGATCCGCAGGCGCAGCTTTCGTGGTTACGGAAAAGGCGTCCGAAACGCCGCCGATGTAAAGAGTGGCATCTTTCGTCGTGGCGTAATTGGCCGAAGAGGTCAACCTCACCTTCACGGTTTGACCGTTTTCAACGATGCCGTCCGCGCTTGTGTAGGATCCACTGTCAACGGCATATTCACCGCCGGTAATAGAAATAAACGCTGGCGCGCTTATCCCGCTGACGGTAACGGGATTAGATTCATAACTCGTGGACAAATCGGCATCCGCCACGTCGGTAAAGGCAAATGCGTCCGGAACGGTGTTCAAGCCGGAGTCGTACTCCCAAAAATCCTTCAACAGCGCCGAACCGCTGTCCCCCGCGCCGACATACCCTTTATTACTGATGGAGAACCCCACCGCCGCCCAACGGGCGACACCTCCGAAATCGGTCTTTCGGGTCCAAGCATTAGCTTCGGGGTCATATTCCCAGAAATCCTGATAATAAACGGGAGTGCCCAGGTTTTGATAACCCAACCCCACATAACCCTTGTTCCCGATGGCAAAGCCGACCGCGTTGTAACGAGATCCTTCAGGCAGAGACGCCTTCAACGTCCAGGCATCCGCGGCGGGATCATACTCCCAGAAATCCTGGTAGGTAAAAGAGAAAAATCCCTGCCGGAAACCCAACCCCATGTAGCCTTTGGAGCCGATGGCAAAACCGACCGCGTAGACCCGGCCATAGGGAATAATCGTCCCCAGAACCAGATTCGCTTTCCTAAGCCAAGAATCGGCATCGGGGTTGTATTCCCAGAAGTCGATGCAAAAGGTTCCGTCGTAACCGGTCCCCAGATATCCTCTGTTTCCAATGGCAAAGCCGGAGGCGCCATAGCGTGCCGTACCGCCGAAATCAGCCTTCTGCGTCCAAGCATTCGCAACCGGATCATACTCCCAGAAATCTTTCAACCGAGAGGAACCGTCAAAACCTGTTCCGACATAACCTTTGCCGCCGATGGCAAAACCGACAGCCGCATATCTGGCCGTCCCCGCAAAATCAGCTTTCTGCGTCCATGTGCCCCCGACCGGCTCGTACTCCCAGAAATCCTTCCAGATTGTGGATGTATCCGCCCCTAATCCGACGTAGCCGCGGCTTGCAATGGCAAAACCCACAGCGTCCGCCCGCACGGAATAAAAATCATTTTTCGGTGCCCAGGTATCCGCCGCAAAAAGAAGGCTGAAACTCAAAAACAAGCACGCAACCGACACGGCCGGAACAAAATATTTTTTCATGGCGACCTCCTTCAGCGGTTGTCTGAATCTAAAACTTTCATTTTTTTCAAATCATCGACGGTGACCGTGGGCGGTATTTCATGTCGTCTGATCTTCCGCGCCACAAATGCGGCGACCTTCCCGGCTTTTTCCTTCGTGGAAAACCCCGTTTTCCCCGGCAAGGCCGGAATATGGGGCTGATGAATAAAATGTTTTCCGTTGACGAAGATGTCATACCCGAATGAATGATCCGGCAAGGGGATGATCCGATATGTGATTTTGTCTTGAGCGGGAACATTATTCTTCGGCCCGGCGGCCTCCACGCAACTTGCCCAAACGACAAAGACAAGAAACGAAACAAGCAAGAAGGAAAAAACGCGATCCGGGGCTTTTGGGTTTGCAGACATTTTCCCACCCCTTAACAAAAGATTTAAGCGATACGGCCTGCCGCTTTTGAAAATATTATATCCGAATTGTATTTTTTATCAAGCGAAGAGTTCGGGCAATCCGCCGCGCTTATCGCCCCGAGCGATGTTTTTGGCAGGAAGCGGAAGCGGGAGGATTGGTCTTTGTTTTTTTTCTTTCCATTTCGGCGCTGACGTCGGACAACAGCACTCTGAGATAATGGTTCTTTTCCGCGTATTTGATAATATCGTACCGGATGACGTTTCTGACCGTCGCGGAAAGGGACTGCCCCGTCCGCCCGGCGATGATTTTCAGCGCTTTGTGTTCCTTTTCCGTCAATCGGACTGTGACGTTTTTTACGGATGCTTTTGCCTTGCGCGTCATGATGATTCTCAAAATTTTTTGCGTCCGTCGAGAAGATCAACCCGATGAATTTCGGCTCTCCGGATTGTCTTGGGGATTGCCCTCTTCTTCTTTGGACGAAGACTTCGTCAGTTCTTTCAAAAGTTGGCTGGAATGATAAAGCAGGCGCTGGGCTTCGGCTTCCAGTTTTCTCATTTTCTTTTCCAGCACATCGTCGCGCAGTTCCAACTCGGAAATTTCATCTTCCGCTTCCACCGCGGCTTTTTCGGGATCCATGTTTTCCTGCATATGGCTTTGCCTTTTTTAACAAAACAATTCCTGAATCTTTGCGCCCCGCGTCCATTTAAAATTCAACGCCGGCGGCGGCTTGGCTCCCCGCCGGAAAAACCCCGAAGCAAGGTGGTGCCTGGGGCCGGAATCGAACCGGCACGTTACCAGGTAACGAGGGATTTTAAGTCCCTTGCGTCTACCAATTCCGCCACCCAGGCAAGCCTACAGGGCGACCCAACGGCGATTGGGCTTATAGTATTTTTGCAAGGCACTGTCAAGAACATCCTCCGCTGAATCTTTTTTGTTTCTCTTGAAGATCGCGCACTTTTTGTGGTAAAGGAAACGGCACCGAATTGGAAAGGATATCCATATGCGCGAAGCGGATCTGATCATCACCGGCGCGAAAGCGCTTCTTCTGGACGCTCACAACACCTGCCTGGAAAAAGCCTCCGTCGCGATCCGGGCGGACGAAATCATCGCCGTGGGTCCCGCCGAACACGTCGCCCAGCAGTATCAGGCGAAAAAAATCATCCGGGCGAAAGACGGGCTGATCATGCCCGGCTTCGTCAACTGCCACACCCACGCGGCCATGACTTGTTTCCGGGGAATCGCCGACGATCTGGATTTGATGGTCTGGCTCAACAAATACATTTTCCCCGCCGAAGCCAAAAACGTCAATAAAGAATTGTCCTACTGGGGTTCGCTTCTCGGCATCGCCGAAATGATCAAATCCGGCACCACAACGTTCTGCGACATGTATATTTTCGAAGACGAAACGGCGCGCGCCGCCAAACAGGCCGGAATGCGCTGTCTCGTCGGCGAAGTACTGTTCGACTTCCCCTCTCCCAATTTGAAAACGCCCGAGGAGGGCGTCGCCTATACCCGGATGCTCATCGAAAAATGGAAAAACGATCCTCTGGTGAACATCATGATCGAGCCGCACGCGCTCTACACCTGCTCCAAGCCCTTGCTTGAGGAAGTCAAACAACTCGCCCAAGCCAAGCGGCTTGCCGAAGATTCCCGTCTGCCGATCGGTCTGCACCTTCTGGAAAACGCCGCCGAAAGAAAACAACTCGAGGAAAAACTCGGCAAAAGTGCCGTCTCCTTCCTCAAAGAGATCGGCTATCTGGACGAACAGTTCATCGCGTTTCATTGCGTTGAATTTTCCGAAGACGACATCCGTTTGTTTGCCGAGCACAACTGCAAGGTGTCACACAATCCGGCCAGCAACATGAAGCTGGCCAGCGGCGTGGCGCCCGTGCCGGACATGATCAAAGCCGGCATCCCGGTGGGATTGGGAACCGACGGCTGCGCCAGCAACAACAATCTGGACATGATCAAGGAAATGGGCACGGCGGCCAGACTTCACAAAGTCGCCCGGCTGGATCCGACGTTGATGGACGCCCAAAGCGTCGTGCGCATGGCCACGATAGAGGGCGCGAAGGTCCTGGGAATGGAAAAACAAATCGGCTCTCTGGAACCGGGCAAAAAAGCCGATGTGATTGTTCTGGATCTGAACAAACCGCATCTGACGCCGCTTTACAACGTTTATTCTCATCTCGTGTACGCGGCGAGCGGCGCGGACGTGGATACGGTGGTCATCAACGGGCAGGTGGTCATGGAAAACCGCCGCCTGCTGACCATCGACGAAGAGGAAGTGATGCGAAAAGTCGGAGAGATTTCGCTGAAAGTCAAACAAAGTTTAAATCTTTAATCCAAGGAGTCTTCATGAAAAACATTCGTTGTCTTTTTTTCTACTGGATGGCGGCGCTGGCGCTGGCGCCTTCATGGTGCGCGGCGGCGGTGACCGACGTGACGCTTTTTCCGAATTCCGCCAGGGTCACTGAAACCCTCAGCACCCTTCCCGCCTGCGACGGCGGCCGCTGCCGGGCCGTCGTCACCTTGCCTCCCCAGGCGGATCCCGACTCGCTTGTGGTCGCGCTATCCGGAACCGTCGGGGCGAAAATTGATGACGTCCAGATCAAGCCGATTCCTTATCAGGACGAAGCGCGGGTCGCCGAACTGCGCAAACAGCTGACCGCGGCGGAGGACCAAAAGAAAGACCTCCGGGCGAAACTGCAGGCCCTCGAGGCTCAGATCCAGTTCTGGCAGGCGCAGACCAAGGCCAAGACCAAGACCATCGCCGATTCCTATAAAATCGCCGAAGCCATCAGGAAAAACATCCTGAAAGCGAATCAGGAAAAATTCGCCGCGGAGTCGCAACTGGAAAAAATCGAGAAAAACATCAAAAAACTGCAGGACGAATTGAATCAGGCCGCGGGCAAGAAAGAAACGGCCTGGGAAGCAACCGTCACGCTGACCGGCCGCGCTTCAAAAAACATCCCGCTGGTTTATACTTACACTTTGGCGGGCTGCGGCTGGCTTCCGCTTTATCGCATCGAGGCGCTGCCCGCCGCAAACAGCGTCTCGTTTTCGTGGGACGCCGACGTCTGGCAGTCTTCCGGCAAGGACTGGAAGCAGGTTTCGGTCCATCTGGCCACGCTTCAGCCTTCAACCGGCGCGGAGCCGCCCGCCATGCCGGATTGGGTGATCCAACCGCGGATTCTTTACAACATGCCGCGTTCCAAGGCGACCCTCAAAGCGCCGCTTCAGCAGGAAGCCGCCATCGCCGACGAAGAGCCATTGGCCGTTCCTGAAGAAACCAGACACGCCACCTATTCCGTCTGGTCGCTGGGGAAAATCAATCTGGCCGCCGGCGAAAGGCAACGCCTGAAAATCAAGGACGAATCCTGGCCGGCGGAATTTCTTTTTCTGGCGCGTCCCGCCTTGGATACTCAGGCCTTCGTCCGCGCCGTCGTCAAGCTGAATCAACCCGCGGATATTCCGTCCGGACAGGCGATCTTTCTGATTGACGGCGCGATTTTGGGCAAACGCGAATTTTCCTTCGCCGGCACTCAGCGGGAAATCTATTTCGGAACCAGTCCCCTGATTTCCGTCTCTTCCACAACCCTCGCCAACCAATCCGGCGCGAAAACGTTCTTGCAGGACAAACAGACGAAGAGTTGGCAGTGGTTGATCGAGGCGAAAAATTCGGGCAACGCCGCCGTCAAATTGCGCGTCGAAGAGCCAAGACCCCAGGCGCGGGATCAGAGAATCAAACTGACGATCAAGCAGGACCCGGAACCGGCGGAAAAAGACCACGCCAAATTCGTCTGGCTGGTGGATGTCCCCGCCGGACAAAAGAAGGTCATCACCAACACGGTGGAACTCGAAGCTCCAGCGGACATGAATCTGGACTTCGGCTGGCGGTAGTTTCGCGCCGAATTTAAGAGGTGAACCGCGCCTTTATAAGAACATAACCTGACGGTCGCACGTTGCGCCGCCATTCTTATGTGATGGCTTATTGATCCTGCGGCAGGGGTCCCCTGGATTCTAAAATCCACAGAGGACCCGCGGTCTCTTCTTGCCGAATTTCAAAAAAGAAATCAGGGCGCGCTTGGGTTGCCCTTGACCCCAATGAAGCCATTGAATTCCAGGAATCGATAGTATCATGGGGCTGCCGCGCGTCGCGTATTATTTAAAGAGCACGTTTTCCAGATTGGTGATATCCTCCTTGAGACGGTTCAGAGCAGATTGAACGGTGGTGACGGCCATCGCATCGGCGAGTGAATTCGCCATCTGCTGAGCCGACTGACCCACCATGCAATTCATCACCAGCCGGTCGATGCATTCCTTCACCCCTTCATTCGGTTTACAAAGCCCCTGAAGTTCCTGGAGCGTGTAGTCTTTGGCAGCGCAATCAATGTACTTTTGATTGGCTCTTTGCAGGATGCCGTCGACATTCGATTTGACCGTCGCCGCGTCCCTCGCCAGCGCGTCATTGGCCAGCTTGACTTTCGTTTCCCAGGAAAGAACCAATTCGGGTTTTTTAAGCGACGCCCGGGCTTTTTTCACCTCGCTTAAGGTAAAGGATTTATTCGCGACGCCGGCAGAGGAAACCGGACCTGCCTTTACAGTCGAAGGCCCCGCGAGAACCATCAGAAACACGATAACAATCAGAGGCAAAAGAATCTCAAGTTTTTTCATGGATCGTCTCCTTTCTTGATCATGGTGAGGATAACAAAAAGCGCAGCAGGCAGCACAAGCCGCGCTTTTTTTTGGATCAGATAACCCGGCGGTTACACGAGACCCAAGCCATGCGTTGACGGGAAATCCAAAAACGCAAGTTTCAGCAAATGTCAAGGAGAAATTTGGAGCCGAGTTTATTCGTATTCTTCCAAGTACCGTTCGATATAGGCGCGAACGCGATCCTGGGGCTGAAATATTCCGAAATGGCCTTCGCAGAGAATATCGGCGTTGAGATCGAGCAATTTGCGCATGGATTTTTTCCACTGCTCGATATCGGAGCCGAAAGCGCTGTGAAACGGTCCGTGGATGTCCTGCCCGAAAAGAACGCGCTTGCCCAAGCGATCCAGATAAACGGATAGGGATCCGGGGGTATGGCCGGGCGTGTGCAGGCAGTGCAAGGTTTCGCCGCCGAATCTCAGCCCTTCTTCCGCGCCCCGCAGTTTCCGGTCAAGACTCATCGGCGGGAAGGTTGTCCCGTACCAATCGGCCGCCGTTTTTCGCGAATCTCCGCGCTCCAGGGCTTCGGCGTCGAGTTCATGAATCATCACTTGCGTTTGGTATTGCTTTTGGAAGAAAGGCGCGGACCCGATATGATCGATATGGCCGTGCGTCAAAATCAAGAAGGAGACATCGGCCGGATTGAATCCCAACATTTCGATGTTGCGGACAAGCTGCGCGGTGCTCCGGCCCGCGCCCGCGTCAATCATCGCCAGCGTTTCTTTGAAATCAATCAAATAAACCGCCGCGTCATCTGCAGACGTCAAATTCGGCCCGCCGATTAAATAAACACCGCCGATGATTTCTTGGGGATGGAGTCTCATAAAAAATTTTACAGCTGAAACGTTCCGATGATTTCGTTGATGTTTTTGATTTTGCGAGCGATCAAAAATTGCCGCATCCCTTCGATGATTTCCACCGTCGCCAGCGGATTGACGAAATTGGCCGTGCCGACCTGCAGAGCTTTGGCGCCCACGATCAAAAATTCCAAGGCGTCTTCGGCCGTCATGATGCCGCCGACGCCGATCACCGGAATGGAAACGCGCCGGACGACCTCCCATACCATCCGCAGGGCCACCGGTTTGATCGCCGGCCCGGACAAGCCGCCGGTGACGTTTTTCAAATGCGGCCGCCGGGTCTTGACGTCCACGGATAAACCGGCCAGCGTGTTGATCAGGGAGACGGCGTCCGCGCCCGCTCTTTCCACGGCCTCCGCGACAGCTGCAATGTCGGTGACGTTCGGCGTCAGTTTGACGATCACGGGCAAGGGCGTGGATGCCCTGACCGCGCGCGTGACCCGTGCGGCGACTTTCGGATCGGCGCCGAAACTCAATCCCCCTTTTTTCACGTTCGGACAGGAAACGTTCACTTCCAGCGCGTGGACGCCCTCAACCGAGCTGAGCTTTTCAGCCGCTTTCGCGTACTCCGCATAAGTCTCGCCGTAAATGTTGACGATTACTTTCGTGTCATAGGCGCGCAGGAAAGGCAGCTTTTCGCGGATGAAAGCCTCCACGCCGATATTCTGCAGTCCCACGGCATTGAGCATTCCCGCCGCTGTTTCCATAAGACGCGGCGGCGGATTCCCCGGACGCGGTTTCAAGGACAATCCCTTGACGATGACAGCCCCCAGCTTATTCAAATCAACATACGCGGCGTACTCCCGGCCGTAACCGAAAGTCCCGGATGCCGTCATGACGGGATTTTTCAGATGCAGCGGCCCGATATCCGTGGCCATTATCGGCGTTTTTCCTGCTTTCATTTTTTAATCCCAGACAATCTCCGCCGCACGGAAGACCGGACCGTCCGCGCAGACCCGTTTGTAGACGACCGCGCCGTCCGCGTCTTTTACGGCCACAGCGCAACCCATGCAGGCGCCCGTGCCGCAGGCCATTTTCTCCTCCAGCGACACCTGGACGTCCAACGCCCTTTCCCGCAGCATTTCTGAAAGCGCCCGAAGCATCGCTTTGGGCCCGCAGGCAAAAACGGAGGTGTCTTCCGGTTTGAATTTTTTCATGTCCTTTCGGAAAATTTCCGTCACCAAGCCCTTTCGGCCGGCGCTTCCGTCGTCCGTGCATACGCAAATCCGGCCGCAAGCATTTTGCGCCTTTTGCAGGCCGACCAACGCGCTTTTTTCTCTGGCGCCCGCATACAGCGTGATGGAGGAAACCGATTTTCTTCCGGAGAGGTCTTCAAGCAGACAGGAAAGCGGAGCGATCCCGATCCCGCCGGCAATCACAACGACGTTTTTTCGCACCGCGGAAAGCACAAATCCTCTCCCCAGCGGCCCGTTGATTTCCACCTGAGATCCGCGGATGAGTCCCGCCAGAATCTGCGTTCCCTTCCCCACAACCTGATACAAAAACCGCACCGAAGCGTCCCGCTTGCCGCGGGCAAAAGAGTAAACGCTCAGCGGGCGCGAAAGAAAAGGATCGTTCAATCCGGCGATGCGCAGCATGACAAATTGACCCGGCGCCGGCGTTTCAAACAAGGAAGAGACCTTCACCCGCATCTCATAGAAGTTTTCACCCACCGCCTCGTTGGACTGCACCGTGCCGATATAAATATTCCCCGCCATTTTCTATCCTTCTTGGATATCCGCCCACATAATCAAGGCGTCTTCGTCCGTATCGGTGTAATAACGCGGACGGATTCCTTTTACTACAAAACCGTGTTTCCAGTAAAGATTTATTGCCGCGCTGTTCGACGCTCTGACCTCGAGCGTCTGCGCCGTGATGCCGTTTCTCGCCGCGATTTCGCGCATCGCCTCCAGCAGTTTGCCGGCAATTCCCCGTCCGCGGCATTCTTTTTTCACGGCCAGATTATGCAGATGCGCCTCATCCAGAATCATCCAGAAAATTAGGTAGCCGGCCAGAAGAGCCTTTCCCCGACATTGCATTCTCGCAGCCAGACAAACCGAATGACGGCTTGCCAATTCCCGGGCAAACATTCCGACGCTCCAAGGTGACAGGAAGGACTCCCTTTCAATCGCCATCACCTCGGACAAATCATCCGGCGTCAGCGGATCAATGATCAGCGATGAGTAATCTTTCTCACAGGACATGAAAAATTTCCAGCAACGCCGCCACGGCCAAAAACACGGCGCAAAAGACGGCGACCGCCCGGCGCAATTTCAGCATGTTGACCGCCACGGCGATCCCCACAAGCGGCAGAAAATAATACATCCATAGAAGCGACTTGAGCGCCGACGCGTTGAGTTCAGGGAATCCCCACCGAATGAGGGGGATGACGGCGCATTGCGCCGCCAGCAGGAATAAAGTATCCGCGACGAAGACGCGCAGGAGCCCCCGGTAGCTTTTGCGCGCCACGGATCGGACGTCATTTCGTTCGGCGGCTTGAAGCGCCCCGTCGGAAAGAACATCGTTGGCCCGGATGATCATGGTGTCCATCCGCTTGGCCGCCAGGCCGAAGGGAACAGCCGTCAGCACGCTCAGGGAGATTAATTCCGGGGGCGGTGCGCCGCCTTTCGGGGCGGCCAGCACCGCCGCGGAGGTCGCCAACACAGCGGCCAGGGAATCATTGGGCGGAATGTAAGTCCCGATCGGCAGACGGTCTATCCAGATCAGCTCCATGACGGCGCCGATGACCAGGCCCGCGTAAAAATTGTGGAGCATCAAACCTACCAACGGCGCGATGACCACCGGACGGGAAATCATCGCCTGAACAAAAACCCGATCCAGGCACAAGAGGCTCCCGATCACGGATACCAAAAGGATATTTCCAAACATCTTTCCTCCAGACCGCCGCGGCGAAACGCGGCTTGAGTCCGTCGCGCCGAGTCACTCGCCGACGTTCTTTTCGCGCATCTTATGTTTTGGTCTTCCAGTAATCCTTGAGCGCTTCCTTGATGTTGACCGGCCTGGCCTTGGGAATGCTTTGCAGCTCCACAAAAACACCCGGCTGTCTGGCCAAATCTTCCAGGTATTTGATATCATCCTCGCAAAGAAGAACGGAGGGGGCGCAGCAGACTTTACATTCGTTGTTGTAAATATTTCCGATGTTCAGCCGATCGAAGCGAAAGCCTTTCTGAAAGGCTCTGTAGGCGTCGGCGACATTGCTGAACAACACCATCGCCTTGCGACTGCCGCTGTGCGAAAATTTAAAATTTTGGGCGAATTCTTCAACCGACGACACGATCACTTCGATGTCGCTGGGCACGGCCATTCTGATCACGGTTTCAAAAAAAGAATCCGAGGCCACTTTGTCGTCCACGACGATAATGTAGCCGGCCTGAATGAAAGGCACCCACGCCTCCAGGATCTGCCCATGGACCAAACGGCAATCCACCCTGACCAGCGCGATGTTGAAATCTTTAGTCAACCTGCTACCTGCCCACTTTCTTTTTCAAAACTTCGCTGGCGAGCATGATGTTTTTTTCGCCGTAACTTTTGACCATAACGGCGAAGTCCCGCAGGGTCATGTCGCTTTTCGCTTCCGACAATTTCAAAACCATCGGCAGATTCACGCCGGTGATCACTTCGACTTTTTCATCCTTGATGAAGGACAAAGAAAGGTTGGACGGCGTACCGCCGAACAAATCCGTCAGGATCAGGATCCCTTTGCCCTTGTCCAGTTGTTTCATCGCGCCGCTGATTTCTTGTTTCGCCTCTTCCACGTCCTTGGCCTGATCGATGCAGATATGCAAAACGTTTTCCAAGGGACCCTTGATCAGTTCCGCGGATTTGATCAACTCACTTCCCAAATTGCCGTGCGTGATGATAAGCGTACCGATCATCTTTTTTCATCCCCCCTTTTGAAGCAATCCATCCCGGCCTGCCCGCGTCAATTGAAATTCAGGCAGGTAGGCTAATGGATTGAAACATAATTGTCAAGATTTATGGAAGGACGCCGGATTCCTCTTTGTCCGCGACGGGAAAATGTTTTTTTGATTTTAAATTATGAACGATTTTGACATGATTCCCTTGGAGGGTCGTCATCGGCAAAAATATATCGGCCCATCATGTCAGCCAATTCCTCAATAAAGTTGTCCGCCCTGATTTTATCGGAAGCGTTCAGGATATAATCATGCATGACAGCCTGCACCGTCGTCACGATCATATGCACGCCGATGCGGGGATCGGTGATGCGCACATTGGCAAAATCGCGGAATATCGCCTCCATCGTGGACTCGATGTAGGCGATCAATCCCGACCGCTTCTGGATAATGGTCTCCGGCAGGCCCACCTGACTGATAAACAGCCTGTTTTGCGCCCGATTGTCATTAATCAATTCCAGCACGATATGCAAAAGCCACGGGATAATCGTTTTATCCACAAAACCCTTTTGCCGGATATCCCTGTCGATTTCCTGAACAATCGCCATGATTTCCCGCGCGTACATTTCCCATAAACCGTTCAGAACTGCCTCTTTTCCCGCAAAATAATGATACAGGCTGCCGATGGAGACGCCCGCTTTCGCCGCAATTTCTTCGGTGGTCGCTTCCGCGTATCCGACGGCGGCAAACACCTGCGCCGCCGCCTCGTAAATCGCCGCCATGGTTTTGCGCGAACGCTCTTGGGAAGGAATTTTGCGCGGCTCCAGCAACGCGTTGTTCGTCATAAACGACCTATGAACAAAATTTTATGCGGAAAAGACGAAAATTTATAATGGAAAAACACTCCTCGAGTCAAGACAAAAATTCGGCTCCTGAATCCATCAGGGCGTCACAGAGGGTTTCCCGCTGGAGGATAGAGCGTCGGCCAGTCCGGATTGACGGGAAATTTTTCTGGAAACAGCTCTGTTGAGCAGGGCCTCTTCCGCCCAAATTTCCACGCATTGCCGCGCGCGCGTAATCGCGGTATAAATGAGTTCCCGCGTCAACAGCGGCGCATCGGCGTCTCCCAAGAGCAAAAGCACTTTTCTGAATTCGGATCCCTGACTTTTGTGGACGGTCATCGCCCAAGCGGTTTCAAATTGCGGCAATCTCGAAGGAAAGAACTTTCGCACTAGCCCCTTTTCGTCCCGGAAAAAAACCATCAATTGATTGTTTTGTTCCGCATCCTTGAGCACAATGCCAACGTCGCCGTTGAACAGACGCAACCGATAATCATTCTGAAGAATCATCACCGGCATTCCCGCGTAGAAAACTTCCCGGGCGGTCAGCCATCCGGCCTTGTAAAAAACATTTTCCATCAAGGAATTGATTTTTTCAGTGCCCCAGTGTCCCACTCGCAGGGCGCATAAAACACGGAACGTTTCAAAGGCGTCAAAAACAGCATGGATATCGGACGAACCAAAACGAACGGACCGCCAATAAGATTCATAACCCTTCAGCACAGCCGCCGCCAGTTTTGGAAGCCATTGATTTTCCTCGGCCGGATTCACCCAAACCACGTCGCTGAATGAGCAACGGCGCAGAAGGTGAACGGTCTCATCGCTTTTGCCGTCTCGGACGGCCCGGCTTAGGGCATGGATGCCGCTGTCCGCGCCGAAGCGGTAGTTTTTCTGCAGATGAATGATGTGGTTCTGGATGCCGTCCGGCAAATCCGCCTCCGCCACTCGCTGGCCGGAAAGACGAAACACCGTCCGGGCGAAATCCGCGGAAAAAACATTCGGCGCGGCCAAGTCGCACAAGTCGCCCAGAACAATCCCCACTTCGACGGACGCCAGCTGATCCTTGTCTCCCAGCAGAATCAGCGAGGCGTTGTCGGACAGCGCCGCCGTCAGTTTCGCCATGAGCGGCAAATCCACCATCGAGGCTTCATCCACCACGACCAGATCATAAGGAAGACGGTTCTTTTCATTGAAGCGGAAGGACGGCGAACGGCTGATGGATCCCAAAAGACGGTGGAGGGTCTGCGCCTCGTTTGGAAGGCTTTCCCGGATCGCCTCCGGGCAGGGAAGCGACGCCTTTTCCCGGCCGACCGTTTCCTGCAAGCGCGCGGCCGCCTTACCCGTGGGCGCCGCCAAAGCGATGCGCAGGGGTATCTCTGCCGTTTCCTGAATCAAGGCCAGGATTTTGGCGAGCGTCGTCGTTTTTCCTGTTCCGGGACTTCCGGTGATGATCAGGAATTTTTTCATCAACGCCGCCGCGGCGGCCACCTTTTGCCAGTCGGGCTGATCGTCACCGTCATCTCCAAAATATCGATTCAATTTTTCCCGAACGGAAGATTCGTCAAATCGGATGATCCTGTTTTTCGTCATCCGGCCGGCGAAATGGCGCGCCACCGCATTTTCATATTCCCAGTAGCGGTGCAGATAAAGACGATTTTTCTCATCCAGGACGAGGGGGCAAAAATCGCCGGGGCGCCCCACGCAGGGCGAATTTTTCAGCGCCTGAATCCATCGTTCGAGCGGAGGGAAAACAACGGAGGAATCTCCTTCAACCGGGGAAAGCATCCGCCCGGCCGCCTCATTCAGAAAAAGACAAATATGGCCTTCCCTCACGCCCCGGCTCACGCCGGCGGCGGCCAGAAACACTTCTTCCCGATGTTCCTCGGGGGCGAATGAAGCCATGAATTTTCCGAAATGAATATCGAGGGAAGAAAAGAAATCTCTGAAAGCCCGATCCATTTCAATGTTCCAAAGCGTTTTTGTCGTCGTTTTTCAACGCCAGATACTTGAGCATATCCTTCAAGGAAATGATGCCCTCCAATTGACCGTCCCGCGCGACCAAAAGACGACTGTTGCCGGTCCGCGTCATGATTTCCAGCGCCTTGTTGGCGTCGTCATCAGGCCCGATGACAATCTCGTCGTTGCAGGGAACGGCGACGGCGCCGACCGTGTACGACGACCATTCATCCCGTGGAATAGCGGCGATCTGCCGGACAAAAATGCAGCCGCTCAATTTTCCGAAAGCCATCACCGGATACGCCTGAAAATGATACCGGTAAACATAGTCCCGGATAAATTCCTCCAGCGAGATGGAGCGCGGAACGGTCACCGGATCGCGCACCATCAAATCCCTGACCTTGACGGTGGTGAAAAGATTGCGCGCCAAAAACTGCGTGCGGGACGTCTGCGCCGCCGCGCGGATGAAAAGACCGATGAGAAACCACCAAAACCCGCCGACGAAATTTCCGCTGACAATCAGCGCAATGCCCATCACCACGAGCAGAATCCCAAAGCCGGAACCCATCCGAGAGGCGATGTCTGTGGACCAGCGGAGATCTTTTTTCCACTGCCAGAGCGCGGAGCGCAAAATTCGGCCGCCGTCCAGCGGAAAGGCGGGAATCAGATTAAAAACGGCCAAAAGGACATTGAGCCAGAAAAGATAATCCGTGACGCCGTTGACCGTGACCGGCCAGCCGGCGGCCTCCCCGAAACGACGGACCGCGAGCATCACCAGCGCCACGCTGAAACTCGAAAGCGGCCCGACGACGGAAATCAAGAATTCCGCCCGTGGATGGGGCGGATCTTTTTCCATGTGGGCAACGCCGCCGAAAATAAACAGGGTGATTTCCTTGATGGACAATCCGAAATGCCGCGCCACCAGCGAATGCGTCAGTTCATGGATGATGATGGACAGGAAAAGCCCCACGGCGCCGGCGGCGCCCATCCACCAGTAGGCGGAGGCGGGAAGATCCTTGTAATAAGACGGAAAAAGTCCGCTGGCCAGCGACCACGTTATCATCGCGGCGAGAATCAACCAGCTGAAGTCCGCTTTGATTTCAAAACCGAACACTTTAAATAAACTAAAAGGCCTGCCGAACACCGCCGCCTCCTTTCGGAAAGGAATGATTGTTCCTTGAATAACAAATTATCAAAAAAAAGTTTACTAAAATAAAACATCCGCGACTCCAAAAAAAATTGACAATCGCCGACATTCCAAGTAGTCTTAAAAAAGTAATGTAGGTTTGGTTTATGCCAAAATCCGGATTTTAGTCAACCAAGCAAAAAGGAGGAAACATCATGAAGAAATATTTGCTCTTCCTTTTGATGGGACTGTTTTTAAGCGTTCCCGCATACGCCGATTTTTATAAATGGGTGGACGAAAACGGCCAAACCCAAATCACCGATTATCCGCCTCCCGCGGGCTCAGCCGCCCAAGACATCGAAATTCATCCCGCCGACCGCAACGGCGCGCAAACCCCTGAAGCCAAAGAAGAAACGGATTTAACCGAGGTATCCGTGATTTTGTTCACCAAGGATGACTGCCCCGACTGCGACAAAGCCAAGGCATTTCTAAACGCCAAAAAAGTGCCTTTCACCGAATACAACATGGACAAAGACCCCAATGCCGTTACCCGCCGCAAGGCCGTCGATGACAGCGACGACGTTCCCTTCGCCGTCATCAACAGAAATCACGTGTACGGATTTACGGAATCCGTCTACGAAAGAGCGCTCAAAATCAAACCCTGACCCTTCATGAACACGGCATTGTATTTTTATTCGGGAACCGGCAATTCGCTGTGGACGGCGAAAAAACTCTCCACGCTTCTTGGGAATGCCACGCTCATCCCCATCTCGGCGGCCGGCTCAAACACAACCGTTTCTTGTCATGCGGAAAATATCGGCTTGATCTTTCCGGTGCACATCTGGGGCGTGCCGATGCCGGTGGTGAATTTTCTGGATAGAATTAAGACGGATTCATCGGCGTATTTTTTTGCCTTAGCCGTCAACGCCGGACAGGTGGCCGCCACGCTCATTCAGTTGCAAAATTTGCTCAAAAAGAAAAACTTAAAACTTTCCGCCGGCTTTTCGCTGTGTCTGCCCAGCAACTATATCCCATGGAGCGGCGCGCCGTCGGTGAAAAAACAGCAAAAGCTCTTTGACCGCGCACGCCTAAAGCTAAACGATATCGCGGCGATTATCAAAGCCCGCAGAATTATGCCGCCGGAGATAGGGCCTCTTTGGCAAAACGCGCTGTTTTCGATCATATACAAAAAAACCTACGCGAAAGTGCCCCAAATGGACAAGCCTTTTTGGGCCGATAAAAAATGCTCTGCCTGCGGCATCTGCGCAAAAATCTGTCCCGCAAACAACATTGAAATCATCGAAGGAAAACCGACATGGCGGCACCGTTGCGAACAATGCTTCGCCTGCATCCAGTGGTGTCCGGAAGAAGCGATTCAATACGGACGGCTGACCTCAAACAAAAAGCGCTATCACCACCCTGAAATAACAATTAACGAAATGATGCATTGCCTAAATCATCTATGATTCCGCAGCATTCGCATCTTCGGCCGATCTTTTTTGGTTATTCCCACAAATCATTTCAAAGCACATCCGCGAAAAATTATTATCTTCAATAATTTCTTGACTTTTTCACTTTTCGGCTTAAAATATAACTAAAGCTTGATAAAGGCAAACCGCTCTGAAAAGACGGGACGCAAAGTTACTGACCTAAGTCTCTTGATAGGGATAGGGTGGCAGAACCGCCGGGCGAGTCATTCATCATTACCAACCATGTTTTGCCCCCGATTCCCCGCATAATTTAGAAAAGAGTTTATTTTGAGTTGTTTTCGTTGTAAAATAAATCAAATTCTTAAGGCAGGCTTGGTCCGTATGGTAAACTCAAAAACAAAAAATTCCAAAGGCTTTACGCTGGTCGAAATGGCCATTGTCATCGCTTTGCTCTCCATTTTGGCAACCATCGCGGTTCCGGCTTGGCAAAATTACACGACCAACACAAAGCTCAAGGACGCAGCGAGGCAAGTGGCGGGTGACATCATGAACACACGGCATCGGGCCATTGCGGAAAACACCAGCGTCTACCGGATCACCTTCAACACCAACAATAACTCCTACACGCTGTCGCGGACCGACTCGGGAGCAACGCTCTGGACAAAACCTCTCTACGCCAAGGACGACGGCAACGCCTTTCAAAGCGTCAACTTCAGCGGAAATTCATTCATCAACTTTCAGGGAAGAGGAACCGTATCGGTGGGGAGTATTGTTTTGAAAAACAAGCTAAACTCTACCGCAACCATCACTGTTCAACTGACGGGGAGAACGTATGTTCAGTTCAATTTACAAAAATAAAGACGGTTTGTCGCTGGTTGAATCTCTTGTCGCCATTGTACTCGTTTCCATCGGCATTCTGGCGCTTTTGACCATGCAGCCGACTTCGATGAGGGCGGGAGCCAAATCCGACTACATAGGCCGGGGGATCATGCTGCTCAACAAGGAACTCACCGACCAAGAGCTCTTCCTCATGAACCCCTGCAATACGCCGACACCGGGAAACTTTACCAAAACAGTCAACGTAAGCGGAAGAAACGTCACAATCACCAATGACGGCGACGCGACATACAATGTTTCGACGCAAATCAGCTCGATCAACACCAATACCTGGAGGGTCACCGTGGAAGTCACCTGGCCGCCCTTTTATGCCAACGGCGTCAAGGAAAGCTTGATTGTAACCCGGCAGGAACCGTTTCGGTTTGGATGCACATGAAAACGCAAAAAGGTTTTACATTGCTGGAAGTGCTTATTTCGATAGCCGTCGGGGTGATCGTGTTGGCGGCCATCTACGCGGCGGTCAATCTCACGCAAAAATCAACGGCCGGAACGGAAAGAAAAATTTACGCGCAGCAGGACGCGCGTGCAGCACTGGAACTGATGTCTCTGGAAATCGAAATGGCTTCTTTCAATCCCCGTCCGGATCTGGCCGGGGCGAACTTCTGGGTTTCCCCTGCTTCCTGCAGCCCGTCGCCCAATCAAAATTACCGCGGCATCCAAGCGGCAACACCTTTTTCCATCACCGTGGAGATGAACCTCAACGGCAGCGCTGCGGTGGGGGACAACCCCAACGAAGTGATCACCTATACCTATGACCCGACAAATCAGTACATCATCCGATCGCTGGACTGCGGAAGCGGCGCCAATCCCTTTTTAGGGGACATCGTCGGCAACCCCCGTTCGGTTCGCGTCATCAACACAAACAACGTTCCTGTTTTCAGATATTTCAACGCGCAGGGGACGGAAATCACTTCCGCCCAGTTGCCGGCAAGCATCCCAGATATCGCCAGAATCGACATCACGCTGTGGGTGGAAACAGAAGATATCGATCCGGCTTCGGGGACGAGAAAAAAACTTTTTTATTCCACCAGTGTTATACCGAGGAACCATGTTATCAAATAAATTTCAAAAATATTTTCATTCCGAAAAACGTGAGCGAGGATTCACGCTCATCGTCGCCATCATGGCCATTTTAATCCTTTTGGCGCTGGGGTTTTTGGCGCTCAGCGTATCCACCGGAGACCTGCAAATCACCCAGCGCGTGGTCGGGGAAAGAAAGGCCCTCATGGCGGCGGAGGCCGGCGTTCAGATTCTCACCAGCACCTTCTCACCGGCCAATTTGACGGCGATAAGCGGCGTCGTGGATGCCAATGTCGATCCGGCTTCACGATACACAATTTCGGTACCCACGGTGGCCGGCGGCACCGGCGTCCCCGCATTTCTGGCCATGCCCGGATACGCCATTTCCGGCGGTCAGGAATGGGGGCAAAAGATGTATACAGCTAACGTCACGGGTGAAAACACCAACTACGGAAGCAAGGTCACAATCGAGGTCGGGTTCGGTTATTTTGATGGCGGCGGCATTATGTACAGATAACATTATTCCTTTTTAGATAAAAGGAGGTTTTTATGTCAGCAAAAAAATTCCTCATGGCGGCCATGATGGTTTGCGTCATTTGCTTTTGGGGCGGTCTCTCCCGCGCCGACGACACGGACGAAGAAGCCCTTTTCAGCAGTTCGCTGTCTCCCGACGCCCTGATTCTTCTGGACCTCTCCGGCAGCATGAATTGGAGTCCGGCAGGTACGGATTATATTTACGGAAATTCCATTGCCTGCACCCCCAGTGATTACTGTGCTACCGGTTGGTCTCTTATTCCTTGTTATGGCGGATTCTGCAAATCGTCCAAGACCAACTGCTCGACCGACTGCTCACGACTGGCCATTGCCAAACGGGCCATTTTCAGTCTTCTGGACGACAACGGGGACAACATCATCAACTCCTCCGATGAAACCAGTCTGAATGTCCGCATCGGCTACATGAGATTTGTTGATGCCTCAGCAGATGAAACCTCATTAAATTACTCGAGCGGATTCAACAAGTTGATGAACGCCATCGGCGTTAAATACAGTAACATCTTCTGCGCGAAAACCTCGAGCTGCACCCTCTCGTCCACCTGCACAACCGGAAACTGCATCAACAGCGCTTACGCCAACGGCGGCACGCCGCTGGCCTCGGCGCTTGCCGAAGCCAAACTCTATCTTGACTATCACAAGAGCCAAGACGGTTTGGCCGGCGCCTGCCGCCAGAAGTTCGTCGTGCTGATTACGGACGGCGCGGATACCTTCGCCTGCTCAGGCAACGGCACAGAAACTCAGGCGGACATGTACAAACGGCGACGGGCTACGGTCGCCATGGTCAAAGCGCTTGCCGACGCGGGATACAGGGTATTTGTCATCGGTTTTGGCGCCAACATGCCGGATTTTCTCGAAAACACCCTCAACTGGATGGCTTACTTCGGTGGAACGGACAATCCCCTGGTTGCGAATGCGGGCGACACGACGGCATTGAACCCCAGTGGAATAACGTTGACCTCTTGTGCAAACAGCACAACCACGGGCACCTGCGACGGTTCAAGCACGGCCTGTTACGCGACCAGCAACGACCCGGGTGCTCTCCCGCTTTCGGGTTATGCCTTCATCGCAACAAATGCCGATGAAATCGCCGCCCAGCTCAAAGCGGCTTTCAGCATCATCCGCGAAGCCAATTATTCTTTTTCACAGGCATCGGTGCAGCTCAACAGAACGCAGGATGAAAACTTCATCTACGAGGGATCCATTCAGCCGCGCAGCAATGATCCTTTTTGGTTCGGTCATCTGAAAAAATATGCGATCAACGCCGATGGATCCCGCGGCGCAGAACTCTGGGACGCAGGGAATGTGCTGGTATCCACGCCTGCCGCCTCACGCAGCATTAAAACCTATTTGAGCGGCTCGTCGCTGATTGACTTCAACACCACCAATGTTTCCATCGCCAACCTCGGCGTCTCAACGGCCGCTCAGCAGAATCTCGTCATCGGCTTTTTCCGCGGCGAGACCGCCTATAACATAGAGAACTGGAAACTCGGCGATATTTTCCGCTCCAAGCCCATCACGGTGGGCACGCCTTCGACATTCTTCGAAGATACCCGGGATACCAACAATGCCTTCGTCTCTTTCCGTTCCAGCCATCAGCGCAACTCCGACCCCTACACGGGAAGAATCGTTGTGGTGGGCGCCAACGACGGACAGCTCCATGCCTTCCGGACGAGTGACGGGTCTGAAACGTGGAGTTTCATTCCCCCCAGTCTTCTGCGTCGCCTTCAGCTCATCGCGCACAACACTCATCCCACTTCGCTTACGCACCAAAGCTACGTGGACGGACCGGTCACCGTCGCCGATGCTTGGGTGCCGGCAACTTTCAACAGCGGAACGGCCAAAAGCGCCAACGACTGGCGGACACATTTGATTTTTGGACTGGGGCAAGGCGCGGGACACGGAAGTTTAAGCACGCTTTGGAGCTCTTCCTCGACCTGCACGGGCGCCTTCAGCGAAACCTTCTCGTCTTCCTATCCCAATTATTGCGGCTATTACTGCCTGGATGTCACCGCCACGGAAAATCCCACGGTGTGCGGTTACGCCAGCGGTTCCCGGTGGCTGACCTTTAGTGTTTCTTCAGCCGCGGCGCCTTATCTGGGCGCGCCTTGGAGCGCGCCGATGGTCGGACGGATCAAAGACGGCGGAGTGGAAAAATGGGTGGCCATCATCGGCGGCGGCTACCCCTCTTCCGGCGCCACCAACAGCGGCAAGGGATTGTTTGTGTTCGACTTGAGGAACGGCTCCCTGCTGTGGAGCTACACGAAAGCCCAAAACTCGAATCTAAACTACGCCATGCCCGCGCCGCCGGCAATCGCGGATACGGACAGCGACGGATTTATTGATACGGTCTATATCGGCGATATCAATAATAACATGTGGCGCTTCAAATTCTGCCGGTCGGCGGACGGAGATTCCTGCACGAGCGCCAATTGGACGGGCGGTCTTTTCTTTGACTCAACTAACGCACCCATCCGCCCCATCTACACATCGGCGTCCGTTGCCAAAGACGCTTACAACAACGTCTGGGTTTACTGGGGCACCGGCGACAAGACAGACCCCACGGCGCCCAACGCGCAGGAAAAACTCTACGCCTTGAAGGACACGGATTTTACCAGCAGCTGGCGGATCGGCGACATGCAAAACCTTACCTCTTCAGGCGCGACGTATTCCGGCACGGCTCAGGGCTGGTACATCAACATGACCGGACAGGGCGAAAAGATTCTGGCCGAACCGACGGTCTTCGGCGGCGTCGTTTACTGGACAACTTACACGCCGCCGTCCGGCAATGATCCCTGCGCGCAGGGCGGCACGGCGACGCTCTATGGCGTCAATTATACCACCGGCGCCGGGGCCATTGACCTCGGCGGCGGATCCCCCATTCGTTCAACCGTCATCGGCACAGGGATTCCCTCCGCACCGGTCGTTTCGATGAGGCCGGGGAGTGAAGGCACGTCGGACCTGTACGTCACGGCCAGCGGCGGCGGCGGAACGCCGGCGGAAACCTTCCGGGTCAATTTTAATCCGCGGGGTCTCTCCAGCAAAACAAACATCATTTATTGGAAGGACCAGAGAATTGAGTAGCCACGGCTAAAGTTTATCATCAAAAAAACGGTCTGGAAGAAATCCGGACCGTTTTTCATTTATTTGACGAAGGAGCGTCTATGAAAACAAAAATCACAGAATTATTCGGTATCGAGTATCCTATCATCTTGCCCGGCATGAGCTGGATCAGCGTTCCCAAACTCGTGGCCGCGGTTTGCAATGCCGGCGGCATCGGTTATCTGGCCACCGGTCCTTTGAGTCCTGAAAAGACAAGACAAGCGATCCGGGAAATCCGGTCGGCCACCGACAAACCTTTCGGCGTGGGCGCGACGCTTTTGATGCCGGGCGCTTATGAAAACGCACTGGTCGCCATTGAGGAAAAAGTCCCCGTGCTCAATATTTCGTTGGGCAAGGGAGAAGAGCTGATTAAAAAAGTGCACGCCTACGGCGGCAAAGTCATCTCCACCGTCACCACCATCGAACACGCGCTGGCGGCGGAAAAATCCGGCGCGGACGCCCTGCAGGTCACCGGCCATGAAGCCGCCGCGCACGGCAGCCGGGTCCCGACGCTGGTTTTGGTGCCGGCGGTCGTGGACGCGGTAAAAATTCCCGTGGTCGCCATCGGCGGCATCGCCGACGGCCGGGGCATGGCCGCGGCTTTCGCTCTCGGCGCCGAAGGCGTGGGAATGGGCACCCGCCTTTCCATCACCAAGGAAAGCCCCGTGCATGAGCTGACCAAGAAAAAACAACTGGACTGCGGCATTGAAGATACGATTTATTCCAACCGCTTTGACGCCCTTTACTGCCGCGTTTTAAAGACACCCGCCGCTGAAAAAGCCGTGACAAAAGGGCTCAACCTTCCCAAAGGGGTTATGGCGTCCTTTGACATCGCCAAATCGCTGGAGCTGGGATGGATCAAGCTGGCGACATCCATTTTATCCGGAGCGCCAAGGGAAAAAACAAAGGAGACATCCGAAAAAACAGCCGCCCCCGCGCGGACGAAGCCAAAGAAATCCTTTTTGGACAAAATGCTCGAAGGACCGAGAACGGCTCTGAATCTGGCGCACATGGCGCAGGCCTACGTGGCCATCAAGAAAGCGACGGAGGAAGGGGATTTGGAAAACGGCGTTCATGTTTCCGGCCAAGTTCAGGGCCTCATCCACGACATCCCGACGGTCGCCGAGGTCATCAACCGGACGGTCGAACAATTCCTGCGGATTCAAGAAGAAATAGCGCGCAAAGCGTCCCGATAGCGCCGGGATCAAAACGGCTAAACGGTTTGCGTCGCTTCGAGGTACTTCCGGCACAAGTCGCGGTAGACAAAAACGCCTTCCCGCGCCAGTTGCTTTTCATGATCGGATACATCCCGCGCGACGACGGCCGGCCTCCCCACGGCCATTTTCCCCGCGGGAATCACCATGCCTTGCGCAACAAGCGAACCGGCGGCGACGAAAACGTCTTCCTCGCACACCGCGCCAAAAAGCAAAATCGCGCCCATGCCGATGACGCAGCGGGATTGAATACGCACATCATGCAAAAGCACGCCGTGCGCCACGGTGACCTCGTCCTCAATGATAACCCGCGAGCCGGGATAAACATGAATGACGGAATTGTCTTGAATGTTGGAGCGGTCTCCGATCACCACCGGACCCAAATCGGCGCGGATGGAAACGCCGGGAGCAATCAGACATTCATGGCCGACGCGCACGTCGCCGATTAAAACCGCCTGCGGGTGAACGAAGGAATCTTCCGGAATCTGCGGTTTGCGGCCTTCAAATTCGTACAGCGGCATAAGAACCTTTTTACGTCTGGTTCAAAGAAATGTGGACGGATCCTCCCCTGCCCAAAATATCGTGCAGATGGATATAACCCTTGAGTCTGTTTTTCTCATCCACCACGGCGAAGGACGTGATTTCTTTCTTCTGCATCCACTCCACGGCTTGGGCCAGGGAGACGTTTTCGTCAATCGTCAGAGGATTTTTCGTCATGACCTCCCGGACGGCCTTGTCCGCGAAGGGTATTTTTTTGCTGATCATGCGGCGCACATCTCCGTCCGTCAGGATGCCCTTCAAGCGGTTCTCCTCGTCGGTAATCAGAACAAACCCCACATTCCGGCGGTTGATTTCCCGGATGGCCTTCATCACGGAAGCGTCTTGGCCGACCTTGGGAATTTTCCTTCCGACGATCATCGCGTCTCTGACTTTTTCCCGCAGACGGGAGCCCAGATTTCCCCCCGGATGAAATTTGTAGAAGTCCTTTTCCCTGAATTTCTTCCGGTCAATCAGGGCGATGGCCAGCGCGTCGCCCATCGCCAGCGCCGCGGTGGAACTGGAGGTGGGCGCGAGTCCGAACGGACAGGCTTCCTTTTCCACGGATACGTCAATGACGATATCGCTGGCTTTCGCCAACGTGGAATGGATATTGCCCGTAAAAGCGATAATCGGCGCGCCGGTGGCGCGGACGGAATGAATGATGGGCAAAAGCTCGACGGTCTCTCCGCTGTTGGAAATGGCCAGCAAAATGTCCTCGCTGGTGACGATGCCCAAATCCCCGTGGATGCCTTCGACCGGATGAAGAAAAAGCGCGGGCGTCCCCGTGCTGGTCAGCGTGGCCACGATTTTTCTGCCGATCAACCCGGATTTGCCGATGCCCGTGATAATCACGCGCCCCTTGGATTTGGCGATCCAGTCAACGGCCCGGCAAAAATTCACATCAATTTTGCCCACCAGCCGCGCGATGCTCTGCGCCTCTATCTTCAGAACCTCTTTCGCCTTTTTGATGATCTTCTGCCTGTGCGTCATTTTTTCGCCTTGCGTCCTATTAAAAATCACAACGGATTTTTTTGCAAACTAGCAAAAAAACCGCGATAAAACAAGTTTCTTTTCCCTCCACGCCGCCGGAAAAAAAGATCAAGGCAAACGACACGCATTCGTTTTGACTTCTGAGGGCTAATCTGTTAAAGATGCTGGGCAACACCTTCAGGATCGGACCATGAGAGCTGTTTTTATCTCGGATGTTCATCTAATCAGGGCGACGGACGAACGATACAAAAAACTGATGTGCTTTTTTGACGCACTGGAAGCGGGCGACATTCAAACGCTTGTCCACGGCGGCGCTCGGGCGGTTGAAAAAATTTTCGTTGACCATTTGTACATCGTCGGCGATTTGTTCGATTTCTGGTTTTGCGAAGCCGACGACATTTATCCCGATTTTCAACCGATCATCGCGAAGCTGGTTGCCCTGAAAAAGGCCGGCGTGGCGATTCATCTGGGGGAAGGCAATCATGATTTTTTTCTGGCCGAGTATTTCAGGGACAGGCTGGGAATGGATGTCTTTGAGGAGAGAGCAAGCCTTGAGCTGGACGACACCAAGGTCTTCGTCGCCCATGGAGACAAGGCGGACGCGACCAACCGCAGCTACCTGCTGCTGAGAAAATTTTTGCGCAGCCGTTTTTTTTATCAGGCGCAGCGCAGAATTCCAGCCTCCTGGCGCTGGGCCGTGGCCGGCTGGAGTTCAACCGCCAGCAAAAAAATGATGGGGGAAAACGGCGAAGCGTTGGCCGAGAAGATGTTGCCTTTCGCGGTGGAGAAGTTCCATGAGGGGTACGACGCGGTGATTTTAGGCCACTCTCACGTGCCGCAGGAAAAGACGTTGACGATCAACCAAAAGCAGAAAAGATTGATCACCCTGGGCGACTGGATCACGCATTGTTCGTTTTTGTACTACGAGAGCAACGCTTTTTTCCTTAAGCGTTACCGGGACTGATTTTAAAACAGGGAGGGGATGATGACCCATTTCGGCGGAATTTATCCGGCGTGCAGTTTGCGGGACGCGACATTCGTCGTGGTGCCCGTGCCGTACGATCTGACGTCAACCTATCAGCCGGGCAGCCGCAGGGGACCGGCGGCCATTCTGGAGGCGTCCTCGAACATGGAGCTCTATGATGAAGAGCTCAACAAAGAAACCTATCTGGCCGGCATCCACACGGCCGCTCCCCTCGAAGCGGACGCCCGGGGACCGAAACAAATGATCGGCGCGGTGAGCGACAGGATTTCGAAAATCGCCGCCAAAGACAAAATACCGGTTCTGCTCGGCGGCGAACACAGCATTTCTTTGGGGGCCGTTTACGCGCTGAAGAAAAAATATCCGAAGCTTTCAGTCCTGCAGCTCGACGCGCACGCCGATTTGCGCGACAGTTATCAGCAAAGCCCCTACAGCCACGCCTGCGTGGCGCGGAGGATTTCCGAAATCTGTCCGCTGGTCCAGGCGGGCATCCGCAGTCTAAGTGCGGAAGAAGCCGTTTTTCTCCGACAAGGCGCCGTAAAATCATTCAGCGCCGATTTCATCGCCGAACACCAAGACGGGGTTAAGCGCGTCTGCGGCCAGCTGCGGGGAGATGTCTATATTACCATTGACTTAGACGTGTTTGATCCCGCCGTCATGCCTTCCACCGGCACGCCCGAACCGGGCGGACTGCTTTGGCGGGACGTCCTGAATCTCTTGAAAGAAGTTTCCCGATCCTGCGCCATCCGCGGCTTCGACGTGGTGGAACTGGCGCCGCTTCCCGGCGTGGTCGCCCCGGATTTCATGGCGGCGAAACTCATTTACCGCCTGATGGGTTACATGACAAAATAACCCCTTGACAAATCACCCGGATAATGCTGTAAAGCCATCAACTTCTTGAGATCGCGGGGTGGAGCAGTCCGGTAGCTCGTTGGGCTCATAACCCAAAGGTCAGAGGTTCAAATCCTCTCCCCGCTACCAAATTTCCTTCAAAGACCGTCAATTTTTTTCTAAAACACAATCTCCTTTTTTGCCCCCGACGGTCCGACCGTCTGCGTGAAAGCAAGATTGTCTTGACATCAAAAAAGCTATCCCCTATACTTTCAACCAAAGAAGTTCCTGGAAAATATTTGAAATACGCAAGTTTTTATCCGGAATCTTACCGGATGTTGCGCCTCGATGAGTCGTTTGAAAAAAGCGCTTACAATTTTCAGGTTGCAGCCATGAACGGACGAAAGAGCACGGACGACACCAAAAGATTGTTCACCCAACTTCTGCTGACCTGCAAGAATGTTTCCCTGTATCCCGAAGGCCACAGCATCAGCGCCAATTCCATCCGTCAGTTCCACGACGCTCTGACCCACTACATCCGCCAATACGGCGATCTAAAAATAGAAGTCGAGCGGGAAAGCGTTGTCTGCCAAGGCGTCGAAGTCCACAAGGGATCGCTGGAGGAAGGCACCCTCCCCTTCACGCTGTTTCGGGACGGCATCCGGTGGCTGGAATTCACGGAGGGCGTCACGCTGGATGAACTTCGCGAATTCCTATCTCTTATCGGCAAATACTCCACGCTGACGCAGGAGCCCGAGGGAGACATTGTCACGGCTTTCTGGGAAGCCCACTTCGATCACATCCTTTATGAAGCGGATGAGTTCGTCACGGAACAGGCTCTTGAGCAGTCCGAGAGTTTCGACGAGCAGGATCTCTCCCGCCCGGAAGAAAAAGAAGAAACCCAAGAAACGGAAATCAGCAGCGAGGCTTCGGCGGATTCGCTTTCTTCGGAGGCTTCAGCCATCAATCCCGATGACTTCCTTCTGACGCCCGAGGAAAAAACACTCCTGCAGGAAATGATTACTCGGGAAGAATTGATGCCCAGCACGGAACACTTGAGTATGCTGATGGATCTTCTTCTCCAGCTCCATCAAGAAAAGGATTTCCATATCGTTCTGGGGGTTTTGTCGGAAGAATTCGATTATTACTACGGTCGCCGTGATTTCGAATCCACGCTGGCGATCCTTGACGGCATCCGCCTGATTCTCAAAGGCGGCCATCTGAAATCTCCCCCCGCGCCGGTGGAAGCCTTCTACAAAAAAATCACGTCCGTCGCCGTGTTGCTCAAACCGCTGGAAGAAATCTTAAGCAACCTGAATTCCGATCAAATCGAAAAACTCGGACGCATCTTCGACCATCTTCGGCCCGAATCGGCTGAAACCCTGGTAAAATTTCTCCTGCTGGGACAACCGTCGCAACTGGAAAAAATCATCGAGGACCGCGTGATCGCGCTCGTCCGTCAAGACCCTTCCTGTCTGGATGCTTCAGTCAACCAGGCCGATGAGAAGATCGCCGAAAAACTCATCCCCATTCTTTCTTCTCTGGGAGGGGATGTCTCCTTCCGGCATTTGATGAAACTGACCCGACACGGATCATCGGCCGTGCGGCGCATGGCCGTGCGGACCATCGGACAAGTGCACGGTGAGAAGTTTGCTTCCCTTTTCAGTTTGATCGACGATCCGGACGAAGCGGTCCGCCGGCTCGTCTTGGAGCAGATGGGACAAACCAGAAACGAAGCGGCGGAAATTTTTCTGTTGGCGTACCTGGAAAAACAGGAATCATCTTCCAAACCGGGCGAACACATCCGGGAAACTTTCCGGACGCTTGGCAAATGCGGTTCCTCGCGTTCGATCCCCTTTCTTCGCCAGACATTGTTTTATCGGAAATGGCTGGCCGGGCTGAAAAAGTCGCCCTATCGTGAAGGCGCGGCCATCGCCCTCGTTCATCTCGACACGCCCGAAGCCGCCGCCGTGCTCCGGAAAGCGGGAAAAAGCCTCCATCCGGGCCTGCGGAAAATCGCGCGCGGCGCCATGCAAGAACAGGCTGGTCCTTCAAAAGGAGCAAGATAATCATGCCGGAGAAAAAGTCTGTAGCCGAAAAATGGGGACATGATTTCATCCGGACGCTGTACCATATGATCAACACCGTCCGGATGTACCAAGACAACAATCAGCTGGTTCGGGCGAGCGTCAATGCTTTCCAAAACATTCTGAAAGAATTAACCGCCGAAGCCGATGTCGGTTTTCTGCTCTACCGCGGACGCTTCCACTTGGGAGGCGAAAAAATCCCCTACCGCAGGGATCTCGCCCTCATTGTTTACAATCTGATCGATTTTTTTTCGAAACGGGGCGTCGGCGCGCTGAATTTCCTGCGGGCGGCGCACGATACAACGTCGGAAAGCATTATCGTTTTTTCGCGTTTGTTTTCGCAAGCGGCCCGTCAGAATAATCCTTTTGCTTGGCTGGAACAAAAGCTCGACGAGACGGGGGCGACCTGGATTCAAATCTCGCCGCGCCTCGACGAAGACACGCTCTGGGACGGTGAAAGTCTTGACGCGAAACGGTATGAACGAGCGAGGAAAAATTACTTCATGGCCGTGGAGGCCGTCAGAGAGGTCGCCCGGAAAGTCGCTCAGGGAATTGCCGGCATCCGCAAAAGCAAGCGGATTGCCCAAAACTTCGTTGACCTGATTCGCGTGGATCCCGCCCTCATGATCGGCTTGTCCACCATCAAGCAGTACGACGATTATACTTACACTCACTCCGTCAACGTCGCGCTTTTGGCGACCTGCCTCGGGCGGCACATTGACCTTTCCGACATCACCCTTGAACATCTGACCATTTGCGGACTTTTTCACGATTTGGGCAAGGTGGAAGTCCCCAGGGAAGTTCTTCTCAAAAAGGAGGCTCTAACCAACGGGGAATGGGATCTCATCAAAGCCCATCCCGTCATCGGCGTCAAAAATATTCTTCTGCTCAACGCAGACCCGTCCCTGCGCTCCCGCATCATTCTCGGTCCCTTTGAGCACCATATTAATCAGGACATGACCGGTTATCCCTCCACGTTGTTCAGAAATCATCTGAGTCTCATCGGGAAAATTCTCCACATCGCCGATGTCTATGAAGCGATGACCCACGACAGAATTTACCGTTCCAAAATGCTGACGCCGGACATGGTGCTGCGCGAAATGTGGAAGGAAGCCGGAAAGAGCTTTGATCGAATTCTGCTCAAGCGATTCATTCACATGATGGGCGTCTATCCGATCGGCTCGGTCGTGGAGCTCAGCGACGGCGGCATCGGTTTGGTCATGGATTATCCGGATGAAAGCGAAAGAACACAGCCGCTGGTTTTACGCCTGACGAAGGATGATCAGGGCGCCTGGCAACGGCGGGACGTGATTTATCTGGCCGATCCCTCCCTCCAGGAGGCTTCGGCGCCGTTGAAAATCGTCGGCGTCCGTCAACCGGCGCAACTCGGCATCAACCCGGCGGAATTCTTTCTGCGGTTGAAGTAGATAAGAAAAAAAATGGGGGGATTCCACAGGATCCCCATGAAAAATTCAAGGGAGGCATGAAGATGCGAAAAAGTTTTATTTTTATGGTTGCGGTCCTTGCCGTCATCTGCTCGTGTTCAAAGACACCGGAAAACGCCAAGGATCTTCTTGACGAAGCGAATCTGCTGTGGGACGGCAAAAACTACACCGACCCGAAAAAAGCCATTGAATATCTGGACAAAGCGATCAAGATCGATCCCAAAAACGCGATCGCCTTCAATCACCGGGGCGTCGCCCATAAAAACCTCGGTCAAAACGATCTGGCCCTGCGGGATTTCTCTTCCGCCATCAGTCTGCAACCCGATTTGCCCATTCCCTATTTCAACAGAGCCGTCGTTTACGCGAACATGGGCCTCAACGATCAGGCCATCGCCGATTACAACAACGCCATCCGCCTAAAGCCGGATTACACCGAGGCCTACAATAACCGGGGCAGTCTTTATAACAAGACCAAACAATATCAACTGGCCATCAACGATTTCAATGAAGCGCTCAAACTGCAACCTTCCTACGCGAATGCATACAACAACCGGGGGCTCGCTTACGTCATGCTTGGCAACAGCAAGAAGGGTTGCGGCGATCTCGAAAAGGCCTGTTCCCTCGGATTTTGCAAAGGGCTGTCGCTGCTCAGAAACAAAGGCTATTGTCGCTGATGGGATGCGCCCGTCGACCGGGCGACGGGAGGAACATTTCAGAAATGAAAATTTTAACGTGTTAAAGTTGGTGATTGATGGGGTTCTTTACATCCAATAAAAAATTGCCGCGCCTTTCGGAGATGGGCGTCAAGCCTTATGCGCTGAATTATTCCCTCAACCGACTTCCGCTGGGCGTCGATAACGTGCATATCGACGTGCACCTCAGTCCCCAGCTCGACCGCGCCCTCAAAAAGGTCGTTTTTCTTCTGGAGATCAGACACAGTCAGACGGAATTCTTCTTCAGGGAATACAAAAAGGAGGTTTGTGATGCCGCCAAGGATGATTTTCGGCGGCTGTTAAACGACGTCCTGCTTGACGGCATCAACAAAGCCAAAAAGGCTTCCAATGTGCAGATCGATTTTCTGGCCCAAACCGCCCTTGCGAAGCTCATCCTCAATGAAATCAAGGTTCAATACAAACACCTCGTGGACAAACTCGAGCCCCTCGTGAGAATTTATCAGCTCTCCGACAAGCATGATCAAAACGATATTTTCCTGCTTCAGGAAAAAATCGCCGACGTCAAGGTTCGTCATCATCAGATTCTGCTGGCCGTCGGCCGGGACCTTTTCGAAATGCTGGCGGACGTCAACCATCGGAAACTGCGAAACATGCGGGAAACGCATTTTTCCGCTCAGGACATCCTGCCCGGTTATTTCTTCCTGAATCCCCTGCTCCTCGCCGACAACCCCAGCGACGATCTCTTGCTGATGGAAGAATACGTTCTGATGGGACAGCGCGCCGAAGACGCAGACAACTATCACACCATCAAAAGAATTCTCTTCGACCTGTTGCGTCAAATGGACGGGCGCGAGGACGCTCCGAACCTGCATACGGCGGGAAAAACGGAACCGAACGGACCCCAAGATCCCGAAAGGCTTGATGCCGATGATTCCCGATACGACGCCGTGATCATGGATCCGGAAAACATCGACCGACTGCTGAACAGCTTTGAAACCCGGAAAAAATTCGAAACGGAAAAAATCACCGGCGCCGCGCTGGAAACGCTCGAAAAAAATCTGCGCGCCCAAGAAGCGCTTCTCAACGCCTTTTACAAGAGATTTCAGCAATCCGGGCTTTTGCGGCTGATTGTCGCGTTCTTTGAAATGAAAGACCTCTACAAAAAGTACTGCCCGCCCATGTCCCCCCGGCAGCTCAGGGAATTGCTCGTCAACTTCTGGACCAGAACCATGGTCAGAACCCAGCAAAAATACTTCAAGCCGCCGTTCGGGAAAGACTTTTCGTGGAGCCCGCTGCTGCAAGCCGTCCGGCAGATCCGACGTTGTTCCTCGCAGGAAAAGGAACAATATCTCATTTTGTTCCTCAAGCAATTTTGCCGGTATCACCGAGATCTGTACAATCTGCGCGTCGCCCGGGAAGCGATGAATTCCATCCGTTTGGCGACGGAGGAAAAAATGATCCTGCTGTCCCGCGAAAACCGCACGCTGTTTGAATTTCTGCTTCCCGATGAAAAAGTCAGAGAGGAAAAGCCCATCGCCAACCACGTCATCATCAAGGCCGACATCCGCGGCTCCATGGCCATCATCCAAAGCATGCGAAACAAGGGACTCAACGCCGCTTCTTATTTCAGCCTGAACTTCTTCGATCCCATTTCTTCCGTCTTGGGGGAATACGGCGCGGCCAAGGTCTTTTTGGAGGGAGACGCCATTATTTTGTCCATTCTTGAAAAAGAGGACGATGAAAACGTCCAATACAGCGTCGCCCGCGCCTGCGGACTCGCCATCCGAATCCTGCAAATCGTCCAAAGCTACAATGAAAAGAATAAAGAAAACAATCTACCGACGCTGGAGTTGGGAATCGGCGTCAGTTACTGCGAAGGCCCCCCCTCGTTTCTTTTCGACGGCAATTCCAAGGTCATGATTTCACCGGCCATCAATCAAGCCGACCGCCTGTCCAGTTGCGACAAGCTGTTGCGCAAAATTTTCAAAAGCCAGGACGATATCTTCAATTTGTTCGTTTTTGAAAATGAACCCGACGAACTGGTTGAAACCGAAGAGGAGGACCAGACCTACCGTTACAACGTCAACGGGATTGAACTCAACGAAGAGGGATTCAAGAAACTCAACAAGGAAATCAAATTGCAGGTTTTCTCTGTGCCGGAACAGGACAAAAGTATGAAGTTTTATGTGGGCAAAGTTCCCTTGCTCAACGGAAATTTTCAAAGAATCGTAATCCGCGAAGCCTCCATCCACCGACTCAATCCGACCGCGATCGACACGCTGGTCAAATCGCCGAAAAAATATTACGAAGTCTGTACCCACCACAAAATTTACAACTTCATAGAAGATCAATTTTGATGTTCGGCCGGCAGGCGCTTTGGCCCGGTGATTTCAGATCTCCGGATCGCTTTTCTCCCGAGGAATTTCTTTGCGGCCGCGAACAGGAAAAGGATTGATAACTCGTCTTTTTTGCGGTATGGATAAGACCACGCATGAAAGAAAAACAATATCCCCGTTACCGATTGCTGCTTTTGATCGCTTTTCTGGCCGGGTTCGTCAGCCTGGCTTATGAAATCATCGCCACAAAAGTTCTCTATTATTTTTTTCAGGAAAACACGCTGACCGCGGCGAGCGTCATCTCCATTTTTCTCTTCGGTATCGGACTGGGAAGCTTTGTTTTCGGCAAAACGGATAAAATCATCGCCGATAAACGCCGGTTTGTCATGCTCATACAGATTTTGGTCGCCGTTTATGCCGCGCTTATCTTCCCCAACTACGACTTGATTCCGTCGCTCTTTAATTTTCTTTATCCCTTGCTGGGCTCGTCCACGGCGATGATGCTCACCAACAAGCTCCTGGTCAGTTTCTTTTATCTCTTTTTCCCCACTTTTCTGATGGGAATGATTTTCCCCGCCATTATCGTGATGTCCGTCGAGAAAATCGAACACCTGCCGGAAAAAATCGGCACCCTTTACGCCCTGGACATTTTCGGGGCTGTTTCAGGCGCTCTCGTCAGCGGTTTTCTTTTTATCCCCCTTTGGGGTGTCAAGGCGTTGGTCTTTTTTTCCGTTCTCACAAACCTTCTGATCGCCCTCGCCGCGATTTTTCAACCCGGCAAAAAATTCATCCTGGCCGTTTTCGGCTTCTTGGTTTTATCGGTTTTGTTCTATTGGATCATCCATCCTTTCGACCGCGAACTGAAAATCTACGCGTTTCGGGAACCGAACAGCCGTTACGTCGCCCGGGACCATCTTCTGTTCTCGGATCGGTCCGACGCGCCTTATTTCCGTAAAATCAAGGTTAAGGAAAAAATTTTCTTTTCGCATACCCCCTACGGCACGCTGAGCGTCTTCGACGAAGTGAAAAACACCGAACAACATCGCTATCTGTACGTGGATTCGAGAATTCAATGCTCCACCGAAGGACTGCGCCGAAACAACGTGAGCGAGATCATCTTCGCCAAAACCGCCTTGGACGCCTTCAAGAAAAAAAATATCGAGGTGCTCAATATCGGTCTGGGCTGCGGATTTACCTTAAACGCCATCGTCAAACATCCCGCCGTCCAGAAAGTGGATGTGGTCGAAATCAATCCGCTGATGCCGAAAGCCACGCGATGCTTTGACGCCTTCAACGACGGGGTGATCAATCACCCCAAAGTCCGGCTCATATTCAACGACGGATACAACTACCTCTTGCGTTCACCAAAAAAATACGATGTGATCATGATGGACATCGAACATCCCTCGGTGATCTATTCCGGAAACCTCTACACGCTGGAATTCTACAAGCTGGCGAGGAGAGCTCTGAAACCCGGCGGGGTCTTTGCACAATGGTCTTACCGGCCGTACCCCGACGCCCAAGTCATCAATTACAATACCCTGAAACGGGTTTTCCCAGCCGTTTTTCCGAAAATCTCCGGCATTTTCAACGATCTCTTCTACATCGCAGGAAATGTTTCCATCGCGTTGACCCCTCAGGAAAAAAATTTCCTGGCCGCCATGCTGGCCACAAGCGATCACAGAATCAGCACCCTTAATCATCTTTCATTCGGGAACGAGATGCTCTACCGGGATTCCTTCTCGGGCCTTGATTAATTTCGAAAAAAATCGTTGACTTTTTGTGCGGCGGTTGCTGAAATAACGTCTACCCGCAAAACACCACCAAAAAGAAAGGACAAAAAAAATGAAAAAATCAGGATTGACCATTTGGCTATCGGTGATGATAACTTGCCTTCAGATCGGATCGGCCGATGCCGCATCCATCGGCTACATTGACATTCAGAAAGTTTTTTCCAGTTACCATAAAACCAAAACGTTCCAAGAACAAAACCAGCAAAAAGAAAAATTGCTCCAAGAAGACATCGCCGCCAAGCAGAAACAGCTGGAGAAAGAGAAAAACAAGGGCACATCGGAAATCGAATTAAGGAAGCTGGTCGACAAATATGAAAAAGAAATTGAACCCAAAAGAAACGAAATCTTGAATTATCAGCAGAAAGTCATGAATGAAATCAAAGAGGAGATCGTCAAGGCCACAGAAGAAGCCGCCAAAAAAGCGGGGATAGACATCGTGCTCGACAAGCAGGTCTTCATCACCGGCGGCGTGGATATCTCCGATAAAGTGATTGACGTTCTCAACAAAAAATAAATTTTTAGTTTTTCAATCATAAAAAAAAGGGCGCCCCCGGATGGAGCGCCCTTTTTTTTGAATACGCTATTCGCCGAGCTTTTCGCTGACAATACGCATGTTGTAGAATGAACGATAAACGAAAATCAGCGCTACGATGAAGAAAAACGCAGCCAAACCCGTCTTCAAATTCTTGTTGGTCATCGTCACCGCGATTTCCGTCGCCAACAAGCCGAACAACGTCGTAAACTTGATGACCGGATTCATCGAAACCGAAGAGGTATCTTTGAACGGATCGCCGACGGTGTCGCCCACAACGGTCGCCTCGTGCAGCGGAGTGTTCTTCATCTTCAGATCCACTTCGACGATTTTCTTGGCGTTATCCCAACAACCACCGGCGTTGGCCATGAACACCGCCTGGAATAATCCGAAGAAGGCGATGGCAATGAGGTAACCGATGAAGAAGTAGGGGTTGAAGAAAGAAAGCGCCAGACACATAAAGAAGATCACGATAAAGATGTTGATCATACCCTTCTGAGCGTACTGGGTGCAAATTTTCACAACAGTTTTGGAATCTTCGATGGATGCTTCTTTCTTGTCCAGATTGATGTTCTGTTTGATATACACAACGGCCTGATACGCGCCGGTGGTCACCGCCTGAGTCGCAGCGCCGGTAAACCAGTAAATCACCGCGCCGCCCATGATCAGGCCCATGATGATCTCCGGCTGGACCAAAGAAAGTTGTGCAATAACGTTGCCAAAGAGATGTTCGAGCAGAATGATGATACCAAACACCATCGTGGTCGCGCCGACAACGGCCGTTCCGATCAAAACCGGCTTGGCCGTGGCTTTGAAGGTGTTTCCTGCGCCATCGCAGGACTCCAGGTAATGTTTCGCCAGCTCAAAATCGGGAGCGATGCCGAACTCTTTTTTGACCACATCCTTCACGTCCGGCCGGGATTCAATCATGGAGAGTTCATAAATGGACTGCGCGTTGTCGGACACCGGACCGAAGCTGTCCACCGCGATGGTGACGGGACCCATGCCCAGGAAACCGAAGGCCACCAGACCGAAGGCGAACACCGGGGAGGCAAACTTAAATGCCTCAGGCATCAAAGCCATAACCGCCGGGTTTTTGGATACCCAGTAGGCGATGAACATCAGAAACATGATGACCAGACCTTCCCAGAAAGCGGAGAAGTTACCGGCGACAAAACCGGAAAGAATATTCAGGGAAGGACCGCCCTGTTTGGACGCGTTGACCACTTCTTCACAATGACGGGAAGAGGTGCTGGTGAAGACCTTGGTGAATTCCGGAATCAACGCACCGGCGATGGTTCCGCAGCTGATGATGAGGGCCAGTGCCCACCACAATCCGGTGTAGGGTTCCGTCAATTCGCCCAGCAGGTAGTAACTGGCACCGAAGGTGACGATGATGGAAACGATCGAGGTAATCCAAACCAGATTGGTCAACGGATGTTCAAAATTAAATTCCTTCTTCCCGCCGAAAGCCGCTTTGCTGATACCGGCATTCACGAAATAGGAAACAATCGAGGTCAAGATCATGAGGATTCTCATGGCGAAAATCCAGACAATCAACATGCCGCCCATTGTAGGATTGGTCGCCAAAGCCAAAGCCAAGAAAGCAATCAAGGCGACCCCCGTCACGCCGTAGGTTTCAAAGCCGTCCGCCGTGGGACCCACGCTGTCGCCCGCGTTGTCACCGGTGCAGTCGGCGATGACGCCGGGGTTTTTCGGGTCGTCTTCGGGAAGATGGAAAACGATTTTCATGAGATCGGAGCCGATATCGGCGATTTTCGTGAAGATACCGCCGCAGATACGCAGCGCGGAAGCGCCCAGCGATTCACCGATGGCGAATCCGATGAAGCAGGGACCGGCCAGTTCCTTCGGAATGTAGGCCAAGATGATGATCATGAAGAACAGCTCGATGCTGACCAGCAGCAGGCCGACGCTCATTCCGGAACGCAAGCAGATATTGACAATGCTCAAAGCATTGCCGCTGAGCGAGGCGAAAGCGGCGCGGGAATTGGCCACCGTATTGATCCGAATACCGAACCAAGCCACCGTGTAAGAGCCGAGAATCCCGAGAACCGAGCAAACCAGAATGATGATGATGTCCGACGCTGTTTTGGCCTGCAGGGCGCCGAAGTAGTAGACGATGCAGATCGCAATCAGAATCCACAATGCAATCAAAAATTTACCCTGCTGAAGCAGATAGGTTTTGCAAGTTTCCCAAATGGTCTGGGAAACATTCAGCATCGCCTGATGGGCAGGCAAGTTTTTCGTCTGCATGTACTGAATGACGCCGAAAATCATTCCGATAATGCAGATAACCAAACCGATGTTCAAAATGGTCAACCCCGGAAGGGTGCCTCCCATAAAACTGACTTGCGTCAGATCGGGCAACTTGATGTCCGCCTCGCCGGCCAACGCCGCACCGGCCGTAAGCAGAAGCATCAAGTTGCTCATGACAAATGTCCAGATACTTCTTTTGTGTTTTAACATTTAGCATTCCTCCTTTTTTGTACTGTTATTTTTTGCATGGTATTTCGCCATCGCTTGCTGAATTCCCGTTAAAACAATGGTCTGCGTGGCTTCCGTAGCTCGATGAATAACCTCCTGAATGACCGGTACCTCGTCGGGTCGGAATTTTTCCAGGACATACTCTTCGACGGGCCTTTTGTCCGCGGGTTTGCCGATGCCGATGCGGACCCGGCAAAAATCGTCGCTGCCCAAATTCGCAATAACCGATTTCAAGCCCTTGTGTCCGCCGTCCCCCCCTTTGCTTTTCAGCCGGAGACGACCTACCGGCAAATCCAAATCATCATGCACAACGATTGTTTTGTTGACCTCCACTTTAAAATAGTCCGCCAGCTCTCTTGCGGCCGCGCCGCTTAAATTCATGTAGGTTTGAGGCATCGCCAGAAGAACATTTCGTCCTTCGATCTCTCCCCTGCCCCACAGAGCTTGAAAACTCTTGTGTCTCATTTCCACTCTCCAGCGGGCGGCCAACGCCTCCAGGACTGCAAAACCGACATTGTGCCTTGTTCCCCAATAGCGCTTCCCCGGATTCCCCAGTCCCAAAATCAAAAACATCATCCGCCTTCTTTTGCTATCCCGTCCGGCCGATTATCGTCCCAAACAGGGAAACCGCCTTTCCCAACAGGCCGATGTTTTTTACGAAATCACTTCCCCTTTTCTTTTTCCGCCGGAGTTTCCGCGCCGGATTCGGGTTCTTCAGCCTTGGCCGCTTCCTCTGCGGCGCCTTCTTCCGCAGCCGCCACTTCGGCCTTGGCAACCTTGACCATCGCGACCGCCGCCACCGACGCATCAGGACGGTCCAACACCGTGAGGCCCTCGGGCACTTGCAAATCCCTGACCCGGATGGAATCACCGATGTTCAAATTCGTCACATCCACATCAATATGGTCGGGGAGATTCAACGGCAGGCAGGAGACCTTGATTTCCCGCTTGATATGCTGCAATTCGCCACCGTTTTCTACGCCGACGGCTTTGCCAATGAAATGCAACGGCACATCCATTGTGATTTTTCTTTTGACGTCCACCTCATAAAAATCAACATGCCGAAAACTTCTGCTCAAGGGCTCGACCTGGATTTCCTTGATAAGGGATAATTTTTCCAGCTTTTTGTTTTCGCCTTCACGGATGAGCAGTTTGATGAAAGCGTGTTCTCTTCCTTCCTTTTTCAGCCTGCTGAGTTCATCCGATTTCACCTTCAGTAAAACACTTTCCTCTCCCCTTCCATAAAGAACCGCCGGAACGAAACCGCCTTGCCGCATGCGCCGCGCCGGACCTTTCTTTTTTTCGTTGCGGATCTCCACATCCAAATCCCAAATTTCCATCTATGCCTCCTATACAAACAATGAACTTACGGAATCGTTATAGTAAATTCGGCGGACCGCCTCACTCAAAAGGCCGGATACCGACAACACTTTTATCTTTTTGCAGGTTTTTGCTTTATCCCGCAAGGGAATCGTATCGGTGACGATGACTTCCTTGATCTCCGACTGATTGATCCGGTCGAGCGCCGGACCGGACAAAACCGGATGCGTGCAGCAAACTGAAATTTCCAAAGCGCCGGCCTTCTTCATCGCTGAAGCCGCCTCCACCACCGTCCCCGCCGTATCCACCATGTCATCCAGAAGAACGACTTTCTTATTCCTGACATCTCCGATGATATTCATCACTTCGGCCTCATTGGGACCTTCCCGGCGTTTATCAATAATCGCCAAGCTGGCACCCAGCCTTTTGGCGAAGGACCGGGCGCGCTCCACGCCGCCCGTATCCGGAGAAACGATGACTGTATTTTCAGTAAAATGTTTCTTCATGTACTCCAACAAAACCGGCTTGGCAAAGAGGTTATCCACCGGAATGTTGAAGAATCCTTGAATCTGTCCCGCATGCAAATCCATTGAAAGGACGCGGTGCGCCCCGGCGGTTGTGATCAAATCCGCCACCAGTTTGGCCGAGATGGGCGCCCGCGGAGCGACCTTCCTGTCCTGTCTGGCATAGCCATAATAAGGAACGACCGCCGTAATCCGCTCCGCCGACGCTCTTTTCATGGCGTCAATCATGATGAGCAATTCCATCAAAGTAACATTCACCGGCGGACATGTCGACTGAATGATGAATACATCCATTCCGCGGACGTTTTCATCGATTTCCACACGGGTTTCCCCATCGCTGAATGTCGTGACATTGGCTTTTCCCAAAGGAACACCCAAATGATCACATATTTTAGTGGCTAGATCGATATTGGAATTGCCTGAAAATACTCTAATTCTTTCCAACATTGCAATTTTTTCTCCGTGTTTTTTGGCTGGGGCGGGAGGATTCGAACCTCCGAATGCAGGAACCAAAATCCTGTGTCTTACCGCTTGACGACGCCCCAAAAACACTAAAATTTTTTTGATGATGGAAAGAAGTGTCCAGCAGTCATGGCAATCACCGCCGGCAAGGATCCATTACAAGGAATGGGCGAGAAAAACTTTCGCTTTGCCGCGGAGTTTTTTTTCAATTACATTTTGGGCTTGCTTCGCCTCTTTTTCGCTTTTGTATATGCCAAAGACAGTCGGACCGCTCCCCGACATCAACGCGCCAAGCGCACCGTTTTTGAGCAACATTTTCTTAAAAAATGTCAGTTCCGGATATAATTTCAGCGAAACTGACTCCAAGTCATTATGCAATTTTTCAATAATGTCGCCCAGAGCCAAAACCGGTGGAATGCTATAATTATTTTTTTCCGTTGTCAATCTTAAATTGAAACTTTCATAAATCATTTTTGTGGAAAGCTCAAAGGGGGGTTTTATCAGGAGAAAATGAAGCTTCGGATAGGCCGGCGCGCGCCTCAATTCATCCCCGATCCCGGAAGCTAAAGCTTTGTTTCCAAAAAGAAAAAAAGGAACATCGGCTCCGAGCTTCGCCCCCAGGCGCATCAGCTTCTCTTTGGTGAGCCCAAAGGAAAAAATTTTATTTAGGGCTTTGAGCGCTGTAGCCGCATCCGAACTTCCGCCTCCCAGACCGGCGGTCATAGGAATGTTTTTCGTCAAATAAATTTCCACCCCGAAGGGATAGCCGCAATATTCGAAAACGGCCTGCGCGGCGCGTACCACCAGATTTTTTTCATCGACAGGCAGCGTTTTATCGGAACAATGAAGGACAACGCCCGCCTCACGCGGCGAAAAAGATAACTCGTCACACAGCGATATTTTCTGCATCAAGGAAAAGATATCGTGGTAGCCGTCCCGACGCCTGTTTAACACATGAAGAAAAAGATTGACTTTAGCGGGCGCTTTCCAAGTCATGTCAGGACATTTCTTTCACATAACGCATCTTGAGTTCATAAAGTACGCCCTGGAGCAACTTCCGTTCTTCATCGTCGAGATTGCCTTTGGTCTTTTCGCTGAGCATGTCCAGAATATCAATGGTCTGCTTGGCGGCTGGAAGATTTTTCTCGATTTTCTCCCCTTCTTCATCCGTGAAATCCCCGAAATGAAAGAGCGCGGACGTGCTCAGCGACAAGACAAAATTGGTGAAATTCACCGGCGGATAATCATCATGCGCTGGCTTCGCGGACCGGTCAGCTCTTTCGGAACTTCCTTCCACTGTGCTTTTCTCGGTTCTTTCCCCTTTGTCCTTCTCTTCCTCGTCAGAGGAAAACCGCTTGTCTTTGATCACAAAACCCGTCTTTTCTTTCTTCTCATCCATGAATGACTTCCTCCTTGCAAAACAACCTTCGCGAAAAAGTCTTCCGATTATTTTTTCTTCAAAACCACTTCGCCATCCTGAGATAAATCAACGGAAACGGTGTCGCCTTCGGCAAATTTGCCCGCCAGAATTTCCACCGCCAGCGGATCCAGAATCCATTTCTGCAAAGACCGTTTCAAGGGGCGCGCCCCGTAAACGGGACTGTAGCCCTGCTGCGCGATGTATTTTTTGGCCTTTTCCGTCAGTTCAATCTTGATCTTGCGCTCACCAAGCCGTTTGGCGATCAGCGACATTTGAATATCGACGATCCTGTAGATGTCCTCCAGCTTGAGCGCGGCGAACATGACGATGTCGTCTATCCGGTTTAAGAATTCCGGCTTGAACGTCGCCCGGAGCGCCTCCAGCGAACGGTTTTTCTTTTCTTCATCGTCAAGCGTCGGATCCTGAATCCATTGACTTCCGACATTGGAGGTCATGATCACAATCGTGTTTTTGAAATCAACGGTCCGGCCGTGCCCGTCGGTCAGACGGCCGTCGTCCAGAATCTGGAGCAAGATATTGAAAACATCGGGATGCGCTTTTTCGATTTCATCAAAAAGCAAAACGCTGTAGGGACGGCGGCGCACCGCTTCGGTCAGGTATCCGCCTTCGTCGTAACCGACGTATCCGGGAGGCGCACCGATCAGCCGGGCGACGGCGTGTTTTTCCATGTACTCCGACATGTCAATGCGGATCATCGCCTGCTCGTTGTCGAACATGAATTCCGCGAGCGCCCGCGCCAGTTCCGTCTTGCCGACGCCGGTGGGTCCCAAGAAAATAAAGGACCCGATGGGGCGGTTGGGATCCTGCAGGCCGGATCGCGCGCGGCGCAACGCCGCGGAAACCGCGCGAATCCCTTCGTCCTGGCCGACCACGCGCATTTTCAGCCTTTCTTCCATGTGAATCAGTTTCTGCACGTCGCTTTCCATCATCTTGGAGAGCGGAATGCCGGTCCAACTCGCGACCACTTCCGCCACGTCTTCGGCGTCCACTTCCTCCTTGAGCATCGGATTGCTTTTCTGAACTTCTTCCAATTTCTTCTGCTCTTCCTGAAGCTCCTTGTCCAACGCCACCAGTTTGCCGTAGCGGATTTCCGCGACCTTGTCCAGATTGCCTTCCCGCTGGGCGTTGGCCTCTTCGATCTTCAGCGTTTCAATTTGACTCTTGACGGCCTGAATTTTCCGGATAATTTCCTTTTCGCGGGACCAGTGCAGTTTCATTTTTTCCATGGTGGACTTCAGTTCCGCCAGTTCCTTTTCAATCTTTTCCCGGCGCTCTTTGGAGGACTTATCCGTGTCTTTTTTCAGCGACTGTTTTTCGATCTCCAGCTGGATGATTTTGCGGTCGATCGCGTCGATTTCGGAAGGCATACTGTCGAGTTCGATCCGCAAACGCGACGCCGCCTCGTCAATCAAATCCACCGCCTTGTCCGGCAGAAAACGGTCTGTAATGTAACGGTGCGACAGCGTCGCCGCCGCGACAATCGCCGAATCCTTGATGCGGACGCCGTGGTGCACTTCGTAGCGCTCCTTCAGACCCCGCAAAATGGCGATGGTGTCCTCCACGGTCGGTTCCTTGACAAACACCGGCTGGAAACGCCGCTCCAACGCCGCGTCTTTTTCGATGTATTTGCGGTATTCGTTGAGCGTCGTCGCCCCCACACAGCGCAGCTCGCCCCGCGCCAGAGCGGGCTTGAGCATATTGGAGGCGTCCATGGAGCCTTCGGCGGCTCCGGCGCCCACGACGGTATGAATCTCGTCGATAAAGAGAATGATTTCCCCCGCGGAACTAATGACTTCCTTAAGCACGGCCTTTAAGCGTTCCTCAAATTCCCCGCGGTATTTGGCGCCCGCCACCAGCGCGCCGATATCCAAACCGATCACGCGCTTGTTTTTGAGATTCTCCGGCACGTCGCCGTTGACGATCCGCTGGGCCAGGCCCTCCACAATCGCCGTCTTGCCCACGCCCGGCTCGCCGATGAGCACCGGATTGTTCTTGGTGCGCCTCGACAACACCTGCATGATGCGGCGGATTTCTTCATCCCGGCCGATCACCGGATCGAACTTTCCTTTTTTGGCCAGCTCGTTAAAATCACGCGCGTATTTTTCCAGCGCCTGATATTTCCCTTCGGGATTGGGATCGGTGATGCGCTGATTGCCGCGGATCGAAACCAGCACCTTGAAAATGTTGTCCTTCGTCACGCCGGCCTGGCGCAGGATTTTCCCCGCCTGCCCTTCTTTCTCCTCGGCCATCGCAACCAAAACATGCTCGACGCTGACATATTCGTCTTTGAGCTGCGCCGCCTCGGTCAACGCCTTGTCGAACAGCTTATTGAGCCGGCCTCCCAAATAAACCTGATCGGCTGCCGCCTCGCCCACGCTGGGCTGTTTTTTTAAATAGGCTTCCAGGTCTTTTTCGATTTTCTGCGGCGACACGTTGAGTTTATCGAGAATGGACCCCGCGATGCCGTCATCCTGACGCAAAAAACAAACCAGTAGGTGCTCCGGCTCGATGGTCTGATGACCCAGCGAAACAGCCAGCGACTGCGCGTCCTGAAGCGCTTCCTGAACTTTCAACGTGAACTTGTCGAATCGCATAATCCTTCTCCTTACTCTATCGGTTTTTCGATTGTCACGAAGAGCTTGCCGTTTTTAAACACCGTGACATTTCCCGTGGACTCGGACACCACGATCGCCACCGCTTTGGTTACGCTGGTGATGCCTGCGGCGGCGATATGCCGGCTGCCCAATCCGGACGGCAGTTCCCGGCTGTCGAGGGCGGCGTTAAGATGCCGTCCCGCCGTGACTAAAACGCCGTTTTCCTTGATGACAAAGGCGCCGTCAATGGCCGAGAGTTCCTTGATGGTTTCTTCCAATTCCGGATTCAAAATATTGAGCTGATCCTCCGAGTAGCCCAGAAAGGGGTTGATGATCATCTGCTGGGACAGTTGCATGACCTTTTCGTCGTCTCCCAGGACAAAAATCGTCCCCACTTTTCGGTTTTCCCGGCCCTGAGCGGCCAGTTCGCAGGCAAGATTCAGCGCCGCATTGAACACTTCGGGCCGCACGCTCTCCGTGACGTCGGCGATGAAATCGGACGTCAAGATTTCAAATTCCTTGCCGACATCAATAACAAAGATGCTGTCCGCATAACCGAAGCGGGGCACGCCGCTCACACAGACCACTTTATCCCCTCTTTTCAAAATCCCCTGAACAATTCCTTTGGCAACGGCAACCTTGATTTTGCCTACGCGGCTCAGATTCACGTTCGGAATAAAAAGAACTTTATCGTCCTTGCTGATGTCATCGGATAAGGCTTCGTATTCTTTTGAGACCACGACAAAATTGATGTCTTTTCTCGTCTCGGCATCCAAAAAATTGATATCCTGCACCACGTCAACGCAGACCATTAAAGCGTCCGCCTTCACCTCATGCGTGATTTTAATCGCGTGCTCGATCATGATTTTATTGATGGATTTCATGGTTTCACAGTCTCTCTTGAATTTTTTTTAGAATAAGCATAAAAAGGGCCTCTGTCAAGGCGCGAAAGGCAAAAAATCTTTGATTTCAATCCATTTTCAGACGCTAAAAAACCGTGGAGGGTTGACTCCGCCCGGAATCTATGGTCAAATAATCATCAGGAGGAATGATCCTTGGAACTACCCGAAGTCACAGGTTCGCTGAACTTATATATCGCCCATATCAACCGGTTTCCCCTTCTTTCTGCGGAAGAGGAATTCAAGCTGGCGATGCGCCTCAAGAAAGAAAACGACGTGGAAGCCGCTCACAAACTCATCGTTTCCAATTTAAGATTTGTGGTCAAGATCGCCCATGAATACCGCAATTATGGTTTCAAACTCGCCGATTTGATTCAGGAAGGAAACATCGGACTGATTCACGCCGTCAAAAAATTCGACCCCGAAAAGGGGTATCGGCTCATTTCTTACGCCGTCTGGTGGATCCGGGCCTACATTCAAAATTATTTGATCAGATCCTGGAGTATCGTCAAAATCGGAACGACGCAGGCGCAAAGAAAACTCTTTTTCAAACTCAGCCAAACCAAAAAAGAGTTGGAGACGCTCTCCAAAAAAAATCCTGAATTCAGCGAAATCGCCGCCACATTGGGCGTGAAGAATTCTGAAGTCGAAGAAATGGACCAGCGGATGGCTGCGCGGGACGTGTCCCTCCACGAAATCATCAGCGATGAAAGCAACAGCGCGCACATCGATTTTCTCGCCTATGAAGGCGACGACCAGGAAACATCCTTGATCAAAGAACAGGAAAGAAGTCTCATTCAGCGCGATATCAGCGGCGCCTTGGCCAATCTCAATGACCGTGAGCGGTACATCATCCTCAACCGCATCATGGCCGAGAACCCCCAAACCCTCCAAGAGATCGGCGAGAAATACAACATTTCCCGGGAACGCGCCCGCCAAATCGAAAAACAAGCGCTCAAAAAAATCCAGCTTGCCCTTCCCTATCTCAAACCGAAAGAATAGCCGCTTTTATTTCATCCCCGTCATTGACGTCGCGGATGAAAATGAATATAATATAAAACAATTATGTTTTTCGATATTTTCCGAGCATTTTGACATCGCAGCGGCCACAATCTTTTCATTGCTTACTTGACGACATAATGGTTTTTTCCGGCTTCGTTTCAGGATTGTTTTTGTATGTCTGACCCAAAGATAAAAGAATGGATTGACCGGCAAGCCCGTTGGTGGCGGTCGCGTTTTTGCGGAAAAAGCGCCGACGGACAATCCAAAGAAGAAGAGAAACTACATTCCGAGTTATTCAGCACCCGGCAGTTATGGCACCACGGCAAGGATGTCGCGCGGAGTCACAAAATCAGCGAAGGCTTGGGTTCGAATCGATTGCTCGAAAGGCTCGCGGACAACGAAAAAATCCTGCTGAAGATCAGGGACGAACTCACCGCCGCGGTGACGGACAACCGCCGGATCATGCCGGCGGAAGAATGGTTTCTCGATAATTTTTACCTCATCGAAGAACAAATCCGCACCGCCCGCCGTCATTTCCCGAAAGTCTACAGTAGGGAGTTGCCTCACCTTCGGGAAGGCTACTCGGCCGGTCTTCCTCGCGTCTACGACATCGCCCTGGAAATCATCATGCACGGCGACGGCCGGGTGGACTCAAAAACCTTAAGCGTCTTCATTTCCTCCTATCAGACGGTGAGCGAACTGAAAATCGGCGAGCTGTGGGCCATCCCCATCATGTTGCGTCTGGCTCTGATTGAAAACATCAGACGTATCGCCGTTCGGATCTCCCGGGACCGGACGAACCGGAATCTCGCCGATTTCTGGGCTCAAAAAATGATCGCGACCGCGCGGCAGAACCCGAAAAATCTTTTCATCGAAATCGCTCAAATGGCCCAATCCAATCCTCCGATGGACGGTTCTTTCGTGGCCGAAATCGCCCGCCAGCTTCAGGGGCAGGGGCCAGCGCTTCATTTGCCGTTGACTTGGATGGAACAGCACCTCGCCGAAAGAGGCCAATCCATCAAAGGCGTCGTCCATCTGGAAAGTCAAAAACAGGCCGCCGATCAGGTCTCTCTAAGTAACAGCATCCTGAGCCTCCGTTTTCTCGGCACAATGAACTGGCGGGAATTCGTCGAAACCATGAGCACCGTCGATCGGATTCTCCGCGAAGAGCCCGCCGACATTTACACGAAAATGGACTTCTCCACCCGCGATCTCTACCGGCACGCGGTGGAAAGAATCGCCAGAAAAAGCAACCACTCCGAGAGCGAAATCGCCCGTTTGGCGATCAGCCTTGCCCGAAAAGCGATGAACGGGCGCCGAGATCACGGGCGGGAAGCGCATGTCGGCTATTATCTGATCGACAAGGGACTTGAAGAATTGGAGCGGCTGGCGGGTGTCACGCGGACGCCATGGGAAATCGCCGCGCGGCTGAGCAAAAAATTCGCCCTGCCGCTTTATATCGGAGCCATTTTTTTGATAACGGCCGCATTGACCGTCGGGACCCTTTTCTTCACCGGCGGTTACGCCGTCCCAGACAGACTTTTGATTTTTGTGATCCTGCTGTCTCTTTTGAGCTTCAGCCAACTTGCCATCATGCTCACCAATTGGGCGGCTACGATTCTGGTCAAACCCCGCCTTCTGCCGCGGATGGATTTTTCCCAGGGCATTCCTCCCGAATGCCGCACGCTGGTCACCATTCCGACGATGCTCTTAAACGAAAAGAACGTGGCGGACCTGCTGGAATCCCTGGAAGTGAGATTTCTGGCCAATCGTCATCACAATCTTCTCTTCGCCCTGCTGACGGATTTTCGCGACGCCAAGACCCAAACACTTCCCGACGACGGAAAACTTCTGAACTTAGCCCGGGAAGGCATCGAAAACCTCAATAGAAAATACGCCCGGGAACGAGAGGAAGGAGATATTTTCTTTTTGTTCCATCGGCCGCGCCTTTGGAATCCGAAAGAAAAAGTCTGGATGGGACACGAACGCAAGCGCGGCAAACTGGAACATCTCAACGCATTCCTCCGCGGAAAAACGAAAGGACCCCAGGGGGAATTTTTCTCGCAAATCGTCGGAGATACATCCGCTTTCAAAACCATCCAATACGTCATCACGCTGGACAGCGACACGAAACTTCCGCCGGAAGCCGCCTGGAAAATGGTCGGCACCATCGCCCATCCCCTTAACCGCGCCGTTTTAGACGAAAAAAAGAAAATAGTCTCCGAAGGATACGGTATTTTACAGCCCCGGATTGCCGTCACGCCGCCGCAGACCGCGCCGTCCCTTTATGCCATCATGCACGGCAACAGTTTCGGCATTGATCCCTATACGAAGGCCGTTTCGGACGTTTATCAGGACGTCTTCGGGGAAGGGTCTTTTATCGGCAAAGGAATCTACGACATCGACGTGTTTGAAGCCTGTCTCGGAGGCCGGCTCCCCGAAAATCGCATTCTGAGCCACGACCTTTTGGAAGGCTGTTACGTTCGCTCGGGACTCATCAGCGACGTTCAGCTCTACGAGGAATACCCGACGGACTTCCGGGCGGATGTCAGACGCAGACACCGCTGGATCCGGGGCGATTGGCAAATCGCCCGATGGGTCTTCTCGCGGGTGCCGACGTTCGGCGGAAAAACGGAGAGCAACCCCCTGTCGTATTTGTCCCAGTGGAAAATCTTTGACAATCTGCGCCGTTCTCTCGTTCCGGCCTCTCTCGCCCTTTTGCTTTTTTCCAGCTGGGTGTTTTTGCCGTCCACCGTTACCTGGACCGTTTGGGTGCTGGCCATCGTTTTCGTGCCGCCTATTCTGAACGCGCTGATCAGTTTTCTGCGTAAGCCCCGGTACGCGCTGCTTTCCCACCATGTGAATTCCGTCGCGCGGGAAACCCGCAACGCCCTGTCGCAGGCCATGTGCAGTCTGATCTGCCTGCCCTATGAAGCCTTTTTCAGCATGGATGCGGTTCTTCGCACCCTCTGGCGGATGCTGGTTTCAAAGGAACATCTTCTGGAATGGAATCCGTCGGAAAACGTCAACCGCCGTCTCCGCGGCGACTTGGTCGGTTTTCTCCGCGATCTGTGGTTCGCTTTCTTCTGGACAGCGTTTTCGTTGGGCGTCGTCGCCGCCGTCGATCCCTTCCGCCTGATGACGGCCTCTTGGCTTCTCATCGTCTGGTTTTGCTCGCCTTTCGTCACTTGGAGCATCAGCAGGCCTCTGCCGCGTCGCGAAGCAAAACTCTCCGGAAAAGAGATCGATTTTCTGAAAAAAACGGCTCGCCGAATCTGGGCCTTTTTCGAAACCTTCGTCAACAGCGACGACAACTGGCTCCCGCCGGACAATTATCAGGAACATCCGATCGGCGTCGTCGCCCACCGCACCTCGCCGACCAATATCGGCCTCTCTCTTCTGTCCAGCGTCTGCGCCCGGGAATTCGGCTATATCACTTCGAGGGAGTTCATCGACCGCGCCGCCAAAACGCTCGCCACCCTCTCGAAACTGGAACGCTACAAGGGGCACTTCTACAATTGGTATGACACGCAGTCTCTGGAACCTCTCCACCCCCTGTACGTATCGTCCGTGGACAGCGGAAATCTGACCGCGTCGCTTTTGCTGCTGCGGACCGACCTTCTGGAACTGGCCGGCCGGAAAATCATCGAGAGCGAAAAAATATTCTGCGGCCTGAAAGACACGCTGGAAATTCTCGAAGAAAAATCAGGAAAATTGCAGATTGTCTCCATGACGAGTCTGAAAAAATCACTTCGGGAGATCCTCGCGTCCCCCCCCGCCGGGCTGGCTGAACTCTACGTTCGCCTCAGCGGCCTCAGCCAAACCGCTGAAGAAATGCTCGGCGAAGTCAAATCTTGTCTCAAGGCGGAGGAAGGCGAATGGCTTTTCTGGACGGAAAAATTCATCAAGCAAATCCGCGCGGCTGTGGAGGACATCCGGCTGTTCGCCCCCTGGATTTCCGATGAACGATTTTCGCAAATGGTCGGCGAGACGCCTCCTCTCAACCGGATTTCCTCCTTCCGGGAACTGGCCCGGCTCGCGGCGGAAACCGACCGCGAAATCGAAAGAAGAAAGGAAAAAGATTTTGCCACGGTGGATCTGGGACTGATTTACGAACTCAAGCAAATGATTGCCGCGGCGCAACGCCGCGCGGCCCAGATCATCGATCAGGCTCAGACGCTGGCCGCGCAGTGCGCGGATTTCTCCAACATCGAATACGATTTTCTCTTCGATAGATCCTGCAACCTTCTTGCGATCGGCTACAACGTCAGCAATTGGCAGCGCGACAACAGTTATTACGACCTTCTGGCCGGCGAGGCGCGACTCAGCTGCTATGTGGGCATCGCCCAGGGGAAACTGCCCCAGGACAGCTGGTTTTCCATGGGACGCCTGCTAACTTACGCGGTCAAAAAACCCGTCTTGGTTTCCTGGAGCGGGTCCATGTTCGAGTATTTGATGCCCCTGCTGGTCATGCCGAACTTTGAGGACTCTCTGCTGGATGAAACTTACCGCAGCGCGGTGGCCACGCAAATCCGCTACGGCAGAAAGCACGGCATTCCGTGGGGCATTTCCGAATCGGGGTACAATGCGTTCGACAGCCACATGAATTACCAGTATCGGGCGTTCGGCGTCCCCGGACTGGGACTGAAACGGGGATTGGCCGACGACTTGGTGGTGGCGCCGTACGCCACGTTCCTCGCCCTGATGGTCGAGCCCGAAACCGCCTGCCGCAATTTGCAGCGCCTCTGCAACGAAGGCGCCCTGGCACAATTCGGTTTTTATGAAGCGATCGATTACACGGCCTCCCGCTTGAGCCGGGGACAGAAAAAAGCGGTCGTTTCTTCCTATATGGCCCATCACCAGGGCATGTCTTTGCTGGCGCTGGCGTATCTGCTGCTCGATCAGCCGATGCAAAAACTCTTTCAACGGGAACCGATGTTCCAATCAGCACTTCTTTTGCTGCAGGAGCGCGTTCCCAAGGCCGTGGCGTTTTACACGCCGCCCCCCGAAATCATTAGCCCAGCTCAAGGCATCGTCTCCGAAGGAACGCAGGTTCGGGTCTTCAACTCTCCCGAAACCACGATTCCGGAGGTCCAGCTTCTTTCCAACGGCCGATATCATGTCATGCTCACCAACGCCGGCGGCGGGTACAGCCGCTGGAAAGACCTCGCCGTCACCCGCTTCCGCGCCGACGTGACGCGGGACGACTACGGCATCTTCTGCTATGTATCCGACGTCGAAACGGGGGAATACTGGTCGACGACTTATCAACCGACGCTGAAACAGCCGCAACATTACGAAGTCATCTTTTCGGAAGGGCGGGTGGAGTATCGCCGCCGGGATTTCAACATCGATCTGCACACGCAGGTGATCGTGTCGCCGGAAGACGACGTTGAAATCCGGCGCACGGTCATCACGAACATGTCCCGCGCGACCCGAACCCTGGATGTGACCAGCTACGCCGAGGTGGTGATCGCACAACACGCCAGCGACAGGCTGCACCCGGCGTTCAGCAATCTTTTCGTGCAAACCGAGATCGACACGTCCCGCAGAACGGTCTTTTGCACCCGCCGGCCGCGTTCAAAAGAAGAAAAAAATCCGTGGCTGCTGCACGCCATGGCCGTTCACGGCCGCGACGCGGAGCAGGTTTCCTACGAAACGGACCGGCTGCGTTTCATCGGCCGCGCCAACACCCTTGCCGCTCCGCAAGCCGTCGTCTCGCGCATGAATCTTTTCGGCACGCTGTCGGATTCCCAGGGCTCCGTTCTGGATCCGATCGTGGCCATCCGGTCCCGTGTTACGCTGGAAGCGGAACAGTCGGCCACCGTTGATTTGATTTTCGGCATCGGTTCGTCGAGGGAAGAGGCCGTCTCACTCGCCGACAAGTATCAAGACCGCCGCATCGTCGACCGCGTTTTCAACATCGCCTGGACGCAAAGCCACGTCCTTCTCCGCCAGATCAACGCCACGGAAACCGACGCCCAGATTTACAACCAAATCGCCAGCAGTCTCATTTTCCCCAATGACGCGATGCGCGCCGACACCAACGTGATCATGGAAAACCGCCGCGGCCAGTCGGGACTGTGGGGGTATTCGGTTTCCGGTGACCTTCCCATCGTTCTGCTGAAAATTTCCGATGCCTCGCAAATCGAATTGGTCCGTCAACTCGCACAGGCCTATGTTTATTGGAAACTGAAGGGCCTCAATGTCGATCTTTTCATCTGGAATGAAGAACACGCCGGCTACCGCCAGATCCTGCACGATCAGATCATGAGCCTTGTGTCAACGGGATTTGTGTCGGATTTGAAAGACCAACCCGGCGGCATTTTCGTCCGCGCCGTCGAACAGATTGCGGAAGAAGACCGAATCCTGATCCAAACGGTGGCGCACGTCATTATCGACGGCAGTCGTGGAAAACTGATCAATCAACTCCGGCACCGGCTGGGGCTGAAGGTGATGGTACCGCGGCTGATCCCCAGCCGCACCAACCGCCCGCAGCCGAAAGTTCTCGACGCGCCCCAACGGCGGGATCTTCTTTTCTTCAACGGACTGGGCGGCTTCACGCCGGACGGCCGTGAATACGTGATTTTGGGCTCACGCCGTCAGATCACGCCGGCGCCGTGGATCAACGTGCTGGCCAATCGAACTTTCGGCACGGTGATTTCCGAAAGCGGCATGGCGTACACCTGGACGGAAAACGCCCACGAATTCCGGCTCACCCCATGGCACAACGATCCCGTCACCGACCGGTGCGGCGAAGCCTTTTACATCCGCGATGAGGAACGCGGTCCCTTCTGGTCGCCGTCACCTCTACCGAGAAAGGGATACTCGTCCTACATCACGCGTCACGGTTTCGGTTACAGCGTGTTCGAACACACCGAAAGGTTCATTCGATCGGAAGTCTGGATCTATACCGCCATGGACGCACCGGTAAAATTCATTCTCTTCAAAATCAGAAACGAGACACCCCGGCCGCGGCGTTTGTCCGTCACCGGTTTCATCGAGTGGGTCTTGGGTGATTTCCGGGAAAAGACCGCCATGCACATCATCACGGAAATAGACCACCCCAGCGGGGCGATCCTGGCGCGGAATCCTTACAATACGGAGTTTCCCGGCCGCGTCGCATTTTTCAGCACCAGCGCACCGCTCCGGACATTCACTGGCAACCGCACCGAATTCCTTGGACGAAACGGCACGCCTGCAGACCCGGCGGTCATGAAACGCCAGCACCTTTCCGGCAAGGTGGGAGCCGGTATGGATCCCTGCGCCGCAATTCAGGTTCCGTTCGACCTGCTCAGCGGCGAGGAAAAGGAAATCGTCTTCACGCTGGGCGTGGGGAAAAACGCCGAGGAAGCCCGACGCTACGCCATGTTCTTCAGCGACCCGGGTATCGCCGCCGAAGCCCTTCAAGCCGTTAGACAATACTGGACAAACGTGATCGAAGCGGCGCAAATCCGCACCCCGGATCCTTCCCTGAACACCATCGCCAACGGCTGGCTCGTTTACCAGACGCTGGCCTGCCGCCTCTGGGCGAAAACAGGCTATTATCAGTCCGGCGGGGCTTTCGGCTTCCGGGATCAGCTCCAGGACGTCATGGCGCTGACCCAAATCCGGCCGGATGAGACGCGCCGGCAACTTCTGCTTTGCGCCTCCCGGCAATTCGAGGAAGGCGACGTCCAGCACTGGTGGCATCCGCCGCTGGGCCGGGGTGTTCGCACGCGCTGTTCGGACGATTATCTGTGGTTGCCTTTCGCAACCTGTCACTACATCACCCAGACCGGCGATGACAGCCTTTTGGACGAAAAGATTCCTTTTATCAGCGGCCGTCCCGTCACCCTCGACGAAGACGCCTATTACGATCTGCCGGCGGTTTCGCCGAAATCGGCCAGCTTCTATGAACATTGCGTACTCGCCGTTAAGCGCGGATTGCGCTTCGGTTCGCACGGCCTGCCCCTCATGGGATCCGGCGACTGGAATGACGGGATGAACATGGTCGGCATCCAGGGCAAAGGTGAAAGCGTCTGGCTGGGATTTTTCCTCTATGACATCCTGAAAAAATTCTCCCGGCTGGCCGAAAAGCGAAACGACAAGCAATTTTCGCAATACTGCCTTGAGCAGGCGGAAGTCCTGCGCCGGAACATCGAGCAGCACGGCTGGGACGGTCAGTGGTACCGTCGCGCTTTCTTCGACGATGGATCTCCGCTCGGTTCGGCAGCCAATCCGGAATGCAGCATTGATGCCATCTCCCAAAGCTGGGCGGTCTTATCCGGCGCCGGCGACGCCCAACGTATCCAGTCGGCGATGAAAGCCGTCAGCCACTATCTCGTCAACACGGAAACAGGTATCGTCAGGCTCCTGTGGCCACCTTTTGACAAATCGGATCTGGATCCGGGATACATTAAAGGTTACGTGCCGGGGGTCCGGGAAAACGGCGGTCAATACACGCACAGCGCCGTCTGGGCAGCTATGGCGTTCGCACAACTGGGAGACCCGACACGCGCCTGGGAAATCATGGGTATGATCAATCCCATCAATCACGCTCTGACGCCGCAGATGGTTGACATCTACAAAGTGGAACCTTACGCAGTCGCCGCCGACATTTACGCGGTGCCGCCGCACATCGGCCGGGGGGGGTGGACGTGGTATACGGGATCCGCGGGCTGGATGTACCGGTTGATTCTCGAATATCTCCTGGGACTGCGGCGCGAAGAAAACCGTTTACGCGTCGAGCCTTGTCTGCCCGACGACTGGAACGGCTTCAGCCTCCGCTACCGCTTCGGCAAAACTTATTACGAGATTTCCGTCATTCGCGCGGCGGACAAAGAAGAGCCCGCCGTTTACATGGACGGCCGGAAGTTTCAAGGCAACGAATTTCCGCTCAAAGATGACGCCGGTACGCATCAGGTGCGGGTGATCGTCCGCCCCCGGCGCGAAGAGATTAACCGGTCTGCGCCAGAGACAAATTTTCAAAACTGGTGAACTTGCTGACAAACGCCAGTTTCACCGTATCGGTGGGGCCGTTTCTCTGCTTGGCGACGATGATTTCCGCCGTGCCCTTGTTGGGGTTGTCCTCCGACGGATTGTACACTTCATCGCGGTAAATAAACGCGATGACATCAGCGTCCTGTTCGATCGCTCCGGATTCGCGCAAATCGGACATCTGCGGGCGGCGGTTGGTCCTGTCTTCCACCTTGCGGTTGAGCTGGGAAAGCGCCACGACCGGCACGCGCAGTTCTTTGGCCAGCGCCTTGAGGGAGCGGCTGATATCGGAAATTTCCTGCTCGCGGGATTCATGGCGGCTGCCGGACCGCATCAGCTGGATGTAATCCACGATAATGAGTCCCAATCCCTTGTCGGCTTTCAGCCGGCGGCATTTGGCCTTCATTTCCAAGACGGTGATGTCCGGCGTGTCATCAATAAAAATCGGCGCTTCGGAAAGATTGCCCGCCGCCGTGGTCAGTTTCGGCCAGTCCGTTTCCCCCAGATGCCCCTTGCGCAGACGCTGCGCGTCCACCTTGGCTTCCGACGACAGCAGGCGGAAGGCCAGCTGCTCCTTGGACATTTCCAGCGAAAAAATCGCCGTCGGAATATGTTCCTTCATGGCCGCGTGCAACGCAATGCTCAAGGCGAAAGCGGTTTTCCCCATGCTGGGACGACCGGCGACGATAATGAGCTCCGATTTTTGAAGGCCGGACGTCAGATCATCGAGTTTGTCGAATCCCGTCGGCACGCCGGTGATCAGTTCCTTGCGGTTGAACAATTCCTCGATGGAACGAAAACTCTCTTTGATCAGATCCTTGATCGGGGCGAACGAGGGTCTCACCTTGTTTTGGGAGATTTCGAAGATGCCGTGTTCGGCCTTGTCCAGAATGCCGTCCACCTCGTTGTCGGACTGATAACAGCTGTCGATGATTTCCGTCGCGGTGGTAATCAAACCGCGAAGAATCGCCTTTTCCTTGACAATTCGTGCGTAATTCGCCGCGTTGGCGGCGGACGGAACATTATCCACCAAAGCGGCCAAATAGGCCGTTCCGCCGACGGCATCCAGCCATTGCTTGTCCTTGAGAGCGTTGTTGAGCGTGATGAGGTCCACCGGCTCGTTTTTTTCGTAAAGCTCCACAATAACGTTGAATATTTTGCGGTGGGCGTCGCTGTAAAAGTCATCGCCATTCGGGCTGATGATTTCCAACACGCCATTGATGACGTTGTTCTCCAGCAGGATGCTGCCCAGGATGCACTGCTCCGCCTCAAGATTTTGGGGAGGCAGTTTATGCATGGAAATACCGTTGTTTTTGTTCATCACGGCTCGCCGATAATCTTTACTTTGATTTCCGCTTCCACGCCCTGCGCAAGTTTGATCCTGACCTTGTGTTCCCCAAGATCTTTGATGTGTTCCCCCTGCGCATGAACGATCATTTTCCGGTCGATGTCAAACCCCTTTTCCTTGAGCGCGGACTCGATATCCCTGACCGTCACCGATCCGAAGAGTTTGCCCTGATCGCCGACCTTTCTGGAGAAGGTGATGGTCAAGCCGGACAGAACTTCCGCCATGGCCTGCGCGTCTTTTTTCTGCTTGGCCAGTTTTTCCATCAGGCTTTTTCTTTCGTGTTCGAAAACCTTGATGTTTTTTTCATTGGCTTCGACGGCCAATCCTTTTGGGATCAGAAAATTGCGCGCGTAACCGTCGTTGACCTTGACCACCATGCCGGCCTTTCCCAGAGACGGCACGTTTTGTTTGAGAATCACTTTCATGAAACACCCCCGAATGAAAATAAAGAGTTAATCAGCGGGATGATTCGCCCGGAAATATTTTCTGAAATTAAACCAGGTGTCAAAAAGCCCCAGCAAGGATAGAGGTATCATAAGCCATTGCTGAACTGCAATGAAAAAATAAAAAAAGAATCTGAAAAACCGGGGAACGCCTTTGATTTGGAAAACATAACTTAAAATCGCCAAACCCTGCAAAAAATACACGAAAGTGACCATGAGAAAAACATTCAACCCCGTCAGATTCAAGGCCAAGCGTCGCGCAAACAGAAGCGCGCCGGAGGCGATGAAAATCCAAACCAACCCGTCGGGGGCCGTCCAGCGGCACAATGACTCCAGACCCGGCCACGCAACGCCTTGCTTCGCGAGCAGATTTTTTCCCCAAAGCACATTGGCCCAGACGATGAAAGCCGAAGAAACGGCGACAAGCGCCGGGAATATCCGCGTGAGGCCTTCGATGATGCGTTTTTCATTGTCCACAACCGGGCGGATATCTTCGGCCCTGAGAGGAAGCCGTTGATACATGTTGATGTTTTCCTGAATCGCCGCGGCAATGTAATTTTTTACAAAATCCCAAGGCGCCATGGAATGAAGCCAAGCGCCGTAACTGAAAAAAATTGCCGCAGCAGAAACCAAAAAAATCGTCGGCAAAAGGATCGTCTTCTCAATGGGCGCGTTCCCGGCCTTGAGCGTTGAAAGCATCATTCCCGTCAAGGACAGCGAAACCATGGAGATAACCGGCACGGGACGCTGCAGCATATAGGCGGCCAGCAAAAGACACAGAAAAGACGTCGCCAGCGCCAAGAACGTTTTAGCCGCGTTACTACGTGCCGCGTGGTAAAAGACAACCAACGGAAGAAAAAAAAGAAATACCGCGCCGACAACGGGAACAAAAGCGGCGGCAAACAAAGACAAGGTCAGCGATAAAAAAATTTTCGGGAAATCCACCTCTCGAAAAGGCGCTTTCATTTTCCAACTCACGAACAAACCTTTCAAAGAAAGCCACCTTTAAGACCGTCCACACCGCAAAAAACCCCTATGGGGTTGCAACGCTTTTCCCCGTTTTTGGAAAATTTCCCCATCCCGACTAAAAAGAAAGGATTACCTTCCTTCCGCGGAAATGGTTACGTAGGGCATCAATGCAATCTGACGGGCGCGCTTGATCGCCAGCGCCAATTCCCTTTGATGGCTGGCGCAGTTGCCGGTGATCCGCCGCGGCATGATTTTACCCCGCTCGGTGATGAAATCATTCAGCAGAGCGGGATTCTTGTAATCAATTTTGATATTGGAATCCGAGCAGAATCGGCAGAACTTCTTCTTATGGAAAAATTTTTTGGGGGAAGTCTTGGCGACTTTCTCTTCGCTTTGTACGGCCATCTTTTACTCCTCTTTTCCGGAAAGGTCTTCTTTAGGGGTTATTTTTTTCAGCGAGGCCTCCGCATTTTTTTCCGCCGAAGTAGCGTCGCCCGATGCGCCCTGCGCCTCCGCGCGCGCCTGTGAACGTTTGGCCTCGGCCTCCGCGATTTCCTTTTCAATTTCCTCGCGCGTGCAGGCGCCTTCCTTCTTGACGGTCATAAACTTGATCACGCGGTCGTCAATCTTGTAATTCCGTTCGACCTCGCTGACGACAGCCCCGTTGCCGGCGAAATCAATCAGAAAATAATATCCGTCTTTGTTTTTCTTGATTTCGTAGGCCAGGCGCCTCTTTCCCCATTTCTCGATTTTGGCGACGACGCCGTTGCGTTCGTTGATGATTTTCTGGCTGCGATCGATAATCGCCGTGACGTCATCCTCTGGAACACCCGGTGAAACAATGGCAATGACTTCGTATCTTTGCACAACATTCTCCTTTCGGCTCTAAAGCCCGCGCGGGCGGGCAAGGAGTCCTAAAAAATTTTAGTGCGTGCCTTCTATATCAAACAAAACAAGAAATCAAGCGTTTTTATTGATTGAAAATATTTCGTGATATCAATCTTTTGCGACAAAAAAGTTCCCAAGGAGGACAACCGGCATTTTAATGAGTCGCACCCTTAGCGGCTCAAGCGGAAAACGTTCTCGTCAAACTTGACACGCAGTTTCACGTAGGGACCTTCGCCGCGGTAACTGTCGCCGTTCAGATCTTCATCAAAACGATCAAAGGAATATAAATTTGTCGAATTTTTTAATTTTTAATGCAAGCAAATTTGATTTTATTTTTTATTTAGAAGCGTTCTAAAATTAAAAAATGAAAAGATTTTTTACAAATGACTTTGTTTTGACGTATTTCATCCATCGGGCCGCCCAACGGGATATTTTTCTGTCGGCAGGAAGCGATTTAATGATTTGGGGAAGAGATTCGCGGGCGGCCTGTTCCCCGATTTTCACCAAATCGGCCGATTTGGTGAAATCCATCCAGTGTAAATGACCGACTTTCGGCCGGATCACCACGTCGGCGGCGGCCAGCTCCGATTCTTCCAACGCGTCGCTGGTGATTTCGCCAGCGCGGATTAAAACATCCTTGGCCGTTTCGATGGTAACGTCCGTCTGCAATTCACGATCCACCGTTACCGCGATGACCACGTCCGCGCCCGCTTCACGCGCGGCGTGCACGGGAACGAGACTGGTAATGCCGCCGTCGGCCAAGAGCCATTCTCCGTAACGTATCGGCGCCAGGGCGCCGGGCACCGCGCAGCTTGCCCAAACCGCCTGACGCATCGGTCCGCGGTCCAACACGACTCTTTTCCCGGTCAGGAGGTCTGTGGAAACAACGCGCAGAGGCACGCGTGTTTCCGAAATATCTATGTCCGGCAGAAAAAAGCTGATCAGCGCCTGAAAATCATCGGCGGGAAGAATGGACGATTTGTAAAACGCCTGCACAAACAACATGCGGTTTTTAATGAATGTCTGAGCTTTTTGGAAAAAATTTTTCTTCTCGCCGAAAAAAGACTCGCCCAACGACTTGATCGTGGATTCCTCAAATTCCGCGCTACGCATGTAAGCATCAATCTTTTCTTGAATTTGTCGAGGAGACTGGCCGCTGGCGTAAGCAGCGCCGATAAGCGCCCCGGCGCTGGTTCCCACGATCAAATCAACGCCCAGACCTTCTTCTTCCAGCACGTTGAGCACACCGATATGGGAGAAACCGCGCACGCCCCCGCCACCCAGGGCCAGACCGACTTTTTTGCCTGTCCATTTCATGATTTTCCGTCTCTTCTGTGTGTGAGTTTACAATGGACGGGCTCAAAATTCAACCTTCAAGGAAGCTGATAGTGCGTAACAATTACGAAAAGCTGTCCCTCGGCAAAACGAAGCGTCATCAAGGCCTGTTTGACAAGGTGGCCGCCGCGGTAAAGAAAAACGGCGGAGACGATCAGTGTCGAAGCTTATCCCCACCGGACAGCAAGCGATGCGTCTTTTTCGACTGGATGATCACCCGCGCCATTCCATAGAAAGCCTGCCGGCTCCAAAGGCGAAAAACGATTGGAAAATTTTTATCTCGCGGAGGCGGTTGAAGGAAGATAATGGTGGGCGATGCGAGACTCGAACTCGCGGCACCTGGCTTCGGAGGCCAGTACTCTATCCACCTGAGCTAATCGCCCACGCTTGAAGCTTCTACTATATCTGCGCGCAATCTTCAATGAGGAAAATCACAAACGGGTTTTAGAGGTGTGGTCTTTTTCCAGATAATAATTCAACCACGACGAGGTTTGATAAAGATCCCAGTTGCAGGGCGGAACAATTTTTTCCGCCAGCCGCTCTTCCTCGCCGTGCTTTTTCAACCGCGCATAGGCCCGAACATAGACACACTGTCTTTTCCCTGGATAGACTTCGCACCAGCCCTTGAAGCTTCCGCCGCAGGCGCCGTTGCGCTGACGTTTCGGGCACTGCGACATTGGGCAGAGGTACGCCACGTCGATCAGGGCGCAATCGCCGCAATCCTTGCAGTCAAAAAGCGCGACTTTCGTCAAAAGCTCCAGCTTGTGCAAAACTTTTTCCATTTTGGTGTTCTGGATTTTCCGACTGATTCCCTTCATGACGCCGTAGAGTTTTTTTCCGGGCTCAAACATCCATCGATGCGCCAATCGGGAAAAACCATAAGAGCATTCCACGGGGGCATCCAAAGCTCTGCCGCGTCGGGACGTCGGAACATCCTTGTTCAACCCGGTCTCGTCGTCGCGTTCGAAATAATAAAAGCCTCCGGGAATGGGGAAATCAAAATACCGGACCCAAGCCCGCCATTGACCCACCAACGCTTCCCCCTGTGAGATGATTTCGCGCACCTGTTCGTAGGGGATATTGTGACCGCCGATGTGCACGCCGCTGTACCCCATGCCTTTGAGGATGGCATACATCCGAGCGGCGCGTTCGATTCTCGCGCCCTGCCCTTTATCCGGTGCATGGCGCTCCCGCTCCAGCTCGGCCAAAAGTTTGTCCGTGACGACGGAACCAGGCAGTTCGTTGCGGTTCATCATTTTGGCCGCGCCGTAGGGCAGAATATAGATATTGCCGATGACGGGAAGATTCAAGCCGTTTTGCCTCATCCAGAGAAGAACCTCGTGAAACTTGCGCGCGTCATAACCGAGCTGCGTAATGATAAACTTCGCGCCGGCCGCGATTTTCTTTTTCAGCTTGTAGTACTGAACCATGAGTTCCGCTTCCGTAGCCTTGAACGGAGACACAACCGCGCCGGCGAAAAAATCCGCGGGCTGCTGGCGGATGATGCCTTTGGGTCCCGGATACTCCAACCCTCTGTTCATCTCTTCAATCAGCTCCAGAACGTGAACGGGGTCCAAATCGAAAACCGGCGCGGGACGGCCCTCGAAACCGGAGACCGGATAATCGCCGCTCATCACCAGCAAATTGCGCACGCCGGCGCGATCCAGCGCGTAGAGCTGGCTTTCGATCTGATTGCGGTTTTTATCTTTGCAGGTAAAATGAACGACCGGGTCAAACCCCAGCTTCACGATTTCCGCGCCCATGAAATCGGCGGACATGGCCGGCGTTCCGCCCGGATTGTCCGTGAGCGTCACGGCGTGGATTTTTTTGTCCTGGGCGGCTTGTTGAACCCATAAAAGGGTTTTTTCCTGCGAGGCTTCACGCGCTCCTCTCCCCGGAACCAACTCCCAGCTGATCATAAACTCATCAGCGCCAAGCAAGGCCTCTCGAAAACGGTTGGGTCGCATAAATCCTCTCTTTTTCGTTTTGGTCAGGCGCCAAGAAATTGGCATTATCACAAGAACTTGTCAATCTTTTTTATATCTAAAGGTTGCAGGGCGCGGCCAAATTTGGTAGTTTAAGCCATGCGGGCAAAACCCAAACACATCTTGACGGGACGTTGCGCTTTTTTGACCGTCTTGATTCTCGTTCTGGCCGCCCTTGACGGCCGCGCCGACACGAAAATCCTGAACATCCGCCACTGGACGGCGCCGGATCATACCCGGATTGTTTTGGATGTTGACGGCATCCCCGACTATAAGGTCAAAGAAAATGAAAATCGTTTAACGCTCAATATCAAAAAGACCGTCTTGAGCCAAGCGATTCCCGAAGAAATGATTTTGAAAAAGCCGGGCATCCAAAAAATCGTCTTTGAGCAAACAGATGCGGAAAATTGTCAAGTCATCTTTTTTCTGGACGCCCATCAAAAGGTTGACGTTTTCAAACTGAAAAAATTCCAGGACAAGCCGGATAGAATTGTTCTGGACATTTACCTTCAAGAAATGCCTTCCCAACCGGCGACGCCCCCTCCCATCAGCAAAGGCAGAAAAAAGAAAATCGTCATCGTGGTTGATCCGGGACACGGCGGTGAAGATCCGGGCGCAATCGGAACAAAAGGCACTTATGAGAAAGATATCGTTTTGCAGATCAGCCGCCAGATACGAGAAGAAATCAACGGCATCCCCGGATTTCAGGCGGTTTTGACCCGGGACGGGGACTACTACGTTTCTTTCAATAAACGCCTTAAAAAAGCCCGCGACTTAAACGCGAGTTTATTTCTCAGCATTCACGCGGACGCCGCCCGGAATCGCACCGCGAAAGGCAGCTCGGTTTATTGTCTGTCCACCGGCGCCGCCAGCAGCGAAGCGGCCCGGATTCTGGCCAACCATGAAAACCTGTCGGACGTTCTGGGCGGCGTGCCCGAAAATGAAACCAACAACGAATCCAATCCCATTTTGGTGGATATGTTTCAAACCAACACCATCAATTTGTCGAAACTTTACGCCGAGGTCTTAATCAAGCATTTAAAAGACATCAGCTGCGTGAAATATGAAATCGTTCAAGAAGCCCCTTTTCGCGTTCTCAAACTGCCGGATATCCCGGCGGTCTTGATTGAAACGGCATATCTGTCCAATCCCCGCGAAGAGAAACTCCTGAAGAAGAAAGATTTTCAGAAAAAAATAGCCCAGGCCGTCGCCGCTTCCGCCAAAGATTATTTTTCCTCGGTCCTCAAAAACCAGGAAAAAGACCAAACTCCGACGACGATATACACCGTCCAGAAGGGCGACACGTTGCTGCGCATCGCGAAACACTTTCATGCCGACGTCAAAGAGATTGCAGACCTCAATGAGATGGAGGAACAAGACCGACTCTTCATCGGACAGAAAATCATCGTGCCGTCCGCTGAAACAGCTCTCGCCGAAGTTAAAAAAGAAAAACCCGCCGCTGACGCCGGGAAAAGCAAGCCGCTGACGCGGCCTTACCGTGTCAAAAAAGGAGACACCCTTGCCTCGATCGCCAGATGTTTCAATACCAGCGCCGACAAGCTTCGGGAGATCAACAACATCCAACGGCGGGAAAAACTCTTTATCGGCCGAAAAATCGCCGTTCCGGCGGATGAATCTCAAACAGTGGCGGAATCCGACAAGAGCAAAAAGATTTCCGGGCGAAAAAACAAAAAAGCGCCCGGATATTACACCGTCCAAAGAGGAGACACGCTCTCGAGTATCGCGCAGAAACATTCGACCACCGTCGCTGCTTTGCTCAAAATCAACCATCTGAAGGCAACGGGCAAATTATTGTGCGGGCAAAAAATCAAAATTCCCTAAAAACATCGGTGGCGGCAATGAACCGTTTGCCCAGAAACATTTTTACGTTATTGATTTGTATGGTTTGGGGGTTATCCAATCCTTTGTGTGCCGGCGCCGGTTTTATCTATGACTGGCGGCCTTTCACGGCGGACAGCAGCCTGGAAAAAAATGGTCAAGACAAGATCATCCCCGATGAACACCTGTCGCTATTTCACAAAGAAATTTTTTCTTTGGACGAGGAAAAAAACTCTCGCCGTTACGAAAAAGACAGGCAAGATTTTCCAGCGGAAAGAAAGTCCGATTGGAGCAATGTAAAAATCGTTTTTACCCCGTCCGCCGAGGAGGCTTCGGACAAAGAAAAGGGTCTCCATTTTACCCCGGAAGACAAACAGCTTGAAAAATTGGTCTATTCTCTTCAGAGCCTCATCCATGACGACAAAAAAATTAAAGCCCTCGAAGAAATCGGAGGGATGTTTGAACCGCAAGTAAAATTTTATCTGAATTTTTGAATTTCGGGCCATCTTTTTCCTTTTTGGGAGTGTAAAGAGCGTGTCTTTTTAATTTCTTGACATCAATTTTTTTTTCGATATAATGAAAACAAATCGTTAGGTGTTTTTCGCATAAGGTTTTGGCTTTTCTATCCAAAGGGGAAGGGGTGCGGGAAATGCGAAAAATTGCGGGGAAGCAGGTCAAAAAGCTGTCTGGGCGTAAATCCACATCAGGGTTCACTTTGGTCGAGCTTTTAGTGGTTATGATCGTTTTGGGGATCATCGCCGCCATATCCATCGGCGTTTATTTCAATTACCTCAACAAAGCCAAGCTGACTCTTGCCGTCAGTCTGGCGGAAAACACCAGAAAAAATCTCAGCGCCTACAATCTTGACAAAGGAAGATACCCCCAAAGCATCGATTTTACCAATTGCACCGATGAAAACGGCAATGTCGTTTTTTCACCGACTTTCTGCAATCGCTTCAAGACAGATGTTTCCTCGGTGGAAAACTATACATCCGACGGTCAGAACTACATTCTTTACTTAAGGGCGATTGACAACAAAAAGACGCTTGTCACGCTAGAAAACAACAACATTTCCGTACAGGGCAAATGAATATGAATTTTCAAAAAAGAAGAATTTATTTTATCGACAAGAAATT